>Ga0308159_1000031_pt1 | contig 658317 bp, 625 predicted proteins | sample PhyCR1_FD_201040 | JGI IMG/M metagenome (GOLD analysis project Ga0308159, IMG submission 201040) | Phyllosphere microbial communities from UC Gill Tract Community Farm, Albany, California, United States - DLSLC.R1 | ecosystem: Host-associated > Plants > Phyllosphere > Unclassified | place...
CTTGCCGTCCTTGTCGGTGTCGACCGGCTTCGTCGGATCGCTCCCGGCCTCCGTCTTGTCGGGAATCCCGTCGCCGTCGGAATCCTCATCGAGGACATCGGGCGTGCCGTCGCTGTCGGTATCCACAGGTTTCGTCGGGTCGGTGCCCACCTCGACGCGATCGGGGATGCCGTCCTTGTCCGCATCGCCATCCGCATCGGTCGGCGACGGGTCGATACCGTCGGGGATGCCGTCGCCATCCGAATCGGGATCCTGATAGTCCGGCTTGCCATCCTTGTCGGTGTCGACCGGCTTCGTCGGATCGCTCCCGGCCTCGTCCTTGTCGGGCCGCCCATCACCATCGGAGTCGGGGTCTAGGTAATCGGGCGTGCCGTCAGAGTCAGTATCGACAGGCTTCGTCGGATCAGAGCCCGCCTCGACAGAGTCGGGGATGCCGTCGCCGTCCGAATCGGTGTCCCGCAGGTCGGGAATGCCGTCGCTGTCGGAGTCCACGGGCTTGGTGGCAGGGTCAGCGTCACCCGCCTCGACGCTATCCGGGATGCCATCGCCATCCGAATCATCGTCGACATTATCGGTCTGTCCGTCACCGTCGGTGTCCGTCGGTGTGCCGTCGGGACCAGACTCGTCGGAGTCGGTGACTCCATCACCATCATCGTCGACGGTTGGCACGAAAGCTTCCCCGCTCCACTGCTGCGCTCGAGCGTCGAACGTGCCGCCCGGCACGGCCAAGACGACGCTTTCATAGTTGTGTGGGCCAGACCGCACCACCTTGTCCACAGTTGCTGACATCGCACCCGCGCCCTGCGATGCGCCCCAGACGCTCGACCATTGCTTGGTCACGGGATCGTATGTCCACTCCTGCGCACCACGATCGAACGTGCCGCCGCACCGGGCAATCACGGTACTGCGGTACGCGTTGCCTTGGGAGACCACCGGCCGGTCGGACGTAACGGACAGACAGGCAGGTTGACCGAATTTTGCGGTGTAGAAGACGTTCTGCACACGCTTCGTCACGGGGTCGTACTGCCATTGCTGAGCACCCGCGTTGAAAGTCGCCCCACACAGCGAAATCACGACTCCGGCGTATTTGGCACCATTAGTCGTGATTGCCTGGTCCTCGGTCGCACTGAGACAGGCCCGCGCGCCGAACGCGGATGTGTAATACACATTCTCGATCTGCGCCGGTGACTGAAGAGCCGCGTAGGCGGGGTTCGCCACAGTGAAGGGCGCCAGCGCGGTGGCTGCCAACACCGCGATCCCGAGTACCGCCGCCCGCGGCGACGGGCGATGTCGATGTCGGGGTGAAACTGCAGGGGCTGACTGAGGGACTTTTGTCATGGATCGCTCGCTCTCGGTGTGACGGCAAAACGAGTCGACCCACCGTTCGTGAGCGTTACGGCCCCGCGCCGCACCATGTCGAAATATCAGAACATGGCCCCGTTGACCTTGATACTGTCACGGCAGGCTTCCGGGAACAAGAGTCAAAACGTTGATATTACAGAAGCACGGCTGGGAGCTCGTGTCCCCTGCCTTGCTCAACCCTCAGGTAACGAGTCAGCCGAGAGCCGCTCCTCGAGCACGGAGCGATACCGCGCTTCGGCTGAACAGCCGCTTATCTCGACCTGTCGGACGGGCGCGCCATGTCTGACGACGATGAGACGGTGCGCGCCACAAGCAATATCTGCAGGGCGCCCCGAGACGATGACGACACCCGCACCCCGCGCGGTGAGCGCCCCCACCGCGTCCAGACGAGCAGCACGGTCGTTGACGAAGGGCTCATCGAGGATGACGACCATGGGCCCCGTGGCGGACCAATTTCGAAGGACATCGGTAAATGCGTCGGGATCGCTCGACCCGCGAAGCGCAGTCCCCAGGGGACGCCTCGATTCCCGATAGGCGCGCCGGCCATCGATGACACCTGAAGCGGCCAGACGCTTCAGGGTCGCACCCGAAACGCTGGTCGGGATTCCTCCGAGGAGACCGACGTTGTAGGCGAGGGGCTGCTCACTTCCGGAAGCGAGACCCGCGGCGATCGAATCGGCAACAGTGCGACTCCCGACGTCCACGGCGGCATCCCTCGCGGACCGCCGCAACCGCACCTGACCGCGCGTCGCCGGCCCCATCGAACCACCGAAGAGGCTCAGGGCGAGTTCACGGGAACCACGGCCAGACAGTGCGAGCACTTCCCCGGGGTAAAGCTCGAACGTCGCCGCATCAGCTACCGGACGAGTACCGCCCGGCAGCGCAGGCACGGTCCAGTCGACGACGGAAAGAAGCGGGACCCGCGTTTCAGCAGCGGGGAAAGCTATCGGCAACCCGCCGGGCGGAGCGTGTAAGCGGGCCTCCTCCTCCGCGCCATACCCATCACGATGGTCGACCTGCGCGGCCAGCAAGGTGATGACCGCCTGCATCGATCCTCGACCGGGAGCTGCGTCTCCAACGACACGAGCGACGCCCGATTCGAGCGCGACGACTGTGACCGTCGTCGCAGCGGAGAGGAACGCGCCGACGGCGGCACCGGCGACGATAACGCGCACCCCGGCCGACGTGAGCTGCATGGACGCACGCACGATCGCGTCGCCCGCGACGTCGAGCCGGTCGGCGTTGATGGCGCAGGTCGTCGCCCCCTGAACGGCGACCCGCGCCACGGCGAAGAGCAGGCGATCCTGCGGCCGCACGGCCGGGGGCCCATCGGGAACGAGGTCGAGGCCGAAGCGCCGGAACACCTCGGCGGCCTCGCGCCTCATGCGGCCACGATCGACCAGGCCGAAGCGGCGGGGTTCGTGGCCCAGGAAGAGGTTCTCGGCGGCATCCTGATAGGGACTGAGCGCCAGATCGCCGTCGATGACCGCATCGACCGGCACCTGGAGGCGGGCGAGCAGATCGGCGACGTCGTCGACATCGATGTCGGTCGCGATGACGTGCAGACCGGGACCATCGAAAGCACCACTGGCTTCAGACATCCCGCACGCCCTTCGTTAAAGCCATCGGCGGAGGTCTCCGCCCTAGAAAAGAGAGGCCTCCGCCGATGGGTGTTACCAGATTACCGTGGCCCGCAGGCCGTCGAGCTTAGCGGCCGCCCGAGCGACGCTTGTTGTAGACGTCGAAGGCGACGGCGAGAAGGAGCACGAGGCCCTTCACGGCCTGCTGCCACTCGATGCCGATACCCATGATCGACATACCGTTGTTCAGCACACCGATGATCAGACCACCGATGATGGCTCCACCGATCGTTCCGACACCACCCTGAACCGCGGCGCCACCGATGAAGGCGGCGGAGATGGCCTCGAGCTCGAAGCCGTCACCGGCCTTGGGGCCGGCCAGGTTGAGGCGGGCGGTGAAGATCAGGCCGGCGAGAGCGGCCAGGATGCCCATGTTGACGAACAGGAAGAAGTCGACCTTGCGCGTCTTGATGCCCGAGAGCTCGGCGGCGTGACGGTTTCCACCGATCGCGTAGATGTGGCGGCCGAAAACGCTGCGGTTCATGATGACGCCGTAGATCATGACGAGCACGGCGAGGATGATGAGCGTGACGGGGATGCCCTTGTAGGCCGCGAGGGCGTAGGCGAAGAAGCCGATGGCCGCGATGATCAGGACGAGCTTGATGGTAAACCACACGATGGGTTCGACGTCCTGGCCGTACTTCTGGCGACCGCTGCGGGTGCGCACCTGGCTGATGACGAGGGCGATGATCGCAATGACGGCCACCCCGAGCGTCAGCGGGTCGAGCTCGAACTCGCCGAAGACGCCGTCGAGGAAGCCGTTACCGAGGGCACGGTACTCGGCGGGGAACGAACCGATGTTGGCGTTGCCGAGCACGACGAGCGCGAGACCGCGGAAGATGAGCATGCCGGCCAACGTCACGATGAACGCCGGGATGCCCACATACGCGATCCAGAAGCCCTGCCAGACACCCACGGCCGCACCGATGGCGAGCGAGAGGATGACCGAGAGCCACCAGGGCAGGCCCATGTTCACTGCGAAGACACCGGACACGGCGCCCACGAAGGCCGCGACCGAACCGACCGAGAGGTCGATGTGGCCGGCGATGATGACCATGACCATACCGATGGCCAGAACGAGGATGTATCCGTTCTGCACGATCAGGTTGGAGATGTTCTGCGGGCGCAGCAGGATGCCGTCGGTCAGGAACGAGAACAGTACGACGACCGCGATCAACGCGATGAAGATGCCGTTCTTGCCCAGGTCGCTGAGCACGTGCGTGAGCCAGCTGGTGAATTTGTTCTCGGTCGGGTTGACCAGAGCGCCGGCGGCGACGTTGTCCGTCGGCTTGGTTTCGAGATCAGACATTGTGATTCCCTGTTGTCGGTGCCGGGCGCCTTAGCGCGGCTTTTCCATGGTCATGAGTTTGAGAAGTGCTTCGGGGTTGGCTTCCTCGATGGGGAGTTCACCCGTGATGCGGCCTTCCGAGAGTGCATAGATGCGGTCGCAGATGCCGATCAGCTCGGGCAGCTCCGACGAGATCACGATGACGCCCTTGCCGGCCGCGGCCAGCTTGTTGATGATCGTGTAGATCTCGTACTTCGCGCCCACGTCGATACCGCGCGTGGGCTCGTCGAGGATGAGCACGTCGGGGTCGGAGTAGATCCACTTCGACAGCACGACTTTCTGCTGGTTTCCGCCCGAGAGCTTGCCCGTCTTGACGAGAACGTTGGGCGCCTTGATGTTCATCGACTTGCGGAACCCGTCGGCGACGGCGTACTCCTCGTTGTCGTTGACGAGGCCGCCCTTCTCCAGCTTGTTCAGCGAGGCGAGGGCGATGTTGCGCTTGATGTCCTCGATCAGGTTGAGGCCGTAGTACTTGCGGTCCTCGGTGGCGTAGGCGAGGCCGTTCTTGATGGCCTCCGACACCGTGCGGGTCTTGATCTCCTGGCCACGCTTGAACACCTTGCCGGTGATGCGCGTTCCGTAGGACTGGCCGAAGAGGCTCATGGCGAATTCGGTGCGCCCGGCGCCCATGAGGCCCGCGATGCCGACGATCTCGCCGGCCTTCACGTTGAGGTTCACGGCATCCACGACCACGCGGGTCGGGTCTTGCGGGTGGTGCGCGGTCCAGTCCTCGACGCGCAGGATCTCTTCGCCGATGGACGGCGTGTGATCGGGGTAGCGGTGCTCGAGGTCGCGGCCGACCATGTCCTTGATGATGCGCTCTTCGGTGACGTCGGTCGACCGGATGGTCTCGATCGTCTTGCCGTCGCGGATGATCGTGACCGAGTCGGCGACCTTCTTGATCTCGTTCAGCTTGTGGCTGATGATGATCGACGTGATGCCCTGCTCCTTGAGGTGCAGGATGAGGTTCAGCAGGTGGTCGCTGTCGTCGTCGTTCAGGGCGGCGGTGGGCTCGTCGAGAATGAGGAGCTTCACGCGCTTCGAGAGCGCCTTCGCGATTTCGACGAGCTGCTGCTTGCCCACGCCGATGTCGAGGATCTTGGTGGTGGGATTCTCACGCAGGCCGACGCGGGCGAGCAGCGTCTGGGCCTCGTGGTTGGTCTTGTTCCAGTCGATCAGGCCGAACTTGTCGCGCTGCTCGTTGTTGAGGAAGATGTTCTCGGCGATCGACAGGTAGGGGCTGAGCGCCAATTCCTGGTGGATGATGACGATGCCCTCGGCCTCGGAGTCGCGGATGTCCTTGAAGGCCATGACCTTGTCTTCGAAAACGATGTCGCCCTCGTACGTGCCGTGGGGGTACACACCCGAGAGCACCTTCATGAGGGTCGACTTGCCGGCGCCGTTCTCGCCGCAGATGGCGTGCACTTCACCGCGCGCCACATCGAGGGTGACATCCGAGAGCGCCTTCACGCCCGGGAACGTCTTCGTAATCCCCCGCATTTCGAGGATGTTCGTTGTCATGACGACACCTTTACCATTCCGCGTTTTCCTGATCGTTAAGTAGTGGGTGGCGGGGGCCGGCCGACGCGTGCGCCGACCGACCCTCACCGGGTGGTGCTGTGGGCTCAGGGCCCGGTAGTGCTGAGAGCGAGAGCTCCGCGCGAGGCGGAATTAGCCCTTGATCTCGTCTTCGGTCCAGTAGCCCGAGTCGACGAGGACGTCCTGGATGTTGTCCTTGACGACGATCTGCGAGTCGAGCAGGTAGGACGGAACTTCCTTGACACCGTTGTTGTAATCGGTGTCGTTGTTGGTCTCCGGCTTGTCACCCTCGAGGACGGCCTTGGCCATGTTGACGGCTTCCTTGGCCAGGTTGCGCGTGTCCTTGAAGATGGTGGCGTACTGCTCGCCCGAGTCGATGGCCTTGACCGAGTCGAGCTCAGCGTCCTGACCCGAGATGACGGGCCATTCGTCGCCCACCGAGTAGCCGGCGTCGGTCAGAGCCGAGATGATGCCTCGCGAGATGCCGTCGTACGGGGACAGGATGGCCTGCACCTTGTCGCCACCCGAGTAGGTCGACGTGAGGATGTTCTCCATGCGCTTCTGAGCGGTTTCGCCGTCCCAGCGGAGCGTCGCCGCCTGCTGGAAGTCGGTCTGGCCGGAGCCGACCTTGAGCGTGCCCGCGTCGATGAAGGGCTTGAAGGTGTCCTGCGCGCCGTCCCAGAAGAACGTGGCGTTGTTGTCGTCGGGCGAACCGGCGAACATCTCGATGTTGAACGGGCCGGCGGGGGCACCATCGACGGGCTTGCCCTCGAGGTCGACCAGGCCGAGGCCGTTCAGAACCGACGTGGCCTGCTGGACGCCGACCTTGTAGTTGTCGAACGAGGCGTAGTAGTCCACGTTCTCGGTGTCGCGGATGAGGCGGTCGTAGGCGATGACGGGGATGTCGGCGTCAGCGGCCTCCTGCAGAACGCTCGTGAGCGTGGTGCCATCGATCGAGGCGACGATCAGGGCCTTTGCGCCCTTGGTGATCATGTTCTCGAGCTGCGAAACCTGGGTGGGGATGTCGTCCTCTGCGTACTGCAGGTCGACCTTGTAGCCGGCGTCTTCGAGCTGCTTCTTGACGGCGTCGCCGTCCTGGATCCAACGCTCGGAGGACTTGGTCGGCATGGCAACGCCGACGAGGCCGCCGTCGCCTTCGCCGGAGCCGCCGCCGGAGCCGCCCGAGGAGCACGCTGCCAGGGAGAAGACCATTGCACCTGCGGCGATGGTCGAGAGAATCACACGCTTCTTCACTGTGTTTCCTTTCAAGGGGTTGGACGTCACTGTCTCGTGGTGCTGGGGGGGTTCCGATCACGTCCATGTCGATCGGTTCCCGGTATTCAGTTGTTGGTTCGTAGGTAGTGCTGTTTTTTGGGGTATTCAGAGACCCTGCGCCAGGCGGTAGTAAGCCTGGTTCCAGCGCACTTCTCTCTGAAATTCGGGGAGCGAGGTCGACTCGTCGATGATGAGGAGTTCGGTCTTCGCCATCTCGGCGAAGTCGCGGAACACCTCGATCCCGACGGCGGTCGACATCACAGTGTGGTGGGCAGCGCCGGCGGTGAGCCAGGCTGCGGCGGAGGTGGCGAAATCGGGGCGGGGCTTCCACACCGCACGACCCACGGGGAGCTTCGGGAGCGCCTCGGCGGGTTCGATGACATCCACGACGTTTGCCGTGAGGCGGAACCGGTCGCGCATATCGCTCATGGCGACGACGACGGCCGTGCCCGGGTCGGTGTTGAAGACCAGGCGGACCGGGTCCTCCTTGCCACCGATGCCGAGCGGGTGGACCTCGAGCGTGGGCGTCGAGGTGGTCAGGGACGGCGAGACCTCGAGCATGTGCGCGCCGAGGATCTGCTCGTTACCGGGTTCGAGGTGGTAGGTGTAGTCCTCCATGAGGCTCGCGCCACCGGGCAGGCCGGCGCCCATGACATTCGCGGTGCGCACGAGGATGGCGGTCTTCCAGTCGCCCTCTGCACCGAAACCGTAGCCCTCGGCCATGAGTCGCTGGACGGCCAGGCCGGGCAGCTGACGCAGGGCGCCGAGGTCTTCGAAGCTCGTCGTGAAGGCGTGGAAACCGCCCGCCTCGAGGAACGTGCGCAGGCCGATCTCGATGGCGGCGCCGTAGCGCAGCGACTCGTGGCGCTCGGCACCCTCGCGCAGCTCGGGGACGACGTCGTAGAGCTCTTCGTATTCGGCGACGAGCGCGTCGATGTCGGCATCCGATGCGGCGTGCACGGCCTCGGCCAGCTCGTTGACGCCCCAGGTGTTGACCTGCACGCCGAAACGGATCTCGGCCTCGGTCTTGTCACCCTCGGTGACGGCGACGTAGCGCATGTTGTCACCGAAGCGGGCGAGCTTCATGGAGTTGGTGGCGGCCCAACCGGCGGCCGCACGCATCCAGGTGCCGACCTGCTCCTGCACGACCGGGTTCGACACGTGGCCGACGACCGTCTTGCGCGAGATGCCGAGGCGGGTCTGGATGTAGCCGAACTCGCGGTCGCCGTGGGCGGCCTGGTTGAGGTTCATGAAGTCGAAGTCGATCTCGGACCACGGCAGCTCCACGTTGGCCTGCGTGTGCAGGTGCAGCAGCGGCTTCTGCAGCGCGTCCAGACCCGAGATCCACATCTTGGCGGGGCTGAACGTGTGCATCCAGGCGATGAGGCCGATGACCTTATCGTCGGAGTTGGCGTCGAGGGCCGCGCGGCGGATGGACTCGGAGTCCTTCAGCACGTCCTTCCAGACGATCTTCACGGGCACGGATGCCGCGGCCCCGAGTTCGCGCGCGATGACCCGGGACTGCTCGGCGACCTGACGCAGGGTTTCCTCGCCGTAGAGGTTCTGGCTTCCCGTGAGGAACCAGACTTCGTAGGCGTCGAGGGTGGTGGTGAGTTTCGGCATCAGTTGATCTGTCCTTGAGGCTGCTGTCCGTAGACGTTCTGGTAACGGTCGAAGAGGGAGTCGATGGCATCCGTGGGGATGGCGGTGGGCTCGCCGAGCTGGCGGGCGAGGTGCACGCTGCGCGCGACATCCTCGACCATGACGGCGGCCTTGACGGCATCTTTCGCGTCGCGCCCGATGGTGAACGGGCCGTGGTTGGCCATGAGCACGGCGCGGCTGCGGTGACCCGTGAGGGTCTCGACGATGCCGCGGCCGATGGAGTCGTCGCCGATGATGGCGAACGGACCCACGGGGATCTCGCCGCCGAACTCGTCGGCCATGGCCGTGATGACGCACGGGATGGGTTCGCGGCGCGCGGCCCAGGCCACGGCGTAGGTGGAGTGCGTGTGCACGACTCCCCCGACCTCGGGCATGTGGCGGTAGACGTAGGCGTGCGCGGCCGTGTCGCTCGAGGGCGAGCGGTCGGAGCCGGGCGTGCCGGGGATGACGTCGCCGTTCAGGTCGCACAGGATCATGTTCTCGGGTGCCAGGTCGTCGTAGCTCACGCCGGACGGCTTGATGACGAAGAGGTCGGCGCCGGGCACGCGGCCCGAGACGTTTCCACCGGTCCAGACGATCAGGTTGTAGCGCACCAGTTCGTTGTGCAGGCGGGCGACATCGGCGCGCACGCGGGCGATCTGGACCTCGAGTTCGGGGCCGTAGGTGCTCATGCGTTCACCCCGCTGTTCTCGTCGAGGGCGGATGCTTCGGCGTCGAAGGCGTCGGCGGCCGAGGCGGAGGTGCCCGCGTCGACGGCGGCTGCGGCATCCTGAGCCGTCTGCGGTGCGTCGGTCTCTCCGAGAACGGCGCGGCGGATGGCCTTCAGGCGGTGCATGACGTCGTTGCCGCCACGTCCGAAGTAGTCGTAGAGGGTGGAGTACTCGGCGAACAGCGCGTCGTAGGCGTCGGCGCGCTCGGCGTCGGGCGTGTAGACGGCGCGGTCGACCTTGCCCATGGCCTGGCTGGCGGCCGTGATGTCGGCGTAGGCACCGGCGGCGACGGCCGCGTGGATGGCCGAACCGAGCGCGGGGCCCTGGTCGCTCGCGATGATCGAGATGGGCATGCGCAGGATGTCGGAGTAGGTCTGCATGAGGAACGCGTTCTTCAGCAGGCCGCCGGCGACGATGAATTCGGTCACGGGCACGCCCGAGGCGTTGAACGTCTCGACGATCACTCGTGTGCCGAAGGCCGTGGCCTCGAACAGCGCGCGGTAGACCTCTTCGGGGCGCGTCGTGAGCGTTGTGCCGAGCACGACGCCCGACAGCTCGTGGTCGACGAGAACCGAGCGGTTGCCCGACTGCCAGTCGAGCGCGATGAGGCCGTGGCCGCCGACGGGCTGGTCCTCGATGAGGGTGGTCAGGTACTGGTGGATGCTGAGGCCACGCGCCTCGGCTTCGGCGTAGTAGGAGCCGGGGACCTGGTTCTTCACGTACCACGCGAAGATGTCGCCGACACCGGACTGGCCGGCCTCGTAGCCGTAGAGGCCCGAGACGATGCCGCCGTCGACGACGCCGCACATGCCTGGCACGACGGCCAGGGTGTCGGAGTTCATGACGTGGCAGGTGGAGGTGCCCATGATGGCGACCATCTGGCCGGGGTTCGTCGCCTGGGCGGCGGGAGCCGACACGTGCGCGTCGACGTTTCCGACGGCCACGGCGATGCCCTCGGGCAGGCCGGTCCAGGAGGCGGCTTCGGCACTCAAGCGGCCGGCGGCGTCGCCCAGCTGACCGATGGTGTGGGCCACCTTGGTCTCGGCGAAGTCGGCGAAGTCGGGGTTGAGCGCGGCGAGGAATTCCCGCGACGGGTATTCGCCGTCCTGCAGGATGCCCTTGTAGCCGGCGGTGCAGGCGTTGCGCACGTATTCGCCCGTGAGCTGCCAGACGATCCAGTCGGCCGCTTCGACCCAGTGGTCCATGCGGTTGTAGAGCTCGGGGTCTTCTTCGAGCAGCTGCAGGCCCTTGGCGAATTCCCACTCGCTCGAGATGAGGCCGCCGTAGCGGGGCAGCCACTCTTCGCCGCGCGCGGCGGCGAGCTCATTGATGCGGTCGGCCTGCGGCTGCGCGGAGTGGTGCTTCCACAGCTTGACGTAGGCGTGCGGGCGGTCGGCGTATTCGGGCAGCTCGTTGAGCGGCGTGCCGTCGGCCAGGGTCGGAACCATGGTGCAGGCCGTGAAGTCGGTGCCGATGCCGATGACCTGCGACGGGTCGATGCCCGCCTTCTGCACGGCCTCGGGGACGGCGGTCTTCAGCACGTCCACGTAGTCGGAGGGCACCTGCAATGCCCAGTCCGGCGAGAGCGTCTTGCCGGATGCCGCGAGCGTCGTGTCCATCACGGCGTGCGGGTAGTCGAGTGCTGCGGAGGCCAATTCGGTGCCGTCTGAGACGCGCACGACGACCGCGCGGCCCGAGAGGGTGCCGTAGTCGACGCCGATGACGTACTGCTCCGCCTGATCGCCCGCGGGCGTGGCGGCTGCCGTCGGCTGGCCATGGTCGGTGTTGCTCACTGAGACTCCTTTGTCGTGTCAGGTTCAGCGCCTCAGCCGATTGCAGGTCGGGGAGGATGTGCTGGGATGTGACCGGTCACATCGTTGACAAACACTACCCCCAATCTCGAAACAATTGTCAATTCGGCAATGTCTCGATTCGATAAACGCTCACCCCCTTTCGGGGACGACGCCGACACGGACGCCGTCACACCTGTGTCACATCGCTGTCACACGGTTGTCACACCGCCGATCGAGCGTTGTGCCGGCCTACATGTGACGTGTCTGCGGTCAGCGCCGCACGCGAGCGAGGCGCCGCTCGAGCATCCGGATGTCTCGGATGTCAGGCGCCCGAAACGCACCGAACCCTGCGCCCGAGCACGCAGCGACGAACTAGAAGCTCGGCCCAGCGGTCGACCCACGAACGACTAGCTCGGCCGTGATGCCCTCGATGTTGACGACCTCGGGTTCGGAGATGTTGCCGAGCAGCTGCGCCACGCAGCGGCGGCCCAGCTCGGTGAAGTCCTGGCGCACGGTCGTGAGGGGTGGCCAGAAGTGCGCAGCCTCGGGGATGTCGTCGAAGCCGACGATGCTCACATCGCGCGGGCAGTCGAGCCCCTCGTCCCGGATCGCGTGGATCAGCCCGAGGGCCATCTGATCGTTCGACGAGAAGATCGCCGTGAAGTCGCGGAACCGCAGCAGCTCGCGGCCCGCCCGGTAGCCGAAGTCGGCCGACCAGTCGCCGAGAATCGGGGCGGTGGTCGGGATGTCCTGAGCGCTCATCTCCTCGAGGAAACCGGCCATGCGCTCCTCGGCCTCGATCCAGTCCTGCGGGCCGGCCAGGTGGTAGATCATGCGGTGGCCGCGTTCGATCAGGTGGCGCGTGGCGAGACGCGCGCCACCCCGCTGGTCGACCGAGACGGTGTGCGGCGAATCCGACGACGACTGCATGGTCACGTAGGGAACCGAGACCTGCAGCTCGGAGATGACGTCGAACACGCGTTTCTGCGGGGCGATCACCACAATGCCCTCGACCGATTGGGAGACGAGGTGGTTCAGGGCATCCTGAATGCCGGATGTCTCGGTGTTGTGCATATTGGCCGTGCTGACGTAATAGCCCGCCTCACGTGCGGCGTCTTGGATGGCGCCGATGCTCGACGCTGGCCCGTAATGCGAGGCGCTCGTGGCGGCGAGGATGCCGATGGTGCGCGACTTCGACGTGACGAGCGTGCGCGCGGCACGGTTGGGGCGGTATTGCAGCTGCTCCATCACCTGGAGCACACGCTCCTTGGTGGCTTCGCGGATGCTCGGGTGATCGTTGAGCACACGCGACACCGTCTGGTGCGAGACCCCGGCCGCTTTTGCGACGTCACGGATGTTGGGCGCGCGAGGCGGGCTCGCGGAATCCGCAGCCCCCGACAGCTCTGTCATGTTCGAACCTCGCACCGATATGTGCACGGTCACATCGGCCGCACCCCCCAATTATGCCCCGGGTGGTGAGGCCCGTCGCATCATGGTTTGGGTTTCGGTTCAGGACGAAGGGCGGCGAAGCCACATACGAACGTGGCCATCAGCAATAAGACGTCCGAGAGCACGAAGCTCCCCCTGAGTGAAAGTACAAGCCAATAACACGCAAAGTAGGCGAGCCCCATGAAAACGAGGCGCGGAATTCGTCTCGACATGGCTCAACCCAGCAAACTCGCGACAGCGAGAGTACCGACTGACGTGACGACCCCGCAGGTCATGGAATTGCGTGAACACCACTTTTGGAGTGCCGTGTACCCCTGTCCGACGACTCCCCAAATGTTAGGCCCCGAGCGGCTTTGAGCCGCGAACACGACTTTGCCGTTGATGTAGAGGCGGTAGTACTGGCCGCATGTGGAGGGATTTCTCCCCGTCCAGTCATATGACTTCGTCATTCCACCCGAGTAGGTGCACGTTGCCCGCGTGTATCCCGATGCCATGCGCGTAGTTGGGGCCGGGGATGTCGCAGGCGTCAGGAGCCGGTAAGAACCGTCGCGCTCGACTTCTTCCAGCGTCAATGGCTGAAGGATCACCGGGGATGAGCGATCGCTGGCCTGGGCGTGAGGGACTGTCACTGGGTTCACTACGGTCACGGCAATGACGGCCGCAGAAAGGAGAATGCGTGTAGAAAGAAGTTGAACGGTCATGGAAACCTCGCTGATTCGGGGAGCGCCGGAGACGTTCCTAAAACAGTGATATGCCCGCACCCTGATGACCACTTCAGACTCGGTTCCGTTGAGGTGCTAAACAACTCGGGCACAACCGTTTTCCACGCAAAATGGCCGATGTGGAACTTTGTGGCAGCCACTTCAGGCGTCGATGGCGCGCCACTTCGCCCGACCCACGGGGAGACACGCCGCGGTTTTCAAGAGCGCTCACGCGGAACCACCGTGACCGGATGCAGATATTCTGATTTTCGACCGGCGAACATCGCCCTTGAGCCGATAACGACTTGGGGAAGCGTCCGTACTATCACGCGAGGAGGAGTCGTTGAGTGAAACAAAAGGCCGCCCACACAGGGCTAGCTGGGCCTATTTCCTGATTCTCGCCCTTGCGTTTGGCGCACTCGCCATGTGGAATGGCTCGACGGGGTCAGTCGGCGTTGGCATCGCATTCGCCGTCCTTGGCGTTGCTCTCGCGAGTTTCGCTCTGCTCAGGAGACGTGACGAGCGACGCAGCGACCGCTGACCGCGCAGCCGACGCTCAGTCGGGGATGCGGTTGGTGGCGGCGAGCTCCGAGTACCAGAGGGCAGAGTCCTTGGGGGTGCGCTCGAGCGTGTCGTAGTCGACGCGGACGATGCCGAAACGCTTCGAGTAGCCGTAGGCCCACTCGAAGTTGTCCATGAGCGACCAGACCTGGTAGCCGCGCAGGTCGACTCCGCGCGACAGGGCTTTATGCGCGGCCGTGATGTGGCGGCGCAGGTAGTCGGTGCGGTCGGCGTCGGGCACGCGACCATCCACGACCTGGTCGTCGAATGCCGCGCCGTTCTCGGTGATCATGAGCGGCAGGTTCGGGTAGGCCGTCGACACGCTGACGAGCAACTCTTCGAGGCCAGAGGGGTCGATGTTCCAGCCCATCTCGGTGTGCGGGCCGGGCTGCTCGAGGAACTCGATGTCGGATGCCGCGGGCCACGGCGATACGGACGCTTCACCGTGCCCGTCGGCGCTCTGCTTGGGGCTCACGCCATCCCACACCCGCACGAGGTTGGTGGAGTAGTAGTTGACGCCCAGCAGGTCGAGGGGCTGCCTGATGAGGTCGAGGTCGCCGTCCTGCACGAAGGACCAGTCGGTGACCTCGCTCGTGTCGGCGATGACATCCGCGGGGTATTCTCCGTCGAGCAGCGGGCCGAGGAATACGCGGTTGCCGAGGCCGTCGATGCGGCGAACGGCTTCGGGGCCGGTCTCGCCCTCGGGACGCAGGACGTGCAGGTTGAGCGTGATGGAGAACTGAGGATCGTTGGTGACGACCTCTTTCAGCGCGGTGACCGCGAGGCCGTGCGCGAGGTTGAGGTGGTGCACGGCCGCGAGGGAGGCGGCGTAGTCGTTCAGGCCGGGCGCGTGCACGCCGGAGGCGTAGCCCAGGTAGGCCGAGCACCAGGGTTCGTTGAGCGTGGTCCACGTGCCGATGCGGTCGCCGAAGGCCTCTCCCACGATGCGCGCGTAGTCGGCGAAGGCGTAGGAGGTGGCCCGGTTCGTCCAGCCGCCCTCGTCTTCGAGGGCCTGCGGCAGGTCCCAGTGGTAGAGCGTGACGATGGGAGTGATGCCTCGTTCGATGAGGCCGTCGATGAGGCGCGTGTAGAACGCGATGCCCTCGGGGTTGGCGGGGCCACGACCGGTGGGCTGGATGCGGGGCCACGAGATCGAGAAGCGGTAGGCCTGCAGGTTGAGCGACTTCATCAGGTCGAGGTCGTCGTCGAGGCGGTGGTAGTGGTCGTCGGCCTGGTCGCCCGTGTCGCCGTTGTGCACCTTGCCGGGCGTGTGGCTGAAGGTGTCCCAGATGGAGGGGCCGCGGCCTCCCTCGTTCACGGCGCCTTCGATCTGGTAGGACGCCGTGGCGGAGCCGAAGACGAAGTCGGCCGGGAACTGCAGCCCGGCGTTGCGGTAGTCGTCGCGGTAGTCGGTGGTTGCCACGTCAGTCATCGGAGGTGCCTTTCTGTTCGTCGACGGCGGCGGTGCCGTCGGCGCGGGCGTGCGCAGCCCGCTGGTCCATTATTGCAGGGATGAGAGCGCGATCATGCCCGCTTGGTTCCGCGCCGGCGCGTCGGGCGAACCGCGCGGGATCGGCAATCACGGCCGAGAACGGCATTTCGGCCGCCCCGATGAGCAGCAGATCGCTGCCCAGCTCGGCCGACACGATGCTGACGCCCTCCCACGACGCCGCGAGCGTCTGCGCGCCGACCTGGCGCTCGAGATAGGCGGGGTCGCACTCGGCGAGCGCCGCCAGAAACCCACCCAGCACGACGCGCTCGGGGTTCAAGACGTTGATGGCGTTGCGCAGGGCAACCGACAGGATGTCGAGCTCGCGGTGGATCTCTGCGTGCACCCGTTGGTCATCCGACCGCCGCAGCGCGCTCGCGAACTCCTCGGGGTCAGCGCCATCAAGCCCCAGCAGGCCGAGCAGACGCGCGCGACTGACCTCCTCCTCGAGCGTGCCCCCCGTGGTGGGCGACGACGGGCCGTGCGGCGCCGTGACGAGGTTGTGCCCGAACTCGCCCGCGAAACCGTTGAGGCCGCCGAGGGGCGCACCATTGGCCACCACTCCCCCACCGATGCCCGAGGCGCCGCCGTTGAGGTAGATGAAGTCGTTGTGGCCGCGGCCCGCGCCGAAGAGTTGCTCGGCTTGCGCGCCCAGGCTGGCGTCGTTCGCAGCGGAGGCCGCGAGGCCGGTCGCCTCGGACATCCGCTCGGCCACGGGGGCGTCCCGCCAGCCGAGATGAGGGGCTAGGCGCACGAGGCCGTCGCGCGAACGGACGAGGCCCGGAACCGCCACGCCCACGCCGGCGATCTGCCAACCCGGGGCTTCGGGATGCTCCCGGCGGATGGCGGCGATCGACTCGGCGGCCACGCGCACGGCGTCGTCGACCGACGGCACCTGTGAGACCTCGCGGCGCACGCGCGACACGACCTCGCCGTTCATGCGAACGAGGCCGACCGTGATGGCGTCGAGCTCGGGGTTGACGGCGAACGCGACGCACGAGGCATCCGCGCGCACGACCGGCGAGGGGCGGCCCACCTGGCCCTGCGTGTCGGGAACGGATTCCGAGACGAGGCCCGCGGCCGCGAGTTCGGCGACGAGTGCGGCGATAGTAGATCTGTTGAGGCCCGTGTGCCGCGTGAGCTCGGATCGTGACGAGGGGCCGTGCCGGTGCACCAATGACAGCACGCGGGACAGGTTGTGCCGGCGCACGGATTCGAGCGTGTTGCCGCGACCCGCGGCGCTCGGCCCCCGTGGCACGGTCGGCTCGCCGGGCGCGGCGGTCATGCGCGGCCCGGCCCGGGCAGCAGACGGCGAGCGGATGTCGTGATCATTAGGTGGAACCCTATCGAACGGTTGCCGCCTGGCATGCAGCGCCGGCCGATAAGACGCGAGAAGACCCGGAGGGCGGCAGGTCAGGGGGGGTGACGGCCGCCCTCTCGGGCCGGACGCCGAAGGCCGGCGGAACGCACGGGCGCCTTCGGCGAGTGCAGGGCGATCAGCTCGTGCTGATGTCCTCGACCAGGCGCCCCGTGTCGTCGGACTGCTGCGAGCGCGCGATGTCGGCCTGGCTCAGCATGCCGACCAGGTCGTGCCCGTCGATGACCGGCAGACGGCGGACGTCGTGTTTGGTCATGGTGTCGATGGCCTCGTCGATGGTGTCGTCGGCGCCGATGGTCACGGGTTTACCCTCGCCGAGCGAACCGGCCGTGACCTCGGATGGGTTGCCACCCCCTGCCAGGCACTTCACGACGATGTCGCGGTCGGTGACGATACCGGCCAGGCGCCCGTCTTCGCCACAGATGGGCAGGGCGCCGACGTCGAGATCGCGGAGCTTCTGGGCCACGACGACGAGCGTATCCCCGGATTGGGCGCATTCGGCACCGGCGGTCATGATCTCTCGAACGGTCGTCATAGCGGTCGTCCTTTCTCTCGGAAACAGGAGGTGACGCCACGTTACGACGGGCGCCCCTCGACGTCAGGAGGCTTGACAAATTCGGAGGGTGGGAGGGTTGCCGCGGCATCCGATCGGTTATATGTTGTAACTACCAACAAATCACCAACGACGTTGACAGAAGGAATTCGCATGTCACTCACGCCCACCCGCGACGACAAATTCTCATTCGGCCTCTGGACCATCGGCTACAACGGCGCCGACCCTTTCGGCGGCCCCACCCGTCCCCCGCTCGATGTCGTGCACGGCGTTGAGAAGCTCTCGGAGCTCGGCGCTTACGGTCTCACGTTCCACGACGACGACCTGTTCGCGTTCGGTTCGACGGATGCTGAACGCCAGACGCAGATCGATCGCCTCAAGGGTGCGCTCGACGACACCGGCATCGTCGTGCCCATGGTGACGACCAACCTGTTCTCCGCTCCCGTTTTCAAGGACGGCGGCTTCACGTCGAACGACCGCGCCGTCCGCCGCTTCGCACTGCGCAAGGTGCTGCGCAACATCGACCTGGCCGCCGAGCTCGGCGCCAAGACGTTCGTCATGTGGGGCGGGCGCGAGGGTGCCGAATACGATTCGGCCAAGGACATCCGCCAGGCGCTCGAGCGCTACCGCGAGGCCGTCAACCTGCTGGGCGACTACGTGACCGACAAGGGTTATGACATTCGCTTCGCGATCGAGCCCAAGCCGAACGAGCCCCGCGGCGACATCCTGCTGCCGACGCTCGGCCACGCGCTCGCGTTCATCGAGACGCTCGAGCGACCCGAGCTCGTGGGCGTGAACCCCGAGGTCGGTCACGAACAGATGGCGGGCCTGAACTTCGCCGCCGGCATCGCGCAGGCGCTCTACCAGGGCAAGCTCTACCACATCGACCTCAACGGGCAGCGCGGCATCAAGTACGACCAGGACCTCGTGTTCGGCCACGGCGACCTGCAGAACGCTTTCGCGCTCGTCGACCTGTTGGAGAACGGTGGCCCCAACGGCGGGCCCGCCTATGACGGACCGCGTCACTTCGACTACAAGCCGAGCCGCACCGAGGACGAGACGGGTGTGTGGGAGTCGGCCGCGGCCAACATGCGCACCTACCTGCTGCTCAAGGAGCGCGCGGCGTCGTTCCGCGCCGACCCCGAGGTGCAGGAGGCTCTCGCGGCCGCACGCGTGCCCGAGCTGAGCGTGAACACGTTGGGCGAGGGCGAGAGCTACGACGACCTGCTGGCCGACCGCAGCGCTTACGAGGAGTTCAACAGCGACGAGTACTTCGGCGGCAAGGGCTTCGGCTTCGTGAAGTTGCAGCAGCTTGCATTGGAGCACCTGCTTGGCGCGCGTTAGAGCGCGCTCTAACGCGCGCCACGCAGGCGCTCAAAGGCGGTAGCCGTATGGCGCGGGCGCTCTGCGCCCGCGAAAGGCGGTAGCCCTAGGGCGGAAGAGCGAACCAGCTCTTCCGCCCGTCCCGCGGGAGCCCCGTGAACCGCAACCGCCAAGCCCCGCCTCGAAAACCCAGCCATCCTCTCCCCCACCCCACACACCTCACATCCCGCGCCCCACTCACACCCCCACCCCCGAAAGGCCCCGACCAATGCCGCTCGTAGCCGGAGTCGATTCCTCCACCCAGTCCTGCAAGATCGTCATCCGCGACGCGGACACGGGCGAGGTCATCCGCCGCGGCCGCGCCACGCACCCCGTGGGCACCGAGGTCGACCCGGAAGCCTGGTGGCAAGCCCTGAACGACGCCATCGCCGACGCGGGCGGACTCGGTGACGTGGCCGCGATCTCGATCGCCGGCCAGCAGCACGGCATGGTGGTCCTCGACGCGGAGGGCCACGTCATCCGCCCGGCTCTGCTCTGGAACGACACCCGCAGCGCGCAGGCCGCCGCCGATCTGGCCGCCGAGGTGGGCGCCACCGAATACGCGGCCCAGACGGGCGTGGTTCCAGTGGCCTCGTTCACCGCCTCCAAGCTCCGCTGGTTGCGCGACGCCGAGCCCGACAACGCCGCCCGTGTCGCCGCTGTGGCACTCCCCCACGACTGGCTGACCTGGCGCCTGCTCGGCTTCGGCCCGGCCGACGACAGCGCGCTCGGCCCCGTGCTCGACGCCCTGACGACCGACCGCTCCGACGCCTCCGGCACGGCCTATTGGTCGGCGATCACCGAGGACTACGACCGAGGTTTGCTCGCGCGCGCTCTCGGCCACGACACCATCCTGCCGCGCGTGCTGCGCCCCGACGAGCGCGCGGGCACCACCCCCGACGGCCTCATCGTCGGTCCGGGCGCGGGCGACAACGCGGGCGCAGCCCTCGGCCTCGACGCCGGCGCGGGCGACGTGGTCGTGTCGATCGGCACCTCCGGCACCGTTTTCGCCGTCACCGACACCGTGTCGACCGACGCCTCGGGCACGGTGGCCGGTTTCGCCGACGCATCCGGCCGCTACCTTCCGCTCGTGGCGACGCTCAACGCCGCACGCATCCTCGACGCCGTGGCCGGACTGCTGGGCGTCGACCACGACGAACTCGGGCGGCTCGCACTCGAGGCCGAGCCCGGCGCATCCGGTCTCGTTCTGCAGCCCTATTTCGAGGGCGAGCGCACCCCTAACCGACCGGATGCCACGGCCACCCTCTTCGGCCTGACGCTGTCGAGCACCACACGCCCGACGCTCGCTCGCGCCGCCATCGAGGGTCTGCTGTGCGGCCTCGCCGACGGACTCGACGCCGTGCGCACCCAGGGCGTCGAGGTGTCTCGCGTGCTCGTCATCGGCGGCGCGGCACTCAACCCGGCCGTCCAGGCCATCGCGGCCGAGGTGTTCGCCGAACCGGTCGTCATTCCTCAGCCGGGCGAATACGTGGCGGATGGCGCAGCCGTGCAGGCGGCCTGGGCTCTGACGGGTTCGCGGCCCTCCTGGCCCGTGGCCACCCTTGCGACGCCCACGCCGAACGCTCAGCCCATCATCCGCGAGCAGTACGCCGCCCGCCGGGACGGCTGATCGACGCTAAGCCGTAGCCGAGCGGCGTCGCGCGAGCTCGGCTCCGGCGCGGCGCGCGTATTCGAGCGGGCCGGCCAGTGCGGCCTCGACGCTGCCCGCGAGCTCGACCAACGAGACGGCGTCGTCGAAAAGGCCGCTCGGGTCGTCCGCGATCATGCCCGCGACGAGCAGCGTGCGCGCACCCTCGGGGGCCAGGCCGACGACGTAGGAGGGGACCTTGCCGGCCGCCGACTGCGCGTCGTACCGGCCCTCTCCCGTGATGATGACATCGGCGGATGCGGTGGCCGCGGGCAGCCCGATCGCCTCGCCGACGGCGACCGAACCGGCGGCCATCGTGGCGCCCCAGAGCAGCAGCCCGAACCCGGTCCCACCGGCGGCGCCCGAACCGGGTTGCTCGGCGAGGCGATCCACGGCGGCGACGTCGAGGGCGCCGAGGTCACCCCGGGCAGCTGACGAACGGGCCGCGTCGACGAGGCGTCCGAGCGCGGCATCCAGCACCGCGATATCGGGCACCGTTGCGCCCTTCTGCGGGCCGAAGACGGCGGCCGCGCCCGACAGGCCGCGGAGCGGGTTGGTCACGTCGGACAGGATGGCGACGCCGCGCGACGGAAGCGCGCGCACGTGGCCGAGGTCGAGCGTCGCGAGCGTCTCGAGGCCCCGCGCCCCCGAGGCGATCGGCGATCCGTCGTCGGCGAGGAGTCGGGCGCCGAGGGCGCTCAGCATGCCCGCCCCGCCATCGGTCGACGAGCTGCCGCCGAGGCCCACGAGCACGCGTTCGGCACCCGCATCGAGCGCGTGCGCGATGGCCTCGCCGAAGCCGTGCGTGTGCGCATCGTGCGGGCGCAGCGGGTCGAGCAGCGTGATGCCGCTCGCCGACGCCAGCTCGACGACCGCGGTGCCGTCGGGCAGCAGCAGCCAGTCGGTCTCGACGAGCTCGTCGTCGGGACCCGAGACCTGAACGGTGTGGCGAGCCGCAGCGGGAACGGCGGCCGCGAAGGCCTCGACCGTGCCTTCTCCACCATCCGCCATCGGCAGCAGGACGAGAACGTCGTCGGGGCGCACCTCGTGCCATCCGGCCGCGATCTCTTCGGCGACCTCGGTAGCCGTGGCCGTGCCCTTGAACGAGTCGGGCGCGATCACGACGCGCACCCCTTGCTGCTGTGACGTCATCGTCATTCTCCGGGCCGAGCGCACGCGAATCATGCAGCGCTCGAGCTTCTGCGCGACGGGCGCGCCTTGCGGGACAAAAGAGCGAAACACGGATGCCGATCGGGCATTGGTTTCGCGCGCCAGTCTAGCGAGCGGCTCTGGTCACGATGCTCTCAGCAGCAGTGAGGCGACGGCACGGTGAGGGGCGATGCGATCGACGCGCCGATTTGAGTCAGCGCGCCCGTTTCGACCAGCGGGTCGTTTTCGGTCAGCGCGCCGAGCGGCACCGGGATGCCAGCGACTCGACGGCGGTCGAAAAGTCGTCGAAGGTGCGCACGCCGGCGGGATCGTCCAGGGGCAGAACGGCAAAGCCGCTGCCGGAGCGCTCGACGAAACCGAGCACGGCGGTACCATCCGCCTCGTTGATGGAGGGGTCGCTCACGCGCCAGCCATCGCCGGGAATCGGGATGACGGTCAGGGCGACGCCGTCTCGCGTCTTCACGAACGCCCCTCTGAGCCGACCGATCCGGCGGCGGACCGCCCGGTGCGGATGGCGCCGACACTGCGGCCGAACCAGCGACGGAACGTGTTGAAAGCCATGTCACGCGACGAATACGGGCCGCTGCCGACGGGCGGCAGGTTGCCCCGACGCAATTCGGGGCGCAACCCCCGCAGGTAATAGGTGACGCCGCGTTCCTCGGTCACGGCGATGATGGCCGCATAGCGCAAGCCGTTCTCGCCCATGACGAGCCACGTGTTCGCGCGGTCCTCGACGAGCCGCAGCTCGCCCTGTTCGGCGGATCGGGGAGCCGACGCCGTTGTTGTTTCATCCACCGAAAATCCTCCTTGGTGCTTCCTCCCCATTGTGGAACGTGCCCCCAACGGGGGTCGAGAGGCTTGACAGTTTTCGGGGGCGTGTGCGTGCCTGAGGCGAGTGCGCTCAGCGGACGGACGGACGGGCGGACGACAAAGCGCCCGGCACCGATGACCGGCGCGGGCGCTTCGACGAGCGAGAGCCGTTGTTACAGGGCGGCGAGCGCCTGCTTCACGTCAGCGAGCAGGTCGTCGATGTCTTCGAGCCCGACCGACAGCCGCACCACGTTCTCGGGCACGGCCAGCTCGGTGCCCTTGACCGACGCGTGCGTCATCTCGGACGGGTAGTTGACGAGCGATTCGACGCCGCCGAGCGATTCGGCGAGCTGGAACACCGACGTGCTCTCGGCGAATTTTCGCGCCGCCGCCTCGCCGCCGCGCAGGCCCAGCGAGATCATGCCGCCGAACGCCACCATCTGGCTGGCGGCCAGCTCGTGGCCGGGGTGCGATTCGAGTCCCGGGTAGTACACGGTCTCGACGGCGTCGTGCGTCGACAGGTATTCGGCCAGGCGCTGCGCGTTCTCGGAGTGGCGCTGCATGCGCACCTGCAGGGTCTTGATGCCGCGCGTCGTCAGCCACGCGTCGAGGGGACCCGACACGGCTCCCGCGGCGAACTGCAGGAAACCGATCTTCTCGGCCAGCTCGGTGTCGGCGAAGACGAGCGCCCCGCCCACGACATCCGAGTGACCGCCCAAGTATTTGGTGGTCGAGTGCACGACCACGTCGGCGCCCAGCGAGATCGGCTGCTGCAGCGCCGGGGACGCGAACGTGTTGTCGACGACGACGGTGAGCCCAGCCTCGTGCCCGGCGTTGGCCAGGGCGCGGATGTCGGTGATCTTCATGAGCGGGTTAGAGGGCGTCTCGACCCACAGAACGCGCGTCGAATCGGCCCGGATGGCGGCCGTCACGGCGTCGAGGTCGCTCAGGTCGACGACCGTGTGCTCGATGCCCCAGGCGCCGAAGACGCGCGCGATGAGACGGTAGGTGCCGCCGTAGGCGTCGTTGCCGAGCACGACATGGTCGCCGGGCTTCAGGATGCCGCGCAGCAGCGCATCTTCGGCCGCGAGGCCCGAGGCGAACGACAGGGCGCGCACGCCGCCCTCGAGTGCCGCCAGCTGCTCTTCGAGGCCCGTGCGCGTGGGGTTGCCGCCACGGCTGTACTCGTAGCCGCCGCGCAGCCCGCCGATGCCGTCTTGCACGAATGTGGAGGTCAGGTAGAGCGGAGGGATGACGGCACCCGTGGTGGGGTCGAAGTCTTGCCCGGCGTGGATGGCGCGCGTGGCAAAACCGTGGTCGTCGCTGGAAGTCATGGTGTTCTCCTCGAAATCAGTGTGCGCTACTCGCTGAGAAACGCGAGCAGGTCATGACGGGTGATGACGGCCGCGGGTTTGCCGTCGGCGCTCACGAGGAGCGCATCGGATTCTTTCAGGGCGGCGCGGGCGGCGGCGAACGACTCGTTCACGCCGATGAGCGGCAGGGCCGATCCCACGACCGATCCCACCGAGTCGGTCATCTGCGCGTCGCCGGCGAAGACCTTCTCGAGCAGCCCGGCCTCGGACAGCGCGCCCACGACCTCGCCCATGACGACGGGCGGTTCGGCGCTCAGCACGGGCAGCTGCGAGATGCCGTACTCGGCCATGATCTGGATGGCGTCGCGCACCGTGTCGCTGGGGTGCGCGTGCACGAGAGCGGGCAGGTCGCCCGTCTTGGCCCGCACGACGTCGCCCACCGTGCGCTCGTCGGCCACGTCGCTGAAGCCGTAGGACTGCAACCACTTGTCGTTGAAGATCTTGCCGATGTAGCCGCGACCCGAGTCGGGCAGCAGCACGACCACGACGGCGGATGCGGGCAGGTCGCGGGCGGCCTCGAGGGCGGCGACGACGGCCATGCCGCTCGATCCGCCGACGAGCAGACCCTCCTCGCGGGCAAGGCGGCGCGTCATGGCGAACGACTGAGCGTCGCTCACGGCGATGACGCGGTCGACCACGGTGGGGTCGTAGGCGGCGGGCCAGAAGTCCTCGCCGACGCCCTCGACCAGGTAGGGGCGCCCGGTGCCGCCCGAGTAGACGGAGCCCTCGGGGTCGGCGCCGATGATCTCGACGTCGGTGCCCGCGACCTCGCGCAGGTATCGACCGGTGCCGGAGATGGTGCCGCCCGTGCCGACCCCCGCGACGAAGTGGGTGACGCGGCCATCCGTGTCTCGCCAGATCTCGGGACCCGTCGACTCGTAGTGGCTGAGAGGGCCGTTGGGATTGGCGTACTGGTTGGGCTTGAAGGCGCCCGGGATCTCGCGGGCCAGGCGGTCGGACACGCTGTAGTAGGAGTCGGGGTCGTCGGGTGCCACCGAGGTGGGTGTGACGATGACCTCGGCGCCGTAGGCCTTGAGCACGTTGCGCTTGTCTTCGCCGACCTTGTCGGGGCACACGAAAACGCATTTGTAGCCGCGCTGCTGGGCGACGAGGGCCAGGCCCACGCCCGTGTTGCCGCTCGTGGGCTCGACGATGGTGCCGCCCGGTTTCAGCAGGCCGTCGCGTTCGGCGGCATCGATGATGCGCGTCGCGATGCGGTCTTTGGCCGAACCGCCGGGGTTCACGTATTCGATTTTGGCGAGCACGGTGGCGGCGATGCCCTCGGTGACCTTGTTCAGTTTGACCAGGGGGGTGTTGCCCACCAGGCCCAGGACGGTTTCTGCGTACTTCACGTCTGTCCTCACGATGTCGACGGGCCCGTTGTTCGGCGCCCGGTGATCCATCGAGCCTAACCGCTTCTACCGGGTTGTTACGGGCGGCGCCATCCCTTGCGCCGTCTGGGCCGTCGACGTAATGTTCGTACTGCCGAACTTTTACTTCCGCCCATACGTACGACTCGCGACGCGTATGACACGACGATAAGGATGCCGTGAGCCCGAGCACCCCTGCCACCCCGGTATCGTCCACCCCGCGCCGAGCGCCCGACGTCGTGGGCCGCCGCATCCTGCCCCTGCTCGGCCCCGCGCTCGTCGCGGGTGTCGCCTACCTCGACCCGGGCAACGTCGCCAGCAACATGACGGCGGGCGCGCTCTTCGGCTACCTGCTCGTGTGGGTCGTGCTGCTGGCCAACACGATGGCGTGGCTCATCCAATATCTGTCGGCCAAACTGGGCATCGTCACGGGCAAGAGCCTGCCCGAGATCTTGGGCGAGCGCATGAAGCGGCCGTGGGCACGCCGGGCCTACTGGGCACAGGCCGAGCTCATCGCCATGGCCACCGACCTGGCCGAGGTCATCGGCGGGGCCATCGCGCTCAACCTGCTCTTCGGCCTGCCCCTCCTCTGGGGCGGCGTGATCACGGGCGCGGTGTCGCTCGTGGTGCTCGCCATCTCGCAGCGACGGGGCGCCCGGGCGTTCGAACGCGTCATCACGTCGTTCCTCGCCATCATCGTGGTCGGGTTCTGTTTCAGCATCGTCATCAGCCCGCCGGATGTCGCAGCCACACTCGCGGGCGTCGTGCCGCGTTTCGAGGGCACCTCGTCGGTGCTGCTCGCCGCCTCCATCCTGGGCGCCACGATCATGCCGCACGCGATCTATGCGCACTCGGCGCTCAGCCGCGACCGGTTCGGGCTCGTGCGGGCGGGGGCCCGGCGACGCCTGGTCTTGCGTGCCACCCGGGTCGACGTCACGATCGCCCTGGCCATCGCGGGCACCGTCAACCTCGTCATGCTGCTCGTCGCCGCGTCGACGCTGCAGGGGGTCGAGGGCACCGACACGTTGCAGGGAGCCCACGACGCCATCGGCGATGCGATCGGGCCGGTCGCCGCAACCCTGTTCGCGGTGGGCCTGCTTGCCTCGGGGCTCGCGTCGTCGTCGGTGGGGGCCTATGCCGGTTCAGAGATCATGGGCGGTTTACTGCGCATCCGCGTGCCCCTGCTCTGGCGGCGCGTGATCACGCTCATCCCGGCACTGCTCGTGCTGGGCTCCGGCATCGACCCCACGTGGGCCCTCGTGCTGAGCCAGGTGTTGCTGAGCTTCGGCATCCCGTTCGCCCTCATCCCGCTCGTGGCCCTGACCGCGAAGCGCGAGGTGATGGGGGATGACGTCAACCGACGTTTCACGACCGTTCTCGCCGTCGCGGCCGCCGTCTTCCTCGTGGTCTTGAATGTCGCTCTCATCGCGCTCACCGTGACGGGCGCGTAACACCGGAGTCGCCGACACGCCGCGTTTCGGCGCGAAACGGTTACATTTGGCTGAGAATCATCTGCGGAAGGGCGGCTCGGGGAAGAGCTGTCCGCTGCCTCAGGTTTGACTTGATGCAATCGCATAGATCCGAGAGGCCCCCGTGACCCCCCAGAACCCCCCGACCGGCCCGTCCGGTGCCGGCCGCCCGAGCGGCAACCCCCAGAAGCAGCAGACCGTGAAGCAGCAGCGCGCCCAGCAGCGCGAAGCCAAGGTCGAGGCGTTCAAGAAGGAGCGGGCCCGCAAGGCACGCAACAAGAAGATCGGCATCGTGTCGGCCATCGTCGGCGGCGTCGCGATCATCGCACTCGTGGTGGTCGCCGTCTCGACCACCATCCCCCGTTTCGCCACCTACGCGGGCGGCGGCAAGGGCGACACGAGCATCGAGGGCCTCGAAACCTTCACCAACACCAACAACCACACGGAAGACACGGTCGACTACGCGCAGACTCCCCCGGCCGGCGGCGACCACAACGCCATCTGGCTGAACTGCGGCATCTACACCGAGCCCGTCCCCAACGAGAATGCCGTGCACGTGCTCGAACACGGCGCCATCTGGGTGACCTACGACCCGTCGATGTCGGACGAAGACCTCGCCACGCTCAAGTCGAAGCTGCCGGCATCCTATGTCCTGCTGTCGCCCTTCGAGGGGCTCGACAGCAACTTCGTGCTGAGCGCCTGGGATGCCCAGCTGAAGCTCGACGACGTGAACGACCCCCGCATCGCCGACTTCTTCACCGGATACTGGAAGGGCGGCACCGCTCCCGAGATCGGCGCCCCGTGCTCCGGCGGGATCGACGCCCCCGGCAAGGTCTGATGACCGACACCGAGCCGAGCGACGCCGAACTCGACGCCTTCGAGGCCGCGCAACGCGCCCCGAAACCGCGCCTCCCCCGCTGGATGCTCGTGGTGGCCAGCATCCTGGTCGTCGTCGTCGTCGGGCTCGTCGCCTTCTCGGTGGGCCGCCTGTCGACCCTCGCCGACCCGACCCCCACGCAGAACTCGGCCGAGGCCGGCTTCTCGCGGGACATGCAGTTGCACCACGATCAGGGCGTCGAGCTGGCGTTCTTGATTCGCGACCGCTCGACCTCTGATGACATCCGCACCCTCGCTTACGACATCGCCTTCACACAGGCCAACCAGTCGGGCCAGATGCTCGGATGGCTGCAGAGCTGGGGTCTTCCGGCCGCCGCCAGTGAACCATCCATGACGTGGATGACGCGCCCCACGCTCGAGGGAGCCAGCCACGCGCACGGTGGCACCTCGACCGATGCGGCCGCCCACGAACCCGGCGCCCCCATGCCCGGCCTCGCGACCCCCGCGCAGATTCAGCAACTGACCGACGCGACGGGCACCGACGCCGAGAAGATCTTCCTCACGCTCATGATCGCGCACCACAAGGGCGCCATCGAGATGGCCGACGCCGTGCTCGAGCGCAGCACCAACACGGCCGTCACGAAATTCGCGCGCGGCGTGGTCAACTCCCAAGAATCCGAGATCGGCCTCATGGAGGACCTCCTCGCCAAGCGCGGCTAGAAGCGCTGCGAACCTCGCCGCGCCTATTCGGGCGGGGTGGCGTCGGGGTATTTGGCGGCGATCGCGTCCCAGCCGCCGGCCTGCGCGATCGGGTCCATCCAGGTGATCTCCCAGTTGTGGCCGTCGGCGTCGGCGAAGGCGCGCGAACGCATCCAGCCGTAGTCCTGCGACTGCCCTTCGGTGGCACCGGCCGCAACCGCTTTGTCGACGATGGTGTCGATCTCCGAGGCGTCGTCCACGCCGAGCGCGTTGATGACGGAGGACGTCTCACTCGGGTCGGCGATGGGCTTGGACATGAACCGCGCCCACATGCCGTGCGTGAGCAACATGATGTAGATGCTGTCGCTCAGTTTGACGGCGGCGGCGTTCTCGTCGGTGAAGTTCGGGTCGAGCTCGAAACCGGCGGAGGTCCAGAACTCGGTCGAGCGGGTGAGGTCACTCACGGGCAGATTGATGAAGACATTCGACAACATTCGTGCCTCTCTGCGGCGCGAGTCTCGCGCGCAGCACCAGCATCCTCGCGGGGCGCGGGCCCCGTCAAGAAACGCATCCGTTTTGCGGCGCGTCGGCGCTCGATGCTCGGCGCTCGGCTCGCCAGTGCGGGGCGACTACTTCGGGGTCACCCGGTCGAGCACGCCATAGACAATGATGCGCTCGGCGGTGGAGCGCAGCGGGTTGCAGGCCACGAACGTGATCGTGCCCGTGGTCGCGGGCGACTCAGAGCGGGGTGTCGGCCAGGTGACATCGATGGCGTTGGCCGAGACGTATTCGAGCGAGCGGAACTTGTAGACGACGTTGCTCGTGGCGGTTTCGACGAGGATCTCGTCGCCGACGACGAGCTCGTTGATGCGCAGCAGCGGCGCATGGTGCGACGTGCGGTGCCCGGCCAGCGCGAAGTTGCCGACCTCGCCGGCCGCCGCGGTGCCCGGGAAGTGGCCAATGCGCGTGTTCAAGACGGTGCGCTCGCTGACACCCTCGCCGATCTCCTGCGCGTAGTCCCCACCGAGGCGCGGAATGCGCAGGATGCCGATCGACCCGTTGCCGATGGCGGCGGAGCGGAGCGGGCCGGCGGCAACCGTGCGGGAATCGAACGCGGCCGATTCTGCCGCCACGGTGCCCGGGTCGACTGACTCGGGGGCAGCCGATTCGGCGGCCGCGGAGCTGACAGCGGAGGTTTCGACGGCGCCGACCGGAGCGGCGACGGTGAGCGGCACGACGGCGGCGGTCACGGCGAGCACGCCCAGGGCGAGCACCGCGCGTGCGGAACGGCGTGTGGCACGCATCCGATCACTCCCCCTCTGTCGTCTCAAGTGTAGGCAGGGCGGCGGGGCCGCGTCACGACATTTGTTGGCGATACAGCGACTCGTAGGTGCCGCCCGCGGCGATGAGCTCGGCGTGCGTGCCCTGCTCGACGATGTGGCCGCCGTCGAGCACGAAGATGACGTCGGCGTTGACGATGGTCGACAGGCGGTGCGCGATCGACACGGTGGTGCGGCCGTGGGCGGCGGCGTCGAGGGCCGTCTGGACGACGCGTTCCGAGATCGAGTCGAGCGCGCTCGTGGCCTCGTCGAGGATGAGCACCGCTGGATCTTTCAGCAGCACGCGCGCGATGGCGATGCGCTGCTTCTCGCCGCCCGACAGGCGGTAGCCGCGCTCCCCCACGATGGTCTCGAACCGCTCGGGAAAACGAGCGATCGTTTCATAGATGTTGGCCGCCCGCGTGGCCGCCTCGAGTTCTTCGAGCGTGGCATCCGGCTTGGCATAGCGCAGGTTGTCGGCGATGGAGGCGTGGAAGAGGTAGGTCTCCTGGCTGACGACGCCGATGCGCGACACGAGCGACTGCTGCGTCAGGTCGCGCACATCCGTGTCACCGAAGAGGATGCGGCCATCCGACGCCTCTTGGAAGCGCGGGATGAGGTAGGAGATCGTCGTCTTGCCCGCCCCCGAGGGCCCCACGAAGGCGGCGAACTGGCCGGGCTCGATGCTGAACGACACCCGGTCGAGCGTCGGCGCGGTCTCGGGCCCGGCGTCGGGGTAGCGGAAGGTGACATCCTCGAACCGGATCGCGGGATGCTGCACCTGCAACTCGACCGCCCCCGGCTTGTCGGCGATCGACGGCTTCAGGTCGAGGTATTCGAAGATGCGGGCGAACAGCGCGCCCGAGGTCTGCAGGTCGAGGGCCACGCGCATGAGTCCGATGAGTGGGAACAGCAGGCGCGACTGCACGGTCGTGAACGCCACGATGGCGCCCGCCGTGATGTCGGTCGAACCGCCCGTCACCAGCCATCCGGCGACCAGATAGACGATGGCGGGGATGGAGGACAGGAAGATGCTCACGAGCGCGAAGAACCACTGCCCGCTCATGGCCTGCTGCACCTGCAGCCCGATCTGCGTGCGGTTCTCGCGGTTGTAGCGGTCGACCTCGGTCTGCTGGCGGTTGAAGCTCTTGGCGAGCAGCACGCCCGACACGCTCAACGCCTCTTGCGTGATGGCGGTCATGTCGCTGAGGGATTCTTGCGTCTTGGTCGCGATGCGCGCGCGCACCTGGCCCACCCGACGCTGGGCGATGACGAGGAAGGGCATGAGCACGAGCGCCACGATCGTGAGCTGCCAATTGATGATGAGCATGGCAACGAGCGCCGCGATCACGTTGACGGTGTTGCCGAGCACGCTCTGGATGGTGTTGGTGAGCACACTCGCCACGCCGCCCACATCATTCTGCAGACGCGATTGGATGACGCCGGTCTTCGTTCGCGTGAAGAACCCGAGCTCCATCGACTGCAGCTTGGTGAAGAGCGTCACGCGCAGATCGCCCATGACCGTGTTGCCGACCGTGGCCGTCAGGTAGGTCTGCCAGACGCCAACGAGTGCCGCGACGATGTAGATCACGATCATGAGGCCGACGATTTCGGCAAGCGCTGTCAGGTTGGGGCCGCCGTTTGGCGGGAAGAGCCCCACGTCGAAGGCCTGCTCGACGAGCAGCGGCGGGATCACCGTGAGGGCCGCGCCGACCAGCACGAGCGCGACCGTGAGCGTGATGCGCGTGCGGTGCGGGGCGAACAGCTCCATGATGCGGCGAAACAGATTCGGGATGCGCGGCGCCTCGGCGTTCGCGGCGCGCTGGGCTTCTTCGTCGGCCCCGCCGACACGCCTGCCGCCCGGGCCCCCACGCATACTCATCCCCTCACCTTACGCCGCGAAAACGCCGCTCCCGTGCGGTCGACGGGCCCTCGCGATCGGCGCCCGCGCACGCTAGGAGAGGCAGCGTGCTGCGGAAACGGCGAACCGCCCCGAGCGAGTGCCTGAGGCATCCGTTCGGGGCGGTTCGTGACGAAGGAAGGTTCGGGTCAGCCCTTCGTCGAACCGGCCAGCAACCCGCGCACGAAGTAGCGCTGCAGGCTGAAGAACACGATGAGCGGCACGACGAGCGAGACGAAGGCGGCGGCCGTGAGTCGCTGCCAGTCCTGCCCGCGCGTTCCCGACAGCTCGGCCAGGCGTTGGGTCAGCGGGGCCACGTCTTGGGTGCCTCCCGAGAAGATCAACGCCACCAAGAGGTCGTTCCAGACCCACAGGAATTGGAAGATCGCGAACGACGCGATGGCCGGCAGGGCCAGCGGCAACACGATGCGGAAGAAGATCTGGCTGTGCGTGGCACCGTCGACGCGCGCGGCCTCGATGACCTCGCCCGGAATCTCGGCGATGAAGTTGTGCAGCAGGAAGATCGCCAGCGGCAGCGCGAAGATCGTGTGCGCCACCCACACGGGCAGGTAGTTCTGCTCGGGGATCATCGGGATCGCGTCGTGCAGACCCGCCTGGATGGGCCGCAGCACCGCGGTGAACATCTGCAGCAGGGGCAGCAGGGCCATCTGGATGGGGATGATCTGCAGCGCGAACACGAGGATGAACAGCGCGTTCGAACCCTTGAACTTGATCCAGGCGAAGGCGTAGGCCGCCATGCACGCGATCACGAGCGGGAACACCGTGGCCGGGATGGCGATGGCCAGCGAGTTGACGAAGTAGGCGCCCAGCTGCGGCGACGACTGCGAGGCCGAGAACAGCACCTCGGAGTAGTTGTCGAACGTGAACCCCGGGTTCTGGAAGATCGTCCACCAGCCGTTGGACTGGATCTCTTCGGCCGGTCGGAACGACGAGACGAAGAGGCCGAAGGTGGGGATGGTCCAGACGATCGCGATGATCAGGGCGACGACCGTGGCGCTGCGCGACGTGAGGCGCTTCTTGACGCGGCCGGCCTTGGTGGGCTGCTCTTCGAGCTCTTCGCCACGACGCAGGCGGCGGGCCGTCTTCTCGTCGGTGGCCACTTCGATCGGGGTCGGTGTGACGCTCATCGGATCTCCCTCTGCTTCCGCATCGTGCGCACGTTGTAGATGACGATCGGCATGACGAGCAGGAACAGGATGAGCGCGAGTGCGGCGCCTCGTCCCTGCTCACCGGCGCGGAACGCCTGGGTGTACATCTCGTTGGCCACCACGCTGGTGTTGAAGTTTCCGCCCGTCATCGTGCGGACGATGTCGAAGACCTTCAGGGTGGCGATGGAGATGGTGGTCACGACGACGACGAGCGAGCCGCGGATGCCGGGCAGAACCACGTTGCGGAACCGCTGCCATCCGTTGGTGCCGTCGAGCTGCGCGGCCTCGAGCTGCTCCACGGGAACGGCTTTGATGGCTGCCGACAGGATCACCATGGCGAAACCGGTCTGGATCCAGATCATGACGACGATCAGCAGGAACGTGTTGATGGGCGACGACTGCAGCCACTGCACGGGGGCCCCGCCGAACCAGACCACGATCTGGTTGAGCAGACCGATCTGTTCGCGGCCTTCGCCGCGGTAGTCGTAGACGAAGCGCCAGATGATTCCGGCGCCGACGAACGAGATGGCCATGGGCATGAAGACCAGTGCCTTGTAGATCTTCTCGCCGCGCGCCTTGTCGATGAAGTAGGCGTAGGCCAGACCGATGGATGTCGCGAGCAGCGGCACCAGGATGACCCAGATGACCGTGTTGCCGAGCGTGACGAGCGTCGAAGGCTGCGTGAACATCCAGACGAAGTTGTCGAGGGTCCACTCGCCCGAATTGTTCTGGAACGCGAGGAGGCTCGTGCGGAACGCGGGGTAGATCAGTCCGGCGATGATGAGAACGGCGGTGGGGAGGAGGAATCCGGCCAACTGCCAGTAGTCGCGGCCGCGCTTCGGGGCGCGGTCGAGGAAGAACAGGAGAAGACCGATCACGGCGGCGAAGATGGCGAGGCCACCCACCACTTGGAGGATCTTTCCGATGAGATCAGCACTGGTCATAGCTCAGCACCCTTCATTCGTCGGTGAATTGAACGGAGTGGGCCCGCCTCTCGGCGAGCCCACCCCGGGTGTTCGGGTGTTGTTAGCTGGAGGGCCAGCTGTTTTCGATGAAGTCGACCGTGGTCTTGGTGTCCTGGCCACCGACCCAGGCGACGATGCCCTTCCAGAAGGAGTCGGTGCCGACGGCACCGGGCATCAGGTCAGAACCGTCGAAGCGGAACGTGGTGTTCTCGTCCTGCAGGATCTTGACACTGTCCTGCAGCAACTCGCTCGAGGCGTTGGAGGCGTCGAGGCCCTTGTTGGCGCTGATGACACCGCCGAGCTTCACGCGGTTGTTGGCCCAGGTGTCGCTCGAGAGGTAGGCGCGCACGGCGTCGATCTCTTTGCTCTCCTTGAAGGCGCCGACGAACTCGCCACCACCGGTGACGACCTTGTCGTCGCTGGCTTCGGTGCCGGGCAGGAGGAAGGCGTAGACGTCGCCGTCAGAGGCAACCTTGGTGCCTTCCTTCCAGAAGCCCTCGTAGAACGAGGCCTGGTGGTGCAGCGAGCAGGTTCCGTCGAGGATCGGCAGGCCGGCGTCGCCGAACTCGGTCGAGATGACCGAGGCCACGTCGCCGAGGCCACCGTTCACGTAGTCGGGGTTCTTGATGATCTCGCCGACCGAGTCGAAGGCCTCGACGATGGCGGGGTCGTTGAAGGGGATCTCGTGCTTGACCCACTTGTCGTAGGTGTCGGGGCCGGCCTGGCGCAGGACGTAGTCCTCGATCCAGTCCGTTCCCGGCCAACCGGTGGCGTCACCCGAACCGAGACCGACGCACCAGGGCTTGTGGTCGCCCTCGTCGGCGATCTTCTTCGTCAGCGTGTTGAGCTCGTCGAGCGTCTTCGGGATCTCGTAGCCCTTGTCCTTGAACTCCGTCGGGGAGTACCAGACGTAGCCCTTGATGCTGGCCATGAGGGGCGCGGCGTAGAACGTGCCGTCGCTGCCGGTGCCGTAGCCCTTCCAGTCTTCAGACCAGAACTCGTCGACGTTTGCTTCTACCTCTTTGGTGGCGGGCTTCAGGAAGCCGCCGTCGACGAGGCGGTTGAACAGACCGGGCTGCGGGATGATGCCCAGGTCGGGCGCGTTGCCGGCCTCGGCGAGCACCGAGATCTGCGATTCGAACTCTTTGGTGCCCTGGTAGTTGACCGTGATGCCGGTGCAGGTCTGGAAGTCTTTCCAGGATTCGACGAGGCGGTCGGCCTCGGCGTCTTGGATCGTGCCGCCGATCGACACCTCGGGGCTGCCCTCGAAGGTGCCGTAGGCGTCGTAGGCCGAGCAGTCGGTGTTCTCTTTGTCGCCGGCTGCGATGTCACCGGTACAACCGGTGAGGGCCAGGCCGACGATTCCAGCGGCTGCGAGCGGAAGAAGTGCTCGGCGATAGCGCTTGGGACTCATCTCATATCTCCTCATTGAGTGTGGTGCATTCGGGATTGCTGCAGGGTGAAATCCGCGATCGCAGTTCGTTGGAACGAGCCGCATCATTGCGTGCCGCACCCCCGGAAGGATGTCGGCGATTTCGTCGTGCGTAGCTGCCGTCTGGAACAGGTCGGGCCCTGTTAGGGAACCGGTTCCATGCGCCAAGCTACGGCATCGTCGGGGGTATTACAAGCACAGATTGGTAACGAATACGGCGATGATCGCGCTCTCACGATTTCTTGCCCTAGCGTACACGATGGGCAGCAGGCATCCGCAAGTCGGGAATTTGTGTAACCGGTTCCACGGGTCGAATTTTGCCGCTACGCTAACCCAGGACACCCAATGGAGGGAGGCGACATGGCCGGTGCAATAGCGGATGTCGCCGCACTCGCGGGCGTGTCGAAGGCCACGGCGTCCAGGGCGCTGTCAGGAAAAGGCTACGTTTCCCCCGAGACGCGCCAGCGTGTCGTGCAGGCTGCCAGCACCATCGGATATGTCGCTTCGCCCAACGCCGCGAGCCTCGTCACGGGGCACACCAAGAACGTGGGCGTCGTCATCCCCTATATCGGCCGATGGTTCTTCGGGCAGATCCTCGAGGGCATCGAGCAGCAGCTCCTGGCGCGCGGCTACGATATGACGCTCTACACGCTCGAGCCGTTCAGTCCGGCGCGCGACCGCGTCTTCGACTTCTTCCTGGCGCGCAAACGGTTCGACGGCGTCATCGCCGTGAACATCCAGCCGGCGGGCGACGAGCTCGAGCGCTTGCATCGACTCGGCATCCCGCTCGTCGGAATCGGCGGACCCCTCGAAGGCATTCCCACGATCGCCATCGACGATGAGCGCGTCGCAGCCCTGGCCACCGAGCACCTGATCCGGCTCGGGCACCAGCGCATCGCGCACATCGGCGGCAGCCTGGCCGAACAGCTCGACTTCTCGGTGCACGGCGAGCGCCTGGCCGGGTATCGCGCGGCCCTGGCCGATGCGGGTCTGGCCGAAGCCGACCAATTCGTGCCCACGCAGCTCAGCGTGCCGGGCGGCTACGAGGCGGCCGTGCAGCTGCTGAGCAACCCGGCGAACCGCCCGACCGCCATCTTCGCGGCCAGCGACGAGGTCGCCATCGGCACCATCATCGCGGCACGTCGCATGGGCATCGCGGTACCGACGGACCTCTCGGTCATCGGCATCGACGGGCACGACTACGCCGAGCTGTTCTCGCTGACGACCGTGGAACAGCATCCGCGCGAGCAGGGTGTGATCGCTGCCGACATGATTCTCGCGGGCATCGACGGCGAGACGGCCGAACCGGGCGTGCGCGATCTGCCGACACGGCTCGTCATGCGTTCGAGCACGGGACGGCCCGCGGGCTTCTGATCTCCGCCACGCCCGCGCACACACGGGCGATCTGGCCGGCGCCGCAGCCGGTCGGCCCCGCAACGACGACGGGCGCCGCCCCGAGGTTGTCTCGGAGTGGCGCCCGCCTCGTGCGATGCGTGTCGGCTAGCTGTCGGCGCTCACGCGTCGGCGGCGCTGCGACAGGAGCAGAGCGCTACCCAGCATCAGGATGAGCGACGCGGCGATGAGTCCGCCGGCGGGCGCGGCACCCGTGTCGGCCAAGTCGCCGTCGGGACCCGCCGAGCCGCCGATAGGCACGGCACCACCTGCGGGCGCGTCAGCGCCAGGAACCGGCGCCGGCGTAGCCGACGGGTCGCCGGGCGTTCCGGGGGTCGGCGCGGGAGTCGGCGCCGGGTCGACCGGAGCCGCGGCGATGGCGAAGGCCACCGTCACGGGGTCGGATGCCCGCGTGCCCAGCGCTTGCACGGCCTCGTAGGAGTACGAACCCGAGCCGGTCAGGGGCGTGGGGAACGCGTACGTCCAGGTGCCGTCCTCGGCCACGACGGTTGCAGCATCCAGGGCCATGACACGGGCGTTCGACTCGGCGCGCGCGGTCATCGGCTCGGCGTCGGTGACGCCTCCGTCGATGCGCACCTCGGCACCGGGCAGGCCCGTTCCCGAGAGCGTGGTGACACGCGAGCCGGCCTGAATGGTGCCGCTCGGGGCATCCGTGACCGTGAAGCCGGTGAGGTCGGCGCGCGAGGTCAGCCACTCGGCCGGGCCCGTCGCGTGGTCGATGATGCGGGTTTCACCTACGCAGCCGTTCCAGCCGTTGCGCGCCGCGTCGTCGACCCAGTCCGAGCCGATGATCCAGGGCATGTCCGGGTTGGCCGAGATGCCGGCCGCGTCGACCGCGTTGCGCAGAACGGGCGCGCCATCGACATACATGGTGATGGTGCCCTTCTCCGCGTCGCTGACGACGGCCACGTGCGACCAGGAGTCGACCATGATCTCGCCCGACCAGTTGGTGCGGTCGCCCTTGGTGGGGTCACCCGGAACGGTCGTCCACTGGAACTCGCGCAGGTTCGAGATGCCGAGGGCCGTCGGCGAGGCCGTCCAGTCCCACTGCGTCTTCGCGAAGCCGTCGATCTTCGAGCGGTTGCCCGTGTGGGTCAGGAACTTCGACCACTGGTTGGCGGCGGGCGTCCACTCGGGGCTCATCTTCACGAACGTCTCGATCGTGTAGCCCTTCGAGAGGTCGGCGTTGTTGACCGGGGCATCCTTGTCGGTCGTGAGGTAGCTGTAGCGGCTGCCCGACGAGTTGGTGAAGCACGCACCCGCCTGGTCGGCCGAGTAGCCGTGCACGTCGTCCGACTCGATGGTGACGTCCGAGAGCTCGGTGCCCACCGAGTTGGTGGCGGCGGGGTCGGCGCGGTGCAGGTCGTTCGACCCGTCGCCCGCGACATCCGGAATGGTCACATCGGTGCCCACGACGCCGTCGAGGCCGTTGAACTGCCAGTGCGCCAGCGTGCCCGGGACCTCGGGGTAGTCGGCCGGCGAGCCCGGGAATTCGGTTTCGATGGGGTCGGGTCCGACGAAACCGTCGAGCAGGATGTCGCGCGCCTTCTGACCGAGCGACGGGGTGTCGGCGGGGCCGGCGGCGAACGTCGGGTTGAAGCCCTTGAAGCGCTCGGAGAAGTCGATGGGCAGGCTGAACTGCTGCTGCGAGCCCTCCAGGAACGGCTGGTCGTAGCTGGTCAGTGTTTCCTGCGGCTTCCAGGTCACCCACGGCGAGGCGGTCTGCACGTTGATCACGTCGTTCGTCAGGTCGAACTCGTAGAGGCCGAGGTAACCGTCGCCGCCTTCATAGGCCATCTGGTAGTCGATGACGACCTCGGTGACCGTGTGACCGAAGTCGTTGGTCTTGTCGAGGCGCGACGAGCCGTGGAAGTGGCCGTTCAGTGTGAGGAAGATCTGGTCGTGGTTCTTGATGAGCTTGTCCCACAGGCGCAGGCCGTAGTCGGTCTCGCGGGGCGTCTCGCCGTCGGGCGCGATGTCGATCACCTGGTGCGTGGTCAGGATGACGGGCACGGTGGGATGCTGCGCCATCACGTCGGCGGCCCATGCGAGCGTCGCATCCGAGGCACGCCACGAGAGCGCCAGCACCATGTACTTCTGGCCGTCGGCCTCGAAGATGTGGAACTGGTTGAAGCCCGTGGGGTCGCTGCCCTGGAACGTCGACACGTTCTGCGCCCGGTTCGGGCCGAACCACTTGAGGAACGGCTCGTTGGCGAGGTTGTACTGGTTGTCGTAGAGGTTGTCGTTGCTGTCGCGCACGTCGTGGTTGCCGGCGAGGATCGAGTAGGGCAGCTTCGCCTCGTCGAGGTTCTTCATGGCGTTGTCGGCGGCGATCCACTCGTTGTTCACACCCACGCGGTCGACGACGTCGCCGAGGTGTGTGACGAACGGGATCTGCAGCGCGTCGGCGTTCTTCGCGAGCCAGTCCGTCTGCACCGAGAACGGGTCGTCGCCGTAGCGCGGGATGAACTGGTCGGCCGAGTAGCGCGAGTAGAACTGCGTGTCGGGCAGCACCGCGAGGGTGAAGCGCGACGCGTCGGTGGTGGCGCCGGGGGCGGGCGCTGCGGCTGCTGCGACAGGGGATGCCGCTGCGGTCGTTTCGGCGGGCGGGGTGGCGGGCGTCGGGGCGGCGGATGCGGGAGCGGCCGCGATGAGGCCGGCCCCCAGACATCCGACCAACGCCGCCGCGGGGAATGCGGAGAGGAGTCGAGGAGTTTTCACGCTCGCCAGCCTCGGGGGGCGCATCGACGGGCCGCTGGCCGCGGGGCAAACTGGCCCCCATCCGGGGGTGAACAACGGGTGACTGCGTGCGTGCCTACTGCGGCTGCGTGAACAGCCCCGAGGGGTCGTATTTCTTGCGCGCCGCCTGCAGCCGCGCCTTGTTCGCGCCGAAGTAGGCGGTGTCGGGATCGGTGATCGAGGCATCCGAGTAGTTCACGTAGGCGCCGTCGCCCCAGTGCGGCTGCATGGCCTGCCGAAACCCGCGCGCGTAGGCGTCGAAGGGCGCGGGATCGGCGCCGTTCTCGAACGTGGCCGTGTATTGCACGGTGGCGAGCGCATCGCGCCACGGGAACGCGGTATCGCCCGCGCCGACTTTCGCGACCTGCCCGCCGAGCGCGTCGATCGACACGCCACCCTCGATCATGCCGCCCACCTGGCCCGCCGCCGTGGCCTGGCCGATCAGGGCCTGAATCCCGGCCGCATCGAGCGGCGCCTGCGCGATATGCGACGTCGCCCCGAACGATTCGCGTTTCAAGCTGCCGCCCGGACCCGTGTTGCATTGCGCGACCGCGATGTTCGAGCATCCGGCGTAGATCGCCATGGCCTGCCCGTAGTCGTGCGTCGACGATGTGTTGGTGCTGGGCTTTACGGCATTCGTGAGCCCCGCCAGCTGTGCCGCGAGCTGCCCGGGCGCGCCCAGCCACGTGCCCGACATCGTGATCGCCGGGCCGGTCGGATGCTTCACGGGCCCGCCCAGCAGCTTCAGCGTCGACCAGAGGCCCGGGTCGGTCTGGGGCATCCAGCTCTGCCACGCGTCGACCACGGCCGCGGCCTGCGCGAACGGCCACGACAGGAAGAACATGGTGACGGTGGGCGCCGCCTGCGTCTGGAACGTGAACGATGTCACCACGCCCAGATGCCCGCCACCGCCGCCGCGCAATGCCCAGAACAGCTCGGGTTCGTTGGTCGCCGAAGCCGTGACGACTTTGCCGTCGGCCGTCACGATCTCGATGGCCGTGACCTGGTCGCACGTCAGGCCGAAGGTGCGCGTGAGCACGCCGACACCGCCGCCCAGGGTGAGCCCGGCGACACCGACGGTGGCACACGACCCGGCCCCGATAGCCCGACCCTCGGCCGCGAGCGCGGCATACACGGATGCGAGCGCCGCACCGGCCCCGATGGTCGCCGTCCCGTCGCCTGCCATCGTCACCTGATTCAGCGGTCGCACGTCGACCACGAGCGACGGCGGCACATCGGTTCCGCTCGCCCCGCCCGCCGAGTATCCGGGATAGCTGTGGCCACCCGACCGGATGGCGAGGGGCACGGCATGAGCGGTCGCGAACGTGATCGCGGCCGCCACATCATCCGCGCTCGAGGCCTCGAGGATGGCGAGCGGCTGGGCGTCGTCGAAGCGCGGGTTCTCGACCAGCTTGAGCTGCGCGTAATCGGCGTCGGCCGGCAACACGAGCGCGCCCTTCAGCTGCGCCGCGAACGCCTGCCAATCGGCCGCCGTCGCGGTCTTCACGGCCGTCGGCGTGCCCGCGGCCGTGGGGCTCGCGGTGGGCGTTGCGGGCGACGTGCACCCCGAGAGCATCAGCGTCGCGCCCGCGAGCAGAATCGCCTGGCGCCTCGTCAGTTCGGCCATGACCGGAGCCTACTGCGCGAGCGCCGCGCGCGGCAGGACCTCTCCCCCCTCCGTAAGTCGACGTCACGATCAGGCCGCTATAGTCGTCTCAGTGACACGGGGTGCCCGCACGACTGCGGGCTGAGAACACACCCGTCGAACCTGATCTAGTTAGAACTAGCGAAGGGATGTCCGCGGATGAGCATTCGCCCAGGCACCAGTACGACCCTGCCCACAGACGCCGCCCGACCCGCCGAAGCAGGTCGTCCAGCCGGCGCCGAACCCGCCTCGAACTCGAGTATCAGCACCGGCCCGTTCTCGCCGGCCGCACACCTCGAGCGGATGCGTTCGACCGCTCCGCTCGTGCAGTGCATCACCAATCACGTGGTCACCAACATCACCGCGAACGTGCTGCTCGCCCAGGGCGCCTCGCCCGCGATGGTCGACATCCCCGTCGAGGCGGGCCTGTTCGCGCGCGTTGCGTCGGGCCTGCTCATCAACCTGGGCACCCCGACATCCGAGCAACGGGATGCTGCGCGCGAGGCCGCCGTTGCTGCATCCGAGGCGGGCACACCGTGGGTGCTCGACCCCGTCGCCATCGGAGCGCTTCCCGTGCGCACCGAGCTCGCCCACGAGCTCGTGGCCCTGCGGCCGACCGTGATCCGCGGCAACCCGTCAGAAATTCTGGCGCTGGCCGGCGCGGGCGCGGGTGGTCGCGGCGTCGACTCGGTGGCCGGTGCCGACGACGCCCTCGAAGCGGCCCGGATGCTCGCACGCACGCACGCACGCATCGTGGCCGTCTCGGGCGCGGTCGACCTCGTGACCGACGGCGAGCGCGTGGCCCGTCTGGCGAACGGAACCGAACTGCTGACGCTCATCACGGGCGGCGGGTGTGCGCTCGGTGCGACCATCGCCGCCTACCTCTCGGTCGCCCACGACGGCGACTCCTTCGAGGCCACGGTAGCCGCGGTGACGAACTACACGGTCGCCGCCGAGGTCGCGGCCGAGGCGACCCGTGGCGCGGGGCCCGGCTCCTTCGCGGTGGCCTTCATCGATGCTCTCCACGCCCTCGACGCCGCAACCGTCGCCGACCGCGCGGTGCGGTCGTGACCGCGCGTCACGCCCTCGACCTCTCCCTCTACCTCGTCACCGACACCGCCTTGTGCGGCGAGCGCGGTGTCGCGGCGACGGTCGAGGCCGCTGTGCGGGGTGGAGCGACGACGGTGCAGGTGCGGGCGAAGGACAGCAGCGCGGCCGAGGCCCTGCAGCTGCTCCTCGCCGCGGCCGATGCGTGCAACGGCCGCGCCCACGTGCTCATGAACGATCGCGTCGACGTGTTCCTCGCCGCGCGCGCCCGGGGTGCCGCGGTTCACGGCGTCCACGTCGGCCAGAGCGATCTGCCGGCCATCGATGTGCGGCGAATCGTGGGCGAAACGGCGATCGTCGGGCTCACGGCATCCTCGTTCGCCGAGGTCGAGGCGGCAAACGCGTTGCCCGCCGGCGTCGTCGACTACCTGGGCATCGGGGTCATTCGGGCGACCACCACCAAGCCCGACCACCCCGAGCCCATCGGTGTCGCGGGGTTCGGCGAGCGCCGGGCCGCGAGCCGCCTCCCCGCCGTGGCCATCGGCGGCATCGGCTTCGACGACCTCCGCCCGTTGCGGGATGCGGGAGCCGACGGCGTCGCGGTCGTCTCGGCGCTCTGCGCGGCCCCCGATCCGGAACGCTCCGCCCGCGAACTGCGAGCGGAGTGGGAACGATGAACGGCGATTCGACCATCCGCGGCGACTCGCGCGCACAGCATGACTCGACCGCGCCCCACGACAGGATCGGCGCCGAAATCCCTCGCGTGCTGAGTATCGCGGGCACCGACCCGACGGGAGGTGCCGGCATCCAGGCCGACCTCAAGAGCATCGCGGCGAACGGCGGCTATGGGATGGCCGTCGTCACGGCGCTCGTCGCCCAAAACACGTGCGGCGTGCGTTCGGTCCACACGCCGCCCCCCGCGTTCCTCCGCGAACAGCTCGACGCGGTCAGCGACGACGTCGACATCGACGCGGTCAAGATCGGCATGTTGGGCGACGAGACGACGGTCGCGGTGGTCGACGAGTGGCTCGCCCGCATCCGCCCGCCCCTCGTCGTGCTCGACCCCGTGATGGTGGCGACGAGCGGCGACCGTCTGCTCGATGCCCGCGCCGAGGATGCCGTGCGTCGGCTCATCGAGCGCTGCGACCTCGTCACGCCGAACCTCAGCGAGCTGGCCGTGCTGGTGCGCGAGCCGATCGCGACGACCTGGGCAAAGGCACTCGACCAGGCCCGCCGCCTCTCCGAAGGTTCGGGCGCTATCGTGCTGGCCAAGGGTGGGCACCTGGCGGGCGACGACTGCCCCGACGCCCTCGTCGACGTCGCATCTCGCGGGCGCATCCCCGACGGGCTCGCCGAGGTTGCCGGCATCCGCGCGGCCACGCGCAACACCCATGGCACCGGATGCTCGCTCTCGTCGGCCATCGCCACGCGCCAGGCTCAGACCGGCGACTGGGTGCGCACCCTGACCCTCTCGAAGGCTTGGCTGCTCGACAGTCTGCGCTCCGCCGACGAGCTCCACGTTGGCCGCGGAAACGGCCCCATCAACCACTTCCACTCCCTCTGGGCGGATGCGGCGGCGACCTCCTCCCGCGCTGCGCGCTAACGGCTGACCGCCAGACCAAACGCGCACCCTTCCCTAGCGAACTCGAAAGAACCTCATGCTCCTCTCCGAACAGATCGTCCTCGTCACCGGCGCCGGTCGCGGCCTCGGCCATTCCATCGCTCGAGCGTTCGCCCGCGAAGGCGCCCGCGTCGTCGTCAACTACCGCTCCTCGCGTGCCAGCGCCGAAGCTCTCGCCGACACGCTCAACTCCGGCTCGCTCAACCCCGGCTCGAGCATCCCACGCGCCATTGCCCTGCACGCCGACGTGACCTCACCCGACGAGGTTGCCGCGCTCTTCGCAGCAGCCCACGCCCACTTCGGCCACCCCATCACGACCGTCGTCAACAACGCCCTCGCCGACTTCTCCTTCAACGGCGACGCCCGCGCATCCGCCGACACCATCGGGTGGGATGCCTTCGCCGCCCAGTTCGAGGGCACGGTCCGAGCCACCCTCAACACGACGCAGGCCGCCCTGCCCGAAATGCGCGCGGCGGGCTTCGGCCGCATCATCACCATCGGCACGAACCTGTTCCAGAACCCGGTCGTGCCCTACCACGACTACACCGCGGCGAAGGCGGCCGTGCTCTCCCTCACGCGCACGCTCGCGGCCGACCTCGGCCCGCACGGCATCACCGTCAACATGGCGTCGGGCGGTCTCCTCCGCACCACCGACGCGAGCGCCGCCACCCCCGAGGCCGTCTTCGACGCCATCGCCGCCGCGACCCCGCTCGGCCGCGTCGTCACCCCCGACGAGTTCGCCGACGCCGTCCTCTTCTTCGCGAGCCCGCTCTCCCGGGCGGTCACGGGCCAAAACCTCGTCGTCGACGGCGGCCTCGTCAAAAACTGACCTGGGCCGCGTCTGTTTTTCGAGGACGGGCGCGAGACGGGCCCCTCAAACGGGTCCGGCGACGAGAAAATGCGGTGCCGCCCACGCCGGGATGGCACCGCATTCACGTCTCGTCGCGGATCAGCTCTCGCCGATGGCGATCGCCTCGGCCTCTTCGAGTTCAGACTCGATGGGGGCGTTCACGCGCGCGAGCGCTTTGCGGCCGAGCAGCACGATGAGCATGGCCACGAGGGCCGAGCCGGCGGCGGCGTAGTACGGCACCGATGGCGTGAAGATCTTGGCCAGCTCGGACGCGACGGGCGGCGCGACGGCTCCGCCGAGGAACCGCACGGCCGAGTAGGACGACGACGCCACCGAACGGGGCAGGTCGGTCGCCTCCATCACACATTCGGTCAGCACGGTGTTCATGATGCCGAGGATGAGCCCGCCGACGATCACGCAGACGATCAGTCCCGCCTTGACGTCGATGAGCAGCCCCGCGGCGATGAGGTCCAGCGAGAGCAGGATGAGCGTCATCCAGAGCACGCGGGTGCGCGGCATCCGGGCGGTGAGAACGGGCGCGACGAGCACGCTTGTGACGGCCAGGCCGATGCCCCACCCGAAGAACACGAAGCCCAGTTGCAGCGCGGGCAGCTCGAGCGGGAACGGCGTGTAGGCCAGCAGCACGAAGAACGCGATGTTGTAGAACAGCGCGGTCGCGGCGAGCACGGCAAGCGCCGGTCGGCCGAGCGCCTTGAACGGGGCCGACAGCTTGATGGGCGTGGGCTTCGTCTCTTCTTTGCCCAGCAGCACCACGATGGCGATGAAACCGACGGCCATGAGCACGGCGGTGCCGAAGAACGGTCCGCGCCAGCTCCACGAGCCCAGCAGCCCGCCGAGCAAAGGCCCGATGGCGATACCGAGACCGAGCGCGGCCTCATAGAGGATGATGGCGGTCGATGTTCCGCCGGATGCCGCCCCCACGATCGTGGCCAACGCGGTCGAGATGAACAGCGCGTTGCCGAGACCCCAGCCGGCGCGGAAGCCGATGACGGATTCGACGTTGCCCGACAGCCCGGCAGCCAGCGCGAACGCCACGATGAGCGCGAGGCCGATGAGCAGCGTGCGCTTGGCGCCGATGCGGCTCGACAGCCAGCTCGTGAAGAACATGGCCACACCGGTGACGACGAGGTAGCTCGTGAACAGCATCTCGGCCTCGGTGGGCGTGGCCTGCAGGTCGGCCGCGATGGCCGGCAGGATGGGGTCGACGAGGCCGATGCCCATGAACGCGATGACGCTCGCGAAGGCGACGGCCCACACCGAGCGGGGCTGCTTGAGAACGGCGCCGAGGCCGGCGCTCTGGTGGCCCGCCATCAGGCGTCGTCCCGTTTGGAGAGGAGCGTGCCCACGGCGACGCGCTGCTGCAGAATGCGCGTGGCTTCGGTCAGGTGCTCGAGTTCTTCGGGCGCCAGGTCGGAGAAGTGCGGCACGAGGGCCTCGGCGAGGGTGTCGCGCCACTCGTGCAGCGCCTTCTCCCCCTTGGGCGTGATGGCGATCTGCCAGGCGCGCCCGTCATCGACGTCGACGATGCGCTTGACCCAGTCGACCTGGTCGAGGTTGCGGATGATCTTCGTCATCGTGGGCTGGGACACCCGGCTCTGGCGGGCCAATTCTCCGAGACGCACGGGGCCCAGCGAGACGAGCGTCGAGAGCGTGCGCCACACAGCGGGCGATTCTGCGCTCTCGGTGGACTGCGCGGCGAGGCGGGTGAGGCGGTTGGCGACGGTCACGAGATCGCCGAGGAGGAGGGGTAGCTGGTCGGCAGAGACTCCCGGCTCTGCCTTCTGATCTACGGTAAGCATTACTCGATTATATACATAGCTTGGCTATGCATTATGCCGCTTCTCTGTCGGCGAACCATCGGGCTCGCGCATCCGGAAACGCCGACAGGCGCCACCCCGTGTGGGATGACGCCTGTCGAACTGAGACGAGCGGATGACCGGAGCCACCCGACCGAACCCGAGTAAGAGGCCCTCGCGGGCCCCGATTACTTGAGGGTAACGGTTGCGCCGGCCTCTTCGAGCGAAGCCTTTGCCTTCTCGGCAGCTTCCTTGGTCGCGCCTTCGAGGACAGCCTTGGGGGCTCCGTCGACGACGGCCTTGGCCTCGCCGAGGCCGAGGCTGGTGAGCTCGCGCACAACCTTGATGACCTGGATCTTCTTGTCGCCGACCGACTCGAGAACGACGTCGAAGGAGTCCTTCTCTTCGACCTCTTCAGCAGCGGCGCCGGCAGCAGCCGGACCAGCAACGGCGACGGGGGCAGCCGCGGTGACCTCGAAGGTCTCCTCGAATGCCTTGACGAACTCGGAGAGCTCGATGAGGGTCAGGCCCTTGAACTGCTCGAGCAGCTCTTCAGTTGACAGCTTTGCCATGATATTTCTCCCTTTGTCTTTTATGTACTCAACCGCGTGTCTAGGCGAAACCTAGGACGCGGACTCCTGCTTCTCACGCAGCGCGTCGACCGTGCGAACGGCCTTCGACAGCGGTGCGTTGAACAGATATGCGGCTCCGAACAGCGAGGCCTTGAAGGCGCCGGCAAGCTTGCCGAGCAGAACTTCGCGGGACTCGAGGTCGGCGAGCTTGCCTACCTCTGCGGCGGACAGCGGGTTACCGTCGAAGTAACCGCCCTTGACCACCAGGAGAGGGTTTGCCTTGGCAAAGTCGCGCAGACCCTTCGCAACGGCGACCGGGTCACCGTGAACGAATGCGATGGCGGACGGACCGGCGAGCTCGTCGTCGAACGACGAGATGCCGGCGTTGTTCGCCGCAATCTTGGTCAGCGTGTTCTTCACCACGGCAAAGGTTGCGTCCTCACTGATGGACTTGCGCAGCGTCTTGAGCTGAGCAACAGTGAGACCGCGGTACTCGGTCAGCAGAACGGCAGTCGAGCTCTGGAATTTCTCCGTGAGTTCGGCAACCGAGGCTTCCTTGTTCGCCATGGCCACTCCTTATGTATTAGTTCCGTAACGCGGTGAGCGTTACGTGACCAGGCCACCGGCAACTCTGTTGGAGTCACACCCGCACATGAAAAAAGCTCCGGCGCAAGCGCTCGGAGCAGAATGACGATCTCGGGAAAACACCCGAACCATCGAAAACTTCGAATCACCTGCGCGGGCGTTCTCGTGAGAGAGCCTTAGTTCGTCATGCATTGCTGCACTCGGATAACCAGCGGTCTTTGGTCCTGGATCAGAGTACGCGAGCGGATGCCGCGGCGCAAGTTCGGCCGCGACATCCGTTCTGCGAGCCCGGTCGGGCAAGGGATGCCCGGAGCGACACGCTCTGACGCCCGCCCCGCGAGGTCGCGCACGAGGTCGTCAGGCGAGGGGTAGCGTGATGCGGAAGACCGTGCGACCCGGGCGGCTCTCGGCCGTCACGGTTCCGCCGTGCGCCTGCACGACGCCGTGCACGATGGCGAGGCCGAGGCCCGTCGAACCCGTGGCCCTAGACCGCGAGTCGTCGCCGCGCGTGAAGCGCTCGAACAGGCGCGGCGTGAGCTCGGGGTCGATGCCGGGGCCGTTGTCCGAAATCTCGATCACGGCCGTGGACGCCTGGCCGAGCGCGAGCGATGCCGTGACCGTGGTGCCGGCGGGCGTGTGCACGCGCGCGTTGCCGAGCAGGTTGGCCACGACCTGGTGCAGGCGCGGAGCATCCCCCACGACGCTGATGGGCTCATCCGGGATGTCGAGCTCGAACACGTGGTCGGGCGCGGCGGCGTGCGCGTCATTGACGGTGTGGATGAGGAGGTCGGTCAGGTCGACGGGTGCGCGGTCCAGCTCGCGGCCCTCATCGAGGCGAGCGAGCAACAACAGGTCCTCGACGATGGTGGTCATGCGGCCGGACTCCGACTGGATGCGGCCGAGCGAGTAGTTGACGTCGTCGGGCAGGGCGTCGCTGTGCCGCGTGGCGAGCTCGGAGTATCCGCGGATGGAGGCGAGCGGCGTGCGCAGTTCGTGCGAGGCATCCGACACGAATTGCCGCACCTTGCTCTCCGAGGCCTGACGGGCCGTGAGCGCCGAACCGACGTGCCCGAGCATCCGGTTGATGGAAGAACCGACGCGGCCCACCTCGGTGCGGGGATCGGCATCGGCGTCGGCCACGCGCACGCCCAGCGCCACCTCACCACGGTCGAGCGGCATCTGCGATACGGCCGCGGCCGTGGCGGCGACCCGGTCGAGTGGGCGCAACGACAAACGCACGATGAGCCAGGCCACGAGACCCGCCAGCGCGGCGCCGAAGAGGGAGATGAGCAGCACGATGAGCACCTGCTGCGAGACCGTGGCGTCGACCTCGTCGAGGGGCAGGCCGAAGATGTAGTCGCCGTAGGGGGTGGGCACGACGACCATGCGGTAGTCGCCGAACTGGCCGCCGAGGCTGACCGTGCGGGGGCGCTCGATCTGGACGACGCCATCCCAGCCGGGCGTGCCGGACGAGGCCGCATCGACCTCGGCCGCATAGGCCACGAGCGCCCGGCCCTGGGCGGCCGGCAGCGTGTAAGCCGCGCCGTGAGCCACATAGCCGGCGTCGATGAGCGAGCCGTTGCGGTAGATGGCGCCGATGAAGCCCTGCGAATAGCCGGGGCGCTGGATGAAACCGGGGGGCGTCGTGTAAGTATCGGAATTGGTCGAACCTGTGCCGGGCTCCGAGCCCGACGACGTCGCTGCCCCGCGGCTCACGACCTCGCGCAGCTGGTTGTCGACGCCCGCGATGAGGAGGGACTGCGTCGAGAGCACGGTCGCGAAGCCCACGATGAGGCTCGCGATGGCGAGCAGCGCGATGACCGCGACCGTGAGCTGCCGGCGCAAAGTCCAGGGCAGCCCGAGAGCGCGGCGCCAGAACGCGGGGCGCGTCGCCCGAGCCTCGCCGGGTTCGTCCGACGGCGCCTGTCGCGCAGACGCATCGGCCGTCGATAGCGCGTCAGAGCGAGGCGGGGGCGGCGACGCGGGCGTTGCGGGGGGCGTGGTCACGCGCCATCCGCCGGTTTGATCATGTAGCCGACGCCGCGGATGGTGTGGATCATGGCGGGGCGCCCGGCGTCGATCTTCTTGCGCAGATAGGAGATGTAGATCTCGACGACGCTGGCCTTGCCGCCGAAGTCGTAGCTCCACACCCGGTCGAGGATCTGGCTTTTCGAGAGCACGCGACGCGGGTTGCGCATGAGGTAGCGCAGCAACTCGAACTCGGTGGCCGTCAGCTCGATGGCGGTGCCGTCGCGGTAGACCTCGTGACTGTCCTCGTTGAGCGTCAGGTCGCCGACCTGCACGGTGGGGCCGTCGTTGTCCACGGCGAGCAGGGTCGAGCGGCGGATGAGGCCGCGCAGGCGCGCGACGAGCTCTTCGAGGCTGAACGGTTTGGTGACGTAGTCGTCGCCGCCCGCGGTGAGCCCCGCAATACGGTCGTCGAGGGAGTCCTTGGCCGTGAGAAACAGCACGGGCATATCGTCGCCGTTGGCACGCAGGCGGCTGAGGATCTGCAGGCCGTCGAGATCGGGCAGCATGATGTCGAGCACGACGGCGTCGGGACGGAAATCGCGCGCGGCGGCGAGCGCAGCCTGGCCGGTGGCGGCGGTGCGCACCTCCCAGCCCTCATAGCGCAGGGCCATCTTGAGCAGATCGGTGAGGGTGGCCTCGTCGTCGACGACGAGCACGCGCACGGGCGAGCCGTCGGCGCGGGTGAGGGCGGTGCGGTGGGCGCTCGAAGCGAAGGGTGTGTTACTCACAATCTTCAGTATGGGCATCTTCCTATGAGGGGTCTATGAGCCAGCCAGATGCACGCCGACATAGCAACCCCATAGGGATCGGCGTGGCCGGGCATAGGCGGCGTCCCTACCTTCTGGACTGCGGCACCCCGGCCGCCCCAACGTCAGAAGGAATCCTCATGTTTGGCACCTATCTTCGGCGCGAGCTGATCGGCAGAAGAAAACAGACCATCATCATCGCCATCGGCATGGCCCTCGCGATCGCGCTCGTCATCATCGTCAACTCGGTCTCGGCCGGGGTGAGGAATGCTCAAACGACGGTGTTGCAATCCGTGTATGGCGTCGGCACCGACATCACCGTGAGCCAGGCCGCGACTCCCCCGACCGAAGGCGGCACCGATGGGCCCGGCCAGCGCTTCGACTTCGGGGCGGATGCGGGGGCCACCACCGACGGATCGACGACGGTCGCGACATCCCGCCTCGAGGCCGCTCGCGGGACCACCACCTTCGCCGCCTCCGACCTCGACACGGTCACGGCCTTGCAGGGCGTCTCGGGAGCCGCCGGAACCCTCGCGCTGACGAACACGTCGTTCGATGGCGAGTTGCCCGATTTCTCGCAGATGCAGGCACCCGGCGCGACCGGCTCCGACGCGGGCACGGACACCGACTCGGGGACGGACACTGACTCGGGCACCGATTCCGGCACGGGCACCGACGCGGGCACGGCCCCCCAGGGCGGCGCGGATGGCGCGGGCGGCAGCTCCTTCAACGTGGACTCCTTCACGGTGCTCGGCCTCGATCCCGCTGCCGACGCCGTCGGCCCCCTCTCGGCCGTGACCCTGACGGACGGACGCGGGCTCGAAGCATCCGACACGGGCACCGACACCGCCGTGCTCGACGCCACCTACGCCACGGCCAACGACCTCGCCACCGGAGACACTCTCGACATCGGCGGCACCACGTTCACGGTCGTGGGCATCGTCGGAGCGACGGGTTCCGACGCCGAGACCGCGTCGAACGTCTACATCCCGCTCGACCGCGCGCAGGCCATCTCGGGCCTGACCGACCAGATCTCGACCATCTCGGTGCAGGCGTCGTCGTCGACCGAGATCGCCGCGGTGAAGGCCGCAATCCAGAAGGACCTGCCCGACGCCACCGTCTCGACGCAGGAGGACCTCGCCTCGAGCGTCTCGGGCTCGCTGTCCTCGGCGTCCGGCCTCGTCTCGAGCCTCGGCACCTGGCTGTCGATCATCGTGTTGGCCGCGGCCTTCCTCATCGCCATCCTCTTCACTATTTCGGGGGTCTCTCGCCGCACGCGCGAATTCGGCACGCTCAAGGCCATCGGATGGTCCAACCGTCGCATCGTGGGACAGGTCGCCGGCGAATCGGTCGTGCAGTCACTCATCGGTGGCGCCGTCGGTGTGGCCGTCGGACTCCTCGGCGTGGTCGTCGTGAACCTCTTCGCCCCCACTCTCACGGCCTCGGCCGGCCAGGCGACGTCCGGGGGCGGCGGTATGCCGGGTGGAGCACCGGGCGCTGCGGGCTCGGGCAGCGGTTCGGCCGCGGGTGACGCGGCGGCCGCGATGCCCGGTGGCGGTTTCGGCGGCGGCCAGGCCGCGGCATCCACGACCGACGTCGTCTTGAACGCGCCCGTCACGCCCCTCATCATCGTCATCGCCGTGGCCCTCGCGGTGGTCGGCGGCCTGCTCGCCGGCGCGATCGGCGGATGGCGCGCCTCCCGCCTGCGCCCCGCCGAGGCCCTGCGTTCGGTCGGCTAGACCCCACGCCCCTCCCTCTTATTACTTCTCCTCAACGAACCCCAGGAGCATCCGATGTATACCCTTACCTCCCTCAGCAAGACCTATTCGCAACCCAAACGCACCGTCACGGCGCTGAACGGCGTCGACCTCACCATCCCCGACGGCCAGCTCGTCGCCATCCAGGGCCCGACGGGCGGCGGCAAGTCGACGCTGCTGCAGATGCTCGGGGCCCTCGACCGGCCCACCTCCGGCTCGATCGCGCTGCGTGGCGACGACCTGTCGACGCTCAGCGAGGCGAAGCTCGCGACGATCCGCGCATCCGAGATCGGCTTCGTCTTCCAGGGATTCAACCTCATCCCCACTCTCACGGCGCTCGAGAACGTCGAGATGGCGCTGGTTCCCGCGAAAGTGCCGGCTCAGGAGCGCGCGCACCGGGCCACCCAGGCGCTCGAATCGGTGGGCCTCGGCGAGCGCGCCACACACCTGCCCAACGAGCTCTCGGGCGGCCAACAGCAGCGCGTCGCGATCGCCCGCGCGCTGGTCAAGAACCCGAAGGTGCTTCTCGCCGACGAGCCGACGGGCAACCTCGACGAGCAGACGCGCGACGAGATCATGCAGTTGCTGGAGGGCCTCTGGCGGGATCAGAACCTCACGGTCATCATCGTCACGCACGACTCGGCGGTGGCCAAACGCGCCGAGCGTCGACTGCGCATCGCGAACGGCACGATCAGCGAAGTGGCCTGAAAAAGCGAAAAAACCCCGATCGGATGCTGAGAACCCCTACGATATTGGATGCCCACCGTGGGCGCTCTGCCACCTCCCCTGAAAGGGACACAATGACAAACGCTCCCCAGTACCAGTCCGCCCCCGGCCAGCAGGCCACGCCCGCCGACTACCCCGGCAAGACCCTGGGCCTCGTCGGCTTCATCCTCAGCATCGTCGTGCCGGTCGTCGGCCTCATCCTGAGCCTCGTCGCCCGTTCGCAGTCGAAGAACGCCGGCTTCGAGAACAAGTGGGCCAAGATCGGCATCATCGTCGGCATCATCCTGACGATCCTCGGCATCATCGGCTTCATCATCAACATGGCGGTCCTGCTGCCCATGCTGCAGCAGTACTAAATCGCGACAGCACCACCAGCGCGACAGTACGAGCAGGGCGGTACTCCGGAGACGGGGTGCCGCCCTTCGTCGTGTGGCCGGGCGGGCCGCCCGCGAGCGATGGGTAGTGCTGCCCCTGTCGGCCGAGCAGTGATCCGTGTTTAGAGTGGGGTGAACGAGCCGACCCCGGCCCCCTTCACCGCCCCAGGAGGCGCCGTGCATTCTCCGCGTCCCGCGCCGCAAACGCCGCCGACGCCCGAGCACCCATCCGCGGTTCGCGCCACTCCGGCACAGTCGATCCCTGCCGCGCCCGCCGCATCCCGCCGCCTCCCGTTTCCCGGCTGGCCGCTGTGGCTCGTCTTCGGGCTCGGCATCATCCCGAGCCTTCTCGCCCTGCTCGTGCTCGGCCTCGCCAAGGATGCATCCATCGACACGGCCGCCCGGCAAGCACCCCTCGTCGACCGCACCGTCGTCGTCACGGGCACGCTCGACTCGATCGACACGACCTCGGGCATGCCGAACGTGACGGGCTACTACACACTCGAGGTGCCGGCCGAGGCTGAGGGCGGAACACCCATCGAGCTCACGGCGCGCGGCGGCACGAACTGGGGTTTCCCACCCTCGAAAGACTTCCCCGAGCAGATGTCGTTCCTGGTCGAGCGGGGTGCCGACCCGAGGGTCGTGGACAGCGGCCGCCTCGGCAGCCTCAAGCCAGTCACCGCGGCAAGCGCGCGCGGAGACCGAATGGATGTCGTCATCGCCGTCGCCGCGTGGGTGATCTCCATCATCCTCTTCTGGGTGTGCACCCTCGGCCTGCCCATCCTCGCGGTCGTGCAGACCATCCGCCGCCGTCGCGCCCGCCTCGAACAGGCCGTTGCCGCGGGCGGACACCGCTGGACGCACCCCTACCCCAAGCGCGGCTGACGCCACCCTCAGCATGGGTACTCCTACCCGTGGCCCGCCCCATGCCCCTCCGCTAGGTTCGACACATGACGACCAGCACCACGCCCGCCGCCGACGCCACCGCCCCCGCCTCCCCCTCGGCCGCTCGCCGACCGCGTCGCCGCCTGCGCATCGAGCTGTCGCCCCTGCGCTGGACCCAGGTCGGATTGGCGGCCCTCGCGGTGCTGTCGGTGCTCGTGGGCGTCGGCTACATCTTGCCGGCCGTGCCGAACAAGGGGCCCACCTACGAACTGCCGGAGTCGTTCACGGCCAAGACCGACGACGGTCGAACCATCACGTTCACGGCCGAGCGCGGCATACGCTTCGGCCTCCTGCGCCAGGACACGTCCAAGGGCTACCGCGCCGACATCCTCGACGTGAAGACGCCGCAACCGTCCTCGACCGAGTTTCCGTTCTCGGACGACTCCTTCGGTCGTAATGATCGCAACGCGATCACGCTCTCGTTCACCCGGATCGCCCAGCGCAGCAGCCAGAAGGGCCCGAACCAGACCCTCACGGAGACGTTCGGTGACGTCGACACGATCTACGTCGCCTCCGAGAGCCTCTTCCCCGGCCGCACCGAGCGCGAGATCGGCGAGCTGCCCAACGCCGCGATGACACTGACGAGCAATATCGACACGATTCAGAACATCCGGTACGCCTACGGCCCCGACGGGAACTCCGACGACGCCAGCGAGTGGTGGGTCACGTTCAACTACGACGCCCTGCAGAAGGCGGGCAAGACCAATCTGCTCTACCCGCTCGAGTGGTACACCAACCCGCTCTTCCCCGAGCTGCGCCGCATCGCGCCCTGGGTGGCCGGTTACGCGGTCCTCGCAGCGCTGCTCGCGCCGATCCCCTTCGGCATCGCGCGCCGCCTGCGCGAACGCCGCGACGACAAGGATGCGCCCGCGCGTTAACAATCGGTGACTCCCGGCCCGCCTCGCGCGAGACGGCCGCGCTTCTGCCTAAGATCGCCGAGGGCAGATCACCGGAGGTACGCGTGTCGGCATACGACATCGACGAATACGACGATGTGCGGCACGAGCATATCGACGCCGACGCGATCCGGCGACGGCGCGAACCGGATGGCCGGGGCGGATGGGTCACGCTCGGCATCGTGCTCATCGCCCTGTTTGTCACCATCCGCGTGATCGCGCAGGCGGCCAACTTCGAGATCGGCGAGCCGCTCCGTGACTTCTTTACGCTGTCGATCAGCGTGGTCGTCGAGTCGCTGCCGTTCGTGTTCCTCGGCATCCTGCTGTCGATCTTCGTGCAGATCTGGTTGCCCGAGAACTTCCTGCTGAAGCGGTTGCCCCGCAACCCGTTCCTCCGACGCATGGTGTTGTCGCTGCTCGGCGTGCTCTTCCCCGTCTGCGAATGCGGCAACATGCCCCTCGCGCGCGGCCTCATGCTGAAGGGCCTGTCGACGGCCGACGCCATCACGTTCTTGCTCGCGGCGCCGATCCTCAACCCGATCACGATCATCACGACCTACCAGGCGTTCGGGTGGAACGACGGCATCCTCATCTCGCGCATCATCGGCGGTTTCGTCATCGCCAACCTGGTGGGCATGCTCATCAGCCGGCACCCGAAACCCGATTCGCTCATCACGCCGGGGTTCCAGGCCGCGTGCGCCAACCAGGGTCACGGGCACGACCAGGGCCGCCGCACCACCCGCAGTGTGCGCGCCTTCGCCGAAGAAAGCTCGGCCATGCTGCCGGCGCTGTTCATCGGTTCGGCCATCGCGGGCGCCATTCAGGTCGGCATCCCCCGCGACTTCCTCGTTGCGCTCGGCTCCAACCCCATGCTCTCGGTCATCGCCCTCGTGCTGCTGGCCTTCGTGATCTCGATCTGCGCCAACGTCGACGCCTTCTTCATCCTGTCGTTCGGGGCCTCCTTCATGCCCGGCGGAATCGTCGCGTTCCTCGTGTTCGGTCCCATGATCGACATCAAGATGCTCACGCTCATGCGCACGACCTACACGACACGCGCGCTCGTCCTCATCACCGCCCTCGTCGCGGCGGGCGCCATCATCCTCGGCCTGGCGGTGAACCTCCTTGCATAACAACTTCCTCCGGCGCTGGGTCGGACCGGTGCTCGCCCTCATCGGAATCGTCGCCATGCTGTGGCTCGGGCTGACGGGCAAACTCGAGTTCTACATCCATCCCCGTTATGTCGTGTTCACCGTTGTCATGGCGGTCATCGGCCTGGTCTTCACGCTCGCGTCGTTCTTCATGGCACCCCAGTGGCGCGATAAGCACACGCACGATGAGGATGCTTCGACTGGCACTTTCGGTCAGAACCCCGCGGCGCCCTCCCTCACGACATCGGCCCCGGATGGCTCCGGACACGCGTCGTCGGCGGGAGCGCCCGGAACGACGTCGAGACGCGCTCGGCGCGCAGACCGTGGGGCTCGAGCCGGAGCCGCCCGAAGCGGACGCGCCCGCCGAGTTGCCAAGGCCACAGCCCTGCAGCTGAGCGCCGCCGCCATCATCGTGGCCGCGATCTTCGCCATGCTCGTGCTGCCGCCCGCGCCCCTCTCCCTGTCGGCGGCCGAGCAGCGCAGCGTCAACAGCTCGGTCGGCAGCGCGCCCGTCGCTCCTATCAGCGACGAACAGCTGGCTTCCATCGACACCTCCACCTTCACGGTCAAGGAGTGGACGACCTATCTGAACATGGGTGTGAGCGCCGAGTTCCTGGCCGAGAACCCCGTCGACGTGACGGGCTTCGTGAGCGCCGACACCAACGATCCCGACAACGTGTTCTTCGTGACGCGGTTCTCGATCACGTGCTGCGCCGTCGACGCCAGTCCCCTCGGCCTCGCGGTCTACCACCCGAACTGGCAGAACGAACTGACCGAGGGCAAGTGGGTGCGCGTGCGCGGGGGCATCGTGCCCAATCCGAGCGCTTTCAGCACCGAGACGTACGCGGTCGTGCCGACCGACGTCGAGCCCGCCGACGATGCGACGGAACCGTATGTCTTCTAGTGTCCCCGCGTCTCCGCCGTCGCGGAGCACGAAGCGCACACAGCGCACCCCGGCGCAGCGCTACCGGCGCCTCGTCGTCGCGACCTTCAGCGTGCTCGTGCTGCTGCTCGGCGGCCTCACACTCGCCAACTTCGGCCTCGCGCCCGCGCTCGAACAGGCGCGCTTCGACGCCACGACGCTCACGCAATCGCGCGGCCAGACGGTCGAGTTCCAGGCCAACCAACCGCTCGCCGAGGCCGGCACCATCACGGTGAAACCTGAGACCGCCTTCACCACCTCGCTCGACGATCGCACGCTCGTCGTCACCTTCCCCGAGCCGCTGCTCTCCGACACCGACTACACGATCACGGCCTCGGATGTCGGGGGCTCCCAGACCTTCGGCCGCGCCACGTTCGAGACCTCCTTCAGCACGCCCGGCTCCGAGATCCTCACGCTGATCGACGGCGCGAGCGCCCCCGGCACCGGCACTGAGAGCGGCACGGGCCGCGACACCATCCGGCGCACGCTTCTGACCGACGCGTCGCACGAGGACATCCTCGAGGCCGACAGCATCGACGAATTCGTGAGCACGGGTCAACTCGTCATCGCCGCCGTGACGAGCGACTCCGGCATCCGCTCGCTCATCGTGCACCGCCTGCGCGACGGCTACGAGGAGCGCGTGCGCCTGCCGGCCGGGTCGAGCGCGGTGCAGCTGCGGTCGTCGCCCACCACCAACCTGTTCGGCTTCGTGCAGAGGACGCCGGGTGCGAGCGACACCCTCACGCTCTACGACACCACCGACCTGACGCAGCCTCAGTATGTCTTGGGCGCAACCGAGGGCATCCCCGAGAGCATGCTCGAGTGGCGTTTCGTGCCCAACACCTCGCAGCTCATCGTGCAGTCGGACAAGCAGGCCCTCAGCCTGATCGACCCGGCCGGCGCCCAGCCGCCCCTGCCACTCGGTTTGCACGCCGACATCCGCGCGTTCATTCCCGGCACCCTGTCGTTCGCGGTCTCCGACCCCACGGGCGGCTCGATCGTCAACCTGCAGACGGGTGAGACCACGCCGCTCGAGGCCATCGCCAACCCGGGTGCCGCGGGCGAACCCGACCGTCTCGCCGTCGTCTCGGTGCCCGAGGGTGGCGGCCCGGCCAGCCTCGTCGAGTCGCGCGTCGTGCGCGACCCCGCCACCTTCGCCGACCTGCGCTACGCCGTCTATAGCCTCACCCCCGACGGCGCGCGCATGCTCTACGACCGCCCCGCGTCGAGCGGCGAGGTGCGCTCCCTGTGCCTCTCCGACAACGGGCAGTACCTGGCCATCGACGTGCGGCCCAACATCGGGGATGCCGACACCGCCGCCTCCGAAGCCGCCACCGCCCCCGGCGCCCAGACTCTCATCACCGACCTGCGCACGCAGAAGGACGTCGGCGTCATCGAGGGCGCTTCGGCCGACTGGTGCCTCTGAGGTTCTGTATCGTGAAGTGGTCGGCGGTGGGCCGGTAGCCGAGCGGAGGCGGAGTTCGACATGACGGTTGCTCAAGACGTGACGCGCCGCGAGGCCATCGCGGAGTATCAGATCCTCGACCAGCCGCCCGAGCCCGATCTGCTGGGCCTCGTGCAGCTCGCCGCCACGGTCTGCGGCGTTCCGACGGCCGTCATCAATATCATTGACGATCGCTCTCAGCACCAGATCGCGGCCATCGGCATGCAGGCCTCGACCTGTTCGCGCGAAGACTCGATGTGCGCGGCCGTGCTGCAGAACCCGGGTCTCGTCGTGGTGCCCGACGCGCGCGACGACGACCGTTTCGCGGCCAACCCGTTCGTCACGGGCGTGATCGGCAACGTGCGTTTCTACGCGTCGAGCCCGCTCATCACGCCGCAGGGTGTGCCCATCGGCACCATCTGCATCTTCGACGAGCAGACGGGTGATCTCACGCCCGAGCGCCGCGATTCGCTCAACCTCATCGCGCACCAGGTGATCGACGTGCTCGAGCTGCGCCGCATCGCCACCGAGCTGAACCGGTCCAACGAGCAACTCGAGCGATTCGCCGCCCAGGTGAGCCATGATCTGAAGAACCCGCTCATGGCCGTCTCGGGCTTCATCGAGCTGGCCGCCGACAGCCCCGAGATGGCGGATGCCCCGCAAGCCACCGAGTCCCTGGCGCGCGCCGAATCGGCGGCCACGCGCATGGGCACCATGATCGGCGACCTGCTCGACTACGCCCGCGCGGGTGGCGCACGCCCCCGCCAGGACGACGTCGACGTGCAGCACGTCGTGCGTGCCGTGGTCGACGACCTGTCCACGGTCATCGCCGCGGCGGGTGCGCGCATCGAGGTGGATGCGGCCATCCGGCTCACGGGCGATGCGACGCTCCTGCGTGCCCTCGTGCAGAACCTCGTGGCCAACGCCATCAAGTTCACGAGCGCCGCCGGCGTCGAGCCGCACATCGTGATCGTCGCCGAGACGCTCGTGGGCGGCTGGCGCCTGTCGGTCGACGACAACGGCCCGGGTGTCGCGCCGGAAGACCGCGAACGCGTCTTCGACCTCATGGACCGCGGATCCTCGGACGATGTGCCCGGCCTCGGCATCGGCCTCTCGACCTGCCAGCGCATCGTTGAGGCACACGGCGGCTCGATCGGCATCGGCGAATCGGCCCTGGGTGGCGCGAGCGTCTGGGTCGTGCTGCCGCGGCCGGGCATCGCCTCCCGCCCGACCGACGCGGTCACCCCCGAAGCCTCCCTGCCCGACTCGGCCTGAGCCCATTCGCGTGTAATACGGTGGCGGGGTGGATGCCGCAGCCAAACTCGTCGACCTCGCCAGAACCCTCGGCGCCGAACAGCCCGATGCACGACGTTTTCTCGCCGAACTCGGCCGCCGCGGAGCCGGCGTGCGGCGCGGTCCGCTCTGGTTCCTCGACGCGGGCCGCGGCGGTCGCAACACCATCTCCGGCACGGGCGTGAAGCCGGAGTTCGACGACGGCACGCGCGGGCAGATCCGTCACTTCACGGGCACGGCCGCGACCGTGGCCCGCATCGGTTCGCGCGCCACGCGCTGGGCCACGCTGCACATTCTGCGCGACGGCCCCGATACGGCCGACGGTCGGCTGAGTGAGGCGGCCATCACGTTCGCCGAGGCACTCCTCTCGGGCGAGCTTGCGACGCGCGATGCGGCCGACTGGATCGCGCGAAACATCGCCGCCTGACCGGCTTTTCGCGCCCGGGAATACGCCAGGCACTCCCCTGCTTATGGATAGTTGACCAAAGTCCACTAGATGGTTATAGTTGACCTTTATCAACGATATGGCGCAGCGTCGGGCCAGCAACCACACACGTTTCCTCTGGAGCATCCACTCATGACCACCGCATCAACCGAGGCGCCGCCCGCCCCGAAGATGACGCACCGCCAGGTGCTCGAAGCCCTCTCGGGCCTCCTGCTCGGCATGTTCGTCGCCATCCTCGCCGGCACCGTCGTCTCGACCTCGCTTCCCCGCATCGTCTCCGACCTCAACGGCGACCAGACCGCCTACACCTGGGTCGTCACCGGCACCCTGCTCGCGACCACGGTCTCGACGCCCATCTGGGGCAAGCTCGCCGACCTCTTCAACCGCAAGCTGCTCATCCAGCTCTCGCTCGTCATCTTCGTGATCGGTTCGGCCCTCGCCGGCTTCTCGCAAGACACCAACACGCTCATCATCTTCCGCGTGCTACAGGGCCTCGGTGCCGGTGGCCTCACGGCCCTCAGCCAGATCATCATGGCCGACATCATCAGCCCGCGTGAGCGCGGCCGCTACATGGGCCTCTTCGGCGGCGTCATGGCCGTCGGCACTGTCGGTGGCCCGCTCATCGGTGGCCTGCTGACCGACGGCTTCGGCTGGCGCTGGAACTTCTTCGTCGCCCTGCCCGTCGCCATCGTCGCGATCATCCTGCTGCAGAAGACGCTGCACCTGCCCAAGGTCGTCAAGCGCGTCGTCTCGATCGACTACCTCGGTGCCATCCTCATCGCCGGCGGCGTCTCGCTGCTGCTGATCTGGGTCTCGATGGCCGGAAACCAGTTCGACTGGTGGAGCACCACGACCGCCTGGATGGTGGGAGGCGCCGTCGTCGCCCTCGTGCTCGCCGTGATCGTCGAGCTGCGCGCCAAGGAGCCCATCCTGCCGATGAGCCTCTTCAAGAACCGCACCTTCACGCTCGCCGTCATCGCCTCGATCTCGGTCGGTGTGGCCATGTTCGGCACCTCGGTCTACCTCGCGCAGTACATGCAGCTCGCCCGTGGCGCCTCGCCCACCGAGTCTGGTCTGCTCACGCTGCCCATGATCGCCGGCCTGCTGCTCTCGTCGACCATCATCGGTAACATCATCAGCCGCACGGGCGTGTGGAAGCCGTACATGATCGGCGGCTCGATCGCCCTCGCCATCGGCCTGGGCCTCATGGGCACCATCCACTACGACACCAACTACGTGCTCGTCTCGGTCTACATGCTGATCCTCGGCGCCGGCGTCGGTGCCGTCATGCAGAACCTGGTGCTCGTCGTGCAGAATGCCGTGCAGCCGAGCGAACTCGGCGCCTCGAGCGCCGGTGTCGCGTTCTTCCGCAGCCTCGGCGGCACGGTCGGCGTCTCGGTCATGGGTGCCATCCTGGCCACTCGCGTCTCCGACTCGCTCGCAGCCAGCACGGCCCAGCTGCAGGCGGCGTTGGCCAAGCTCGGTGCCGAGGGTGCCAAGATCGGCGAGGCGCTCGCATCCGGAACCATTCCCAAGGTGTCGACGCTGCCCGATTCGGTGCGCCCCATCATCGAGTCGGCCTACGGTGACGGCGTGGCGCACGTCTTCCTGCTGGCCGCCCCGCTCGCCCTCGTCACGATCCTCGCGATCGTCTTCTTGCCCAACCTCAGCCTCGGCACCAAGACGGCCCTCGAGCGTCGCGAAGAGAGCCGCCTGCAAGAGTCCGAAGAGCGCGTGTTCGACACGGCCATCGCCTCGATCGACGGCACACCCACCGGTTCGATCGGCGTGGTCCGCGACGGCGAGAAGCGGGATGCCTCGGCCCCTGCCCCCGCCTCCGCCTCCGCCTCCGGCGAGCACGCTGCCGACGACACCGCCCGTCGTTCGGGCAAATAGCACCATGAGCCAGGCACTCGACGCCCCGCACGACCCCGCCGTCGACCAGTCCATCGCCCGGGTGGAGGAGCAGTTCGGACTGCTCATCAACCGGGTGAAGGCGTCGATGCGGGACCGTGCCGAGCGGGTCTACCCCGGTCTTCAGCCGGTCGGGTACAAGGTTCTGTCCACCGTGGTCCGGGCGGGGCGCCTGCAATCGGGCGCCCTCTCCGAGATGCTCATGACCGACAAGAGCATCATCAGCCGCACGGTGAAATACCTCGAACAGGTCGGGCTCATCACGCGTGAGCCCGACCCGCTCGACGGTCGCTCGAGCTACGTCGTGCCGACGGCCACCGCGATCGAACGCATGGATGCCGTGCGACTCGACGATCAAGAGATGCTCTACGATCGCCTGCGCGGCTGGGATCTGGGCGACGTCGAACGGCTCGCCACCCTGCTTCACATGCTCAACGAGGCCGTGCCTCTCGGAGGTTCCGCGGCCTCCCGCGAACTGGCGCGCGAGACCGATTCGGCACCGGAGTCGGAAGGCTCCGGCGCTCGCTAGCTACCCAGAGGGAGCCGCTAGCCGCCCAGAGCCAGCCGCCAGCCGCCAGCTGCTAGCCGCGCTTCAGCGGCAGAGCAGCCTGTCGGCTCAGCCAGCGCACGAGCGTCTCGAGCGGGCCCGATCGCCCCAGAAGCGTCAGCACCAGGCCGATCACGAGAGCCCCGGCCACGTGCATCAACCACAGCTGCGGGCTCGACACCAGCCAGAGGTATTCCTCACCGGCCGAGAACCGATCGCCGGGAATCGCGGAGTCCGTCACGGTCTTCGCCACGATGTGGGCGCAGTACACCGTGAGCGGAGCGGCCCCGGCGGCAGCCACGGGAGCCAGCAGCTTCGCACCGAAGCCGCGCGCGACGAGCCCGATCATCAGGCACACCGCGATGGCGATGAGGGACGTGCCGGTCGTGAGCACCAGGTCGAGGGTGGCGCCCGAGTGCACGAGCGACGACGCGAGCCACCACGGACTGTCGAGCGGAACGAGCCCGAACCCCGACCCCTCTGCCATGCTCTGCGCCTCGATTCGCCCCATGACGCCGGGCGTGTACATGTCTCCGCGCGCGATGGCGTCGAGACCCCCGAGCGGCCCGAGCGCGAGCATCGAAAGCCCCCAGCCTGCCAGCGCGAGCACGGCGCCGGCGATCAGCGTGCGCACGGCGAGCATCGACAGCGGTCGGATGTCGCGAGCCTCCGCAGGGCGCGGGCCCGAGGCATCCATTGCCCGCACAATAAGCCGGCCGACCCCCATGCCCACGAGCACGTAAACGATCCACGTGAGCACGGGGTAGACGCCCGTGATGAAGAGGTCACGCACGAGGCCCAGATCGGTGAGGCTCTCCCACGACGGGTTCTCGAACGTCGACTCGATCCCCCACGCGCTGCGCAAGCCGAACGAGACGACGGGCCAGATCACGGCCCACGCCGCGGCGAGGCCGAAAAGCGCTCGCACGGGCAGGCGCAAGAAGGGGATCGCGAGCCAGAAGGTGACGCCGTAGTAGACGAGGATGATGGCGATGCCACTGTCGAGCACGCCGAGGGTGAGCCCGATGAGCGCGATCACGAAACCGCGCATGAGGAGCGCTCGACTCGCCGCCCCGAAGCCGGTACCCGCCCGCGCCCGGACACTCGCGGCACCGGCGGGTTGGCCGAACAGGCGCCCCGTGCTGCCACCAGCGGGGTCCCGGCCGGTGACGCCACTCGTGAGGTAACGACGGGTCGAGAGGGCGATGCCGATCCCTGCGAGCACGGCGAACAGTGCCGCCGCCCGCCCCTGCACGAAGATCTGGATGAGGGTGGCGTCTCCATCGGGAAACTCCGTGTTCCACACGTGCGCGGCCATCATGCCGGCGAGTGCGAGGAACCGTGCGAGGTCGATCCCGATCAGCCGCCCGCCTCGCTGCCGCCGATCGAGCCGCTGCGAACGCGTCGGCCGCGGCCGTGGTCGAGCGCGGGGTGGAGCCCCCGCCCCCGCTCTGGTCACGCGTCCCGCCAGCTGTGCTGCGGGTCGAAGCCGAGCACACGGCGGGCCTTCTCGATCGACAGCAGCGTGCCGTTCGGGCCGAGCTCGTCCAGGTCGCGCGTGAGGGGCACGTCGGGGAACACCTCACCGACCAGCTCGGAGTTGGGCCGTGACATCACGGTATCGGCGGCCGCGATGATGAACCGGTCGAACCCGGTCGTCTGCCAGGCCAGGGCCTTCTCGATCGCCTGCGCTCCGTCGCGCGCGTCGATGTAGCCCCAGAGGTTCCACTTGCGCAGGGTGGCGTCGGCGTCGAACGAGGGGAACTCGGCGTAGTCCTCTGGCGCCATGACGTTCGAGAATCGCAGTCCCACGATCTTGAGGTCGTCGTGCCAGCGCGTGAGCTCGATCGCCATCTGCTCTTCGAGGTGCTTCACGAGCGAATAGGTGCTCTCGGGCCGGGCCGCATACTCCTCGTCGACGGGGATGTAGGGCGGCGGGGTGTCGAACGGCAACCCCAACACGGTCTCACTCGACGCATAGACGACATTGCGGATGCCGGCACGGATCGCCCCGTGGAACACGTTGTACGTGGACAGCATGTTGTTGTGGAACGTGGCCACGTCGCTCGCCAGCCCGGGCGCCGGGATGGCCGCGAGATGCACGACGGCGTCGAACCCGCCGATCTTGTCGTTGATACCCCCGAGCGCATCGACCACCTGGCCGTAATCGCGCAGGTCCACGCGCGTGAACAGCGGCCCCCGCTCGCCCGCCTGATCGAGGTTCACGACCTCGTTGCCACTCTCGACGAGCGCCGCGACGACCGCGCGACCCAACTTTCCCGACCCACCGGTCACCGCAATACGCATGGCATCTATTCTGACCCGGGAATGTCTCCTCGGCTAGCGGTCGAGCCGCATTCGGTCGACCTCGCCCGACACGCCTCCGCCGGTTCGCCAGCACGCCCGGGGAGAGGGACAATAGATAAGTGAATCCCCTGCTCGCTGGCCGCATCGTCGTCGATGGTGACGACCGCATCGCCTGGCTGCGGGCACGATCGCGCGGGATCACGGCAACAGATGTTGCCAAGCTGAGCACGCCGGCATCCATCCAGTCGGCCGCGACCGCCAAGTTGATGGGCACCGGTTTCGGCGGCAACCGTTACACCGACCACGGCAAGGCGCGCGAACCCGAGATCGCCCGGTGGGTGGCCGCCACGCACGGCATCCAGCCCTCGTCGGCGCTCTTCCACAGCGAATACGAGCGCCGCCACCTGGCCACGCCCGACGGCCTGGCGAGCACCGAAGACGGGCGCGTCGTCCTCAGCGAGATCAAGACGACCAACAAGTCGTGGCGCAGCATCCCGCGTCACTATCTGCGCCAGGTGTGGTGGCAGCAATACGTGTTGGGCGCCGAACGCACGCTCGTGGTGTGGGAACAGCACAACGACTTCGTGCCCCTCGACGACGAGCCGCTCTGCCGTTGGGTCGACCGCGACGAGCGCGAGATCAACACGCTCGTCACCATGGCGAACGCGCTCATCGACGAGCTGCATCGCCGCACGACACGCCCCGCCTGACACCTTGCCGTGCGCCTCTCGGTGGTCTCCGATGCAGTCTTAGCAGTGCGGTGACGCCCCCGAAACATGCGCGAATCATTGCCCCGTGAGACTGACACCAGCACGGCACACGACCCGAACGGTGCCTCGACCATCCGCAACGACAGAGGGGGTACGATGCGCCAGGCAATGCATGAGTCGTGGCTGACTCACACCGAACCACTACCGATCGAAGAGGTTCCCGAGCGCATGACGGCCGCCGTCATCGATGCCGTCGGGGGCCCCGAGCAGCTGCACCTCGCCGAGGTCGACACGCCCCGTCAGGTGAACTCCGAATTCATCGTGCGCGTCGTCGCCGCCGGCGTCAATCCGCTCGACGTCAAGACCCGGGCGGGCCGCGGTGTCGCGGCGGGCATCGAGTCCTACCCGGCCGTGCTGGGCATGGACTTCTCGGGCGTCGTCGTGCGAGCCCCCTACGAGGCGCACCCGCTGCACCCCGGAACCGAGGTCTACGGCATGGTGTCGTTCCCCCGCTACTCGGGCAGTTATGCGCAATACGTCTCGGTTCCGAGCCTGTCGCTGGCCCGCAAACCCGTCGCACTCTCGCATGTCGAGGCCGCCGGCATCCCCGTCGCGGCACTCACGGCCTGGGGCATGGTGGTCGAGGTCGCCAAGGCGCACGAGGGTCAGCGCATCCTCATCCACGCCGGCTCGGGCGGCGTCGGCCACTTCGCCGTGCAGTTCGCCAAATACTTCGGCGCCCATGTGATCGCCACGGGTTCGGCACGCAACGAGGGATGGCTGCACGAACTCGGCGCCAGCGAATTCATCGACTACGAGGCCCGACGTTTCGAAGACGTGCTCACCGAGGTGGATGTCGTCATCGACCTCGTCGGCAACGTGCACGACGACACCGGCTCACGTTCCCTCAAGGTCTTGCGACACGGCGGACTCATCGTCAACGCCCCGACGGGCAGCTGGCCCACGTTCCTCGACGAGGTCGCCGAGGCGGGTGTGCGCGGCACCACCTATAAGGTCGCGCCCGACGGCAACACCCTCTCCACGGTGTCGCGTCTGCTCGAATCGGGCGATGTGCGCGTGTTCGTCGACCAGGTCTTCGACCTCTCGCAGGCCTCCGAGGCGCATGCGGCCCTCGAGACCGGGCACACGCGCGGCAAGATCGTGCTGCACGTCGCGGACAGCTAGGAGGCGGCGCGTCGGGCGCCGAGCCGTCACTCGGTCGCGCGGTCATGCGGTCACGCCGGCAGGGAGGCGTCAGGCCTTCCCGGTGTTGAGCAACCGGTCTCCGAGCTCGCTGCGCAGGTACAGCACGCTGTGCCCGTAGCGCGTCGAGGTGACGAGCCCGACGGCCCGGAGCGCCCGCAGATGCTGGTTCACGGCCGACGTGCTCACGCCGAAGCGCAGGCCGAGTTCGGTCGACGACGCCGGCTCGGCCAGGGCGGTGAGCAGCGCGGCCCGCACGCGGCCGAGCACGTTGGTCACGGCATCCGCATCGCCCGTCGGCTGGGCCTCCCACATGGCGCCCTGGCCGCGGGCCGGATACATGACCATGGGCGGTTCGTCGTCTTCGACCGGCGACGAGCCACGGCGCGTGAACATGGTGGGCACGAGCGTGATGCCGAGCCCCGCGGTGGGCAGCGTGCGATCGCCGGGCGACATGACGTCGATCGACAGGACACCGTCGGCGTAGCTCATCGAATCACCCAGGTTGTTGAGCATGGCGGCCAGACCGTTCTGCGCGATCTGCCGCCCCCGAAACACGATGTCGGCCTCGAGGATGGTGCGCATGCGCCCCCAGTACGGCTGAAAGCAGCTCTGCCAATAGTGTTCGAGGGCGCGCAGCATCCGCTCGATCGCCCGATGCGGGTCGCCCGCGAACACACGCGGAACCGTTCCGTGCACGGCCTCGAGCTGCCGCCGGAACACAGCAGGATCGATCGTGGCCAGTCGGGCGAACTCGTCCTCGATGCGCGTGAGCGGTGACGCCGGCCGGGGGTTCAGAAAGTCCGGCGTCCACTGCCTCTCGTCGATCAACGCGCTCAACACCTCGGTGTCGACGTCGCGCCTGGCCTCCTGCGTGTGCCGCAGCCACGGCAGCTGCAGCGGGTAACGGGATGGCTCGGTCAAGGCCCTGAGCGACAGGCCGAGTTCGCAGAGCGGCGAGATGCCGAAGCGCAGCCCCGCGAGCTCGACGTCGTCCATGGTGTAACGCAACATGAAGCACAACGCTACATCACTGCCGGACGCCACCCCGCCCGTGGGAGAACTGATCCGTGAGCAACATTCCGCCTTCCGCCGAAACCGGCAGCATCCCCCGTCTCGATCCCGCACCTCTCGCCGACCCCACACCCGAGGGCCCCGAGTCATCCCGAGGCCTCTCGGGCCTGCGCCGCCGCCTACCGGCCGCCCTGCAGAACCCCGTGCTGCGCGTGCTCATCGCCTCCACGTTCGTGCACACCCTCGGCCGCGGAGTCTTCCTCACCGTCACGGTGCTCTACTTCAGCCTTATCGTGGGGCTCAACGCGGCCGAGGTCGCGGTCGTCCTCACGGCCGCGAGTGCCGTCGGCGTCGCGACCTCATTCCTCGGCGGATTCCTCGCCGACCGCCTGAGCGCCCGCCTCCTGTCGATCATCGCGGCGGCGGGCTCGGGCCTGGCGCTCATGGCCTACACCCTGGCCGACTCCTTCGTCACGACCCTCGTCATCGCCTGCATCGTCGACGGTTTGATGAGCGCCGAGCACGCCATCCGCGGCGCCATCATCGCCCGCGCCTTCACGGGCACCGAGCGCGTCTCGGCCCGCGCCATTCTCCGCACCGTCACCAACATCGGCATCGCGGTCGGCTCGGGTGCCGGCGGCATCGCCCTGCTGATCTCCACCCCCGAGGCCTACCGCTGGACCATGCTGGGGGCCGGCGCCATCACGGCCGCCAGCGCGCTCCTGCTGGCCAAACTGCCCACCACGGTCGACGCGCACCGCCCCTCCGCGGGCGAGACCGCCGAGCGCCTCAGCGGCCTCTCCCCCTGGCGCAACCCGCGCTATCTCGCCTTCACCACCCTGTCAGGCATCTTCGCCATCCAGTTCGCGGTCTTCGAGATCGGCGTGCCGCTCTGGATCATCCACGACACGGATGCTCCTCCCGCCGTCGTCGCCCTCCTCACGTTCATCAACACCGCGTTGGTGATCGCGTTCCAGATCCCACTCTCTCGCGGCACCCACGACATGCGTTACGCCGGCCGTGTGTCGTTCGTCGCCGGAATCCTCATGGCGGGCGCCTGCGTCCTCTACTTCACGGCGTCGCTCACGGCCGCCGTCGCGACCGTCGTGGTCTTGCTCGTGGCCCTGGTGCTGCACTCGTTCGCCGAGATCTTGTCGTCGGCCAGCTCGTGGGGACTGTCGTTCGAGCTCGCCGACCAGCGCCTGGCGGGCAGCTACCAGGGCGTCTACTCCATGGGCTATTCGCTCGGCACCATGGTCGCCCCGCTCATCGTGACGGGCCTGGCTGTCACGCACGGCCTGTGGGGATGGCTGGGCCTCGCCGCCCTCTTCGTCGCCTCTGCTTCGGGCATCACCCTCATCGCGTCGCGCGCCGCCTCCCGCACCCCCTGAAAAGAGGCACGCACCCTTATGGTCTGCGCGGCCGCCGCCGCAGCCTCGCCTCGGATGCCGCCTCGTTAACGCAAGAATGGCCCGCCGAAGCGGGCCATTCTTGTCATTATTCGTCGTGCAGGTGGTGAAACCTAGACGAGGATGTTCACATCGAGGGGGATGCCGGGGCCGAACGTGGTCGACACCGTGCCCTTCTGGATGTAGCGACCCTTGGAGGACGACGGCTTCAAACGGACGACCTCTTCGAGCGCGGCGTTGATGTTCTCGTCGAGCTGCTCGGGCGTGAAGCTGGCCTTGCCCACGACGAAGTGCACGTTGGAGTGCTTGTCGACGCGGAACTCGATCTTTCCGCCCTTGATCTCGGTGACGGCCTTGGCGACGTCGGGCGTCACGGTGCCGGTCTTCGGGTTGGGCATGAGGCCACGGGGACCGAGGACCTTACCGAGACGACCGACCTTGCCCATGAGCTCGGGGGTCGAGACGGCGGAGTCGAAGTTGGTGTAACCCTCGGACACCTTCTGGATGAGCTCGTCGCCACCGACCTCGTCGGCCCCGGCTGCGAGAGCGGCTTCGGCGGCCGGACCGGTCGCGAAGACGATGACGCGCGCGGTCTTACCCGTGCCGTGGGGCAGGATGACGGTTCCACGAACCATCTGGTCTGCCTTGCGGGGGTCGACACCGAGCTTCAGAGCGACCTCGACGGTGCTGTTGAACTTCGACGAGCCGGTCTCTTTGGCGAGCTCGACGGCTTCGGTGGGCGTGTAGAACTTGTCAGCCTGAATCTTGTCGGCTGCGGCCCGGTAGGCCTTAGACTTCTGTGCCATTTTGTTCTCCCATTCGAGAATGTGGTGTGCCTACGCCGGAACCCGCGGGTTCCTGGTGCAGTCGCGCCTGGCTAGCGCTGCCACGATGTTGAAAAAAGGGTGGACTGCTTAGCCTTCGACGGTGATGCCCATGGAACGGGCGGTGCCGGCGATGATCTTCGAGGCGGCGTCGATGTCGTTGGCGTTCAGGTCGACGAGCTTCGCCTCAGCGATTTCGCGAACCTGGTCCTTGGTGAGCTTGGCAACCTTGACGGTGTGCGGCGTGCCGGAACCCTTGGCGACGCCGGCAGCCTTCTTGATGAGCTCGGCGGCGGGCGGGGTCTTCAGGATGAACGTGAACGAGCGGTCTTCGTAGACCGTGATCTCGACGGGGATGACGTTGCCGCGCTGGGCTTCGGTCGCCGCGTTGTAAGCCTTGCAGAACTCCATGATGTTCACGCCGTGCTGACCCAGGGCGGGGCCGATGGGCGGGGCCGGGTTTGCGGCGCCGGCCTTGATCTGAAGCTTGATCAGACCTGTGACCTTCTTCTTCGGTGCCATGTTTCTTCCTTCTTTCTGAGGTTCGAGCTCCCTGCGAGAGGGAGCTCTCCCACGAACCGGTTGGTTCGCGGTGGTCTAAAAATCTGTGGATGCTGGGAGCGGCGTCGGCCGAACCTACAGCTTGGTGACCTGATCGAAGCTGAGCTCGACCGGGGTCTCGCGCTCGAACAGCGACACGAGGACCGTGAGCTTGCCGCTCTCGGGCTTGATCTCGCTGATCGAACCGGGCAGGCCCGCGAACGAACCTTCCTTGATCGTGATGGTCTCGCCGATCTCGAAGTCGACCTCGGCAACGGCGGCGCGGGCCTGGGTCTGGCCACCCTTCTGGGCGCCTCCCTTGGCGGGCGCCTGCTCCTTGACCTCGACGAGGCTCTTCAACATGTTGAAGGACTCTTCGAAGCGCAGCGGCGTCGGGTTGTGGGCGTTGCCCACGAATCCGGTGACGCCGGGCGTGTGGCGGACCACGGACCAGCTGTCTTCGTTGAGGTCCATGCGCACGAGCACGTAGCCGGGGATGCGCACGCGAGTGACCATCTTGCGCTGGCCGTTCTTGATCTCGACGACGTCTTCCATGGGAACTTCGACCTGGTAGATGAAGTCGGCGACATCGAGCGAACCCTTGCGCTGCTCGATGTTGGCCTTCACCTTGCGCTCGAAGCCGGCGTAGGAGTGGATGACGAACCATTTGCCGGGCAGCGTGCGCAGCTCGGCACGGAACGCGTCGTACGGGTCGACGTCGACGTCGGAGGCCTCGGCCTCTTCGCCGTCTTCATCGGCATCGTCTTCATCGGCACCGAAACCGTTGTCTGCGGCGACCTCGTCGACCTGCGCCTGGGCGTCTTCGGCCGACTCGGCGTCGTCGCTCTCGGAGGAGAACAGCTCTTCGCTGAGGCTCTCGGGCGTGAGCGTGACGGGGTCTTCTTCTTCGTCTTCGACGGCCTCGGCGGCAGCCTCTGCCTCGTCGGCGTCGTCGATGTCGAGGGCGTCGTCGACCACGGCGTCGGCCTCGGGGTCGTTGGCCTCGGCCATGGCGTCGAGAACGGCGTCGAGGTCTACCTCATCGCTTTCGACGTGGATGGCTTCGTGCTCGGCAGCGTCGACGGAGTCTTCGGCGGCGGCGAGGGTCTCGCCCTCCTGCACCTCATCGACTTCGCTCGACTGCTCGGCAGCGGTCGCCCAATCGACGTCGTCGCGATTTCTCTCTGACACTGAATCTCTTCCCTTTACTGTTCCCGGACTTGCGTGGAGGTCATCCGCTGCAACGTCTCGGTGTGCATTGCTTGTGTGTTCTGGAACCGCGCCTCTGCGAGGGGCGAGCCGATCAGAAACGGGGCCGGATGCCACCTTCCGCCCGGCTCCAGACGGTTAGACCCCGGGGGTGCCGAAGGTCAGGAGGACCAGCCAGGAGAACAGCTGGTCGAGCCCATAAACGATGGCCATCATGATCACGACGAATACCAGCACGACGCCGGTGTAGCTCAGCAGCTCTTTACGAGTCGGGGTGACGACCTTCTTGAGCTCGCCGATCACCTGCTTGATGAACAAGATGATGCCCGCGAAGGGTCCACGCTTTTCGGCGCGTTCCCGCTTCGCTGTTGCGACGATTTCCTCGCTGGGTTCGTCGATAACTTTTCGAGCCATCTCGTTTACACCTTTCGTGTGCCGACACTGTCATGTCGACGCGCAGGGCGGACAGGACTTGAACCTGCAACCTGCGGTTTTGGAGACCGCTGCTCTACCAATTGAGCCACCGCCCTATGGAACTCCCGGAGGGAACTCCCTGGCAATCGTAGCGAACCCTGCGCGAATCCGCTCGACCTGAACCCCGCGGCCACCCACCGACCTCCTGTGAAAAAGGGCAGAGAAAAGCTTGGCAGGATTCATCTGCCGCCCTCCAGTGTAGGGGACGGCTGGCCCTGAGTAAAGCTGGGGCCGGGCCACCCGGCGGGTCGTCGGGCCAGCCGTCGGCCACGCGTCGGGCCAGGCGTCGGGCCAGGCGTCAGCGGTCGCGCTGCTCGAGCGGCACGACCATGGGGTCGCCCGTCACGGGGTCGGGGATCACGAGGGCGTGCAGCCCGAACACGTCGAGCACCAGATCGGCGTCGACGATGTCCGCCGGCGCGCCCTCGGCCACCACACGGCCATCCTTCATGGCGATGAGGTGATCGGCATATCGAAAAGCCAGGTTCAGGTCGTGCAGCACGGCGACGAGTGTGTAGTCGCCCGAGGCATGCAGCGACCGGCACAGGTCGAGCACGTCGAGCTGATGGGCGATGTCGAGGTAGGTGGTGGGCTCGTCGAGCAGCAGTACGGGCGTCTGCTGCGCGAGCACCATGGCGAGCCACACGCGCTGGCGCTGGCCGCCGGACAGTTCGTCGACACTGCGGGAGGCCAGATGCGTGATGTCAGTGGCGGTCATGGCGCGCTGGACGGCGGCTTCGTCATCCGGAGACCACTGGCGCAACAGGGTCTGGTGGGGAAAACGGCCGCGCGAGACGAGATCGGAGACGCTGATGCCGTCCGGCGCGATCGACGTCTGCGGCAGCAGCCCGAGGCGCCGAGCCACCTCTTTCGAGGAGTATTGGGTGATGGCCTTGCCGTCGAGCACCACGTCGCCCGCCGTCGGCTTGAGCAGACGCGAGAGCGCGCGCAGCAGGGTCGATTTGCCGCACGCATTCGGGCCGATGATGGCCGTGAACGACCGCGGCGGGATGCTGACGCTCAACGCCTGCGAGATGACGCGTCCGTCATAACCCAGCGTCAGGTCGCGCCCGGCCAGCGTTTCGGCATCGATCGCGGAGGCAGCAGTCATGGGGTAAGCCTAGCCTTACCTACTTCGCCGGTCGACATATCGTGGTGCCCGCACGGGCCTCCCCGATAGAGTGTGGCCGTGGCCGAACAACTCAGACTGTCCCAGAAAATCTCGTCGATCGCCGAGTCGGCGACCCTCAAAGTAGACGCGAAGGCGAAGGCCCTGCAGGCCGAAGGTCGCCCCGTCATCAGCTATGCCGCGGGCGAGCCCAATTTCCCCACTCCCGCCTTCATCGTCGAAGCCGCCGAGCGGGCCGTTCGCGATCCGAAGAACCACCGCTACACGCCGGCCGCCGGGCTGCCCGATCTGCGCGAGGCGATCGCGCAGAAGACGGCGCGCGACTCGGGGCTCGAGGCATCCGCCAGCCAGGTCATCGTGACGAACGGCGGCAAGCAGTCGGTCTACCAGGCGTTCCAGGTGCTGCTGAACCCGGGCGACGAGGTCATCGTGCCCACGCCCTATTGGACCACCTACCCTGAGGCCATCGCGCTGGCGGATGGCGTGACGGTCGAGGTCTTCGCGGGTGCCGAGCAGGAGTACCGCGTGACGGTCGAGCAGCTCGAGGCCGCGCGCACCGAGCGCACCAAGGTGCTGCTGTTCGTGTCGCCGTCGAACCCCACGGGCTCGGTGTACAGCGAAGAGGAGACCCGTGCCATCGGCGAGTGGGCCCTCGAGCACGGCATCTGGGTCATCAGCGACGAGATCTACCAGAACCTGACCTACGACGGCGTTCGCGCCGTGTCGATCGTCGAGGCTGTTCCGGGCCTGGCCGACCAAACGATCCTCGTCAACGGCGTGGCCAAGACCTATGCCATGACCGGATGGCGGGTGGGCTGGATGGTGGGCCCCGCCGACGCCATCAAGGCCGCGTCGAACCTGCAGTCGCACCTGTCGAGCAACGTGAACAACATCGCGCAGCGTGCAGCCGTGGCCGCCCTGACGGGCCCGCAGGACGAGGTCGTCGCCATGCGCGACGCCTTCGACGCGCGCCGCCGCGTGATCGTGGCCGAGCTCAACAAGATCGAGGGCTTCCGCACGCCGACCCCGACGGGCGCGTTCTACGTCTACCCCGACGTGACCGAGCTGCTCGGGCGCGAGTGGAACGGCGTGACGCCCCAGACATCCCTCGAGTTGGCCGACCTGATGCTCGAACAGGCCGAGGTGGCCGCCGTTCCGGGTGAGGCGTTCGGCCCGAGCGGATACCTGCGCTTCAGCTACGCCCTGGGCGACGACCAGCTGCTCGAGGGCGTCCAGCGCCTGCAGAAGCTCTTCGCGCGGTAGAGCTAGATCTCGACGCCCACCAAGACGGGTTCGGGCTGCAGGATGACCCCGAACTCGGACTGCACGCGCGACTGCACGTAGCGGGCCAGCTCGGCGATCTCGTCGGCGCTCGCCCCACCGCGGTTGGTGAGGGCGAGCGTGTGTTTGCTCGAGATGGCGGCGTGAGAACCGGGCAACTGGAAGCCGCGGTGCACGCCCGCGTTCTCGATCAACCAGGCGGCGCTGAGCTTCACCTGCGCTTCACGGGGGGCCGGGCGCTTGATCTCACCCGTGAATTCGTCGAGCGGGATGACCGTCACGGCATCGTCATCGGAATCGACGGGCCAGCGCGGAGCCCGCTCGGGCAGCGTGCGGGCGAAAGACTCGGCCACGACGGGGTTGGTGAAGAACGAGCCCGCGCTCCAGGTGTCGGGGTCCGAGGCATCCCACACCATGCCCTTGGAGGCACGCAGGGCCAGCACGGTCTTGCGCACCTGGGACACGGCAAGGCGTTCGCCGAGGTCGACGCCCAGCGAGAAGGCGAGCTGGGCGTAGGCGATGGGCTCGCTCAGGCCACCGTTGTCGTGCAGATCGATCTCGATGCCGAGCACCACAGCGTCGCGCTCGGGCTCGTCACCGGAGTGGCGCTTGAGGGTGGATGTGCGATAGCCGAGGCCGAGGTCGTCGGCCGGCACGCGCGTGACCTCGAGGGTGTTGCGGTCGAGCAGGTCGACGGCGACGAGCACCGACTCGAGCTCTTGCCCATAGGCACCGATGTTCTGGATGGGGGCTGCTCCGCATGATCCAGGGATGCCGCTCAGGGCCTCGATGCCCGCCCAGCCGTTTTCGACGGCGTGCGCCACGAGGCCGTCCCAGGATTCGCCCGCTTCGACGCGCAGTCGGACGGTGCCCTCGGGCACGTCGGCGGTGATGCGCTCGATTCCGGATGTCGCGACGCGGATCAGGGTGCCGTCGAAACCGTCGTCCGAAACCAGCGAGTTCGAGCCGCCTCCGATGAGGAGAGGTTCGTCGTGCGCGCGCCAGGTGTTGCGCACGGCGTCGACGAGTTGGTCGCGCGTGGTGGCGACGACGGTCGACGCGGCCGGTCCGCCGACGCGGAACGTCGTGTAGGCCGCGATCGGGGTCGGCTTCTGCGAAACGCGAGCGCCGCTCGGTGCGCCGCCCGTATCGCGGCCGTCTGACTTCGCTCTTTCGGAAGCAGTGGCGTCACCGGCCGACGGATCAGCCTGCCGCAACGGAGCGGCGTCGATATGCGTGTCGGGCCGCGCGTGGCGGCCTCTCGGACGATCCGTCATCGGGTCACCTCCGCGTTCCGGGTATCAAACGTGCTGGGGATCAAGCGTGCTGGGCGGGCGCGAACGAGACGCGGGCCTGGGCCTTGCCGAGCACCGTGGACCCGTCAACCGACACCGTGAGATCGATGCGCGCCACGGATGCCTCGGCATCGAGCTGGCCGATCTTGGCCACGACCGTGACCGAGACGCCGACCTCGGGGTCGACGACCACGGGACGCGTGAACCGCACCTGGTAGTCGACGACGGCGGCGGGATCGCCCACCCAGTCGACAACGGGCTGCACCGCGAAGCCCATGGTGAGCATGCCGTGCGCCAGGACGCCCGGCAGACCGACCGAGGCGGCGACGTCGTCGCGGTAGTGGATCGGGTTGAAGTCACCGGAGGCGCCGGCGTAACGCACGAGCGAATCGCGCGTGAGGGCGAACTCGCGCTCGGCGACGACGTCTGCGACGGCCAGTGTGGCGAAATCGATCGTGGTGCTCATGCGTCTCCCCTGACGACGAGGGTGGAGATGGCCGTGACGACGTGCGCGCCCCCGGCATCGACGATGTCGGACGAGGCCGTGACCATCGAGTTGCCACCCAGCGACTTGACGCTCGTGACCGTCAGCGTGGCCGTGAGCTCGTCGCCCGCGACGATGGGACGCGTGTAGCTGAAGCGCTGCTCGCCGTGCACGACGCGGCTGAAGTCGATGCCGGCCGTCTCGTCGGCGAGGAGCTGGGCCAGAGTGGCCTCTTGCACGACCACCGGGAAGGTGGGTGGAGCCACCACGTCGGCGTGCCCGGCGGCGCGGGCGGCCTCGGGGTCGTGGTTGATGGGGTTGGTGGCGAAGACGGCGCGCGCGAACTCGCGCACCTTCTCGCGGCCCACGAGATAGGGGGCCGTCGGGGGGAACTCTTTCCCCTGGATGTCCGGATTCACAGTCACCAGAACAGCCTACCGGGCCACCCCACGACGCCCGTGTGCTGCGCCGGGACTAGCCGGCGTCGGTCGACGGGCGACGCGACGAGCGGATCGCGCGCACGGTCAGCTGGATGCCGACCGCGATCAGGAACACGGCGAACAAGATGGTGCCGAGGGACGGCGGGATGACGGCGGCGATGAGGGCGCCCAGGGCCGTGGTGGTGCAGGCGGCCAGGCCGACGACGCCCGCCGCGACCAGGTCGATGTTGCCGCGGCGCAGATTGCCGATGCTGCCCGAGATGCCGGTGGGGATCATCATGAGGAGCGACGTGCCCTTGGCCGCCAGGTCGCTCGCGCCGAACAGCACGATGAGCAGCGGCACGACGACGACTCCCCCGCCGATTCCGAGCAGGCCCGAGAGGATGCCGGTCACGAGGCCCAGCACGACGAGACCGATCGACGACCAGACGGTGTAGTCGATCACGGCATCCCGCGCCGGCACCACGAGGAAGAGTTGCACGATCACCACGACGAGGAACGCGATGAACGCCCACTGCAGCACGAGCTTCGGGATCTTGTGGAGCAGCCACGAACCGATCTGCGCGCCGACGATCGCACCGAGCGCGAGATAGAGCGCAGCCATCCATTCGACCGAACCGCTGGCCGCATAGGAGATGACGCCCACGATGGAGGTGGGCACGATGGCGCCGAGGGAGGTGCCCGCGGCGAGGCGCTGGTCGAACTTGAGCAGGAACACGAGCGCGGGGACGATGAGGATGCCGCCGCCCACGCCGAAAAGCCCCGACAGTAGGCCGGCGACGAGCCCGATCGCGGTCAACCAGACGTAGGTGCGAGGCGTACGCTTCATGACACTTCTCCTGCCGAAATATGCCGAGCGAATGCAAAACGGCCCCCGAAATCGAGGGCCGTTCAATCGAGCGGTAGCAGGAGCGGGGCTTGAACCCGCGACCTCACGATTATGAGTCGTGCGCTCTGACCAGCTGAGCTACCCTGCCGCGAAACCCACCCCGCCACGTTGCTGCGTGACAGCCGCGCGAACCGAGAAAGTTATCGAGCCCCGAGTCGGGTTTGAACCGACGACCCCTTCCTTACCATGGAAGTGCTCTACCACTGAGCTATCGGGGCGTGACCTCGTTGCTTGCGCAATTTGGCACCAGTAGAGAATAGCATCTTCGAACCCTCGGTTCGAACCACCATTCCCCGCTGCATCCACTCTATAAGAGGAGCGACGGACTATTTGACGCTTCCGGCCGTGAGCCCGCCCACGATGTACTTCTGCAGGAACAGGAACAGGGCCATGACGGGCAGCGCGGCGAGCACGGCACCGGCCGCGAAGACGCTCCAGTTCGACGTGAACTCCTGCGAGACGAACTGGTAGAGACCCACCGCGAGCGTCTGTTTCTCGGGCGACACGAGCACCACGCTGGCGATCACGAACTCGTTGGTCGTCGCGATGAACGACAGCAGCCCGACGACCGCGAGGATGGGCGCCACGAGCCGCAGGATGATCGTGAAGAAGATGCGCGCATGCCCCGCGCCGTCGATCTTGGCCGCCTCGTCGATGGCCGGCGGCACCGTGTTGAAGAAGCCGTACATGAGGTAGGTGTTCACGCCGAGCGCGCCGCCCAGGTAGACCATGATGAGCGCCAGTTGGTTGTCGAGCCCCAGCGCGGGGAAGATGTCGCCCAGCGTGGTCAGCAGGAGGAAGATCGCGACGACCGCGAGCAGCTGCGGAAAGATCTGCACCACGAGCAGGCTCATGAGCCCGAAGCGGCGGCCCGTGAACCGCATGCGGCTGAACGTGTAGGCGGCGAGCGCCCCGAGCAACACGGTGCCGACGGCCGTGGTGAGCCCGATCACGAGCGTGTTGACGAACCACGCGGCGTAGGGCTGCTGCGACGACTGGAAGAGGGCGACATAGCTGTCGAATCCCAGCCGGGAGAAGAGCGCGTTCGAGCCGATGAGCGTGCCGTTCGGGTTGAGGGACGCCGAGAGCACGTAGAGAAGGGGGAACACCGAGAAGACGACCATGACGATGCCGATGAGGTGACGCCATCCGGTAGCGCGGAACCAGGCACCCGCGGTGACGGGGCGACGCGTGGGAATCTCGGACAGGGGGGTGTGCGTGCTGCTGCTCATATCAGCTCAGCTCCTCGAGGGCCTTGGTGCGCCGGAAGCTGACCACCGAGATGATCGCCACCAGCAGGAAGATGATGATCGAGAACGCGCTCGCCAATCCGTAGTCGCGATCGGCGCCCACGAAGGCGACCTTGTAGACCATCGAGATGAGGATGTCGGTTGCGCCCACGTTGACGCCGGCCGCGGCATCCCTCGGCCCACCGCCCGTGAGCATGTAGATCAGGTTGAAGTTGTTGAAGTTGAATGCGAACGACGCGATCAACAGGGGCGCGACCGACACGAGCAGCAGCGGGAACTTGATGAGCCGGAAGATGGCGAACGGTTTGGCGCCGTCGACCGTTGCGGCCTCTTGCAGCTCTTCGGGGATCGACTGCAGCGCGCCCGTGCACACGAGGAACATGTAGGGGAACCCCAACCACAGGTTCACGAAGAGCACACTCGCCTTGGCCAGCCACTCGTTGGTCAACCAGGGGATGTCGGCCCCACCGAACAGCACCTGGTTCACGAACCCGAAGTCCTGGTTGAGCAGTCCCGCCCAGACGAGCGCCGAGAGGAAGCCGGGGAATGCGTAGGGCAGGATCATGAGCACGCGATAGAACTTGCGGCCCTTCATGCGCTGGTCGTTGAACACGACCGCCAGGAACAGCCCGAGCGCGAACGTGGTCGCGACCGAGAGGATCGCGAAGACGAAGGTCCAGATGATGACGCCGATGACGGGTCCGCGGATGGTCGGGTCGGTGAAGGCTTTGACGTAGTTCTCGCCGCCCACGACGATGCTCCAGCCGGGCAGCAATTCGGTGCCGTCGTCGGCCGTGAACGCACCCGTGCCGATGTCGGAGTAGACGGTGCCGGTGGCCGCATCGGTCATGGTGTCGGCCGAGGCGTCGTAGACGAGCGACGAGGTATAGAGGTAGGCGCTCGATCCGTCGGGGGTGCGCAGGGTGCCGTCGTTGGGATCATCCGAGACGGGAACGGCAAGATCGGCGATCTCGCCCTGCCGCTGCACGATCTGCGCGAAGTCGAGTGAGGTCGCACCGGGCACGGCCACCGCTTTTCCGAGCGACAGTTCGGCATCGGATGTCGGGGCGAGCGGCGTCTCGGGGTCGCCGACGAGCACCTCGCCGTCGGGGTCGGTCACGAGGAAGCCGAGCGTGCCGGCGCGTTCGATGACCGTCAACTCGTAGGTGGGCGAGTCCGGAACGCGGGCCTGCGACGACTGGATGAGCGCGGTAACCGCGTCCTCTTTCGTGCTGTTATGCCCCGTGCCATAGTTCGTCACCGAGATGTAGGCGGTGTAGCCGATCACGAACACCTGGAACACCAGGAGGAAGACGAGTCCGGGGGCGAGGTACTTGAGGGGAAGCATCCCGGGCCGGAAGTAGATGAGGTTGATGAGTCCCGCACCGACCACTACGACGGCGAAGAGCACCCAGTTCTCTTGCAGCGCGATGACGAACAGCGCATAGACGCTGACGGCGTCGAGGATGCCGAGGGCCACGATCTTGACGATGAGGGGCCAGATGCCGCCCGATGCCACCTCGGCCACGCGGCGGGCCCGGCGTTGATTCGTGGTGGGCGGTGGCGCGTCGCCGGGCGCCCGATCGGAGTCGGCGCGCGGCCGAAGGTTGGTGCTCATGGTGTGTGCCGTTCTCGTGAACTGGGTGCGCGGGAGGGGCGGGTGCCGGCAGGCCGAAGCCGCCGGCACCCGCGAAGGGCTGGCGCCGGACTAACCGGCGATGGCACCCTGGATGTCGGTCGTCATCTTCTGCCACAGCTCGACGGGGTCGCCCTGGCCCTGGATGATGGCGGCCTGCGTGACGCCCCAGTACTGCCACACCTTGCCCATGGCGGGGATCGACGGCATGGGCACGCCGTTCTTGCTCACCTCGCCGAACGCGGCGACGATCGGGTCGGATGCCGCAGCCTTGAACGAGGCCGTGTTGGCGGGGGCGCGCCCGCCGACCTTGTAGAGCTCGGTCTGCACCTTCTCGGTGCCGATGAAGTTGGTGAGGAACTCGTTGGCGGCGAGCTGGTTCTTGGTCTTCGCCGAGACGAAGAAGCCCTGAACGCCCACGAAGGGCTGTGCGGCCTGGCCACCCGGCGCGGGGATCGGGTCGACGGCCACGTCGATGCCGGCCTTCTGGGCGTCGGGCACGTTCCACGGCCCGGTGATGAAGAATGGCGAGGCTCCCGCGTTGAACTTCTCCTTCGCAATGTCGGGCGTCACCGAGGTGCTCATCAGGCCGGCCTGGCCCTGCGCCTGCAGCCAGGTCGCGAAGGCGTCGCCACCCGCGTTGCCGATCTGCAGGTCGTCGGCGTTGTAGGTGCCGTCGGCGTTGGTGCCGAAGACGGGCGCCCCGAACGAGGTCTGGAACGGGTAGAGGTGGTAGGGGTCGGCCTCTTCGCCGATCTGCACCAGGTAGGGGAACTCGGTTCCGGCCGCCTTGCCCGCCGCGACCATGTCGTCGTAGGTGGCCGGGGCCGTCGGCGCGAGCGCCGTGTTGCGCAGCAGGCCGATCGACTCGATCGAGTACGGCACGCCGTAGGTCTTGCCGTCGTAGGTGACGGCCTGAATCGCGACATCCTCGAATTCGGATGCCGAGTCACCCAGCTCGACGGGCTGCACGACGCCGTTGGTCACGAAACCACCCAGCCAGTCGTGCGCACCGATGGTGATGTCGGGACCCTTGCCCGACGGCACCTGCGCCACGAACTCTTCCTGGATCTTGGCGAAGTCTTTCTGTACGAGTTTCACATCGACGCCGGTCTCCTTGGTGAATGCGGCGGCGGCGTCCTTCAGAACGGGGGCGCGGTCGGCGTCGACCCACACGGTCAGAGTGCCACCCGAGGTCGACTCATCGGAGCTGCCCCCGCCCGATGCGCAGCCGGCCAATGCCAGCGCTGCTGCGGCTGCCGCCGCGATGACCGACAGGGAACGGTTCTTCTTCACCCTCATTGGTGATGCCTTTCTCAAAGCGATAGCCGGGAGGCCTTTCTCCCGACGGCTGCGACTGCAAGCGTTTCCATTCATACCCCCTGCACGGGGGCTGAGCAAGTCCAGTTAACGCAGCAGCCTGATCGTTGCCGGAAAGTTACGGGAACGTTTCGAGGGCAAGCGTTTCCAGGAACACCGCGACTCCCGTAAAGTACCGCCATGACTATTACGAGCGACGCGACTCCCGAACTGCCCGGAGAAGGCTCCGTCACCGACATCGCCCCCGAACAGGTGCTCACCGCCACGGGTGACGAATGGTGGCGCAGCGCCGTCATCTACCAGATCTACCCGCGCTCCTTCGCCGACGCGAACGGCGACGGCATGGGCGACCTCCCCGGCATCACCTCGCGCCTCGACTCCCTCACCGACCTGGGCGTCGATGCCATCTGGCTGTCCCCGTTCTTCACCTCGCCGCAGAAAGACGCCGGCTACGACGTGGCCGACTACTGCGACGTCGACCCGCTCTTCGGCACGCTGGATGACTTCGACCGCCTCGTGGCCGAAGCGCACGCCCGCAGCATCCGCATCATCGTCGACCTTGTTCCGAACCACTCGTCGTCGGAGCACGAATGGTTCAAGCAGGCCCTCGCCGCGGCGCCCGGCTCGCCCGAGCGTGCCCGCTACCTGTTCCGCGACGGCAAGGGTGCCGACGGTTCTGAAGCGCCCAACAACTGGGAGTCCGTGTTCGGCGGCCCCGCCTGGACGCGCGTCACCGAACCCGACGGCACCCCCGGCCAGTGGTACCTGCACCTGTTCGACCAGAGCCAGCCCGACTTCGACTGGACCAACGACGAGGTGCGCGAGCGATTCCGCGGCATCCTGCGCTTCTGGCTCGACCGCGGCGCCGACGGATTCCGCGTCGATGTGGCCCACGGCATGATCAAAGAAGACGGCCTGCCCGACTACACGCCGCCCGCCGAGGGTGGCAGCATGGGCGGGGCCGGCGGCATCGACCCCGAGACGGGCGAGCAGATCGAGCTGCCGAGCGCGCCCTACTGGGGCCAGGAGGGCGTGCACGAGATCTACCGCGACTGGCACAAGGTGCTCGACGAATACGAGGGCGAACGCGTGCTCTGCGCCGAGGCCTGGGTCGACCCGCTGTCCAAGATGGCCAAGTGGGTGCGCCCGGACGAGATGCAGCAGGCGTTCAACTTCCCCTACCTCGAGACGCCGTGGAACGCCTCGGCCCTGCGCGTCGTCATCGACGAGTCGCTGGCCGCATTCGGTGCCGTCGGAGCACCGAGCACGTGGGTGCTGTCGAACCACGACGTCGTGCGCCACGCCTCGCGCCTGGCGCTGACCGCCGAGAACCCCCAGGGTGCGGGCATCGGCCCGAAGAGCCCCGGCAAGCCCGTGCGCGAGGTGGGGCTGCGACGTGCTCGTGCGGCATCCGCCCTCATGTTGGCGCTGCCGGGTGGCGCGTACATCTACCAGGGTGAAGAGCTCGGCCTGCCCGAGGTCATCGACCTGCCCGACGAGGCACGCCAAGACCCCACGTGGTTCCGCACCAACGGCGAGCGCTACGGGCGTGACGGATGCCGCGTGCCCATCCCCTGGCAGGCGGGAGCGCCGGCATACGGCTTCAACGAGACCGGCGCCTCGTGGTTGCCGCAGCCGGGTGACTGGGACGACTACGCGCGCGACCGCCAGGAGGGCACACCGGGCTCGACGCTCGAGCTCTACCGCCTCGCGCTGCAGCTGCGCCGGGCCCACCGGCTGGGACTCGGCGGTGTCACCTGGATCGACGGTTTCGGCGACGACGTCGTGGCCTTCGCGAACAACGGTGTGACCGTGATCGCGAATGCCGGCGAGACGGCTGTCGAGCTGCCGGCCGATCTGCTGGATGCCGAGGTGCTGCTGGCCTCCGGCCCCATCGAGGGTGCCGTGCTGCCCGCCGACACCACCGTCTGGCTCGCCCGCTAGCCGCGACCTCATGATGCCCGGCCACCGCCCTTCGGGACGCTGGCCGGGCATTCGGCCGTTCAGGGACGCTCCCGCGGTCGCCCGCTACACTGGACGGCGTGTCTAGACTCCTCGTAACCGGCGGTGCCGGATTCATCGGTTCCAACTTCGTCCACTATGTGCTCGCCAACACCGACCACACGGTCACGGTGCTCGACAAGATGACCTACGCCGGCAACACGGCGTCGCTCGAGGGGCTGCCCGCAGACCGCTTCGAACTCGTCGTCGGCGACATCCAAGATGCTGCGCTCGTCGACCAGCTCGTCGAAGCATCCGACGCCGTCGTGCACTACGCGGCCGAGAGCCACAACGACAACTCGCTGAACGACCCGCGGCCGTTCCTCGACACCAACATCATCGGCACCTACACGCTGCTCGAGGCGGCGCGCAAGCACGACAAGCGCTTCCACCACATCTCGACCGACGAGGTCTACGGCGACCTCGAGCTCGACGACCCCAACCGCTTCACCGAGAAGACGCCCTACAACCCGTCGAGCCCCTACTCGTCGACCAAGGCCGGCAGCGACCTGCTCGTGCGGGCCTGGGTGCGCTCCTTCGGCGTGAAGGCCACGATCAGCAACTGCTCCAACAACTACGGGCCCTACCAGCACGTCGAGAAGTTCATCCCGCGCCAGATCACCAACGTGCTGCGCGGCGAGCGCCCCAAGCTCTACGGCTCGGGCGAGAACGTGCGCGACTGGATCCACGCCAACGACCACTCCTCGGCCGTGCTCACCATCCTCGACAAGGGCGAGATCGGCGAGACCTACCTCATCGGCGCCGACGGCGAGAAGAACAACAAAGAGGTCGTCGAGCTCATCCTCACCGAGCTGGGCCAGCCCGCCGACGCCTACGACCACGTGATCGACCGCCCGGGCCACGACCTGCGCTACGCCATCGACTCGTCGCGTCTGCGCACCGAGCTCGGCTGGCAGCCGCAGTTCTCCGACTTCGCGTCGGGCCTCGCCGACACCATCGCGTGGTACCGCGACAACGAGGCCTGGTGGGCTCCGCAGAAGGACGCCACCGAGGCGCGTTACAAGGCGCAGGGGCAGTAGTAGCGCCGCTTCACATCTGACGAACCGCGAAACGGCGGGCCGGGCATTCGTTGCCGGGCCCGCCGTTTCGGCGTTCGGGAGGTTTAGCGGTTCAGGCGTCGCCCACGCCCGCGATGACGCGTGAGGGCTCCCCGCGTTCGATCGACGACGCCTCGACGCCCGGGTCAGTCGAGCGTAAGCCCGGCTCTCTTCAGGGCGATTTCGAGCTCGACGAACAGTTCGGGGGCCGCCGCGATGGTGAGGTCGCGCCCATACCGCGCGCCGTCGAAGCCCGCGACGGTCGCGCCGGCCTCTTCGGCGATGAGGGCACCGGCACCCAGGTCCCACGGGTTCAGCCCGCGCTCGTAATACGCGTCGATGCGCCCGGCCGCGACGTTGCACAGGTCGAGCGCCGCCGAACCGATGCGGCGGATGTCGCGCACCTCGGCGAGCAGGTTCTGCACGACACCGGCCTGCACCACGCGGCGCTCGGCCGCATAGGAGAATCCCGTGCCGGTCAGCGCCAGGTTGAGCGGCACGTTGCGATTCACGCTCAGTGTGCGCCCGTTCAGGGTCGCTCCCCCGCCGCGCGTGGCCACGAACGTCTCGTCGGCCGCCGGGTTCGCCACGACTCCCGCGATCGACTCCCAGGTGGCGGGATCGGCGTCGCCCTCGACCACGGCGATCGACACGGCATAGGCCGGGATGCCGTAGAGGTAGTTCACGGTGCCGTCGATCGGGTCGACCACCCACGTGATGCCCGAAGCGCTCGACGCCTCGCCGGTCTCCTCGCCGAGGAAGCCGTCGTTCGGCCGCGCGTCGGCCAGGCGACACTTGATGAGCTGCTCGACCTCGCGATCGGCGGCCGTCACGATGTCCTCGGGCGACGATTTGCTCGCCGCCACGCTGACCCCCTCGTGTCGGCGCTTGAAGGCGAGGGCGGATGCCTCGGCGGCGATGTCCTGGGCGAGGGCGACGAATTCGGCGGCAGCTGTCATGCCTCCACGCTATCGCGACACGCCTGCGCGCTGGATGCCGGAGGCACCACTTTTCGGCGCACACCCCCGTGATCGTCGCGGGCCGTTCTGCCTGCCCGCATCCGCGCCGTTTCGGCCACCTGCCGACCTGTTACCGTGGTCCCGTCCCCGCCCCGCGCCACCCGTTGGCGCGTCAGATCGCATGCACGCGAACACGCATAAGGGGAATCGATGGCTCTCGAACGCAAATACTCCGTCGAGCTGAAGGCCGAGGCGCTCGCCATGGTCGACGAGCTTCGGGAGCGCGACCCGGGCGATCGTTCCGTGGTGCGCACGACGGCCACGACGCTCGGGGTGGGCGAGCAGTCGCTGCGGTCGTGGCTGAAGACGCGCGAGAAACGTGCGGCTCAGCGGGCAGCGCGGGAGGCAGGGCGCGGGGGCGCGGCATCCGGGATCGCGGGGGCGGCCGGCGCTGCGGTCGCTGCGGGCCTCGATACCGACGGCTTGGGCACGGGCTATGCAGGCGCGTCAGAAGAGCTCGAACGCGAGCTGGCCTATCTCCGCGGCGAATGTGCGCGGCTGCGGGCCGCAATCAATGCGCTGATCTCGCCGTGACGCCAGCGGCCCTGTGACGGGACCGGCCCTGTGATGAGAGAGGCGCCGAGCGACAACGGCACAGAAAGACAACGACACCGAGCGGATGCGGCCCGAGCGGATGAGAGAGAGGGGACGGCACGATCGGTGCGAGTGACAGCGTGTGCGTCGGGTGGTGATGGTGGCGAGTGAGGGATTCGAACCCCCGAATGCTGAGCAGTCTGATTTACAGTCAGATCCCTTTGGCCGCTTGGGTAACTCGCCAGAGCGCGCTCGACCAAACTTGAACAGCCAACCGAAGGCGCTTGAAAATAGTAGCCTGAGATGGCCGTTCAGAGAAATCGAGGCCGGTCGATAAGCTGTGTTCACATCCGGAAGGTTCGAAGGGCGCTCATGGTCGGCATCGACGACGTTGCGAAGCATGCCGGTGTCTCGACCGCAACGGTCTCGCGGGCCCTCAGCGGCCGCGGGTACGTATCCGACGCCACACGCGCAAAGGTCAGCGCGTCGGCCGAACACCTCGACTACGTCGTCTCGTCGAATGCCTCGAGCCTGGCGTCCGGCCGCACGCGCAACGTGGGCATCGTGGTGCCGTTCCTGTCGGAGTGGTACTTCTCCTCGGTCGTCGAGGGCGCCGAGACGGCTCTGCTCCGCAGGGGCTACGACCTCACCCTCTACAACCTCACGGGCGGCGGCGACGATCGCCGCAGCGTCTTCGAGCACTTCCTCCTCCGCCGACGCGTCGACGCGGTCATCGCGGTCAGCCTCGAGTTGAGCGACGACGAGGTGTCGAGTCTGCACTCGCTCGGCAAACCGCTCGTGTCGGTCGGCGGCGTGCTGCCCGGTGTGCCCAGCCTCACGGTCGTCGACAGCGCCATGACGAGCCTGTCCACCGAGCACCTGCTGTCGCTCGGGCACACGCGCATCGCGCACATCGGCGCCGACAGCGCGTTCGACCGCGACTTCAAGGTGCCCACCTACCGCCGCAAGGGCTACGAACAGGCGCTGCGGGATGCCGGGATCACCCCCGATCCGGCCCTGTTCCGCGCGGCCGACTTCACCATGAAGGGCGGTTTTCGCGCAGCCAAGCAGCTGCTCGGGCAACCGCGGGATCGGCCGACCGCGATCGTGGCCGCATCCGACGAGATGGCCATCGGCAGCATCCTGGCCGCGCGCGACCTGGGGCTCAACGTGCCGGGTGATGTGAGCGTGTCGGGGGTCGACGACCACCAACTGGCCGACTTCTTCGGCCTGACGACCGTGGCGCAGTTTCCGAAGCGCCAGGGCGAACGGGCCGTCGAATTGCTCATGGAACACCTCGAACCCGACCCGGGTGCTGCACAGCCGGTGCCCGATCTCTCGAGCGCCGAACGCGTGCCCGTGCCGTTCGAACTGGTCGTGCGCTCGTCGACGGCCGCCCCGAAGCCTTCCACGGCGTAGTCGATCCCGGCTGTGGCGCGCCACCATCCCTTCGCTAGGATGGGGGGATGGCAGATTCCTCTTTTGACGTGGTCAGCAAGGTCGACAAGATGGAGGCCGACAACGCCCTCCACCAGGCGCACAAAGAGATCGAGCAGCGCTACGACTTCAAGGGCACGGGTGCGTCGATCGCCCCGAGCGGCGAGAAGATCCTCATGAAGGCCAACAGCGAAGAGCGGGTCAAGGCCGTGCTCGACGTGTACCAGTCCAAGCTCATCAAGCGCGGCATCTCGCTCAAGAGCCTCGACGCGGGCGAGCCCTTTGCGAGCGGCAAAGAGTTCCGCATCGAGGCGTCGTTGAAAGACGGCATCACGCAGGAGAACGCCAAGAAGATCAACAAGCTCATCCGCGACGAGGCCCCCAAGGGCGTCAAGTCGCAGATTCAGGGCGACGAGCTGCGCGTGCAGTCGAAGAGCCGCGACGACCTGCAAGACACCATCGCGATGCTGAAGTCGAGCGACCTCGACATCGACCTGCAGTTCGTCAACTTCCGCTAGGCCGGTTGCGCGACAGCGGTCCGGCGAGATCGGTCCGGCGAGATCGGTCCGGCGAGATCGGTTGCCGTTGCGTGTCTTTCCGAGATGTCGATGTGCCCTGCGCGTGGTCCTCGGGGCCGATGCGACCGGCACCGTCGGCCGACGACGAGTGGATGCCGCATCCCTAGCGTTGAACTGTGAATAAAGTTCGCTCTCTCGCCTTTGCCCTGCGTCAGCCCGGCCGCCTCGTTAGCCTCACGGTGGTGACGCTCAGCGCCTGCTACGCCGTGCTGCTGCTCACCCTCACCACGGCGGCCGCCAACGGGGTGCTGGCCAGCGTGTTCGGTGACAACCCCTCGGTCATCGTCGTGCTCGCCATTCTGGCCTTCGCGTTCCTCGTCATCTCGGTCGTCGTCTCGACGGTCGTCATCTCGAACACCTACAGCATCGTGACCGCGAGCCGCGTGCGGGACATCGCCCTGCGCCGTCTGCTCGGTTCGGAGGCGCGCACCGAGCGTCGCCGCATCGCCGCCGACGGACTCGGGACGGGCTTCACCGGTGCCGTACTCGGCGGCCTCCTCGGCATCGCCATCAGCGTAGCCGCGATTCGTTTCGCGGCCAGCGACCAGGAGCTCCTGCTCGACGCGGATGCCGCGGGCAGCTCCCTCACGCCCGCCATCGCCGTGCCGCTCGCCCTCATCGTGCTGTGCACCTGGTGGGCCGCCTGGCGCGGTTCGCGCGGAGTCATCGACGTGCAACCCATCCAGGCGCTCGGTGTGGCCGCGATCGGCGGCGCGGACGAGTCCGAGGCGCGCTCGCGTATCCCGCTGGCCGGACTCGTGACGCTCGTCGTCGGCGTCGTCCTGCTGCTCGGCACCGCCGCGCTCGGCGTCATCACGCCGCTCGCCTCGCTCCTGGGCCTGGTGGCGGGCACCGTGACCGTGATCGGGTTCATCGGCTCGGCATCCTGGACCATCCCGCTCGTGCTGCGGCTCGTCGACCTGCTGTTGCCGCGCACGTTCGGGGCCAAGAGGGCGGCCGAGAGCCTGCAACGCCATCCGCTCCGCACCTCGCGCGCGGCCCTCGGCGTGACGATCAGCGTGGCGGTCGTCACGATGTTCGTCGTCGCCTCGGCCTCGTTCGAGGCCACCCTCACGCGCGCCTACGCGGGTTCGGAGTCCGAGGGCGACGCGTACTCGATCATCGGCATGGTGCTCGTGGTCGTGCTCGCCCTTATCAGCTTCACGGTCGTCATCGCGGCCATCGGGCTGGCCAATGCCGTGAGCCTCAGCACGCGCCTGCGGTCGCGCGAGATCGCGCTCATGCGCGTGCTCGGCCAGACGCGCGCTGGTGTCGCGGGGTCGATCGTGTCCGAGAGCGCGCGGCTCAGCATCGCGGCGACGCTGACGGGGCTCGTCATGGGCTTCGCTTTCGGATGGATCGGGACCCAATCGCTTCTCGGCTCGATCCGCGAGATCGGTCTCGTCGTCCCCGTCGTGCCGCCGCTGTTCCTCGTCGGCACCGTCGTAGCCGGGCTCGCACTGACCGTCCTGGCCAGCGTCTCGCCCACGCGGGACGTGCTGAGGGATGCTCCGATCGAGGCGTTCAGCCGGGCATAGGGCAGCCGGCGAGCCTCCGGCCGGGCGCAGCGCCACCCGGCACAACCGAGAGCCGGTCGGGCGGGGAGGCGCCTATGCGGCGGTTGCCGCATCCACCTCTTCCTCGGTGCCATCCGATGCCCCTCGGCGCAGGCTCTCGCCCCGGAAGAAGCCCGGGTTGCGCACGGCCTGCACGATCATGATGATCACGCCGAGCCCCAAGACGGTCATGCCGAGGATGAAGACCAGGCCGACGCCCGCGATGTTCGAGCCCGAGCCGTACTCGGGGTCCATGCTGTCGATCACGGTCGTGAAGAACAGCACGGTCAGGATGAGGCCGCCGATGAGCGGGAACAGCAGCTGGAAGAACACGTTGTGCGCCGACTTGAACAGCTGCTTGCGGAAGTACCAGACGCTCGCGAAGGCCGTGATGCCGTAGTAGAAGCAGATCATCATGCCGAGGGCCGTGATGGTGTCCCACAGGACATCCTCACTGATGAAGCGCATGACGGCGTAGAAGGCCGACGCCGCGATCGCCGAAACGATTGTGGCGAAACCGGGCGTGAAGAACCGCGGGCTCACCTGGGCGAAGCGCGCGGGCAGGGCCCCGTAGTGACCCATGGCGAGCAGCGTGCGGGCGGGCGAGACGAAGGTCGACTGCAGAGACGCGGCCGAGGACGAGAGCACGGCGATCGACACGAGCACGGCGAACGGCCCGAGGATGGGCCCCGCCAGCGCGAAGAACACGTTGCCCTGGATCTCTTCGTTGCCGAGGCCGTACTCCCCCGTGCCGACGCCTGCGAAACCGATGGACGTGACCGAGACGAACAGGTAGAGGATCACGATGATGATGACCGTGAGCGTTGCGGCGCGGCCGGGCGTCGAGCGCGAACCCTTGGTTTCTTCGGACATGGTGAGCGTGACATCCCAGCCCCAGAAGATGAAGATCGACAGGGAGAGACCCGCGGCGAAGGCGCCGAAGGAGGCGACCTCGAACGGGTTGAACCACTCCCAGCTGACGGGGGTCAGGTCGAAGGCGCTGCCCGAGGACATGTGCACGATGGCGGCCACACCGAAGAGCAGCAGCACGAAGAGCTGGAAGCCCACGAGCACGTACTGCAGCTTCTGCGTGGTCTGCATGTCGCGGTAGGAGATGATCGTGGCGCCCGCCATGAACGCCAGGCATGTCACGACGTTGATGATCGGATTGAGCGTCAGGTCGGCGATCGACGGGTTGCTGAAGATCTGCGACAGCATGAGATAGAAGAAGTCCACCGCGATGCCGGCGAGGTTGGACAACACGAGGATGGTGGCGGCGATGAGGCCCCAGCCCGCCATCCAGCCGATCCAGGGGCCGAACGCGCGCGTCGCCCACGTGAACGAGGTGCCCGAGTCGGGCATGGCGCGGTTGAGTTCGCGATAGCCGAAGGCCACCAGCAGCATGGGGATGAAGCCCACGATGATGATGGCGGGCACTTGCACGCCGACCTCCGACACCGTGGGGCCGAGGGCCGCCGTCAGCGTGTAGGCGGGCGCGATGCACGAGATGCCGATGACGATGGCGCCGATGAGGCCCACCGACCCGGCGCTCAGGCCCTTCTTGGAGATGCCGCCCGACGAGGCGGTCGAGGATGCTTCGGCAGACGCCTCGGCGCCCGGCTTCTGTGTGGTCACAATGTCACTCTCCGAGAGTGAGGACGGAGTCGCGGGGAACGACGACCATCGGAACGGGAAGCTCGCGCAGGATTTTCGCTGCGGTCGAGCCGAGGAAGAGGTGTTGCGGGCGCGCGAGTCGGCTCGAGCCGACGAACACGATCTCGGCGGGGTCCCAGTCGATCGACCGGACGGCGTCTTCGATGCGGTCGCCCGTGGCGATGACGGCCTCGGGCACGAGGTCGTCGGGCAGATACGTGCGCGCCTGTTCGACCACGGAGGTGGCGTGTTCCTTCGCCCGATCGACGGCAGCCCGGTCGGCCGATCCGCCCGGCTGGTCGATGGCGACGAGCGAGAGCAGGCGGAGCGGCGAGTCGCCGCGGCGCGCGAAGAGCAGGGCCCCGTCGAGCAGGGCGTCGGCGCCGGCGCGGGTGCCGATGGCGCACGTGATGCGGCTGAGCGATGCATTCCCCACGCGGCGGGCCCCCTCGGGCGCGAGCGCGACGGGCACCTTGGCACTGTGCAGCAGGTCGCTGGCCACGGTGCCGAGCGCGAAGCGGCCGAGCAGTCCTCCGCGCGCGGCCCCGATGACGATCATCGAGGCGAGCAGGTCGCGCGAGGCACCGAGCAGGCCCTCGGAGAAGGAGTCGGCGTAGACGATGTGCGAGTCGTGCTCGATATCGTCGGGCAGGGATGCTTCGGCCTCGGCCAGCCATCCCGCGGCCGTGTCCTGCAGAAAGCGTTCGTAACCCGGGTCGGTGGGCGTGAGCGTGGGCTTCGACTCGCTGCCCAGCACGATGACGAGGTGCAGGCTGCCCCCGTAGGACCGGGCGAGGCGGATGCCGAGGGCGAGCGCATCCCTGCCGGTCGGTGTGTCGGTGTAACCAATGACGTAACGCAAACGATCCTCGGCTTTCGGGTGGGCGAGTGGTTCGGATACCGGCGGCGTTGCCGGGCGTCTGGTGGTGCGGGTGACGGGTGGGACCAGTGAAGCAGAGTCACGGGATGGGTGACGTTAATTCTGTATTTCGGCTCGGTTCCCGCGGGATGCTGCGGGTAGGGCCAAGCAGCGTGCGCGCCGGGTGGGGCGCGCACGCTGTGCGGAGCGACGGTTAGAGGCCGCGCGCCCCGAGGATCTCGTCGGCCGTATCGCGACCACGGCGGATGGCGCCATCCACGTGCTGGTAGCCCTCGGCGGCGATATCGCTGCACGACCAGTGGATCGGCCCGACGGGTTCGAGCTGGTAGGCGCCATAACGGTGCAGGCCACCCATGTCGTAGCTCGCGGCATACGCACCGCGCGTCCACTCCTCGACGGCCCAGTCGCTCTCGAAATAGACGACGGGTTTCAGTGTCTCGGGCCCGTAGTAGTGAGAGAGCGACGTGAGGATCTCTTTCTGACGATCCTCGGGGCTCAGCGTGAAGAGGCGATCGGCCTTCACATCCGAGACGAAGGCCACGAGGGTTCCTCGCGGGTCGTCGTAGTTCGAGTTGTCATACGCCTCGTGGGCGATCTCGTAGGGGCTGAAGGCCGTGCCCGACAGGCCGGCCTCGCGCCAGAACGGGGTCTCGTAGACGGCGTGCACCTTGATGACGAGGCCGAGCGACAGGTGCTGGTGCATCTGCTGCTGCACACGCGGCAGCGGCGGCTGGAAGTCGATGCGCGAGTAGAGGTTCGGGGGAACGGCCACGATGACGTGCTTCGCCGAGACCGTCATGCCGTCGGCGGTGACCGTGGCTCCGGCATCCGTGTAGTCGATACGACGGACGGGCTGGCCGAGGAACACGTCGTCGCCCAGGCGGCGGGCAAGCTCGATGGGAACCCGCTGCAGGCCGCCGACGACGCGCTTGTCGAGGATGAAGTCGGCGTCGACGAGGTTGCTGAAGCTGCCGGCCGACGCCGCCATGAGGAACGCCTGCAGCGCCGAGAAGGCGTAGGACGGTTTCGTGAGCATGGCCTCGGCGATGAAGAGCGCGATGTTGTCGCGGGCCTCGACGTCGTCGGTCTGCTGCTCGAGCCACTCGGCCCAGGTGACCTCGTCCCATTCGGCCGCGCGCGGGTGCTCCCACGGGCGGTGCGGGCCCACCTCGGCCACGATGCCGTCGATGAGCGTGATGAGGCGCTCCATCTCGGCCTCGGTCTCGGCCGACACGGGGAACATCTCGCCCGTGAAATGCGTCAGCTCACCACTCGGGCCGATGTAGACGCTGTCGCCCTCGCGGTAACGCGAGTAGGTCTCGAGGCCGAGCTCTTCGACCGTCTCGATGAGCGCGTGCTGGTCGGGAGAGACCCACTGCCCGCCGATCTCGAGCAGGGCGCCGTCGATCTCGCGCGTCCAGAGCCGGCCGCCGACGCGGTCGCGCGCCTCGAGGACGGCGACGCTGAGCCCGGCGTCGCGCAACTTGTTGGCGGCGGTCAGACCGGATGCTCCGGCTCCGACGATCACGACATCGCGTTCGATGTGGGTCATGGGTTGTCTCGATTCTGGGGGCGGCGGGGCCGCGGTTCGGGTTCGGGTGGGGTGTTCGCGAGCGGAGAAAGCGATCGGGCGGATGCCTTACGCGTCGTCGATGGCCGACATGACGTGCTTGATCCGCGTGTAATCCTCGAGTCCGTAGGAGGACAGGTCCTTGCCGTAGCCCGACATCTTGAAGCCGCCGTGCGGCATTTCGGGGGTCAGCAGGATGTGGGTGTTGATCCACACGGCGCCGAAGTCGAGGTCGCGCGACACCCGCATTGCCGTTCCGTGGTCCTTCGTCCAGACGCTCGAGGCGAGGGCGTAGCGCACGTCGTTGGCCTTCTCGACGGCCTCGGCCTCGTCGGCGAACGACTGCACCGTGAGCACGGGGCCGAAGGTCTCCTCCTGCACACACTCGTCGTCCTGGTTCACGCCGGTGATCACGGTGGGTGCGAAGAAGTAGCCGCGGTCGCCCACACGCGTGCCGCCCGTCGCGATGGTCGCGTGGGCCGGCAGCCCGTCGATGACGCTCATGACCTTGTCGAAGTGCGTCTTGTTGTTCAGGGGGCCGTAGAGGGCGTCGGGGTCTTCGGCATCGCCGGTCTTGCTCGCTTCGGCGGCCGCTACCAGGGCTTCGACGAAGGCGTCGTGGATGCTCTCGTGCACGAGCACTCGCGTCACGGCCGTGCAGTCTTGGCCGGCGTTGAAGTACGCGGCACCGGCGATCGCTTCGGCGGTGGCTGCGACATCCACGTCACCGAAGACCACCGCGGGTGCTTTGCCGCCGAGTTCGAGGTGCACGCGGTGCAGTTGCGGGGCGGCCGAGGCGGCGACGGCCATGCCCGCGCGCACCGAACCCGTGATGGCCACCAGCTGAGGCGTGGGGTGCTCGGTCATGGCCTGGCCGGTCGAGGCGTCGCCGAGCACGAAGTTGAGCACACCGTCGGGCAGGATGCCGTGGCTCAGGCGAGCGAGCACGAGCGTCGACTCGGGCGTCGTGTCGGAGGGTTTGAGCACGACCGTGTTGCCGGCCGCGAGCGCGGGCGCGATCTTCCAGATGAGCATCATGAACGGGTAGTTCCACGGCGTGACCTGGGCCACGACGCCGAGGGGTTCGCGGCGTACGAACGAGGTGTGACCGGCCAGGTATTCGCCCGCGGACTTGCCCTCGAGGGTGCGCGCGGCGCCCGCGAAGAAGCGCAGGTGGTCGGCGCCCGTGATGACCTCTTCGACCTTGATGGCCTCGCGCGGCTGACCCGTGTTGCGGAACTGCGCTTCGACGATCTCGTCGGCGTTCTGCTCGATGGCGTCGGCGAGCGCGAGCAGGGCACTCTGGCGCTCCCCCGGCGTCGTGCGGCGCCAGGTGCGGAAGGCGGCGTGCGCGGTCTGGAACGCGGCATCCACATCGGCGGCCGTCGAGACGGGGTAGCGGGCCACGACGTCTTCGGTCGCGGGGTTCACGACGTCGATGATCTTGTCACCGGTGGGGTCGACGAATCGTCCGCCGATATAGTTCTGCAGCATGTCCCGGGTGGAGGTCGTGTCGGCCATCGGGGTTCCTTCCGTGCGGTCGTGGTGCTCGGTGTGCTCAGTGAATGTGCGCGGGGCGCTCTTACGGGTTCGGCGTCATCGTGTACTTGGTGCTCAGGTATTCGTGGATGCCCTCGAGCCCGCCCTCTCGGCCGATGCCCGACTGCTTGACACCGCCGAAGGGTGCGGCTGCGTTCGAGACGACGCCCACGTTGAGTCCCATCATGCCCGTGTCGAGCCGCTCGATCATGCGCTGCCCGCGCGCGAGGTTCTCGGTGAAGACGTAGGCGACGAGGCCGTATTCGGTGTCGTTCGCGAGGCGCACGGCATCCTCTTCGTCGTCGAAGGGGATGATGGCGAGCACGGGCCCGAAGATTTCGTCGCGCAGGATGTCGCTTCCCGTCGGCACCTCGGTAATGACCGTCGGCGCGAAGAAGGTTCCGTCGCCGTCGATGGCCGAACCGCCCGTGAGCACCTGCGCGCCGCGCGTAACGGCGTCGTCGGTGAGCGTGCGAGCCTTCTCGACCGCGGAGTCGTTGATGAGGGGCCCGATGGTGACGCCCTCCTCGGTGCCCCGGCCGACGCGCAACTTCTCGACGCGTTCGGTGACGCGGCGGGCGAACTCGTCGGCGATGCCGCGCTGCACGATGAAGCGGTTGGCCGCCGTGCAGGCCTGGCCGATGTTGCGGAACTTGGCGAGCATGGCGCCATCCACGGCCTTGTCGAGGTCGGCGTCGTCGAAGATCACGAAGGGTGCGTTGCCGCCCAGCTCCATCGAGGTGCGCAGCACGTTCTCGGCGGCCTGCGCGATGAGCTTCTTGCCGACGGCCGTCGAGCCCGTGAAGCTCAGCTTGCGCAGGCGGGGGTCGCTGATGATGGGCTCCGAGACGGGGCCCGAGTGCGTGGTCGTGACCACGTTGAGCACACCGGCGGGGAGGCCGGCATCCGTCAGCAGCTGCGCGAAGAACAGCGTGGTGAGCGGCGTGAGCTCGGCCGGTTTGACGACCACGGTGCAGCCGGCGGCGAGCGCGGGCGCGATCTTGCGGGTGGCCATGGCGAGCGGGAAATTCCAGGGCGTGATGAGGTAGCACGGGCCGACCGGATGCTGCGACACGATCGTGCGGCCGGTGCCCTCGGGGTTGACGCCGTAACGCCCCGTGATACGCACGGCCTCCTCCGAGAACCAGCGCAGGAACTCGCCGCCATAGGCCACCTCGCCGAGTGATTCGGCGAACGGTTTGCCCATCTCAAGCGTCATGAGCGTCGCGATCTCGAGCTTGCGCTCCTGCAGCAGGTCGAAGGCGCGGCGCAAGATTTCGGCGCGCACGCGCGGTGCGGTCGCGGCCCATTCGGCGGCGGCGTCGACCGCAGCATCGAGGGCCGTGATGCCGTCCTCGGGTGAGGCATCCGCGATCGTGGCGATGGTGCGGCCTGTCGCGGGGTCGGCGACGTCGAACGTGGCGCCGCCCGAGGCATCCCGCCATTCGCCGCCGATGAAGAGGCCGGAGGGCAGGGAGGCGAGCAGCGTCGCTTCGTCGACGGGGCGCGGAGTGGATGCGGTGTTCTGGGCGGCGGTCATGCGCGGGCCTCCTGCGTGTTCTCGGTCGATGCCTGGGCGTCGAGTGCCGCCAAGACGACGTCGATGCCCTCGTTCAAGAGCGTGTCATCGATCGTCAGCGGGGGCAAGAAGCGGATGACGTTGCCGAACGTTCCACACGTCAGCACGATGACGCCCTCGGCGTGGGCGGCCTTTGCGACAGCCTGCGTGAGCGCCGCATCCGGTTCGGTGGTGCCCGGTTTCACGAACTCGACGGCGATCATGGCACCGCGGCCCCGGACATCCCCGATGCGGGCGTCGTGTGCCTGACGCTCGCGGAACCGGCCCGTGATGAGGTCACCGATGGCCGCGGCGCGCTCGACGAGGTTGTCTTCCTCATAGGTTTCGATGGCGGCGAGCGCGGCGGCGCAGGCGAGCGGGTTGCCGCCGTAGGTTCCGCCGAGGCCGCCCGCGTGTGTGGACTCCATGATCTCGGCGCGACCCGTGACGGCCGAGAGGGGCAGGCCGCCCGCGATGCCCTTGGCCGTGACGACCAGGTCGGGCACGATGCCCTCGTGCTCGCTCGCGAACATGGCGCCCGTGCGCGCGAAACCGGTTTGCACCTCGTCGGCGATGAAGACGACGTCGTTGGCGCGGGCCCACTCGACGAGCGCGGGGAGGAATCCCTCGGCGGGCACGATGAAGCCGCCCTCGCCCTGGATGGGTTCGATGATGATGGCCGCCAGGTTGTCGGCGCCGATCTGCTTCTCGATGAGCTGGATGGCGCGCGCCGCAGCATCCGCGCCGCTCAGGCCGCCGTCGCGGAAGGGGTAGGACAGCGGGGCCCGGTAGATCTCGGAGGCGAAGGGGCCGAAACCGCTCTTGTAGGGCATGGACTTGGCGGTCAGCGCCATGGTCAGGTTGGTGCGGCCGTGGTAGGCGTGGTCGAACGCGACGACGGCCTGCTTCTTGGTGTGGCTGCGCGCCACCTTGATGGCGTTCTCGACGGCCTCGGCACCCGAGTTGAAGAGGGCCGTGCGCTTGTCGTGGTCGCCGGGGGTCAGGCGGTTGAGCGCCTCGGCCACCTCGACGTAGCTGTCGTAGGGCGTGATCATGAAGCACGTGTGCGTGAAGGCGGCCACCTGGGCCTGCACGGCCTCGACCACGCGGCGGGCCGAGTTGCCGACACCCGTGACGGCGATGCCCGAACCGAGGTCGATGAAAGAGTTTCCGTCGACATCCACGACCACTCCGCCGCCGGCCGCCTGGGCGAAGACGGGCATGGTGGTTCCGACGGCCGTTGGCACGGCCTGTTTCTTGCGCTCCATGAGCTCGATCGAGCGCGGGCCGGGGATGCTGGTGACGATGCGTCGTTCCTGCGCGAGGGTTTCTCCACCGATGGCGGGGGCGGTCAGGGTCATAAGATCCTCCTTCGCAGGGCGTTCAGAACGCGGCTGTCGGCGATGCTGCCGTTCACGCCATGTTAGGGACGACGACCGGATGCCTCGACTGCCGTTCTGTCGAAACATCCGCTCTCTTTTCGACAGAGTGGCAGGTCGTGGCTAGAGTGGCGGCATGCGACCGGCCCTGCGCAACGTGCTCGACGCCCCCGACCTGCACCTGACCCTCGTCGAAGCGGGTGGCCCTGGCGCCCTCGAGCGTGGCATCGACTGGGTGCACGGCAGCGATCTGCTCGACCCCACCCCGTTCCTCGCCGACGGTCAGGTGGTGCTTACGACGGGCACACAATTCGTGGATGCTTCGGAGCCCGATTACTCCGACTACGTGCAACGCCTCGTGCGCCGAGGTGTGCGCGGCCTCGGTTTCGGGACCGAGGTCATCCGCGCCGGAACCCCCGCGGAGCTCGTCGCCGCCTGCCGCGCAGCGGCTCTCCCCCTCTTCGAGGTGCCCTATCGCACGCCGTTCATCGCGGTCGTGCGGGCAGTGGCCGACCTCCTCGACCGCGATGCCCACGAGCGCGACGACTGGGCGCGGCAGGCGCAGCGTGCACTGTCGCTCGCGGCGTTGCGGCCGCATCCGATCGAGGCGGTTTTGGCCGAGCTTCACCGTCAGCTCGGGCATCCGGTCTTCCTCGTCGGCGCGGATGCGTCGGTGCGCGAGTCGCAGGCGGCCCCGGCCGCGGCGCCGACCGCGGTTGCGACAGCCGGCGCACGAGATGCGGGTGCCCGAGAGACACGCGCTCGCGGCGACGTCACCCGAGGAATGGTCGCGCGAGACGTGGTCGGCTCTGAAGCGGCGCGTCTGCTCGACCGCGGCCAGCGCGCCAGCTCGTCCATCGCCGTCGGCCCGGCGGGCGGGACGGGCACCGCGGGCGCGGCTGCCGGCGAACACGCGACCCTGCAAACAATCGGCCGCGCGGGCGAACTCCTCGGGGTTCTGGCCGTCTCGTCACCGACGAGCGCCTCCCTCGACCGCGCCGCCCAATCGGTCATCACCGGCGTCGTGGCCCTCCTCGGCCTCGCGCTCGAACACGACCGTAGCCGTGCCCGCGACGGCATCGCCCTGCGAGCCGCGCTCCTGGAGGAGGCCCTGCGCGGAGCCCCCGAGACTGCGGCCCGCCTCGCCCGCGACACGGAAAACCCGTTCCCCGACGAACCGCTGCTGATCGCCCGCCTGCGCCAGGCCGCCTCCGAGACGGAGGTGCTGCTGCGCGACACCACGTCGGCGAGCACCGACGGCCTCGTCTTCGCCTCCCGCACCGCCGACGGACTCATTCTCTGCGGTTCACCCGCCCGCGTCACGGCCCTCGCCGAGCGCGCTCGTTCGCGCGCCGCCGCCGTCGGGCTCTCCCAGCCCGTCGCCCTCCCCGCGCTGGCCGAGGCCGACGAGCACGCGCAGCTTGCCTGCGCCCGCGCCGGGGCCGGTCAACTCGTGCGCTTCGACGACCTCGTGCAGAACGGTATGCGCTCGGCCCTCGATGCCGACCGCCTGCGTGCCGTCGCCGAGGCGCTCATCGGCCCGGTGCGCGAGCACGATACCCGGTTCCAAACCGGCTTGATCGAGGCATCCCGCGTCTGGCTCGAGAACAATGGGCACTGGGAGAAGGCAGCGGCAGAACTCGGGATGCATCGCCACACGCTCAAGGCGCGCATCCGCCAGGTCGAACAGCTCACGTCCACATCGCTCGACTCCTTCGCCGCGCGCGCCGAACTATGGTTGGCGCTGACGTCCTCCGAGGCGGTGACCCAGGCCGGAACAGACGCGGGCGCGAGCGCGAGCGCAAGCTGAGGGCTCCGTCCGCGCGACCGTCCTAGAGCGTGAGCCCCCGCACGAACCGTGTCAGCCGCGCATAGGCGTCGCGTCGAACATCCGCCCGCGACAGCAGGATGTCGTGCAACGCGCCTTCGATCCGTGCAATGGTCACGGTGGGCGCCAGTTTCAGGGCACGCATGGCGATGTCGTCCACGTTCAACACGATGTCGCTCGAGCGCATGGCCTCCGACCACACGGGTGCGATGGTCGACCGGGCCGACACCATCGTGAAGACCGCCGCGTCGATCGACAACCCCATGGCCACGCGCGCGTGCCCGGCGAGCACGGCGTTCAGCCACGCGGGCCGCACGGGGAAACCGCGCTCGGGCCGCCAGTCGAGGTTGTACTCCCAGTCGCCACCCTTGGCCTTCAGCACGCTGCGGGTGTAGTAGCCGAGATCGACGTTCGGCAGGACGCGCAGCGGGTCGACGCGCGCGCCGATGCCGATGAGCGGTGTGAAGACCTCGCGGCCGAAACCGCGTGCCTGAAACTCGAGCCACGGCGAGTTCAACACGAGTGCCGCAGCGCGCCCCGGATGCCGGTCGGCCCACAGGCTGAGCGTGAGCCCACCGGTCGAGTGCCCCATCAGAATGAGCGACCGCGACGGGTGGTCGGCCTCGCCGTGTCCGATGACCGACAGCGCAGCCTCGAGGTCCTCGTCGTAGGTGGTGAGGTTGTCGACGAAACCGGGGGTCTGGCCGTCGCGCAGGCTGCGGCCGTACTTGCGCAGGTCTACGGCATAGAAGTCGGCGCCCATGCGATGCCAGTAACGCGCCAGCTCGGACTGGAAGAAGTAGTCGGACCACCCGTGCACGTAGAGCACGTCGGTGCGCCGGGCCGGCCGGTCGTGCAGGCCGAAGTCAGGCCCGGGCTTGTACCGCACGAGGGTGGCCACGACCTCTCCCTCGTTGTCGGTGCCGAGGGGCAATGTCAGCTGCTCGAAACCCGGCCCCAGGATGTCGGGGCGCCACGCTGCACTCGCCATGACGTCAGCTCACCCCATCCGCGGCGTCGTCGCTCCCCCACACACAAACAGACATGCCCCCACCTTAGGGGTGGGGGCATGCCTGACGCTCTGACTTATCTGGGGATCACGCCTGTCTGCGAATCAGGCTCCTCTGCCGGTGAGGCTTATCTGCCGCTCAGTCGAGGTCGGAGAGCGACACCGGCTGGCTAGCCGTGGGCTTCGCGGGCTCGGAACCACCCTCGAAAGCAGAGTCGCCGGCACCGGCCTGCGGCGCCGCGTGGCGGGGACCCTGGCCGTCGTCGCTCTTCGGCGACGCATCGGCGGGCGTGGCGGAGGCGTGCTTGGGCGCGGGACCGTTGATATCGCTGTCGGTCAGGGGCTCGTTCTCGCCGCGCGAGACGTTGACCATCTCGCCGCGAGCGACGACCTTCACGCGCACGCGACCCTCGGCCTCGCCCAGGGCCATCTCGTGTTGGTCGAGGTTGTGCCAGCCGTCGAGGTCGGTGAAGCGCACGCCGCGCTCGGTCAGCAGGGCGGGGATGCTCTCCTCTGACGGGTCCTCGGGGCTCCACCAGCTGGCCTGGTCGTTGATGACGTGCGAAACCGTCTCCATGGCGTCGGACTTCGTGTGGCCGATTAGGCCGACGGGTCCGCGCTTGATCCAGCCCGTGGCGTAGACGCCGTGCAGCAGGTCGTTGTCGTCGCCCGACAGCACCTTGCCCTCGTGGTTGGGGATGACGCCGTGCTTGTCGTCGAAGGGAACGCCGTCGACGGGCGAACCGAAGTAGCCGACGGCGCGGTAGATCGCCTGGATCGGGACCTCGCGGATCTCACCCGTGCCCTCGACGCCGCCCTGGCCGTCGGGCCGCGTGCGCTCGTAACGGAAGGCCTGGACCTTGCCGTTCTCGTCGCCCACGACCTCGAGCGGTTTGGCGAAGAAGTGCAGGTGCAGGCGGCGGGATGCCTGGCCGGTCTCGCGTTCGCGCCACTTCTGCAGCACGCGGTCGATGACCATGACCTGCTTGTTGCTGGAGACGGCGATCTTGGATGCCTCGTCGTAGTCGAAGTCTTCGTCATAGACGATCATGTCGACATCGCGCAGCTCACCGAGCTCGCGCAGTTCGAGGGGCGTGAACTTGACCTGCGCGGGCCCGCGACGCCCGAAGACGTGCACATCGGTGACGGGAGACTGCTTGAGCCCCTCATAGACGTTGGCGGGGATCTCGGTCGGCAGCAGGTCTTCGGCATGCTTGGCCAGGATGCGCGACACGTCGAGCGCCACGTTGCCGTTGCCGATCACGGCCACGCTCTCGGCCTCGAGCGGCCAGGTGCGCGGCACGTCGGGGTGGCCGTCGAACCAGCTGACGAAGTCGGCGGCACCGTAGGAGCCGTCGAGGTCGATGCCCGGGATGTCGAGGTCGGCGTCGCGCACGGCGCCCGTCGAGAAGATGACGGCGTTGTAGTGCTTCTTCAGATCGTCGAGCGTGATGTCGGTGCCGAAGTGCACGTTGCCGAAGATGCGGATGTCGCCGCGGTCGAGCACGTCGCGCAGGGCCGTGATGATGCCCTTGATGCGCGGGTGGTCGGGCGCGACGCCGTAGCGCACGAGCCCGTAGGGGGCCGGCAGCTGCTCGAACAGGTCGATCGAGACGTCGAATTTGCGTTCGGATTTGAGCAGGATGTCGGCGGCGTAGATTCCGGCCGGTCCGGCACCGACGATGGCCAGCCTGAGCTTGGTCATGTTGTTTCCTTAGTTCGTGTGGTGGGGAGTCGTTAGTGGCTGCGGTCGACGATGGTGCCCGCGAAGCGCACGAGCGCCTCTTTCACGGGGCCCTTCGGCAGCACGTCGAGTGCGGCGACGGCTTCGTCGGCCCAGCGGTGGGCCTCGGCCAGCGTGCGCTTCGTGACGTCGTGTTGGCGCAGCTCGGCGATGGCGGCATGGAAGTCGTCCGAGGCGGCGGCGTCGCTGTCGGCCACATCGACCCGGGATGCATCGATACCGGTCACATCCGCCTCGATGCGACTGAGCAACGCGGCCGCCTGCGGGTCGGTTTCGGCCTGGCGGCGCAGGTAGATGAGCGGCAGCGTGACGACGCCGGCGCGCAGATCGGTGCCGGGCACCTTGCCGGTCTCCTCGGGCTGCGGCGACAGGTCGATGACGTCGTCGACGAGCTGGAACGCGATGCCCACCTTCTCGCCGTATTCGACCATGGCCGGCTCGTATTCTTCGGGGGCGTGCGAGAACGAGACGCCGGCGCGCGCGGCCGTCGCGATGAGCGAACCGGTCTTGTCGGCCAGCACCTGGATGTAGTGCGCCTCGGGATCGTCTCCCGGCTGCACGCCGACGGTCTCGTGCAGCTGACCGAGCACCAGGCGCTCGAAGGTATCGGCCTGCAACAGGATGGCGCGTTCGCCGAGCGAGGCCATGAGCTGGCTGGCGCGGGCGAAGAGCAGGTCTCCCGTGAGGATGGCGACCGAGTTGCCGAACACGGCGTGCGCGCTCGGCACCCCGCGGCGTTTGTCGGCGTCGTCCATGACGTCGTCGTGGTAGAGCGAGGCGATGTGGGTGATCTCGATGGCCTCGGCGGCCGTGATGACCTCGTCGGTGACGCCGTCGCCCAGCTGCGCCGTGAGCAGCGTGAGCATGGGGCGCACGCGTTTGCCACCCGCCTCGAGCAGGTAGCGCGTCGTGGCATCGGCGACGCTGTCGGCGAAGCCCAGCTCGCGCATGAGCCCCTCTTCGATGCGGTCGAGCCCGTCATCGATCGACGCGATCAGGTGTTTCGTGCCCGGGGACGCGAAAATGCGTTCGGTCAGGCCCAGCTGACTGGTCAGACGGCTGCCTCGACGGGTGGCGCTCGGATTCACAGCTCTAGCCTATCCATTGCGGGTGGGATGGTGGGTGCCGGTCGTTGGCCGCACCCGCGGGTTACTCGGCGGCAGGAAAAGGCTTGGTCGCGCGGTGCAGTGCCACGATGCCGCCCGTGAGGTTGCGGTAGCGCACATCGCTCCACCCCGCCTCGCGCAGCCACGAGGCCAGCGTGCGCTGGTTGGGCCAGGCGTGGATGGAGTCGTTCAGGTATTCGTAGGACGCGGGGTTTGAGGAGACGACCTTGGTGAGCGCGGGCATGACCTTGTTGAGGTAGAGGTCGTAGGCCGTGCGCATGGCCGGGTTGGCGGGCGTCGAGAACTCGCAGATGACGATGCGGCCGCCGGGGCGCGTGACGCGCAGCATTTCTTCGAGGGCCGTGCGCGGGCGCACGACGTTGCGCAGCCCGAAGGAGATGGTCGTCGAATCGAACTCGTCGTCGGCGAAGGGCAGCTCGGTGGCGTCGGCCTCGACGAACGAGACGCGGTTGAGGTGACCGTATTTCTTCTGACCGACGGCGATCATGCCGGGCGAGAAGTCGGCCGCGACGACCGTGGCGCCCTCGTGCGCGATGGCCGCACTCGACGTGCCCGTGCCTGCTGCGAGGTCGAGAACCTTGTCGCCCGGGTGCGGGTCGAGCGCCTTGACCGTGGCCACGCGCCAGAGGAGTGCGTTGCCGGCCGAGAGGATGTTGTTGGTGCGATCGTATTTCGCAGCGACCTCGTCGAACATCGCGGAGACTTGCGCGGGCTTTTTCGAGAGGTCTGCCTTGTTCATCCCCCCATCCTAGGCCGGGTTTCCGGGGCGTAGGCTGTGGGTGTGACCGATACCGAGACCCGGGTTCTAAGCGTCGAGACCATCGAGATCTCCGACCTGAAACAAATCATCCCGCTCAGCGATCCCGAGCGACCACTGCTGTGGATGCGCAAGGGGCAGGGGCTCGTCGGCATCGGCGAAGCGGTGCGCCTCGAGTTCGAGGGGCCGACGCGCATGCAAGACGCCGCGGCGGCCTGGCGCGAGCTCGTCGACGCGGCCACGGTCACCAATCCGGTCGAGCTGCCCGGCACGGGCCTCGTGGCGTTCGGCGCCTTTGCCTTCTCTACATCGTCGGCCGAGAAGAGCGTGCTGATCGTTCCGCGCATCATCCTCGGCAAGCGCGACGGGCGCTTCTGGGTCACCAAGATCACCGTTGCGGGCGACGACCGGCCGCTCCCCCGCCTCGAGCCGCGCGCCTTCGGCGACGAATACCGCATCTCGCTCCTGCCGGGCGACGAAGATCCGGGGGCGTTCCGCGCCGACGTCGAGACCGCCATCCAACGCATCGTGCGGGGAGACGTGGGCAAGGTGGTGCTGGCGCGCAACCTCGTCGGACACCTGCCAGAGGGCTCAGACATCCGCCGCGTTCTCGTCGACCTTGCCATGGGCTACCCCGATTGCTGGACGTATTCGGTCGACGGCCTGATCGGCTCGAGCCCCGAAACGCTCGTCGGCGTCTCCAATCGCACGGTCTCGGCGCGCGTGCTGGCCGGCACCATGTCACGCGGGCGGGATGCCGACAGCGATGCCGAGGCCGCGACATCCCTCGTCACCAGCGTCAAGGACAACGACGAGCACGCCTTCGCGGTACAGAGTGTCGTGGCCGCTCTGCGCCCGCATTCGCCGCACCTCACCTGGAGCGAGCTGCCGTTCGCCCTCAAGCTGCCGAACCTCTGGCACCTGGCCACGGATGTCGCGGGCCCCCTCACCGATCGTGCGACCTCGCTCGACCTCATCGCCGCCCTGCACCCCACCGCAGCCGTCGCGGGTTTCCCCACCGACGCCGCCCTGGCGCTCATCGACGAACTCGAGCCCTTCGACCGCGGCCGATATGCGGGCCCCGTCGGCTGGGTCGACGCGGCGGGCGACGGCGAATGGGCCATCGCGTTGCGCTGCGCCCAGATCAGCCCCACGGGCGACATCACGGCCTATGCGGGCTGCGGAATCGTGGCCGAGAGCGACCCGATGAAAGAGCTCACCGAGACCAAGATGAAGTTCCGTCCCATCGTCGAAGCCTTCGGATAGACGAGTTCGTCAGCCGAAAATCTGTTTACCTGGGCGAAACACGCCCACGCCACGGGCGGAAACAAAGCTCCAGCAGGATGTGACCACGCGATAAGCAGCGCGTGCGAGCGAATGGGGTTTTCTCAATGGATCAAGGTAATACGGCGTTCTTGTTGATCGCCGCCGCCCTCGTGCTTCTCATGACGCCGGGGTTGGCATTCTTCTACGGTGGTCTCGTCAAGGCGAAGAGCGTCATCAGCATGATGATGCTGAGCTTCGGCTCGATGGGTCTCATCGGTGTGCTGTGGGTTCTCTACGGTTATGCCATCGCCTTCCCGGGTGCCGAGGGAACACTGTTCCCCTGGGCCATCGACGGTTCGGCTCTCGGCCTGAACAGCCTGCTCGAAACGCCTGAGGGCGCGGCCTACCCGCCGCTCGCCTTCGTGGCTTTCCAGGCGACGTTCGCCATCATCACGGTCGCCCTCGTCTCGGGCGCCATCGCCGACCGCGCCAAGTTCGGCAGCTGGATGGTGTTCGCCGGTGTCTGGGCGACCGTCGTCTACTTCCCGGTCGCCAGCTGGGTCTTCAACTTCGGCCTCGCCGAAGACGGAAGCTTCGCCTACGGCGGCTGGATCACGCACGGCCTGCAGGATGTCTTCGGGGTCGGTGCCATCGACTTCGCCGGAGGAACCGCGGTTCACATCAACGCCGGTGCCGCCGCCCTGGCCCTCGCCCTCGTCCTCGGGCGTCGCGTCGGATTCCAGAAGGGCGCGAACGTTCCTCACAACCCGCCGTTCGTCCTCCTCGGCGCCGGTCTGCTCTGGTTCGGATGGTTCGGCTTCAACGCCGGTTCGGAACTCGCCGCCGACGGCACCGCCGCCCTGGCCTTCGTCAACACCATCGCCGCTCCGTCGGCCGCTCTCCTCGCCTGGTTGGTCGTCGAGAAGGTCAAGGACGGCAAGCCCACCTCGGTCGGTGCCGCCTCGGGTGCCGTCGCGGGCCTCGTCGCCATCACGCCGGCGTGTGCCTCGCTCCACCCCGTGTGGGCCATCGTCCTCGGCCTCGTCGCCGGTGCCGTCTGCGCCCTGGCCGTCGAGCTGAAGTTCAAGCTCGGCTTCGACGACTCGCTCGACGTGGTGGGCATCCACCTCGTCGGTGGTCTCATCGGAACGCTGTACCTCGGCTTCTTCGCCAACAACACCGGCCTCTTCATGGGCGGCAACGGAGCTCAGCTGCTCGTGCAGGCCATCGCGGCCTTCGCGGTCATGATCTACTCCTTCGTCCTCGCCTACCTGATCGGCTTCGTCATCCAGAAGACCATGGGCTTCCGGGTGAAGAACGAGGACGAGATCGCGGGCATCGACACGTCGGTCCACGGCGAAGAGGGATACGTGCTCACCGACGCACGCTAACCCTTCGTCCCTCGACGAAAACCCCCAATCGCGGGTCCGGCTTCGGCCGGGCCCGCGATTGTCGTTTGCCGGCGGGCGCGGCTACGGGTGCTGCCCCGGTGCCGATTCGGCATCTGAGCGACCGCCGACGACGGGCCGTCTCAGACCGTCAGCGGTCGAGCGGGACTTCGATCACGACCGGGCGCTCGACGGGCGCGGTCAGGGCCTGGTCGAGTTCGGCTCGCGTCTTGGCGCGCACATAGCCCCAGCCGAAACCCTCGGCGAGCTTCTGGATGTCGACGCGCTGCGGTGTGTAGAGGACGCGCTGCATGGCCTCGGGCGCGGCGCTGGCCGCCACCTCGAGCCCGTCGAAGATCGTGCCGCCGCCGTCGTTTCCGACGATGACCTGCAGGCGCGGCATCCGCTCGTCGTAGCCCGGCAGAAGTGCGCCGATGTCGTGCAAGAACGTGAGGTCGCCGACGAGAACGCGCGTGACCCCCGGCGACCCGTCGGCCTGGCTCGCGAGCGCGATACCCGTGGCCGTGGCCGTGGTGCCGTCGATGCCCGCGAGCCCGCGATTGGCGTGCACGCGCACCTTCTTGCCCGCGAGCACCTGATCGGCCTCGCGGATGAGGCGGGATGCCCCGAACACGAGTCGATCGTGCGGCCACGTGGCGCGCCACACCGCTTCGACGAGCAGGCGCCGGTCGAGCGGGCGACGGATGGCGGCGAACTCGGCCTGGGCGAACGCGAGGCGCTGGGCGGGGTCGTGTGAGTGCCCGGCCTCGAGGTCGGGCGCGACATCGTCGTCCTGCGCCGCGAGAACGGCTCGGGATGCGACCACCCAGGCTCCGAGCCACGCCCGGTCGACGGGGCCCGATGTCACCGACACCTGCCCGACCACGCGGGCGTTGCGGCCGGGATCGTAGGCCTCGGCACCGTGCGGCGCGACGACGATGGTCTCGACATCCGCTCGTTTCAGCAGCGCCGGCACCTGGCGGGAGAGCGTGGGATGCCCGAAGACGATGGCTCGTTCGATGCGACCGCCGAGCTCGGGGTCGTCGAGGAGGGGGCGGTATCCGGCGACGAGGTTGCGGCCGAAGCGCGAGCCGCTCGTGACCTCGGCGATAAGCGGCCACCCACCCGCATGGGCGACGTCTTCGGCGGCGGGACCGGCGGCGTTGCCCGCGATGACGACGGTACGCGGCCCGCGTTCGACGAGCAGTGTGGAGCGACGGCGGCGGTCGCCCTGCGTCGCGGCGTCATCGGAGGAGGCTGCGTCGTCGAGGTGGGCGCGCACACGCTCGAGTTCGAGCTCGTCTTCGGCGTCGGAGACGGAGGACAGCGGTTCGCGGAACGCGAGGTTCAGGTGCACGGGGCCCGGGCCTGCGACGCCCTTGGTCGTGCCGACGGCGTGGGCCCAGGACTCGCTCGCGAGCGCAGCCGGGTCGAGCGCTTCGTCGCCGGCCTGGGTGCGGAAGCCCACAGCGGGACCGGGCGCGGGAACGTCTGTCGTGAAGCGGGCGGCCCGGCCGAAAATGCCGGGCTGGTGAGTGGTCTGATTCGAGCGGATGCCGCGCAACTCGGGCGGGCGGTCGGCCGTGAGCAGCAGCATGGGCACACCGCTGTGGTGAGCCTCGAGAACGGCGGGATGCAGGTTGGCGACGGCCGTTCCGCTCGTCACGACCACGGCGGCCGGCACGCCGGATTCGGCGGCAAGCCCCAGGGCGAGGAACCCGGCGACCCGTTCGTCGAGTCGCACGTGCAGGTGCAGCAGACCGGCGCGCTCGTATTCGGCGGCCGCGAGCGCGAGGGCCTGGGAACGCGAACCGGGGCAGAGCACCAGATCACGCAGGCCGAGGCGCACGAATTCGCCCAGGAGGCGAACGGCGAAGCGGGTGCTGGGCGAGGACTCAGACATCCGCTCGGCCTGCGCCGGGCTCGTCGTCGGACTTGCCGCGCTTGGCCGTGCCGTCGTCGGTGCCGGTCGGCTCGTCGCCGGTGCCCGGCTCGGGTTCGGGTTCTGAAGCCGTGGGCTGAGTCGAGGATGCACCAGACGAGGGTCCACCCGTCGAACCGGCGCCTGTCGAACCGGCGCCTGTCGATCCGCGGGAGGGGCCCGCAGCCGCGGGCCCAGACGATCCGTCAGCGGGACCCTCGGAGTCGAGCGCAGCCAGTTCTTCTTCGAGGCGGCGGATGCGCTCGTCTTGATCAGGATCGGCCGCGGACGCCGAAGACCGACCGAAGAACTCGGGGTTGTCATCGGGCGGAAGCTGACGCGTGCGTGTCTGCGCCTGACGGCCGCGGCCGATGAGGAACCACAGCACGACACCCACGACGGGCAGGACCAGGATGATGACGAGCCAGGCCGGTTTGGGCAACCCTCGCACTCGATCGTGGGCGAGCATGGCGCAGTCGATGACCGCGTAGATCGTTGCGACCACGACGACGACGACGAGTCCGAGCAGCAGGCGTGCCATCCCCCCATGTTAGTCGGCGCGTCTGAGCCTTTTCTCCACGGCGGCGGCTCCCAGCGGCCCGACTTACACTGGTGGAGTGAAACGCATCTCCCCCGTCCTCGTCTATACGGTCTTTCGGCTTCTCACGTTCGCCGTGCCCCTGACGGCGCTGCTGCTGATGCAGATCAACCCGCTCATCGCCACGCTGCTCGCAGCACTCATCGGCGTGAGCCTGTCGTACATCTTCCTGCGGCCGCAGCGCGAGCAGGTGTCGCGCGAGCTCTATGCGCGCCGCCACGAGGGCAAGACTTCGCCGCACGCCCACGACGACGAAGAGGCCGAAGACGCGATCGACATCGACACGAAACCGGCCGCGAACGAGCGCTGAGCCTGGCTCGAGCACCTGTCGCGACCGGCGTGACGTGAGGCGATGTCGGGACGGCGCCTACTGGCCGCCGCTGTACAACCAGAAGGCCACGAACAGCGCGATCGCGTAGAACAGCTGCGCCACCCCGGTGAGCTTCAGCACGAGGATCAGTTCGCGCGGCGTGCGCGCGGTCGCCGTGATGATGCACGCGGGCAGCGCGGCCAGCAACACGAACATGGCGAACCACGCGGCCGGGTAGAAGAGCGCGAGAACGCCGGCGATGACGAACGGCACGAGCATCAGCACGATGTAGAGCACGCGCGTGGCCGTGGCACCGATGAGCACCGAGAGCGTGCGCTTGCCCGACATCCGGTCTTGTTCGATGTCGCGCAGGTTGTTGACGACGAGGGCGGCCGTGGCCATGAAGCCGACCGCGATAGCTCCGAACCAGGCCTCTTGGTTGAGCTGGTAGACCTGCACGAACGTGGTGCCGAGCGTGGCGACGAGCCCGAAGAAGACGAACACGAACACCTCGCCCAGGGCGTTGTAGCCGTAAGGGCGCTTGCCACCCGTGTAGAACCAGGCAGCGACGAGGGCCGCTGCTCCCACGATGAGCAGCCACCAGAGACCCGAGACCACCGTGAGCACAAGGCCCGCGACGGCCGCGATGCCGAAGAAGACGAGGGCGACCGTGAGTACCGCCTTGGCCGAGGCTTTGCCGCTGCCGACGAGGCGCTGCGGGCCCACGCGGTTGTCGTCGGTGCCGCGGATGCCGTCGGAGTAGTCGTTGGCGAAGTTCACGCCGATCTGCAGGGCCACCGAGACGATGAGGCACAGGAGCGCGCGCACGGGGTGGTAGACGCCCGGCTCGCTCGCCACGATTGCCGCACCGGTTCCCACGATGACGGGCGAGATCGATAGCGGCAGGGTGCGCACGCGCGAACCGTCGATCCAGTCGGCCAGCGTGGCCTTCTTCACGGCGTCGTACCGTCGCGCCGCGGGGTTGCCGCTCTTGCCGCGCCCGCTGGTCTTGGTGCGCACCGTCTTATCGGCGTCGGCGTTGCGGCCGTTGACGTTGCGGGGGTCGACCGACCTCGTCGCGTCGATGCGTTGCTGCTTGGGTCGTTGCTGCTTGGGCGCCACTACCGTCTCCTTCGGGTCCGGAGCGAGTTTACGACACCGGGCTATGCCGGCGGGTTCACCCGGGCGCGACGGGGGCTGGCGAGTGCGATCAGCCAGGCCCCGTGGGCCACACCGGGGGTCACCGAGCGTGCGCCAGGACACCTTCGACGAGCGAGCGGATGCGGCGGCGGTCGGGTTTGCCCGACGACAACGTGGGCATCGTGCCGAGCGTCACGACCGCGGCAGGCTGGGCGGCCACCCCGATGAGGGCCGCGACGTGCGCGCGGACCGTGGCTCGAGCATCCGAATCGGCATCGGCATCGGCATCGGCATCGGCACGGCCATCGGCGAAGAGGGCGACCACGGGAACCTGACCCCAGCGCGCGTCGTCGACGCCCACGACGATGGCCGAGCCGAAGCCGTCGAGCGCACGCACGGCCTCCTCGACGCGGTCGAGGGACACGTTCGTGCCGCCCGAGATGATGACGTTGTCGATGCGCCCGGTCACCGAGACGCGGCCCGCCTCGACCGTGCCGGTGTCACCCGTGCGGTACCAGAGCCGCAGGATGCCCTCCGCGTCGGGGGCCGAGTGGAACGCCGCATCCGTGCGCTCGGGATCGCCGAGATAACCGTCGGCGATCATGGGGCCGGTGAGCTCGATCTGACCGTCGACGACCCTCGCCTGAGCGCCCGGTAGAGGGACACCGTCATAGACGCAGCCGCCCGCGGTTTCGCTCGACCCGTAGGTGCGCACGACGCGTGCGCCCAGCCGATCGACGCGCTCGGCGAGCACGGCGTCGAGGCGCTGGCCGCCGATCAGGATGGCGTCGTAGCTCTGCAGGGCGCGGCGCACGCGGCGCGAATCGGTTGCCGCATCGACCAGGGTGAGAAGCTGGGCGGGCACGAGCGAGGTGAAGCGCAGGTCGGCATCGAGCCGCGACGTCGCGACGGCGAAGGCCCGGGCGTCGAACGGGCCGGGCGGCAGTACCTCGGGCGTCGTGCCGGCCGCGAGGGACCGCGCGAGCACCTGCACGCCAGCGACGTAGTGCGTCGGCAGCGCGAGCAGCCACTGCCCGGGCCCGCCGAGAACGGTCTCCGAGGCGGCGACACTCGCGAGCACGGCGTCGGCCGACAGCATCACGCGCTTGGGGATGCCCGTCGAGCCCGACGTCTCGATCACGAGCGCGGTCGACTGGGGGACGGTGTCCGGCACCTCTTGCTCCTCGGCACCGAGAACGTTCGACGCGCGCGAACCCGCAGCCGCAGCCGCATTTGTGGCAGCCACGGGCAGGACGGCGGGCCCCGACCGGTCGAGCGCCCCCCGCAGAGCCTGCATGACGGCCATCGGGTCCGCGGCCGACACGCGCCGCAGCTGCCTCGTCATACCGCCGAACCCCCGCGCGAACGGCTCAGTACTGCCATGGGTACGGGCCCCAGTCGGGTTCCCGTTTCTCGAGGAAAGCGTCGCGCCCCTCGACGGCCTCGTCGGTGCCGTAGGCCAGGCGCGTCGCCTCGCCCGCGAAGACTTGCTGACCCACCATCCCGTCGTCGACCGCATTGAAGGCGAACTTGAGCATGCGGATGGCTGTGGGCGACTTCGTGAGAATCGTGCGCGCCCAGCGGATGGCCTCGACCTCGAGCTCCTCGTGCGGCACGACGGCATTCACGGCGCCCATCTGGTAGGCGCGTTCGGCCGAATACTCCTCGGCGAGGAAGAAGATCTCGCGCGCGAACTTCTGCCCGATCTGCCGCGCGAAGTAGGCACTGCCGTAGCCGGCGTCGAACGAACCGACATCCGCATCGGTCTGCTTGAATTTGCCGTGCTCGCGGCTGGCGATGGTGAGGTCGCAGACCACGTGCAGGGAGTGCCCGCCGCCCGCCGCCCAGCCGGGCACGACCGCGATGACGACCTTGGGCATGAAGCGGATGAGGCGCTGCACCTCGAGAATGTGCAACCGCCCGCCGCGCGCCGCATCGACCCCCGCGGCCGTCTCGGAGTCGGAGTACTTGTAACCGTCGCGCCCGCGGATGCGCTGGTCGCCGCCCGAGCAGAACGCCCAGCCGCCGTCTTTCGCGCTCGGGCCGTTGCCCGTCAGCAGCACGACGCCGATGCGCGAGTTCAGTCGCGCGTCTTCGAGCGAGCGATAGAGCTCATCGACCGTGTGCGGTCGGAACGCGTTGCGCACCTCGGGTCGGTTGAAGGCCACGCGTGCGATGCGCCCGTCGAGGCTGTGGTGGTAGGTGATGTCGGTGAGGGTGTCGAACCCGTCGACGGTGGTCCACTGGCTCTCGTCGAAGATCTCGGAAACGCTCATGCAGCCAGTCTAGACACGCGACAGAATGGACCCATGACGCCCAGCCTCGAAGATGTGTTGGCCACCCTGCGCGTGGTTGCCCTGCCCCTGACGACGCGGTTTCGCGGGGTGACGGTGCGCGAGGCCGCCGTGTTCGAGGGGCCGAACGGGTGGACCGAGTTCTCGCCCTTCGTCGAGTACGACGACGCCGAGAGCGCCCTTTGGTTGCGAGCGGCCCTCGAATACGGCTGGGGCGACGTGCCCGTTGCGCGCCGCACGTCGGTCGCCGTGAACGCCACGGTGCCGGCAATCGCGGCCCAGGATGTCGGGCGCGTCCTCGCCCGCTACGACGGGTGCCGCACGGCCAAGGTCAAGGTCGCCGAGCGCGGCCAGACGCTCGACGACGACATCGCGCGGGTGCGCGCCGTGCGCGAGGTCATGGGGCCGGAAGGACGCATCCGCGTTGACGCGAACGCGGGGTGGAACGTCGACGAGGCGGAGCACGCCATCCACGCCCTGTCGACGTTCGACCTGGAGTATGTCGAGCAGCCGTGCGCGAGCATCGAGGAGCTGGCCGACATCAGGCGCCGCGTGAAATACGCGGGCATCCCGATCGCCGCCGACGAGAGCGTGCGCAAGGCCGAAGACCCGTTGCGGGTTGCACGGGCGGGGGCTGCAGACATCCTCATCCTCAAGGTGCAGCCGTTGGGCGGCGTCACGCGCGCGCTCGACATCGTGGCGCAGGCCGGACTGCCCGCGGTCGTCTCGAGCGCCCTCGACACGTCGGTCGGCATCGGTATGGGCGCGGCTCTCGCGGCGGCGCTTCCCGAGCTCGACTATGACTGCGGTCTCGGAACGGCCGCGCTGTTCTCGCACGACGTCACGTCGAACCCCCTCGTGCCGGTCGGCGGCGCGCTCGAACCACGCCGCGTCGCCGTCGACCAGGCGGCAGCCGCTCAGGTCGAGGCGGATGCCGAACGCACCGAGTGGTGGCGCAACCGCCTCACCCGCTGCTTCGCGCTCGTCGAAGCCGACACTCAGGCGTAGTCAGGCGAGCTACAGGCCCGAGTACGCGTGCAGACCCTTGAAGAAGATGTTCACGATCGTGAAGTTGAACATGACCGCCGCGAAACCGATGATCGCGAGCCACGCGCTGCGTGAGCCCCGCCATCCGCGCGTCGCCCGGGCGTGGATGTAGCCCGCGTAGATCACCCAGATGATGAAGGTCCAGACCTCTTTGGTGTCCCAGCCCCAGTAACGGCCCCAGGCGCGCTCGGCCCAGATGGAACCGGCCATGAGCGTGAAGGTCCAGAAGATGAAGCCCACGATGTTCACGCGGTAGGCGAGGTTCTCCAGGCGCTCGGACGAGGGCAGCGTCGCCAAGAACTTGAGCTTCAGCAGCTTGAGATCTTTGCCCGCCAGCTCGCGCCGGTGCTGGAACAACTGGATGGCGCTCAGCGCGAAGCCGAGCCCGAAGAATGCGGTGCCGAGGCTCGCGACGAATACGTGGATGATGAGCCACGCCGACTGCAGCGCGGGCGGCAGCGGCACGACGGCCACGTAGAAGTTGACGCCCGAGACGCCCAGCAGGATGAGCACGAGGCCCATGACGAACGTGCCGAGGAACCGCAGGTCGACCTTGACGATGACCATGAGGAACACCATGACGATGAGCAGCGTGCCCGTCATCGCGAACTCGTACATGTTGGCCCACGGCACGCGCTGGGCGCTGATGCCGCGCGTCACGTCGGCCGTTGCGTGCAGCAGGAAGCCGATGATGGTCAGCGCGACGCCGATGCGCAGCGTGGCCGACCGCTTGGGCGTGACGTCGCTGGCGTCTTCGTCGACACGCTCGATGGTGGCCGTCGAGGACACCCGCGAGGTGGTCGTGGTCGCGGCGGAACCGGCCGATGCGACCTGCGCTCCGTCGGCGCGCGAACCGACGACGGATGAAAGGGCCGCCTGCTCGTCGGCGTAAGCACTCACCTCGGCCGACCGCTTTGCCAGGTCGAGCGCGAAGGCAATGAAGGCAAGCGCATAGATGGCCATGGCCGACCACAGGCTCAGCACCGAAAGTTCGTCGAGATTCACTTCTTAACAGTACCTCTCAGATCGCGCGGCACGCCCAGGATGGTTCCATGCCGATAGGCGATGGCGTCGACGGCTTGTCGCAGCCCAGGGTCTTCTCCGCGGGCGAGTCCGGCGTATTGCAGCGTGACGCTGCCGTCTTCCTTCTCGACGGCCTTGACCCACACGCGCCGGCGCGGCACGAAGAGCGAGGTCAGCAGGCCGAGCATCACGAGGATGGCGAACAGCAGCACGAATCCCTGTGACGGGTCGTGGTGCACATCGAGCGAGACGAAGCGCGGCACGGTGTTGTCGAAGTTGCCGGCGGCCTGTTGCGGCGACGAGTTCTCGAACGTGACGGTGCCCATGCCGTTCGGCAGATCCGCGGTCTGGCCCGGCTGCAACTCGATCGAGTCGACATCCGTTTTGCCGCCCGTGAGCTGCGTCATGCCATCCGTCACCAGCTCGTAGACAGATTTCGGTGCACCCTCGTTGATGCCGAGGTCGCCCTTGTAGACGTTGAGCGTGAGCAGCGGATAGACGAGGTCGGGATAGGTGGAGGTGTACGCGCCGGACGCGTTCTTCACGGCCGTCGGGTAGAAGAACCCGATCATGCCGAGCTGGTCGGAGAGGCCATCCGGAACCTTGACGACACCGATCGACGTGAGGTTTGCGTCTTGCGGCAGGAATGGAACCGAGTCGGTGAACACGGCCTTGCCCTGCGGGTCTCGCACCGTGATCTTCGGCGCATAGCCGTTGCCGAGCAGATAGACGTCGGTGTTGTCGTAGCGCAGGGGCTCGTTGACCTTGATGGTCTGCTTTTCGGGCTCCTGGCCGGGCGAGCGCGTCGTGACCTTGGCCGTGAAGTCGATCGGCTGACCGTAGGCGTCGAGGTTCTGCTTCTCGTATTCGACGGCGAAATCGTCGACCGTGAGGGCGTAGGGCGAGAGGGTGTCGGGGTTGAAGAAGCGGCCCGGGTTGAATGAGTTGTAGTCGAGCAGCGTGTTGACGAAGGTCTGACCCTCGACCACCACGCGCTGCCCGGCATAGCCGAAACCGCCGCCCACGCCGATGGCCAGCAGGATGCCGACGAGCGCCGAGTGGAAGACCAGGTTGCCGGTCTCGCGCAGATAACCGCGTTCGGCCGAGACCGAGAGCGAACCGCCGCCCTCGTACATCTCCACGCGATAGCCCGACTTCTTCAGCAGCGTGCGGGCCGACGAGATGGCGGATGCCGCGTCGGCACCCTCGACGGTCTGCTCCGTATAGGAGTCCAGCCGGTTGAGCCGGGCGGGCGTGCGCGGAGGCCGCGCCCGCATGGCCTGGAAGTGGTGCTTCGTGCGCGGAATGACGCAGCCGATCAACGAGATGAACAGCAGCAGGTAGATCGCGGAGAACCATGCCGAGCCATACACGTCGAAGAACTGCAGGTTGTCGAGCACGGGCGCGAGCGACGGGTTGTCGCGGGAGTACTGCGTGACGCCGTTGGGGTCGGAGCTGCGCTGCGGCACGAGCGAACCCGGCACCGCCGCGATCGCGAGCATGAGGAGCAGGAACAGCGCCGTGCGCATGCTCGTCAGCTGGCGCCAGGCGAACCGGATCCAGCCGACGAACCCCAGTTTGGGTTGCTCGACGGAATTGTCGTCGGCGGGCTGCCGTTTGGCGCTGCCGGAGTCGACGTAATCAGAGGGGCGTGACAAAGCCTTGGATCACCATCCCGAGTTGTGACATGAGTTTTCCCCAGATTCCGGAGACCATCAGGATGCCGATGATCATGAGGAGGACGCCGCCCGCGATGTTGATGGCGCGGATGTGGCGCTTCAGGAAGGCGATGGTTCCCGTCATCCAGCTGAGGCCGAGGGCCACGAGCACGAACGGGATGCCGAGGCCGACGCAGTAGAACAGCCCGAGCAGGGCTCCCCGCCCCGTCGAACCCGAGTTGAGGCTGAGGCCCGTGATGGCGGTCAGGACCGGCCCGAGGCACGGCGTCCAGCCGATCGCGAACACGATGCCGAGCAGGGGCGCACCGGCGAGCCCCGTCGCGGGGCGGAAGGACGGCTTGATGGTGCGCTGCATGAACGAGACCTGCCCGACGAACACGAAGCCCATGACGATGACGACGGCCCCGAGGATGCGCGTGATCAGGTCCTGCCACTGCACGAAGAACGCGCCTACCGTGCCGACGAACGCACCCGTGAGCACGAAGACGAGCGTGAAACCGGCGATGAAACCGGCCACCCCGAGGAGGAGCCGCGGCTTGCCGGGCTGCAGGCGGGCGGGCCGCGCAGTGGCGCCGGATGCGCGAGCACCGGCACCAGGTTTGGCCGCCGTCGACATGCCGCCGACATAGGCGAGATACCCCGGAACGAGCGGCAGCACGCAGGGCGAAGCGAACGAGATCAGGCCCGCGAGTAGAGCGATCGGGATGGCCGCGACCAATTGCCCGTTGGCGACGATCTCGCCCGGGTTCACGGTGTTGCCCCGATCATTCGGCGATCGTTTCGCGCACCAGGGTGTCGAGGATCGACTCGGCGGGCAGTTGGCCCAGGATGCGGCTCGCCACGCGTCCCTCCTTGTCGAGGACGATCGTGGTGGGCACGGCCTTTGGCGGCACGGAACCCGTGAAGGCGAGCTTCACCGAACCCGAGTCGACATCGAGGATCGACGGGTAGGTGACTCCGTAGGTCTGGTTGAACGACGTGGCGGTCTCGGCCTGGTCATAGACGTTGACGCCCACGAAGGTCGCGCCCTTGCCGCTGTACTTCTCGTTCAGTTCTTGCAGCTCCGGCGCCTCGGCACGGCAGGGCGCACACGCCGCGTACCAGAAATTGACCACCGTGACCTGACCGGCGAGATCGGCCGAGTCGATGGTCTCGCCGGTTTCGTCGACGCCCGAGAACGAGATCTTCTCGCCGCGCTCGTCGGCGGGGATGGAGGTGACGCTGCCGTCTCCCGCGATGTAGCCCTTGTCGCTGCCCTCTTTGTATTGGGCGGCCAGCGGATCTGCCGAGCAGCCCGCGAGACCGAGCGTGGCCGCAATCGACACGGCGACGGCCGCGGTCGCGAATCGTCGGCGCGGTCGCTGCCGTGGCTCTGCCGCGCGCGACTCGGGCGCGGAGGCGGTCGAGACGGGTGAGGATGTCGAACGTGCGCGGGTCATACTGCTCCTACGTCGATGGCCCCGGCGGCGAGTCCGGCCGCGGGGTTCGAATAACCGACCTCGATGAACGAATCCCCCACGCGTTCGAACGAGGTGATGCTGGACAGATCGCAGCGACGGCGGCGCGGATCGTGCGCCAGCTGCTCGCCCGCGATGAAGCGGTGGGTGGTCCAGATGGGCAACTGGTGGCTGACCATGACGACGTCACCGTCGCCATCCGCCACCTCGTTCCAGGCGTCTTCCATCGCGCGCACCATGCGGTCGGCGATCGAGAGGTAGGGCTCGCCCCAGCTCGGCACCGACGGCGCGCGCAGGACGGGCCAGTTGAGCGGGTTGCGCAGCGCACGCGACATGACCTTGCCCTCGAAGTGGTTGGTCGGCTCGATGATGCGCGCCTCGGTGCGGATGTCGAGGCCCGTGAGTTCGGCGATGGGGGCAGCGGACTCTTGGGCGCGCTGCAAGGGCGATGCGTACACCCGGGCGATCGGACGCTCGCGGGCGACGATGTCGTCGGCGGCACTCCGGGCCATGAGCTCACCACGTTCGGAGAGTCGGAAACCGGGGATGCGGCCGTACAACACACCCGAGGGGTTGTACACCTCACCGTGTCGAACGAGATGAATCTGGCTAGCTCCCACCTGGCAAGTCTACGTTCGACTCGGCTGGGAATACGCCACACCGGTAGGCTTGGTCCTCGTGAACGAACGAGTACTCATCAAAGACCTGTCCACCTTGCCCGAAGGCCCCGTCACGGTGTCCGGATGGGTCGATACCGTTCGCGACCAGAAGAAGGTGCAGTTCGTCGTTCTGCGCGACGAATCCGGCGCCGTGCAGATCGTCAACCCGGCCACCCGCGAGGTCGCCGAAGACGACGCCTCCTCGGCCGAGCGCGTCGCCACGACCGAGGCCATCTCGGGCCTCAGCCAGGGTTCCTTCATCACGGTCACGGGCACGCTCAAGCATGACGAGCGCGTGAAGCTCGGCGGCCTCGAGGTCAAGCTCGCGACGATGGATGTCGTCAGCCACGCCATCCCCGAAACCCCCATCGCCGCCGACTCTTCGCTCGACAAGCGCATGGACTGGCGCTTCATCGACCTGCGTCAGCCCAAGCAGAACCTCATCTTCCGCATCCAGACCACGTTCGAGCACGCCCTGCGTCAGTACTGGATCGACAACGAGTTCATCGAGATCCACACGCCCAAGCTCATGGCGAGCGCCAGCGAGTCGCGCGCCGAGTTGTTCGAGGTCGAGTACTTCGACACCAAGGCCTACCTGGCCCAGAGCCCGCAGTTCTTTAAGCAGATGGCTCAGCCGGCCGGTTTCGGCAAGGTCTTCGAGGTCGGCCCCGCGTTCCGCGCCGACCCGTCCTTTACGTCGCGTCACGCAACCGAGTTCACGAGCATCGACTCCGAGATCAGCTGGATCGACAGCCATGAAGACGTCATGAAGCTGCACGAAGACCTCATCGTGGCCGGCTTCACCGCGGTCGCCGAGAAGCATGGCGACGCGATCCGCGAGCTGTTCGGCCTCGAGGTCACCGTGCCGTCGACGCCGTTCCCCCGCATCCCCCTCGCCGAGGCCAAGCGCATCGTCGCCGAGCGCGGCTACGAGGTGCCGCGTGCCGACGACGACATGGACCCCGAGGGCGAGCGCCAGATCGCGGCCTACGTGAAAGAGGAGTTCGGTCACGAGTTCGTGTTCCTCACCGACTATGCCTCGAGCATCCGGCCGTTCTACCACATGCGCAACGACGAAGACGGGTCGCTCACCAAGAGCTACGACCTCATCTTCAACGGCGTCGAGATCTCGACGGGCGCTCAGCGCGAGCACCGCGTCGACGTGCTCATCGAACAGGCCAAGGAGAAGGGCCTCGAGCCCGAGGAGCTCGAGTTCTACATCGACTTCTTCCGCTACGGCGTCCCCCCGCACGGCGGCTTCGGCATGGGTCTCGCCCGCGTGCTCATGCTGATGCTGCACGAGACGTCGATCCGCGAGGTCACGTACCTGTTCCGCGGCCCGACCCGTCTCGCGCCGTAGCGAGCCGCGCATCAGCCCGGAGAACTGACACCGAAGGCGGAGGAGAGAAATGCTCCCTCCGCCTTCGGCTTCTGCGGTGCGGGCTCGAAGCGCTTTCTAGGCGCTCGGCGGCAACGGGTAATCGATGGCCGAACGCTCGGTGACGAGCGTGCGGATGACAGCCGCCGCGGCCTGATGGGCCGGGTGAACCTGGTAGGCCTGCAGGCTCGCGGCATCGGCGAACTCGGAGACGAGCACGACGTCCCAATTGCCCGGGGTATCGTGCAGGTCGATGCCGACCTCGAGGCGTCCGATGATGTCGGCGAGCTGCGGCACGAGAGCAGTCAGCTCTTCACGAATGCGGGTGGCGTCTTCGGCCTTCTGTTCGACGCTCGGCGCACCGAGCTTCCAGGTCACGATGTGGCGGATGGTCATCGGGCTTCCTCCAGTGCTCGGGCAAGGCGCGTCGGGTCGATACGCCAGTAATTGTGGACTTTCCCGTTGATCAGCACCACGGGGATCTCCTCCCAGTAACGATCGAACAGAGCCGGATCGTCGAGAATGGAGAGCTCTTCGCGCAGGGGAGCATCGTCACCGAGGGGCGCCGTGACCTGGTCGATAACGGCTCGTGCATCGTCGCACAGGTGGCAATCGGGCTTGCTGATGAGAGTGAGGGTCGTCGTCACCTCCTTAGCCTAATCCGAGACGGATCCCCGCGGCAGCCCAGGAACATTACCTACGCACAGGCTCTAGAGTATTTATGTTTTCAAACATAATGCGCGCGCTCTCTGTGTTATTTTCGTATGAGAGACCATCATGGGACTATGTCTGCGTTCCACTCCGAAGCCGCCCATGTCTTGGGCGCGCGTATTCGTGAGGCACGGAATCAACGCTCCCTCACACTCGAAGATCTGGGGGCCCTCGCGGGCGTGCACTGGACCAACATCGGCAAGATCGAGCGCGGTCAGGTTCACCCGAGCGTCGAGACGCTCGTGCGGCTGGCGAGCGCCATGGATGCCGACCCCAAGGTCTTCGTCACCGGCCTCACGGCCGACATGTATCCGCGGCCGCGACACAAACTCACGGCCAATGATCTGATCCGCGAACGCGAAGAGCGAAGCCGGCGCCGCGACGCGGAGTAGCCCCGGCCGTCGCTACAGCGACACCAACCACAGGTATTGCACGCCAGCGTAAAACCAGGTGACCTGCACCTTCGTCTGGCGCGCGAGATCATCGCCGAACAACCACACGGCGAGGGCCTGGTCGGGTTCGAGCGTTGCCGGAGTGTGTGCAACGAAATGCCCCGGGCCCATGAGGTCGATGGTGATCCACCTCAACACGTCGCGGCTCGCATTGCGCAACTCGATGCGCTCAGACCCGAACCGCTCGACCACGAAGGGCATGCGATAGGCGACCGGCCGCGTTTCGCCGGATGAGCCGGCGCCGAGCGGGTCGGCACCTTCTGCGTCGGCTCGCGGCGGAAACGGCCGTGCCAAGTCGATCGTGGCGGTGTAGTGAACGGCGTGCGTCATGGTTGTGCCCCCGAGTCTGTTCGACGATTTCCCGTCCCGATGAACACTAAGGCGAACCCCCGACACCGGAGCCCGAACGCCAAAAAGCGCCAGTCACAGGGACTGACGCTTCGCAGCTGCGTTACAACTACTTCTTGTTGCGACGCTGGTGACGAGTCTTACGAAGCAATTTGCGGTGCTTCTTCTTCGCCATGCGCTTGCGGCGCTTCTTGATGACAGAACCCACTGAGACCTCACATAGAAAGATTGGGTATGGCCGCGGATGCGACGACTGGCAGTAAAAATGCCTCCGTGGAGTCTACCTGATGACCACGGTAAAGCGCGACTCGACCGGGCGAGCGACCGTCAGGGACGGAGTTTGCGGGTGACAGCCTGCACCGCCGAGGTGACGGCGTGCGTGGCATCCGCGGCCACTTTGCCCACCGTGTCAGCTACGGCACGAGCCTGATCCGGCAGTGGACCGCCGGTCGATTGCGACATGAGCGATGCCGCGTCGAAGTCGATGCTGAGAAACGGGATCAGCCAGTCTTCGATCTGCTCGAGCGGCGTGTATTCGAGACGGTAGAAGCGGTGCTGGCCCTCTTCGCGAACCGTGACGAGCCCGGCCTCGCGCAGGACTTTGAGGTGCTTCGACACGGTCGGCTGACTGAGCCCGAGCGTCGAGACGATTTCGGAGACAGACGTTCCGCCGGCCGTGTCGTCGTCGGCCGGGTGCCGCTCGAGGAGGACTTGGAGGATGTCGCGTCGAGTGGCATCCGCAACCACGTCAAAAATGTCGGCCATCCACCCAGGGTAGTGACTCCGGAGACGGAGTACCATGACATCCAGCATTCGACACGAACGAACAACAAGGAGCTGAGAATGCCCGCGAGCTCCTCACGGAACGTCGTCCACCGGCCCCCGCGCCTCAGCGTGCGCACGGTGCGCGACCGCATCAGCGACTTCACCGGGCGCTCCCCCTCGCGCTTCGCGCTGCTCATCTTCACGGCCCTCATCCTCGTCTTCACATTGCTGTTCTCGTTGCCCATCGCGTCGAGCGCCGGCACCATGACACCGCTCGCCGACTCGCTCTTCACGGCCGTCTCGGTCATCTGCGTGACGGGTCTCTCGGTCGTCGACATGGCGACGCACTGGTCGCTGGTCGGGCATATCTTCGTGTTCATCGGCGTGCAGATTGGCGCCCTGGGCGTGCTGACGCTCGCGTCCATCCTGGGTCTCGTCATTTCGCGCAAGCTCGGGCTGCGCGCCAAACTCATCGCGGCGAGCGACAGCAACCCGTTGCGCGTGCACCACGGCCCGGTGGCCGAAGGCCAGGCCGTGCGCCTCGGCGAAATTGGCAGCATGTTGCTCACGGTGGCGATCTCGGCTCTCGTCATCGAGGCGGTCATCGCGGCACTGCTCTTCCCGCGCATGTTGATCGACGGCATTCCCGCCTGGGATGCGCTGTGGAACAGCTTCTACTACTCCGCCATGGCCTTCACCAACACCGGGTTCACGCCGAACGCCGAGGGGCTCGAACGCTTTGCGAACGACTATTGGTTCCTCAGCATCCTGATGATCGGCGTCTTCCTCGGCGCCATCGGTTTTCCCGTCATCTATGCCCTCAGCCGCTCGTTCTTCAAGCCGCGTCGTTGGTCGCTGCACGTGAAGCTCACGCTTCTCACCACGCTGATCCTCTTCGTGGCCGGGGCCGTGGCCTTCGTGATCCTCGAATTCAACAATCCGAAGACCTTCGGCAGCTTGAACGCCAGCGATACGGCGTTCCAATCGCTGTTCCTCTCGATGATGACGCGATCGGGCGGTTTCTCGACGATCTCGATCGCCGATCTCAACGGCTCGAGCCTGCTGGTCGCCGACATGCTCATGTTCATCGGCGGCGGTTCGGCATCGACGGCCGGCGGCATCAAGGTGACGACCCTCGCCGTGCTGTTCCTGGCGGCCCTCGCCGAGGCGCGGGGGCGCCCCGACATGGAGGCTTTCGGTCGACGCATCCCCCAAGACGTCGTCAAGGTCGCGCTCAGCGTCGTGCTGTGGGGTGCGACCATCGTGGCGGTGTCGTCGATCGTCATCCTGCAGATCACGAAGGCACCTCTCGACCATGTGCTCTTCGACGTCATCTCGGCCTTCGCCACGACAGGTCTGTCGACCGGGCTGACCGATCAGCTCCCCGATTCGGGCAAGTATGTGATGGCGGCGACCATGTTCATGGGGCGCATTGGTACAGTGACACTCGCCGCGGCCGTCGCGGCCAGCCAGAACGCGCAATTGTTCCGGCGCCCCGAGGAAAGGCCCATCGTTGGTTGATCGCATCAAACACAACGCCCCGGTGCTCGTGATCGGGCTCGGGCGGTTCGGTGCGGCCTGCGCCGGAGAACTCGACCGGCTCGACCGCGAGGTGCTGGCGATCGACGACAGCGCCGACCTCGTGCAGAAGTGGTCGGAGCGCGTCACGCACACCGTGCAGGCCGATGCCCGCAATATCGAGGCACTCAAGCAGATCGGCGCCACCGATTTCTCGATCGCCGTCGTGGCCGTCGGCTCGTCGATCGAGGCCAGCGTGCTCATCACCGCCAACCTCGTCGATCTGAAGATTCCTCAGATCTGGGCAAAGGCCGTCTCGCAGTCGCACGGCAAGATCCTGGCCCGCGTCGGCGCCAACCACGTGATCTACCCCGAGGCCGAAGCCGGCGAGCGCGTCGCCCACCTGGTGTCGGGCCGCATGCTCGACTTCATCCAGTTCGACGACGATTTCGCCCTCGTCAAGATGTACCCGCCCAAGCCCATCCGCGGCCTGAACCTCACCGAATCGGGTGTGCGCACAAAGCACAACGTCACGGTCGTCGGCGTGAAGTCGCCCGGCAAACCGTTCACCTATGCCACGGCCGACACCGTCGTGTCGAACCACGACCTCATCATCGTCTCAGGCACATCCGCCGATATCGAGCGCTTCGCGGCGCTCGGCAACTAGCCGGCGAGCTCGCGGGCCCGGGCGAGGGCGGCATCCGTCGCCTCGTCGAAAATGGCGGCGAAATCGGCCTGCTGCATGACGGCGATGGCGCGTTCGGTCGTGCCCTTCGGGCTCGTCACCTGTCGGCGCAGCTCCTCGGGCGTCTTACCCGATTCGTGCAGCAGCTCGGTGGCTCCTCGGAATGTGCCCTCGACCATGGTGCGGGCCTCGTCGGGCGTGAACCCCTTCGCGATGGCGGTCTTCGTCAGCTCCTCCATCATGAGGAACACGTAGGCGGGGCCCGAGCCCGAGATGGTGCTCAGAGCGTCGATCTGATCTTCGGGCACCTCGAGCACTTCGCCCACGGTCTCGAACAGTTCGCGCGTGAGGGCCAGCTGCTCGGGTGTGCTGCGGGTCCCCGGCGAGATACCCGTGACGGCCCGTCCGACCAGGGCCGGCGTGTTGGGCATCGAGCGGATGACGGCGACGCCCTCGGGCAGGTTGGCCTCGAAGGTCTCGATCGTCACGCCCGCGGCGACGCTCACGACGATGGTGCCCGGCGTGAGGTCATCCCTAATCTCGTGCAGCAGGTCGACGACCATGCCCGGTTTCACGCCGATGACGACGATGGATGCCGCAGCCGCCGCCTGGCGATTGGCCCCGGGTTCCTCCTCCAACGCCACCGAACGCACGCCCTCGAGCCCGTCGAGCGCCCGGGCCTTTGCCACGCTGCGATTGGTCACGACGATGCCGCCCTCGACCCGCACATCGGGCGACACGAGTCCGTTGAGGATGGCCGATCCCAAAGATCCGGCACCCAGGATGGCAATTGATGGCAGAGTTGTCGTGGTCATTCGGCCATCCTATGCACCGAGGGGTAGCGCGCTCCATGACGCACATTCGACACCGGCTCGCCATCGACGGCGGCCAGACGGGCATCCGCCTGCGGCTGACCGAAGAAGCTTCGGGCGGGAGCGACGGGCCCACCACATCGAGGGTTCTCGCCGAACTCGACGAGCCCGGGGTGCTCACCGACCGATCCGTGGTCGATCAGGTCGCCGAGCGGGTCGTGGCCTTCGCCGGCTCTGCAACGGTCGCTCAATCCGTCGCCGCGGCGGGCGGGTGTGCCGCGCTAGACGCACACGCGGCGCGCACGGGTACCTCACCCCGGGGTGACGGCATCCGCATCGACGAGGTCGCGGTCGGCCTCTCGGGCCTCACGCCCGCTGGCGCCAAGCCCGACGAACTCCTGCGGCACACGCTGGCCGTCGGCGTCGACCGCGTTGCGTTGGCGCACGACTCGGTCACCGGTTATCTGGCCGGCAACGGCACCGCCCCGGGCGTCGTCCTCGCGATCGGAACGGGCAGCGTCACGCTCGCCGCATCCGACACGCGCACCGCCAAGGTGGATGGCTGGGGTTATCTGTTGGGCGACGCGGGCAGCGGTTTCTGGCTGGGCCGGGCTGGTCTCGACGCCGTCATGCGAGCCTACGACGGGCGCGGACCTGCCACAGCGCTCAGCACCCCGGCGGTCGACCTCTTCGGCGCCGAAGACGAGATGTACATGCGCCTGCAGGGCGACACGCGCCGCGTCTCGCTCGTCGCCTCGTTCGCCCGCACGGTCGTCGAAGCCGCCGCGGCCGGCGACGCCGTGGCTCTCGGCATCACGCGGGGCGCCGCCGAAGAACTCGCGGTCTCGGGCGCGAGCGCGCTGGCACGCACGGGCTGGATGCCGGGCTCCCCCGCCCGAGCCAGTTGGGTCGGGTCGCTGCTCACACACTCTGAGGTGCTGCGCGCCCACGTCGACGAGCACCTCGCCGTGCGCACGGGCGGCCTCACGCTCGAGCATCCGTTCGGAGGACCGCTCGACGGTGTCAGCACGCTGCTCGACGTCGCTGGCGGCCATCCGTTGCACGCGCTCATCCACACGGCTCAAATCGGGGCCGCCGACCCCGTACGATGATTCCATTCCGGCAAAGGGGACATCTGTGAGCGCATCTGGCGGCAACAAGGCGATCATCGCGGCATTCAGCGCGAACCTGGGCATCGCGGTGACCAAGTTCATCGCGTGGGCCCTCTCGGGTTCGTCGTCGATGCTGGCCGAGGGCGTGCACTCGCTCGCCGATTCGGGCAACCAACTGCTGCTGCTCCTGGGCGGTCGCAAGGCCAAGAAGCGCGCCGATAGCGAGCATCCCTTCGGCTATGGGCGCGAGCGCTACGTCTACGCGTTCGTCGTCGCCATCATCCTGTTCAGCGTGGGTGGCGTGTTCTCGCTCTACGAGGGCTACGAGAAGCTGCACGATCCGCACCCGCTCGAGAACTGGTGGATCCCGGTGCTCGTGCTCGTGATCGCCATCGGCCTCGAGAGCTTCTCGCTGCGCACCGCCGTGAAGGAGTCGAATCACGTGCGCGGCAAGGAGTCGTGGGCCAAGTTCATCCGCCACGCCAAGGCTCCCGAACTTCCCGTCGTGTTGCTCGAAGACGTCGCCGCCCTGCTCGGACTCGTGTTGGCCCTCTTCGGAGTCGGCCTCACGGTGATCACGGGCGACGGCATGTGGGACGCCATCGGCACCCTCGCGATCGGTGTTCTGCTGATCGCGGTCGCCGTCATCCTGGGCATCGAGACCAAGAGCCTCTTGGTGGGCGAGGGCGCCAATGATGCGGATGTCCAGGCAATCGCCGCCGCCATCTCCTCCAGCCCGGCCATCCACTCGCTCATCCACATGAAGACGCTCTACCTCGGCCCGGACGAGTTGCTCGTGGCCGCCAAGATCGCGTTCGACGCCGACCGCCCGCTCGGAACCGTTGCCGAGGCCATCGACGACGTCGAGGCGCGCATCCGTGCCGCCGTGCCGGTCGCCCGCGTCATCTACCTCGAACCGGATGTCTTCAGCGCCGAGAAGGCCGCCCTCAAGAACTCTGCGGGCGCCGTCGAGCCGAAGCACTGACGCGCTGTCTTTGACACTGGCGTATGGGTGCTGTGGTCTGCCGAGACCCTGAGGCGCGGAAACACTCAGGCGTGGAAACACTCAGACGCGGAAACGATGAGGCCGCGATGCGGAGGGGCTACTTCTCCCGGAAGAACGTCGTGAGCGCGCGGCTGCAGGCTTCGGCCTCGACCCCCGCGTAGACCTCGACGCGGTGATTGAGTCGCCGGTCGCGCACGATGTCGTAGACCGATCCCGCGCCGCCGGCCTTGTCATCCCAGGCGCCGAACACCACCGTGCCGACACGCGCGGCGACGATCGCGCCGGCACACATCACGCAGGGTTCGAGCGTCACGACGAGCGTGCAATCCGTCAGGTGCCAGTCCTGTCGTGCAGCCGCCGCGCGACGCAACGCCACGATCTCGGCGTGGCCGGTGGGGTCGTGCAGAAGCTCGCGCTCGTTGATGCCGGAGGCGATGAGGGTGCCGTCGCCATCGAAGAGGAGTGCCCCGACGGGAACGTCACCCGACTCCGCCGTGCGGGCGCTCAGGGCGAGGGCCTCGAGCATCCAGCGTCGGTAGTGTTCCGGCACTTCTGGTGGCACGTCGACTGTCCTTCCCGAGAACGGATAGATTGAAGCCTATGCGAGTGCACGTAGCCGACCACCCCCTGATCACCCACAAGCTCACGGTGCTCCGTGACGAGAACACGCCGTCGCCGGTCTTCCGCGCGCTGACCGAAGAGCTCGTCACCCTGCTGGCCTATGAGGCCACGCGCGGCGTGCGCGTCGAAGAGGTCGAGGTGAAGACGCCCGTGACGAACACGACAGGTCTCGCTATCAGCCAGCCCCGCCCCCTGGTGGTGCCCATCCTGCGCGCCGGCCTCGGAATGCTCGAGGGCATGGTCAAGCTCCTCCCCACGGCCGAAGTCGGGTTCCTGGGCATGGTGCGCAACGAAGAGACGCTCGAGCCCACCACTTACGCCGAGCGCCTGCCCGACGACCTGAGCGACCGTCAGTGCTTCGTGCTCGACCCCATGCTCGCCACCGGCGGTTCGCTCGGTGCGGCCATCGACTTCCTGTTCCAGCGCGGCGCCGTCGATGTCACGGCCATCTGCCTGCTCGCGGCTCCCGAGGGCATTGCCGCTCTCGAGAAGGCGACCGAGGGCCGCGATGTGACCATCGTGTTGGGCGCGATGGACGAGCGTCTCGACGAGAACGGCTACATCGTGCCCGGGCTGGGCGACGCGGGCGACCGCCTGTACGGCCTGGTCTAAGCCCACAACGCGGCTTCGTGCCGCGGCAACTTCTCTCAAAGGCGTCATCCGTCGAATGGATGGCGCCTCTCGCGTTTGCATGGCGTGCGCAGCCATCCCCCCAGACGCAATAATTTTTCGCGACGCGCAACTAATCGCCACAAACGGTCACGACTTGACACAATGCGACACCTTCGGGTTGAATCGACGCATGACTGAAATCGCACGCCCCCTGACCTCCATTGAGGCTCTTGGGACTGCCGGCATGATGATGGCCGGCAGCAGCGCAGTCATGTGTTGTCGAATGTGTCGCTAATCTGACGACCCCTCGCCGAGACACAGCGTAGAACGCACTGCATCACGCACCGGTGCCACCCGCACCCGCCGTTCTGAGTCCATCGGGCTTCTTGCCCCGCTCACGCGCAACGTCTCACGGATGCCGCATCCTGCATCCGATTCTCGCCTCCAACGGCACCACACTCCGACCCTCGTCCGGTGAAGCTGCGCTCGTTCCGTCCGCACCTCCCCCAGGGTTCACTTCGCATCATCATCGAAGGATCTTCCCCATGTCTCTCGCCACCGTTCCCGCAACGCTCCCCCGCCAGGCCGCTTCCGTTCCGGCCTCCGCTCCCGTTCAGGCCGCGCCGCAGCCAGCCGCCGCTCCCACCGCCGGTCGCCTGCGCGCCGTGCCGAACGGCACCGAAGCCCGCGGTTTCGCCCTCTACGTCGGCCTCGACGAAGCAAAGGCCCTCGCGGCTGGCACCAGCCTCGGCCAGATCGTCGAGGCCGTGAAGACCCTCCTGGGCGAACTCGCGCCCGGCGCCGAGAGCTACGCCTCTGTCGCACTCGCTCCCGAAGGAGCCGGCGGCCGCGACGTCGACGTCGTCCGCCTGGCGCTGCAGGAGCCATCGGCCCTGGCGAAGCGCCGCGACGTCCCGGTCGAAGAAGACCTCGACCGTGCGGCATCCGGTGTGGTCATCGACATCTCGCGCAAGCGCCTGATCCTCGACAACGAATCGGTTGGGCTCACCTACAAGGAGTTCGAGCTGCTGCAGTACCTCGTGCTGCGCGAAGGCCGCACGATCGAACGCGCCGAGCTGATCACGGCACTGTGGCAGGCCGGCGACGACGAGGATGCACCGAACGAGCGCACCATCGACGTGCACATCCGCCGCCTGCGCGCCAAGCTCGACCGTTACGAGGACATCGTCCGCACCGTGCGAGGCGTGGGCTACCGCTTCGACCGCCACGCGGACGTGTCGATCCGCCACGCATCCACGCCGTCGCCCGATCTCTTCTAGGCAGAATCCAAGGCTGGCGCGGCAAACTCTCAGCGAAAATAACGGTTTGATAACTAGCGGTCGTTACCTGTCCGTTATATATTCGTAGAGCGTTAGTTGTTTTGCTGTGGCAGCTACGCAAATGTGATTGCAGGACACTCTTGGTGCAAGGGAGAAGGCCGGTCGTAAGCCTCTACGACCGGCCTTCAGTCTGTCTGGGCGGCATATGTCTGAGCGGCATGTGTCGGTGCGGCATTAGCCTGAATGCATGAGCACCGACACCGGCGAGGGACACGCCCAGCCCGCGACACGCGCATCCCGCCCACGCCTTGCGTCAGGCATCCTCACGTTCGGAGTGGGCATGCTGCTCGCTGCTGGCGGCATCGTCGGCGTGCTCGTCGGGGCCGTCTCCGGCCCGGGCTGGCTCACCGCGGCGGGAATCGGTGCCCTTGTCGTCGGGCTCGGCGTCGCCTTCCTGGGCATGGTGCTGCTCTACCGGGCGCTCGTCGCCCCCGCAAGCGGGCCACGGCCGACCCTCGGAAAGAAGTAGGCTCGAATCCCCGTCGACCGGCGACACGTGCTCCGCCGAATCGACCATTTTCCACCGCCACACAGGCCAGTGCACGATCGAAAGGACGAGCGCATGTCTCAGCGACTAGCCGTCGCCGCCTGGGAATCGCTTTTCCGAGCCCAGGTGGGCGTCATGCGCGCGCTCTCCGCCGATTTCCCCTCGCACGATCTGTCGCTCAACGAATACGACGTGCTGTTCAACCTGTCGCAGCAACCCGACCGAAGCGCGCGACTACGCGACATCAACCAGCTCGTGCTCCTCAGCCAGCCGAGCGTCTCACGTCTCGTCGATCGACTCGTCGCGCGCGGCCTGGTCGAAAAGCTGCCCGACACGCACGATCGCCGCGGCACGATCGTGCGCATCACCGATCAGGGTTTCGATCACTACCGCGCCGTGGCCGTCACACACATGCGCACCATCGACAGCATCATGTCCGAGGCGCTCACACCCGACGAACTCCGTCAGCTGGCCGCGCTCACCGATAAACTGCGGTGCCCCGACAGCGATCCCGACGAAGGCGCCTGCCCGGGCTCAGAACTCGAAGCGGCCGAGGCGCAGGCCCGCGCGCAGCCGCAGGCGTAGAAGCGATCACTCGATAGACACGATCGCTCGGTCGCGCCTCGCAGCACGCGCAGTACAGGCAGCACAGGCAGCACAGGCGGCGAGGGCGCCGGACGGCAGCAAAAACGGCCGCGGCGCGCAAGGCCTCTCGCGCACCCATCCGCGTGCATAGGGTGAGGGGATGACTGCACCCACAATCGTCTGGTTCCGCGACGACCTGCGGATGGCCGACAACCCCGCGCTGCGTCACGCCGTCGACAGTGGCACGCCCGTGCTGTGCGTGTACGTGCTCGACGAGGAGAGCGACGAGGTGCGCGCCCTCGGCGGAGCCGCCAAGTGGTGGCTGCACGGAAGTCTGACCTCGCTCGGGGCCGATCTCGCCGAAGCGGGCGCATCACTGCAGTTGCGACGCGGGCGCGCCGAAGAGGTCATCCCCGCCCTCGTCGCCGAGACGGGGGCACAGGCCGTCGTGTGGAATCGCCGCTACGGGGCGGCGCGGGACATCGATGCCCGGCTCAAGACGCGTCTGCGCGACGACGGCCTCGAGGTGAGCAGCTTCGATGCCGCGTTGCTCGTCGAACCGTGGACCATGCAGACCGGTTCGGGCGGACCCTACGCGGTCTTCACGCCTTTCTGGCGCTCGGTGCAAAAGCGCCTGCAGGAGGATCCGCCGCGGCACCCCCTGGCCCGACCGAAAGCCATCGACGGCTTCGACGGGGCGGGCGGCGGTGCCGGCGACGCGCTCGACGACTGGGACCTACTGCCGACGCATCCAGACTGGGCTGCCGGCTTGCGCGAGAACTGCGTACTCGGCGAGAAGGACGCCCACGACAAGCTGCACGGCTTCCTCGCCGACGACGTCATCGACTATGTCGACGGTCGAGATCGACCGGGCGAGAGCGTGACCTCGGGTTTGTCACCGCACCTGCGCTGGGGCGAGATCAGCCCGCACCAGATTTGGGCGACGGCGAACCAGGCGCGCGACCGCCGCAACGCCGACGCCGTCGGCAGCTTCCTGCGCGAGGTCGGATGGCGGGAGTTCACGCATCACGTGCTCTACCATTTCCCGCGGCTGGCGACCGACAATTGGCGCTCGGAATTCGACGCGTTCCCGTGGCCCGACCTCGATGAGGGTGCACTGCAGGCATGGCAGCAAGGGCGCACGGGCATCCCACTCGTCGACGCGGGCATGCGCGAGCTGTGGCACACGGGCACGATGCACAATCGGGTGCGGATGGTGACCGCATCCTTCTTGATCAAGAACCTGCTGATCGACTGGCGCCTCGGCGAGCAATGGTTCTGGGACACCCTCGTCGACGCCGACCCGGCGAACAACCCGTTCAACTGGCAGTGGGTGGCCGGCTCGGGCGCCGATGCGACCCCGTACTTCCGCGTCTTCAACCCCGAACTGCAGGCGAAGAAGTTCGACCCCCACGGTGACTACATCCGGCGCTGGGTGCCCGAGTATGGCACCGATGATTACCCGGAGCCCCTCGTCGACCTGGCGTCCACTCGGCAGGCCGCTCTCGCCGCCTATGACGTCGTGAAGCACGCGCGCGCCGAGGCACAGGGCGACTAGCCCCGAGGTGCCGGTGTCGATGCGCAGCTAGGCGCTGACGCTCGCAAGGGCTCGGAGGAGCTGATCCAGCGAGGGTGCTCCCGCGGCGCGAAAACTGCCGGCGTCGCCCTCGATGACGAGCGTCGGCGTCGAGCGGATGTCGGCGGCCTCGGCCTCGGCGGTGTGCGCCGCCACGTCGAGCTCCATGACCTCGAGCCCCGGCACGAGCTCCCGCGCCTGGGCCACGGTCGCCCGGGCGGCATGGCACGGCGCGCAAAAGGCGCTCGTGAACAGGGTGAGCTTCATGACCGGTGGAACGACGAATGCCGCACGGGTATTCCGTGCGGCATTCGCTGTGATGTCTGGTGCGTCGGGTCTAGCGGCGGCGGAACCGCTGGGCTGCCGGGCAGTCGAACGGGTCGCGGGCCGAGAGGCCGACTCGGTTCAGGTAGTCGATGACGATGGCGTAGGAGCGTGTCAGCGTCGTCTCGGTGTAGAGGATGTCCTGATCGCGGCAGTGCTCCTTGACGATGGCGCGGGCGGCAGCGAGGTGCGGACGCGGCATGTTGGGGAACAAGTGGTGCTCGATCTGGAAGTTGAGGCCGCCCATGAAGATGTTCATGCCGGCGCCGCCCTTGATGTTGCGCGAGGTGAGGACCTGCTTGCGCAGGAAGTCGAGCTTGACGCCCTCGGCGATCTGCGGCATTCCCTTGTGGTTCGGGGCGAACGAGGCCCCCATGTAGACACCGAAGACGGCCATCTGCACGCCGATGAAGGCGAACGCCATGCCGAGCGGCAGCGCCCAGAAGATCACGGCGATGTAGGCCAGCATGCGGAAGGCGATCAGGCCGAGCTCGATGAAGCGGCCCTCGACCTTGCCCTTGGCGAAGAGCGTCTGCAGCGAGCGACCGTGCAGGTTCAAGCCCTCGAGCGTGAGAAGGGGGAAGAAGAGGTAACCCTGTTTGCGGGTGATGAGGGCGAGGAAGCCCGTGCGCTCGGCGGCGTCCTTCTCCTGGAAGGAGATGGTGTCTTTCTCGATGTCGGGGTCTTTGCCGACCTGGTTGGGGTTGCCGTGGTGACGCGTGTGCTTCGTCATCCACCAGGCGTAGCTGATGCCCACGACGCCGGCGGCGAGGAAGCGGCCGAGCTTGTCGTTGGCGGGGCCCGACTCGAGCACCTGGCGGTGCGAGGCTTCGTGGGCGAGGAAGGCGAACTGCGTGAGGATGATTCCGAGTGCGCCCGCGATGAGCAACTGGTACCAGGTGTCTCCGAGAAGGATGAACCCGGTCACGCAGCCGGCGAGGGCGACGGTGAGGGCGGCCATGACGGCAATGTAATAACCGCGGGTGCGGCGCAGGAGGCCTGCATCACGCACTGTCTTGAGAAGAGAAGAGTAGGTGCTCGTCACGTTGGGGGCTGACGTGATGCGAGGGACGGTTGTGCGGACCGGTCCGAGGGTACTGCTGAGCGTCATAGGGGCTCCGGCGTCTTGATTTTCGACTTCCCAGCCGGATGCAATGAGCGTGCGCTCTTAGATATTTCGAACATAGGGGCGGCACCTGATGATTCGCCTCACATTTGACACTTAACGTCGGACTCCGTTTCGCCCGTCTGAGAAATATGGCGGAAACCTTGTTGCGTCGGAGCTTCATGAGCTACTGTGGGGTGTCAGTTGTTGTGTTGCGCATATGTATATCAAGTGGACGACTCCACCGGAGTCAGAAGCTTTTCGTCAGGAGCGATTAACTAACACCGCGACGAACGGGCCCGAAAGTCGGGTCCGGTCCCCTCACGAAAAGAGAATGTTATGTCCACTGGTACCGTCAAATGGTTCAACGCTGAAAAGGGCTTCGGATTCATTGCCCCCGACGACGGCTCGGCCGACGTCTTCGCGCACTACTCCGCCATCGCTTCGAGCGGCTACCGCTCGCTCGAAGAGAACCAGAAGGTTGAATTCGACACCGCTCAGGGCCCCAAGGGTCTCCAGGCTGAGAACATCCGCCCCCTCTAAATCTCCCTCGGGATCAGGATCGCGCTTCGGCGAGAACACCCCCGAATGAAGAATCTCTGATTCTTCTTCCCAAGAAGCCCCGGTCTTTCGGCCGGGGCTTCTTGCTTTAACTCTCCGACGCTCATCTCCCCTATGCTCGCTGCACGCGGGTCAAGGCCTTGACGCACCCGCGCGAATCCGTCGAAATGGATACACGATGAACGAACACGACGAACCCTTGCAGCTGCCGAACGATCGCGCCGATCGTCCGATCGAAGGATCGAGCCCGGCGGTCTTGGCGCTCACCCTGTCCGAAACGCGCGGCCAGCTCGCCGAGACGATGCGGGAGATCCAAGACCGGTTGACGCCCGATGCCTTGCGCGCGCGCATCCGCGACATCGTCTGGGAGCGACGCGTGGGCATTATCACCGCAGCAGCACTGGCAACCGCAGCCGTCGTGCTCGTCGTCGCCGTGAAGAAAGGCCAGAACCGATGACCGACACCGCCAAGAAGACGACTCCCGAGAACGTTCCCGAGGGTGATGACGCTCCCCGCGACACCGGCAAGGACTCCCCCGCGAAACTGAAAGGCCGTCACTGGGGGTACATCCTGAAGCGGGCCTTCCGTCAGTTCACGCAGAACCAGGGCAGCGACATCAGTGCCGCCCTCACCTATTTCACCGTTCTGGCGATCTTCCCCGGCATCCTCGCGATGGTCTCCATCCTCGCGCTCATCGGGCGCGACGAGGATGTCACCGGCCAACTCATTGCATTCATGAACTCGTCCCTGCCGCAAGACACCGCCGAGTCGCTGCGAGGGCCCATCGAGAACCTGACCTCGTCACCGGGGGCCGGCTGGGCGCTCGTGATCGGTCTTGCGGGTGCGATCTGGTCGGCATCCGGTTATGTCAGCGCCTTCTCGCGCGGCCTCAACCGCATCTACGGCGTGAAAGAGGGGCGACCGGTCTGGAAGCTGCGCCCCAAAATGCTCCTCATCACGGTCATCGTGCTCGTGACGCTCGTCATCATGTCGTTGCTCATCATCGTGTCCGGGCCGGTAGCCGAGGCCATCGGCAACTTCATCGGCTTGGGCGACGCCGCGCTGCTCACCTGGAACATCGTCAAGTGGCCCGTCACGGTGTTCCTGGCGATCTTCCTGCTGGCCGTGCTCTACCACATGACCCCCAATGTGGCTCAGCCGCGGTTCCGCTGGGTCAGCCCCGGCGCCATCTTCGGGCTCCTCGTGTGGGCGCTCGCGACCGTGGGCTTCTTCTTCTATGCCGCGAACTTCAGCAATTACGACGCGACCTATGGCTCGCTCGGTGGCGTGATCATCTTCCTGCTCTGGCTGTTCATCTCGAACAACGCCCTCGTGCTGGGCGCCCACGTCGACGCCGAAATCGAGCGGATGCGCGAGCTGCGCGCCGGCATCGAGGCGGAATACGACCTGCAACTCCCCGTCCACGACCGTGCCCAGATCGACAAGGCGATCGACGCCGCGGCGAAGGACGTGCTCAAAGCGCGCGAGTTCCGGCTCTCGGAAGGCAACCCCGCACCGGGTTCGGATGGCGACACCAGCGAGGACTCTGAACGCGGTCGCGGTGACCGTCGTGACCGCGACACGCCGTCGGGCCGGAAATAAGTAGCCCCACGCCCGGGCTTTTTTGAGGAATCTCACGTAGGCTGAGAGATGTCCTGTTGCCACACAATGGCGACGGGCCCGGGCCGGGGCGCCTCTATACTCATCTCCCTGGTTCCGTGTGCCGTTCTGATTTGCGCTGCAGATGAGGCGACCATTGGGTCGTCGAGGCGCCGGAGGATTCAACTTTGGCAACAAGCTCCACACCGGAATCGTCGAGACCCGACCGCAAGCTTGGCGACTCTTCTCCATCCGAAGCGACCACATTTTCGCTGAGCGATTCGGCACACTCCCTGCCCACGCGTCGCAGCCGACGAGCTGCAACCTCCGCCCCGGCGGCTGGCGCCCCGGTATCGTCGACTCAGCTGCCCGCGGCAGATGCTCCGAGCCTGCACACACCGTCGACCATCGTGGTCGAAGAGAGTGCACCCTCGCGCCCGCTCACGCGGCGAGAGCTGCGCGAGCAGCGCCTGCGCGAACAGGCCGAGATCGTCGCCGCGGCTGACGCGATCGACGTGCATGGCTCGGACGACGTTCCGGCCGAGCAGGGCGAACCCGTCACGGTGAGCGTCGAGGTTTCCTCCGCTCCCGAGCTGTCTGATGCGGCACCGGCGACGTCCACGATCACCATTCCCGCGGTCCACACCTCTTCCGACCAGCACGCCGCCGCTCAGGTCGCCGCGTCCGCGTCGCGCGTCGACGCATCCCCCGCCGCAACGGGCCAGAGCCCGCGGCCCGCATTCACGATTCCCGGTGCCGAGAACGTGCGGCCCGTGGCATCCGCTCGCCTCGACAGCGCCGACCGCGCGGCAATGCCGGTCCCCGCCGCCATCCTGCCCGCGTCGACCGGCGGTCACTCCGATCTGCCCGGCACCTCGACGCGCAAGGGTTTGCGCGAACGACTGCGCTCCACCCGCTCCACGTTCGCCGTGGCACTCGTCATTCCCGGGCTCGTCGGCACGTTCGCTCTTCCGGCCTACGCGCTTGCCCCGACGGCGACCGGCACAGTGGACGCCATCGGTCAGCCGATCACGCGCACCGCCGACGGACAGTCTTTGACCGTGGCGCAGACGGTTGCCCAGGCCGACCTCGCTCGCGACACCTATGACGCCACCTCGAAGGCCGACCTCTCGACGGCTCAGCGCGCCGCCGGCTTCGCGTTCGCCTCGGGTGGTGCGCTCAGCGACTACACGGCCCCTTCCGAGACCGGTTGGTGGCGCCCCGCGCCCGGCGCGATCACCTCGCCCTACGGCCCGCGTTCGCTCATCTGCAACGGCGTCGGCTGCTCGAACAGCTTCCACGAGGGCATCGACTTCGGCGGTGCGTGCGGAACGCCCGTCAAGGCGGCTTCCGACGGCCTCGTCACATTCGTCGGCAACGCCGGCGCTTTCGGCAACCGCGTCATCATCAAGCACAACGACACCGAGGAGACCATCTACGGTCACCTGCTGAGCGGTTCGTTCCAGGTCGCCGTCGGCGACGTGGTCACGGGTGGCCAGTACATCGCCGACATCGGTGCCACGGGCGTCGTCAGCGGCTGCCACCTCGACCTCAAGGTGCAGATCAACGGCGAGCACACCGACCCGGCCGTGTTCCTGCGCAGCAAGGGCGTCACCGTCTGAGTCGACTCCGCGCGGTTCACTCCGCGACGTTCACCCCGCGACGTTCACCCCGCGACATGCGGACAGAAGAAGCCCGGCTCGCCTGAGCCGGGCTTCTTCGTGTCGAGCGGCTTTTTGTCCGCGGTCCGCTTCGCTGATACGCCTTAGCGGCGGCGGCGCGAGGCTTCGAGCCAGTAGTTGCTGAAGCCCGCATCCTCCGGGTTGACGTTGGTGCCCGGGGCGACGATCTCGTCGATGCGGTCGAGGGTGGCGTCGTCGAGTTCGACGGATGCGGCATCCAGCTGCGATTCGAGCTGCTCGAGCGTGCGCGGGCCGATGATGGCACTTGTAACGCCCGGGTGGCGCAGGACGAACGCCAGGGCGAGGTGCACGAGCGGGATGCCGAGGTCGTCGGCCAGGGCCCCGAACTTGTCGGCCGCCTCGAACTTAGCGGCGATCGCCGGGTTGCTGAGGTCGTAGCGGTTGGGATCGCGGTCGCTGCGGTGTGTCGTGGGCAGGTCGCGACCCGCGCGGAACTTGCCGCTCAGCCATCCGCCGGCGAGAGGGCTCCAGACGAGCGTACCCATGCCGTGGCGGTGCGTGGTGGGCAGGAGGTCGGCTTCGATGCCACGGGTCAGAAGCGAGTAGGGCGGTTGCTCGGTGACGAAGCGTGCCGTGTGGTTTTGACGCGCGGCCCACTGCGCCTCGACCACCTGCGACGGCTGGAAGGTGGAGGAGCCGATGTAGCGGATCTTGCCCTGGCGCACGAGGTCGTCGAGAGCGCCCAGTGTCTCTTCGATGTCGGTGTGCTCATCGGGTCGGTGCATTTGGTAGAGGTCGATGTACTCGGTGCCGAGGCGCTGGAGCGAGTCTTCGACCGCACGGATCACCCAGCGACGCGACCCGCCGCGGTAGTTGGGTTGCTGCTTCATACCGTTGAAGAACTTGGTGGCGAGGACGATGTCGTCACGCTTGCCGGACTGCGCGATCGCCTTGCCGACGATTTCTTCGGATTCGCCGTAGGCGTAGATGTCGGCGGTGTCGATGAAGTTGATGCCGGCGTCGATAGCGCGGTGGATGACCCGGATCGAGTCGTCGTGGTCTTTATTGCCCCAGTCGCCGAACATCATGGTGCCGAGGCACAGGCGGCTGACCTCGACGCCCGTGCGGCCGAGGATGGTGGTGGGTTGGCTGGCGGATTCTGTGTTGGTCTGCTCTGACATGCGCCCCACCCTACGCTTCGCGCATGACCGAACGGATGGGGTGGCGCGAACCGCTGCCGAGGGCTACGCCGCGGCGTAGCGCTCGTCGAGCACGTAGCCGCTGTCGTGGATGACCGGGAGAACCAGCGTCGGCGGCATCTCGGTGCGGGCGAGCTCGCGCTCGGTGGCCGTGTAGTCGTCCCACGCGCGGGCATCGTAGGTGGTGTCGGCGAAGGACGCGTCGGCCCTGTGACCCTCCCAGACGGCCCGGCCCCTGCCCGTGCCCGTTGCCGTTGCCGTCTGCGCCGGGACGACCGTCGAGGCGGAGTCTGCGCGGCCCGTGAGGCGCTTGACGAGCGGAACGACGGCCTGCAGGCCGATAACGATCCACACGGCGTTGACGGCGGCGGAGGGCCACGCCTGGCTGACCGTTGCGCTGACGCAGAGTAGCGCCGCACCCGCGATGTTGAGGGACTGGAACGTGGCCGACGTGGAGGTCAGTTTGCCGAACGTCAGGAGGGCGTAAGCCGTGACGGTGCCGAGCGCGCCGAGCCAGCCGGCGAGGGTGAGGAAAAGCGAGGAATCCACGTGCGGGTGCAACTTTCGGGAACGACGATCACCGCGTCAGCGGTGAGGTGTGAAGGGGTATGAGGCAATCATCCGTCACTCGACGCCTAAGCACAAATAACGAATCCTGATGCAATGCATTAGATTTGCTTACTATGGATATGGATCCGAAGCGCCTCTCGTTTTTGCTCGCCGTCGCGCGATACGGGAGCATCCTGGCGGCCGCCGATTCGCTGCACCTGACCGCATCCGCCGTGTCGCAGCAGGTGAGCCGGCTCGAGAAGGAGGAGGGCGTCGAGCTGCTCGAGCGCGGGCCCCGGGGCGTCGGCCTGACGCCGGCCGGCCGCATCCTGGTCGAAGCCGCCGAGAACATCGAGCGCGAACTGGCCGATGCGCGCAGCCGGCTCTCTGAAGCCCAGCACGGCGTGACCGGGCGCGTGGTCATCGGGGCGTTCCAAACGGTCGTCTCGGGCTTCCTGGTGCCCATTCTCGACCACCTGCACGAGGCTTTGCCCGGCCTCGAGCTCAGCATCGCGGATGCCACGAGCGCGAGGCTTCCTCGAATGCTGCGCACCGGCGAGGCCGACCTCATCATCGTCGACCGCGACCTCGCCGACACGGGCCACACGCCCGCTCACACAGCCGATGTGCCGCTGCTGGACGAACCGTGGCGGTTGGTCGTCCCCCGGGGCTCGACGTTCGACCTGAGCGGCGCGGGGCTCGAGAAGCTGCCGTGGCTCGGGGTGGCGCCCGGCGGAGCATCCGAACTGCCCGTCGAACGCGCGAAGGCCGCGCTCGGCATCACTCCCCCGGTCGTGCACCGCTACGAAGACTTCCAGGCGGCGCTGGCGCTCGTGCAGGGCGGTCTGGGCGTGACGTTGTTGCCCGCACTGACCGTGCGCTTGGGTGTGCCAGAAGGTCTGGATGTCATCGACCTGCCCGGGCTCGGCAGCAGGCACCTCACCATCCGGCATCGGTCGACGCGGCGCGAGCCCGGAGCGGGGACGCGGGCCGTCGTAACCGAACTCGTCCGGGCGGCCGGGGAACTGGATGTCCTCGGGAGCGGCGACTGAGAGCGCGGGCGGCGCCGATTGCGGGGGCAGACATCGGTCACTCCGGCGGCAGATGCGCGGATGCATCCGATACTGCAGAGGGACGCGGAAGCCGACGCACACTCAGCCAGAGATTCGGCCGGCCACGTTAAACGAAAACGGCCCGCCGAAGCGAGCCGTTTCGATCTGTCTCAACCAGATCTGTGGATGTCAATCCTGTGCGCCCGGAGGGATTCGAACCCCCAACCTTCTGATCCGTAGTCAGATGCTCTATCCGTTGAGCTACGGGCGCATGGCTTGTTCTCGAGGAGTTTGTGCTCTTCAAGGCCGAAGATGAGCCTACACGAAGCTTGCGGGCGACGCCAATCGAGGCCGGGCGTGCGCGATTCGCCGTGGATTGGAACTGCGAAATTCGTGCGTACGAACAGTATGCATTCGGCGGTATACGGCCAGAAGTCGCCGTAAACTCGCGGGGTGAACGACTCCGCCGTGCCACCCGAGGCACACTCCCCCAGCTCAGCCGACCTGCGCCGATGGCGACGATACCTCGCCGACGAGCGGGCCGAGGCGGCCACCTACCGCGACCTGGCCGAGCGCCGAGACGGGCAGGAGCGCGACATCCTGCTGGCCCTCGCCGATGCCGAAGGCCGCCACGAGGCGCACTGGCTCGAATTGCTCGGTGACCGCGAGGGCAAGCCGGCGCGCACCGACCTGCGCACCCGCATTCTGGGCACGCTCGCGCGGCGCTTCGGCTCGATCTTCGTGCTCGCGCTCGTTCAGCGGGCCGAGGGTCGCTCACCGTATGCGGACGACACGGATGCGACCGTGGCCATGGCGGCGGATGAGCGCATCCACGGTGAGGTCGTGCGGGGCCTGGCAGCTCGGGGCCGCAGTCAGCTGTCGGGCACGTTCCGCGCCGCGGTCTTCGGTGCCAACGACGGGCTCGTCTCGAACATGGCGCTCGTGGTGGGCATCAGCGCGACGGGTGTGCCCACTCCCCTGGTGCTCGCGTCGGGCGTGGCCGGTCTGCTCGCGGGCGCGCTGTCGATGGGCGCGGGCGAGTATGTCTCGGTGTCGTCGCAACGCGAGTTGCTGTCGGCATCCACCCCCGATCCCGATGCGCGCACGGTGGTTCCGCACCTCGACGTCGACGCCAACGAACTGGCGCTCGTCTACCGGGCCCGTGGCATGGAACAAGGGGCCGCCGAGGAGCACGCCCGCGAAATGATCTCGGGTGCCGAATGCGCGCACGGCGACGATCCGCACGTCTCGGCCTCGAACGCTCCCGACGAATCCCGCGACGAACACGAAGCCATCGGGTCGGCGTGGGGGGCCGCGATCTCGAGCTTCCTGTTCTTCGCCTCGGGCGCGATCATCCCGATCATCCCCTACCTCTTCGGCATGGGCGGGCTGCCCGCACTCGTCGTCGCCGCCGTCCTCGTCGGGCTCGCCCTGCTGGTCACGGGTGCGACGGTCGGCGTTCTCTCGGGGGCGTCCCCTCTGAAACGTGCGTTGCGGCAGCTGGCCATCGGCTACGGGGCTGCGATCGCGACCTATCTGCTCGGCCTGCTGTTCGGAACGTCGGTCGCTTAGCTCCAGCCGGGCGCGAACGGACTGACACCGTGAGGCCGCGCGCGTACGTCGTGGTCGCCGGCGCACGGGCACCCTGCATCCTGACGCCACGCGCGGCCGCGGCGCTTTAGCCCCAGAGCTGCTGAGTGGCCCGGCGCGCCCCTTCCGAAAGCGTTTCGAGTTTCGCCCCCGCGATCTGCGGATGGATGCGCCCGCCCAGGCCGCAGTCGGTCGACGCGATGACCCGCTCGCGCCCGACCGCCGCGGCGAAACGCCCGATGCGCTGCGCCACCAGATCCGGATGCTCGACAACATTCGTGGCGTGGCTCACGACGCCCGGAATGAGCACCTTGCCGTCGGGCACGACGACATCGCCCCACACGGTCCACTCGTGCTCATGCCGCACGTTTCCCGCCTCGAACGAGTAGCCGCCCGCGTTGATCTCGAGCATGAGGTCGACGATGTGCTTCAGCTCGATGTCGGTCGTGTGCGGGCCGTGCCAGCTGCCCCAACACAGGTGGAAGCGGATGCGGTCCTCGGGCAGCCCGCGGATGGCGTGATTCAACGCCTCGACCCGGATGCGGGTGAACGCGCGGTAGTCCTCGACGGACGGCTCAGGGCTGATCTGGTCCCAGTTCTCGGCGATCGAGGGGTCGTCGATCTGCAGGATGAGGCCCGCGTCGATGATGGCGCGGTACTCCTCGCGCAGCACCTCGGCCCACGCCCACACATGCTCCTCGTCGGTGGCGTAGTGGTGGTTCGCGACGCGCGCACCGCTGCCGGGCGAGAGGGCCGTCAGGAAACCGTCGGCGATACCCGCCGCGTCGAGCGCGCGACGGAGGTTGGAGGCATCCGAGGCGACCTGCTCGTGGCCCACATAGCGCAGCGGGCCCGTGGTCGACGGGAAGGCCGTGGCGCCCGAACCGGTCGAGATGCCGGATGTCGGGTCGGTATAGGCGTCGTGAAAACGCACCCAGTCGCGGCGATCGGGGAAGGACGTGAGGCGCACATCGCCCGGGGAGGAGCGCACGGGCTGCTGGCTGAAGATGTTCTCATCGGTGAGGGTGAGGCCCGCCACGCGCTGGAAGGAATATGACCACCAGGCGCCGTAGTCGACCGCGCTCGTCATGGCCTTGCCGAACTCGCCGTCGTTGGGCTGGCTGATGCCCGCGGCGGCCTGGCGGGCCACCACATCGTCGACGGCGCCCGCGAGCTGCTGCTCGAACTCGGGCGTCGACACGAGCGTGAAACCGTCGTCGGCGAACTCGCGTGCCTCGTTCGCCGCGATGAGCTCGGGCGTGCGCGGCAACGAACCCGCGTGGCTGGTCTGGATGAAATCGTCGTTCAGCAAGGGCACGGTGGCCTCCTCGATCGTCGTTCGAATGCCGGGGCTGGTTGCCGCCGACCGCGCGCGAGGCTTCGCATGATGCGCATCACTGCCGCCCAGTTTTCCACGTCGCGGCGCCGAAGCGGCAATGTTTCCTCGTGTTTCCAGCCGGACAGGGCATCATGGGTAAGCACAGGCCACCGCCTCTGCAGACGAACTGCACGCCCACCGCATCCCCCGCGGTCGTGCGGCACGGAGAAAGGGAGCCGACCCATGCCACTCGTGGACAACGGCGTATACATCGCCGGCAAGCGCACCGAGAACCCCGCCAGCCTCGACGAGACATTCGAGGCCATGCGATCGCAGAACGGCATGGCCTGGATCGGCTTGTACCGCCCCGACGCCGAAGAGGTGCAGGCCGTGGCGGCCGAATTCGGGTTGCACCACCTCTCCGTGGAGGACGCCCTGTCGGGGCATCAGCGGTCCAAACTCGAGCGCTATGACGACACGCTCTTCGTCGTGCTGCGGCCTGCGCGCTACCTCGACGCCGAGGAAGAGGTCGAGTTCGGCGAGCTGCACATCTTCGTGGGGCCGGACTTCGTGGTCACCATCCGTCACGCCGAATCGCCCAACCTCGCGCGCGTGCGCAACCGCATGGAGGCGAACCCCGCGCTGCTCGCGCTCGGCCCTGAGGCGGTGCTCTATGCCATCCTCGACGAGGTCGTGGACGAGTATGCGCCAGTGATCGCTGGCCTCGAGAACGACATCGACGAGATCGAAGACCAGCTCTTCGGCACCAACGAAGACGTCGCCCAGCGCATCTACGAGCTGTCGCGAGAGGTGATCAAGTTTCAGCGGGCCGTGCATCCGCTGACCGCGATCATCGAGGCGCTGCTGCGCGGGTCGGCCAAATATCAGGTGGATGTCGAACTGCAGCGCTCCCTGCGCGACGTGCTCGACCACACCATCCGCGTCGTCGAACGCACCGACGGTTTCCGAGCACTGCTCGACAACGCGCTCACGACGCACTCGACCCTCGTAGCGCAACGCCAGAACGACGAGATGCGGCGGATGACCGAGACCAGCCTCGCCCAGAACGAAGAGGTCAAGCGCATCTCGGCGTGGGCCGCCATCCTCTTCGCCCCCACGCTCATCGGCGCCATCTACGGCATGAACTTCGACAACATGCCCGAACTCCACTGGGAGTATGGCTACCCCATGGCCATCGGCCTCATGGTGTTGAGCGGCATCGGGTTGTACGTGGCGTTCAAGTTCAGGAAGTGGTTGTAGCGGGTCGCACGAGTCGTATGCTCGCTAGGTGAGCGATACGACGGTAACGAGCGGGCCGGAGGCGGCGTCGGGCGACGACGCGGGCGAGGAGACGTCCGGCGGAAGCATCCGCACGGTGGTGATCGCGTTCGTGGCCAACCTGCTGGTGGCGGTGGCCAAGACGATCGCCGCATTCGTGACCGGGTCAGCCTCGATGGTCGCCGAATCGGCGCACTCGTGGGCGGATGCGGGCAACGAGATCTTCCTACTTATAGCCGAACGTCGCTCGGTGAAGAAGATCGACGGCAGCCATCCGCGCGGGTATGGGCGTGAGGCCTACGTGTGGTCGCTGTTCGCCGCCGTCGGGCTGTTCACGGCCGGCGCCGTCGTGTCGATTCAGCACGGCATCCAAGAGCTGTCGAACCCCGAGGAATCCTCCGATCAAATCGTCGCGTACATCGTGCTCGCGATCGCCTTCGTGCTCGAGGGTTTCTCCTTCGTGCAGTCCTATCTGCAGGCGAAGAAGACCGCCGAGGCTCGCGGGATGGGCACGTTGCACCACGTGTTGGGCACGTCGAACACCACGCTGCGGGCCGTCTTCGCCGAGGATGCGGCCGCGCTCATCGGACTCGTCATCGCCTTCTTCGGTGTGTTCCTGCACCAGGTCACGGGAAACGCCGTGTTCGACGCGGTCGGGTCGATCTTGGTGGGCGTTCTGCTCGCCGTCGTGGCGCTCGTGCTCATCGACCGCAACCGCCGCTTCCTGGTGGGCGAGCCGGCCTCGGCCGAGGTGCGGCGCCGCATCGTGGGGCTGCTGCTCGAGCGCGACGACGTCGAACGCGTCACCTACCTGCACCTCGAGTTCGTGGGTCCCGAGCGTTTCTTCCTCGTGGCCTCGATCGACCTGACCGGCAACGACCGCGAGGTGGATGTCGCGCGCGAACTCCGGCGCATCGCCACCGACCTGGAGCAGAGCCCCTACATCGCGGATGCCGTGCTGACGTTGTCGACTCCGGACGAAGCGTCGTTGACGGCGTAGGCGAACCGGCGGAACACACACGCCGTTCAATGTGCGGAAATGGCGGGAGGCACGCCGTTTGATATGCGGAGACGGCGGGATTTGAACCCGCGGTCCCCGTGAGGGGACTCCACCTTAGCAGGGTGGTGCACTCGGCCGGACTATGCGACGTCTCCAATGCGGCCGGCTGGCGGACGCACGTCTGCAATCATAACGGGTGCCGGGGCGCGAACCCAATCCGGGCCGACGACGGGTTGTCGCGGCATCCGTTCGGTGGTGGTTAGTTGTTGCCTTTGGAGCAGGTGCGGTCTTCGGCGGTCTGGCCGAGCACGTTCTCGGGCAGGGCGACGGCGCCCCCGGGGGTGGCGGGAGGAGTGGTCGCGCCGGCGTCGAGCGGGGGCGTCGTTGCGGTCTCGACGGGGGCCGGGGTTTCGACGGGCGCGGGGGTTTCGGTGGCGCCCGGAGCGTTGGGGTCGAGCTCGGAGCCGACGCCCGTGCCACCCGTCAGCGAGATGGGCTGGTCGTTCTGAATGGCTTGGAACAGCGCGTTGGCCGACGATTTGATCGGCAGCACGCCGCTCTGGCCGCCGGACTCACCGATGCCGTTGGGGTATTGCACGAACACGATCTGGTCGAACGGGATGTCTTTCAGCGCGAGCGCGATCGAGACCATGTTGTTGAGGTTGTTGAGGTGGTTCGACAGCGTCATATTGCTGGCCGCGGCCTTGGCGATGCCGAACAGCTTGGTCGGGTCGGACAGCGTGTTGCCGTCTTTGAGCGTGCGCACGAGCGCCGAGAGGAAGACCTGCTGGTTGCTGATGCGGCCGAGGTCGGATCCGTCGCCGACGCCGTGCCGGGTGCGCAGGAACTGCAGAGCTTCGAGGCCCTGCAGGTTGTGCGTGCCCGCGGCGAGGTCGAGGCCGGTGTAGGGGTCTTTGATGGGCGATCCGACACAGACATCCACGCCGCCGACCGCGTTGGACAGCTCGATGACGCCGTTGAATTGCACCTCGGCGGCGAACGGGATGCTGAGGCCCGTGAGTTTCTCGACCGTGAGCACGGTGCAGGGCAGGCCGCCATAGCTGAGCGTCGTGTTGATCTTCTGCGAGCTCATGGCGCCGTAGGTTCCGCCGTTGGGATTCGGGCACGCGGGGATGGGCACGAAGAGGTCGCGGGGGAAGCTCACGACCGTGGCGCTGCTGTGATCTTCCGAGATGTGCAGCAGCATGGTCACGTCGTTGAGGGTGGCCGTCTCTTTCTCGGGATCGCCGAACATGGCGTCCTGGCCCTGGCGGCTGTCGCTGCCGACGAGCAGCAAGTTCACGCCGCCCTCGATGGCGTCGATATCGGGCATCTGCACGCCCGGCGTCTCGTTGGCCAGGGTGACCGACGGCTGGATGCTGGACACCACGCTCCAGGCGGCGATCGCGGCGACCGATCCGCCGCTCACGAGCAGGACGGCCACGGCGGCGGCCAGGAACTTGAGCACGGAGCCGACGGGGCTGTAGCGCTTGAGACGGCCGTGGCGCGCGATCGTGGGAACACGGGCAGCGCGGCGAGGACGACGTCCCAGATCGCTCACAGATGTTCCCCTCGTTGCCCTAACCGTGCGGATGACACGGATGATGCGGTTCGTGCAGGCACTTCTGCGGAGGGCGTGGGATTCGAACCCACGAGACATTTCTGCCCACTGGTTTTCAAGACCAGCTCCATCGGCCGCTCGGACAGCCCTCCCAGCCGCGCAAAACCTCACCCGACCTCGGATGATTCTATCTGATGGACTGTTTCGGGCTCGTCACATCCGCGCGGGGCGGGTTGAACGTCAGTCGCGCGCGCCCGGGAGCGACAACAGCACAGCGGCCAAACCGTCGTCGTCGACCGCGCCCGTGACCTCGGTGGCGACCTCTTTCACCTCATCGGGAGCCTGCCCCATCGCGACCGCGCGGCCGCCCGCCGAACCCGCCCAGGTGAGCATTTCGATGTCGTTGCGACCGTCGCCGGCCACGAGCACACGGGATGCCGGAACGCCCACCCAGTCGCGCACGCGCTGCAGAGCCGTGGACTTGTTCACGCCGAGCGGCGCGATGTCGAGCCACGCCGTCCAGCCGATCGAATAGGTGACCTGATGCAGGCCCATGCTCTCGACGATCTTCAGGAACTCCTGCTCGCCGTGCTCGGGCGACACGACGACGACGCGCGTGACCGGGTCGTGCAGCAGACGCTCGAAGGGCACCATCTCGGCGTTGTCGAGGTTCCAATCGACCATGCCCTGGGTGTAGCGGCGGAACCCGTCGGGGTATTCGACCATGTATCGGCCGTCGTCGAGCGAGCTGGCGATGGTCTTCAACACGTCGCTCGGGTCGAACGTCTCGATGAGGTGCCGGCGATAACCGTCGGCCTCGTCATCGTCGCGTTTCATGACCAAGGCCCCGTTGGCGCACACCACGTAGTCGGGGTTGATGCCGAGGGTCTCGAGCACGGGTGCCGTGGTCTCCCAGCTGCGGCCCGTGGCGAGCATGATCTCGTGGCCCGCCTCTGTTGCACGCGCGACGGCGTGCTTCACGGCATCCGTGCACGTGCCGTCTTCGTGCAGCACCGTGCCGTCGACGTCGAGCGCGACGAGCCAGCGCGTGGATTCGGTATCGCTCACGCGTTCACCGGCAGGGCCACCTCGAGGCCGCCCAGGTAGGGGCGCAGCACCTCGGGGATGAACACCGAACCATCGGCGCGCTGGTGGGTCTCGAGCAGCGCGACGATCCAGCGCGTCGTGGCGAGCGTGCCGTTGAGCGTGGCCGCGGGCGTGGTCTTGCCGTCTTCGCCGCGGAAACGTGTGCTCAGGCGACGCGCCTGGTAGGTGGTGCAGTTGGAGGTGGAGGTGAGCTCACGGTAGGCGCCCTGCGTGGGCACCCAGGCCTCGACGTCGAACTTGCGGGCCGCGCTCGAGCCCAGGTCGCCCGCTGCCGTGTCGATGACGCGGTAGCTGAGGCCGAGGTCGCGCAGCATGCCCTCTTGCCACCCGAGCAGGCGCTGGTGCTCTTCTTCGGCGTCTTCGGGGCGCGTGTAGACGAACATCTCGAGCTTGTTGAACTGGTGCACACGGATGATTCCTCGGGTGTCCTTGCCATAGGAGCCCGCCTCCTTGCGGTAGCACGTGGACCATCCGGCGTAGCGCAGCGGACCCTTCTCGAGGTCGATGATCTCGTCGGAGTGGTAGCCGGCCATGGCCACCTCGCTCGTGCCCGTGAGGTAGAGGTCTTCGTCTTCGAGGTGGTAGACCTCGTCGGCGTGCGAGCCGAGAAATCCGGTGCCGGCCATGATCTCGGGGCGCACGAGCGTGGGCGTGATGAGGGGCGTGAAACCGGCGTTGAGCGCGCGGTCGAGGCCGAGGCTCATGAGCGCGATCTCGAGGCGGGCGCCGATGCCGCTGAGGAAGTAGAAGCGCGAACCGCTGACCTTGGTGCCGCGGGCCATGTCGATGGCTCCGAGCATCTCGCCGATCTCGAGGTGGTCGCGCACGGGGAAGTCGAACTCGGGTTTGTCGCCGACCTCGCGCAGCGTGACGAAGTCGTCTTCGCCGCCCTCTGGCACACCGTCGACGATGAGGTTCTGGATGCTGCCGGCGAGGCGCACGAACTCGGCCTCGCTCTCGTTGGAGAGCTGCTGAGCCTCTTTCACCTTGTCGGCCAGCCCCTTGGCCTCGGCGACGAGGACGGCCTTCTCCTCTTTGGGAGCCTTGGCCACGAGCTTGCCGAACGCGTTCTGCTCGGCGCGCAGCTCTTCGTAGGCCGAGATGGCGGCACGGCGGGAGCTGTCGGCGGCGAGGGCTTCGTCGACGACGGAGACGGAGGCGCCCCTCGCCTTCTGCGAGCGCCGGAAGAGGTCGGGTTGGTCGCGGAGGAGCACTGGATCGATCACCCGCCAAGTCTATCGACCGAACAGTTCTGCACAGGCGTCGGGGTGCGTGCGTGCCGCAATCATCCTCGCGGCCGAGGGCGGATGGCGCGCCGTACCGTAGCGTGGGCTGCATGACCATCGAGGCGGCAGGACCGGACGGCGCGGCACGCGAGACTCCCCGCCAGATCGACGAGCTACGGCGCGCCAAAAGCGCCGAGGCCGACACCCCGACGAAAACGCGCCGCGCGGCTGTCGTCTACAACCCCGTCAAGGTGCGCGTTGCCGATCTGCGGGCACTCATCGAGCCCGCCGCGGCGGAGGCCGGGTGGGCCGAGACGCAGTGGGTCGAGACGAGTGTCGAAGACCCGGGCGAGGGCGTCACACGTGAGCTGGCGCGGGCGGGCATCGACATGGTTTTCGCGGCCGGCGGCGACGGCACGGTGCGATCGGTTGCGCAAGGGTTGCGCGACTCGGGGGCATCGCTCGCGATCATCCCGAGCGGCACGGGCAATCTGCTGGCGCGCAACCTCAATTTGCCCCTGTCGGATGTGCCCGCCTCTGTCGCCATCGCGTTTCAGGGCACCGACCGCAAGATCGACCTCGGCATCGTCACGATCGGGCGCGAAGACGGCCCCGACGAGAAACACGCCTTCCTCGTGATGGCGGGCATGGGCATCGACGCCACCATCATGGCCAACACGAATCCGGCACTGAAGAAGGCCGTCGGATGGCTCGCCTACGTCGATGCGGGCATGCGCGCCCTGCCCAAGGCCCGACCCTTCAAGATCCGCTATCAGCTGCGCGGGCGTCATGAGCATACGGCGCACGTCTCGACCATCCTGTTCGGAAATTGCGGAACCCTGCCCGGCAATATCGAGCTGCTGCCCGATGCCGTGGTCGACGACGGGCTTCTCGATATCGCGTTCCTGCAGCCCAAGGGCGTGTTCGGGTGGGTGCAGGTGTGGCGCAAGGTGCGGTGGGAGAACAGCGCTCTGGCGAAGTCGTCGCTCGGCCGCACGATCGTGAAGGCGACCGACAACGGTGGGCCCAAGATGGTGACGTATCTGCGGTCGGAGTCGACGACGATCGTGCTCGAGGAGCCGCAGGAGATCGAACTCGACGGCGACGAGTTCGGGCGGGCGACTCGTGCGCGGTTCTCGACCGACGCCGGCGCTTTGCTGGTGCGTGTGCCGGCGGTCTAGGCGCGGCGTTCGGAGTTCTTCGGCCAGCCCGAGTACCGCGTCGCCGCGAAGAGGGCGCTTGCCACGACGATGCCGAGGCCGGCCATGAGAAGCATGGCCGAAGGTTCGAAGTAGGGGCGGCGGTCGAAGCCCCAGTACATGGTGCTCGGATCGGAGCGGATGAGGACACGCTCTTCGGCGTCGGTGTAGGCGTTCATCTGTGAGATGTCCTCGCCGTTATAGGGCGTGACGGTCACGGGTGCGGGCACGAGACCGCTGCGGATGGTGTCGGACAGGCGGCCCGTGCGCAACTCGGCGATTCCGCGCAGGGTGGGGTCGACGCCATCCGCGAGCACGATCGTCGCCTCGGCCTCGGCGATACGGTCGTGGGCGGTGACCCAGACGGCGCCGAGACCCGATGCGGTGACGAGTGCGCCGACGATGAAGAGCGACCACACGCGCGCGGCCGGCTTCACACCGAGCAGCCGACGCCCCGCCTCGCGGATACGCATCAGCGTGCGCGGGACCTGTCGGAGGACCCCGACTGATCGAACGGCACGAAGGTGGCGGCCGAACTCTGCCAGGGGGCACGATCGCCGGAGCCGTCGATAACTCTGCCGCCGTCGACGTCGAAGGACGCGAAGTGACCGTCGGCAGCGGTGTCGTCGACGGCGTCGCCAGCCGCGTCGGGAAGGAGTGGGCGCGCGGCCAACCAGCTCGCGGCGACGAAGAACAGCGCGCCCATGAGCGTGGCGCCCCCGACGATGACCAGGGTGGGCCCGAGAATCCACGCCACCTGCACCGCGGCGTAGTCGACGGGTTCGTCGGCCGAGGTCTGCGATCCGGCGAGCGGGCTGTACATCATGAAGAGCGACCAACGGGTGAGCGAGACGCCGGCCACCGTGACGGCGGCGCCCGCGGCGAAGAGCACGTAGAGCCAGGGGTTGCGCCACGGCGAGATGCGGCGGCGGGTGGATGTCGGCGCACTGCTGTTGCCCGTGTGCGCTTCGGAGTCAGGGCGTGCCGCGGGCACCGACGCCGATGAATCGCTCGAGGTGCCGCGGTACGTGTGAGCCCCGCTCGGCGTTGCCGACGCTGACGCGCGCGCAGCGCCGTCGCCAACCGGCGCGAATGCCGATGGGGATGCGGATGTGTCGGCGGCGTCCGCAGCCGCATACGGAGACAGACGGGCCGCCTCCTCGGGCGGCATGCTGATCAGCGAGCGGGCCTCGGTTCTCTGGCCGGGCAGTTCGCGAGCTGTGGCTCCGCCGCGGGCACGACGACGTTCTCCGAGACCGGAGGTCGTGGCGGAGTTCGGGTGCGAGGACGCGGGTGCGACCGGAGACCCCGACCCGGCGCCGGAACGACCGGGGGCGTATGGCGACGTGCGCGAGGCATCCCGCACACCGTCGGCCTGCGGAAAGCCGCGCTGGAACTCGGGGGCGAAGCGGGGGTCGAACGAGGCGTCGTCGCTCATCGGGCGGTCCTCACGGTCGGGCGGTCACCGGAGTGACCGTGATCTGGCGGCGACGCGTCGGTCACCCGGCGGCCTCACCGCTCAGGGGTATCGTACGGTTCGCCCGAGACGAGCGCACGCAACCAGTCGCGCGCCTCGATGAAGACGGCGTCGGAGTAGCGGTCGTCGTAGGCGTTCGGGACGCGGTCGGCGCGCGGATAGGAGCCGAGGAAACGCACCTCGGGGCTGAACCGGCGCACACCCAGCAGGGCGTCGGCCACGCGCTCGTCGAGGATGTGACCGTCGGCGTCGATGACGAAACGGTAGCGGCCGAGCTCGTCCCCGACGGGCCGCGATTCGAGCAGGCTCATGTTGACGCCGCGCGTGGAGAACTGCTCGAGCAACTCGAGCAACGCGCCCGCGCGATCGACGGGAAGCTCGGCGATGAGGCTCGTCTTATCGGCACCGGTCGGTGCGGGAAGCGCGCCCGGGCGGCCGACGAGTACGAAGCGCGTGACGGCGTTCTTGTTGTCGCCGATGTCGCTCGCGAGCACGTCGAGGTCGTAGTGCTCGACGATTCCGGGGGGTGCGATGGCGGCGTGCCCCGGGCGAAGGGGCTCGTCGAAGAGATCGGCCGCGGCCGCGACGTTGCTGGAGGCCGGGATGTGCGCGTGGTCGGGCACCGCGGCATCCAACCATTTGCGGCACTGGGCGTAAGCGACCGGATGCCCGTTCACCACAGTGACCTCATCCAGCGTCGTGCCCGGCCGCGCCACGAGGACGAAGTTGACGTTGACCAGGTATTCGCCGACGATGCGCAGATCGGGAAGCGTGGCAAGGGCGTCTTGCGCGACCGAGACGCCGCCGTCGACCGAGTTCTCGATCGCGATCATGGCGGCGTCGCTGCGCCCGGCGATCACGTCTCCGAGCGCCTCACCCACGTTGTTCACGGTGCGCCAGATCTGGCCGACCGCCTCGGGCACCTGCGCCAGGGCGGCCTCGGTGAATGTTCCGCGCGGGCCCAGGAAGCTGTAGGTGCGTTCGGGGGCGGATGCGGCGGCTTCAGACATAGAGGAAGCGTATCGGCTCGCGGCACCCCGTCGACGTACCACTTCTTCTGCACAAGCACCGATCTGCGAATCTCTCCACAGGCGCGTCAAGGGCTGTCAGGGCGTCGCCGTCCGGTGCCAGAATGGGCACATGACGACGCGAGCAGGAACCCCAGCACAAGAGTCCGACCTCATCGATGTCGAGGCGCTCATCAAGGCCTATTACGACCTCAAACCGGATGTCTCCGAGCCCGAGCAGCGGGTCGTCTTCGGCACCTCGGGCCATCGCGGTTCGTCGCTCAAGACCGCCTTCAACGAAGACCACATCGCGGCCACCACGCAGGCCATCGTCGAATACCGAGCCAGCCAGGGCATCACCGGCCCGCTGTTTCTCGGCGCCGACACGCACGCCCTCAGCGCCCCTGCCCGCACGACGGCCCTCGAGGTGCTCGTGGCCAACGAGGTGCGTGTGCTCGTCGACGAGTTCGACGACTTCGTTCCCACCCCGGCGCTCAGCCACGCCATCCTGCGCTACAACAACGCGGGCAATGACGACGAAGCCGACGGCATCGTCGTCACGCCGAGCCACAACCCGCCCGCTGACGGTGGCTTCAAGTACAACCCCCCGCACGGCGGCCCGGCCGACAGCGACGCCACGAGCTGGATCGCGAACCGCGCCAACGAGCTCATCGAGGGCGGCATGGTCGAGGTCAAGATGGCCGAGCCGAGCGCCGTCGAGACCTATGACTTCCGCGGCCACTACGTCGACGACCTCGAGAACATCATCGATGTCGCGGCCATCAAGAAGGCCGGCGTGCGCATCGGCGCCGACCCGCTGGGTGGCGCGAGCGTGCACTACTGGCAGGCCATCGCCGAGCGCTACGAGCTCGACCTCACTGTGGTCAACCCCGACGTCGACCCCACGTGGCGCTTCATGACGCTCGACTGGGACGAGAAGATCCGCATGGACCCGTCGAGCCCCTCGGCCATGGCATCGGTTCTGGCTCACAAAGACGAGTACGACGTGCTCACGGGCAACGACGCCGACGCCGACCGGCACGGCATCGTGACACCCGACGGCGGCCTGATGAACCCCAACCACTACCTGGCCGTCGCCATCGACTACCTCTACCAGCACCGCGACGGGTGGAAGAGCGACGCGGCCATCGGCAAGACGCTCGTCTCGTCGAGCATCATCGACAAGGTGGCCGAATCGCTCGGCCGTCGCCTCTGGGAGGTCCCCGTCGGCTTCAAGTGGTTCGTTCCCGGACTCGTCGACGGCTCGGTCGGTTTCGGTGGCGAAGAGAGCGCCGGCGCGAGCTTCCTGCGCTTCGACGGCACGGTCTGGACGACCGATAAAGATGGCATCCTGCTCGCTCTGTTGGCCAGCGAGATCATCGCCGTCACGGGCAAGACGCCGTCGCAGCTCTACACCGAGCTCACCGAGAAGTTCGGCGACCCCGTCTACCAGCGTGTCGACGCCGCCGCGTCGAAGGCCCAGAAGGCGAAGCTCGGCAAGCTCGACGGCGATGCCATCACGGCCACCGAGCTGGCGGGCGACCCGATCACCGCCAAGCTCACGCACGCGCCCGGCAACGACGCAGCCGTCGGCGGCCTCAAGGTCGTCACCGACAAGGCGTGGTTCGCGGCCCGACCCTCCGGCACCGAAGACGTCTACAAGATCTATGCCGAATCGTTCGTCGGCGAAGACCACCTGCGCCAGGTGCAAGACGAAGCCAAGAAGATCGTCGACGCGGCCATCGCCGAGTAGACGACGCACAAGAAGTCAGGCATACGGGCCTGCGGTCGGCTTCGGCTGGGCGCGGGCCCGATTGCTCAGCTGGCCGGCGCACTGCAGAACCACGCGTTCGGCTGGCGCTGACACTCACGGACCAGGCGTTCCGCTAGGCCCGGACGCTCCAGAGCCAGGCGTTCCGCTAGGCCCGGACGCTCGAGAGCCAGGCGTTCGGCTAGGCCGGGACGCTCCAGAACCAGGCGTTGCCGCCCGGGTGCTCAACCGTGATCGTCTCGTCGAGGTCGCGGTAGTCGAAGTCCTTGTTGTGGCCGACAGCCTTGATGATCGTCTTGTCGCCCTCGGTCGTGACCTGCGAGACGATCATGACGTGATCGGGGATGTTGTTCTGGTTCCAGTCGAACATCGCCACGTCGCCCACCTTCACCTGATCGCGCTGATCGAGCGACAAGCGAGTCAGGCCGAGGGACGGGGTGGCCTGGAAGTACTGATCCATGGCCGGCACATAACCCCACGCCGGAGTCCAGTCGGCTGCCTGGTTCGTGTTGTGCCAGGCCGGGTTCTGCGTCCAGCCGCGCTGAATGAGCGTCTGGCTGACGAAGTTGGCGCAGTCGCCACCCACCGGGTTGAGGTTGCCCCACTCGGCGAGGTTGTAATCCTTCCAATGGGACAACGCGTACTGCATCTGCTTGTCGAGAGGCGTGACCGACTCGAAGCGGTAGGCCGCGTCACCGGGAAGAGACACCGGCTCACCCGCCGCCGACACCTCGAGCGCCGCATCGGCCGGCTGGAAGTTCGCCGCCGCCGGCGTGACCGCCGTGACCGTCTTGTCATCGACCACCGTCACATCGGTGGCCGGAACGCCGCCCACCGTGACCGCGTCGACCTTCGACAGGCCCGAGCCCGCGATCGTGATCGTCGTGCCACCCGACAGGGCACCCGCCGCCGGAGAGACCTCGGAAACGGCCGGGGCCGTTGACGAAGCATCCGCCGAAGACGTCGACGACGCCGTGGGGGTCGGCGAAGACGTCGACGCGACAGGCTGCGTGCTCGTGCACGCCGACAACACCACGACGGCGCCGACGGCGACAGACGTCAGCAGGGCGCGACGGTGGAAAGACGAAGAATGGATGAGAACCCCCTCAAGGCAACGATTCCATCGTACGGTGCACCACCGACGAAAAGGCTGGACGCGGCGCGAACGCAGCCCGCGCCCCGGCGCAATACGATGAACCCGTGGAGTCGCCGTCGCAGCAAACCGTCCCCCGCCGCACGCCCACCCTCGAAATGGTGGCCGAAGTGGCGGGAGTCTCGCGCGCCACCGTGTCCCGCGTGATCAACGACTCGCCCAAGGTCACGCCCGAAGTGATCGCCGTCGTCAACGCCGCCATCGCCGAACTCAACTACGTGCCCAACCGCGCCGCTCGGTCGCTCGCCAGCCGCAAAACCCAGGCCATCGCGCTCATCGTGCCCGAGAGCACCGCCAAGGTCTTCGCCGACCCGTTCTTCGCCTCCGTCGTGCAAGGCGTGGCCACCCACCTCTCGAGCACCGACTACACGCTCAACCTCCTCATCGCGTCAGAAACCGACCCCGACAAGACCCGGCGCTACCTGCTCGGCGGCAACGTCGACGGGGCCCTCGTCGTCTCGCACCACTCGGGCGACCACTCCTACACGCAGCTCGGCAACGCGCTGCCCATCGTCTTCGGCGGCCGGCCCCTGCAAGCCGAGGCCACCGACAGCTACTACGTCGATGCCGACAACGTGCACGGCGCCCGCATCGCCACCGAATACCTCATCGAGCACGGGCGCCGCCGCATCGCCGCCATCGCCGGCCCGCAGGACATGCCGGCGGGCATCGACCGCCTGCGCGGATTCCGCGAGGCGCTCGACGCCGCGGGTCTCACCGAAGGCCCCGTCGAGACCGCCGACTTCTCCCCCGCCGGAGGGGCCGAGGCCATGCGCCGCCTCCTCGCCACCGGTGAGCTCATCGACGCCGTCCTCGCCGCCAACGACCAGATGGCCGCCGGAGCCTATGGCGCGCTCGCCGAAGCCGGCCTGCGCGTGCCCCACGACGTGGCGCTCATCGGCTTCGACAACGACAACTTCGGAGCCACCCTGTCCCCGCCGCTGACGACGGTGGACCAGTCCCCCATCGCCCTCGGCGAAGAGATGGCCCGCAAACTCGTGCGCCTCATCGCCGGCGACCCCGTGCCGCGCGCCACGATCACGCCGACGCGCCTGGTCGAACGCACGAGCGTGTGAACCGGGCATCCGAGTGACGCTCACGGCGTAACAGGAGCCTCTTCGCTGGCAATCCACGGTGTGCCCGGCGAGAATAGAAACGCACCTCGGATGCTCGAGCATCCCGCCGCGCCCCTCGCCGCCCGGCCGACACCCCGCATAGGAAGCACCCCGTGACACTCGCTGACCTCCCCCGCACCACCTTCGGTAACGACGACGCGAAACGGGTGCGGGCCGATTTTCCGGCGCTCGACCAAGAGGTGAATGGGCACGCGCTCGTCTACCTCGACTCAGGCGCCACCTCGCAGAAACCGCGCGCCGTGCTCGACGTCGAACGCCACTACTACGAGCGGCAGAACGCGGCCGTGCACCGCGGCGCCCACACGCTGGCCGCCCTCGCAACCGAGAGTTATGAAGAGGCGCGGGAAAAAGTCGCCGCCTTCGTGGGTGTCGACGCCGACGAGATCGTGTGGACCTCGAACGCCACCGAGGGCATCAACCTCGTCGCCTACGGCCTGTCGAACGCGAGCCTCGGCCGAGGCGGGTCCGAAGCCGACGCGCTGCGCCTCACGGCCGACAGCGAGATCGTCATCACCGAGGGCGAGCATCACTCGAACCTCGTGCCCTGGCAGGAGCTGGCCGCCCGCACGGGGGCCACGCTGCGCGCTATTCCGCTGCAGGATGACGGCACGCTGTCGCTCGACGACGCCGAGCGCCTCATCACCGACCGCACGGCCATCGTCGCCGTCACGCACGTGTCCAATGTGACCGGCGTGATCAACCCCGTCGCCGAACTCGTCGAGATCGCTCACCGCCACGGCGCCCTGCTGCTGCTCGACGCCTGCCAATCGGCCCCGCACCTGCCGCTCGACCTGCACGCCCTCGACGTCGACTTCGCCGTGTTCTCGGGCCACAAGATGCTGGCCCCCACCGGCATCGGCGCGCTCTATGGCCGCCGTGCGCTGCTCAACGCGCTGCCGCCCTTCCTCACGGGCGGCTCCATGATCACCACCGTCACGCTCGAAGAGAGCGGCTACCTGCCCGCACCCCAGCGCTTCGAGGCGGGCACCCAGCGCATCTCCCAGGCCATCGCTTTGGCCGCCGCCGCCGACTACCTCGGCGAGATCGGCATGCACAACGTCGCCGCCTGGGAGCACACGCTCGGCGAACGCCTGCTCGCCGGGCTGCTCGAGATCGACGGCGTTCGCGTGCTCGGCCCCCAGACCGCCGAAGGCCGCGCGGGGCTCGTCGCATTCGACCTCGACGGTGTCCACGCGCATGACGTGGGGCAGTTCCTCGACGACCGCGGCATCGCAGCACGCGTCGGACACCACTGCGCGCAGCCGCTGCATCGACGGTTCGGGGTGACGGCGTCGACCCGCGCGAGCACCTACGTGTACAACACGTTCGACGACGTGGATGCCTTCGTCGACGGTGTGCGCGACATCCGCTCGTTCTTCGGGGTCGTGTAATGGCGTCGCCGGAGCTGGCCGGGCTGTATCAGCAGGTCATTCTCGACCACTCGAAGCTGCGCAAAGGCTCGGGTCTGATCGACGGCGGTGTGGCCGAATCGCATCAGCTGAATCCCACGTGCGGCGACGAGATCACGCTGCGCCTGCACCTCATCGAGGGCACAGGCACAGGCACAGGCACTGGCACGGGCGACGGCTCGGGCGACGCGGGCGCCGCGAGTGACAGCACGGGCGGAAGCACCGGCGAGCCGATCATCGAGCGGCTGAGCTGGGACGGCCAGGGATGCTCGATCTCGATGGCCTCGGCCTCGCTGCTCTCTGAGCTGGCACCGGGCCTGACCCCCACCGAACTGACCGAGCGGATCGCACTCTTCCGCGAGATGATGCGGTCGCGGGGCGCGGGTGTCGAGGACGACGAACCACTCGGCGACGCCGCCGTTCTCGAGAGCGTCTCGAAATACATCGCGCGCGTGAAATGCGCCATGTTGGCCTGGGTCGCCGCCGAGGACACCGTTCAGCAGGTCACCGCAGGGCGCGCTTAGTCCGCTCGCTGCGCCCGGCTCACGCATCCGCGGTGCCGCGATCTTCGACGCCGCCTATTTGTCGAGCGCTGTCGCAGGCCCCGTCGCGGGCGCTGCCGAAGGCACGGCGACATCCGTCGACGCAGGTGCCGAGGCAGGTGCCGACGCCGCCGCATCCGCCGCGAGACGCGCGTGGATGACCGCGATCGACTCGGGGTTCTGGTCGATCAGCACAACGTTGCGGCCGAGCTTCTGCGCCACGGCCCCCGTCGTGCCGCTGCCGGCGAAGAAGTCGAGCACCCAATCGCCCTCACGGCTGGACGCCTGGATGATGCGTCGCAGAATGCCCTCGGGCTTCTGCGTGGGGTAACCCGTCTTCTCGCGGCCCGTGGGCGACACGATCGTGTGCCACCAGACATCCGTCGGCAGCTTGCCCTTGAGCACCTTCTCGGGCGTCACGAGCCCGGGCGCCATGTAGGGCTCGCGGTCGACGGTGGTCGAATCGAAGTAGTAGCCGCTCGGGTTCTTCACGTAGACGAGGATCGTGTCGTGTTTGGTGGGCCAGCGGTTCTTCGACTTCGCGCCGTAGTCGTAGGCCCAGATGATCTCGTTGAGGAAAGAGTCGCGGCCGAAGATGGCGTCGAGCAGCACCTTGGCGTAGTGCGCCTCGCGGTAGTCGAGGTGCAGGTAGAGGGTGCCGTCGTCGGCGAGCAGGCGCCACGCCTCGATGAGGCGGGGTTCGAGAAAAGCCCAGTAGTCGTCGAAGGCGTCGTCGTAGCGTTTGAGGTCGCCGCGGATGCGTTCGTAGGTGCGGCCCTTGAAACCCGTGACGAGCCCGCCGGATTCACCCGAGCCGCCCGCGACCGTGCGCTTGGCCGTGCTCGTCTGGCGCGTCTGGGCTCGGCCCGTGTTGAACGGCGGGTCGATGTAGATGAGCGTGAAGGCCTCGTCGGGCAGCGTCGGCAGCACAGCCAGGTTGTCGCCCTCGATGACGTGCGGAGAGACGAGATGCGGCGCGGATGCCGATGCGGGTTCGGGCGCAGGCACGGGCAGCGACGCGAACGCCGGACCGGTCCGGGGCCCGGGCAGGGGGTCGGGCGCGCTCACGGAACCCGGTGCAGCCACTGCTCGGTGGCGAACTTCGACTCGACGAGCGCCTCGGCCGCCGCATACTCATCGTCGGTGATGTGCCCCTCGACGGCACCCGTGAGCGACACGAAGGTGGCCTTCATGCGGTCGATGATCTCGGAACGCTCGAGCCCCGACTGGCTGCGCAACGGGTCGACGCGCTTGGCGGCGGACGTGGTGCCCTTGTCGCTCATCTTCTCGCGGCCGATGCGCAGCACCTTGGTCATGAGCTCGCCGTCCATGTCGTAGCTCATGGTGACGTGGTGCAGCACGGCACCCGATCCCAGGCGCTTCTGCGCGGCCCCGCCGATCTTGCCGCCGGGGCTCGTGATGTCGTTGAGGGGTGCGTAGCTGGCGTCGATGCCGAGCGAATGCAGCGCGACGAGCACCCAGTCGTCGAGGTAGGCGTAGCTTTCGGCGAACGTCATGCCCTGCACCATCTCGGCGGGCACGTAGAGCGAATAGGTGACGATCGAGTTCTTGGCCATCATCATGGCGCCACCACCCGAGATGCGGCGCACGACGTCGAAACCGTATTTCTCGGCGTTCTCGAGGTCGACCTCGTTCTTGACCGACTGGAAGCTGCCGATGACGACGGCCGATTCGTTCCACTCCCAGATGCGCAGCGTGGGGCCGCGGCGGCCCTCGCCCACCTCGGCCGTGAGCACCTCGTCGAGGGCCAGGTGCACGCGCGGTGCGACGGCCTTGTCGTGGATGAGCTGCCAGTCGTAGTCGCGCCAATCGGTGGCGTTCGACAGCGAGCGGCGGATGGCCGTGGCGACGCTGTCGGGGGTGAAGCCCAGCAGGGTGGCGTCGGCGGGCAGGGCGGCGCGGATGGCGGCGGCGAGGGCTGCGGCATCCGTTTGCGCCGGGAGGCCGTTGACGGCGCGGTCGATATCGCCCAGCGCCTCGTCGGGCTCGAGGAAGAAATCACCCGCGAGCCGGAAGTTCGCGATCTTTCCGTCGACGATATCGAGGTCTACGACGACGAGTTTTCCGCCCGGAACCTTGTACTCACCATGCATACGCCCAGCCTAACGGCGCGCTCCGTGATCGCACCCCGCAATCGCACCCGTCACCGCGGCCAGACGAGCGTCGACCAGGCCTCGCGTTTCGCGGGTTCGAGTTCGGCCACGTCCTGCCCGCCGTCGGCCGTGAACCGGTGCACCGAGCGGCCCTCGTGGTGTGGCGCCCAGGGACGGCCGGGCGTGTTGGGGTCGCCCGCGCGCACGAAGGCGATCCAGGCATCCTGCATCTCGGCCGACAGACGGCGGATGGTGCGCCGCGGGCCCAGCACCCCGAGAACTTTTCCGATGGGCTCGCCGAGCGTTCCGAACACGAGGGGGATCTCGGACCCGTGCGTCGCCCCCAGGCCGACGAGTCGCTCGATGCGCGAGGCAAAACCGTATTGGTAGACGAAGGTGTGGGTGCGAGGGGCATTCCGACGGGTCTGGCCGCCGTCGCCCGTTGTGGCCGTGCTGCCGGCGTGGATCGTGTGCCCGGCGGCAGCGCGCAGGACGGGCTGGCGGAACGTCCAGTCGGTGCCGAAGTCGAGGGCCGCTCGTGACGAGCGCGGGCGCGGGTAGGTGGCGAGGATGCGCTGGCGGCTCGCGTCATCCGCGTTCTCGAGCGTTTTCAGCATGAGGTCGACCGTGGTGGGCACGATCGGCGGGTCGGCGCGCTTGAACAGCGTCGACTCGTCGTCGTTGGTGCCGATAAGGAGGGGCACGGCGTGCGTGCGACCGGTTTCGAAGGCGTCGAGCGGATGCCGCGGCAGATACGAACCGTCGACCACCTGCCCGAACGCCAACGTTCCGGGGCGTTCGCGCGCGTTGCGGGTGAGCACGACCGACGACGCCTGCACGATGAGCGAAACGGGGACGTCGCGCAGGCGGGCGACCTCGGCGGGTTCGATGCCGAGCTCGTCAAGGATCTCCCGTGCGCGGGCCGCCGACCGTTCGCGCCCGTAGACGGTGGTGACGGGCGGGCTCTCGGCGATCGCTCCGCGGAAGAGCCCGGCGGCAGCGGGCGTGGCGAGCAGAGTGGTGACCATCGACGCGCCCGCCGACTCGCCCATGATGGTGACGCGCGTGGGGTCGCCGCCGAACGCCCCGATGTTGGCGCGCACCCACTCGAGTGCCGCCACGGCGTCGCGCAGCGCCAGGTTGCTGTCGAAGCCGTCGCGGCCCGCGAGCCCGGAGCGACCGTCTCGAGCGGTCCCGCGGGCGGCACCGCGGCCGAACGAGGAGAAGTCGCCGAAACCGAGCGCGCCCAAGCGGTAGTTGGCGGTGACGACGACGAGGTCGCCGCGCGCCGACAGTGACGCGCCGTCATAGTCGGGCAGCGACGAGGCCCCCGAGACGTTGGCGCCGCCGTGGAACCACACGAGCACGGGCCGCAGCGGCCGCCCGCCCACGCTGGAGGGCGCCCCCGGCGACCAGACGTTGAGGTTGAGGCAGTCCTCGTTCTGTTCGGGACCGCCCGCCTTGGTCATGATGCCCGAGGTGCGCCGGTCGTCTTGCGGCGCGATGAAGCCAAAGCGCGTGGTATCCCGCACGCCGCTCCACGGCACGACCGGCCGCGGCGCACGACCGCGCGCGTCTCCCACGGGCGGCGCCGCGAAGGGAATGCCGCGCCACACCGAAACGGGCCCGGCAGACTCGCCGAGCACGCGCCCGGATGAGGTCTCGACGACATAGTTCATGCGCGCGGGAACCGGGCGTCGAGCCAGCCGACGAGGTCGCGGATGATGTCGAGCTTGTTGGTCTCGTTGTAGATCTCGTGGCGCGCGCCCGGATAGATCATGAGCGTCACGTCGGTGAGCCCGGCTCGGCGACGGTAGGCCTTCTGCAGCAGGGTCATGCCGCGCGTCCCCCCGAGGGAGTCGTCCGAGCCGCCCTGGATGAGCACGGGCAGGGTCGGCGACATCTTCTTCGCGGGTCGGCCGAGGAAGGCGAGCGCTTGGCGGAGCGTCCACACGGGCGTGACGGCGATATCGAACGTGAGCGGGTCGGCCGCGAACCGCTCGCGCGCGGCCGGATCGCGGCTCAACCACTCGAGGCCCGTCGCATCCGGGCCACGCCAGCGCTTGTTCAGGTCGCCGCCGTTCAAGACGCCCGGCATCGCGAGCGACGTGCCGGACAGCACGAAACCGGCGTAGATGTCGGTGGTGCCCACGATCTTCTGAGCCATGAGCGAGCCCCAGCTGTGGCCGATCATGACGAGGGGCACGCCGGGGTTCTCGGCGTGGATGCGCTCACCGACGGCCTGCACCGAGCGCGTCGCCGCCCTCGTCGACCCCGGTCCCAGGTGCGACAGGCCGAGGTGGCCGAGCCCCGTCTGCCCGTGCCCCCGATGGTCGTCGGCCACCACGGTGTATCCGGCGGCGACCAGGTGCCGGGCGAGCTCGTCATAACGCCGGGCGTGATCGCCGGCGCCGTGCGACACATGGATGATCGCCCGCGGCCTCTCGGCCCGCCAGACGTAGTAGAACACCTCCACGTCGTCGGCGTCGCGCAGGGTGAAGGTCTCGGGTGTCGCCGGCCCCGTCGGGCGGGGGGACGATGAGTTCGGGCTCACGTTCTCACAGTAGACCGGTGGATGACGCAACCGGCGCTTTTCTACCCCGCACACGCGCCCCGACCAGAGCTTTTACCCCGGGGTTTTGCTTTCGTCAAGCCCCTCCTCCGGGGGGCGCACGTCGCGTAGTTTGTATCTCGAAAGGCCCCCCACCCAGAGTCCCTTCGCTTAGGCATTATCGGAGAATGCCCGGACGCCGAACGGACGGGTGGGCCTGCCTGAGGGGGTAGCTGGTTCGGGTCCAGCTACCCCCTTATTTTTGTTTTCGGGAGCGCGCAGTCGACGTTTCAGCCCGGGCGTCGGGCTAGACCGATCCGCGCTCGACGAGCGTGCTGCCGATCGTGACCGTGTGCTCGATGGCCTCGCGCGCGAGCAAGCGGTGCAACGTCTGCACGAGCAACGCGCCCTTGTCGGCGGTGTGCAGGTCGACGGTCGTCAGCCCCGGCATCGTGTCGGCGGCGAAGAAGTTGTTGTCGACCGCGGTGACCGCGATGTCGCCCGGCACCGAGAGGCCGTGTTCCCGCAGTCGCCCCATCGCACCGGACGCCATCTGGGCCGATGCCGCGAACACCGCGTCGACGGGCTGCCCCGTGTCGAGAATCCGCTGCATTGCAGCTGCGCCACTGGCGGGCGTGAAGGTGCCCTCGGCCTGTGCGCCTTCGGCGAGACCGGCGCGCTCGAGCGCCCGGCGCCATCCCTCGAGCCGGTCGAGGCCCGCGGCCGTGTCGAGCGGACCCGTGATGGTGGCGATGCGCGTGCGGCCCGCATCGATCAGGCGCTGGGTGGCCAGGATGCCGGCCTCGACGTTGTCGGCGTCGACCACGTACGGCTCGGGCACGATCGTCTCGAGCGGGCGCACGCCGAACACCACGGGAAGCGACGGCGACAGGTCGGCGTAGCTCTGCATGCTGCTGTGATGCGACAGGACGAGCGCGCCATCCACGTTGCCGCCGGTGAGGAAGCGTCGCGTTTTCTCGGGGTCGGCGTCCGACTCGATGAGCAGTGTGAGCGTGTAATCGGTCGACGACGCATATAGCGCCGCCCCCTGGATGACCTCGGCGAAGTAGGGGTCGGCGAAGAACTCCGAGGTGCGCTCGGGGATGACCATGGCGATCATCTGGGTGCGCCGCCGCACGAGGTTGCGCGCCGCCCGGTTGGGCACGTAGTTCAACTGCTTCACGGCCGCCGTGACCTGCTCCACCGCCTCGGGCGTCACCTGCGGCGAACCGTTCAGCACGCGGGACACCGTCGACTTCGAGACTCCGGCCAGGCGGGCGACGGCGATCAGTGTGGGTGCCGCCGGTGCGGTCTCGACGTCGGTGATGGTGTCTCCTTCGGGCTGCGGCTCCGCGTCATCCTATTCGGGGATGCGGTGCCGATCAATGAGCGCACCCAGCCAGCGACCCGAGTCCTTCACGGTGCGCACCTGCGTGTCGTAGTCGACGTGCACGATGCCGAACCGTTTGCTGTAGCCGTAACCCCACTCGAAGTTGTCGAGCAGCGACCAGACGAGGTAGCCGCGCAGGTCGACGCCGCGCGCGATAGCGCGGTGCGCGGCCGTGAAGTGGCGGCGCAGATAGTCGAGGCGGCCGACATCCCGCACGCGGCCGTCGGCATCGATCTCGTCGTCGAAGGCGGCACCGTTCTCGGTCACCATGAGCGGCAGGCCCGGAAACTCGTTGCCGAGCGAGACGAGCAATTCTTCGAGGCCGTCGGGCGCGATGTTCCAGCCCATCGACGTGTACGGCCCCTCTTGCACGAGGAACTCGACGTGCTCGCTTCCCGGCCACGGGGTTCCGCCGGCAGCCTTGTGGCCGTCGGCGTGTTGCCGGGGCGACGAGCCGTCCCACATGCGCACGGTCGCGGTCGAGTAGTAGTTGACCCCCAGGAAGTCGAGCGGTTGGTGGATGATGCGCTCATCCCCCGGCAGCACGAACGACCAGTCGGTGATCGCCGCGGTGTCGGCGCGCAGGTCGGCCGGATACTCACCGTGCAACATCGGCCCCGTGAAGGCGCGGTTGGCCAGGGCGTCGATGCGTCGACGCGCCTCGGGAGACGAGGCATCCTCGCCGCGTAGCACGTGGAAGTTGAGCGTGACCGAGACCTCGGCGTGCGCGGGCAACTCCTCGCGCAGCACCCGCACGGCCAGGCCGTGGGCGAGGTTGAGGTGATGCATGGCCCGCAGCGACGCCTCGGCATCGGTGCGGCCGGGGGCGTGCGCACCCGATCCATAGCCGAGGAAGGCGCTGCACCAGGGTTCGTTCAGGGTCGTCCACACCTCGACGCGGTCGCCCAGGGCGCGGGCCACGAGGCGGGCGTAGTCGGCGAAACGCGTGGCGGTCTCGCGCGACGACCAGCCCCCCGCATCCTCGAGCGCTTGCGGCAGATCCCAGTGATACAACGTGACGATCGGTCGGATGCCGCGGGCCAGAAGCCCGTCGACGAGTCGGCCGTAGAACGCCACACCCTCGGGGTTGGCCGGCCCGACCCCCGACGGCTGGATGCGCGGCCACGACACCGAGAAGCGGTAAGCCTCGAGCCCCAGCGAGACCATGAGGTCGAGATCCTCATCGAGCCGGTTGTAGTGGTCGTCGGCCACGGCGCCCGTGTCACCGTTCGTGATCGCACCGGGGGTGGCACTGAACGTGTCCCAGATCGAGGGCCCGCGTCCCCCCGCGGTCACCGCCCCCTCGATCTGGTAGGCGGCCGTGGCCGAGCCGATGAGGAACCCGTCGTCGAAGACGAGCCCGGAATCGCGGTAGTCGGGGCGGCTCGACGTGAGCCGCTCGTCGGAAATGGTCATCTAGCCTTTCACTGCTCCCTGCATGATGCCGGCGACGAGCTGCTTGCCCGCCAGGATGAAGAGGATGAGGAGCGGGATGGTCGAGAGGACCGCCCCGGCCAGCACGAGCGAGTGGTCAGGCGTCTGCCCGCCAGCGGCACTCAGGGCCGCGAGCGCCGTCTGCACGCTCGGGTTGCGGGGCCCCAGCACGAGCAGCGGCCACAGGAAGTCGGTCCACGCGGCCATGAACGAGAAGAGTCCGAGCACGGCCATGGCCGGGCGGGCGGCCGGGAGGGCGACGTGCCAGAACGTGCCCCACATCGACGCGCCATCGACGCGCGCGGCCTCGATCAATTCATCCGGAATCACGTCGACGAGGTACTGCCGCATGAAGAACACGCCGAACGCCGTGACGAGCCCCGGCACGATGACGGCCTGCAGCGTGCCCACCCAGTGCCACTCGGCCATGAGCATGAACAGCGGGATGATGCCGAGCTGCGTGGGGATGGCCATGGTCGCGATGACGGCGAGCAGCAGGCCGTTGCTGGCGCGGAACTTGAGCTTGGCGAAGGAGTAGCCGGCCAGCGTGGAGAAGAACACCACCGACGCCGCGATGACGGTCGAGATGATGAGGCTGTTCGCGAGCGCCAGCATGAACGGCGCCGATTCGAACACCTTGGCGGCGTTGCTCAAGAAGTTCGGGCCCGGGACCATGACGGGTGGCACGGCGTTGGTGTCCGAGGACTGCCGGCTGGCGATGACGAACGACCACCACAGCGGGAACGCCGAGACGAGGAAGAACGCGATGAGAATCGAATAGGTGAGGATGCCGGGCCGCTCGTGGTCGGTTCCCCGGCGGTATTTCGTGGGCGGTGTCGGCGACGACGGTGTCGATGAGACGGGTGGGCGTTCGATGAGGGCGGTCATGATCAGCCTCGCTTACGGGTGTCGGGGACGGCTGCGGGCACGGGCGGTTTCACGCGGGGCAGCTTGGTCGGTTTCGTATCGGCCGTGCGGATGGCGCGTGAGATCGCGAAGTTCAGCAGGCCCGCCAGGATGATGATGAGGAACAGGATCCACGCCGTGGCCGATGCGCGCCCGAAGTCGCGGCGCGGGAAAGCCAGCTCATAGAGGTAGAGCACGATGGTCTGGAACTGCCGGTCGGAGCCACCGTTGGTCCGGCCGTCGAACAGCTTCGGCTCGGTGAAGATCTGCAGGCCACCGATGGTCGCCGTGATGACCACGAAGATGAGCGTGGGTCGGATCATGGGGATCGTGATCGACCAGAACCGGCGCACCTTGTTGGCACCGTCGAGCGCGGCCGATTCGTAGACGTCGCGCGGGATGGCCTGCATGGCGGCCAGCAGGATGAGCGCGTTATAGCCCGTCCAGCGCCAGTTCACCATGGTCGCGATCGCCACGTGCGACGGGAAGACGTCGAAGGCCCAGCGCACCGGGTCGAGGCCGAACAGCTCGAGCAACCCGGCGATGGGGCCGTGGTACTGGTTGAAGATCTGCAGGAAGATGACCGCGACGGCCACGGGCGCCACGATGTAGGGCAGCAGGATGCTCATGCGCCAGAACGTGCGCCCGCGCAGGGTCTGATCGAGCAACGCCGCGATACCGGTGGCCACCACGAGCTGCGGGATGGTCGAGAGCAGGAAGATGCTGATGGTGTTGCGGAACGCGTTCCAGAAGAACGGGTCCGTGAGCACCGAGACGTAGTTCTCCAGGCCGACGAAATCGCCCTGGCCCTTCAGCAGGTGCCAGTCGTAGAGCGACACGTTGAAGGTGTAGATGATCGGGAACAGGCCGATCAGGGCGAACAGGATGAAGAAGGGCGCGATGTAGAGGTAGGGCGAGAATCTGTAGTCGAAGCGGTTGAGCTTCTGTCTGAACGTCAGAGCCGTCGGAGCGGGGCGGACGCTGGTTGTGCTGGTCATGGCTCGGCCAATCCGAAAGAGGTGGGCGGCGGGAAGAAGGCGGGGCGGCGGCGGGGCGGTCGAGCTCGGACGGTTCCTGTGCGAACCATCCGTGCCCTCGTGCCGTGCCTGCCGCCCCGCCGCGGGTGCCCCGAATGAGCGAGACACCCGTGAGGCGACGTCGCGTCTACTGCTCGACGAGCTGGTCGAGCAGCTTCAGCGCTTCCTTCCACGCCGTCTCACCGTCGGTGATCTCGCCCTGGCTCACCTTGTCGAGCACGGGGCCGAACACGTTGTCCTGGATGTTGGAGTCCTCGGGTCCCTTGACCTGCGCGATGACGCCTTCAGAGCGGGCCGCGAAGATCTCGCCCACCGGTGCGTCATTGAAGAACGCGCTGGTCGTGTCGTTCACGAGCTCTTGACCTTCGGTCGTGCTGGGGAACGGTCCCGCCAGTTCGAACGAAGCCGCCTGCTGCTCGGGGGCCGCCAGCCAGAGGGCGAGCTCGGCCGCTTCCTCCTTGTGTTCGGATGACTCGGAGACGCCGAGGAACGCGCCGCCCCAGTTGGCCGCACCACCCGGAAGAACGTCGGCGAAGTCCCATCCGCTGTCGGTCGTGCCCTCGTCGTAGTAGCCCTGCACGATGCCGAGCATCCAACTCGGGCACATGTAGGTGGCGTACTTGTCCTCCTTGGCCTCGGGACCGACATCCCAGCCGGGCAGGCCCGCGCCGAGCCCGTCGACCTCGGCCTCGACGACCTTGGCGAACTGGTCCTTCAGCACGTCGTTGCCCTTGATGTTCAGGGTTTCTCCGTCTTTCTTGTAGTAGCCCTCTTCTTGCTGGTTCACGAAGGAGTTCCAGAAGAATCGGGGGCTGTGATAGAACGCCTTGCCCGACTTCTCGACGTATTCGGCACCGACCTCATAGAAGCGGTCCCACGTGGCGTCCTCGCCGCCGAAGTACTCGGCCACCTCGGAGCGCTCGCTCGGCAGGCCGGCCGCCTCGAACAGGTCGCCGCGGTAGCAGAGGCCCTGCGGGCCGATGTCGAGACCGGCGCCGATGACGCGGCCGTCGGCATCCGTGCCCTGCTTGTACTTCCAGTCGAGCCACGAATCCTTGACGTCTTCGATGCCGTAGTCGCGCAGGTCGACGAATGAGCCCGTGACCTCCTGGATGGTGCCGAGCCAGCCCTCTTCGATGGCGACGATGTCGCTGAGGCCCGTGCCCGCCGCGATCTTGGCGTAGGCGTCGTCGCGAGCCGCGCCGCCACCCTCGAGGTTGGTGGCCTCGATCGTGATGTTGGGGTGTTCTTTCTCGTATTTCTCGTAGTTCGCGTCGACGCCCATGGTGCCGAACGTGGTGATCGAGAGGGTGATCTTCTCGTTGGGGTCGGCGCCGGCGGATGAGCTGCAACCCGCCGCCACGAGGGCCAGGGTTGCCGCCCCGGCGATGGTCGCCGCGACTTTTGCGCGTCGTGTGTGATTCACGGTCACTCCTTTGTGTGCGTGTGTGAGGGAATCTCGGAATCCCCGCCACTGTGCCGCGGGAGCGTTCCCATGAGATTGGCGCAAGACTACGTCGAGAATTGCGGCGCGTCAAGAGAGCGCTCTCATTTCGTGTGCATGGAGGGACGCGCAAGAACCGCGGGGCGCGCGGAAAGACGCTGCCCACGGCTCGCGAGGGCCGAGGGCGGCGGGGCTCAGTCGAGCCGGCGTGCGGCTAGCGACCCGCGGCTCCCGACCGGCTCAGGCCGAGAAGTCGCGCAGGCGACCCTTCGCCTCGATCACCGCTTCGAGCCGGTGCAACAACTCGGCCGCCGAGCACGGCTTCGACAGGAACGCGTCGACACCCGCACGCTGCGCCTCTTCGGCATCCTCGGCCGAACTCTTGGCCGTGAGCATCAGCACGGGCACCCGCTCGAGGCCCGGCTCGCGCCGGATCTGGCGACTGAGATCGACACCCGACAGCAGCGGCATCATCCAGTCGAGGATGACGGCGTCGGGGCGATCGAGCCGCATGAGGTCGAGGGCTATCGAACTATCGGACTCCTCGACGACATCGTGGCCGGCCTTGCGCAGGCGGATGGCCAGCAGCCGCAGCAGGTCGGCATCATCCTCGACGATCATCACGCGTGCCATGGTCTCCCCCTCGTTTCAGTGAGCGAACCACACCCGGGCACCCCACGTCCATTCCGGTCGCGTTTTCGCGCGGTTCGGCCCGGCACTCGGAGGCGCCGGGCGGTCAGGCCTCGCGCGTGATCTCGACCGACACGAACAGCGACGAGCGGAACGGGCCGGCGTACACGCCCCGGAGGGGTGCGACATCCTGATAATCGCGGCCCCGGCCCACCAGCACGTGCCGGTCGCCGATGTCGAGCATGTTCGTCGGGTCGAATCCGTGCCACGAGCCGCAGAACCATTCGACCCACGCGTGCGATTCGCCCACCACGGTCTCGCCGATCTCGGCATTCGGTTTCGGATGCAGATAGCCCGACACGTAGCGCGCCGGAATGCCGACCGAGCGCAACGCCCCGAGCACGATGTGCGTGATGTCCTGACACACGCCGCGCCTGTCGGCCCACGCCTCAGCCGCGCTCGTGTGCACGCTCGTCACGCCCTGCACGTACTCCATCTGCTCACCGATCGTGCGCGCGATCTCGGAGGCCGCCTCACACGGGTTGTCGTGCTTCTCGGCGATATCGCGCGCCAGCTTCATGAGGTCTTCTGACGGTTCGGTGCGCCGCGTCTGCGCGGTCTGCTCCTGCGTCTCGAGGCGCAGCCCCGCGATGCCCGGCAGGTCGTCCCAGCTGGTCGAAGCTTCGGCGTGCGCCCGAGGCCGCACCTCGACGAGGCTCGACGCCTGCAACGACAGTTCCTGGTGCGGGGTCAACAGCTCGAAAGCCGTCACACGCGTGCCGAAATAGTCGACATAGGCGTGCTGGGATGCCGTCGGCTGGATCTCGATGGTCGACGACAACACGAACTGGCCGTCCGTCGTCGAGGGCAGCATGCGCGCCTCGTTGTAGGACGCCTTGACCTGCCCCTGATAGCTGAAACCCGTCTTGTGCACGATGCGCAGGCGTTTCATGAGTTCTCCCCGATCCAACTCGGCTCGGCGTGCGTGGGGAAGAACCGCTCGCGCACCGCCTCCGAGGTCTCCATCGTCGCGCGTTGCACGCTGTCCATGTAGCGCGGCAGGTCGGCCAGCACATCCGCGACAGGCGTGTACTCGAGCTCGCTGCGGATCTGCCCGAGCAGGCGCTGTGCGTTGCCCGAGACGCCCATGCGGTCGGTGCGCGGTTCGACGGCCTGGATGCATTCCTCGGCGCGCGCGATCGCGAAGACGATGGAGCGCGGGAACAGGCGGTCGAGCAGCAAGAATTCGGCGGCGTTGCGGGCCGACGGGACACCCCGATAGGTGCGCAGGTAGGCCTCGTAGGCGCCGCAGGAGCGCAGGATGGTCGTCCAGCTGGGCCCGGATGCCTCGGTCAGCGAGCGCGTGGCCAACAGGCGGGCCGTCATATCGGCCCGTTCGATGCTGCGGCCGAGCGTGAAGAACTGCCAGGCGTCATCGCGGCTCGTGGCGGAGTCGACGACACCCACGGCGAGCGCCGAACGTTCGCGCACCCAGCCGAAGAAGTCGTGCACCTTGTCGCTCGGCAGACGCCTCGGCATGCGGGCGCTCGTAGTGTTGAGGCATTCCCACAGCTCGGTCGATACGATCTCGCGGGCGCGGCGGGCGTTCTCGCGGGCGGCGCTCAACGAGTAGGCGATGGAGGCGGGCTGGGTGCGGTCGACGGCGAGCTGCTGCAGCACGTCGGCGCGCGTCAGGCCGCCCGTCTCCGGTGCGACGCTGCCCATGACCGAGAGCAGCGACCGGCAGGCCGAGTCCTCGTCGATCCACGGGTCCTCGAGCAGCAGCTGCAGGTGCACGTCGAGGATGCGCGCGGTGCCGTCGGCGCGTTCGATGTAGCGGCCGATCCAGAAGAGGCTCTCGGCGATGCGGCTCAGCATGGGGCACCCGCTTCCCGGTCGGTGGTCGAGGCGGCCGTGCCGCCCTGCTGTTGCTGCTGCTCCTGCTGGTCCTGGTTCTTCGGCCCATCGTGCGGCGAATGCTCGGGGCTCGGTTTCTCGTCGTAGATGATCGGGATGGCCTGAGTGGCCGTCGCCTGGTCGGCCACGAGCCCCTGGATGTCGTGCTCGGCGACCTCGGACGGCTGCGTGCCCGCCGGCTGCCCCACGACCCAGGTGTCCTTCGACCCGCCGCCCTGGCTCGAGTTGACGACCAGCTGCCCCTCGGGGAGCGCGACGCGCGTGAGACCGCCCGGCAGCACCCAGATGTCGTTGCCGTCGTTCACGGCGAAGGGCCGCAGGTCGGCGTGCCGCGGCCGCATCCCGTCTTCGACGAGCGTGGGGATGGTGGACAGCATGACGACGGGCTGTGCGATCCAGCCGCGGGGGTCGGCGATGAGGCGTGTTCGCAGCTGGGCGAGTTCCTCTTTCGAGGCATCCGGGCCCACGACGAGGCCCTTGCCGCCCGAACCGTCGACAGGTTTCACGACGAGTTCGTCGAGCCGGTCGAGCACCTCTTCGAGCGCACCCGGTTCTTCGAGCCGCCAGGTGTCGACGTTGGGCAGGATGGGTTCTTCGCCCAGGTAGTAGCGCGTCAGGTCGGGCATGTAGGTGTAGACGAGCTTGTCGTCGGCCACACCGTTACCGACCGCATTCGCGATGGTCACGTTTCCGAGGCGCGCCGCCAGCATGAGGCCCGGAGACCCGAGCATGGAGTCGGCGCGGAACTGCAGCGGGTCGAGGAACTCGTCGTCGACGCGGCGGTAGATGACATCCACGCGCTGCGGGCCGCTCGTCGTGCGCATGAAGACGCGGCCACCCGAACAGAACAGGTCGCGCCCCTCGACGAGCTCGACACCCATCAGCCGCGCGAGCAGCGTGTGCTCGAAGTAGGCCGAGTTGTAGACACCGGGCGTGAGCACGACGACGTTGGGGTCGTCGATGCCGTGAGGCGCACTCGCGCGCAGGGCCTGCAGAAGCTTGTTGGGGTAGTCGCCGACGGGGCGCACGCGCATCGAGAGGAAGAGCTCGGGCAGCGTCTGCGCCATGACGCGGCGGTTCGAGATGACATAGCTGACACCGGAGGGCACGCGCACATTGTCCTCGAGCACGCGCATCTTGCCGTGCTCGTCGCGGATGAGGTCGATGCCCGACACCTGGATGCGCACGTTGTTGGCGCTCGTGATGCCGGCAGCCTGGCGGTGGAAATGCGACGACGAAGAGATGAGCCCGGCCGGGATGACGCGGTCGCGCACGGCGTTCTGGCGGCCGTAGACGTCGGCGAGGAACGCTTCGAGGGTGCGCACGCGCTGCTTGATGCCGGCCTCGATGGTGACCCATTCGTCCTGTTCGATGACGCGGGGCACGGCGTCGAGCGGGAAGGGTCGCTCCTCGCCCGCGAAGTCGAACGTGACGCCCTGCGCGAGATAGGAGCTCGCGAGCGCTTCCGTGCGACCGCGCAACTCTTCCTGGGTCATCTTGGCGAGAGCCGAATAGATGTCCTTGTAGGACTCACGAGACGGCGCATGGTCGCCGTGCATGAGGGGCTCGCCGAACATTTCGTCCCACGGGAGGTCGCCGCCCGGGGTCCTGCGCGGCGCCAGTGTTGCGCCGTATCCATCGAAGAGATCCGCCATGGACCGAGCATAGACCGGCTCATGTTGCGGGCAGATTTCGGGCAGATGCGGGCGTGTGTCGGCCGTGCGCTCGTGGCGTGTCACGGTGTGTCGCGCTCGGTGACGCGGATGCTGTGGGCTTGCTCAGAACTGCCAGGTGCGGCTCATCCGTCGCCGCAGTACGCTTCGAGGCAACGGGCCGAGTGGCGGCTCGGCGACGGCTCGGAGGCACGCAGTGCGAAAACTGACGGCAGGACTCTTCCACAGCATCGACGGCGTCGTCGAAGCGCCCAACCTGTGGCAATTCGACTCGTTCGACGCCGAGCTCGGCGAGGAGATGACCGACATGATGTCGCGCGTCGACACCGTGCTCATCGGCCGCATCGGCTACGAGCAGTGGTCAGAGTATTGGCCGACCGCGACCGACCCGTTCGCCGAGTTCATCAACCCGGTCGAGAAATTCGTCGCCTCGCGCACGCTCACGGGCGAGCTGTCGTGGAACAACGCGTCGCTCATGGACAAGCCGCTCGAGGAGTTCGTCGCCGACCTGAAAGAGACGCCGGGCGGCGAGATCAGCGTGTGCGGCAGCATTTCGATCGTGCGCCAGCTGTTCTTCGCGGGCCTCATCGACTCGCTCACCCTCATGACCCACCCGGTCGTCGCCGGATCGGGTCGCCACTTCTTCGAGCCGACCGACCCGACCACGCGCCTCGTCCTGCAGAAGTCGCGCATCACGTCGGCCGGCAACGCGCTCCTCACCTACGGCCTGAAGCCGACCGACTAGGAGGCGGCGGAGGCCTGGTCGAGCTGGGCGAGTTCGGCTTCGGTGAGTTCGAGCTCGGCGGAGGCCAGGAGGTCGGGCAGCTGCTCGACCGTGCGGGCGCTCGCGATGGGGGCGACGACCGTGGGCTGCTGGCGCAACCAGGCGAGCGAGACCGACGCGACCGAGGTGTCGTGCGCGGCTGCCGTCTGGTCGAGGACCTCGAGCACGTGGCGGCCACGGTCGTCGAGGTAGGCCGATGCGCCCTGAGCACGCTGGCTGTCGACATCCGCACCGTCGCGGTACTTGCCCGTGAGGAAGCCCGAGGCCAGCGCGAAGTAGGGCACCACGGCGAGTCCGGCGCGCGCGGCGGCCTGACGGGTCTCGTTCTCGAAGCCACGCTCCATGAGGTTGTAGTGCGGCTGCAGCGCGACGGCCTGGTGGAACCCCTCGCGCTCGGTCACCTCGAACCACTCGTCGATGCGGGCCGCCGAATAGTTGGACAGGCCGATGTAACGGATCTTGCCGGCATCCACGAGGCCCGACAGCGCTTCGATGCGCTCCTCGATGGGCGTCTCTTCGTCGTCGATGTGAGCGTAATAGAGGTCGATGTAGTCGGTTCCGAGACGCTCGAGCGACTCGTCGACGGCGGCGCGGATGTTGTCACCGCCGAGACCCTTGCGCTCGGCCAGGCTGCCCACCTTGGTGGCGACGACGACGTCTTCGCGGGCGTGGCGCGCGGACATCCATTCGCCGATGATGCGCTCGGACTCGCCACCCGAGTTGCCCGGGATCCACTGCGAGTAGACGTCGGCCGTGTCGACGAAGTTGCCGCCGCCCGCGACATAGGCGTCGAGCACGTCGAACGAGGTGTCGCGGTCGGCGGTCCAGCCGAACACGTTGCCGCCGAGCGAGAGCGGGAAGACGGCCAGGTCGGAGCTGCCGAGACGAGTGTGTTGTGCGGTCATGCGTTCCTCCAAGTAGTCGGCGCCGAAACGTGGGGCGCCCGCACGGTAGAACGTGTCACGGCCCTCGATATTCCGCGCCCCCGCCACAACGCAAGGGGGTTACGGATGCCGAGAGCCCGACGTAGCGTGCCAACCATGAGCATCGACAACCAGAACCCCGCCGACGGCGGCCCCCAGCACTCCGATCACACCCAGACCGAGGACCACCGCACGCCCACGACCGACGACGACCTGAACGAGCGCGACCAGATTCGCAAGGACCGCACGTACAGCCCGGCATCCGAAACCGAGACGAGCCGCAAGCAGGAAGAGCACACGTCGGAGAACCTGGTCGACATCGACACCGACGACGTGAAGGTCGCTCCGGGCACGGGCGGACCCGATGACGTGGGCGATGTCGAGGTCGACGAGAGCGAGATCAACATGCCGCACGACACGGGGGCGCACTGAGCCCACGCTGCGCACGACGGCTGAGCGCACGGCGAGAATTCGTGGCACGAACCGGGTCGTGGGATTCCTCGCGGCCGAAAGCGTGCCGAGAGGTGCGACCACATTGGGGAAGGAACGCCACGTGAAGCGAACCACCGTGACGATCGACAAGCAGCGTTTCGCTGTGCCGGTGACGAGCGATATCACCGCGCTGAAAGACGCGATCGAGGATGCCGTGAGGCGAGGCGGCGGATTCGTCGATGTGCCCGCGGGGCCGAACCACACGCTGTCCGTGCTCGTCTCCCCCGGCCTGACCCTCTTCATCGAGGAAGAGGACCTGCCCGCCGACGAGCATGCTCGCCGCGAGTCGGATCAGGCTCCGCACGAGGGTGGCTCGGGATCGTATTGGCCGACCGATCAGATCGATTTCGACCTGGACGTCTAGACGCCGTCGGCGTCGCGGGCCCGCGTCGACTCGCGCACGACGAGTTCCGGCTGGAACACGATCTGCTCGTGTTCGAACCCGGGCCCACCCGCGGCCTCACGCAGCAGCAGATCCACCGCGGTGTAGCCGATGAGCGTGCTCGGCTGCCGCACGCTCGACAACGGCACGACGGCGGCCGATGCGAACCCGATGTCGTCATAGCCGATGAGCGCGATGTCCTCGGGCACCAGCCGCGCGGGGCCCATGTTGAGCGCCTGCAAGACGCCCATGGCGAGCAGGTCGTTGGCCGCGAAGACCGCGTCAGGGCGCTCGGTCGCGGGGCGCTCGCGCAGTTGCGCCCCGACCGCCCGGCCTTGCAGCACGGTCAACGAGTCCGTCGCGCAGATCTCGAGAGTGGCCTCTGGATGCCGGGCAACCGCCCTCTCGGCCCCGGCGAGCCGGTCTTGCACCTGCCGGATGCTCGAGGGCCCGCCCACGAAGGCGATGCGTCGACGACCCGTTTCGATGAGGTGCGTGACCGCGACATCCCCACCGGCCACGTCATCGACGGCGACCGACGAGAACGAGGTGTCCTCGGAACCACGGTCGACCAGGACGGCGGCCGTGCCACGCTGGCGCAGACGATCGAGTCGCGCCGCGACATCCCCGTGCGGTGAGATCAAGACGCCGTGGACGCGCTGCTCTTCGAAGAGGTCGAGGTAGGCGATCTCGCGCTCGGTGTTCTCGTCGCTGTTGCCCAGCAGCACGGCGAGATGGTCTTCGGACGCCCGGTCTTCGGCACCTCGCGCCAGATCGGTGAAGAACGGGTTGGCCACGTCGAGGACGATGAGACCGATCGAACGGCTGCGGCCGGCGCGCAACTGCCTCGCGGCGTCGTTGCGCACGAACCCGAGCTCGTCGATCGCGGCCTGCACCCGGGCCACGGTGTCCGACGCGACCTTGTCCGGACGGTTCAGGACGTTCGACACGGTGCCCACCGACACCCCGGCGAGCGCCGCCACCTCTTTCACACTGATGGTCACGCCATCACACTCCAGCCTGGATCCCCGGAACGCATGATGGCTCCCCCTGCATGATCGCACCAGCGCGGGCGAGGCTGCAACGGCGCGCTCGCGAACCGGCGACACGGCGACACCTCGACACCCCGACACCTCGACACGCCGCGGGGCGCACACTTCTCGGCGCACCGCACAGCCGTGGTCGCGGGAGCCCCCCGGACGAGCGCGCATGGGCAGCACTATCCATGGTCCGGGCGCGGCCTTTTTCGGTACGCTGACGGCAGATTCGAAGAAGGGGATCGAATGTCGGACACCTTGGAGATGAAGGACGCGGAAGTCCGCGCGCTTGCCTCGACCGTCGACGCGCAGGCCGCGGCACTGCCAACCGGCACGTCCCTGTCGATCGACGCGTGTGGCAGCGCATCCGTCGCCGAGTCCGCCGCGTCGTTCTCGCTATGGGCGCACGTGCAGAACCAGCTCATCGCCGAAAAGCTCGGAAACCAGGCCACCGCCGCCCGAGACGCCGTCGCCGCCTTCGACGAGATCGAAAAAGCCATCGCCGCAAACGTTCCGGAGGAATGATCATGACGCAGTGGACCGACGAAGACCCGGGTGCCGGCGACACGGGCGTCGTGGCAACCGCGAGCAGCACGCTGACCGAACTCGCGGGCAAGGTCGACACCGTCGTGACGTCGCTCGGGACGACGGCATCCGGAGTGGGCGGTGGAGTCTGGACCGGTTCGGCCGCCGACGGATGGTCGACCAGCCTCACGACGCTCGCCTCGGAGCTCGCGCCCGTGAAGAGTGCCTACACGACCGCCGCGACCGCACTGGCCGCCTATGTGAGCACGGTCGACGACATCCGCGCCCGTGCCGTGCCCCTGCGGCTGCGCCTCTCGACGGCTCAGTCCGCCCAGAACAAGACGTATATGGACGGCTCGGAGGGCCCGACGCCCGCCCAGCAGGATCAGCGCGATCAGGATAAGCAGGACGCGATCCGCGAAGAGACCTACGTTCGCGGCGAGCTGGAAGCCCTGGCCGAAGAACGGCGCACCGCCGATACCGCTCTGCAGACAGCGCTGACGAATGCCGTTCCGACGACGTGGCCGGCGCAGCAAGCGGCACTCGCCGCTGTGGGCATCGACTCGGTCGCCGATGCCACACCGCGTGCCGTCGCCCAAGCCATGGCCGATCTGGCGAGCAAGATCGCGAACGGGGACAACACCGATCCCGACGACGTTCAGAAGCTGACCGACCTGCTCTCGCTGTACGGCGACGACCAGTCCGTCATGGCGCAGATGATGCTGGCCCTCGGCGGCACCGACCTCGTCACGCTCATCGACCGGCTCGGCGACGACGCCAACAACAACAAGCTCGATGTCGGCGCCGCCGCGGCGCTGGCCGTGCTCCTCCGCTCCGGCCTCTCCACCGGCTCGGCCGACTGGACCGACGCCACGGGGTCTCGCTTCGCCGACCAGATGTTCGAATCGGCGAGCTACAGCGGCGGCGGCGGGGTAGCGGCCATCGGGTTCCTCTTCGGCGATGCGGCGAACGCTCCCGTCGGCGAGACCACCGCCTACGCGGCCGCGGTGATCATGGACGACTGGGAACGCAAGGATTACAACGGTTCGACCGTCGACCAGTCGATGGCGGGCGCGAGCTACCTGTCGCTCTATATGGACGAGGCCAACGGTTTGCGCGTCATCGATGCCGCGGGCCGCATCTTCGAGACGTTGGGCGAGTACCCCGACTCGGCTCACGAATTCTTGACCGACACCACGATCGAGAACGGCACCGACAGCGGCCCGACAGTCGGCCAGAACCGCATCCAGTATTGGTACGGCGAGCGCGACTGGTCGAACGCGGACGGGTTCGCCGGCCCGGGCGCACTCTGGGCGGGCGCGCAACGCATCCTCGGCGGCCCGGCTGATCCGTCCGGCGCCTACGACGCCGAGGCATGGACGTCGGCCGCCGACCTCTCCTCGCGCGCCATGAACGCACTCGCGGAAAACCCCTCCTACCTGAGCGAGAACGTGACCGAACTCGGCGCCGTGCACCTCGCCGAAGCCTTCCTGCCGCAAATGCAGGGCATCGTCGAGATGCCCGTGCTCGACGACGACTACCGGGGCGCCGACGCGCCGGGCACCGTCATGGTCGACCTGCGGGGCTCCGGAACCGAACGTGCGGCGGCGATCATCTCGCAACAGAACCTCGCCGAGTTCCTCGCCGGGCTGGGCGAGAAAGACGGGGCCGCGGTCATCCTGCGCGACGCCGCGTCGTCCTACCGCGACGTGCTCATCGCCGAGGCGGCGGGCGAAGGCACACCTGGTGCCATGTACGACGCCATCCGTCGCAACGACGCCTTGACCGCCATCTTCGACGGATCCGACCTGGGTGCCGGCATCGGCGAGACCGTGCGCACCGACAAGGCCGTGAGCGACGCCGTCGACGGCGCGAAGGAATTGGTCGGGCTCATCCCCATCCCCGGTGCGAGCGAGGTCCTCTTCAAGGGCGGCAATGTGGCACTCGACTGGGGCCAGGGCAAGGTCGAGGGATGGCTGACCGACCAGGGCGGCTCGGCCCTCGAGCGCATCCTCGGCGGCGGGCAGACCGACGCGGTCCGGGCGTCGGCCGCGCTCGACGCCGAAGGGCGCTCCGACATGCTCACCTTCGCGAACCTCGAGATCATGTACGCCCTCGCCGAACCGGACGGTGGGTGGGACAACATCCCCGAGCCGCCGCGCTTCACGCCCGAAGCGGGATGGAGCGCCGAACGGTACGACGCCGAATTCGCCGACTTCCAGACCGAGGCCAAGGCCTGGTCAGAGGCGCACACGCCCCAGCTCGACGAGGCCTATCAGGAAGCGACGGGAAGCGACGAGAGCGTGAGTGAGCTCGAGACGCGATACGAGCCTCTCCGCGACAAGTTCGCGACGTGGGCGGAGGGGAACTGAGCATGACGAGACATGTCCTGGCGCCCCTGGCTGCAGCCGTCGTCGCCTGCACCCTCGGTCTCGGCCTGTCCGCCTGCACGACACCGCGCACCGCGGGCCCCGACCCGTCCATCGTCTGGGACAACCACGAACCGGCAGGGCCGCTGGAATCGGATCCCCTGGTCCAACGCGCACGGGCCGCCGACCTCGCTCAGAAACTCGCGCAGAACTCGAACGACTTCAGCCGCGGCGACCTGCGCTCCACGTGGACGGGACCGGCGATCGGAACCATGTCCAGCGATCGTGCGAACGCGCTGAAGAACCCGGACAACTTCGAGCCCCGTGTCGCACCGGGCCCGACGCCGTGGAACGCGACGGCCGTCGACACCGACGAGGACGGCAACACGATCGTCAGAGGGTGCGCGCTCGCTGACGGCTGGTACATCTCCGGCGACCACCCCGCGCCGGAGAACCCCGCAGACTCTCAACCCACGGAGCTCACGTTCGTCTTCGACGGCAGCGATGACGACGCACTCGTCTCGCGCATCGTCCGGTCGAATGTGGCCTGCACGACCTCGGATGTCGCGATCGGCCGCTTCGATCCCCAGCCCCGGCTCGAAGACGCCAGCGCCCCGGTCATCGCGCCGTAGGTTTCGCGAGACACGCCCGTCGAGTTGCTTTTATCAGCATCCGATTGTGACGGCGGAGAACCCCGCGAAAGTGGCCCTAGCGGCTTTCTGCACTCTGACATATCATGATGCCAGAAGCGCAAACCGCGCTCTCTCGAAGGGGGTTACTGCTATGAGCATCACGACACTGCACGAACGCAAGACAGGTAAGACCAGGGCGTTGCTCGCGACCGGCATCGTCGTCGGGCTCGGCGCCGTCGGCACACTCGCGGCGTTCACCGACACCGCATCGTTCACCTCGACGTTCGCGACGGGGTCGGTCGATATCGCGCTCGACGGCACGAACGAGGGCAAGCCGACCCCCTACGCCTTCACGGCCTGGGATTCGCTGCTCATGGTTCCCGCCAGCGAGAAATACGCCCCGCTGGTCGTCAACAACAAGGGAACCTCACCGTTCACCTACACCATGGCGATTCCCGCCCTGGCGGGCACGACGGCGCTCGCCGAGGGCCCGACCGGACTTCAAGCGGGCATCGTGGCGATCACGGGCAGCACGTGTGATGCCGCCGCGTTCGCCGCCGGAACGCCCGTGACGAGCGCCGCATCCCTGTCGGCGCTCGCCATCGCCACCCCGCGCACCCTGGCGCCCGGCACGAGCGAGACGCTGTGCTTCCAGGCCGTCCTCCCCGCGGCGGCACCGGATTCACTGAGCGGCGTCAGCGTCACGCCGACGTTCACGCTCACGGCTGTCGCGGCCGTCTGATCAGGTGGGGCGGCGCCGTCGAGCACGCGGCACCGCCCCACGCCACCTCGGCACCGCTGGCCGCGACCGCGCCGGCCTGACTCCACGAGAGAGGACCGTCGCGTGACGACATCCGTCTGGCGCATCGTGCGCGAAACCATCCTGAGCGTAGCCGCCGCCGTCGGCGTCATCTGCCTGATCGGCAGCGCACTCATGCTCGTGACCGGGGTGACGCCAGTGGTCTTCCGATCCGGTTCGATGGCGCCGGCGATGCCGACGGGCGCCCTGGCTCTCGTGCAAGACCGCGCCGCGCGCACGGTGTCGGTCGGCGACGTGGTCTCGACCATCGGCGGCACGGGCATTCGCACCACCCACCGCGTGGTAGATCTGCGCCGCGCGAGCGAAGGCCGAATGACACTCACCACGCGCGGTGACGCCAACGGCGCCGACGACGCCACCGAGAAGACGGTCTCGCGCGTCGACGTGGTCATCTGGTCGGCGCCCGTGTGGGGATACGCGGTCACGGCGCTGCAGCATCCGTTCGTGGTGTTCGCAGGAGGTGCGATAGCCGGCAGCTGGGTCACATGGTGGGCGGCCATGCGAAGGAACGACCGGCGACCGCCTCGCGTACCGCACGCCGCGCCGACCACCTATTCGCGCGATCGATCGGTATCGAGAACCATCACGCTTCCCCTGGCGGTGATGACGCTTGCGGGGCTGACCGCCGGGCTCGGGCTGGTCGGTTCCGCCGAGGGCACCCGCGCATCCTTCGTGGCAGACTCGACCCGAGCATCCAGTGCCTTCAGCGTCGACAAGCTGGGCACCCGCATCGCCCGCACCCTCGATGTCACCCGTGCCACCAACGGGGCAGAGGGGGCGCGACTGGGGCCGGCCGGCTCGATAGCGTGGACAGATTTTCCGCCGCCGCCGTTTCGCCCGACGAGCTTCAGCGCCGAGAGTGCGCTCAGCGTGGCCTTCGACGGCACGCAATACGCCTACCGATACGACGGTGGCGATTGGCGGATGCGCGCGCTCCCCACATCCGGCATCACCGCCGTCATGGCGACCTCCAACACCATCGTGCCCGTCGTGATGGCGACGAACGGCACGACCTGGTGGTATTCCGAGCACCCGGCGGCCGAGGGGACCCCCGGCTCCTGGAACGTCTTCGCGCCCCTCAACCCGCCCACGGGGATCATCGACTCCGACTCGGCGGGGCGACGGAATGCGACCACCGACGGCTCGACCATCAAGGTCAGCGACTACTTCGGCAACACCTGGACGACGGCCGCACCACTGCCCGACGGCAACGCCACCATGGTCGCGTATTCGGGTCTCACGGTTCTCGCGTGGGGCACCGGCGGATGGTGGCGCAGCATCGACAACGGCGCGAGTTGGGCCGCCGACGCGGTTCTCAACGCGCGCGTGCCCGCGCCGACCGATATGACGGGCGGCACGGGCGCTTCCTCGTCAGAAGACAACCGCTTCATCATCGCGCGCGGCACGAGCGGGATCTGGCGCTACGACGGCCCGTCTCAAACGATGAGCGCCGTGCAACCCGCGTATTGATCGCGCGACTGAGTGAGCGAACGGGTACACTTTCTTGTACCTGGAGGTTTTCATGAAGACACTGACGTACTCGCAGTCGCGAGCGCATTACGCCGCGACGCTCGACTCGGTCCTCGACGATCGCGAAGAGGTGGTCATCACGCGCGCCGGCAAGGAGCCCGTGGTGCTCGTGGCGCTCGAAGACTACGAGTCGCTCAAAGAGATGGCCTACCTCCTGCGCAACCCGGTAAACGCACACCGCATCCTGCGTTCGATCGTGCAATTGGAGGGCGGCGAAGGCGTCGACCGCGAGCTCGACGAGTGAAGTACACGTTCTCGATGGATGCGTGGGAGGACTACACGCACTGGCAATCCGAAGACCGGCGGGTGCTCAAACGCATCAATCTGCTGTTGAAGGACATCGAGCGAAACGGTAACGAAGGCATCGGCAAACCCGAGGCGCTCAAACACGGGTTTCACGGATATTGGTCGCGTCGCATCACCGACGAACATCGCCTCGTCTATCGTCTTGCGGACGACCAGATCCTCATCGCGCAGTGCCGGTTCCACTACAGCTGAACTACAGCTGAGCCGAGTCGCCCTCGGTGACAGTGACGGGGGTTCCCGCTGGTTTGGCGGCGGCGATGGCCGCACGACCCGACGGCAGCACGATGGCCACGCCCATGACGACGATCATGACGATGCCCGCGACGATCAGCAGCAACTGCACGCTGATGACATCTGCCAGCGGGCCGAAGACCACCATGCCGAGCGGTGTGGCCAGCGCCATCACGATGCCCACATAGCTGAACACCCGGCCGTGCATCTCGGGTTTCACGGTCTCTTGGATGATGGTCATGAACGGAGCCGAGAAGAGCGGCACGAGCAGCCCGAACGCGAACATGAAGGCGTAGAAGACCCAGAGGTTGGGGCTCAGCCCCAGCGCGAGAGTGAAGGCCGCGAACCCGAACGACGCGAAGAGGATGAGGCCCATCGCGCTGCGCTTGGCGAGCACCGTGCCCACCAACACGCCGCCGATGATCATGCCGATGCTGAACGCCAATTCGAGCACCGTCACCATCCACACTTCTGAGCCGAACGAGCGGGCCACCATGAGGGGTGTGATGAACGACGGCGCGACCGACAGCAGGAACACGATGGCGAATACGCCCAGCAGCCAGCGCACCACCCGGTTGTTCCAGATGAAGCGGAACCCCTCGGACAGATCTTCTCGATAGCTCGACGTCTTGTCGGCCAGCGACGCGAGCGTCGGAACGGTCACGAACGCGAGGAAGCCGATGCCGATGACGGCCGTGACGACGTCGATGAAGAACACGGGCACGATGCCGAAGATGCCGAAAACAGCCCCGGCCGCCGCGGGGGCCAGCAGGGCCATGGCCGATTGGATGGTCTGGAAGAAGCCGTTGACGCGCATGAGCTGCTCGGGCGGCACGATCTGCGGAATCATCGCCTGGACGGCCGGCGACTGGAATCCGGCGCCCACCGAGCGCACGCCGACGGCCAACAGGATGACCCAGAGCTCGGTGATGCCGTTCATCATGAGCACGGCGAGAACGAGCGTGGCGATCGCGATCGACCCGTCGGCCACCATGACGAGCACGCGCCGATTCATGCGGTCGGCGATGACGCCACCGAAGATCGACACGATGCCCTGCGGCAGGAAGGCGGCCACGGCGTAGAGCGCAACCGCGAGGCCGGACCGGGTCTCGAAGGTGACCCACCACATGACGGCGTATTGGACGATCATCGAGCCGAAGAGCGACACCGTCTGGCCGCTCAGGAACAGGGTGACGTTGCGCTTCCACGGTTGCGGCACGTCGCTGACGACGGCACTCGAGGCGTTTGGGGCGGCATCGTCGTCGCTCATGGCGTCCTCCACGGGTGATTCGGCGGATGAGGGTGTGGGGACAGCGTAGCGAGGGGGTCCGACGTTGGGCAGTCCCCCGTTTCGTCGGGCAGGCCCGGGCGTGACCGCCGCGCGAGCCCGCAGGAGGCGCCGGCCGCGTACGGGTGCGCCGCCGCTCCTACAGCTTCTTGTCGGCGCGCACCTCGTCGGGGTGCGACCCGAAACGCTGCTCGTGCAGGCCGAGCGCGTCGATGCGGGCGAGGTCGGGCCCGTCGAGCGCGAACGAGAACTCGTCGAGGTTCGAGCGGATGCGCTCGGGTGTCACGGATTTGGGGATGACGATGTTGCCCAGCTGCAGGTGCCACCGCACGATGACCTGGGCGGGCGAGACTCCGTGTTTGCGCGCGAGGGCCGCGATTGTGGGGTCGGCGAGCACGTTTCCGCGGCCGAGGGGGCTCCACGCTCCCGTGACGATTCCGTGGCGCGCGTGCAGCTGACGCAACTCGGGCTGCTGCAGGTAGGGGTGCAGTTCGATCTGATTGACGGCGGGCGCGACATCCGTGTCGGCGAGCAGGCGTTCGAGGTGCGCGGGCTGGAAGTTCGACACGCCGATGGCGCGCACGAGGCCGTCGTCGACGAGGGTTTCGAGGGCCCGCCAGGCCGTCACATAGAGGTCTTGATCGGCGGCCGGCCAGTGGATGAGGTAGAGGTCGAGACGCTCGACGGCGAGGGCGTCGAGGCTGCGGCGCGCGGCATCCCGGGCCTGGTCGTGCTCGTCGTTCCAGAGCTTGGTGGTGAGGAAGACCTCGTCGCGCGCGAGACCGGATGCCGCGACCGCTCGCCCGACAGCCGCCTCGTTGCCATAGGCCGAAGCCGTGTCGATGTGCCGATAGCCCGCCTCGAGCGCCTCGGACACCACCCGCTCGGTGTCGGCCGCATCGACCTTGTAGACGCCGAAGCCGAGCTGCGGAACGGTGACGCCGTTGTTGAGCGTGAGGCGGGGAACGACCGGTGTACTCATAGCGAAACGCTAACACCGGCGGGTGTGCGCCGCCGGGCCGGATCGCTGGCCCGGAACCACTCGGCGAAGAAGACGATCAGCAGCGCGAGTTCGGCCAGGCCTCCCCCGTAGTACATGAGCTGGGCACCGGCCAGAGCATCGGATGCCGTCACCCCGGCGGGCGGGTCTGCGGCGACCAGCTTGGCCAGCACGCTGTGCAGCCCGAGTGCCGGCAGCAGGATCACCAGGCGCCACCCGAAGCCGGGGCGATGCGGGGCCGGGTCGGGGCCCACGAACGCCGCCGCGAACAGGAAACCGGCGGCTACGAAGTGAGCGGTGAGGAGCGGATGCAGCGCGGGAGCCTCGAGCAGCGCGTGCCCGAAGGGCGTGGCGAAGAGCAGCCACAGCGATCCGACGTTGAGCACCGAAGCCGTGACGGGGTGGGCGACGACGCGAGCGACCGGCGAACGCAGGAGGCGCGACAAGCGGCGGGCCTGACCGACCTCGAGGGTGCGCAGGGCGAGGGTCACGGGCGCCGCGAGGACGAGCAGCAGGGGCGCGACCATGGCGGCGACGAGGTGCACGAACATGTGGGCGACGAAACCGGTGTGCGCGGCATCCGCGAGGGGGCCGACGAAGCACGCCGAGACGAGCACCAGGCCGAGCATCCACGAGACCGTGCGGATGGCGGGCCAGTCGCGGGTTGCCCGGCGGCGCTCGGCGCGCGCGGCCCCGACGTAGAGGGCGGCCGCGAGGAGGATCGGGAGGAGCGCGAGAAGGCCCGGGTCGAAACCCGCGACATGATGCCCCGCGGAGAGGGACCCACCGAGATCGCCCGGGGGGAAGCCCACTGCGTGCTGGATTGCGGCGGCCGACACCGCGGGCGCGCCCGGTTCGAGCCCGACGGCCAGAGGCGCTGCCGGTGACGACACGCGCTCGTCACGAATCAGCCCGATCAGGCGTGGAGTTAAGCGCATACATCTGGAACGATGGGTGGGCCATGACTTCTGCAACGACGCCGCCCTCTGCCCACCCGTCGACCCCGGCCACGCAGGCCGCAGCATCCGCTGACGCGCCCTATCGCGACGCGAACCTCGGCATCGACGAGCGGCTCGCCGACCTGCTGTCGCGCATGACGCTCGAGGAGAAGATCGGGCAGATGCTGCAGCTCGATGCGCGCGCCGACCTCGACGAGCTGGTGGGGGTCTCACTTGTCGGCTCGCTGCTGCACGCCTCACCTGAGCGCAACATCCGCGCGCAGCAGCTCGTCACCCGGACTCGCCTCGGCATCCCTCTTCTCATGGCCGACGACTGCATCCACGGCCACTCGTTCTGGCCCGGCGCCACCATCTTCCCCACGCAGCTCGGAATGGCGGCCACTTGGGACACGGCCCTCGTCGAACAGGGCGCGCGGGCGACGGCCGTCGAGGTCGCCGCGACGGGCCTGCACTGGACCTTCTCCCCCGTGCTGTGCATCTCCCGCGACCTGCGCTGGGGCCGCGTCAACGAGACGTTCGGCGAAGACCCGCACCTCATCGGCGAGCTGGGGGCCGCCATGATCCGCGGCTACCAGGGCGAGGGGCTCACCGACCCCGACGCCGTGCTCGCCACCGCGAAACACTTCGCCGGCTACTCCGAGACGCAGGGCGGGCGCGATGCCAGCGAGGCCGACCTCAGCCGCCGCAAGCTGCGTTCCTGGTTCCTACCGCCCTTCGAACGCGCCGTCGAGGCGGGCGCCCGCACCTTCATGCTCGGCTACCAGGCCATCGACGGCGTTCCCGTCACGGCCAACGAGTGGTTGCTCAACGACGTGCTCAAAGGCGAGTGGGGTTTCGACGGAACGCTCGTCACCGACTGGGACAACGTGGGCCGGATGGTGTGGGAACAACACGTCGCCGCCACCTACGAAGACGCCGCCGCCGTGGCCGTGTCCGCGGGCAACGACCTCATCATGGCCACGCCGAAGTTCCGAGACGCCGCGCTCGCGGCCGTGGGCTCCGGCCGCCTGACCGTGGCACAGATCGACGACGCCGTCACGCGCATCCTGCGGCTCAAGTTCGAGCTCGGGCTCTTCGAGAACCCGCGCCTGCCCAACCCCGAACGCCAGCGCCAGGTCATCGGCAGTGCGCCGCACACCGCCCTCAACCTCGAGATGGCCCGTCGCTCGCTCGTGCTGTTGCGCAACGACGGCACGCTGCCGCTGCTCGACACACCGGATGCTGCGCCTTCTGCACCCCGCACGATCGCCGTCATCGGACCCAACGCCGACGACCCGCACGCGCAACTCGGCGACTGGGCGGGCGCCTCGGGCCAGGTCGACTGGATGCCCGACGGCCACCCCCGCGAAACCGTCATCACCGTGCTCGACGGTTTTCGCCGGGCCGCGCCCGAGAGTTGGACGATCACGCACGCGCGCGGCGCCGACATCGGCGATCTGGCCGACGACCCCCGCGGCGTGTTCCCCGACGGGCAGCCGCGGCCCCCGTACTTCCAGGCGGCGAGCTCCGACGAACGCATGATCGCCGAGGCCGTCGAGGCTGCGACATCCGCCGATTGGGCCGTGGTCGTCGTGGGTGACACGGTCGCACTCGCGGGTGAGGGACGCTCGACCGCGACGCTCGAACTGCAGGGCGCCCAGATCGCATTGCTCGACGCCGTGGTGGCCACGGGAACCCCCACCATCGTGGTGCTCGTGCAGTCGAAACCGTCGGTCCTGCCCGAATCGGCGCTCCATGCCGCGGCGATCGTCGAGGCGTTCAACCCCGGCATGCAGGGCGGGCTGGCCGTGGCCGAACTCGTGCTCGGCCGCATCGAGCCGACGGGGCGCCTGCCCATCACGTTCGCCCGGCACGCGGGGCAGCTGCCCGTCTTCTACAACCAGCTGCGCGGGCAGCACGGCGACCGCTATGCCGACCTGACGCAGGACCCGCTGTTCGCCTTCGGCGAGGGGCTCAGCTATTCGCGCGTCGAGTACAGCGAGCTGCGACTCGATGGCTCCGAGGTGACGGCGGCCGACACCATCCGCGCCACTGTGACCCTGACGAACGTCGGCGAGCGCCCCTCGACCGAGACCGTGCAGGTCTACGTCACCGACACGGTCACGAGCGTGACGTGGGCCGAACGCGAACTGAAGGCGTTCCGTCAGGTGACCGTGCCGGCGGGGGCCACGGTCGACGTCTCGCTCGAGCTTCCGGCCTCGGCCTGTTCCCTGGTGGATGCTGGCGGCAATCGCGTCGTCGAACCCGGTGACTTCGAGCTGCTCGTCGGCACCAGCTCACGGCCCGCCGATCTGCAGAGCGCGCCGTTCCGCATCACGTCCGCCGGCTGACGACGCCCCGATCGCGGTCGTCAATCCCCTGCCGCCGACGCCGAGGCTTGCCTAGCATCGTGGGACCGCGGCCATGCGCGAACGGCAGCCGCGCGCCAGGCGAAAGGGGAACCCACATGGCACAGGCCATCTTCGGAGAGAGCGCGACGGGCACGAAGACCCGGCGCGCCACGTTGAGCAAGAACGTGGCGCCCGGCATCCACCGGCTCGAACACGCCTACGTCAACTGCTACCTCATCGAGGACGAGAGCGGCGTGACGCTCGTCGACACCGCCTTCCCCGCGACGTGGCCGCTGCTGCACAACGCGCTGCGGCAGATCGACCGCACGAAGGACGATGTTCGCGCCGTCGTGCTGACGCACGCGCACTTCGATCACCTGGGCATGGCCGAGCGCCTGCGCAAGGAATGGCGGGTGCCCGTATGGGCGCACCCCGAGGAGCGCTACATCGCCCGGCACCCCTACCGTTACGCCCACGAGTCGCCGCGGCTGCTCTGGCCCGTCACCCATCCCACGTCGATCCCCATTCTCGGGCGGATGGTGCGAGCGGGCGCCCTGACCGTCCCGGGCATCGACGAGCTGCGCACCTTCGCGGCCGACGACGTGCTCGACGTGCCCGGCCAGCCGCGCGTCGTCTTCAGCCCGGGCCACACCTTCGGGCACTGCGCCCTGCACCTGCCCGAGCGCTCGGCGCTGATCTCGGGCGACGCGCTCGTCACCTTCAACCCCTACACGGGCGGCACCGGCCCGCAGATCGTCTCGGGCGCGGCGACGGCCGACAGCGCACAGGCCCTCGCGTCGCTCGACGCCCTCGCGGCAACCGGGGCGGACATCGTGCTGCCCGGTCACGGCAAGCCGTGGAAGAAAGGCATCGTGAGCGCGGTCGCCGAGGCGCGCGCGGTCGGCCGCACCTGAGACTCAGCGGCGCACGGCCCGCACCCCGGCGCGGCCGACGACGAAAGCGGCCCAGCCGACCAGCAACCACGGCCCCGCGACCACGATCGGGTCGATCCAGCTGTGCTTCACATCGACGCGACGCCGCCCGAAGCGCGACGCGAACCCGTGATACTTGCCCTCGGCCAACACGCCCGTCTCGGTGATCGGGTTATCGGGGTGTCCGGATGCCAGCGACGTGACGTGGCTCTCGATGGCGTCGACGCGATCGCCCAGGATGAGCAGCATCCAGTGCGCCAGACGTCCTTCGCTGTACTGCGCATAGGCGTAGCGACGGATCACGCCGCTCAGCCCCTTGAGCGGCGCCGACGTGCCGAAAACGGGCGTCAAGAATTTGTGCTCGATCGAACGCTCGCGCGGCACCAGCTCCTCCTGGCGCTCGGGGAAGTCCCAGTGCGCCCCCGTCACCTCGGGCGCAAAACGCTCCTTCGGCACGGCCGGGCGGTCCTTCTTGTCGAGGTCGGCGCCCCAGCCGGGGATGCGCTGACGCAGCTCGTCGCTCGACAGCGCGCGGGTCGGTTTTTCTGCGGTGTAGGCCATGATCGTTTCTCCTCTCCGGCGGCGGGCCGGGTCAGCTCGCGCTCGGCACGATGACGGGTTTGATGCAGTCGTCCAGCTTGGACGAGAACAGGTGGTAGCCCTCGGCGATCTCGTCGAGCGGGATGCGGTGGGTGATGATGTCGCGCGGGCTCAAGTATCCGTTCCTGATGTGTTCGAACAGGCGCGGCCACTGGCGCTTCACGGGCGCCTGATTCATGCGCAGCGTGAGGCCCTTGTTCATGGCGTCGCCGAACTTCACGGCACTGAAGATGGGGCCATAGGCACCCATGACCGAGATCGTGCCGCCCTTGCGCACCGAGTCGATGGCCCAGTTGAGAGCGGTCGGCGAGCCGCCCTGCAGCTTGAACTTGGTGCCCGTGATGCTCTGCGTGAGGTTGCCGTCGGCCTCGGCACCGACGGCGTCGATCGCGACATCCGCCCCGAGGAAATCGGTGATCTTCTTCATGTGCACGACGATGTCGTCGTATTCGGCGAAGTTGTAGGTCTCGGCGTGGGCGAACGTGCGGGCCTTCTCGAGGCGGTACTCGAGGTGGTCGATCACGATCACCCGGCCGGCGCCCATGAGCCACGACGATTTCGCGGCGAAGAGGCCCACCGGTCCGGCGCCGAACACCACGACCGTGTCGCCCTCGACGATGTCGCCGAGCTGCGCCCCGAAATAGCCCGTCGAGAGCGCGTCCGTCATGAGCAGGGCATCCTCTTCATGGATGTCGTCGGGGATGACCTGGGGCCCGACGTCGGCGAACGGCACGCGCACATACTCCGCTTGTCCCCCGTCGTAGCCGCCGCACGTGTGCGAGTAACCGTAGATGCCGCCCACGGCCGTGGCATTCGGGTTGACGTTGTGGCAGTTGGAGTAGAGGCCGCGAGCGCAGAAGTAGCACGAGCCGCAATAGATGTTGAAGGGCACCATCACGCGGTCGCCGACCTTCAGGTTCTCGACCGACGAACCGACCTGTTCGACGACGCCGATGAACTCGTGGCCGAACGTGTGGCCGACGCGGGTGTCGGGCATCATGCCGTGATAGAGGTGCAGATCGGAACCGCAGATCGCGGCCATCGTGACGCGCACGATGGCGTCGTTCGGATGCTCGATCTTCGGCATGTCTTTCTCCTGCACGCGGACCTTGTACGGTCCGCGGTATTCCATGGCGCGCATGTCTTCTCCTTGGCGGGATGGGGTGACCTGATCGTCTTGGTCGGCCACTTTTCCAAAATGGATGCGATCCGACAAGACGATTGCCAGCACCCCCGAACGGGTGTAAAAAGCCCCTCCCGCGGGCCGAAACGCGCACGGGGCGCACGATCGTTGCGCGCGACATCCATGCGTGCCGCTTTTCGCGCGCCCCGCGAAATAATGCGTCAGAAAGGCCTGTCTAGCGCGACAAATGACGCAAACGAAGCTGAAACGAGCCGGAAACGTAAGGAAACCGGGGCCGAAACGCAGCGCCCCTATTCTGGGGCGGCACCTCCACATTTCGACGAACGGAAACCATGGCTAAGAAAAGACCCATCCTCACCGTTGGTGCCATATCGGCAGCAGTGGCGCTTCTCTCGTTCTTCCCCGACCCCGCGGTCGCCGATGCCGAGTCGTCGGCGACTCCCATCGTGCGCCCCACCAACCCGGCCATCAAGATGCCGACCAGCTACCCCTTCCAGCAGCCCGTGCCCCTGGCCGCCGACTTCCCGGCCGATGCATCGACGCAGCGCGGCCTGACCCCCTACGACGAGATCGCACCCAAGATCAACTCGTGGCTCGCACGCAGCAACAAGGTTTCCGCGCAGGTGGTCGGCACAACCGACCTCGGCCGCGACATCCACTTCATCACCCTGACGGCGCCCGAGACGGCCGCCGAAACCGCTCAGCAGAACGCCTGGCGCGACAAGATCAAGAACAACGCCGCCGCGGCCGCCACCGACCAGGCGCTGCAGGACGGCTACAAGATCCCGATCTGGTTCAACGCCAACATCCACGGAAACGAGTGGGAGGGCACCGACGCCAGCATCAAGTACATCGAGGACATGCTGAACGACACCTCGGCCGAGACCGCCGAGCTGCTGCGCACGCACCGCATCTACTTCACGCTGACGAACAACCCCGACGGCCGGGCACTCGGCCAGCGCGCCGTGGCTGCGGGTTTCGACCCCAACCGCGACTTCATCACGGGTGCGACGGTCGAGGCATCGATCACGCGCGACCTGTCGAACATCATCCAGCCGACCAACTTCATCGACATCCACGGCTACACGAACATCCTGCAGGTCGAGCCCTGTGGCCCGCCCCACGGCGAGAACTACGAATACGACCTGTTCCTGCCGCACGCCTACGACGCCGCGCTCGAGATCGAGAAGGCCGTCGTCGAGGCGAACATCCCGGGCAACACCTACCAGGCCGCCGATGGCAGCGCCACGACCACCAACACGGGCAAGATCCTTATCCCCTACCGCGACATCCGCGCGGGCTGGGATGACTGGCCCCCCATCTTCGCGCCGCAGTACGTGGCGTTCCAGGGCGCCATCACCAACACGGTCGAGCTGCCCCTCGGCCGCGTCAACAACAACGTGCCAGAAGGAACCCGTCGCGGCGAGGTGAACGTCGCCGTGGCCGGTGTCGTCATCGACACGGCCGTCGACTACGTGGTCGAGAACTCGGACGCGCTGCTCGACAACCAGATCGAGATCTTCCGCCGCGGCGACGCCGGTGAACCGCTCCGCACGGTTCCCGCCGACATCGACCCCGCAACGGTTCCCGCCCCGAACGCCTGGGCCGAGATCTGGGACGAGACCGACGTCTACACGGCGAAGCTGCCCCGCGCCTACGTCATTCCCGTCGGCGGCACGCAGCGCTCGGACACCGACGCCAACACGCTCGTCGACCAGTTGCTCGTCAACGGCATCGAGGTGCAGAAGACCACGTCGGCCTTGACGGCCAACGGCACCACCTACCCCACCGGCTCCTACCTCGTCGACATGCACCAGCCGCTGCGCGGCCTCGCCAACGTGCTGCTCGCCGACGGAACCGACATCTCGGAGCGCGTGCCCGACATGTACGACATCTCCGCCTGGAGCCTCTCGCTCCTGTGGGGTGCCGACGTCGACGCCATCGGCAGCACCACCGACGCCCCGCTCGCCGTCACGGCGACGCCCGTCACCTCCACGCCGCTCAGCTCCGTCGTTCCCGCCACGGCCGCCTACCTCGAGCTCGAGGCCAGCGGCGTGGCATCCATCCAGGCCATCAACGAATTGCTGCACGACGGGGTCGCGGTCTCGCGCTTCGACGACGGCACCGTGATCCTGAAGCTCGACGAGACCAGCCGCCAGTCGGTCAGCGAGGTCACCGCCAAATACGAGGTCACCTTCGCGGCCTCGGATGGCCAGCGCCTGCGCACCGAGGACAGCACCGGTCTCGGCGCCCAGCGTGTCGGCTACACGGGCACGCAGGACGACCGTGTGACGCTGGAACGCCTCGGCTTCCGCGACCTGGTCCTCCTCAACGCGGCCTCGATCACCTCGGGTGCCGCCGACCTGTCGCAGATCGACGTGCTCTGGATCGGCTCGAACCTCGCGTTCAACGCCGACCAGGCCGCCGGAACCGCAGCCGTCAACGCCTACCTTGCCAGCGGTAAGGGTGTCACGGGTCGCGGAACGGCTGCGGCGAACTTCGCCAACACGTTCGGCCTGCTGACCACTACCCCGGTGTCGGGCACGAGCGGTTCCAACGGAATCGTGAGCGTCGAGACCGCCGCTGACGGCGTGCTCGGCGACTTCCCGCAGGACACGGCGTTCGTCTCCCCGGCCACCTGGTTCACGGTGCTCGATCCGGCCGCCACGGTCGAACAGACCTACGCCGCCGACCCGTTCGTCTCGGGCCACTGGGCCTCGTCGGCCGGCCGCGCGCAGGAGAACTCGGCACGCCAGGCCGCCGTCGTCTCCAAGACGGCAGCCACCGGCTCCCGCGTCCTGCTGTTCGGAACGGTTCCCACCTACCGCGCCCACGTGGTCGGCGGGTCGCAAGACGTCGCCACCTCGCTGCTCTGGGCCGGCGTCGCCGGTGCCGAGGTTGAGGTTCCCGCGGCCGTGGTCGTCCCCGAGCCCACGCCCGAGCCCACCCCGGTTCCCGTGCCGAGCGACTCGCCGTCGGCCACGCCGGCGCCCGTCGCCCTGCCGACGAAGCCTGCCGCTGGTGCCGGTACCCGTCCGGGCGGTCTCGCCAACTCGGGTTCGGACGCGCTGCTGATCGGTGGCCTCGCCGCCGGCCTGCTCGCCCTCGGCGCCGCGACGCTCGGTGCGATGCGCCTGCGCGGTCGCTCGGCGGCCGCCACCGCTGAGGCACCCCGCTCGGTCGACACGGTCGAGTAACCCGCTCCACGCTCCATCCGAGGGTGCGTCCGGTCGATTCGTCGGCCGGGCGCACCCTTCCTCGTGCGAGCGCAGACCCGAGCGGCATCACGGTCGTGGGAACGCGATCATCCGCAACATTGCTGCGCTAGGCTCGTCTGCGGTTCACATCTGGGGAGACGAGTGGCAGCGCAAACGACAACCGAACAGACAGCTTCTCTTCCGGCGACGACGACGGCACCTCGCGGCCGGGTTCGCGCCGATATTCAGGGGCTGCGCGCCGTGGCCGTCGTGGCCGTCATCCTCAATCACCTGCTGGGATGGCCGAGCGGCGGTTTCGTGGGCGTCGACGTGTTCTTCGTCATCTCGGGGTTCCTCATCACGGGCCTCATCCTGCGCGAACGTGAGCGCACCGGCCGTTTCAGCATCGTCGGCTTCTATGCGCGCCGCATTCGCCGCATCCTGCCCGCGGCACTCACCGTGCTCATCGCGACGACGGCCGTCGGCTGGTTCGTGTTCAACAAGACGCGCGCCTGGGAGACCATCTGGGATGCCGTGGCAAGCTTCTTCCTGGCCGCCAACTGGCGCTTCGCGGTCACGGGCACCGACTACTTTCAGCAGACCGACGCCGATTCGCCGCTGCAACACTTCTGGTCGCTGAGCGTCGAGGAGCAGTTCTACCTCGTGTGGCCCGCGCTGCTCCTGCTGCTGTTCGCCATCGGGATGGCGCTCTCCCGCGGCAACCGCGACCGCTCGGGTCGCCGCATCCGCATCGTCGTCATTATCGCGATGGGACTGATCTCGGTCGCCTCCTTCGCGTTCGCCGTGTGGGAGACGCGCGAGAACGCCGAGATCGCCTACTTCTCGACCTTCACGCGCGTGTGGGAGCTCGGCGTAGGCGCGGTGTTGGCCGCGGCCGCACCCCTCTTCCTGCGGCTGCCCGTCGCCGTGCGATTCGTGCTCGGCTGGGCCGGACTCGCGGGCATCGTCGCCTCGTTCTTCGTGATCGATGCCTCGAAGCCGTTCCCCGGGCCGTGGGCGGCCCTGCCCGTCGTCGCGACGGCCGTGGTGTTGCTGGCCGGCATCGGCGGGCCGCAACGCTACCTCTTCCCCATCAGCAACCCCGTCACCACGTTCCTCGGCAACATCTCGTACTCGCTCTACCTGTGGCACTTCCCCGTGATCGTGTTCGTGCCGCTGTTCCTCGTCGAGGCAACGCTCGAGCGCAAACTCATCACGGCGGGCCTCATCTTCGTGATCTCGGTTTTGGCCTACCTCCTGATCGAGCAGCCGCTGCACCACTCCCCCTGGTTGCGGTCGTTCTCTGACGCCGCGGTGACGGATGCCGAGGCTCGACGCGTCGCGCGTGCGACCGCCCGCAGCGAGGCGTGGGGCCGCTGGCAGGAGAGGTTCGGCTCGCAGTTCATCCTCTCGACCCTGGCCCTGCTCGTCGTCGTCACGGTCGTCATCATCGCCGCCGGTTTCTCGTCGCGCGGACAGGCCCCGCAGGCCGCGCCTGAGGCTTCGCAACAGAACGCCGCGAACCCGCTCGACCAGGCGCGCGCCGACCTGAGCGCCGCACTCTCGGCCACGGCCTGGCCCGACAACCTGTCGCCCTCGCTCGACGACGCCCTGCGCACCACCTCGAACGACAACCCGGCCCGCGGATGCTTCGAGCCCGGTTCGACGCCCGACTTCGGTGGCTGCACCTGGGGTTCGGGCGACGCCCCCAACCACATGTATGTCGTGGGCGACTCGATCGCGCTCACCTACGCCCCCGCGTTCCGCCAGATCGCCGACAACAGCGACGGGCAGTGGAAGATCACCACCATCGGCCTCTACGGCTGCCGCTTCACCGACGTGCTCGTGCAGAACGACGGCGACGGCGTCATGGACAGCTGCACGCAGCGCAAACAGGACATCGCCGACCGCATCGCGAGTGATCAGCCGCAGCTCGTCGTCGTGGCCAACGCCTTCGCGCTCGGCCAGTCGTCCGACGGGCGCCCACTCTCGACGACCGACATGGTGAGCTCGACGGCATCGCTCGCCTCACGGTTCAACAGCGCCGGCAAGATCGTCTACCTCGCGCCGCCGCCCCTCGGGGCCGACCTCGACGCATGCTACTCGCAGGTGTCGAACCCGGGCGATTGCGTGGTCGACATCGACCCCGCGTGGCAGGACTTCTCGGCGGCCACACAGGCGCAAGCTCAGGCATCCGGCGATCACTACATCGACGCGCTGCCCGTCAACTGCGTGGATGGGCGCTGCCCCGCGTTTGCCGCGACGTGGCCGACGAAATACGACACCGTGCACCTGACGACCGCGTATTCGGAGCACATCGCCCCGGCCATCCGACGCCTGTTCGCCGACCAGGGGCTGATGTAGCGCAGGGGTGGATGTCGGTGCCGCACGATAGCCTCGACGCAGCTCGGATCGCCGAGAAACAGGCCTCGCCGGCCCGCCAGAAGTGAAGTGCCATGCCCCCGAAGAAGAAGTCCTCGCTCACGCCGCAGATTCCGACCATCCGGCTCGTCGGGCTCGAAAATGGCGACCGTGGGCTGCTCGATGCGCACGAGAACGTCGACGGCCTGCGCTTCGTCGGGGCCGACGTCTCGGGGCAGGATCTCAGCGGCCTGACCGTCACCGAGTGTGCGTTCGAAGACCTCGACGCGCACGACGTGCTGCTGCGCGGCGCCGGTTTCGTCGAGACCACCATCGAGCGGCTCAACGCGCCCATCATCGCGGCGCCGCGATCGCGGTTCCGCGAGGTGTCGATCGACCAATCGCGCATCGGCTCGGCCGAGTTCTATGAGTCCAACTGGCGGTCGGTGCACATCACCGGATCGAAGCTCGGGTTCGTCAACCTGCGCGGAGCCGTGCTGCAAGACGTCCAGTTCACGAACTGCTCGATCGACGAACTCGACCTGGGCGGCGCCACCGTCAACCGGCTCGCCTTCGTCGATTGCACGCTCAACAGCCTCGACGTCACGCGCGCCACCCTGCAGAACGTCGACCTGCGCACGCTCGACCTGCGCCGCATCTCGGGGCTCGAGGGCCTGAAGGGCGCCACCATGTCGTCGATGCAGGTCTCCGAACTCGCTTCGATGTTCGCCGAACACCTCGGCATCGTCGTCGACGGCTGACCGTCGTTTCGGCGATCGACCTCCCGAGGTGCTCGCGATCAGCCGCTGAGAGCGGTAACGATCGTGGTGATCCTGCGAGCTCGCGTCTCGGGCGCCTTCGCCCCGAGGACGGCTGTCACTTGGGCCTTCTTCGCGCTCGGAGACAGGCGGTCGTAGGCCGCACGCGCCCCATTCTTCTCGGCCAAGGCCGCGGCGAGGTCGTCGGGCAGCTCGACCGTTCGCGGAGCGGTGTCCAGCGTCAGCTCGACATCGATCGGGTCGCCGCCGCCGAGCCCGGTCTCGGCCCGACGATCTGAGCTGAACGAGATGAGGTATTTGCCGCCCATCACCGCGACGGTGCTGCGGAATTCGTAACCGTTGACCGATACGTTCACCGGCGGCTTCTTACCCGCCCCCAGCGCCTCGATCACCTCGGGCGGCACCTCGATGCCCGTATTCTTTCCCATCATCAGCAATGTCGTGGCAAACCTCATGCGCCGATCTCCTTCGAATGTGCGTGACGGGGCGAGCTACTGCTCGACCGGGCTGACCAGCTGGATGAGGTTGCCACACGTGTCGTCGAGCACGGCCGTCGTGACGGGACCGGCCGGGACGGGCGGCTGCACGAACGTGACGCCCTGCGCCGTGAGCTCGCGGAACGCCGCATCCACATCGTCGACCATGAACGACGTCGCGGGGATGCCATCCGCCACGAGCGCCTTCTTGTAGGCCTGGGCGGCGGGGTGCACGTCGGGTTCGAGCAGCAGCTCGACACCGTCGGGCTCGCCCGGCCCCACGACGGTCAGCCAGCGGTATTCGCCGACGGGGACATCCGTCTTGGCAACGAAGCCGAGCGTGTCGGTGTAGAACTGCAGGGCCTTCGCCTGGTCGTCGACGAACAGGCTGGTGACGTGGATGCGTGGCTGCATGGTCTCTCCTCGGTCGGATGCCGCAGCCGGCGCGTGCTGGCCTGCGCTCATCCCTCCGATGGTCCCGCGCGACGCGGCACCCGTCAAGAGTGCGCATTCCGGCATCCAATTTGTTATTCATACGTATTTACTAGAGGATCTAACTACTAGATGGGTTGAATGATTGGACGTGGTATCAATGGGCACACTTCTGTACGGAACTGACGGCGCGAAGATCGATTTCGAGGACCGCATGCTGGCGCATCTGCAGCTGGCCATCATCACGAAGTTGCGCCGCGGAGAACCACATGTCCTGTCCTGGGAAACCCCGGCCTATGCCGGCAGCGGTCGCTCCACGATCTGGATCCACCCCGCCATCCCCCTGTTCTTCAAGTACTCGGGCAGCAAGAAGGTGCCGATCAACCGCGCCTGGGTCGAAGACCTCCTGTCGAGCGCGAACAGCACGAACGGCCTGCAGGCGCTGCCCGAACCGGCGCCCGTCAGCCGCGCAGCATAGGCGGAACCCGCCCGGCTCCACCCACTGCTCGGTTTCGAGCCGTGACATGACACCGATCACAAAGGCACACCCATGGCGGTTACCCGAACGCGCAGCCCCCTGAACCGCGATCAGTCGAATGCCGAGATCATGCGCGCACTGCTGCTGTGCCGCAACACCGACATCGCGATGCGCCGACACATCCGAGCCGAAACCGGCATGGGTGACACCGACATCCTCGCCGTCGACTATCTGCGCGACCAGCACAGCCAGCACCAGCCCGTGGGCCCGAAGCAGCTCGCCTCGCACCTGGGGTTGTCCTCCCCGAGCACGACCGTGCTCCTCGACCGACTCGAGAAGCTCGGCTCGGTCGAACGCATGCCGCACCCCACTGACCGACGCGCCCTCACGATCGAGGCCCGCGACATCGCCCCCTCGGCCACTCCGAGCCGCGAGGCTGCCGAGGTGCGCATCCAACGACTCATCGAGCAACTCTCGGCCGACGATGCCGCCGTCGTCCTCACGTTCCTCACCTCCCTCGTCGACGCGGCCCAGCCCGACGCCGACTGACCGGCCGGCCGGCCGCGCCCGATGCCCGGGCACCTCGAAAGCGCGGGCCGGGCGGATGATTCACGCGCCGTTCTTGACGGCGGGTTCCGGCTCTGCGAGCGTGGCCACAACACCGCGAACGAAGGAGTCACGATGAAGTTTCTTCTCTCTGTCATCGACATAGCAACCCGCACCGCAACCGACGAGGAAATGGCCGCCGTCGGCGCCCTCAACGACGAGCTGGTAGCGGCGGGACAGCTGATCGCCGCCGAAGGCCTCGCCCATCCCGACGACTCCGTCGTGATCGATGCGCGCGGCGACGACATCTCGCTGACCGCGGGGCCCTTCGCCACCGGGCGCGAGTACCTCTCCGGTTTCTGGCTCATCGAAGCCCCGAGCCCCGAGGTCGCGCGCGACATCGCCACTCGCGCCTCACGGGCGTGCGCGCGGCGGGTCGAGCTGCGCGCCACGCTGGGCTGACGCGGTCGGCCGAGCTGCGCACGGTCTCGGCTCATGACTTTTCGACGAGCTGCGACGCGCAACCCCTCACCGACCGCCACGTCTCGTCTCGTCTCGTCTCGTACGCTCGAGTGCATGGACGCACAGATCCGAGACGCCTATTCGCGCCGAGCCGACGAATACGTCGAGCACCTGGGGTCGATGGCGAGCGTCCATCCCTCGGACGCTCAGCTCGTCTCGGCGTGGGCGCTCGAGCAAGACGGGCCACTCATCGATGCCGGTTGCGGCCCGGGGCATTGGACCGCCTTCCTCGCCGAACGGATTGGCGACGCGCGCGGGGTGGATGTCGTGCCACGCTTCGTCGAGCATGCGCGCGCTACATACCCCGAGCAGACGTTCGAGACCGAGAGCGTGGATGACCTGAGCGCAGCTCCGGCGTCGGTCGGAGGCATCCTGCCCTGGTACTCACTCATTCACCATGAGCCCAGCTCGATTCAGGTGCCGTTGCGAGAGTTTGCGCGCGCCCTGCGACCCGGGGGCGGACTACTGCTCGGGTTCTTCACCGGGCCGTCAGTCGAGCGCTTCGATCACGCCGTCATCGGCGCCTACTTCTGGCCCGTCGAAGCTCTGAGCGCAGAGGTGCAGGAAGCCGGCTTCGACATCGTCGAGACACACACCCGCACGGGTCAGGGCTATCGGCCGCACGGTGCGATACTCGCGCGCCGTCGGACTGACGCCTGAGAACGGCGAACGTCGACCTTCGACCTTCGACCTTCGACCTTTCTAGAACTCAGCGGGAGAGGTCTTCGAGACCGCGCGACCAGGCGACTTCGCGGTCGAGCTGCCCGGTCTCGGTGAAGAGCCGCACCTGGTGCGTCTGCGACAAAACCGTCGCGAGCTCGGCCCGGTCGGCGGGCTCGAAGCCGAGCTTCTGCCAGAACGGGCCCGATCGCCGCGAAAACAGCCAGGCCCGTCGTGCGCCCGAGCGAGCAGCGTCGTCGAGCGCGAACCGCGCCAACAGCGAACCAGCCCCGGCCGTCCGACGACCCGGCGCCACGGCCACGCTGCGAATCAGGGCATGGGCGCCATCGCCGCTCAGCTCGTAGCCCGTACTCCCGACGACCGCACCATCCGGCGCGCGCTCCGTCCACAGCCTCACGGTCGGCGCATCGAGCCCCGACAGAGTCAGATCGACCTCGCCGAGGAAGGCCCGCAGCCCCTCGATCTCATCCGCCGTCACCCGCTCGAGCATCTGCCCAGTCTCTCATCCTGCAGTCAACGACCTCTCCGGTGAGCGTTCGCGGCCGCTCTTGCTCATAGCCATCTGATTAAGTTACTCTTCGTAAGTTACTAGAGGTAAGTTTGTGGGAGCGCGAGGAGCGGCGATGGAACGAGATGTGGCGACGGAGCCCCGTCAGCGGCTGTCGAAGAGTGAGCGGCACCGGCAGTTGCTCGATACGGCTCGCGAGCTGATTCGGGATGAGGGGACCGACACGTTCACGCTCGGTCGGCTGGCCGAGCGGGCCCGGGTGACGAAGCCACTGGTCTACGACCACTTCGGGGACCGGGCCGGGGTTCTAGCGGAGCTTTACCGTGAATTCGAGTCGCGACAGCGCAAAACGCTCGAGGAGGCGCTGCGCGGTGCGGCGCCCGACTTGACCGTCGTGTCGAGGCTCGTCGCGGGGGCATACATCGACTGCTGCCTGGCCGAAGGTCGTGAGCTCGCCGACGTCGTCGCAGCCCTGGCCGGCTCGGCGACGCTTGCCCATGTGCGGCAGGAAGCGGAGGACGAGTACCTCTCGATGTGTCGAGCAGCCCTCGAACCACTTGGCGGCCCCCTGGATACGGCCAGCCTTGCAGCCATCGTCGGCGCGGGTGACGCGCTGGCCCGCCGCGCGCTCGACGGGTCGATCGACGCCCACCGCGCTCGCGCAACGCTCACACAGCTCGTCGCGGCGCTCTGCCGCGAAAACACACAGGACGCTAGGACGACCGAACGATGACGATCTCTCACACACCCACGCCCGGCTCGGCCCTCTGGGTTTACGCCCACCCACGCCCGGATTCGTTCAACGGGCAGCTTTTTCGCGCGGGGACTCGGGCGCTGTCGGAGCACTACAGCGTGACGACATCCGATCTGTATGCGCAGGGGTTCGACCCCGTTCTCGGCAATGGCGACCTCGGCGACCTCGGTGAGGAAACCGGGAACATCGGCGTGCTCGCCGGGGAGGCTTTCGCCCGAGGACAGGTTCCCGCTGACGTCCGCCACGAACAAGCCAAGCTCGCGGATGCCGAGTTGCTCGTCATCCAGTTTCCGCTGTGGTGGTACGGCACGCCGGCCATCCTGAAGGGCTGGTTCGACCGCGTGCTGACCGCCGGATTCGCATATGGAGACCTCGACTCCGACCTCGGAGTGCCGCGGCGGTACGGAGACGGCGGTCTCGCGGGTCGCCGGGCGCTGATCGTCGTGACGGCGGGCGAGGATGAGCGCTCGATCGGCGAGCGCGGCATCAGCGGGGACCTGGACTCCCTGCTCTTTCCGCTCACGCACGGGACGCTCTGGTACGTCGGGATCGAAGCGCTCGAGCTGCACGTCATCCACGATGCCGATGACCTCGATGAGGCCGGGGTGGAACGGGAGATCGCGCGCCTCAATGAGCGGATCGACGGACTCAAGACCGAGACGGGACGGCCCTACCGGCGGCTGAAGGACGGCGACTATGCCGGAACGCGGGCGCTCGCTCCCGAGATTCTCCCCGGCCGCACCGACCTGGCCATCCACGTCGCCGACTCCGAATAGGCGAAGCGAGGCTCAGCACGGCTCGACGCGGGCAGATCGGCGGCGGGCGGCACAGAAGCCGACTAGGCCCGGTGGCGCCACTCGTCGAGGAACGACTCCACGGTGTGGGTCTCGAGATCGGCGCGGACGAGGGCGATGAGGCGGTCGGCCTCTTCGACATCCAGCCCGCCCATGCGGAGGACGTCACGGCCCGTGTCGGCGCGACGCACCACGATATCGGTGCCCTTCCAGGCAGCGCCCGTCGCGTCTCCGAAGAAAAATGCACCGACGAGCGAGGGCAGCCAGCGCAGAAAAATCAGAACCTTCGGGCGACGAGTGGGGACGAGTTCGGCGGCGAGGGCGGTCGAGGCAGGCATCTCCGTCATGCACACATCCTGCCAGCCCCGGCGAGCCGAGCGTTCCTCACCAACGACCGCGCAGCACTTTCAGAGATGCTCGCGTTAGCCTCGAGGGGCGCTCGTCGCAGCCTCGTTCCGCCGATCCGGGAGCCCTCATGACCCCCAAAGCCCTCTTCCGTCTCTTCGCCATCGCCGAAGCCATCACGTGGGCGCTGCTACTCACGGGCATGCTCATCAAATACGTGCTGGATGCCGGGGGCTGGGGTGTCTCGATCGGCGGCGGCCTGCACGGCTTCGTGTTCCTCTGCTACGTGGTGGTCGTGGTCTTCGTCGGCGTGAACCAGCGCTGGAAGATCGGCACGATGTTGCTCGGGCTCGTGTCGGCCGTCATCCCGTTCGCCACCATCCCGTTCGAGATCGTCGCCGTCCGCCGCGGCCTGCTCGCCGGACCCTGGCGCCGCCACGCCAGCGACGATCCGCGCGACAACAGTCTGCCGAACCGTGCCCTGCGCCTGGTGCTCGCACGCCCCGTTCTCGTGGCCTCGATCGCGGCGGTCGGCGTCATCGTCGTCTTCGGCGCACTGCTGATCGTCGGACCACCCGTGGGCGGCGGCGCGAGCGCCTAGAGCTGCTCAGCCGCGGCGCTTGACGCCGAGCCACCCCCACACGAGCAGCCCCGCACCCAAACCCCAGAACGCGCTCCCGATGCCCGCGATGACGACGCCGGATGCGACGACCAAGAACGTGATCGCCGCCGGAACCCGCAGGGGCGCCTCCTCGAAGGCGGCCGTGACCCCGGTCAGGAACGCACCGATGAGGGCCAGCCCGGCAACGGTCGCGATCAGCTCGGGCGGGGCATTGCGGATGAATGCGGCGGCCGCCCCCGCGAACAGCCCGAGCACGATGTAGACCGCCGCGCTCGACAGCGATGACACCCAGCGCTTCGAGCGGTCGGGGTGCGCGTCGGGCCCGGCCGTCATGCCCGCCGACAGCGCCACCAGGTTCACCGCGTGGCCGCCGAAGGGTGCCGCGAGCAGGGATGCGACACCAGCCCCCACGAGAACCGGTCGGGTGGGGACATCCGAGTAGCCGAACGTCTTGAGGATGGCGAAACCGGGGATGTTCTGGCTCGCCATCGTGACGATATAGAGGGGCAGGGCGACGCTGACGATGACGAGCGGGTCGAAGACGGGCACCTGCGGAATGAGCGCGGGCAGCACGCCATCCGCGTCGTCGAAGGGGGCCCCCGACGAGGCGATCACCATGCCGACGACGGCCACGACGAGCGCCGCGGGAACCGCCCAGCGCGGGGCGAGCCGGTAGAGCACCAGCCACACCACGATGACGGGCACCGCGAAGGCGGGCAGCGAGACGGCCGCCGAGACGGGCGCGATGCAGAGCGGGAACAGGATGCCGGCGAGCATGGCCCCGGCCAACGGCGACGGGATGCGGCCGACCAGCCGCCCGAGCGCGGGCCACAGTCCCGTGACCAGCAGCAGCACCCCGCACACGAGGAACGCGCCGACCGCGGCCTGGAACGACGCGGCACTGCCGTGGGCGGCGACGAGGAGCGCGGCGCCCGGCGTCGACCACGCGAACGAGAGCGGCTGACGGTAGCGCCACGACAGCACGGCCGCCAGGATGCCCTGCACGAGACACAGCGCCAAGAGCCCGGATGCCGCCTCGGCCGGTGTCGCGCCCATGGCCGTCAGGCCGGCCAGCACGATCGCGAAGGTGCTGGCAAAGGCGATGGCGGCCCCGACGACGCCGGCGATGAGCGGTTGGATCATGCGGGCTCCCGGGTGTCGGTCATGCGGCGGCCACCCCATCGTCGCCCGAGTTTTCGCCTACTCTACCGGCGCGCGGGCAGGCATCCGGCGCCGAACCGACGCGAGGCCGCACCAACGCGCGGCGATTCGTGGGCCCGCCGTGTGCGGAAGAATGGACGGGCGCACCCGGCGTTCGTGTAACGGTTGCGCATCAGACTTGACGACGGGCCGCGCCCGGCCGTAAAGTCATAACGATCCCGCGGTTGAAACGATTCATCAGCGGTCCGACCTCACCGTGGAGGAAGCAAGTCAATGACGACTCCCATCGACACCGCAGAGCCGACCGGCCCGGCCGCGCTCGAATTGCGCGACGTGGGCAAGGCCTTCGGCGCCGTCGTCGCCCTGAAGTCCGCGACGCTCACCGTGCGCATGAACAGCATCCACGCCCTCGTCGGCGAGAACGGTGCCGGCAAGTCCACGCTCGTGAAGATCGTCGCCGGCCTCTACCAGCGCGACTCGGGCGAATTCCGCCTGCGCGGCGAAGACGTCGACTTCCGCTCGACCGCCGAATCCAAGGCCGCCGGCATCGCCGTCATCTACCAGGAGCCGACCCTCTTCCCCGACCTGTCGGTCACCGAGAACATCTTCATGGGCCGCCAGCCCACCAACCGTTTCGGCCGCATCGACCGCAAGGCCATGCGCTCAGAGGCCCAGGGCCTGTTCGAACGCCTGGGCGTGCGCATCGACCCCGACCGCCCCGCCGAGGGCCTGTCGATCGCCGACCAGCAGATCATCGAGATTGCCAAGGCCATCTCGCTCGACGCCCGCGTGCTCATCATGGACGAACCCACGGCCGCGCTCTCGGGCGTCGAAGTCGACCGCCTCTTCGCCGTGGCCCGCAGCCTGCGCGACGAGGGCCGCGCGCTCGTCTTCATCTCGCACCGCTTCGAAGAGGTCTTCGCGCTCTGCGACATGATCACGGTCATGCGCGACGGCTCCTACATCTCGACCGACGCCATCAGCGACACGAGCGTCGACGAGATCGTGCGCCGCATGGTGGGCCGCGACGTGACCGACCTGTTCCCGAAACAAGAGACCACGGTCGGCGACACGCTCCTCGAGGTGCGCGACCTGAACTCCGCCGGCATCTTCTCCGACATCTCCTTCGAGGTCAAAGCGGGCGAGATCGTCGGCCTGGCCGGGCTCGTGGGCGCCGGCCGCAGCGAGGTGGCTCGCGCCGTCTTCGGTGTGGATGGCTACGACTCCGGTTCGGTGACGCTGAAGGGCAAGGCCATCCCGAAGAAGAATCCGACGGCCGCCATGGCGCGGGGAATCGCGCTGGTGCCCGAAGACCGCCGCAAGCAGGGACTCGTGCTCGATTCATCCGTGTCCCGCAACACGACCATGGCCATTCGCACGAAGCTGGCCAAGATGGGCCTCATCACGAACGGCGCCGAGAACCAGGCCGCCACGGTGTGGGCCTCGCGCCTCGAGGTCAAGACGGCCGCGCTCGATACGCCCGTGGGCACCCTCTCGGGCGGAAACCAGCAGAAAGTCGTGCTCGGCAAGTGGCTGGCCACGCATCCCGACATCCTGATCATCGACGAGCCGACGCGCGGCATCGACGTCGGCACCAAGAGCGAGGTGCACCGCCTGCTCTCGCAGCTCGCGGGCGAAGGCATGGGAATCCTCATGATCTCGTCCGAGCTGCCCGAGGTGCTCGGCATGGCCGACCGCGTGCTCGTCATGCGTGAGGGCCGCATCACCGCCCACCTCGACCGCAGCGTCGCCGACGCCGAATCCGTCATGTTCGCCGCCACCCACGCCGAGGAGCTTCAGCCGTGACATCCGTAGCCACCCCCGATACGCGGCGCACCAACGCCCCGGGCCCCAAGAAGGGCAACGCGCTGACCGCGGGCATCGGGCACTTCTTCAAGGCCCGCGAGACCAGCATCCTGATCGCCATCGTCGTGGTCGTCGTGGTCGCCACGACCAAGAACCCGTCCTTCGTGTTCTCGACCGACGGCTGGCGCGACCTGCTGCTGACGCCCTCGATCCTCGTGCTCGTGGCCGTCGGCCAGGCCATGGTGATCATCACCCGCAGCGTGGACCTGTCCGTCGGTTCGACACTCGGCCTGACCGCCTACCTGACCGGCCGCCTGTTCATCGACGTGCCGGGCATCCCGATCATCGTCGTCTTCGTCGCCGGCGTCGCGTTCGGCGCGTTCCTCGGCCTGATCAACGGCGCGCTCGTGGCCTTCGCCAAGGTGCCCGCGCTCGTGATCACGCTCGGCACGCTCTACGCCTACCGCGGCATCAACGTGCTGTGGGCGGGCAGCGATCGCATCAACGCCTCCGACCTGCCGAAGCCGTTCCTGGCCCTCGGCACCGGATCGATCCTCAGCATTCCGCTGCTCACCATCCTGGCGCTCATCGTGCTCGTCATTGCCGCCTGGTACATGCGAAACACACGCGGCGGCCGCGAGTTCTACGCCATCGGCAGCGACCCGGATGCCGCCAAGCTCTACGGCCTGCGCGTGACGCGTCGCATCCTGCTCGCGTTCGTGGCCTCCGGTGCCCTCGCCGGGCTCGCCGGCGTGCTCTACGCGGCCCGCTACGGCACCGTCAACTCGCAGGCCGGTTCGGGCTGGGAGCTCGACGCGGTCGGCGCGGCGGTCATCGGCGGCGTCGCCATCTTCGGCGGCTCGGGCACGGTCTGGGGCGCGGCCCTCGGCGCCGTGCTGCTGCTCACCATCAACCGGGCGCTGCCCATCATCGGGGTGCCCGACTTCTGGCAGCGCGCCGTGGTCGGCGTGCTCATCATCGGCGCGATCGTGCTCGACCGCCTGCTCTCACTCCGACAATCCCGCAAACTCCTCGAGGCGAGGGACGACACCGATGTCTGATTCCACGAAGACCACCGTGACCCCCGAGTCACTGAACCCCTCACGGCGCGCGGATGCTCAGGCATCCGTTCGCACCTACCGCGACTACGGCACACCGTTGTGGCGACGCATCCTGCTGACCCGCGAGATGGCCATCATCGCCCTGCTGCTCGTCGTGATCGTCGTCGCAATCTCGACCGTGCGCGGCTTCGACCGGCCCATCACGATCACCTACCTGCTGCTCGATGTGGCGCCCATCCTGCTGATCGCGCTGCCGATGACCCTCGTCATCATCACGGGCGAGATCGACCTGTCGGTGGCCTCGATCGTGGGCCTGTCGAGCGTGCTGCTCGGAACCCTGACGCAGGCCGGCTGGCCGCTCGAGGCCGCGGCGCTCTTCGCCCTCGTCGCGGGTGCGCTCGGCGGTGCGCTCAACGGTTTCCTCATCACGGTCGTGGGGCTGCCATCGCTCGCCGTCACCATCGGCACGCTCGCGCTCTATCGCGGCCTGGCGGTCGGCCTGCTCGGCACGACGGCCGTCACCGACTGGCCCGAGTTCTGGACCGACCTCGCCAAAGACAAGATCGGCGACTCCCCGTTCCCCGTCATCATGATCCCGTTCGTGCTGCTGGCGATCGTCTTCATCGTGCTGCTGCACTTCACGCCCTTCGGCCGCGGCATCTTCGCGATCGGCCTGAACGACGAGGCCGCCTCGTTCTCGGGCGTCAACGTGGCCCGCACCAAGTTCATCCTGTTCGTGCTCACGGGCGTCGTGTCGGCCTTCGCGGGCATCTACTTCACGCTGCGCTTCGGCAGCGCCCGCGGTGACAACGCCACGGGCCTCGAGCTGCAGGTCATCGCGGCCGTGCTGCTCGGCGGCGTCTCGATCTTCGGCGGCCGCGGCGCCATGCACGGCGTGATCGCCGGTGTGCTGTTGATCGGTGTGCTGGCCTCAGCCCTGCGCCTCGCCAACGTCACGTCGGATGTCATCAACATCATCACCGGAGTGCTGCTCGTGCTCTCGGTGGTGTCCGCAAGCTTCCTCGCCTGGCTGTCCAAGAAGCGGCAGCGACCCGGCGGGAGAAAACGAGGAGCAGTCTCCGCGGCCCAGGCGTAGGCGCACCTTTTTGTCGATGCACTCACATCGACCCACCCCATTGAAAGGAAGAACAAGGATGTTGTTTCACACACGTAACTCGGGTGCAGCCCGGGTCAGCGCGATCGCCGCACTCGCGGTGAGCGTCGCCCTCGTCGCCACCGCCTGTTCGGGTGGTTCGACGGGTGGCTCCGGCGGCGGCGGCGAGGGTGGAGGCGGCGACGTCACCGTGACCTTCCTGCCGAAAAACCTCGGTAACCCCTACTTCGACACCAGCTCCAAGGGCGGCAAGGCCGCCGTCGAGGAATTCGGCGGCACCTTCCAGGAGGTCGGCCCCTCCGAGGCGACCCCCGACGCCCAGGTCAGCTACATCAACACCGCCACGCAGCAGGCCGTCTCGGCGCTCGTCGTCTCGGCGAACGACCCGAAGGCCATCTGCGACGCCCTCAACGAGGCCCGCGACGCCGACGTCAAGGTCGTCACGTTCGACTCCGACACCAACACCGACTGCCGCGACATCTTCATCAACCAGGCCAGCGCCGAAGGCATCGCCAAGGCCCAGGTCGACCTGATCACGGAGCAGATCGGCGACTCGGGCGAGATCGCCATCCTGTCGGCCGCCGCCAACGCGACCAACCAGAACGCCTGGATCGAACTGATGAAGGAAGACCTGGCCGCGAACCACCCGAACGTGAAGCTCGTCGACACCGTCTATGGCGACGACGACGACCAGACCTCGTTCGACAAGACGGCCGCGCTGCTGCAGAGCCACCCGAACCTGAAGGGCATCGTCTCGCCCACCACGGTCGGTATCGCCGCCGCCGCGCGCTACCTGCAGACCTCTGAATACAAGGGCAAGGTCGCTGTGACCGGCCTCGGCACGCCGAACCAGATGCGTGACTTCGTCGAGGATGGCACCGTCACGGCCTTCGCGCTGTGGAACCCCGAAGACCTCGGCTACCTGGCTGCCTTCGCCGCCGACGCACTCGTCAAGGGTGACATCACGGGCAAGGCCGGCGACAAGTTCGAGGCGGGCAAGCTCGGTTCATTCGAGGTCGCCGAAGACGGCGTCGTGCTGTTGGGCGACCCGACGGTCTTCAACAAGGAGAACATCGGGGACTTCGACTTCTAAGTCGTCGACCCGCTCACGTCTGGCCGGCAGAGGTGGTCTGCCGGCCAGACGTCTTCACCGCCCCTCGTGCGGTACGATTGAAACGATTCAAGAACGGGCGGATGTCTGCATCCCCCGCTTCGACACATTCGGCTGTCGCCCCCGAGACGAGCCACAAGCAGTAGAGAGAAGCACATGACAACCTCGTTCGAAACCGTGGCCCCGCTGCTCGCGCAGCAGGCCATCGAACTGCCCTCGTGGGCATTCGGCAACTCGGGCACCCGCTTCCGCGTCTTCGGCTCGCCCGGCACCGCCCGCGACCCCTACGAGAAGATCGCAGATGCCGCCAAGGTGCACGAGCTCACGGGCCTCGCCCCCACCGTCGCCCTCCACATCCCGTGGGACGTCGTCGACGACTTCGGCCAGCTGCGCGAATACGCCAACGGCCTGGGCGTCGAACTCGGAACGATCAACAGCAACACCTTCCAAGACGACGACTACAAGCTCGGCTCGGTCACGCACTCCGACCCCGTCATCCGCCAGAAGGCCATCGACCACCACCTGCGCTGCATCGACATCATGCATCAGACCGGTTCGCGCGACCTGAAAATCTGGCTCGCCGACGGCACCAACTACCCGGGCCAGGATGACATCCGCGCTCGTCAGGACCGGCTCGCCGACTCGCTGCAGCAGATCTATGCGGGCCTCGGCGACGACCAGCGCCTCGTGCTCGAGTACAAGTTCTTCGAGCCCGCGTTCTATCACACCGACGTTCCCGACTGGGGCACGTCCTATGCCCACACGGTCGCACTCGGCGACAAGGCGCTCGTGTGCCTCGACACGGGCCACCACGCGCCCGGCACCAACATCGAGTTCATCGTCGCGCAGCTGCTGCGCCTCGGAAAGCTCGGCTCGTTCGACTTCAACTCGCGCTTCTACGCCGACGACGACCTGATCGTGGGCGCGGCCGACCCGTTCCAGCTGTTCCGCATCCTCGCCGAGGTCATCCGCGGCGGCGGCTTCGGGCCCGACTCGGGTGTGGCGTTCATGCTCGACCAGTGCCACAACATCGAGCAGAAGATCCCCGGCCAGATGCGTTCGGTGCTCAACGTGCAAGAGATGACGGCGCGTGCGCTGCTCATCGACCGCGAGGCCCTGTCGGCGGCGCAGGCGGCGGGCGATGTGCTCGGAGCCCACGGCATTCTGATGGATGCCTTCTACCGCGACGTGCGGCCCGACCTCGCCGCGTGGCGCGAGTCGCGCGGCCTGCCGGCCGACCCGATGGCGGCCTATGCGGCGTCCGGCCACCAGGAGAAGATCGCGGCCGAGCGCGTCGGCGGCGCGCAAGCCAGCTGGGGCGCTTAGTCCCTGAGCCGGATACACGAGAAGGGGCGAGCCGCGATGGCTCGCCCCTTCTGTGCATTGTCGCGGGGAAACGCTGTGCGTTACCGCGGAGCGACGCGCCCGAGCGCACTGACGCCCGGGCCACGCTGACGGCGAGCGACTACTGGTCGCCGATCTTCTTGTCGGCGGCGTCGCGCGCGCCCTCGATTTTGTCGGCGTGCTTGCCGCCTGTGACCTTGTTTGCCACATCGGCCACGCCGCCGAGGATCTTGTCGCTGATCTCTTCGGCCTTCTCACCCTTGAGGGCGTCTTGCACCTTGTCGCTCTTCAGAAACTCCTGAGCCTTTTTAGTAACGTCGTCGAAACCAGCCATCGGTCTACCTTCTTCCTGAATTACGTGAGGTGGCCGACGCACCGTCGACCACTCCCCCAGCCTTCCGTGAAAGCTCGCGAGGGCGCAACGGGGTCGGATGTCGCGACGCCTCGTTTCAGCACACTCGCAGCTAGAATCGGAGCGCGCGTGAAACGATTCAGGGTCACCGCATCCGACTCGACGAGGAGACGCCCGATGACCACGACCGACACCGAACGCGTGTGCTTCCAATTGCAGGTCAAACCCGAGCGCATCGCCGAATACACCCGGCGCCACGCCGCGATCTGGCCCGATATGGCCGCCGCGCTGAAGGCCACGGGCTGGAACAACTACTCGCTTTTCCTGCGGCCCGACGGGTTGCTGATTGGCTACTTCGAGACGCCATCGCTCGAGGCCGCGCAGGCCGGCATGGCGGCCACCGAGGTCAATGCGCGCTGGCAGGCCGAGATGGGCGAGTTCTTCGTCGACCTGGACGGCGTGTCGCCCGACGAAGGGTTCTTGCGCTTGACCGAGGTCTTCCACCTCGAGGATCAGTTGCCCGCCGCGGACTAGGAAGCTCGGTCGCACAGGCCGCGACGTCGCCCGCGCACATCATCGCGACATCGCCGGTGCCAGCGCTCACTCCCTTACGTGCTGGCGACATCCGGGCTACGCGTGCGCGTTGATCGCCCGGACCGACTCGGCGTAGCGACCCTCGACCTCGGCGAAGCGCAGGAACTTGACGCGCTCGACGAGGATCTCGGTGGCGTCGGGCTGCGATTCGATCAGGCCCATGACCTCGTCGGCGAACTCGTCGAGCGGCATGAAGTTCTCGTCGGTCGAGTTACCCGCCATGAGCTCGGTCTGCACGGCTGGCGGCACCAGCTCGACGACCCGCACCGACGTATCGGCCAGTTGCAGGCGGATGGTCTCGGAGAACTGGTGGATGAAAGCCTTCGTGCCGTTGTAGGTGGGCGTGAACGCGAGCGGCAGATGCGCGAGACCCGACGAAACGGTCATGAGCGTGGCATCCGGACGGCTCTGCAGGTGCTCGATGAATGCGGCCACGAGGCGCAGCGGCCCGTTGATGTTGGTGTCGACAATGCGCTCGGCACCCTCGAGGAACGAGCTCGAACGCACATCGTCGGCGGCCATGATTCCCGCCATGGCGACGACCACGTTGAGGTCGGCGTGACGCGTCAGCACCTCGTCGCGGGTGGCCAGCACGGATGCCGGGTCGGTCGTGTCGATGGTGACCGTGTCGAAGCCGTGGCGGGCGGCGAGGTCGGCGAGGACATCCGTGCGTCGACCGCCGATGATGACCGTGTTGCCCGCGGCCTGGAAGCGGAGGGCGAGGGCCAGGCCGATGCCCGAGGTCGCGCCGGGAATGAAGATGGTGTTGTCGGTGATGTTCATGACTCGATTCTGCGCCGGGCGCCGGTGATCAGGCAGAGAGCGGATGTCGTAGGACCGACGGTCCCTGTATATTCGCCGTCGCGCGCGCGAAGATGGCCTCATGGACCGCACCGCACTCGCCGACTTCCTGCGCTCGCGCCGCGCGAAGCTCCAACCCGAAGACGTGGGGCTGTCGGCCGGGCCCAGGCGGCGCGTCGAAGGGCTGCGCCGGGACGAGGTGGCCGCGGTCACGGGCATGTCCACCGACTACTACGTGCGGCTGGAGCAGGCGCGGGGGCCGCAACCATCCGAGCAGATGTTGGCGGCGCTGGCACGGGGGCTGCGACTCAGCACCGACGAACGCGACTACCTGTTTCGGATGGCCGGGCACAGCGCCCCCGCCCGCACACCCCTCGACACCCACGTGTCGCCCGCGCTCCTGCGCGTGCTCGACCGCCTCGAGGGCACGCCCGCGCTCATCCTGTCGAGCCTCGGCGAAACGCTGGCACAGAACCGCCTCGGGGCCGCGCTGCTGGGCGACCACTCGCGACTGACGGGTTTCGCGCGCAGCAGCGTGTACCGCTGGTTCACCGACCCGCACGAGCGCGACATCTATCCCGCCGAGGATCAGGCGCGGCAGAGCCGGGCGCAGGTGTCGAGTCTGCGCGTGGCCTACGGGGCGGCGGGGGCGCACTCGCGGGCGGCGGCGCTGCTCGCCGAGCTGCAGCGCATCAGCCCCGAATTCGTCGAGGTGTGGGAGCGGCACGACGTGGCCGCACGCTTCAGCGACCACAAGACGCTGCTGCATCCCGAGGTCGGCGCCATCGAGCTCGACTGCCAGGCGCTCTTCACCGAAGACCAGAGCCAGACGCTGCTGACCCTCACGGCCGCCCCGCGATCGGATGCCGCGCAGAAGCTCGAGCTGCTCGCCGTGCTCGGGCAGCAGCGCTTCGCGCCGCAGGGCAGCTGACGCATACCCATCGCGCGACGGATGACCGGGCGGGGGTGGGCTGGCATCATGGGGTGATGATCGACGTGACGCGGGCCGAGGTTTCGATCGACGGCGTGGGGCTGCTCGCCCCGACCTCGATGAGCGTGGGGCGCGGCGAGATCGTGGCCCTGCGCGGCCCGAACGGCGCCGGCAAGACGACGGCACTGCGGCTGATCGTGGGGCAGACGACGCCCTCGGCCGGAACGGTCACGGTGTCGGGCCGGGCGCCTCGCCCGCGCGACCACGACTTTCGCGCGCAGGTTGCCGGGATGATCGGGCTCCCCCCGTTCGCGCGGGATCTGACGCTTCTCGAGCAGGCCACCCTCATCGGGATCACCTGGGGGCTGCCGACCGATGCCGCCCGCAGCGCCGCCGGGGAGGTGCTCGACGAACTCGGGATGTCGCGGCTCGTCGACCGCTTCCCCCACGAACTCTCCTCGGGACAGACACAGCTGGCGGGGCTCGCCCTCACACTCGTTCGCCCGGCCGACATCGTCGTGCTCGACGAACCCGAGCAGCGACTCGACGACGAACGGCTCGGCCGCGTCATCTCCCTACTGCGGCAACGCGCCGACGCCGGCGGCACCGTGGTCTTCGCCACCCACAGCGACCGTCTGGTGGCCGACCTCGGCGCCCGCACCGTGGTGCTGCGGGAAGCCGCCTGATGGCGGACACGACCGGGGCCTCCTCCTCGACGCGGGCATCAGCGACAATTCTGCGCGACCTGCGTCGAACGGTGAGCGAGGCTCGTCGCCGCCCGACCGCCGACACCTCATACGCGGTCTATCTCGCGCTGCTGATCGCGCTCGTCGCCGTCGTGCCGGTCGTGCGCGCCGGCTGGCTGTTCGTCACCGATCCGGTCAACGCGGTGGCACTGACATCCGCCGCGACGGCACCGGTGATCGCGGGTGTCGTCGGCCTCGTCTGGGCCGCGGCTGTGATCGTCGGGCGCCTGCGCGGGCCCGTCGTCTTCACGCCGTTCCTCGCCCACGCCCTCACGACCAGCCCGGTGCCGCAGCGTCGCGCGTTCGCGAGACAGGCCTGGATGTCGGTGGTCACGCTCTCGGTGGCCGGCGCGCTCTGCGGGGCCACTCTCGCTGCCGCCGCAGCCGCTGCCTCGGCCGCCGCTGTCACCTCCGCCGCCGCTTCAGCTGTCGCCTCTCCCTCAGCTGTCGTTTACCCCTCAGCTGCCGCCCTCGCCGCGGCACCGTCCGTGTCCGTCGCCACCCCGGAGATCGCTCTCGGGGTCGCCCTCGCGGCCAGCGTCGGCGCGGCCTGCGGCATCGTGGCGGCGCTCCTCTGGCTGGTCGGTCAGGCCGTTCCGCCCCGTTGGTCGGCCCTCGCGATCGGCGTTCTCGCCGCGCTGTCGACCGTCGCGTTCGGCGCGCAGGCGTGGGGCTTTTCGTTCGGCCCCGCTCTGGCCACCAGCGCTCTCGCCGCTCTCGCGGCGGTCGGAGCGCATCCTCTCGCCGCGCCCGGTGCCCTCCTCGCCGCGCTGACCCTGCTCGCCGTCGTGCCCCTCTTGCTGTCGCGTCTCGAACCGCGGGTCGTGCTCGGCCAGTCCCTGCGGTGGGAGGCCGTGCGGTTGCACACGTCGACACTCGAGCTGTCCGCATCCGTTGCCACCTATCAGAGCGTGCCTCGGGCGGGGCGGCGGCGGTTCGCGATCGGGGGTCGTGCGCGTTCCCTGCCCGCCATCATCGTGCGGCGTGATGCCGTTGCGGCCCTGCGCACACCCGGGCGTCTCGCGATCGGCGTGCTCGTGCTGCTCGCCTGCGGAGCTCTCATCACCGGCGCCGCGGTCGTAGCCCCACCGGCCTGGATGCTCGGAGCCATCGCCGGTGTCGCCGCCTATGCCGCGGCCGGCCCCCTCAGCGATGGCCTGCGGCACGCCGTCGAAGCCGCCTCGGCCCTCCCCCTCTATGGAACGAGCGACAGCGCGCTGCTGCTCCTGCACACACTGTTCCCCGCGCTGGCGGTCGGGCTCGTCGTCGCGACCGGAGCCGTGCTCGTGACCGCGTTCTGGCCGCCGGCCGGGGCACTGCCCCTGGTGTCGATCGCCGCGGCGATCATCGTGGCGCTCGGGGCCGTCGTGCTGCGACTCATGAACGCGTTGAAGCCGCCACTCCCCCTCGCCCTGCTCACACCCATCCCTACGCCGGCCGGCGACATGGCCGCTCTCAACCGGGTGATCTGGGCGCTCGACGGCGTCATCCTGGCCGGGCTACTCGGGGCTGCCGCGTCGTTGAGCGCGACCGCCATTCTCGCGCCGCTCGCCGTCGTGGCCGTGGCGGGACTCATCGCGCGCCGCCGCTGGGTCGTGCGTTAAGCCGAGAGGTCCTCGCTCGTCACACGTTCGCAGCCCGCCTACCGCGGGACGCCAGCGTCCGTCGCGTGACCGCCCAGCGCGTCAGGCCTCGCCCGCCACATCCGCACCCGTCCACGCCCGTCCCACGCTGAGATAGTGGAGCCGCGCGTCCTCCACGGCGCGGAGGTCGACGCTTTCGTCGACCGTGTGCACGACCGCAGGGTCGCCCGGGCCCCAGACCACGACGGGTGTGCCAGCAGGCAGCGAGCGGACGAGCACCGAGGCGTCGGTGAAATAGGAGGCGGGGCGATCCGAGACGGGGGCGCCGAGACCGCGCACCCACGCGTCATCCGCGGAGGTCCAGACGGGGGCGAGGTCGAGAACGGTGTCGACGGCCGAGACCTCGGGCTGCGACATCCACCAGTCGGTGAGGCGGGCGCCGTCGTCGTCGATGACCCGGTGATCGATGTCGAGCACGCAGCGGTCGGGCACGATGTTCGGCACGGATCCGCCCGCGATGGTGCCCACGTTCACCGACTCCCAGCCGAGTTGCGGATGCCAGAGCAGCGGCAGCTCGCTGACCCGCCCGATAACTGCCGCGGCCTTTTCGATGGCGTTGACGCCGAGCCCCGGGGTGCTGCCGTGGGCCGCGCGCCCGGACGTCGTCACGCGCAGCCAGAGCGCTCCGCGATGCCCGAGCACCACCTCGTTGGCGGTCGACTCTGGCACGATGACGGCGCCGATCGGATGCTCGCGCAGCAGTTCGGCGACCGACGCGGCGCCCCGGCATCCGACCTCTTCGCCCGTCGAGACGGCGAGCGCGACGGATCGCCCCTCGCGCAGGAGTTCGACGACCGCGACGAGAGCGGCCGCCAGCCCCGACTTCATGTCGGAGGAGCCGCGGCCGAACAGACGACCCGAGGCGATGTGGGCGCCGAACGGGTCGTGGCTCCAGGCGGAGGGGTCTTCCACTGGCACCACGTCGATATGCGCCGAGAAGAGGAGAAGCGCGGATGATTCGGGCCGGGCCGCGGGCACCACGACAACGGCATCCGGGGTGCCGCCGGGGGTATAACCGATCGAGACGACACCGGTCTCGCCGCATTCCCGTCGCAGCACCTCGGCGACCAGGAGCAGGGCGTCGGCCTCGCCGGGCGTTCCCGACGTCGAGTCGATGCGCACGAGGTCCACGAGGAGATCGCGCGCGGCGTCCACGCCTGCCGAACTCCTGCCGTGTCCCCCTGGATCTTCCGGGGTCGAACTCGCGTCGGTCCGCGACGGCGTTCCAGCGAACGGTCTCGAAGCCTCGGTCGCACTCGCGCCGCCCGGCCGTCCCGCATCGGCGGGCCGGCCTGCCTCGTCGCCTCGGCCCGGGTCGGTCATTGCGCGCCCGCGCGCCCCACGACATCGGCGGCCGCGGCCGTCGCCGCGCGCATGGCCTCCTCGGCACCATCGCCCCGCGCGAGCGCGTAGGCGAGCGTGCCGCAGTAGGCGTCGCCCGCACCCGTCGTGTCGACCACGTCGATGCCGGATGCGGAGGGCACGAACACGCCGTTCCACTCCGAGCCATCCGAACCCCGCGTGACGAGCACCGAGGTCAACCCGTCGTAGCGCGCGGCGAGTTCGACGGCCTCGTGTTCGTTGACGACCACCGGTTCGGCGCGGCGCACCACCTCGGCCGGCAGGTCGACGACGGGCGACAGGTTCAGGACGAACCGCGCGCCCGCTTGCTCGGCCAATTCCGAGGCTCGTGTCACCACGTCGAGCGGGACCTCGAGCGTGATGACGACGACGTCGTCGGGAGTGAGCCGCTCGAGCGCACCTAAATCGTCGACGCCGAGACGGGCGTTCGCGCCCGACGACACGATGATGGTGTTCTCGCCCGCGGCACTCACCGCGATGACGGCCGAACCCGTCGGCACGCCGGGCGTCTCGACGAGGGGCGCGACATCCACACCGAGCTCGGCGAGCCGCTCGCGGTAGGCCCGGCCGGGCGCATCGGCGCCCACCCGCCCCACGAAGACGACCCCCGCGGCAGACCCCGCGGCCGACGAGCGTGATGCGCGAGCCGCCCGCGCCGCCGCGACCGCCTGGTTCGCGCCCTTGCCGCCCCAGAACGTCTGCGCGTCGCCGCCCAGCACGGTCTCGCCCGGCGCGGGGTGCCGCTGCACCGCGATCACCGAGTCGACGTTGAGCGATCCGACGACGACGAGCCGACCCACGCCGCTACTTCCCGGCCAACCAGGTCACGGCCTGCTGCCACATGGTGGTGAAGCCATCCCAGTCGGTGAATTCCTCGGGTGCCCAGTGCGGGCCGATGTCGCTGGCATAGGCCAGGGTGCGGCCCGACCCGACGCCGTCGACCACGAGCAGGGGCGCGTCGTCGTCGAAAGCCGCGAGCACCTCGGCCGACGCGGTCGGAACGAAACGCTGGTAGCCGAGCAGCGGCGGGAAGGAGGCATCCACCCCGGCCGTGATGGCGTGCGAACCGGTGAGGTGGGCCGTGACGCCCTCGGGCGACTCTTCGCGGTCGTCACCCGTTTCGAGTGTGACCGGCAGCACCTCGGCGAGCGGAGTGCCGCGGTAGTTGGCCTTGGCCTCGATGCCCTGGAAGGACATGTAGCCGCCCACCATGCCGAGGCCGCCACCCGCGCGCACCCAATCCCGCAGCACGGCCAGGCGGTTGGTCGTCTTCTGCCCCTTGATGAAGGTCTGCGCGGGCAGCAGGAACGTGTTGGCCCCGATGTCCGAGAGCAGCACGACGTCATAGCTGCTCAGCTCGTCGAGAGTCCAGGGAAACTCCTTGGCCGCGACGTGGCAGGGCATATAGGTGACGTCGAAGCCGCCGGCGTCGAGCGCCCCGAGCAGCGCCGCGCCGCCCTCTTCGTAATCGACCGTGGTGAACGAGTCGAAGCCTTTCGTGTGGATGGAGGTGACCGACCAGCTTTCACCGGCTACGAGGACGCGTGTCATGATGTACCTGATTTCTTGTCGTACGGGGGTGCGTGAAGGGTGAGCGTGGGTCTCAGCCGCACAGGTCGGCGATGGTGATGGCGAACACCTTGGTGGCGGCCGCGAGATCCTTTTCATAGATGTGCTCGTCGGCCTGGTGGGCGATGCCCATGTGTCCCGGTCCGAAGTTGATGGTGGGGCTGCCCGAGTCGATCATGAGGCCCATGTCGGTGTGCGACATGCAGCCCTGCAGCTCGCTGTCGAGGCCCACCTCGAGGGCGGCCTTGAGCGTCTGCGTGACGACGGGTTCGGTGTCGGCCGTCTCGCCGCAGTCGGCGTCCACGAGCCAGTTGATGGTGGGCGGGTGCTCGTCGAACCACTGGTCGCCCGTGACGAAACCGGTGAAGAGGTCTTCGAGTTCCTTCTTCACGATGCTGCCGAGGCCGTTGGCATCCTTCTGCACCGGCAGGTACTGCGCGTTGAACGTGATCTTGCACGACGACGCGTAGGTGGTGGGGAACTCCCCGGCGTCGAGCTGCGCGACCTTGATCTGGCACGGGATGGGGATGTACTTGTGGTTCTTGATGGGGTCGACGGCCCATTCGGCGTTGCGCTCGGAGATGGCGTTCAAGAGGCGCTGGCCGTAGTCGATCGCGTCGACGGCTCCGTCCTCCTGCCAGGGCCGGCGCTCGAGCTCGATGTGGCCGGCGCGACCGTGCAGCGTGACCTCGCCCCACAGGATGCCGCGACACAGGGGCGCGATGTTGAGGTTCGTCGCCTCGGGCACGATCGTGCCGGCGGTGGCGATGTAGCCGCGGTCGACCAGCGCCAGGGTGCCCATGCCGCCCGCCTCCTCGTCGGCGACGGAGGCCACGATGAGGTCGCCCTGCAGCTGCACGCCGGCCTCTTTGAGCGCCGCGATGGCGCCGAGGGCGGCGGCCATGCCGCCCTTCATGTCGACGGCGCCGCGGCCGAAGATCTTGCCGTCCTTGCGCTCGCCGCCGAACGGGTCCTCGGTCCAGAGGCTGCCGACGCTGACCACGTCGCAGTGGCCCTGGATCATGAGGGCGGGGGCATCCGGGTTGGTGCCCTTGAAGCGGGCGACCACGTTGGGGCGGCCCGTGAAGTCGCGGCCGGGGTAGTAGCCGGGGCCGTCTGCACGGTGCGCGAGGTCGTCGGCGTTGGGCTCCCACACGTCGATCTCGTCGGCGCCGAGCTCGCGCAGCAGGCGCTCGAAGACATCCTGAACGGCCTGTTCGCCCGAGATCTCGGCGGGGTCGCCGAACCAGGGGTTCACGCTCGGGGCCCGCAGCAGTTCCTGCAGCAGTTCGACGGTCTGTTCGGTGCCGGCGTCGACGGCGGCGAGGATGCGGTCGGTGTTCTCTGACATGGGTTTCCTTATCTGTGGTTCGACGAACGAGGAGTCGTGCAAAAAGTGCAAAAGGGGGATGCTTCAGAGCGCCGTCTCGCGCACGGCACCGCGCGACCGCACCAGCATCGAGACGATGAGCACGAGGCCCAGCAGACCGATCTGGTAGGTGCTGCCGATGCCCGCGAGCTGCATGCCCGAGTTGAGGATGGCGACGAGGATGAGCGCCAGGAACGTGCCGGACAGCTTGCCCACACCGCCCGTGATGGCCGTGCCGCCGAGCACCGCGATGGTGATGGCTTGTAGCTCGAAACCCGAGCCGGCGGCCGGTCGGGCGTTCAGCAGCCACGAGGCCGTGACGATGGCTCCCACGGCGGCGAGCGTCGACGCGATCATGTAGAGGCTGATGCGCACACGCCGCACGTTGACGCCGGCGAGGGCCGCGGCATCCGCGTTGGAACCGGTGGCATAGACCTGCCGGCCGAAGACCGTGCGGTGCATGACGAAGGCGCCGACGATGAAGAGCGGCAGCAGCACGAGCAGCACCTGGAACGGGATGCCCGCCACCGACGTCTGGCCGATGGTCGAGAAGCCGTCACGGTCGAAACCGTTGATGTCGACGCCGTTCGACAGCACCATGGCGGCCGAGGCATAGAGGTAGAGCGTGCCGAGCGTGACGATGAGCGGCGGCAGGCGCAGCAGCGTGATGAAGAGGCCGTTGATGAGGCCGAGCACGGCGCCGACCGCGAGCGTGATGAGCGCCGCGAGCCAAGGGCTCATGCCGCCACCCACCGAGAGCAGGCCGAAGGTCACCGAGCACAGCGACAGCGTCGAACCGATCGACAGGTCGATGCCGCCGCCACCGCCCAGGATGACGAGCGTCTGCCCGAGCGCGAGCACACCGATCACGGCCGAGTACTGCAGCAGCGTGAGCAGGTTGGCGGTGTTGAGGAAGTACGGCGAGATGAGGCTCATGGCGATGAACGCCACGACGATGAGCGCGAGGAGCACGACGCGGCGGTCCTTCGCCAGCCCCGCGAGGCCGCCCGAGCGCTTCAGGCCCGAGCCGGGCGTGCGTTCGGGGGCGCGACGGCGCGTGTCGGGGCGCGTGGGGGCGGATGCCGCACCCGCTCCGGTCTGGACGTCTGACATCAGAGGCTCCTCTTCTTTCGCGCGTTGATGATGACGGCGAGCCCGTTGATCGAGACGGCCACCAGGATGACGAAGCCGACGATGAGGCCGTTCCAGAGCGACGGCACCCCGGCCAGCACGATGCCGTTGTCGAGCACCACGATGAACACGACGCCGCCCAGGGTGCGCAGAACCGAACCCTCGCCGCCGAGGATCGACGTGCCCCCGACCACCACCGAGGCGATGGCGAGCATGGTGAGCTCGCCGCCCGACGAGGCCTGCACGACGCCCACGCGGGCGAGATAGGTGCACGCCGCGACGCCGATGAGCAGCCCGAGGATGACCGAGCCGATCACCCGCACGCGCCGCACGTTGATGCCCGAGAGCTTGGCGGCCTCGACGTTCGAGCCGATCGCGTAGATCGACCGGCCGAACGTCGTCTGCGTGAGCACGAGGTGCAGCACCAGGTAGACGGCCAACACGATGAGCACGAGGATGGGCAGCTCGCCGAGCCGCGCTCCGCCCGACAGGAACGGGAACACGGGGGTCGAGAAGATGTCGCGACTGTTCCACAGGGCGAAGAGGCCCGTCTGGAACAGCGCGCTCGTGCCGAGCGTGGCAACGATCGAGGGGATGGCGAGCCGGGCCGTGAGCATGCCGTTCAACAATCCGACCACCGCTCCCCCGGCGAGCGCCGCGAGGAACACGACGATGGGAGGCTGCCCGGCCGCCATGAGCGAGGCGACGACCCACGACAGCATGCCCACCGCGAAACCAGTCGACACGTCGATGCCGCCCATCAGGATCACGAGCGTCAGGCCCGCCGCGATGAGCGCCAGGTCGGCCGCGTTGACGGCCACGTTGGTGAGGTTCTGCGGCGTCAGGAAGAACGGCGACAGCAGCGAGAACGCGACGAATTCGACCACGAGCAGAGCGGGCAACAGCCACACCTGCACGAGGTGCACGACGCGATAGAGCGAGAGGCCGGCGCCACCCGCTGGGGTGGTCGGCGCGGGCGGGGGCGTCGGGGCCCCGCGGCCCGGTGAGTCGGTGAGGGTGGTCACGCTGCGGCTCCCGTCGCTGCTCGAAGAATGGCGGTCTCGGTGATCTCGCTGCCCACGGCGCTCCACGTGAGGCGGCCCTCGTGCAGCACGTGCACGGTGTCGCTCAGTTCGAGCAGCTCGGCCATCTCGCTCGAGATGAGCAGCACGGCGATGCCGGTGGCGGCGAGTTCGCGGATGCGGCGGTGGATCTCCCGTTTGGTGCCCACGTCGATGCCGCGCGTGGGTTCGTCGAGGATCAAGAGCTGAGGATTCGTCGCCATGAGGCGCGCGAGCAGGACCTTCTGCTGGTTGCCGCCCGACAACGACGTGATCGGGGATGCCGGGGTCTCGGCCTTGATCGACAGCCGATCCATCCACGTGGCCACCAGGTCGCGCTCACCCGCGGTGCTCACGAACCCGGCGCGACTGACGCCCCTGAGCGCCGCCGCCGACAGGTTGTCGCCCACGCTGAGGTGCGGGAAAATGCCCTGCGTCTTGCGGTCCTCGGGCAGATAGGCGATGCCCTGCTCGAGCGCCGTGCGGCTGGAGTGCGGGCGGTAGGGCTTGCCCTGGAACGCGATGGAGCCGGCGTCGATGGGCAGCTCGCCGCAGATGGCCAGCGCCAGCTCGCTACGGCCGGCGCCCACGAGACCGTAGAGGCCCGTGATCTGGCCGGGGCGCACGGCGAAGCTGATGTCGCGGAAGATGCCCTCTGAGCTGAGCGCGTCGACGACGAGCACGGGCGCGGATGTCGCGACAGCGGCGGCATCCTCGACATCATCCGGTGTTGCCACCAAACCACCGTCGGCGCCCACCGCCACGGATGAGACCGAGCCCATCATGCGCAGCAACCCCTCGCGGTCGGGGTCGTCGGTCTCGCCCGAGTTCTGCCCGTCTCGCAACACCACGAACCGGTCGGCGACGCGTTCGAGCTCGTCGAAGCGGTGCGTGATGTAACAGACCGCCGTGCCCGCCGCCGACAGCTGGTCGACAAGCTGGAAGAGCCGCTCGGATTCGGTGTCGGTGAGGATCGACGTGGGTTCGTCGAGGATGAGCACGCGCGCCTCGTTGGCGACGGCCCGCGCGATGAGCACCTGCTGCTGGTCGGCCAGCGACAGGTCGCCCATGCGCCGTTTCAGCAGACGCGTGGGCAGCTGCAGGCGGGCGAGCAGCTCGCCCGCCTCGCGGCCCATGGACTTCTTGTCGAGCCAGCCGAGAGCACGCGTCGTCTGCCGGCCCATGAACAGGTTCTCGAGCACCGTGAGGTGGGAGAACCCGGACGGTTCCTGATAGACGGTGGACACTCCCGCTCGGATCGCATCGGTCGGGGTGGCCGGGGCATAGGCGTCGCCGCCGAGCGTCAGGCTGCCGGCATCCGGTGTGTAGACCCCGGCGATCAACTTCATGAGCGTCGACTTGCCCGCGCCGTTCTCGCCCATGATGGCGACCCGCTCACCGGCGTGGATGTCGAAGTCCACGTCGGTGAGCGCTTTCGTCGCGCCGAAGCGTTTCGTCAGGCCCCTGGCCGTGAGGAGTGGTGTGCTCTGCATGGTTCTCGTGCGCCTTAGAAGTCGAAGTCGGCGTAGTTGCTCTTGGTGAACACGGTGGGGTCACCGAGCAGCAGCGTCTTGGTGTCGGCGTCGTAGGAGACCGGGTCGTCGAGGCCCGGCACATCGTTCTCGGCCTCGAATTCGGTGCCCTGCGACAGCTGGTAGAGCGCCCAGACGGTGAGGTAGCCGAGGTCTTCGACGTTCCACAGGACTGTGGATGTCATGGCGCCCGACTCGAGGAACGGCGCGGCGGTCTGCGGCGAACCGAAGCCCGTGACGGCCACCTTGCCGATCTTGTTGGCGTTGGTGACGGCCTGGCCCACGCCGGGAACCGCGGTGGACGGAACGGCGATGATGCCCTTGAGGTCGGGGTAGGCGGTCATGAGGTTCTGGGCCTCTTGCAGGGCCTCGGCGGTGTCGGCCGTGTAGCGCACGCCTCCGACGAGTTCCATGTCGGGGTATTCGTCGGCGGCCTGCTTCTCGGCCGCGGCGATCCAGTTGTTGAAGGTGGCGACGTCGGCGCCGCCCGAGATGATGCCGTACTGGCCCTTCTCGTCGGCGGCCTTGGCGATCTCGTCCATGACGGTCTTGCCGAGCGATTCGTCGCTGGCCTGCGAGACGAAGACGCTGCGGCTGGAGTCGGGGGCGTCGGCGTCGGCCGTGGCGATCTTGACGCCCGCGTCCTGCGCCTTGGTGATCGAGTTGTTGATCGAGGTGGGGTCGAGCGGCGAGACGGCGATGGCGTCGTAGCCCTGCGAGACGAGGTTGTCGACGATGCGCACCTGCTCGGTGGCGTCGACCTTGGCGGGGCCCGTCTGCGTGTAGCTGATGCCGAGGTCGGCGGCGGCCTTGTCGCCACCCGTGTGGAAGCCGTTGAAGTAGGGGATGCCCTCGATCTGCGAGACGAAGGCCACGCGCACGTCGCTCGAGGCGCCCGTTGCCGCGCCGGAGCTGGTGCTGGAGGACGACGGGGTCGTGGAGCACCCTGCCAGGAGTAGAACGGCGGCGGTGAAGACACCGGATGCCGCGAGAATGCGCTTGTTCACAATCTTCCTCTTATCGATTTGCCGCTTCGGGTGAGGCGGGATGTCCACTCTGGGAAGGAATCGGAAATGTAATCGATTACCTTGTTGAGACACACTACGATCGACCTGAGGGCGGGTCAAGGGAAACTTTGGGCCGAAACAGGACCGTAATAAACTCGTAAGCGGGGGGAAATCGATTGCACAAGACGACCGTCACCGTGGCCACCGTCGCGGCCGAAGCGGGCGTGTCCACCGCCACGGTGTCGCGCGTGCTCACCGGGTCGAAGAGCGTGAGTGCCCAGACATCCGCCCGCGTTCTGGCCGCCGCCGAGAAGCTGCGCTACTCGGGAAACTCGATCGCCAAGGCCCTGCGGCAGAACTCCACGGGCAATATCGGCATGCTCGTGCCCAGCATCTCGAACCCGTTCTTCACATCGCTCGTCGAGCAGGTCGAACACCACCTCGCGCAGGCCGGCCTCAACCTGTTCCTGTGCGATTCGCGCAACCTCGTGGCCACCGAAGAGACGCGGCTGCGCTCGCTCACACAGGGGTCGGTCGACGGCATCCTGGTCAGCCCCGTCGACGAGAACCGCTCGGCCGCGGCCCTGCAGCGCGCCAGCGACATCGTCCCCATCGTGCAGATCGACCGCCGGGTCGGCGCCGTCGACACCGACTGGGTGGGCCTCGACGATGCCCACGCCATGCGCCTCATCGCGCAGCACCTCGCCGACCGCGGCGTGCGCACCGTGGCCTTCGTGACCTCGATCATGGGCTCGTCGTCGGCGCTCGACCGCCTGCAGAGCGCGCGGTCCTCCTGCGCCGAACTGGGCATCGCTATGCCCGACGACCTCGTCCTCGACGGCGACTTCAGCCTCGAGTGGGGTGCAACGGCCGCCGACGGCCTGCTCGATTCGGGTCGCGACCTGCCCGACGCCATCATCTGCTCGGATGACCTCATCGCGCTCGGGTTGTCGGGCCGCCTGGCGGAACGCGGCATCCGCGTGCCCGACGACGTGCGCGTCACCGGTTTCGACGACATCGAATACGCGTCGCTCAACGTGCCGTCGCTCACGACGCTGCGGCAGCCGCTCACCCAGATCGCGGCCGAGGCCGTGCGGTTGCTGCAAGAGAACATCCAGAGCGCCGACCGGGCCAAGACGCAGCTGGCGCTGCGCGGCGAGCTCGTCGTGCGCAAGAGCACGACGCGCTACGGCGACTAGGCGCGGCTAGACGCGGCTAGCGGTCGGCGCGCTTCTGGAACCAGCGGACAAGCTCCTGCAGCGCCCGCACGGTCGCGGTCGGGTCGTTGCGGTCGAGGTCGTCGAAATTCGAGCGGAAGCCAGACGGCTCATCGTCGGCGGAGTCGTCGGCGCGCTGGAACCCCATCGTCCAGTTGGGGAACTGCCGCGTGCGCAAAGGCTCCTCGAAGAGGACGCGCAGGCCGGTGTGGCGCTCATCGGTGGCGAGGACATCCATGAGCGCGCGCAGCGGTTCTTCCGGCCCTTCGAGCACCTGCAGAAAACGGCCGTCGCGGTAGAGCAGCATGCCCGTCAGGTCGGAGGCCGCGTTGTTCTCGCGGCACTGCTCGAGCAGGGCATCGAGACCCGACTCGTCGAAGGCGTCGGTCGCCTGGCTCGAGTAGATGATCGACAGCAGGGTGTCGTGCGGAGGGGTCACCCGGTGAGCCTACCCCTCCGCCGCCGGGGCCGAGAGTTCGGCGTGCGCTGTCGCGGGCAAGGCGACCCGCACGGTCGTGCCGCGCCCCGGTTCGCTGTCGATCAGGAGCGAACCGTGGTGGGCACGCACGATGCTCTGCACGATCGAGAGACCGATGCCCACGCCCTGAATCGCCTGATACCGAGCGGATGGCGCGCGATAGAACTTGTTGGTCGCCTGCCGCGCCTCCTCGGGTGTCATGCCCACGCCGTTGTCGGCGACGGCGATCTCGACCGCCCCGTTGACCGCGCGGCCGCTCACGACCACCTCCGCCTCTTCGGGCGAGTACTTCACGGCATTTTGAATGAGGTTGTCCACGATCTGCTGCACGCGGTTCGGGTCGGCGCGCACAGGCAGCGGGGTCGCCACATCGACACGCAACGTGCTGCGGCGCGCGCTCGCGACAGGCCCCATCTTGGCGACGGAGGTGCGGATGACATCCGCCACGTCGATGTCTTCGGGCTGCACGCTGAGGCCGCGATCGGAGAGGGTGAGGAGTTCCGAGACGCGGCGCAGCAGTTCTTGGGCGTTGCGCTCGATGACGGCCATGTAGTCGTCGATGCCGAGCGCCGCGGCATCCACGTCGTCGTCGATGAGTTCGAGATAGCCGAGAATCGACGAGAGCGGGGTGCGCAGCTCGTGCGACACGGTGGCGAGGAACTCTTCGCGCACGTTGACGGCCTCGGCCAGATCGGTCACGTCTTGTGCCACGACGACGGTGCCGAGCAGCTGTCCGTCGGGGCGGTGCACCTGCGCGGCCGATGCGAGGATGGCGATCTGGTCGCCGGGCGTGCCCAACCATTCGACATGGTCGGTGATCGTCTCGCCGCGCAACGCCCGCGGGATGATCTGCTGATCGAACGGGATGACGGTCTTCTTATCGGCTTCGCGCGCGTCCGGCCCGGCGAAGGGCGGCTGATCGATGCGGAAACCGACCCGCCCGACCATGGCCTCACCCTCGCGGTTCGCCATGACGAGGTTGTCGTCGGCGTCGTAGAACGCGACCGCCGCGTGCACGGTGTCGAAGATCGCTCGCGACCGGGTCTGTTCATCCTGCGCCTCGATCAAAGCCTCGGAGAGTTGCTCCTTCTGAGCGACCACGATGCGCGTCGTGCGCGCGAGCTGCCGCGCGGCGATGTGCACGGCGGCCGCCACACCGACGGCGAGCACTGGCAAGGTCACGATATTCACCCAGTCGAGGGCCGTGCTCGGGGCACGTCCCGAATACACCTGGGGGAAAACGGCGACGAGAGCTGCCCCCACGATGCCGAGCGAGATGCCGCCGCGCCGGAACCCGTAGGCCAGCCACAGCAGCGGGAAGATGACGATGAGCCCGACCGACGGGATGACGGGCAACAGCACAGTGCGAATGAACGCTACGGCGACGAGGTCGACGGCCGGCACGAGCATCATCAGGTGCAGGGGCCACCGCTCCCACGGCAGGATGGCGCACGCGATCGTCGCGACGAGGGCCACGAGGAACCCCTCGGTGAGCAGCGGCTCGTCCAGCAGATCGGGAACGGCGAAGGCCGTCAAGAGGGCGATGAAACCGACCCCGAGGAAGAAGGGCACCTGCGCGCGGAACAGCACGCGCCACCGCCCCTGTCGGTCGGCTTGCGGTTCCAGCACCGGCATGACTTTCCCTTCACCTGGCATATACGCCCTGAGACATTCAATCGGCCCGGATATGTCGGCGAAACCAGTTGACAAGCGTGTCGGGGGGTTTGACTTCCCGAAACGCCACAGGCCCGGGGTTTTCTCCCACCCCGGGCCTGCGGCTGAATGTGCGTTATTCGGTATATCGGGTGTTACTCGGTCTGCCCGGTCAGGCCCTCGAAGGCGATGTTGCCCGAGACGAGGTTCTTGTTGGTCAGGTCGGTGAGGCCCTTCAAGAAGTCCTCGCGCTTCGAGACGACGTGTTCGATCGCCTGGTCGACGTTCTCCGCGGTGATCGCCGGCATGAGGTAGACGGGGTTCTTCTTGACGTCTTCCCCGCGCACGACGGCCGCAGCGTAGGCGACGCCCGCCGAGAGCTCGACCGTGCCGTTCTGCAGTGACGTGCCGATGAATTCTCCACTCTTGACCGCGGCGAGACCGTCGGCGATACCGTCGATGCCCACGATCGGGATGTCGGTCTTACCGGCCTCCTTGAGGGCCTGCAGGGCGCCGAGGCCCATGTCGTCGTTCTGGGCGATGACACCCGTGATGTCGTCGCCGAACGCCGAGATCCAGTTCTTCACCTTGTTGACGGCTTCGTCGCGCTTCCAGTTGGCCGTGTCCTTGGCGAGCACCTTCACGTCGGGGTACTTGGCGAGCACGTTGTCGATGCCCTTGCCGCGGTTGATCTCGCCCGAGCCGCCGAGCGGTCCCTGCAGGATGATGACGTTGCCCTTTCCGCCGATGGCATCCATCATCATCTGCGCCTCTTGCTCGCCCGCGGCCACGTCGTCGGGCTGCACGCTGCCCGTGAGGTCGGGGCTGTCGAGCGACGCGTTCACGTCGAAGAAGGGGATGTCGGCGGCCTTCGCGGCGGCGATCTGCGGCTGCAGGCTGTCGGCCTGCACGGGGATCACGACGATGGCGTCGACGCCGGCGCTCACATACTGGTCGATCTGGCTAGCCTGCGTGTTGACGTCGAGGTTGGCCGAGTTCCACAGGATCTCGATGTTGTTCTCGGCGGCGTACGTGTCGATGCCTTCCTTGCCTTCGGTCACGAAGGACGACATGTCGTAGACGCTGACGCCCACGGTGATGCGTTCCTTGCCGCTGGCGTCGGTCGAACCGGCCGCGTTGGGGTCGCCGGCACCGCAGCCGGTGAGCGAGAGGGCCAGCAGGCCCGTGGCGGCGATCGCGCCGATCGATGTGATGCGGGATGTCTTCATTGAGTCCTCGTTTCGATGCAGGGGATGTCAGTGCGGGTGGTGCAAGGGGTGGATGGTGCAGGGGGTGGGTGGATGGCGGATGGTGCGATTCAGGGGCGCCGCTTGGTCGACCAGACGTCGACGGCGACGGCGGTGACGATCAGCGCACCCTTGATGACGTCCTGCCAGTAGGCGGGGACGGTCAGGATGTCGAGACCGTTGTTCAGGGTCTGGATGAGCAGCAGGCCGAGCGCGGTGCCCCAGATGCTGCCACGACCGCCGAGCAGACTCGCGCCACCGATGACGACGGCGGCGATGGCATCCAGTTCGTAGCCCTGGCCGAGGTTCGGGGCCCCGAGCGTGACGCGGCTGGCGAGCATGACACCCGACAGGCCGGCCAGCACGCCGCTGATGGCGTAGACGCTGAAGAGCGTGCGGCCGACTTTCACGCCGGCGATCTGGGCGGCGACCGGGTTGCCGCCGACGGCGTAGACGCGCATGCCGTAGGCGGTGCGGCGCATGATCACGGCGAAACCGAGGATGCCGACGATCATCAGGATGACGGGCAACGTGAGCCCCAGGATCTGCGTGTTGGCGATCGAGGAGAACGAGGCGGGCAGACCCGTGATGGGTGCGCCGTTTCCAGCGACATAGGCGAAGCCCGATGCGGCCGTCAGCATGCCCAATGTGGCGATGAAGGGGGGCACCTTGATCACCGAGACCACGAAACCGTTGATCGAGCCGGCGATGAGGCCCACGACCATGCCCGTGACGACGGCGAGCCACACGTTGTCGGGGAACGCCTTCGCCGTGATGCTGCCGTAGACGGCCGCGACGGCGATAACGCTGCCCACCGACAGGTCGATGCCACCCGTGAGGATGACGAGCGTCTGCCCGAGCGCGATCAGGGCGAAGGGTGCCGCGGCGATCAGGATGGTGGTCAGGTTCTCGGGTGTGCCGAAACGCGCGCTGCGGTAGAGGAAGAACGCGATGATCAGCAGCATGACGATGACCATGGCGTAGCGGATCGCCAGGTCGCCGAACCAGCGGCCGCTGAACCGGCGCACCCCGGTCGGGGCCACCGAGGCCGCGCCCCCCGACGCGGTGCCCGTGCCCTGCCCGGCGGGGGCCGGAGTCTTGGTGTCAGTCATGGGTGGCGCCTTTCGTGTGTGATGTCATGCCGCTGGCCAGTCGGAAGATGCGGTCCTGCACGCCGGGGTCGTCGAGGTCGTCGCGGTCGAGCTCGCCCACGACGGCCTGTCCGCGTAGGACGAGCGCACGGTGAGAGAGGCTCAGGATTTCGGGGAGGTCGCTCGAGGCCATGATCACGGCCATGCCGTCGGCCGCGAGCGACGTGATGATGCGGTAGATCTCGCTGCGCGCGCCGACGTCGACCCCGCGCGTGGGTTCGTCGAGCAGCAGAACGTTCACGTCGGCCGTGAGCCAGCGGGCGAACACGACCTTCTGCTGGTTGCCGCCCGAGAGCGTCTCCATCTCCTGGTCGAGGCCTCGGCTGCGCAGTCGCACCGACTCCATACTCTTTGCGACTGCGGCCGTGCGGCTGCGACCCTTCAGCCAGCCGAACGTCGAGAACTGGCCGAGCCGCGGCAACGTGCCGTTCTGCAGAATGTTCATCGAGAGCACGGCACCGGCGCCCTTGCGGTCCTCGGGCACCAGGGCGACTCCCGCGGCGATCGACGCGGCGGGGTTGCCCGGCCGCAGCCTCTCGCCGTTGATCGTGATGGTGCCGCTCACGACGGGTCGCGTGCCGAAGATCGACTCGATCAACTCGGTGCGGCCGGCTCCCACGAGCCCGGCCAACCCGACGATCTCGCCGCGTTTGACGGTGAGGCTCACGGGCGCGCCGGATGGTGCCACCACCAGTTCATCGATCGTCAGCACGGTCTCGTCGCGCACCTCGGGGCGCTCGGGGAACAGGTCCTCGAGTTCGCGCCCGATCATGGCCGTGACGATGTCGTCGTCCGTGAGGGTGGACAGGGGCGCGTCGGTCACGAGCCCGCCGTCCCGCAACACGACGACGCGGTCGGCGATGGCGCGGATCTCCTCCATCTTGTGCGTCGTGAAGAGCAGCGAGACGCCGCGGTCGCGCAGGCGGCGCATGATGCCGATCAGGCGCGCGACCTCGCGCTCGGCAATGGCGCTCGTGGGCTCGTCGAGCAGCAGAACGCGCGCGCCCGTGCTCGTGGCCTTGACGATCTCGACGATCTGCCGCAGGCCCACGGGCAGCGAACCCATGCGCGCGGTGGCGGGGATGTCGACCCCGAAGTCGTCAAGCAAGTCGGTGGCCTCGCGGATCATGCGGCGGCGATCGAGAAACCCGAAACGGCGGCGTTCGCGCCCGAGGAAGATGTTTTCGTAGACCGTGGTGTCGAGCACCGAAGCGAGTTCCTGCGGCACGATGGCCACGCCCAGGGCGTGCGCCGCGTTGGGGTTGCCGGCCGGCAATTCCTCGCCGCGCACGAGCACGCGCCCCTCATCCGGTCGATACTGACCCGACGCGATCTTCATCAGGGTCGACTTGCCCGCGCCGTTCTCGCCCGAGAGAGCCGTGATGGTGCCCTGCTCGAGCTTCAGCGAGACGCCCTTCAGCACGGGCACGCCGCCGAACGACTTCTTCAGGTCGATGCATTCGAGCATGATCGGGGCGTCGGTGTTGACCTCACCCCGATTCGGGATGCCTCCCGGCAACTGGTCGACGACACTCATTTCGCGGGCACCACCATGGACTTGAGCGTGGCGGGTTTTGCCGCAGACTCGAGCGCCTCTTCGACCTCGGTCAGGCCGAAATGGCCCGTGACGAGCGCGTCGAGATCGACCAGGCCGGCCTCGACGAGCGCGATAGCCGTCGGCCAGGTGTTGGCATAGCGGAACACGCCCGTGACGACGAGCTCGCGATTCTGGATGGTCGAGACGGGCAGGCTGACCTCGTCGGCGCCCATGCCCACGAGCACGGCCGTTCCCGCCGAACGCAGCGCCTGGATGCCCTGTTTGACGGCGATGGGCGAACCCGACGCGTCGATGAAGGCGTCGAAGGCGGCATCCGGGATCTGTTCGTTGATGGGGTCGATGCCGCGGTGGGCGCCGTAGCGCAGGGCCACGTCGCGGCGCTCGGCCACCGGGTCGCTCACGACGATGTCGGTGGCACCGAAGGCGCGCGCCACCTGCGCCGTGACGATGCCGATAGGACCGGCACCCGCGATGAGCACGCTCGAGCCGGGCCCGACGCCCGCCTTGCGGCAGGACCAGATACCCACCGAGAGCGGCTCCATGAGCGCGGCGGCATCGTCGGAGATGCTGTCGGGAACGGCGTGCGCGAAGTCGTCGTCGATGACCGCGAAGTCGGCGAACGCGCCGTGGATGGGCGGCGTGGCATAGAACTCGATGTGCTCGCACAGGTTGTACTGGCCGGCCTTGCAGAAGCGGCAGCGGCGGCACGGATGCTGCGGCTCGATCGACACGCGCTCCCCCACGCGTTCGGCCGAGACATCCGAGCCGACCTCGACGATGACACCGGATGCCTCGTGCCCGAGGATCAGGGGCGACTCGACGACGAACGAGCCGATGCGGCCCTCGTGGAAGTAGTGCACGTCCGAACCGCAGACGCCCACGGCCGCGATGCGGACGAGCACCTGCCGCGGCCCGATGTCGGGAACGGGGACCTGCTCGACGGTCAGCTCGTGCGCGGCCTGCAGAACGCTCGCCGTCATGGTGCGCGAATCCTGCGCGGAGGCAGTGGCGGCCGAGGGCAGATCGGCGGCGGGGATGGTGGTGGCTGACGTGTCTGTCATGGCCGGTCCTTTCGGTGCGGGCCGCCCGTGGCGGTCGTTGCACCGACCCGAGCGGCGGTGCTCACGAGTCACTATAGGACGGTTTCACGAATGAGAGTTACCCTCGCTCATTTGAGCGCGCTATGATGACGTGAGGTCGACGACGGCCGCGGGGAAAGAGGACACCATGGGGCCTGACGAGCGGGTGCGCATCGCCTATGCGGCGAAGCGCCACTACATCGATGGCGTGAGCCGCGTCGAGATCGCCGACGAGATGGCCGTGTCGCGGTTCAAGATCGCGCGCATGCTCGAATCGGCGCTCGAGAACGGCATCGTCAAGATCACCATCGAGCCACTCGACAGCGTCGACCTCGATCTCTCGATCGGCCTGCGCGACCGCTTCGGCCTCACGCACGCCCTCGCCGTGATCACCCCCGGCCAGGCCGCCGAGACCATCCAAGACCGCCTGGGCATCGCGGCCGCCGAGCTGCTCTCCGAGATCGTCGTCGACGGCGATGTGCTGGGGCTCACGGCCGGGCGCACGCTGACGGCCACGGCGTCACACCTCACCCGGCTCGCGGCCTGCGAGGTCGTGCAGCTCGCCGGGGTCGCCGCGGCGACGCCCGAGAACGGCGTCGAGGTCATGCGCCGCGTGAGCCGCGTTGCCGGCGGCCGCGCGCACGCCATCTTCGCGCCCCTCGTGGTCGACACACCCGTGACAGCCGAGGCGCTCCGGCGCGAGCCGGGCATCAAAGACACCATGCGCCGCTTCGGGTCGGTCACCAAGGCCGTCGTCGCCATCGGCAGCTGGAGCCCGCCCGACTCGCAGCTCTATGACAACGCCGCCCGCATCGGCGTGCTCGACGAGCTGCTGGGCCGGGGCGTTCAGGCCGAGATCTGCGCCACACTGCTCGACCGTGACGGGCGAGAGGTCGACGGTCTGACCGACCGGTCGATCGCCATCGATACCGCTCAGTTGTGCGACATCCCCGATGTGATCGCCGTGGCGGGTGGCACGCTCAAGACGGCCGCGGTGGCCGCCGCACTGCGCTCGGGCATCGTCACCTCGCTCGTGACCGACGCGGCACTCGCGCAGCGCCTGCTCGACGACGACAGCCTCGCCACGGGCAGCGGGCCCGTCAGGGCGTCGGCACGGCGCTCGGCTCGAACCTGACGGGCGCGAACCCGCGGCGCACGAGCGAACGCAGCTCTCCGACATCCGACCCGATGGCGCCGAGGGCGCGCGCCTGCACGAGCAGGTTGCCGAGAGCCGTCGCCTCGGCCGGGCCGGCCAGCACGGGCAGCCCCGCATAGTCGGCAACGAGCCGACACAGGAGCGTGTTCTGCGAGCCGCCGCCGACGATGTGGATCTCGCGCACCGGCCGCCCCGATAGCTCGGCAGCCTCGTGCGCCGTGCGCGCGAAACAGGCCGCCAGGCTCTCGACGACGAGCCGCACCACGTGGGCGGGCTCGGGGTCGGCGGGCAGATCGGCGTGCTGGCGCAGGCGTTCGAGCATCGAACCGGGCGCGATGAACACGGGGTCGGTGGGGTCGAACAGCGCTGCGGGCCTCGGCAGATCGGCGGCTAGCCCCAGCAGCTCGGATGATCGAGGGCCCGAGCCCGGCAGTGGTTCGCCCAGCTCGGCGAGGCACCGGTTCAGAATCCACATGCCCGCGAGGATGCGCAGGAAGCGGTTACGATCGTCGATGCCGCCCTCGTTGGTGAAACCAGCCCGCATGGCGGCGCGCGTGATGACGGGCGCGGGAGTTTCGACGCCCACCAGGCTCCAGGTTCCGAGCGAGATGTAGGCCACGTCGTCGCGAGTGCTCGGCAGGGCGGCGATGGCGGATGCCGTGTCGTGCGAGGCCACGGCGACGACCCGCGTGGCCGCGTCGATTCCTGTTTTCGTCGACACCTCGCGGCGCAGCGACCCCAGCACCGTGCCGGCCGGGACGATGTCGGCGAAGAGGCCGCGCGGCAGGCGCAACGTGTGGATGAGCGCGTCATCCCAATCGCCGGTCTGCACCGAGACGAGACCCGTCGTCGTGGCGTTGGTGCGCTCGGTCACCGCGATGCCCGACAGGCGGTGAGCGAAATAGTCGGGCAGCATGAGCATGCCGTCGGCGCGCTCCAAAGCTGCCCGATCGCGGTCGGCCACGAGCTGGTAACGCGTCATGATCGGCAGCGACGATTGGCCTGTGCGCTCGTAGAGCGGCCACGTACCCACCGTCTCGTGCACCTCGCGCATGGCGTCGAGCGTGCGCGGTTCGCGCTGATGGAAGGGTTGCTCGAGCAGTTGCCCGTGGGCCATCAGGGCGTAGTCGGTCGACCAACTGTCGATGGCCAGCGCGTCGAAGGCCCCACCCCGGTGCTGCAGCAGCCGAGCGGCGCGCGCGGCCCGGTCGAAGAGGTCGTCGGCGTTCCAGCGCAGCCCGCCGCCGAGCGTCATCGGCACGTTCTCGAAGCGCTCGAGGCCCTCGATGCGGATGCCGTCGGCATCGACCACGCCCGCCACCACGCGCCCGCTCGAACCGCCGAAGTCGACGGCGGCGAGCCGCACGGAAGAGCCCGGCCGGGCGAACGATGCCATGCACAAATCGTAGTGCGTGACCGCCTACACGACCGTGTAACCCCCGTCGATGCGGAAGCTCTGGCCCACGACGTAGGCCGACCGCTCGCTGGCCAGATAGACGACCAGATCGCCCAGTTCGTGCGGCTCGCCCATGCGCCCGGCGGGGATCTTCGACACCCAGGTGGCCGCCATCTCGGGGTTCTCGGCCACGAAGTCGCGCGTCATATCGCTCGCAAAATAGCCCGGGGCGATGGCGTTGACGCGGATGCCGAGGGGAAGCCATTCGATGGCCGCCGAGGCGGTGAACATCGAGACCGCCGCCTTCGAGGTGTTGTAAGCCGCCTGCGTCTGGGGGATGTTGACCGCGAAGGCCGACATCGACGACACGTTCACGATGGTGGCCTCGCCATCGCTCGCGTCTGCGCGCGCCGCCAGATAGCGCGCCGCGAAGACGCGTGAGGTGAGGAAGGTTCCGGTGACGTTGACGCCGAAGAGGCGATCCCAGTCGGCCGTGCTCGTCTCGAGCAGAGGGGAACCCAGCGTCATGCCGGCCGAGTTCACGAGCACGTCGGCTGGCCGCAGCTCCCGCTCGACCGTGTCGAAGGCGGCGCCGACAGACTGCTCATTGGTCACATCCATCACGACTCCGAGGGTGCGCACGCCGGTCTTCTCGGCGAGCCTGCTGGCCGATTCGGACACGTTCTCGAGCCGGTCGAGCAGCACGACGTCCGCGCCTTCGTGGGCCAACGCCTCGGCCATGGCATAGCCGAGACCACGCGCTCCCCCGGTGACCACGGCCGTTCGTCCCGCCAGCGCGGGCTCCATCATCTTTGACATGGCTTCACTATATGGATTCCGCTCACGTGATTTTATGCGTCGCTCGTTTGAGCGCGTGGCTCTGTAGATGCGTCGCCTTCCACCCCATCACCTCGCAGGCCCGCCTGCACCTTTCGGATGAGGTCTGAGAGTGCGATCGTTCGGACGTCGAGTCCGTGGCGGCGTCTTCCTAGTGTCGATAACGACCCAAAACTTCGATGTCCGTCCCCTCGGAAGGAACCGCGCATGACCACCACAGAACGCCCCACCCCGAACCCGCCCGGTGGTATCGCCGGGCTCATCCGCCGGCATCCGCTCGTGTCGTTCTTCGTGCTCGCGCTGGGGCTCAGCTGGATCGCGTGGACGCCCTGGATTCTGTCGAACAACGGGCTCGGCGTGCTCGACTTCTCGTTCCCCAGCATCCTCGGCACGACGCAGTTCACGGGCATGCTGTTCGGCGCCTACCTCGGGCCGCTCGGCGCCGCCTTCATCGTCACGTCGATCACGGGTGGGCGAGCCGGGCTCCGCGTGTGGGTCGGCCGGCTGCTGCGCTGGCGGGTGGCACCACGGTGGTACCTGGTCGCGCTGTTCGCCGTGCCCGCCGCCGTTCTCCTGCTCGGAACCCTCGCCTCGGGCGGGCAGGTGCACGCGCCGAGCCTCCTCGCCGTGGGTCTCTACGTGCCCGCGCTGCTGTTGCAGATGCTCACGACGGGACTCGCCGAGGAGCCGGGCTGGCGCGACTTCGCCTTGCCGCCCCTGCAGGAGCGTTTCGGGCCGCTCGGGGCCGCCGCCATCCTGGGACCGCTCTGGGGCCTGTGGCACGTGCCGCTGTTCTTCACCGAATGGGGCTCGTGGCCCGCTGTCACGTGGCTCAACGTGGTCGAATTCGTCGCGTTCAGCGCGCTCTTCAACATCGTCATCATGTGGCTGTTCAACCGGTCGGGTCAGAGCCTGCCGATCGTCATGCTGTTCCACGTGAGCCTGAACAACACGGTTTCCGTGTTCTGGGCCGAGATGTTCCCCACCGTGGGCGGGGACCAGCTGCAACACGTGCTGCTTGCCGGGGCGGCCGTGGCCGCGACCCTCACCATCATCCTCACGCGCGGCCGCCTGGGCCTGCCGCGCACGACGCCGGCCTTCGGGCACACGGCCGTCGAATCCGAGAAGATAGCGGTATGAGCCCCTCGCCGCGTCGGCCGAGCGTCACGGATGTCCTCGTGGCGCTCGGCACGGGCGTCGCGACGGTTGCCGCCGTCGCGGCCGCACCCGACCTGCTCGAGCCCGACCACCTCGTCGTCGTCGACCCGGTCTCGTGGTGGGTGACGGGCGCAGCCCTCGTCCTGCAGGCCATTGCACTGTGCTTCGCCCGCCCCTACCCGCGCTCGGTGCTGCTCGTGACGGCAGCCCTCGCCTTGCTCGTCGGAGTCTTCGCGCCGACGGGCATCGCCAACATCACCGATGCCGCCGTGCTCGTCGCGGTAGTGCGTGCCGCGCTCCTCGTGCCGGCCCGCGAGTTGCGCGTGCTGCTGCCGATCGCGGCCCTCTCCGTCGCCGTCGGGCAGGGCGGCGATATCGTCGGCTCGAGTCCGGTGCCCCTGCCGACGGTGGTCGGCGCCGCCATTCTGCAGGCCATCGCGATCGTGGGGCTGCCCTCGGTCGGCGTGCTCGCGGTCACGGCCCGCCGCGACGCCCAGCGCGCCCGCACCGGCGAGTCGGCGGCCATCCAGCGGGAACGCGACGCGCTCGTGCAGGCCGCCGTGGCCCAGGAACGCACCGGCATGGCCCGTGAGCTGCACGACATCGCGGCGCACCATGTGTCGAGCATCGCACTCATGTCGGCGGCGATCGAGCGACAGATCGACACCGACCCCGCACTCGCGAAGCAGCAGGTGAGGCAGGTGCGCGAGCAGAGCCGCGTGCTGCTCGACGACCTGCGCCGCCTCGTGGGCCTGCTGCGCCGGGATGCCGACGCTGCCGATGCCATCGAAACACTCGACACCATTCCCGCCCTCGTCGACACCGCCCGCTCGACCGGCCGCGACGTCGACCTGCGAGTCTCGGGTGGTGGCGGCGACATCGGACCGCTCGCTCAACTGGTCGCGTATCGCATGGTGCAAGAGGCGCTGGCCAATGCGGCCCGCCATGCCCCAGATGCCGCGTGCACGGTCGAGCTCGACGGCAGCGCGGCCGACCTCTTCGTCGCGACCGTGCGCAATGCCCCGCCCGCATCGACCTCCGCGCCCAGGCCCACATCCTCGCGCACGCCCACGCCCACACCCACACCCACGCCCACGCGCGAGGGTTTCGGGCTGCTCGGAATGCGGGAGCGAGCTGCCCTCGTCGGCGGCACGCTCGATGCCGGCCCCGACCCCGACGGCGGCTGGACCGTGCGCCTCACCCTGCCGTCGGAGCCGCCGGTGTCGTCGGTTCCGTCGGAGCCGTCTGAGCCGTCTGAGCCGTCGGCCGACTCCCGAAAGGACCCCGCATGATCCGCGTGCTCGTCGCCGACGATCAACCGCTGGCCCGCGCCGGACTCGCCGCGCTGCTCGCCGCCGAACCCGATATCGACGTCGTCGCGACGGCCGCCGACGGCGACGAGGCGCTGGCGCTGGCCCTCGAGTTGCGTCCCGACGTCGCCTGCCTCGACATCCGGATGCCGGGCCAGACGGGCATCGACGTCACGCGCTCGCTCACGGCGCTCACCGCCGACCATCCGGTGCCCGTGCTGATTCTGACGACCTTCGACATCGACGACTACGTGTTCAACGCACTGGAGGCCGGGGCATCCGGTTTTCTGCTGAAGGATGCCGAACCCGACGAGATCATCCGCGCCGTGCGGCACGTGGCCGCGGGAAACGGCACCCTCGACCTGGCCGTGACGCGGCGCGTGCTGCAGGAGTTCACGCGGCGCCGCACGCTGCAGGCCGTGTCGACGACGAGCGAGGCGGCCAGCCAGCTCACGCCGCGCGAACGAGAGATTCTGCAACTGCTGGCGCAGGGCATGTCGAACGACGAGATCGCGGCGGCGCTCACCGTCGAGGTGACGACCGTGAAGTCGCATCTGGCGCGCATCCTGCCGAAGTTGGGCGTGCGCTCGCGTTTGCAGGCGGTCGTGTGGGCGTATCAGAACAAGGTCGTGCTGCCGAAGTAGTGGGCCGGGTCTGACCGGGCCGCGCGGCTCGGCGACGTCACTCCGACAGCTGGCCATCTCGAGCTCCTGTTCGGAGCGCTTCGAGGTTGAGCGTGATCCAGGCCGCGACGCGTTCGCGATGCGGTTCGACCCAGTCGCCCTCGTAGGCGCGCGGCACCGTCTCGATGAACATGATGAGGCCGAGGTAGATCGACCAGAGGCGGGCGCGGGCGATGGCGGCGGCGTCGGGCAGAAGGGGGCCGCCAGCCGTCTTCTCGTAGGCGTTCGCGAACGCGGCGTTGTCGTCCGCCCAGGTCGCGACGTTCTCGAGAAGCGCGACGGAGGCGAGGTCGGCCGTCGGGTCGGCCACGAGCGCACGTTCGGCGTCGATGACCGCGGTGAAGTGACCACCCGAGACGAGCAGATTGCCCGGCCAGAGGTCGAAGTGGACGAGGGTCGGCTGCGTCACCTCGTCGAAGGCAGCCGCGAACAGGGCGAGTTCGTCGATGAGGGCGAGGGCATCGGATGCTTCGCTGCCCAAACCGCCCCGCGCGGGGCCGCTGAAGCCGCCGATGTCGACCCGCCAACGCTCGGCATCGGCGACCACGTTGCGGATGAGCTTGCCGAACGTTTCGCGCAGGCTCGACGATCTGGTCGACGCCCGAAACGGGTAGCCGAACAGCGAGAGCTCGTCGCGCTCGGACGCCGCCGCTGCCGTGCCGGCCAGATGCAAGCGCGCGAGGAGCGTCCCGTGCTCGGCGGGGCTCGGTCGCTCTGAGGCATGCTCGACCTCGCTGAGGGGAACACCCGGTTCGTGCGAGAGGACGAGGGCCAGGACATCCGCGTTCTGCACTCGACCGGGCGGCGGACCACCCGGGACCGTCTCGTCGCTCGTTTCGACCGCCGCGATCTCGCGATGCAGGACGCTCGGAACGGGAAGCCCCGCCGCCCCGAACGCGTCGAGGGCCAGCGCTTCCGTGGCGAGAAGGGCGCGCTCATAGGTCAGAGCCGTCGCATCGTCGGGGCCGCGTTTGGTCACCACCGACCGCGTCGGCTGGGTCTCCGTCGCCGCCAGCCACACGCGCTCGACGGTGTTCGCCGTGCCCGCCCCGAGGGTTTCACGCCGGGCAGCCCCACCGTGTGCCGCCAACCACTGCTCGACCGTTACTTCGCCTGCCACCATGCCGACACACTAACGGGCACGCTCAACCCGACGACCGGAACAGCCCCGACCATCCGGCCGCCGATCCGCGGATATTGTTGAGGGCATCTCATTTCGCACGGATGCCCGAAAGGCCCTGGCATGTCCCTCGATCGTCCCGCCGGCGCATCCCCCTGGCGTGTGAGTGCGTTGCCGAAACCGCTCGACACGACCGCTCTGACCGCTCCGCTCCCCCGGCAGGAACGCACGCGACGCTGGCGCGAACTCGTCGCCGAGCAGCCCAAGGTGCGCGACACCATCGGCCGCATGCGCCGACTCACGGCCACAATCGGTGCGCTGGGCGGCCTCGCCGGCGTGCCCCTGATGGGCCTCATCGCCATCTTGGCGTTCGGCGAGGGCGACGAGGAGGGCGCGCGGATCGCCATCGGTCTCGCTTCGATGGTCGTCATGACGGCTCTGCTCGCAGTCGTCCTCGTGCGTGTGGCCGTGCGGGTCTGGGCGCGCCGCACGCTGCGTCGCACGCACATTCGCCTGGCGAACTTCGCTGAAGCCAACGGGTTCGACTATCTCGCCGGCCCCGTGGCCGCACAGCGCGAGATGCCGTGGCGCCGACGCGGTTCGCTCAACCTCCACCGCGTGCTGCGCAGCCGCGAGGAGCGCGGCATCGAGATCGCCGACTACGAGATCCAGGGCAACTCGCAGAACCTCGCCGCGCAGTTCGGCGGCTTCTGCGCCCTGCGGCTTCCCACCCCGCTGCCCCACATCATGCTGCGCGCGCAGGGCGGCCGGCGCCCGGGCATGAGCTCGGCGGGTGCCCCGCGCGACCTGCAGCGCCTCAGCCTCGAGGGCGACTTCGACCGCCACTTCGCGCTGTTCTGCCCGCAGGGTTACGAGGCGGATGCCCTCTACCTCTTCACCCCCGACGTGATGGCGCGTCTCATCGACCACGTCCGTGACCTCGACGTCGAGATCGTCGACGACTGGATGATCCTCTCGACGCCTCGCGACCTCGTCACGACCGACCCCGCCGACTGGGCCGCCATCGCCGCGGCCGTCGACGCCGTCGACGACCGGGTCGAGCGCTGGGCCGCCTGGCGCGAGACCCGCCCCGTCTCGGAGGCCGACGCGATAGCGGCCCGCGCGGTCGCCACCCCTGGCCGCCGCCTCAAAACCCGACCCAGCGTCGATAACATCCTCATCTCCTGCTCCCTCGGCCTCTTCGCCGTTTGCCTCATCGTGGCGTTCTGGCGCTAGCCGCCGCGCGCGCTAGTTTCGGTTCGTGAGAAAACGACAGGATGCCGCAGGCTGGGCCCCACTGGGTCCGGAGACGTCCACCCCCGGCACCACGTGGGCGGGCACTCTTCAGAGTCCCTTCGTCGACTTCCTCTTCGGCGTGCCGTACCCCCGGGCTTTCGTCAATCGCGAAGAATCACTGTTGCGCGCCGGCCGCCGCACGGTGGCGTTCTCGCAGATCACGACGGCGCAACTGATGACAGGCAGCCGCAACGCCCACGACCTCTCGCTCCTCCTAGTTCTCGCGAGCGACTCTGGCCTGCGGGCGCCCGTTCTCCTTCGCGAACGAGCAGGGCACACCCTCGGCCCCGCCGATCGCGCGAACGTTCTTCGCGTTCTCAGCGAATCGTCGATCGCCTTTCCCGCATCGGCAACCGACCCCTCCGGGCGGTTCGCTCGCACGAACTTCCCGCGCAACATCGACAAGCAGACGGCGATCGCGCTCGTTACCGCTCCGCCGCTCTTCGGGGAGGCCTTACCCACGGAGGATCAGCTGGAGTGGGGCTCGACCCGCTGAGCCTTCTGCGAGCTAGTTGCCGGCCGTGCCGTTGCCATGGCGCGCAGGTTCTGGAAGAGGTCGCGGTATCGGTCGGTGGCGTCAGCCCAGGTGAGGGCGGGGTCGATGTTTCGGGGCTCGGGAACCGGGAGCGCGAAACCGTACTGGGCCCGGGCGACCGGTTCGCCGGGCAGGATGAGCGCCTGGATGAATGCGCCCGTCGCCGGGTTGAAGGTCAGGGTGTGCGAAGCGACGTTGCGGCCCCAATCATCCGACGGCCACGAGATGAAAGAGACCTGTCGCTGGGGTTCGGACATCAGGGTGGCGGAAATGTAGCTGCCGTAGTGATCCTCGCCGGGCGACACGATCTTGTAAGAACCATTGTCGAAGTAGATGAGCAGCGCTTCGGGGAATGGCTTTTCCTCGAACATGGCCGTGTAGCGCAGAACGTGCGCGTGAATGGGCGCGCCAAGAGGAACCCTCACTTCGCGCGATGCCGACGTTTCGGCCCCCGCGTTCGCGCCCGTTGCTGCAGCCGAGGCTGAAGCCCGGGCCCTGGTCGCGGTCGGAGCCGGGGTCGGGCGTGACGTCCTACTCGTGGTCGGCGACTGATCGGATGTCATGCACTCCTGCTTTCTCGGTCGGATGGCTCTGAGCGGCCCTAGTCTCGGCCCGCAGCCTGCACCCGTCCTTTCCAGGCGCTGCACAACGGCTGTGGAACTTCCGCGCGGTGTGTCATTCTGTGGGTGATCACACGAATGGTCCCGCCCGTCGACACCGCGCCCCGCGCATCCGCTGCAGAGGAAGAACATGGCCACCACCGGAACGCTCGGCGCCGAAGAACGACGAGCCCACCTCACGGCAATCCTCGAACGCGACGGGCAGATTCGACTGGACGCCGCCGCATCCGAGCTGGATGTCTCGGCCATGACGGTCCGGCGCGACCTCGCCGATCTCGAGGCCCTCGGCCTCTTGCGCCGCGTGCGGGGAGGCGCGATCCCGACGCTGCAGCCGCGCACCTTCCGTGAGCGCACCGCCACGGGCGCCCGCGAGAAGGCGCTCATCGTCGAGAAGGCCCGAACGCTGCTGCCCAGCGATGGTGCCATCGCCATCGACGCCTCCACGACGGCGGGCGGCATGGGGCGACGGCTCGAGACCGGGCCGCTCACGGTGGCGACGAACTCCTATGACAACTTCCTCACGGCGCGGCAGAACCCGGATGTCACGGCCATCCTCGTCGGCGGCACCGCCGAGGTGCGCACCGACAGCTTCGTCGGGCCCATCGCCTGTCAGGCCGCGGCATCCGTTCTCTATCGCCGGTTCTTCCTCTCGTCGGCTGCGGTCGACCCCGAGCTCGGCACTTCTGAGGTCACGCTCGAAGAGGCGCAGGTGAAGCAGGCCTTCGCCCGGGCCAGCGACGAGACCGTGCTGCTCGTCGCCTCGTCGAAGCTCGGGCAGCGCGCCCTGGCGGTGGGCTTCGGGCTCGACGACATCGACCTGCTCGTCACCGAACTCGACCCGTCCGACCCGCTGCTCGACCCCTACCGCGGCCGCGTCGAACTGCTGTGAACCCGGCCGGCCCCACAGCCGCCGCGCCATAATGGCCCCATGCACCTGACCACCTCGACCACGGGCACAGGCCCTCGCCACGTCGCCCTCGTGCACGGCCTCGGCGGCAACGGCGCCACGTGGGCACCCCTGATCGAGCGGATGATCGCGACCAACCGCTACACCGTGACGACCGTCGACCTGCGCGGTCACGGCAGCAGCGATCGCGCCCCCAGTTACGCCCTCGACGAGCTCGCCGACGACCTGGTCGAGAACCTGCCACACGGCCTCGACAGCGTGGTCGGGCATTCGCTCGGCGGCTCGGTGCTCGTGCGCGCCGTCGGCCGGCTCGCCCCCGCGCGGGCCATCTACCTCGACCCCGGTTTTCACCTCACGCTGCCGACGACCGGCCTACGCGGTCGCCTCTTCTGGGCCGCGCCGCTCGTGACGCTCGGCTTCGCGCAGCTGCGCCAGGCCCGCAAGAGCGCCGCCGCGAAGGCCCTCTACACACCGGCCGTGCGCGAATCGATCGCCCGGGCTCAGCGCGAATTCGACGGCAGCATGGCCATCGGCGTGTTCCGGGATGTCGCGTTCCACCCCATCGCGCCCGCCGCACCCGAAGTTCCCTCGACGATCGTGCTGTCGGATGACTCCCCCGCCGTGCTGCCCGATACACTCGCCGCCGAGCTCGAAGGCCTGGGCTGGGACATCCGCCGCCTGCCCCGCGTGCACCACGACATGCAGCTTGAGAACCCGGATGGCACGTTCCACATGATCGAGGACGTGCTCTGATCTGAGCCGCCCACCCGGCTTCGACTGCGACCCCGCGCCCCCGCGCCCGGCCTCGGCTACCCTGGGCACATGGACACCAACGCTCTCCGGCACTTTCTCGCGGTCGCCGACGAGGGCGACTGGTCACGCGCCGCCAACGCCGAACACGTTTCGCGAGCCACCATCCAGGCCTCTGTCGCGTCCCTCGAGGCCGAGCTCGACGAGAAACTCGTCGTCGAGGACGAGAACGGCGCCCTGACTCTCACCGCCCCCGCGCTCGCTTTCCGCGGCCCGGCCCGCGCCCGCGTCGCGGCAGCCCCTGCGCCTGCCCCCAAGGCCGGCGGCAAGGCCAAGGCCTCGAAGGGCCGCGGTCGCGCCCCCATCGTCAAGGGCCAGCCCAAGCCCTACCCCAAGCGCCAGGGGCGCTAGTCGTCTCTCTGAGGCTCGCCAGAAATCACTAGCCGGTTAACGCAACTCCACATCACATCTACATCACGGATCCCTCGGCTCGGCCGCCCGCTCTTCAACGCCTGTTGAAGACCACTACAGTGTGAGGGATGCGAAGACTCTGAGGAGAATTCGCTCTGTGGCGCTGGCCTCCAAGTCATTGGGGTTCGGGGGCGTCTACGAGTGGTGGGGTGTTCCCGGGAAGGCGTGCCCCGCCGCTCTACTCCCTCGCGCTACAGCGAGGTGAACTGCACCACGGTGTCCCACGCAAGCTTGACGATGAGCAGCGACAGAACGACGAGGAAGACCCGGCGCACGAAGCCGCTTCCGTTGCGCGTCGCCATCCGCGCGCCGATGAATCCGCCCGCCATGTTCAGTGCGGCCATCGCGATGCCCAAGGCGAGGAGGATCTCGCCGTGCGTGCCATAGACGGCAAGGGCGGCGAGGTTCGTGGTCAGGTTGGCGATCTTGGCGTTGACGCTGGCCTGCAGAAAGCCGTAGCCGAGCACGGCGACGAGCAGGATGACGAAGAACGACCCGGTTCCCGGCCCGAGCAGGCCGTCATAGAAGCCGACCAGCATGCCGATGGCCGCGGAACGCCACGCAATGGATGCGGCGGCCGTGTGTTTCGGCTCGTGATGCAGGCCCATCTTCGGCTTGAGCAGCGTGTAGATGGCGACGGCGACCACGGCCACGAGCACCACAGGCGTCAGCACCTCGCGCGGAACGAAGCGCGACAGGGATGCCCCGACCGCCGACCCGGCAAACGCACCGACGATCAGCGGAATCAGAAGCGGCAACTGCACGCGCACCCGCCTCAAATACACCCAGCTCGCCGACAACGTCCCGAAGAACGACGACAGCTTGTTGGTGCCCAGCACATACGGCGTCGGGATGTCGGCGGGCACGGCAATCACGAGGGCCGGAAGTTGAATCAGCCCACCGCCCCCGACCACGGCATCCACCCACCCCGCAAGGCCGGCCGCGATCAGCAGGAAAGCGAGAGCCGCCGCTGAAACGGGGAGCCATTCGGCGAGCGCAGGACCATCGAACACGTTCCATTCTCTCGCGTTCGAGATAACGCTGACCACAAGCACCCACAGCCTCGGCCCCTTCGGACATGGTTCCGTCGATTTGACATTGACATAGGTGTCAATGTTGACGATGGAGAGATGACCTCTTCATCACGCACCCGCGCGCCCCTGGCGACGGCAGATCGATTGGGCCCCGGGGACGCCCTCGTGATCAGCCTCCTCATGGCGTCGACATTCCTCGTCCTCCTCAACGAGATGCTTCTGGGCGTCGCCTTGCCGACGCTCATCGCCGACCTCGGCATCACACCGTCGGCGGGTCAGTGGTTGACGACCGGATATCTCCTCACGCTGGCCGTGCTGATCCCCGCGACCGGCTTCATCATGCGGCGCTTTCACCTTCGGGTGATCTTCCTGACCGCGCTCTCGGTCTTCATCGTCGGAACGACGATCGCCGCGGCAGCTCCCGGATTCGAAGTTCTCCTGACCGGCCGAATCATCCAGGCGGTCGGCACCGCGGTCTTCGTGCCACTGCTCATGACCACGGCCATCCGATTGATTCCAGAAGCTCGGCGCGGTCGCGTGATGGCACTGGTGACCGCGGTTCCGGCCATCGCCCCCGCCGTCGGACCCGCCGTATCGGGCCTGATCTTGACCTATCTGCCCTGGCGGTTCTTGTTCATCCTGGTTCTGCCCCTCGCCGTGATCGCCCTGATCGCAGGGGCCCTGAAGCTGCGAAACATCACGACGCCCGAGCGCGCGTCGCTCGACCTGTTGTCGCTGGCATTGTCGGCCATCGGTTTCGGCGCACTCGTTCTCGGCTTGTCTCTCATCGGCGAGTCCACGTCAGGTCACGCCCCGCTGCCGCCGGTGATCCCCATCCTGATCGGCGCGATCGGCGTGGCCGCATTCGTGTGGCGTCAGGTAGCGCTCCGTCGGCACGGCGACCCGTTCCTCGACATGCGCATTTTCCAGAGCCGAACGTTCACCGTCGCCATCCTCGTCATGCTCTTCGTCGCCATGAACGGCTTCGGGGTCGCGCTCGTCCTCCCGTTCATCCTGACCGGCGCGCTCGGGCTCAACACTCTCGCGATCGGCCTCTTCCTCCTCCCGGGAGGCGTGATCACATCGGCGGTCTCTGCGCTGGGCGGCCGCGTGTACGACCGGTGGGGTCCTCTGCCCCTCGCCATCCCCGGCGCTGTGATCTGGGCGGCGAGCATCTGGTTCCTCAGCAGCCTGAACGGCGCCAGCGGCGTCTGGGTGTACCTGATCGGCTACCTGGTCATGACGGCAGGTCAGGCGATGATCTGGGCGCCGGTCACGACTCTGGCCCTGTCGTCGCTCCGCTCCGATCTCTACCCGCACGGGAGCGCCGCATTCTCCACAGTGCAGCAACTGGCGGGTGCCGCGGGCGGCGCAGTCCTCATCTCGGCCTACACGATCGGGTCGGATGCTGCCGATGCGAGCAGGTTGAGCGTCGCCGAGACCGTTTCGGCGGGCCACACGGCCCTCGTCACCGCGGGAATTATTGCCATCCTCGGCCTTGTCGGCACACTGTTCATCGGTCGGCACCGACCGGCAGAGATCGGGAAGGCGGCGGACTCCGCCCCCCAGAAGCCGACGTTGCCAATAATGTGAGGGTTGATAACGATGGAAGGAAGAGCATGCGCATCGGAGAGCTAGCGAAGAAGACGGGTGTGCCGCCGCGCATGCTCCGCTACTACGAGGAACAGGGCCTGATCACACCAGACCGCCTCGACAACGGGTACCGGGACTACGCGGACTACCTGGTCGACCGCGTGAACAAGATCAGGGGCCTGGCCGACACGGGCATCCCCTCGCGCATCATCCTCGACATCCTGCCGTGCCTCGATCAGCCGCAAACGATCGTGGTGCGCAATCCGGAACCCGGCCTGCTCGACCTCCTGACCGACGAACGTGACCGGATGTCGCAGAAGATCGACTTTCTCATCAAGAACCGCGACGCACTCTCGCAATACGTCGAGGCCCTCGAGATCGCCCTGTCCGAATCGCGGCTCGCCAGCGCGAGCTGATCTGGCGCCTCCAGAACCCCGGCGGTCTCGAGGGGCTTTCGATAACCGACTTGACCTTGCCACTGGTGTCAACGTTGGACACTGAATGCATGACACAGAACACCCCTTCGAGCACCCCGCACATGCTCCTCGCCATGCAACTGGTCGGCGGGTTCGGCGGCGTCCCCGGCGCCTGGCGGCTTCCCGGCGTCCCGTTGGACAGCTACACGGATATGGACGCACATGTGCGTCACGCGCAGTCCGCCGAGCGCGGCAAGATTCACCTCCTCTTCTTCGCCGACACCCCCGCACTTGAGACCGACCTCGCGGTGCAACCGCAGCGGCACGTCATCGACCCCGTCGTCGTGATGACATCCATCGCTCGCGAGACGACGCGCATCGGCCTCGTCGCCACTGCCTCGACCACGTTCAACGAGCCCTACAACATCGCACGTCAATACAAAGCGATGGATGTCATCAGCCACGGCCGCATTGGCTGGAACGCCGTCACCACCTCGAACCCGGACGCCGCCGCGAACTTCGGTGCAACGATTCCCCCGCGCCCCGAAAAGTACGCGCGCGCCCACGAGGTGATCCAGATCGTCGAGGCGCTTTGGGGAAGTTGGGAAGAAGACGCCCTGATCGGTGATGTCGAGAACGGCATCTATGCCGATGCATCGAAGGTCCGGCCCATCAGTCTCGCCGGTCAGTATGTGGCATCCCGGGGGCCTCTGCCCATTCCACCCTCCGAGCAGGGCCAGCCCGTGATCTTCCAGGCCGGTGGTGGGCGCAACGGGCTCGAACTCGCTGGCCGCTACGCGGACGGCGTCTACGCGAACCCCTTCGATATCGCTTCGGCTCGCGCGCAACGCGACGAACTGCGCGCAGCCGCCGTTGCGGCCGGTCGAGATGCCGACGACATCAAGATGTTCGCCGGGTTCATGCCTACGATAGGGGCCACGAAACGCGAGGCCCTCGACAGGCGGCGCTCCCTCGACGAGTCACTCGATCTGCAACAACGAGTCGCCTACCTCGGCAGCATGATCGGGGTACCCCTCCGCTTCGAGGACATCGACGAGCCGGTTCCCGCCGACCTGGTTGCCCAAGCCTTCGCAAGCCCGGGCGATCCCCGTTCGGCCCGTGCCCTCGAGGTCGTGCGCGAAGGATGGTCGGTCCGCGACGTGATCGCGCACGGGGTCATCGACTTCCACCCCGTCGTCGCTGACACACCCGAGCGCATCGCCGACTTCATGCAGGAGTGGTTAGAGGCCGGCGCGTGCGACGGATTCTCGCTCTCCATCGACAGTCTCGAGGATGGCGTCGACGACTTCGTCGACCAGGTCGTCCCGATCCTGCAGGAGCGTGGCATCTTCCACCTCGACTATGAGGGCCGGACGTTACGAGAGAACCTCGGCGCAGCCCCACGTTACGGTCGCGATCCTCGCGTGCTCGCCCCGTAGGCGAGCTCAATCGGGGTGGCCGACTCTCACAAGGCGCTGCAGGGGCCAGAGGCGGACAGGATGACGACCGGTCCGCCCTCGGGCGTGGTCGCGAACTCGCCCAGGCGCATGTAATAGCCGTTGTCCGAGAAGAAGGAGACCGCTGCCGTTGCATCCGACGAACCGTCGGCAGCGACCTTCTTCTCGACGCGCCACCCGTCGCGATCGGCATACATCGCGGCCGCGTCATCCAACCAGGCAGTGCGATCGAAATCCTCGGGGACACTGACGCTCAGGACGCCGTCGAACTGAACGACATCCTCACTGTCACAGTGGATGAGCGTGTAGTCCTCCGTAGCCGTCGAGAGGAAACTGGCGGGCAACGTCTCCGCCATCTCGCTCCGCAATTCGAGAGCTGCAGCCTTCGTGGATTCCAGACTCGGCGCGCTCTGGAAGATTCCGCAGCCCGCGAGACCGAGCACGGCGACCAGTCCACACGCCCCGGCAGCTGCACGACGCAGGATGCTGGACCCCTCGCCGAGCGGTCGCATCAGCGGAAATCACCCACCTGGCGGTCGAGCGGCACGGTGCGCTCGACCACGACATCGCCGGTATGGGCGGTGGTGACGGTCTCGATCAGGACGATCTCCACCTCCTCCTCGGCGATGGGATTGTGCTGCACGCCGCGCGGGACGACGTAGAACTGCCCGGGCGTGAGGACGACCTCCTGATCGTCGGGGAGCTGAATGCGGAGGCGGCCCGATACGACGAGGAACATTTCATCCTCTGCCTCGTGGGCGTGCCACACCAGCTCGCCCAGCAGCTTCGCGACCTTCACGTATTGATCGTTCACGCGGGCAACGACCCGAGGCGTCCAATGCGCCTCGACCTTGCTGAGTTCGGCGGCCACGTCTATCCCGGAAAGAGCACTCATGCTGCCATTATGGGCCGCTGACGACGCGCGCGTGGACTAGCTCGGCGTGCGGCCTCCCAGCACGCGCGGGATGAGGCGCACGAGCACGACCATGGCGACGAGTTCGACGAGCGTCTGCGTGACCACGGCGAGCGGGGCGAGATCGAACGCAGCGGGAAGCGCCAGCGCCAGCGGAAGGACGACGAGCGAGTTGCGCGTGACTCCGCTGAAGGTGAGGGCGCGGGCCGAGGGAACGTCGACTCGGGCGAGACGGGCGGCCAGACATCCGAGCGGCACCATCACGACGACGAACGCCGCGTAGAGCGGAATGAGCCCGGCGAGCCGCCCCAGGTTGGCCGCGACCGGCCCGATCTGCGATGCCACGACCACGAACAGCGTGAGCATCATGAGCGGCACCATCGCCGCCTCGAAAACCGTGAGGATGCCACGGGCGAACGTTTGCCGCCGACTTAGGGTGCCGATGCGCACGACCGCTGCGGCTGACGCGCTGACCGTCGCATCCGCCGATTTCACCGCGTCGACAGCACCCGTCTGGACACTCGCGCTCTCCCCCGACCCCGCAAGCCACTGCACGACCGCTGCGACGATCAGAGGCACCAGGATGAGCCACACGAACGCCTCGACGAACGGCCCCGGCTCGATCACCGACACCGCCTCGGGCCCCGCGAGCGCCAGCAGGTAGAGCGGCAGAAGCAACAACTGAGCCAGCATGAGCAGCGGCGCCGCGGCCAGCAGACGATCGGATGCCCCGCGCGCCAGCCCCGCGAACACGATCACGTAGTCCACACACGGTGTCAGCAGCACGAGCAGCACGCCGACCAGCAGCGCATCATCCGCCGCGACGAACCGGCTGAGCCCGAACACGACCGCGGGCACGACGACGAAGTTCAGCACACCGAGTACCGACACGAAGCGGATGTCGCGGGCGGCCCGCCCCAGCATCCGAAACGGCACGGCGAGGAAAGTCGCGAGAAGCAGCAGCGCGAGAACCGGTGTGACGAGGACATCCAACGCGCGGGCGGCCGGCACGACCAGCCCGACCACCACGGCGGCGACGATCGCTGCAAGGTAGAGCAGCACCTGATGTCGCGAAAGCCAGAGGGTCACCCGTTCATCATCGCCTAACGAACGAGCGACGAGCGACGAGCGACGGCCCAGGACGGGACGCTCACGAGAGCACGCTCAGAAAAACACGCTCAGGGGAGGCGCTCAGGAGACGGTCGCGGCCTCGATGTCGAGCGGGCGGCCGGCGATGCGTTCGAGCAGGTCGTCGATGTAGTCGGCCGCGAAGATGCGGTCGGCCGTGATGAGCGCGAGGCCGACGACGCCGCCGAATTCGCCCAGGTGCGACACGGCGACGGTCAGGTTGCGCGTGGCCAGCGGCATCGAGCGCTGATAGACGCGCTCGCGCACCCCCGACAGCAGGATCTCGCCGCATTCGGACAGCTGCCCCGACACGACGATCGACTCGGGGTTGAGGATGCTGACCAGGTCGGCCACGGCGTCGCCCAAAACCCGCCCGGCCCGGCGCATGAGGCGCACGGCCTCGAGGTTGCCCTGTTTGACCAGCGACACGACGCCCGCCACATCGTCGACCTCGACCCCGGCGGCCGCCAGATCGCGGATGAGCGCCCAGCCACCCGCATACGCCTCGACGCAGCCCACGTTGCCGCAGCGGCACGGCAGCTGTTCCGATGATTCGGCGATGGCCGCGCGCGTGTGGCCGATGTCGCCGGCCGCACCCTCGCTGCCGCGGATGATCTGGCCGTTGAAGACGAGACCCGAGCCGATGCCCGTGCCCACCTTCAGGCTGATGAGGTTGTCGTGGTGGTGCGGTCGCGCCTCGGCGACGGCGCGCGAGTTGGCGTCGTTCTCGACGATGACGGGCACGCCGTAACCCGAGAACCAGCCGGCGATGTCGAAGCCGTCCCAGCCCGTCATGATGGGCGGGTTGACCACGCGACCGGCGGCGAATTCGACGGGTCCCGGCACGGCGATACCGACGCCCCAGACCTCGGCTGGCGCCTGCGTGGCCGGGTCGATCAGCAGTTCGGCGAGCGCCGCATCGACCTCGCCGAGCACGCGTTCGGGGCCGTCCCACACGTTCACCGTGACGCGCGTGTGCCGCAGGGGTTCGCCCCCGAGATCGCAGACGGCGACGACGAGACCGGTCGCCCCGATATCCGCTGTGGCGATGACGGCGCGGTCGCGATTGAGCACGAAACGGCTGGATGGCCGCCCCCCGGTCGACTCCCCACCCTCCATCGCCGCGATCAGCCCGGCTTCGTGCAGGGCGCCCAGGCGGTGGTTGACGGTCGACCGCGACAGCCCGGACGTTTCGATGACGTCGACCCGGCTGAGTTCACCGTGCTCGCGAAAGAGCGCCAGTATCTCGCCGATATGGGTTCGCATGTCTTTCACTTTACGCAGAGCTCCGTCGCTGTCCGTGGCCGTCTTTTCCCAGACTAACGGCAACATCGTTAAGTTGGGCAACTTTTGTGTTGCAAAAACTCAAAAGTGAGCGTAGTTTCTCTCAGGAAGGCACACAGTAGTGCTCCTATCCCCAAGGATGACAATGTTCAGCAAAGACGCAACATGGCTCAGGACCGCCCGCATCGCCGTCCCCCTCGGCGTAGCGGCGCTCGTGCTCACCGGCTGCTCGGGCGGCGGGGCCGCCGGCGGCGACGGAACCTCCTCCAGCAACGTCGCGGCCGTGATCAAGGGCCTCGACAACCCCTTCTTCCAGTACATGGAAACCGGCATCAAGGACACCGCCAAGAGCGACGACGTCAGCGTGCAGGTGCAGGCGGCCGCCGACATCGGCGACACCACGGGCCAGGCCGACAAGCTCACCGCCCTCGTCGGACAAGACTTCGGCTGCTACATCGTGAACCCGATCTCGGGCACCAACCTCGTGCAGGCGCTCAGCCAGGTCTCGACGGCCGGCAAGACCATCATCAACATCGACCAACCCATCGACGCGGATGCCGCCAAGACCGCGAACCTCGACATCGCCACCTACATCGGCACCGACAACGAGGCCGCCGGCGGCAAGGCCGGCGACTTCGTGCTCGGACAGATCGACCCCGGCTCCGAGGTCGCCATCATCGGCGGCATCGCGGGAGACGTGACGAGCGCCGCGCGCATCGACGGCTTCAAGGCCGCCGTCGGCAGCGACGTCGACGTCATCCAGGAAACGGCCGCCGACTGGAAGCGCGAGATGGCCCTCACGCAGGCCACCGACATCATCGCCGCCAACCCGAACGTCAAGGCGTTCTTCGCCGCGAACGACGACATGGGCCTCGGCATCGTGAAGGCCGTCGAGAACGCCGGCAAGACCGGCGAGATCACGGTCGTGAGCGTCGACGGCAACGAAGACGCGCTCGAGTCGGTCAAGGCCGGCGGGCTCTCGGCCACGGTCGCCCAGTACCCCTTCGCCGTCGGACAGCTCGGCGTGCAGGCCTGCGAGGTCGCGACATCCGGTGGCGACCTGCCGAAGAACATCGAGTCCCCCACGGCGCTCGTCACCTCGGCCGAAGCCGACCAGGCGCTCGACGCGTTCCCGCAGCCGTTCGCACCCTTCGAGAACCCCCTCGAGGACCTGCTCAAGAAGTAACCGATCGCGTGTCGCGGGCCCTCCCCCGGCCCGCGACACGTGAGGCCGCCCGCCACGGGCTCACCGACTCATCGACACCGCCCGAGTTAGAACGGAACCCCCACTCCCCATGAGTACAACAACCGAAGCCCGACCCGGAAGGATGCAGGCGGTCGCCGCTCAGACCCGCCAGCTGAGCTTCTGGGCCGAGAACGCGGCACCGATCGGCCTCGTCGCCCTCGTGATCGTGTTCTCGATCCTGAGCCCCACCTTCCTCACCCTCGGCAACATCCGCGCCATGCTCGTGGCCGCCGCGATCCTCGTGATCTTGGCGATCGGTCAGGCGTTCGTCATCACGACGGGCGGCATCGACCTGTCTATCTCGGCCACCATGACGCTCGGCGCCATCGGTTTCGGCCTCGCGTTCAGCAACGGGCTCGGGTTCTGGGCGTCGGCGCTCGTCGCCATCCTGTCGGCCATGCTGATCGGCCTCATCAACGGGTTGCTGATCTCCAAGGGCAAGGTGACGGACTTCATCGCGACGCTGGGAACCCTGTCGGTCGCGACGGGCCTCGCGCTCATCATCTCGAACGGCAAGCCCATCAACGTGAACAGCCCCGAGCTGCTGACGCTCACGTCGGGCTCGCTCGGAATCTTCGGGTACCCGATCATCCTGGCCGCAATCGTGGCCGCCGTCGCCTGGTTCGTCATGTTCCGCACGCGCTTCGGTCTGCACGTGCAGGCCGTCGGCGGCAGCGAAGAGAGCGCCGTGGCCAACGGCATCAGCGCCACCAAGGTGCGCCTCGCGGTCTACCTGATCGCCGCGGGCCTGGCCGGTCTCGCCGCCCTGCTGCTCGTCGCACGCGTCGGTGCCGCCGAGCCCGCCATCAACACGCAGTTCCTGCTCAACTCGATCGCGGCCGTCGTGCTCGGTGGCGTCAGCCTCACGGGTGGCAAGGCCAAGATCGTCGGACCCGTGATCGGCGCCCTGCTGCTCACGGCCCTCACCAACGGATTGACGCTGCTCGGCGTCTCGCAGTTCTACCAGCCGCTCGCCGTCGGACTCGTCGTAGTTCTGGCCGCCCTACTCACGAGGTTCCAGAAGAAATGACCAACACTCAGCCTTCTCCGCACACGGGCACGACCCCGGCGGGCGATTTCATCCTCACGGCCACCGACATCAAGAAGTCGTTCGGCGGCGTGCACGCCCTCAAGGGCGCGTCGATGACCATGCGTCGCGGCGAGATCACGGCCCTCATCGGCGACAACGGCGCCGGCAAGAGCACCATGGTCCGGTCGCTGTCGGGCATTCACAAACCCGACTCGGGCGAGATCACGCTCGACGGCAAGACCGTGTCGTTCGACAACCCGAACGCCGCCCGCAACCACGGCATCGAGACCGTGCAGCAGAACCTGGCGCTCGTCGAAGACCTCACGGTGTGGCAGAACTTCTTCCTCGGCCGCGAGAAGACGCACGGCTTCGGCCCGTTCCGCACGCTCGACCGCCGCGTCATGCGCTCGACCGCCGAGGGCATGCTGAAGGATCTGGCCGTCAACGTGCCGCCCGTCTCGAGCAAGGTGCGCCGCCTCTCGGGCGGTCAGCGCCAGGCCGTCGCCATCGCGCGCGCCGCCGGCTGGGGCTCGAAGATCGTCATCATGGACGAGCCGACCGCCGCCCTGGGCGTGCAAGAGACCGCTCGTGTCGAAGGTGTCATCAACACGCTGCGCGACTCGGGCGTGGCCGTGCTGCTCATCAGCCACAACTTCGACCAGGTCATGCGCCTCTCTGACCACATCTGGGTGATGCGCGCGGGCACGGCCGTGGCCGAGCGCCGCACGAGCGAGACCAACGGCGCCGAGCTCGTGGCGCTGATCACCGGCGCGAAGGCGTCCTGAGGTGATCGCGTTCTCGCGGCGGGCGGCGCAGCTCGACACCCCGTTGGGCGTGCACGCCGGAACGTTCGTCAACACGTGGACGCCCGTAGCATCCCGATTCGCCATCGAGGGGGCCGCGGCATCCGGTTTCGATCTGATCGAGATCCCGCTGCCCGATGCCGATCAGCGTGATGGTTCCGCAACCGTGGCCCTGCTCGATGAGGCCGGGCTGGATGCCGTCGTCTCGCTGGCCCTCGACCCGTCGACCGATATCAACACGGATGACGCGGAGCTGTCGGCCCGCGGCGAACGCAAGCTGCTCGACGCCGTCGACTTCGCCGCGTCCATCGGGGCGGGGTATGTCGGGGGTGTCACGTTCTCTGCCATGACGAAGTACGCCCACCCGGCGAGCGCCGCCTCCCGTGAGAATTCGCTCTCGGTGCTCACACGCGTCGCCCAGCACGCCCGCCCCCTCGGCGTGGTCCTCGGCCTCGAATATGTGAACCGCTACGAGAGCAACCTGTTGAACACGGCGGCGCAGACGGCAGAGTTCATCCACGCGTTGAACGACCGCGGCGCCGAGAACGTGCTGCTGCACATCGACACCTATCACGCGAACAACGAGGAAGTCTCGCAGGCTGCCGCCGTGCGCGATGCGGGCCATCACCTGGGTTATCTGCATATCGCCGAGAACCACCGCGGCCTGCTGGGCACAGGCTCGATCGACTGGGAAGGCCTCTTCGCGGCTCTGGCAGCCGCCGACTATCGAGGCCCCCTCACCTTCGAGTCCTTCTCGGGGGCCGTCGTGTCTGCGGCCACGCGCGACGGCATCGGCCTGTGGCGCAGCCTCTGGAACGACCCCGTCGAAGCGGCCGCCCACGCGAACTCTTTCCTGCGAGCCCAGCTCGCGATCCACTCACCGCAACTCACCTAAGGAAACCCATGTCGAACAACAAGCTCGGAGTCCACGCCCTCGTCTTCTCGGGCGGCACCACACCGTCCGAGGTCGACCACATCATCGCCGAGACCAAGAAGGCCGGCTTCGACCTGCTCGAGCTGTCCCTGCACGACGCGGGCAACCTCGACGTTCCCGCCGCGCGCGCCGCCCTCGACGCCGCGGGCCTCGGCATCGTGTGCTCGCGCGGCCTCGCCTTCGACGCGGACGTCTCGAGCGACGACCCCGCCACCGTCAGCCGCGGCGCCGACCTGCTGCAGTACTCGCTGGGCGTCACCCACGACCTCGGCGGAACCCACTTCACGGGCGCCCTCTACAGCGCCCTCGGCAAGTACGGCCACGCCCTCACCACGGCCGGCCGCGCCAACGTCGTCGCCACCCTCAAGGACCTCGCGGTCGAGGCCCAGGGTCGCGGCATGACGCTCGGCCTCGAGATCTGCAACCGCTACGAGACCAACGTCATCAACACGGCCGCCGACGCCCTGCGCCTGGCCGACGACATCGGTCACGACAACGTGCTCATCCACCTCGACACGTACCACATGAACATCGAGGAGGACGATCTCGTGCGCCCCGTGCACCTCGTGGGCGACCGCCTCGGCTACGTGCACATCGGCGAGAACCACCGCGGCTACCTCGGCTCGGGCCACCTCGACTTCACGTCGTTCTTCCACGCCCTCGCCGATATCTCCTACGACGGCCCCATCACGTTCGAGTCGTTCTCCTCTGCCGTGGTCTCGCCCACGCTCTCGAACGACCTGGCGATCTGGCGTAACCTCTGGAACGACGGCCCCGCGCTGGCCGCCCACTCCCACGCCTACCTCACCAACATGCTCGAGGGGACCCGTGTCTAATCCCGTTTCAGACCACTCGGATGCATCCGGCCCCACAGGTGCGTCTGACCTCTCCGTCGCCACGGGCCCGTCGGATTCGCCGAGCCCCGCAAAAGCCGACGAACGCTCGGATGCCGCGGCCGACGCTCTCGACGCCCTCGCCCGCCGCTCGCTCGCACTCGTTCCGGCGGGCGGCGGCCGGGCCGTCGTCGGCATCGCGGGCAGCCCGGGAGCGGGCAAGACCACGCTCGCGGTGCAGCTCGCGGCCCGGGTGAACGCGATCGTCGCTGCTGAGGCATCCTCGGCTTCTGAGCCGGCCTCAACTGCGCCGTCGCCCTACTTCGCCGCCCACCTGCCCATGGATGGCTACCACCTCGCCAACTCGACGCTCGACAAACTCGGGCGCCGCGACCGCAAGGGCGCCATCGACACCTTCGACGGCTGGGGCTTCGTCGCCCTGCTGCGCCGGTTGCACGCCGAGACATCCCACACCGTCTATGCGCCGAGCTTCGACCGCACGGTCGAGGAGCCCATCGCCGGCGAAATCGCGGTCCTGCCCGACACCAAGCTCGTCATCGTCGAGGGCAACTACCTGCTCGTCGACGAGACGCCGTGGGCCGATGTGAAGGGTCTGCTGGCCGAGGCCTGGTTCTGCGAGACCACCGACGACGAGCGCGTGCGCCGCCTGGTCGACCGGCACGAACGCCATGGCCGCACGCCCGAGGCCGCGAAAGCCTGGGCCGAATCGGTGGATGGCAAGAATGCGATCCTCATCGAATCGACCATGCCGCGCGCCGATCTCGTCGTCTCGGGCGTCACCGCGGCGGTCCTCCCCCGCTGACGGTTCAGCCGACGGGATCGGCTGCGCGACGCTCCCGGAACGCCACCATGTTCATGCGGTTGCCGCAGCGCACGCTGCAGAAACGTTTTGACCCGTTGCGCGACAGGTCCACCAGCATGCCCTCGCAGTCGAAGGCCGCGCAGTGCCGCAGGCGGCTCGTCTCGTTCGACCGCACCACATCGATGAGCGCCATGGCGGCCTCGACGAGGAAGCGGTCGGCGAGCGGCGCCTCTTGCGAGGTCGCGTGCACATGCCAGTCGATGCCGTCGTGCCGCTCGAGCCGGGGCACGGCGTTGAGGCGCGCCAGCAGTTCGTTGATGGGCGCGATCATGTCGTCGCGATCGAGGGTCCAGATCTCGCGCAGGCGGGCCCGGGCGGCGCGCATGGCGTCGAGCTCGGCGTCGTCGCGGTCGAACCGCCCTGAGAAGCCGGATTCGGCCATCAGGGTGCTCAACTGGTCGCGCGTGGACAGCTCGTCCTCGCCCGATCGGCTCGCGCCGGCGACCGTGTTGAGGATGGCGGCGTTGAACTCGAGGACATCCTCGGTGTCAGGGGCAAAAAGCAATTTGACTCCTTATCTCCGACGAGTCTAACGTCAGGAGCGTAAGAACATTCGCTCCTGACGAAACGAGCTCAGCGTGCACCGTCGACACCTCACGACCGGCCTCATCATCGCCGTCGTCGCGGCCGTCTCCTTCGGGGTGTCCGGCCCCTTCGTCAAGCCGCTGCTGCAGGCCGGCTGGAGTCCCGTCGCCGCCGTCGCCCTGCGCGCCTTCATCGGCGGAATCCTGCTCGCCCCCGTGGCCCTCGTCATGCTGCGCGGCAACCTCAGGCCCCTGTGGCGCTCCCGCTGGCGCGTGCTCGGCATGGGCAGCGTCGGCGTCGCGGGGGCCCAGGTCTTCTACTTCTCGGCCGTTCAGCGCATCCCCGTCGGCACCGCCATCCTGCTCGAATACCTGGCGCCGCTGCTGCTCGTGGCCGTCGCCTGGATCATGACGCGCCGCCGCCCGGCCGTGCCCGTGCTCATCGGCTCGGTCGTCGCCGCGGGCGGCCTCGTGCTCGTGGTCTCGCCGGCCGACGGCGGCCCCCTCGACTTCTTGGGCCTCATCTTCGGCCTCGGCGCCATGGTGTGCTGCGCCGTCTACTTCGTCATCGCCGCGCAAGAGTCGGATGATCTGCCGCCCGTCGCCCTCGCCGCATCCGGCCTGCTCGTCGGCTCGATTCTACTCACGCTGCTCGGGCTCACCGGACTCGTGCCCTTCACCGCCTCCGCCGCCGACGTCACGGTGCTCGGCAACGTGGTGCCCTGGTGGGCGCCCATGCTCGTGATCGGCGTCGTCGCCACCGCGGTCGCCTATGCCACGAGCATCACGGCGAGCGCCATGCTCGGCTCGCGGCTCGCCTCCTTCGCCGGCCTGCTCGAAGTGGCCGCGGCCGCCGCCTGGGCCTGGCTCCTCCTCGGCGAACAGCTCTCGACCCTGCAGCTGCTGGGCGGCGCGCTCATCGTGGCGGGCATCATCGCGGTGCGCTTCGACGCCCGCAGCGAGCGCGGCAGCGAGCGCGTCGTGAACCAGCGCCCGATTCAGACGGGCGGCAGGATTCCCGGGTAGGGGTTCTTCGGCTTCAGCGATTGAAGATAGAGCAGTTCCTGGCGCGACATCTTGCCGTCGCGCGCCCGGCGGGCGGTCGCCATGATGCGCAGCTGGGGCCGGGCCCTCACCCACCAGACGGGACGCGTCTGCTGCATGACCGCCCACCCGTAGATGAGGCGCTGCTCGGGCGGATAGGCGCGATATTGGCGGCCCACCCACACGAGCAGCGCCACGAAGGACAGCGCGCACAGCACCATGATGACCCCGAGTCCGCGGTACTCGCGCGACGAGATGCTCAACGCGATGCCGAAGGCGGGCAGCAGCACGAGCCCCGCGATGGCCGCGCCGAATTGGATCGCCCAGTAGCGGTTTCCCGCGGATGTCGCACTCATCCTCACAATGTAGCGCCGGCTAGCTGGCATGCGATGCGACATCGCGCGGGGTGGCCTACGCCGAGCGTCAGTCGACTATTCCGCGGAGTAGGCGGCGGCCACGTCGAGGATCCAGGTGACGCCGAAGCGGTCGGTCAGCATGCCGAAGCCCGGGCTCCACGCCGATGCGGCGAGCGCCTCGACGACTGTGGCGTCGGCCGAGAGCGCGTTCCAGTAACGCTCGATCTCGTCGAGGGTCTCGCCCCGAACCGACACGAAGAACGGCTGGTCGGTGAGCGTGACCCCGTTTTCCCGGCGCGTGGAGCCGCTCGTCGGGGAAGCGTCGGCGGCGCCGGGGATGGTGGGGATGTCGTATGCCATGACGCGGAAGCCATCCGCCGTCTCGACCTGGCCGAAGACCACGTTGTCGGCCCCGGGGACGTCCTTCGGCATACCGAAGTCGCCGTAGGTGGCGATGGTCGCCTGGCCGCCGAAGACCGTGCCATAGAACTCGAGGGCCGCTCGGGCTTCTCCGCGGAAGTTGAGGTGGGTCGTGGTGGTGATGCTCATGTCTGCTCCTTGTGACTGGTGCCGGGCTCATCCCGACGTCGATCACTCTGACAGCCGTCTAGGACAGCTTCGGTCCTACACTCGACGTAATATCGACGCATGGCCACCCCGACCTCGCGACTACTCACGTTGCTCTCGCTCTTGCAGGCGCGACGAGACTGGCCGGGCGCCCTCCTGGCCGAACGCCTCGACATCAGCCACCGCACGGTGCGGCGCGACATCGACCGGTTGCGCGAGATGGGTTATCGCATCGAGGCCACCATGGGACCCGACGGCGGTTACCGGCTCGACGCGGGAGAACAGCTTCCCCCGCTCCTCTTCGACGACGACCAGGTGATCGCGCTGGCGGTGGCGTTGAGGTCGGCACCCCTGCTCGGAGCAGGCACTGAAGAGGCCGCGCTGCGGGCGCTCACGACGGTGAGGCAGGTCATGCCCTCCCGCCTGCGCCACCGTGTCGATGCCCTCGACTTCACGACGCTCGGCCCGCGCGCTTCGACATCCAACACGCGCTCGAACGCGAGCCCCGGCACCCACAGCGACGCGGTCACCGACACCGTCACACCGGATGTCCTCATCGCGCTCTCGAGCGCCACGCGCGCCCACGAGGTGCTGCGCTTCGACTACGGCACGGATGCATCCCCGCGCCGCGTCGAGCCACACCACCTCGTCGCCTCCAACGGTCGCTGGTACCTCGTCGCCTGGGATCTCGACCGGGAGGCCTGGCGCATCTTCCGGGCCGACCGCGTGACCCCGCGCATCCCGACCGGGCCTCGCTTCGCACCGCGTGAAGTGCCCGGGGGCGATGCCGCGGGCTTCGTGTCGGCGCGTTTCAGGGGTTCGGCCGAGCGCGACGACTGGCCGTGCACCGGCACCGTCGTAGTGCACCTCCCCGCCTCCGAAGTGGCGCCCTTCGCGGCGAACGGTCTGGTCACGGACCTCGGCGACGGCCGCTGCACGCTCGTCTCCGGCTCGTGGTCATGGGTGGCCCTCGCCGCCGCGCTGGGCCGCTTCGACGCGCGCATCGACGTGGTCGACCCGCCCGAACTCACGGCAGCCTTCGGCACACTGGCCGCCCGCAACGCCGAGACGGCGGGCGCTAACGCAGCTCGGGCAGCTCCTGCGTGGTCTCGGCCACCTGGGTGAGCTTGGCCGCGAGGGGCCGGAACGGGCGCGACGTGATGATGTAGTCCACGATCGCGCGGCCGGCAAGGCCCAGCCGGGTGCGCGGATAGGCAAAGCGCACGAGCGCGTCGGGCACGTTCTGCACATCGTCGACGAGCGGACGCATCCACGTCTCGAAGTCGCGCAAGGCGGCACCCCGATCATCCGCGCGCTGGGTGAGGAAGGCGGCGAGCACATAGCCACTGGTGAGTGCGAGGGATGCGCCGCCGCCGCCCATGGGCGTCACACACCACGCCGCATCGCCGATCACGACCACCCGTCCACGGTGCCACGTACCCATGCGCACCTGCGTCAGCTCGTCGAGATACATGTCGTCGGAGTTGCGGAATCCCTCGAGCACACGGCCGGTCTCCCAACCCGCGTCGCTGTAGTGATGGCCGACGACGTCCATCGCCGTGGCCCGGTCGACCCGCGCGAGGCCCGACTTGGCCGGCGAGGCATACGCGAGGATCGCTCGAATCGTGCCGTGATTATCGGGCCTCAGGTGAATCTGTCGTCCGCCGACGGCGGTGTACCAGCGCCACCGATCGTCGTCGTCGGGCGTGCGCGGGATGGTGCCGAACACCATGGTCACCCCGAGGTCGCGCAGATCGACGTCGTCGGCGAAGAGTCGATCTCGTGTGCTCGATCGCACACCCTCGGCGACGATGAAGAGATCTGCGTGGATGCTCCGGCCCGACGACGTCGTGAGCACGACGGGCCCCGAGGCGTCATCGACCTCATCGGTGACGGTCTCGCCGAAGATGAAATCCACCCCCTCTGGCAGAGCTCCTCGGATGGTCTGGGCGAGGTCTCCGCGCAGGATCTCGAGTTCGGCCGTCGCCCCGTTGCCGTCCCCAGTGGGCAATTCGACACGCACGGCGCCCGACTTCTTCATCAGCACGGTGCCCGTCTCGGTCGTGTTCTGGGCCTTGACGGCGTCGAACAGTCCCATGCGCGTCAGCACCTCGCGGGCGACCCCACGCACATCGACGTTCTGACCGCCGTCGCGGAAACTCGGCGCGCGCTCGATGACCGTGACGTCCCAGCCGATACGGCGCAGCCAGAAGGCCGCCGAAAGACCCGCGATGCTGGCCCCCGAGATGACGGCGTGTGGTGTAGTCATAGTGTGCTCCGCTTTCCGAGCACGACCCGTGTCATGCTTTACAGTAAAGCTACTACACAGTGAAGGAATATGCATGCCCGACGTGGACCCCCTCACGGCCGACTGGTCGACCGAGCAGACCGAGGTCATGCAGCGACTGCGCGACTGGGCGACGAGCTTCGCCGAGCTGAACCTCAACCTCGCAACCTGGATGGACCTGCCGAGTTCCGATGCCAACGCCCTCGGCCACATCGTCTGGGCGGCCGAAGACGGTCACCCGCTGACACCCGCCGACCTGTCGCGTCAGATCGGAATGACATCCGGCGCCACGACCGTGCTGCTCAACCGCCTCGAATCGGCCGGTCACATCCGCCGCAGCCGCGAACACGACGACAGGCGCCGCGTGACCCTGAGACCCGAACCATCCGCTCGGGAGCAGGCGCGGGCATTCCTCGCCGAATCGGGGGCCGAGATCGCCCATGTCGTGCAATCGACGCCGCCCGAGCACCTGCGTATCGTGGCCGATTTCGCCACCCGCCTGGGCGCGGCGAGCACGGAGGCGAACATCCGCCTGCGCCAGAGGCCGCGACCGTAACACGCGGCGGCCGGGCAAACCCGCCGCCCGACTAGATGGCCTCGACGCGCGAGACCCACGCAGCCCGCCTCGGTACAGTGGACGTGCGGTTGACACGTTTCCAGCGAGAGTGAGTGCATGGCCACGATCAAGGATGTCGCGGAGCGCGCGGGGGTCGCGCTCGGCACGGCGTCGCGCGTGCTGAGTGGCAGCACCCAGACCTCGCCCGACTCGCGCGCCCGGGTACTGGCCGCCGCCGCCGAACTCAACTACATCGCCAACGGGCCGGCCCGCGCGTTGCGCCGCGCACGCACCGATGTGCTCGGGCTGCTCGTCTCCGACATTCGCAACCCGTTCTTCTCCGAGCTGGCCCACGCAGCCGAGACCGAAGCCATGCGGCGCGGTTACACCGTCATCTTGGCCAACGCCAACGAGGACGAAGCGCAGGCCGACGAATACCTGCGCATCTTCGCCGGGCAGCGCATCGACGGGCTGCTCCTGTCGCCGCAGGGCCCGCTCTCACCGCGGCTCACGTCGCTCCTCGCTTCCGGCATGCCCGTCGTGTTGCTCAACCGCCGCGTCGCGGGTCTCGACGCGCCCCTCTTCTCGACCGACAACGCCCAGGGCGTCGGCCTCGTGCTCGACTGGCTGCAGGCGGGCGGCCACCGCGACGTGGCCTTCGTCGGCGGCCCGACGGCCATGTCGACGGGAGCCGAGCGACTGGCGGCTTATCTGGCGGGCCGCGAATCGCACGGCATCAGCACCGACGACGCCCTCATCGACAGCGGAGACTTCCTCGCGGGTGGCGCCGCGGCGGCCATCGCCCGCATCCTCGATCGGGGCGTGCGCCCCACGGCCGTCTTCGGCGCGAACGGTCCCACGACGCTCGGTGTGGTGCGCGGCCTGCGCGAACGCCTGGGCGTCGAGGCCGCCTCGCGCATCGAGGTCGTCTCGTTCGACAACCTCGACTGGTTCGAGTTCGCCACTCCCCCCATCAGCGCCGTGCGCAACGACGCCGCGACCATCGGCCGACTGGGCGTTGCAGGTTTGATCGGCCTGATCGAGGGCCGGGATGTCGCCTCCGAGCGCATCGAGACCACCTTCGTCGATCGCCGAAACGTCTGACCGATCGCTTGCCAAACCCGGCAGGGTGGGGCAACATGGTGTCAACGCAGTCCGTGGAAACGATTCCATGGAAACGATTCCCCCGAAAGGTTCACCATGCGAGTCGCCATCGGCGCCGACCACGCGGGCTTCCCCGTCAAACAGCGCGTCATCGACGCCGTCGAGAAGCTCGGGCACAGCGTGATCGACCGCGGCACCGACAGCACGGCACCCGTCGACTTCCCCGATATCACCCAGGCCACGTGCGCTCCCGTGCTCGACGGCACGGCTGACCGCGCCATTCTCGTGTGCGGAACGGGCGCGGGGGCGATCATGGCCGCGAACAAGATCCCCGGCATCCGCTGCGGCCTGGCCAACGAGACCTACTCGGCCCACCAGGCCGTCGAACACGACGACGCCAACGTCATCGCCCTGGGCGCGTGGCTCGTGCCCCCCGCCTTTATCGACGACATCGTCGCCGAATTCCTCGCCGCCACCTTCGACGATGACGACGACACCCGTCGCCGCGTCGCCAAGTTGAACGCGCTCGACGACCTCACCCCGAGCCGACCGCGCGCAACCTCCTGACCACCCGGGGCCCCACAGCCCCTCCCGACCCCGTTCGTTCGTCCCGATCAAAGGAGATCCACCCGTGACAAACGCCACAGACCCCACGCATCCCACGAGCCCCGCCGGACCGGCGACCACGCAACAGTCCCCGCTCGGCTCGAAAGACCGCAACAAGACCGCAATCGCCGCCGCGCTCGGCACGAGCGTGGAGAACTACGACTTCATCGCCTACGGCACGGCATCGGCCCTCTACTTCAGCGCCGTCTTCTTTCCCGAGAGCGACCGCTTCGTCGGCACGCTCCTCTCCTTCGCCACGCTGGCGGTGGGCTTCCTCATGCGCCCCCTTGGCGGCGCGATCGGCGGCTACCTGGCCGACAAATTCGGTCGCAAACCGGTGCTCGTCGGAGCCATGCTCGTCATGGGCGGCGCCACGTTCCTCATCGGCCTGCTGCCGACCTACGCGACCGTTGGCGTCATCGCCCCCATCCTGCTCGTCATCATTCGCATGATCCAGGGACTCGCCTTCGGCGCCGAATGGGGCGGGGCCATCACCATGGCCTACGAACACGCCCCCTGGAACCGGCGCGGCATGTACGCCGCCATCCCCCAGTCGGGCAACCCGCTCGGCATCGCGCTGGCGAGCGGCATGTTCCTCGTGTGCGCCAACCTCGAGGGCGACTGGGCCTGGCGCATCCCGTTCCTTCTGAGCGCCGTGCTCGTCGTCGTCGCTCTGGTCGTGCGCTCCCGTCTGTCCGAGTCGCCCGAGTTCGAAGAGGCGAAGGCCGAGGGGCGCATCGAGAAGAACCCGTTCCTCACGACCATCCGCCGCGACTGGAAGAGCATCCTGCGCGTCATCGCCCTGCGCATCGTCGAATCGTTCGCCTATTACTCGACGGCCACCTACCTGCTGAACTATCTCACCGAGCGGTACCCCGACATCCGGCCCACCGCATTGGGCGCGATCACGGCCGCGAGCCTCATCGCGATCGTCGTGACATTCCTGGCGGGGTCGCTCACCGACCGCATCGGCCGGCGCCCCATCTACATCGTCGGATGCGTCGTCGCCATCCTGTTCGCTTTCCCCATGTATCTCCTGACCAACGACGGCACCCCCGCGCTCGTCGTGGCGGTCTTCATCTTCGGCATCGGCTTCATCCATGCGTCTCTCACGGGAACGCAGGGCTCGTTGCTGACCGAGCAGTTCGGCACCTCGACGCGCACGTCCGGCGCCTCGCTGGGCTACCAGATCGCCGCGGCTCTCGGCGGATTCGCGCCGCTGCTGGCCGCCGCACTTGTCGGCTGGCTCGGATGGCCGGGCGCCTCGCTGCTCTACATGTTCGCCGCCGTCGTGGGCCTCATCGGCATCCTGATCACCCGGGAGACGTACGGCAAGGCCGAACGAGCGCGTATGAACGCGCTCGTGGCAGAGGAACGCGCTCGCGTGACGGCGTCGACGCGCTAGTCACCGCCGGTCAGTCTTCGAGGTGGCCGATGGACTTGCGTTCGAAGAAGTCGCACAGCGCCGCTGCAACCGCGAGTTCGGCCGACAGCCCGTGCAGGTTCTGGGCGGTGAGGTCGAACGCATCCGAGCGGGCCTCGAACCGGATGATCCAGTGCGGGTCGCCCGCGCTGACGGGTTCCATGACGATAGCGGTGCTCACGTTGGCGAGCGGAACCATGACGAGACCCGTGTCGGCCCCGTCGGCACCGTCCTGGATGATGACGCGGATGAGGTCGCCGTCGTTGCGCACGGAACGAAACTCTTCGAGCCAGGACTCGAGCGTGGACTTACTCCGGAAGGGCATGCGTTCTCGTTTTCGTGCGGTCAGCGGTACTTATGACACTTTCTCATGCCATTTGCCGGACTCCGACCAAAAAGGCCTCGCGGTGACCACCCGTGCACAACTTCCGGCTTTTGTCGGATGCGGCCGTCACATCGGCGCGAGTCGGCGCCGCTTCCCAGTCGCCGTCCACCGTGCACGCCAGCGCGCCGCACTGAACGGCCGTCTCGAGGCGGTGCTCGATCGAGGCACCCGCCGCGGTCTCGGCCAACCAGCCGGCGACGAAGGCATCCCCCGCGCCCACCGTGGCGGCAAAACGGGGGTTAGGCTTCGCTCAGGCCTTTTGTCGCACCCGTACTGCGATCCCGGCCCCTTCTCCAGCGCCGCAGAGGAACACGACCATGACACTCGCAGACACGACCGAGTTCGACGCCTTCGGGCCTTGGATCGACCAGGTCTCCACCGAATCGGCCATCCCGCGACTGTTCCGCGCCCACCGTTTCGACCTGGACGCCGCGATCGTCGTCCTGAAGGTGCCGCGCAACATCGCCCGGCGCGACGCCAACCCCGCGATGGACCTCTACGATCTGCTGCTCATCGTCGAACCCCACGCTTTCACCGTGCTGCGACGCGAGGATGCGTCGTTCACCACGCGCGTCATCCGCTACGCCGACATCGCCGCGTTCGAGGACAGCGTCGAGCTGCTGGACGGCCTCTTCACCATTCACACGGTGGATGGCGGCAGTGTGCGGGTCCCCTACAACGGCTCGTCGCGCGCGACCATCGCGTCCCTCACCGACGAGCTGCGCCGGCTCGTTGCGCCCACCCTCGTGCCGCATCCCGAGATCGCGTCGCGCGCGCCGCTCGAACGCGGCGAACTCGGGCGCGACGGCAACGGTCTCGTGGCGGCCTACCGCGAGATCGCGGCGAAAGAGCCGTGGCTGCGTGTCGTGGCCGCGCACCCCAACCAGCGCCTCGCGACATCCGGCGGTGTCGTCGACCAGCTCATTCTGTGGGTGCGACGCGCCACCCTACAGGGCGCCATCGTGAGCATCAGCGACACCGAACTCTCGATCGTGTCCCGCCGGGACTGGGTCGTCCCGGGCAAACGCCCCGCACTCTCCGAGTCGCGCCGCATCGTGCCACTCGACCGCCTCGCGGCCGTGTCGGTCGCCCCGCACCCGCGCTTCGTCGGGGCTTCGACCGCCACCCTCGTGGCCGGTCAGGCATCCATCGTCTGCGTCGTGCCGACGGGCTCCCCCGCCGAGGCGGCACTGGCCGCGCTGGCCCCGCGTCGCTGAGCGAGCGAACAAGCGCACTGACGGAGTCACGCGGTCACGCTTGAACGTCGGCGCTCGGGCAACCCCGCTAGTCGTCCGTCGGCGTCTCGATCGGAACCTCGCGGTAGTAGACGTTCTCGCTGATCGCCTCCCAGTCGTCGCCGGGTGACACGCCATCCGCGGCCGACCGGAAGGCGTTCTGCTCGACCTGCAGCTCGTTGTCAACGACACCGCCTCCCCCGCCGCATCCGACACGGCCGTCTGTGCCGTCCGACCCGGTCAACAAGATGCAATACCCATCGTCCGTCGACTCGCCGAGATAGACCCGGAACCCGGCCCGTTCACCGACGAAGCGAACCGTCTCGACATCGACCCTCTCGGTCATGTCGGATGTCGCCGTCGCGGGCAGCACATCATCTGCGGTGGCCGCGCGCTCGAGATCCGACACCTGCACGGCCGGTGCAGAACATCCCGCTAGCGCTACCCCGAGCACAACGGCCCCAGCCGCCCACCCACTCGCGCGAAAACCCCTGTGCTTTCTCATCATCGAACCCCCTTCCGGCGAGCGTAGCCAGATTCGCCGCCGGCCGCACTCGAGGGAACGCTATTACCGAAGAGGAATAGAGACCCTTTTTATTACCGATGTGTAATCAACTCCACACTTGCGCCACTTGTTAAGTGCTGTGATACTTAACACGTTCGCACACTGAGCGCCGCGCGCGCCAACAAGGGAGTTTGCATGTCGCACAGCACCACCGAGCCCACCAACCCGGCCGCCGCCGAGCTCATCGCTCGCAGCAACCGCCTGGGAGCCGACCCCAAGAACACCAACTACGCGGGCGGCAACACGTCGGCCAAGGGCACGGCCATCGACCCCGTCACGGGCGAAGAGGTCGAGCTGCTCTGGGTGAAGGGTTCGGGCGGAGACCTCGGCACGCTCACCGAGAAGGGCCTCGCGGTGCTGCGCCTCGACCGCCTGCGCGCCATGCAGAACACCTACCCCGGCGTCGAGCGCGAAGACGAGATGGTCGCGGCCTTCGACTACACGCTGCACGGCAAGGGCGGCGCGGCCCCCTCGATCGACACCCCCATGCACGGCCTCGTCGACGCGAAGCACGTCGACCACCTGCACCCCGACTCGGGCATCGCCATCGCGACCGCTGCCGACGGCGAAGAGCTCACGCGCACGATCTTCGGCGACAAGGTCGTCTGGGTGCCCTGGCGCCGCCCCGGTTTCCAGCTCGGCCTCGACATCGCGGCCCTGAAGCGCGAGAACCCGCAGGCCATCGGTTGCATCCTCGGCGGTCACGGCATCACGGCCTGGGGCGAGACGAGCGAAGAGTCCGAGAAGAACTCACTGTGGATCATCGACACGGCCGCCGCCTACATCGCCGAGAACTCGAAGGCCGAGCCGTTCGGCGCCCCCCTCGAGGGCTATGCAGCCCTCAGCCCCGCCGAACGTCGCGCCAAGGCGGCGGCCCTGGCCCCCGTCATCCGCGGCATCGCCTCGACCGACAAGCCTCAGGTCGGCCACTTCACCGACGCGGATGTCGTGCTCGACTTCTTGGCCAGCAGCGAGCACCCGCGCCTCGCCGCCCTGGGCACCAGCTGCCCCGACCACTTCTTGCGCACCAAGGTGAAGCCGCTCGTGCTCGACCTGCCGTCAGGCGCCAGCATCGAGGACAGCATCGCGCGCCTCGAGGAGTTGCACGAGCAGTACCGCGCCGACTACCAGGCCTATTACGACCGGAACAAGAAGGACGACTCGCCCGCCATCCGCGGCGCAGACCCCCTCATCGTCCTGATCCCGGGCGTCGGCATGTTCAGCTACGGCAAGGACAAGCAGACGGCCCGCGTGGCCGGCGAGTTCTACATCAACGCCATCAACGTCATGCGCGGAGCCGAGGGTCTCTCGACCTACGCCCCCATCGACGAGGCCGAGAAGTTCAACATCGAGTACTGGTCGCTCGAGGAGGCCAAGCTGCAGCGCATGCCGAAGCCCAAGCCGCTCGCCACGCGCATCGCCCTCGTCACGGGCGCCGCGTCGGGCATCGGCAAGGCCATCGCCACGCGCCTCGCCGCCGAGGGAGCCGTCGTCGTCATCGCCGACCTGTCGCTCGAAAAGGCGCAAGCCGCGGCCGCCGAGATCGGCAACACCGATGTCGCGGTGGGCGTGCAGGCGGATGTCTCGGACGAGGCCGCCGTCGAAGCATCCATCAACGAAACGCTCCTCGCGTTCGGCGGGCTCGACCTCGTGGTCAACAACGCCGGCCTGTCGCTCTCGCGCCCCCTGCTCGAGACGACGGTCGCCGATTGGGACCTGCAGCACAACGTCATGGCCAAGGGCTCCTTCCTCGTGTCGAAGGCCGCCGCGCGCGTGCTCATCGCGCAGAAGCTCGGCGGCGACATCGTCTACATCTCGTCGAAGAACTCGGTCTTCGCGGGCCCCAACAACGTCGCCTACTCGGCCACCAAAGCCGACCAGGCCCACCAGGTGCGCCTCTTGGCCGCCGAGCTCGGCGAATACGGCATCAAGGTCAACGGCATCAACCCGGATGGCGTGGTGCGCGGTTCGGGCATCTTCGCCTCGGGCTGGGGCGCCAACCGGGCCAAGACCTACGGCATCGAAGAGGAGGACCTGGGCAAGTTCTACGCCCAGCGCACCATCCTGAAGCGCGAGGTCGTGCCCGAGAACGTGGCCAACGCGGTGTACGTTTTGTGCACGAGCGACCTCTCGCACACGACCGGTTTGCACATCCCGGTCGACGCGGGTGTCGCGGCCGCCTTCCTGCGCTAGGAGCAGCTCGATGACGACACACACGGCGAGGCGGGGCACGGTCGCGGCCGTCGACCTCGGCGCCACGAGCGGGCGCGTCATGCTCGGGCACATCGGTGCGGGCGAGTTGACGCTCATCCCGGTGGCCCGGTTTCCCAACACGCCCGTGCGCACGCCCGACGGCTACCACTGGAACATCCTCGAGCTCTATCGGTCGATCACGGCCGGTTTGACGCACGCGGCCCGTGAGGCACCCGAGGTCGAGAGCATCGGCATCGACTCGTGGGCGGTCGACTACGGGTTGTTGCGGGGCGGGCGCTTGCTCGGCATCCCCTACCACTACCGCGACGAGCGCAACCAGCAGGGCGTGGATGACGTGCACGCCGTCGTTCCCTTCGACGAGCTCTATCGGCAGAACGGCTTGCAGTTCTTGCCCTTCAACACCGTTTACCAGCTCGCCGCCGAACGGCGCGCGGGAACCCTGCCGCTCGCCGACGACCTGCTGCTCATCCCCGACCTCATCGCGTACTGGCTGACGGGCGAGAAGGTGGCCGAGGCCACCAACGCCTCGACCACGGGTCTCATCCGGCCCGCGAGTGTGGCCACGGCACTCGAGGGGGCCGCTCGTGCTGGGCGTCCCGCCTCCTCGAGTGCCGCGGCGGCTCCGCTTGCGCGGCCGACCTGGAACGACGATCTCATCGCCACGCTCGGCCTGCCGCGCGATATCCTGCCGCCGCTCGTCTCCCCCGGCGAGCGCATCGGGTCGCTCCTGCCCGCCGTGCAGGCCGATACGGGCATCGGGGCGCATGTTCCCGTCACGGCCATCGGGTCGCACGACACCGCATCCGCCGTGGTCGCCGTGCCCATGCTGACCGACGACGCCGCCTACATCAGCTGCGGAACCTGGGGTCTCGTGGGCGTGGAGCTCGAGCATCCGGTGCTCACCGGCGCCAGCCGCGCCGCCAATTTCACGAACGAGGGCGGCGTCGACGGCCGCACGCGCTTCTTGCACAACGTCATGGGCCTCTGGCTGCTGAGCGAATCGGTGCGCTGGTGGGAACGTGACGGCGAGACCATCGACCTGCCGTCCCTGCTCGCGCAGGCGGCGGATGTCGCGGGCGAGATCTCGGTGTTCGACGCCGATGATCCGCGCTTCCTCACGCCGGGCGACATGCCCGGCCGCATCGCGTCCTATCTCGGCGAGCGCGGCCTGCGCGTGCCGGCCAGTCGCGCCGAGTTCGTGCGCTCGATCCTGGAGTCCCTCGCCGAGGCGTTCGCGCGGGCGGTGCACGCGGCGAGCGAGCTCTCGGGCAAACGCGTCGGCGTCATCCACGTGGTCGGCGGCGGCTCGCAGAACGCGCTGCTGTGCCAGCTCACGGCCGATCGTGCCGGGCTGCCCGTCGAGGCCGGACCCGTCGAGGCGACCGCGCTCGGCAACGTTCTCGTGCAGGCGCGAGCCGCCGGCATCATCGACGGCGACCTCGAAACGCTGCGGGCGCTCGTGGCGCAGACGGTGTCGCCTCGCACCTTCAGCCCGCGTGTCAATCAATCGCGCACGAACACGGCGCGGGTCTAGGGTCGAAAGATGTCTGACAACACCTCGTCCTCCGCTGCCCCCGCCCGCCTCGTCGTGAGCGTGCCCGGTGACACGTTGCTGCACCGACTCACCCCGGCGCCCGAGGGTGTCGACGTCATCGTGTGGGATGTCTCGGGCACCCCGCCGCGCGACCACATCGACATCATCGTGCCGCCCTACATGGGTTCGGTCGACAGCCTCGCGCCGCTCGCGCACGTCACCTCCCAGCTCGTGCAGAGCCAGTCGATCGGCTATGACGGTGTGGCCGACATCCTGCCAGACGGGATCACGTTCGCGAACGCGGCGACCGTGCACGAGACCGCGACGGCCGAGCTGACGGTGGCCCTGATTCTCGCCGCCCTGCGCGAGATCCCCCGCTTCGTGCGCGGCGCCTCGCGCGGCCAGTGGGATCCGGCCCGGGCCACCGGCCTCGCCGACAAGCGTGTGCTGCTCGTCGGCTACGGCGGGGTGGGCGCCGCCATTGCCGACCGCCTCGACCCGTTCGAGGTCACCATCACGCGCGTCGCCAGCCGCGAACGCGACGACGACCGCGGCCACGTCTATGCCCTGTCGAGCCTCGACGAGCTACTGCCCGACGCGGATGTCGTGGTGCTCGGCGTTCCTTTGACCGACGACACCCGGCGCCTGGCCGACGACGCGTTCTTCTCGCGCATGCACGACGGCGCGCTGTTCGTGAACATCGCTCGCGGTCCCGTGGCCGACACCGAGGCGCTGCTCGCGCACACGTCGAACGGTCGGCTGGATGCGGCGCTCGACGTGACCGACCCCGAGCCCCTGCCCGACGGACATCCGCTCTTCGCCCTGCCCAACGTACTCATCAGCCCCCACGTGGGTGGCGCGACCGACGCCATGATGCCGCGCATGGAGAAGCTGCTGCGCCGCCAGATCGATCACCTGCTGGCCGGCGAGGAGCCCGAGAACGTGGTTCTGCGCACATGAGGGGGCTTGCGCGTGGGGGCGCGCCTCTGTATACAATGTGGTCCTACCACACGGCCCGCCACATCAACGACGAGAGGCACACCCCGTGACCGAAGAACGCCGAGCCTGGCAGCAGGTGCTCGAGCACATCGAATCCGACCTTCTGCAGGGTCGCCTGCGACCCGGCGACCGCCTGCCGGGCGAACGCGCCCTGGCCAGCGACCTGGGCGTCGGCCGCTCGAGCGTGCGCGAGGCCTTCCGCGTGCTCGAAGTGCTGGGCCTCATCCGCACGGCTTCGGGCTCGGGGCCCACCGCGGGCGCCATCATCGTGGCACTGCCGACGGGCGGCATGACGGCGCTCATGCGCCTGCAGGTCGCGGCCAACGGCTTCGCGGTGCAGGATGTCGTGGCCACGCGTCTCGTGCTCGAGACCGCCGTCGTCCACGACCTCGCGGGCGACGGGCAGCGCAACCTCGCGCGCCCCGTCGAACTGCTCGACGCCATGGAATCGCGCCAGCTCTCCGAGGCCGAGTTCCTGGCCCTCGACGCGCAGTTCCACCTCTCGCTCGCCGAGGCGGCCGGCAACCAGGTCATCACGGCGACCATGGCGGGCCTGCGCGGCTCGATCGAGAACTACGTGCTCGCGGGTGTGCCCAACCTGCCGTCGTGGGCCGAGACCTCCGAACGGCTGGCCGTCGAGCACCGCCACATCGTGGCCGCCATCGAAGAGGGGGATGCCGCATCCGCCCGCACCCTCGTGCGCGACCACATCACGGGCTACTACGCCGAGACCGGGTTGGCGGGGCGCACACCCGTCGCTCGCCCGGATGAGGACGCCTCAGCTCGCGCATCCGCATCCCACGGCGATCACGCGACCGCAGCAGCCCCGGCATCCGCGCCTGCTGCGGCCTCGGCGCCCGAACCCGACCCCGTCGGCGCATCCACCGCCCCCGCCGCATCCTGACTTTCCCCCTGTCGCCGCGCACACCCGTGGGCCGCGAACCGACCGAACCCCTCGAAAGGACACCCCGTGGTTGAACGCCGTCTGCCCAAGCCGCACGACCTCCTCCCCCTCATGCAGTTCAAGAAGCCCGAACTCAACGCGCGCAAGCGTCGCCTGAAGTCGGCCAACACCATCTACGACCTGCGCGCCATCGCCAAGCGCATCACGCCGACGGCCCCGTTCGACTACACGGATGGCGCCGCCGAGGGCGAGATCTCGCTGGCCCGCGCGCGACAGGCGTTCCAGGACATCGAGTTCCACCCCTCCGTCTTGAAGAACGTCTCGCAGGTTTCGACCGGCTGGGATGTCCTCGGCCAGCACGTCGCCCTCCCGTTCGGCATCGCGCCCACCGGGTTCACACGCATGATGCAGACCGAGGGCGAGCGCGCCGGTGCGAGCGCCGCGGCCGCCGCCGGCATCCCCTTCACGCTGTCGACCATGGGCACGACGTCGATCGAGGACGTCAAGGCCGCGGCACCCGACGGCCGCAACTGGTTCCAGCTCTACATGTGGACCGACCGCGACCGCTCGATGGCGCTCGTCGACCGGGCCGCCAAGGCCGGTTATGACACGCTCGTCGTCACGGTCGACACCCCCGTCGGCGGCGCGCGCCTGCGCGATGTGCGCAACGGCATGACCATTCCGCCGTCGCTCACGCCCAAGACCGTCATCGACGCCCTGCCCCGCCCGGCCTGGTGGATCAACTTCTTGACCACCGAGCCGCTCGCGTTCGCGTCGCTCGACCGCTGGTCCGGCACCGTCGCGGCGCTCATCGACACTATGTTCGACCCGACGGTCGGCCCCGAAGAGGTCAAGTTCATCCGCTCGCAGTGGAAGGGCAAGCTCGTCGTCAAGGGCATCCAGTCGGTGAAGGATGCTCAGCTCGCCGTCGATCTCGGCGCCGACGCCATCATCCTGTCGAACCACGGCGGCCGCCAGCTCGACCGCGCGCCCATCCCCTTCCACCTGCTGCCAAGCGTGGTGAAAGAGGTCGGAGCGCACACCGAGGTGCACCTCGACACGGGCATCATGAACGGTGCCGACATCGTGGCCTCGGTCGCCATGGGCGCGCGTTTCACGCTCATCGGCCGCGCCTACCTCTACGGCCTCATGGCGGGCGGACGAGAGGGCGTCGACCGCACCATCCAGATCCTCACGTCCGAGATCACGCGCACCATGAAGCTGCTCGGGGTGTCGTCGCTCGAGGAGCTCGAGCCCGGTCACGTCACGCAGCTGAGCCGCTTCACCACGCTGCAGCCGTTGCAGGCGGGCGACCGGGTGTAGCCCGACACGCCGTTTCGCCGGGCCCCCTCTGGGGTGTTGCGGGCGGCGACCAGCACGACCCAGCGGATGCCGCCGAGACACGTTCTCGGCGGCATCCGTCGTTCGTGCGCGGGAACGTGCCCACCGGGCCTCGGGCGGTCGGCGAGAGTCGACGCGGTGGGGCGGTTCTGCGGGCCACGCATCGCGATCGTGAGAGCGGTTTGAGAGACGGGTTTTAACTAAACCCTCTGGTATCGTCCGACTGTGCCGGCCCCCGACCTTTCGTCATCATCTCGCTGGGCCCGCTGGCTTCCCGCCGCCGTCGTCTTCCTCTGGGGCGCCTACCTCTGCCTCTGGAACATCGGCTCGGCCAACCAGAACGCCGACGAGGGCATCTACGTCGAGGCGGGCTGGGACTACGTGCACGGCGACTTCGCGGCCAACCGCGAGCATCCGCCCACCGCCAAGTACCTCTTCGGCGTCGTGCAACTGATCTTCGGCGAAGGCCTGCTCGCACCCCGCATCTTCGTGGGGCTGCTCACCTTGGCCGTCGGCGTGGTCATCTGGCTGTGGCTGCGACGCGAGATCGGTTTCACGCTCGCCCTCATTCCCGCGGCCTTGTGGCTGCTGCTGCCGCGCGGGGTCACGGGCGGCGCCGAGCGTCTCGACCGGTTCGCCCTGCTCGAACCCGTCATGGTCGCGTTCACGGTCTTCGCCATGGCGGCAGCTTGGGTGTGGTTCCGCACCGAACGCTGGCCGTGGATCGTCGCCTCTGGCGTGTTCATGGGCCTCGCCATCACGGCCAAGGTCTCGGCAGCCGTCATTCTCGTCGGCTTCCTCGTGCTGCTCGTCGCCCGCCGGCCGCTCGCCCGCGTGTTGCGCGACGTCGCGCTCTTCGTGGTGGCACTCGTCGTCACGGCCGTGGCGCTCTACCTGCCCATGGGCATGACCGATGCGGTCGGCTACATGCTGCAGATGCAGGCCGAGCACAACGCCGCCGGGCATCTCATCACGGTCGCGGGCATCACGGGGCCGTTCCCGCCGTGGTGGGCCAACCTGTGGTTCACGGTGGTCGGCGTGGGCGTTCCGACGGCCGCCGTGCTCGCCGTCGGCCTCGTCGCCGCTGTCGTCGTCGGGCGGCCGCGTCGCCTCGTAGTCTTCGTCGGCACGGCCCTCGGCGCGCTGCTCGTCTTCCACCTCTTCGGGTCGAACGTGGCACTCCCCCACTACTACTACGCCTGGTTCTGGATGCTGGCGGTGCTCGCGGGTCTCGGCCTGGCGGGTCTGCTGCGCCCCGGGCCCCGCAGCGTGCTCGTCGTCGTCGGGCGCGTGGTCGGCATCCTGGCGCTGCTGCTCGTCGTCGTGATCGCGGCACGCCTGTCGGTATACACGTGGCAGGAACGCGCGGCGGGCATGGCGCTCGTCGAGGACGCGCTCGACGAGGACCCGGCACCCGACGGGGACGTGCTCGTGGCGGGCATGGCGCCCTGGGAGTACGAGCCCTACATCGAGGAGGACGAGATCGTCGGCGACCCGGCACTCGTCGACACGGCCGACATCCGGGCCATCGTCGTCAAACATTCGCCGCGGTTCGGCATCGACCCCCGCATCCAGTCGTTCGTCGATCAGGCGCAGCCGGGCGTGCGGCTCGAACAGCTCGACGACACCTACGTCTACATCCTCGACGCGCGGCTCGTCTCGGCGGGCGACACGCTCGTCCTCGAGCGGTGACCGGCGCGAGCGAGCCCCAGCCCCAGCCCCAGCCCCAGCCCCAGCCCCTGCCCCAGCGTGAGCACCCCGCCTCGGATGGCGCAACCCCGCGCTCCCCGTTCGTGACGTGGCCGCGCCCACCCGGTATCGTCGAGCGCGTGCTGCAGCCCATCCCCCTCCGTGCCGGCGTCACCCTGCGCCTGCTCCGCACCGACGACGCCGAGCAACTCGCCGAGGCGTACTCGCGCAACCGCCGCTACCTCGAACCGTGGGAGCCCGCCCGCAGTGAGGCCTTCTTCACGAAGACCTGGCAGGCCGCCCAGATTCCCTCGCTGCTCGAGACGGTCGCCGCAGGCACGGGGCTGCCCCTCGTGCTGGCCACCGACACGCAGATCATCGGCCGCGTCACGCTCGCCGGCATCACGCGCGGGGTGCTGCAATCGGGCGGGATGGGCTACTGGATCGACGAGGCGTTCGCCGGGCACGGCATTATGAGCGAGGCCGTCGCCCAGGTCATCCGCGTGGCCACCGACGACCTGCGGCTGCACCGCATCCAGGCCGAGACGCTGCTGCACAACCAGGGTTCGCAGAAGGTGCTCGAGCACAACGGTTTCGAGCGCATCGGCCTGGCGCCGAAGTACATCAAGATCGCCGGGCGCTGGCAAGACCACATCCTGTTCCAGCGCATTCTGCACGACGACTGATTCGGCCAGAATGGGGGGATGACCTCGCACACCGCCCCGGCCCCGCACCTTCTCGATTCGGTCGACGCGCTCTTCGCCGCGCGGGCCCTGCAGCGCACGGCCCCGAGTGGCGTGTGGGGCGTCTTCGGCCCGGACGGGCTCGTGCACGCGGGCGGCCACGGGTCTGTGGCCGACCGGGCCCCCGATGCGCACACCGCTTACCGCATCGCCTCGTGCACCAAGAGCTTCACAGCCGCCGCCCTGTTGGCACTGCGCGACGAGGGCGCTCTGGCGCTCGACGATCCGATCACGCGCTTCCTGCCGGGTTTCGCCGCCGTTCCGCTGCCGAGCGCCGACGCGCCCGTTCCCACCGTGCGCATGCTCATGACCATGTCGGCCGGGCTGCCGACCGACGACCCGTGGGGCGATCGGCAGGAGTCGATCACGAACGAGCAGCTCGACCGGTTGATCGCCGACGGGCTCAGCTTCGACAGCATCCCGGGCACGACGTTCGCCTATTCGAACCTGGGTTATGCGCTGCTCGGCCGCGTCATCGAGGAGGCGTCGGGCCGCGCCTATCGCGACGTGGTGCGCGAGCGTTTCCTCCAGCCGCTCGGACTGACCGGCACGGGGTTCGACGCCTCGATCGCCGACAGCGACGACGTGTCGGGGGTGGCCATCGGCAACCGCTTCCTCGATGGCGCGTGGCAGGAGCTGCCGTTCACCGGGCCGGGGGCGTTCTCACCCATCGGCGGGCTGTTCTCCACCGTCGCCGACCTGTCCCGCTGGGCCGTCTGGTTGGCCGAGGCGATGCTGCCCGAGGGCGTGCCAGGCGGCGCGGAAGTACGCGGCCCTGCCGGTTCGGGGTCAGTCACGTCCGAGCCGCTCGCGTTCGATGCGCTCGGTGCGGCACCCGAGCCGCGTTCGGCCCCTCTCTCGCGGGCTTCCCGCCGCGAGATGCAGCAACTTCAGCGCTACGCCCCGGGCTTCAGCGCGCTGCCGGCCGGCTACGGTTTCGGCCTCGTGGTCGAGCAACACCCGCGTTTCGGAACCGTCGTTTCGCACTCGGGCGGCTACCCCGGCTTCTCGGCGCATATGCGCTGGATCCCGAGCCGCGGTCTCGGCGTCGTCGCCTTCGAGAACGCCACCTACTCGCGGGTGTCCGCGGCCGCGACCGCAGCCCTCGATCTCCTGGCCGACTCCACTCCCGAGGTTCTCTCCCTCGACGACCGTCTGTGGCCCGAGACGCGCGCCGCGCAACAGGCCGTCTCGGCCCTCATCCACGACTGGTCGGATGCCGCAGCAGCCCGCATCTTCGCCGAGAACGTTCCCCTCGACGAGCCGTACGAGAACCGCCGGGCCGCCATCGCGCGCGCCATCGCCGCCGTCGACGGGCTGCTCCCTCCGACCCCTGAAGTCCAGCAGGCCACCGCCGGGACCATCCGCGAATCGTCGAGCACACCCTCGCACCTCGTCTGGCGCCTGCCCGGCAACCGCGGCGCGCTGCGCGTCGAGATCCGACTCACGCCGCAGAAGCCTCCGCTCGTGCAAACCTTCAGCGTGCGCGCCGAGCACCGCTGACAACCGCGGGCACCGGCTTGCCGTAGCCGGCGACCGCTGTGCTGCGCCTGTAACCACCGCACCTCGCCGGCAACCCCTGCACTTCGCGGGCAACCGCTGCACTTCGCGGGCAACCGCTGCGCTTCACCGGCAACCGCTAGCCATCGCTGGCAACCACTAGCCGTCGCCGGCCGTCGCGACGCGCCGAAGATCGCATCGGTTTTGGACACCGACGAACGGTTCGGCGCTACTGTGATCCCAACGAGCGCGGGGCGGGCTTTCGGATGTCGGATGCCGCTGCACCGCCCGGAACGGAGCAGCCATGAGGCGCCTACGAATCAGCATCGAACGCACGTCGTCGCGAGACGCGGCGCTGCGGGCAGCGGAAGCCGCCGGGGCCGCAGCCGCCGCGGCCGCCGTGCCCACCGCAACCGCCTCGGCCGTCGATCATTCAGGGTCCGCGGCGGCGTCGCCGGCGGGAACGGTCGGGTCGAGCAGCACCGCCGGCGCCGTCCAGACAAGTGGGCCGCTCTCGCCCGCGGCCTCAGCCGGAACGGGCCCCGGCGGCCTGCTCCGCGGCGGTGAGATGCCCCGCCGCGGCGGTTTCGCGTGGGGCTATGTCGTCACGCTCGGCGTGCTCGCGGCCATCGTCACGGGGCTGGCGCTCTACAACCTGCGCTCCATCGTCTTCTCGATCTTCTTCGCCGGTTTCATCACGGTGGGGCTCGACCCGCTCATCCGCTGGTTGCAGCGCCGGCATTTCGCGCGCGGCTGGGCGTTGTTCACGGTCATCCTGCTCGTCGTCGCCGCGATCGTCGCGGTCATCTGGCTCATCGTGCCCATCGCGGTCGAGCAGATCTCGAGCCTGGCGGTGTCGATTCCGTCGCAGATCGAGGCGCTGCAGGCATCCGGATGGTTCGACACCGTCGACGCGGCCACCAACGGCCTGCTCGGCCAAACCCTGTCGTCGATCAACGACATCATCGCCGACCCGAAGACGTGGGCGGCCGTCGGCTCGGGCGTCGTCGGCTTCGGAGCGGCCATCGCCGACGCCGTCTCGACGGGCATCTTCACCGTCATCCTCACGATCTACTTCATCGCGACGTATGACTCGACCAAAGAGGCCGCCTTCCGCATGGTGGCGAAGTCCCACCGGGCCACGTTCGCCAGCTACACGAACCGCATCCTCGAGAACGTCGGAAAATACCTGAGCGGCATGGTGATCCTGGCGTTCATCAACTCGATCTTCAGCACCATCCTGCTCACCATCGTTGGCGTGCCGGGCGCGTTCTTCATCGGCATCGCGGCCTTCTTCATCACGCTCATCCCGCTCGTGGGCACGATCATCACGACGTGCATCATGACGGTCGTGGCGTTCTTCCAGTCGCCCGTTTCGGCGCTCATCGTGTTGCTCGTCATGCTCGTCTACATGCAGGTCGAGGCTTATCTCTTCACGCCGAAGGTCATGAGCAAGGCCGTGCAGGTGCCGGGTTCGGTCGTGCTGATCTCTGCCCTCGCGGGTGGCACGCTGTTCGGCCTGGCGGGTGCACTCATCGCCATCCCGATCTCGGCCGGAGTCATCCTCATCATTCGAGAGCTCGTGATGCCCCGCAAGGAGCTGTCCTAGCGCCAGGGCCGGGCGCCGACGCTCGCCCGCCGCCCGCCGCCCGCCGCCCGCCGCGCACGCGAACGCACACACGAACGGCCCGCCCTCGCTCTGGAGGACGGGCCGTTCGGTCGTGCGGGTGCGGGGTGCGACTCAGCGGCGCAGCTCGAGCGTGCAGCACTTCACGCCGCCGCCGCCGAGCAGCAGCTCGGAGAGGTCGACGCCGATCGGGTTGTAGCCGCGCTTGCGCAGCTGGCGGGCGAAGTGTTCGGCCTTGGCGGCGATGACCACGTTGTAGCCGTCGGAGATGGAGTTGAGGCCGAGGAACTGCTGGTCGCGCGGGTCGGCGATGATGGCATCGGGGAACCGGGTCTGGAGGATGGCGAGGCTGCGTTCGTCGAAGGCGCTCGGCAGGTAGGCGATGTTGGCGTTCGCGTCGTCGTCGCGGGGGTCGAGCACGGCGATGGCGGTGTCGAGGTGGTAGAAGCTCGGGTCGGTCAGAGTGAGCGTGATGACCTCGCGGCCGAAGATCTCGCCGACCTCGCGGTGGCTGTCGCTGGCGCTCCGGAATCCGGTGCCGGCGAGGATGACGCCGCCGACGAACAGGAAGTCGCCTTCACCTTCGTTGATCTCTTCGGGGCGGGCCACGGTGAAGCCGTTGTCGCCGAACCAGTCCATGAAGGCGGGGCCTTCGGGCTGGCGCTGTTCGAACGTGAACTTGGCGCCGTAGGCGGTGCCATCGATCACGAAGCCGCCGTTGGCCGTGTAGACCATGTCGGGCAGGCCTTCGACGGGGTCGATGAGTTCGACGGTGTGGCCGAGGCCGACGTAGGTGTCGTACAGCGTCTGCCACTGGTCGATGGCCTTCTGCGTGTCGGTGGGGTTGGACGGTTCCATCCACGGGTTGATCTTGTAGCTCACGGTGAAGTGCTCGGGGCGGCACATCAGGTAGGTGCGGGGCGTGGGCGTGCGGGTGGCGCCGGCGCGGGTGTCGGATGCCTGGGCGGCCGTGTCGGGGGTGGTCGTGGTGTCGGTCACGTGATGCTCCTGGTGCAAGCGGGGCAGCGCCGGTTCGTCGGTGCGATCCGGGCGGGCTACCCTATCGGGGGCGGACACTGTCCTCGAGGCCCGTTCGCTGTCGCTCCAGGCACGCCGTGAACCCCAGTCTGTCACGCACGCTTGCGCCGATGGGGCTCATTCCGCGCAACATGTGAGCAAAATCAGTCGCGCTGGCGCAAGATTTCCGCGTAGGCTGGCCTGATGGACAATCTCGACCGCGGCATCATCGACCTTCTCCGCCAGAACGCCCGCGCCAGTTATGGCGATATCGGCGTCGAGGTGGGCCTGTCGGCTTCGGCCGTGAAGCGCCGGGTGGACCGTCTGGTCGCCGATAAGGTGATCCGCGGTTTCACGGTGCAGGTCGACCCGAATGTCGACGGCATGCAGACCGAGGCTTATGTGGAGTTGTTCTGCCGCGGCACGGTGGCGCCCGACGAGCTGCGCCGCATCTTGCAGGGTGTTCCCGAGGTGGTGGATGCGGGCACGGTCACGGGTAGCGCCGACGCCATCGTGCGCATCCGTTCGCGCGACATCCCGAGCCTTGAGGCGGCCCTCGAAAAAGTGCGCATCGCACCGAACGTCGACCACACGCGCAGCGCGATCATCCTCTCGAAGCTCGTCAACCGCTCGGGCGACTAGCGACCCGGCGGACCTGACGTGCCCGGACCGGGCCGAGCTGTCACGCCCGAGCGTTCCTGACCGGACGCAACCGACCCGGCCGAGCCTGCCCCAGGTTCGACCCGAAAAAGTCTCGGCGAATGCCTACGGTGCCGGCGTGTCGAGAAGCTTGGCGCCCTCCTCTTTGTAGATCTTGAGCCAGTCCCCGTCGCGGCATGGGCCGTCGGCGCTCAGGATGATGCGGTCGACCGAGTAGGTGTAACTGATTTTTCCCGCCTCGGGCGATTCACCCGACAAGCCACGATGTCCCTCGTCGAACTGAGAGGTACCGACGGTCATACCGTCTGCCTTCCAGGCCTGTTTCAGCGCTTCGGTAACGGCGTCGAGGTCCTCGGCCGGCCGATCGCTCGTGCGCGATGCATGGTACGTGTAACCGGCCTCGTCGTTGCACGCGTTGGGCAAGGTGTCGTCCTGAGCGACCCACTCTCCGCCTAGTACGTGTTGGGCGGCGTCGAGTCGGGCCAGGAGGTCGGCGCGTGCTTCGGTGGGTGTCATGGAGGGTTCCTTCGCGGTGGGCGTGGGCTCAGGTGTGGGTGATGAACATGCGGAAAGGGCCCCGACTGCGATGGCTATGCCGAGCACAGCCGCGGCGGTCTGAGTCACGCGCGCGGAGCGCGCCCTGCGCGCCGGACGGCCGCTCGCCGCTACCATCGCGACCACTGTCCAGGTACGTATTCAACGGGGGCACGGCCCTCCGTGACGAGGTCATATTTTCCGGTGATGATTCTTCGCACGTTGTACAGACTCTCAGAACCCTCGCCGAGATATTTGCGAGCGTCGTCCTTTTCGTTTCCGCCCACGGCATTGTGTTCCTCGGCTGCATCGACCCAATTTCCATTCGGAAGTGTGCTGCCGTCGGAACCGAAGAGCGTCGCGCCCCAGCCGGTCTTCTCTGGGTCTTGGCGCCCCGAGATGAACCGTCCGAAGTCGGAGAGATGGTCCTCCTCCGCGTCCGTGACGAAGACCTTTTCGGGATCGACGTGTAAATCGTTGACGGAGATGTCGTTCGGGATCCCTGCGGATCCGAGGAACGTGACCGTGTCGACGTGGTGCTCCTTGTCGGCGAGCGCAATCGAGATTGTCGTCGTGCCATAGGAATGCGCGACAAGGTTGAGCTGCGAGGGGAGGTTGGCCGCCTCGCGATAGGCGTTATAGCCGTCGAGCGTGCGGCTGAGGCGGTCCGCTCCGGCTTCAGCTCGGGCGTTGAACGGCACCTCGAGCGCCTCGGGGCTGTCGTAATCCAGCCAGACGACGACCGCGCTCCGCTCATCGATGAGTTGCATTCTGGTGGCCCCCCGGAGGTAATCGTCGCTCGAGAGGACGCTGCTCGACATGCCGGGAACGAAGAACGTGGCGAATTGGGCTGTGTCGAGATCGCCCACGGAGATCGCGGCCAGTGGCACGCCCGGTGCCGAATTATCGAGAGAGATGAGAAAAAGCGGAGGAACGCGGGCCGGACCGAGGCCGTCACCGTAACGGTCGAGCAGATACTTCAAGCCGTTCTTCTTATTGAGAGCATCTTCACGCACGGCCGGCGTGTTGTGTAACGGGTCGCTGCCATCGACAATCGCATCGTATTCGGCCTTCGCCTCGTCGTAGAGCTGCTGCAGGCGGGAGACGTTGGCCCGGTCGCGGTCAGTGTAGCTCGCACCCTCGAGGTTGCCGACCACGGCGGGCGCCGCGGCGATGAGCGCCGCCACGAACTCGGGCGGCAGGTTCTGCCACAGCCCGGCCACTTCGGCGGGGCTCATCTTCAAGAGAGCGTCGGCGGCGGCCTGCGGGTCGTCGGCGTAGGCGGCCGCGAACGTGGCGCCATCGACGGTCGCCCAGGCCGCGATGGCCGTGGCTCCGTCGACCTGCGCCCCGGACACGATCGTCGACACGGGCGTTCCGCTGAGGGCGGCGACGGCAACGCCGTCGGCCTCGAGCCGCCGCTCCAGGAGTGCCGCATAGGACTCGCGGTGGCCCTCGATCTCAGTGGCCAGGGTGCCCCAGCGGCTGACACCGCTGTTGAAGTCGCTCACATCCGTCTCGCTCATGCCGCGCAGCAGGCTCGTGGTGTCGGACTCTGGGATGCGCGCCGGCGGGTTGTCCCACCCGGCCACAGCCGTGAACGTGGAGGGCGAGAGGTCGGACAGCGTGACCCGCAGCGACCCGATGCTGCGTTCCGCCTCGCTGCATGCCGTGCGCAGGAGGCCCGCCTCGAGCTTGATCGACTCGACCTCGGTGGCATAGGCGCCGAGGGCCGCGGCGCACGCCTCGTGGCTCGCGGCCGTGGTCTCGAGCTTGTCGCCGAGCGCCGTGAGCATGAGGGCCGTCTGGGCCGTGACCTCGGACGTATTGGATGCGCCGACCGTTGAACCCGCGGCGCGCACGACGGTTTGCAGCGTGCGGCCGGTCTGGGCATCGGCGGTGTGTTGCTCGGCGGCCGAGCGGATGGTGGCGACATCCCCCTTGTCGGGCTCGTCGAGGTCGGAGAGGGCGCTCATTGTGCGGCCATCGGCGTCGAACCCGAGCCCGAGCCGGCACCGGCGCCCGCGCCTGCGCCCGCGGCCAGAGCGCTATCAGTGGCCTTCAACGCGTCGATGGCTGCGGCCAGGGCCGACGCTACGGCCGTGGCCGAATCACCGAGCGCCGTATCGGCCTGGCCGCAGACATCACGCGCGCTGGCCGCAGCCTGCGCCACCGCGGCCGACCCGACTGAGCTCTCGGACATCTCGCCCGCGGACCCCAACCCCGCGAAGACGAAGCTCGACGTGTAGCCCGTAACGCCCAGCGTTACCTGCCCCCGCGCCTGGTCGAGCGAGTCGTAATCAATCAGTAGATCAGCCATCGGAATCCCCCTTCGCATCGAACGCTACCGACGGTCGCGCACAGACGGAATGGGCACCTCTCCCCTGTGCAGAGAAGGGCGCCGAAGAGGCCTGGGGAGAACGATCCGCTCAGGCGGAGAGGTACTTCAGCACCGCCAGGACGCGGCGGTGGTCGCCGGCGGATGGCTGCAGCCCGAGCTTTTGGAACACCGAGGCGATGTGCTTCTCGATGGTGCCGGGCGTGAGGAAGAGGGCATCCGCGATGGCCTGGTTGGTGCGCCCCTCGGCCATGAGGCGCAGAACGTCGCGCTCGCGATCGCTGACGGCGGCGAGCGCATCGACCGCACGCGGCGGCGCGAACAACTGCGTCACGACCTCGGGGTCGAGCACGGTGTTGCCGGCCGCGATGCTGCGCAGGGCGTCGACAAAGGCTGCGACATCCGCGACCCGGTCCTTGAGCAGATAGCCCACACCGCCGTGCCCGGCCGCGAAGAGTTCGCGCGCATAACGTGTCTCGACGTATTGCGAGAAGACGAGAACGCCCACGTCGGGCGCCTTGTCGGTGATCTCGAGGGCCACGCGCAACCCTTCGTCGGTGAAGGTCGGGGGCATGCGCACATCCGTCACGAGCACGTCGGGGCGCAGCTCGAGCGTGGCCTCGACCGCTGCCACGCCATCGCCGACGGCCGCGACCACATCGATGCCGCGACCCGTCAGCAGGGCGACGAGCCCCTCGCGCACGATGGTCGAGTCTTCGGCGATGACGATACGCATCAGATGTTCTCCGCGGGATAGAAGGAGCAGGACGGCTGGGACGAGCGCACCAGGGTCGACGGCGCGGACGCCGCTGTCGCGTCCGGACCGATCGACGACGACGACGACGAGGTCGCGTTCCCGCTCACAGCGCCGCCAGGGGCAGGTCGAGCGTGATGCGGGTGGGGCCGCCGTCGGGGCTGTCGATGAGCAGCGTGCCGTCGACCGTTCCGACGCGTTCACGCAGCCCGCGGAGGCCCGATCCGCGACCCGTGGCCGAGGCATCCTCACCGAAGCCGATGTAGGCACCCCCGCGCCCGTCATCGGCCACGACGACCTCCAACCGGTCGCCGCGCTGGCTCAGCGTGATCGACGCCGACGACGCCTCGGCGTGCTTGGCGGCATTCGTCAGCAACTCGAGCACGCTGAAGTAGACGATCGATTCGACCACCGACGACGGCCGTTCGCGCAGGCTGCTGTGAAAAGTGACGGGCAGAGCGGATGTCGCGGCCACCGTCTCGAGCGCCGTCTCGAGTCCCGCGTCCAGCGCCGGCGGGTGGATGCCGGCCGCCAGATCGCGCAACTCGACGAGCGCCTGTTTGGTGGCGGCATGCGCATTGTCGACGAGCGTGGCGACGGATGCGGCATCCTGCCCGGACGCCAACCGGTCGCGAGCGTCGCCCAGCGTCATGGCCAGGCCCACCAAACGGGCCTGCGTGCCGTCGTGCAGGTCGCGCTCGATCTGGCGCAGGCGGGCGTCGGCGGTCGCAACGCTCACGGTGCGCGAGGTCGTCACCTCGCGCAGGCGTTCGCGGTTGCTGCGGCCGAGAAGGGCCCGCACCAGCAGCGTGTGCAGTCGCGCGAAGCCGTGGTTCATCGCGGGCCACACGAAGAGGAACACGACGAGGCCCACGATGCCGATGAGCGCGTATTCGCCGGGGGTGTCCACCCAACCGTCCACGAACTGGATGCCGTTGGGCGCCGGCTGCCCGTCGCGCTCGTTGGGGATGAACGGCGCCCAGAGCGCGGCCGTGACGAGCGACAGCGAGGTGACGAGGAACACGGTCGAGACGATGGTCGCGAACATCGTCGTGATGAACGCGATGGGGAGGAAGGCGAAGGCGCGCCACGTGGCGGCATCCGACAATCGGGCGAAAGCCCAGCCGAAGAAACCCGTGCCGCGCGGGTAAGGGGCCGGGGCCGGAACATCGACGCCGGCCAGGGCGCGCGACAAACCTCGGGAGGCAGCGCCGACGGCCCGCGAGCCGCTCAGGATGAATGCCGTGCCGAACAGGCCGATGACCGTGACGGCGAGCGGCGCGCCCGCGGCGAAGACGGCCACGAAGACGACCCAGCCGAAGCAGGCCACCCCGAACAGACCCCAGAGGTAGGCGAACTCGCGCCACGTCGAGGGGCGGAAGGCGGCGGTGAGAAAACGGAGCACGGGCGAGGAGGTCATGGCGTGATTTCTGTGAGGCGGACGGGAAGCCGTCCTCACGGCGAGCCTATCGCTGGCTCACCTGTCGGGCGACGGTTTCCATGCTTCCCGCCGCCGGCCGCCCGAGCAGCGAGGCCCTCCCCCGACCGTGTGGGGGTTAACCCGAAGAACGCTCGGCTCTCGCGCGACGAATGCGACGGATGACGAGCCACACGACCACGCCTACCACGGCCGCGATCACCAGATAGTTGAGAATCGACGAGTACTGGTCGATGAGGTGATACTGCGTTCCGAGCAACGCCCCCAGGCTGATCAGGAGAGTATTCCACAGGCCGCTGCCCAGCACCGTGAAGAGGCTGAAGGTGACCAGGTTCATGCGTTCGGCACCCGCGGGCAGTGAGATGAGGCTGCGCACGCCCGGAATGAGGCGGCCGAAGAAGACCGCCGAGCGACCGTGGCGGTCGAACCATCCGGCCGCCTTCTCGAAGTCTTCGCGGTCGACGAGCGGCAACTTCGACAACCAGCGGATCGAACGCTCGAGGCCGAGCGCCGCGCCCAACCAATAGAGCAGAAGAGCACCGACGTAGGCTCCGAGGGTCGACGTGACGATGACGAGCACGATGTTCATCTCGCCCTGCTGCGAGATGAAGCCCGCGAGCGGCAGAATGACCTCGCTGGGGATGGGCGGGAACACCGTCTCGAGCAGCGTGAACAGCCCGACACCCCACGCCCCCAACGTGTCGATGAGCTGCGCGGCCCAGCCGACGAGCCCGTCCAGCTGATCGATCGAAGATGAAGAATCACTCACCCTCAAAACGTTATGGGGTGGGCCGGGTCGCGTGCAGCGGGTTGCGGGCATACCGCGCTCTCACGCAGCACATTCACACGATCTTCGGATGCTCTGAGCGCAATCCCTCGAATTCTCGCCCGGGCCTGCGCCAAAATAGTCCCATGTCAACCACGTATCGCCGCCTCGACTGCCCGCCGGAACGCGTCTTCGAAGTTCTCGCCGACGGCTGGCTCTTCCCCTCGTGGGTGGTCGGCGCATCCCGCATGCGCGACGTCGACGACAACTGGCCCGCCATCGAATCGAAGCTGCAGCACTCGTTCGGGGTCTGGCCCGTGCTCATCGACGACAGCACCTCGATGATGGAGTGGGATCCGCCCCGGCGCGCCAAGCTGCGGGCCCGCGGATGGCCGATGGGCGAGGCCGAGGTCACGCTCGACGTCAAGCGGCGCGGCGACGGTTGCGTCGTGCGCATCACCGAGAAGGCCGTGCGCGGTCCGGGCAAGTTCGTGCCGGCGTTCATCATGGATCCGCCGTTGCACCTGCGCAACATCGAGGCCCTGCGCCGGCTCGCCTACCTGGCCGAAGGCGGCGCGGGCCGGGTGTCCGGGGCGGACAAGCTCTGACCGCCCCTCTGACGCCAAACGAGGTGCGCGTTCTGCACGATGCGCTCGATACGCAGCACCGCGAACTCCTGGCGCAACTCGGCACGCTCGACCGGTCGCTGCACGACCTGAGGGATGCTCGGTCGGGCGGGGATGCCGACGACGAACACGACCCAGAGGGCCCGACGCTGTCGTCGGAGTGGTCACGGATGTCGGGGCTCGACGCATCCTTCCGCGGGCAGCTCACGGCGACGGCGGCCGCACTCGAGCGGATCGCCGACGGCACCTACGGAACGTGCAGGCGCTGCGGCCGACCGATCGGTTTCGACCGGCTCGAGGCGCGGCCCGCCGCCGATCTCTGCATCGAGTGTGCGCGGCTGACGGCCTAGCGGAGGTCGTCGCGACAGGTGGAGTTGCGGCGGCAGTTGCCGTCCAGCCTCAGCGCGACTCGCAGGCCACGTCGTCGAGCGTGGACAGGTAGTCGGCGAAGCCCTCCGGCGCGCGGCCCAGGCGGCGGCCCGACGTATGCACGGGTTGCGTCTGACCCCGGTGAACGTTGGCGCCCGACGCATCCAGCGCTTCGACCAGGCGCACGTCCTCGCCCGTGGCGATGTCTTCGAAACCACCCACCGCGAGATAGGCGCTGGCGCGCACGCCCAGGTTGGCGCCGAATACGTGCTCGTGGTCGCGGCCGAAACGGTGGCGCGCCTTCCAGACCACCAGCTCGCCGGACGTCAGATCTTCGGCGCGCGGCGAGACGATGCCGACGAGCGCGTCGCAGCCCGAGCGCGCCCGGTGCAGGTGGTGGCGCAACCACGTCGCCGGCACCGCGGAGTCGGCGTCGGTGTTGGCGATCCACACGCGGTCGAGCGGGGTATCGCCGTTTTCAGCTGTGACGGCCAGCGCGCGTTCGATGCCCATCCGCCGGGCACCTCCGACGCGGCCGATGGTCGAGATCACGCACTCCGCGCCCGACGCGCGGGCGAGCGCCTCGGTGCCGTCGGTGCAGCGATCGAGCACGACGATCACGCGCACGGGAGGGGCTTCGTCACCGAGCGCTTCGACCGCGCGGTCGATGGCCGCCAGGCTCGCGGCGATGGTCGACTCCTCGTTGCGGGCGGGCACGACCACACAGACCTGGTCGATGCCGGTTCGTTCGGGGGAGAAATCGTGCGCCGACAGTTCGTCGACGCGCCCGACATCCGGCATGCGCCCCCGCTCGCTCACTCGGCCAACCCTGTCTCTTGCGCGACCGACCGGCCGGGGGCCGAGCGGAACACGTCGAGAACGAAATCGCGTTCGGTGTGTGTCACCAGGAGGTCGAGGGCCGGGTTCAACCGCTCGCGAAAACGCTCGGTCACCGTATCGCCGTCGAGTGGATACTCCTCGACCGGGTGCCGCCAGTGGCAGGTCACCACCGTCGCGTCGGCGGCGAGGGAGCCGAGGATGCGATCGATCAGCACGTCGAGTTCTGCGCTCGACAGGTAGTAGCCGACCTCTGAGACGACGATCAGGTCAAAGGAGCCGGGTGGCCAGTCGCCGGGAAGCGTGCGCCGCTCGAAGACGACGTTGTCTCGGCCGGCCAACCGCTCGCGGGCCACCTCGAGCGCCGATTCGGCGATGTCGGTGGCGAGGAGCGCATCGGCCCGGTCGGCCAGCAGCGCCGTCGTCACGCCGATGGAGCTGCCGAGTTCGAGCACGTTCGAGTAGCGGGCGGCGGGCAGGGACGCCAGGGTGATGGCGCGTTTGCGCTCCTCGTACCAGCGGGTTTCGAAACCCCACGGGTCCCGTTCGCCGGCGTAGAAGTCGGTGAAGAAGTCGGCGCCGAGGGACGCGTCCGCTCCGTCATCCATCGATGTCACGGCCGGCAGGAAGATCTCGACATCGCGGCGGAAGTGCTGCTGGAACGACTCCGACAGGATGGCCTCATCCCCCGGGTGTTCGGACAGCGGAGCGGTCTGCGACGTGTGGCTCGCCATGGCCAGCCGTTTGCGCTCACGGTCTTCCTCGGAGAGGGGCAGCACGAGCGCGTCGTTCCAAGGGATGTCGTCGCCCGCGACATCCGACCAGAGCCAGCCCCAGATCGGATAGGCCGCGGCGCGCAGTCCGTGCCGCTCGGCAACGTGCGCGCTGGCTGCCGCAACCGCCGCGTGGTCGGGGTGGCGGTCGCCGAGCCACGGGCTCAGGATGACGGCGTCGGCAGTGGCGTGAACTCCGGCGTCGGCAGGGGCGCGAGAATCGGCGTCGGCGTCAGCGTCAGCGTCAGCGTCGACCGCGGCGTCAGCAGCCGCAGTTGAGCCGAGAACGTCGGTCACGACGTCCCCGATGAGCGTGGCCAGGTCGGCACTCTCGGCGAGCGCACCATCCGGCAACCCGAGGAAATGTCTGCGCGAGCCGGGGGCGACGATATCGAGCGCCTGACCGACCTCGTCCCGACGCCAGGCCGCCAGGGCCTCGGGCGTCGTCGTGGGCGAATCCGGATGCGACGCCTCGCCGTCACTGGCGATGATCACGGTGACGGGGATGCCGCGGGCGCTCGCCTGCGCCATAACCCCACCCGCGCCCAACGTCTCGTCATCGGGATGTGCCGCGGTCACGAAGAGGTGCGTGACACCGTCGAGCGACCACGCCGGAGTGTGCCGCCAGGGCGAGGCGTCGAGCCAGGCGCTTTCGGGCGTGCCGGCGTCGAGATGAGTGAAGGTCACCAGTCGGCCCCTCCCGCGAGCACGGCACGGCCGATGGCGGCTTCGTCCCGTTCGGCGTGATGTTGGCGCACGTAGAGCGAGAGGTCGGCGACGCGGCGGGCGTGTCGGGCATCGAGGGCGAGAGGCGCGGGCCCCAGGGCACGAGCCACCTCGCTCAACACGAGCTCCACGACATCCGCGATGATCATTCGGGTTCGGCCGGCCAAGAGCTGGGGGTCGGATGCCGCGAGCCCCGCCCGCGCATCGACGAGTTCTGCCGCATCCCGCAGCGCCAGGCGTCCCGTCGTGAGCGCGGATTCGAGCCGACCCACGTGCATGAGGCCGATCTGGTCGGGTTCGCGACGGCGGGCTGCCTCGAGCACGGCCCGGGCCACGCCCACCGCTCCCCCGAACCAGCACGCGGCCACGCCGATGCCGCCCCACGCGAAACCGGGGCGGCGCAGATACCACCCGGCGTCACCGACGGCAGCAGCGGGGACGTCGTCGAATTCGACGGGGCCGGATGCGACATCCGCGAGCCCGACTGCGTGCCACGCGCCACTCTGCACGCTGACCCCGCCGCGCGTCAGGGGGACGGCGAAGAGACCCCGATCACCCGACGGCAACCAGGCCGTGACGAGGGCATGCGAGAGACGATCGGCCAGGGAGCACCACGGCTTCGTGCCGGAGAGACGCCATCCACCCTGCCCATCGGGTGTCGCCTCGAGTTTCACGCCGGGGCCCTCTGCAGCGAAGACCCCCCAGGTCGCCTCGGCGGGGGCGAATCCTTCCGGCACGTCAATGCCGGCGGCACGCGCCTCGGCGAGAATGCCCAGCGCGTCGATATGCGGTTCGACAACCCGAGCCGTCGTCACATCCGCGGCGGCCAGAGTGGCGAGCGCCTCCCAGAGCGCGAGCGTGCCGCCATCCCCCGGTATCGGCATTTCGTTGCCGACCTCGCGGGCCAGATCGAGCGACGCCGACACATCGCCGGCGGCATCATCCGCGGCGCAAGCCAGGTCATCGAGGGCAGGGGATGCTCCGGAAGCATCCGCCGCAGCGGCAAGGGGGTTGTCGCCCGGACGCCCGAGCGAAACAATCGAGGTAGCGCGTGACGCATGCATCGGTATGGATTCTCGCAATCTTCCTTCCGATCTTCGCATCCCCGACGCACAGCCTGTGACCGTTGACAGAATGCGCACGACCCCCGAAGGAGCCCCATGGACAAGGATGCCGCCGAGAAGCGACACGACCAGCTGACCACCGCGCCGAACGCCGTCGAATCGGATGCCGACCCCCGCATCGATGTGACCGAGGAGCCCGGTAAGCCCACGCGCATCGACATCCGCGACGATGCCGCGGTTCGTCCCGGTGAGAGCGACGAGACGAACGACGACGCGGACGCCGACCGGTAGCCCCCGAACGCTCGTCTAGGGGCGCGGCGGGCGGACGGTAACTCCAGACATCCGCTCGCGCAACCCGGTGTTGTTCGGCATCGGACGCGCGTAGACAAGAGGCTATGAAAGCTCTCACCTGGCAAGCAAACAAGAAAGTCGCCGTCACCGATGTGGCCGACCCCCGGATCGAAGAGCCCACCGATGTGGTCATCCGCGTCACGTCGGCCGCCATCTGTGGATCGGATCTGCACCTCTACGACGTGCTCGGACCGTTCCTCCACAAGGACGACGTACTCGGCCACGAAACCATGGGTGTCGTCGAAGAGGTGGGTTCCGGCGTATCGAACCTGTCCGTCGGCGACCGCATCGTCGTGCCGTTCGTGATCGCGTGCGGACACTGTTACATGTGTCAGAAGGGTCTCACCACCCAGTGCGAGACGACCCAGAACACCGACACCGAGACGGGCGCCGACCTCTACGGCTACACCGACCTCTACGGTCGCGTACCCGGCGGCCAGGCCGAACGCCTGCGCGTGCGTCTCGCCGACTTCAACGCCATCAAGGTGGGCCACGACCTGCCCGATGAGCGCTACCTCTTCTTGAGCGACATCCTCCCGACCGCCTGGCAGGGCGTGAAGTACGCCGACCTGCCCGAGGGCGGTGTGCTCGCGGTGATCGGCCTCGGACCCGTCGGCCAGTTCGCCGCCCGCATCGGTCGACACCTCGGCCACCGCGTCATCGCCGTCGACCCCGTGCCCGAGCGCCGGCTCATGGCCGAGCGTTATGGCGTCGAGACCCTCGATCTCACGGATGACGTGCTCGACAAGCTGCGCGAGCTGACCGATGGCCGCGGACCGGACTCGGTCGTCGACGCCGTCGGCATGGAGGCGCACGGAAACCCCGTCGCCGCCTTCGCCCAGAACGCCGCCGGCATCCTGCCCGACAAGATCGCGCAGAAGGTCATGACCACCGCGGGTGTCGACCGTCTGGGCGCCCTCAACCTCGCGCTCGACGCCGTGCGCCGCGGCGGAACGGTCTCGCTCAGTGGTGTCTATGCCGGCGTCGCCGACCCGATGCCGCTCATGAACATGTTCGACAAGCAGATCGCCCTGCGCATGGGTCAGTGCAACGTGCAGGCGTGGATCGACGACCTCCTGCCCCTCGTCGAAGACCCGGCCGACCCGCTGGGTGTCGAGGACCTCGTCACCCACCGCGTGCCGCTCGATCGCGCCGCCGAGATGTACGACACCTTCAAAGAGAAGAAGGATGGCTGCATCAAGGTCGTGCTGAAACCGCAGACCGCCGCGGCCTGATTCGGGTTTTTTCGACGGTTTTCGACCCTTTTCGGCCGTTTTCGACCCGTCGAACGGGCGAGCGCCGGCATCACCCATCATGGGGATGTCGGCGCTTTCTCGTTCCCGGCCCGGCCCGGGTTCGCGTCATGCAACGCAACACACGACCTGCGCGGCGGCCGTTCTGCCAGACTGACCGGCACCTTCCGGGTGTGTGTGCGCGCCCGGCATCACCACGATTCACCGACCGATCGAGGCACCATGGCACCCACATCGAAACTCCTGCAGAAGCTGGCCGACGGCCCCGTCGTCGTCGCCGAGGGATACCTCTTCGAGCTCGAGCGCCGCGGCTATGTGCAGGCGGGCGCCTATGTGCCCGAGGTGGTGCTCGAGCACCCCGAGAAGGTGGCCGAGCTGCACCGCGAATTCGTGCGCGCGGGGTCGGATGTGGTCGAGGCGTTCACCTACTACGGTCACCGCGAGAAGATGCGCGTCATCGGCAAGGAACACCTGCTCGAGCCGCTCAACCGCGACGCCCTGCGCATCGCCACCGCCATCGCCGCCGAGACGGGTACGATCGCGGCCGGCAACATCTGCAACACGAACCTCTATGTCGGCGGCGACGACGCCGAAGATCGCTTCATCCGCGCCATCTTCGACGAGCAGATCGGCTGGGCCGCCGACGCGGGCGTCGACTACATCGTGGCCGAGACCATGGCTTATGCGGGCGAGGCCCTCATCGCCACGAAGGCGATCGTAGATGCCGGGCTCACGGCCGTGGTCACACTCGCGCCCCACCAGACCGATCTCACGCGCGAGGGCTGGTCGTTCGCCGATGCCGCGCGCCGCATCGAAGACGCGGGCGCGAGCGTCATCGGGCTCAACTGCCACCGCGGGCTGTGGACGATCATGCCGCTCATCGAAGAGATCCGTGGCGCCGTGTCGGTGCCCGTCGCGGCGCTGCCCGTGCCCTACCGCACGACCGACGAGCACAAGACGTTCCAAGCCCTCGAAGACCCGCTGGCCGCGGCCGCCGGAAACGGGCGCGCGTTCCCCACCGCGCTCGACCCCTTCACCGTCAACCGCTACGAGGTCGCCGACTGGGGTCGCGCCGCGGTGGCCGCCGGGGTCGACTACGTCGGGCTCTGTTGCGGCGCCGGGCCGCACCACATCCGTGCGCTGGCCGAATCGATCGGTCGCACGCCCGAAGGAAGCGCCATGAGCGCCGATATGACCAAGCACGCCCTATTCGGCGACTACGAGGGAATCAAGGCCGAGAACCAGGCGCACGCGACGCGCATGTAGCGGCGTGAGCGGCGTGCTTCAGCGGCGGCCGGTGCGAAAGAGTGGGGCGAACGGTAGGGCCAGGAGCGCCCCGACAATCGCGCCGGTACCGTTCGCGAGCAGGTCCCTCGGGTCACTGACCCGCGACGGCACGAACTCCTGCACCCATTCGATGCCCACGCTCAGCGCGAGACCCGCGAGGGCGGCGAGCCAAAAACCGCGCGCACCGAAGAGGAGAACGGCGAAGACCCCGAGCGGCGCGAACATGAGCACGTTGAGCGCGAACTCGGCGTCGGCGCTCGTGAAACCGGCCGGCAGGGGCAGGCTGCCGATGATGTTGAACGCACGCCCCGACAGCTGGCTCACGGCATCCCCGTGACCCGCTGGCGTGAGCGTGATGAACCCGACCACCGCCAGGTAGATCACGGCCAAGATGGCGACCACACCGCGGGCGACACGTTTGCCGCGGGAACGGCCGGCTGTTCGCTGAGGATCGCCCGCTGTCGGTCGCGGTCCTGCTGGGGAAGTCGCAATCCGACGCCCGGATGCGCCCTGCGGCACGCCTCGAGCGGGCGTGTGCGACGGCGACGTGTAGGCGAGGGTTCCGGTGTGGGTCATGTTTCTACGCTAAGAAATCCGGCCGGTGAGCGGACCGGTCGCAGGGTCCATCCGGATCGTTCGAGCGGACCATTCGATGGGGCCGCACAGCGGGGGCTCAGGATGTCGGCGATGCCAGACTGGGCGCATGACGATCGAATTGGTGACGTTCCCCGCCGAGGAGCTGCCGGCATGGCTTGAGAACCAGCGTGCGGAGTATCGCGCGCACCGCATCGCGGCGGGAGACGACGAAGAGGCCGCCACTCGCCGCGCGGATGAGTCGCAGGCGACCTACTTCGCCGGCGGCCGGCCTGCCGCGGGCCACGAGGTTTTCTCGGTGCATCAGAACGGTGAACGCGTCGGGGTGCTGTGGGTCGGGCCGCACCCCGACGGTCTCGACGGCGTCGCCTGGGTGTGGGACATCGAGATCGATGCGGTGCAGCGCGGCAAGGGATTCGGTCGCGCCACCATGCGCGCAGCCGAGGAGTGGGCGCGCGACGCCGGTTATGAGTCGTTGGCCCTCAACGTTTTCGGCTTCAACACCGTGGCGCGCTCCCTCTATGAGTCCATGGGCTTCGAGACCACGTCGCTACAGATGCGCAAGGCGCTCTAGAAGCGCTGCAGCTGCGCCGGCTCGGTCCACTCGGTCGCGAAGTCGGCACCCGTGTGCAGCAGCACGACAGATTCGCCACGGTCGACCTTGGCGAGCGCGAACGCCGAAACGGAAAGCGACGCCAACAACCGCGCGCGAGCCACGGACGTCGAATCGGCCGCGCGGCCGGCGTGCGCCTGAAGAACCCGAGCGGCAGCGACCTGCGGCCCGCCAGCCTGCACCTCGCGAGCCTGCGCCTCGTCGACCTGGGCCGCGCCAGCCTGGGCCTCACCAGCTTGCACCTCGTCGACCCGTGGGCCGCCGGCGCGCTCGAGGGCCGCCGTGAAGGCGCCGACGAGCTCGGCGTGATAGTCGGCGACGACCTGGCGGACCGTCTCGTCTTGGCCCGCTATGCCGGGCGCAGCCGTGACGAGCAGGCAGCCCTGGCGCGGCGAATCGGCAGGCAGGCCGGCCACCGTCTCGGCCAGTGCGGTGAAGTAGCGGATGAGGGCATCGGCGGCGGCGCTCGGCGAATTCGACGGGTCGAGCAGGGGTGCGATGCGCGGGCGGATGATGGTCTCGAGGTAGTTCTCGACGGCCGCGTCGAACAGGCCGCGTTTGCTGCCGAAGGCGTTGTAGATGCTCGAGCGGTTGAGGCCCGTTGCCCGCTCGAGGTCGGTGAGGGACACGGCCTCGTAGCCGAGCTGCCAAAAGAGATCGCGGGCGGCCTCGACGGCGTGAACCGTGTCGAAGACTTGTTGCCGGCCCATGCCGCCTCATTTCTCGCTCTTGCTTTTTTGTACCGATCGGTTCACTATCGTACTAGCGGTTCACGCCGCACACCACCCCCGTAGCGAAGGAATACCGATGGCTTCACCCCGCACATCCACCCAGATCCAGCTCGTCCGCCGCCCGAGCGGCTGGCCGACGACCGACGATGTGCGCACCGTCACCGTCGAGCTGCCCGACCTCGAAGACGGCCAGGTGCGCGTCGCAAACGAATTCCTCTCGGTCGACCCCTACATGCGCGGCCGCATGAACGACGTCAAGTCCTACACCCCGCCCTACGCCCTCGGCGAGACCATGACGGGCGGCGCGGTCGGCCGCGTCGTCGAGTCCCGATCGGACGATGTGCCCGTGGGCGCCGTCGTGGTGCACCAGGAGGGCTGGCGCGACCTGACACAGGGCGATGCCGCCGGCTTCCGCGTCGTCGAAGAGATCCCCGGCGTGCCCAACTCCGCCTACCTGAGCGTGCTCGGCATGACGGCCTTCACGGCATTCGTCGGCCTGAAGGAGATCGCCCAGCTCGCGCAGGGGGACGCCGTCTTCGTGTCGGGCGCTGCCGGCGCCGTGGGTTCCATGGTGGGTCAGATCGCCCGCCTCACGGGCGCGTCGCGCGTTATCGGCTCGGCCGGTTCGGCCGAGAAGGTCGCCCTGCTCACCGAGAAGTACGGCTTCGATGCGGCCTTCAACTACAAAGACGCCCCCGTGGCCGAGCAGCTGTCAGAAGCAGCACCGCAGGGCATCGACGTCTACTTCGACAACGTCGGCGGCGAGCACCTCGAGGCCGCTCTCGGCGCCTTCAATGACGGCGGCCGCGGCGCGCTGTGCGGCGCCATTGCCGACTACAACAGCACCGAGACGCCCGTCGGTCCCAAAAACATGGCCAACATCGTCACGCGCGGCCTCACCCTCAAGGGCTTCACGGTCGGCAACTACACGCGCCACTTCCCCGAGTTCATCTCCCAGATGAGCACCTGGCTGCAGAACGGCGACGTCGTTTTCGACGAGACCGTCGTCGACGGCATCGAGAACACCTTCGACGCCTTCCTGCAGCTGATGCAGGGCGCCAACACGGGCAAGATGGTCGTCCGCGTGGCGGCACCCCAGGCCTAAGCCGAAGAGCCGCCTCAACCAGAGGCGATTCCACACAAGCGGCCCCGGCGCGTGAGCACCGGGGCCGTAAATCGTGATCCCACACCGCGGCACCGCGGGCTTTCGCTTGCGGCCCAGCGCTCGGCAGAACCGCACAACCGCACAACCGCAGAGCCGCAGAGCCGCAGAGCGACGGGCCCGCAGAGCGGCCGGGCGCCGCGAACGCTTAGAGCGCCGCGCGCAGGCCGTCGATCAGCGGCGTCGTCGGGTGGCCGATCAGGCGGCTGAGGTCGCCCGAGGTCTCGCCGAGCAAACCGTCGCGCGTGTTGGCGTCCAGCGCCACGACGAAGCCCGCGGTGCCCTCATCCAACCCGGAATCCTTGAGAATGGCGAGGTGCTCTTCCGACGAAACGGACTTCAGTTCGACCGGCTTGCCGAGGATCTCGGCGAACGTGTCAGCCAGCTGCTGCTGGTTCCAGGCGACATCCCCGCTCAATTCATACACCGCACCGGCGTGACCGTCCTCGGCGACCACGACCGCAGCCGCCTCGGCGTAGTCGGTGCGAGACGCACTCGAGACCAGACCGTCGCCGGCGCTCGTGAGCAGAACGCCCGTGACATCCGCCTGCTGCAGCGCGCCGACGTAGTTCTCGGTGTACCAGCCGTTGCGCAGGATCGTCGCCGGGATTCCGGAGGCGCGAATGAGCTCCTCGGTCGCCTTGTGCTCGGGCGCCAGGACGAGATCCGACGTGTCCGCCTTCGGCGCACTGGTGTAGACGAGGTGCGTGACGCCGGCCGCAACGGCCGCGTCGATCGCGTTGCGGTGCTGCTCGACACGCTGACCCACTTCGCTGCCCGACACGAGGATGAGCGTGTCGGCGCCCGTGAGCGCCTCGGTCAGGGTGTCGGGGCGCGTGTAGTCGACGACGGCCGTGCGCACACCGGAGTCGGCGAGCGCCTGCAGCTTCTCGGGGCTGCGACCCCCGGCAACGATGTCCGCGGGCGCGACGCCGCGCGCGACGAGGTGTTCGACGATGGATTTTCCGAGGTGTCCGGTTGCTCCGGTAACGACGATGGTCATGATGTCCTTTCCCGGCCCCCGTGCGGAAGCCTCTGAGTGCTACAACCGAGGCTAGGCCAGAAGCTTCCCAACCGCATGTACCCACTTTTTGGTAAGTTGGTTTGCATGAGCGAAAACGACGTCCGCGAGCGCATCCGACAAACCGTGTGGCCCGACTCCCCCGTTGGCGGCATGACGGCCGAACAGCAGCTGCTGGGCAACGTTTTCGACGCGCAATGCCCGAGCCGCGCCATCCTCGACCACGTCACCAGCAAGTGGGGCGTGCTCGTGCTCGTCGCCCTCGAAGCCGAATCGCTGCGCTGGGGCGAGCTGCGGCGATCCATCGACGGCATCAGCGAGAAGATGCTCGCGCAGACACTCAAGCTGCTCGAGGCCGACGGGTTCGTGCACCGCGCGGCCCAGCCCGTCATCCCGCCGCGCGTCGATTACAGCCTCACGCCGCTCGGCCACGAACTCGCCGCCCACCTCGTGCCCCTGCTGCGTTGGGTGGGCACCAATGTGGGCCGCGTCGTCGAGCACCAGTCGCAGGGCGCGGCATGAGCGGTTTCGACATCCGCCCCGCCACGGCGGCCGACTGGCCCGCCATCTGGCCGATCTTCCGCGACATCGTCGAGGCCGGCGAAACCTACGCCCTGCCCGAGGGCCTGACCTCAGACGACGCGCGAGAGCTGTGGATGATCGAGCAGCCCGGCATCGTGGTCGTCGCGGTCTCCACGCACCCCGACGATCGCGACGCCGTCCTCGGCACGGCCAAGGTGTTGCCGAACCGGCCCGGACGGGGCGCGCACGTAGCCACCGCCAGTTTCATGGTCGACCCCGCGCAGCACGGCCGCGGTGTAGGCCGCGCGCTCGGCGAATGGGCGATTGCCTGGGCCACGGATGCCGGCTACCGCGCCATGCAGTTCAACGCGGTCGTCGAGAGCAACACGCCGGCCGTCGCACTCTGGCAGAAACTGGGTTTCGAGATCATCGGCACCGTGCCAGCGGCCTACGACCACCGCAGGCTCGGTCCGGTCGGCCTGCACGTCATGCATCGACCCCTCTGAGCGTCGGTGGTTCGCGCTAGTCTCGCCTCAACGATCCGAGTGAGGCCAGCATGAACAATCCCCGACCACCCGCTGATTCGCATGACCTCATCCACGTTCGTGGTGCGCGAGAGAACAACCTGCAGAACGTGTCGCTCGACATCCCGAAGCGTCGCCTCACGGTGTTCACGGGTGTCTCGGGTTCGGGCAAGTCGAGCCTCGTTTTCGGCACCATCGCGGCCGAATCGCAGCGACTCATCAACGAGACCTATTCGGCCTTTCTGCAATCATTCATGCCGAGCCTCGGCCGTCCCGATGTCGACGCGCTGCAGAACCTGAGCGCCGCCATCATCGTCGACCAGGAGCGCATGGGGGCCAACTCCCGCTCGACGCTCGGCACGGCGACCGACGTCAACGCCATGCTGCGCATCGTCTTCTCGCGTCTCGGGCAGCCGCACATCGGGCCGTCCTTCCGTTTCGGGTTCAACACCCCCGAGGGCATGTGCCTGCGCTGCGAGGGCCTCGGGCACGTCACCGACATCGACCTCGACGAACTCTTCGACAGCACCAAGAGCTTGAGCGAGGGCGCCATCACCATTCCGGGCTACAGCGCCGATGGATGGATGGTGCGCACGTTCGCCGAATCGGGCATCGTCCCGGGCGACGTGCCCATCGGCCGCTTCACCGAGCAACAGCGGCAGGACTTCCTCTACAAGGAGCCCGTCAAGGTCGCGATCAATGGCATGAACCTCACCTACGAGGGGCTCGTTCCGAAGGTGCAGAGAAGCATCCTGTCGAAGGACAAAGACGCGGTCCAGCCCCACGTGCGCGCCTTCATCGACCGCGCCGTCACCTTTCAGACCTGCCCCGACTGCGATGGCACCCGGCTCAACGAGGCCGCACGGTCATCCCTGATCGAGGGCAAGAGCATCGCCGATTGCTCGCGCATGCAGATCAGCGATCTCGCCGCGTTCGTGCGCACCATCGTCGACGACGAGGTGGCCCCGCTGATCTCCACCCTGCAGCAGACGCTCGACTCCTTGGTCGAGATCGGCCTGGGCTATCTGAGCCTCGATCGCACCGCGGCATCCCTGTCGGGTGGCGAGGCCCAGCGCGTGAAGATGGTCAGGCATCTGGGGTCGAGCCTCACCGACGTCAGCTACATCTTCGACGAGCCCACCGTGGGCCTGCACCCGCACGACATCGAGCGCATGAACGCGCTTCTCCTGCGGCTGCGCGACAAGGGCAACACGGTTCTCGTCGTCGAGCACAAACCCGAGACCATCGCCATCGCCGACCACGTCGTCGACCTGGGGCCGCGCGCCGGCATCAACGGCGGGCGCATCCAGTTCGAGGGCACCGTCGACGAACTGCGGGCGAGCGACACCCTCACCGGGCGGCACCTCGGCGACCGCGTGCAGCTGCGCGAGAAGCCTCGGCAGCGCACCGGCGTTCTCGAGATTCGTGGAGCGACGAGGCACAACCTGAAGAACGTCGACGTCGACATCCCACTCGGCGTGTTGACGGTCGTCACGGGGGTCGCGGGTTCGGGCAAGAGTTCCCTCATCCACGGCTCCATCCCGCGCGGCACCGAGGTGGTGACCGTCGACCAGGCGCCCATCAAGGGTTCGCGCCGCAGCAACCCGGCCACCTACACGGGCCTGCTCGATCCGATCCGCACGGCTTTCGCCAAGGCGAACGGCGTGAAGCCCGCGCTCTTCAGCGCGAACTCGGCGGGGGCCTGCCCGAACTGCAACGGCAACGGCGTCATCTACACCGACCTGGCCATGATGGCCGGCGTGGCCACGGTGTGCGAGATGTGCGAGGGCAAGCGGTTCCAGGCGTCGGTGCTCGAATACACGCTCGACGGCAAGAACATCGCCGAGGTCCTGGGCATGTCGGTGGCCGAGGCTCTCGACTACTTCGGCCCGGGCCCGGCGCGCGCCATCCTGCAACGCCTTTCCGATGTGGGGCTCGGATATCTCGGGCTCGGCCAGCCGCTCACGACACTGTCCGGCGGCGAGCGTCAACGCCTGAAGCTGGCCATTCACATGGCCGACAAGGGCGGCATCTACGTGCTCGACGAGCCGACCACCGGTTTGCACCTCGCCGACGTCGAACACATGCTGGGGCTGTTCGACCGCCTCGTCGACAGCGGCAAGACCGTCATCGTCATCGAGCACCACCAGGCCGTCATGGCACACGCCGACTGGATCATCGACATCGGGCCCGGTGCCGGGCACGACGGCGGGCGCATCGTGTTCGAGGGAACGCCCGCCGACATCGTCGCCGATGCGTCGACGCTCACGGGTCAGCACCTCAAGGTCTACGTCGGCGCCTGACCGCCCGCGACTGCGGGCCCGATGACGGTGCCGTCGGCACGCGTCGACGGCCGCGCGGGTGTGGGCAGCCCCGACAGCCGGCCGCCCCTGCGGTCATTCTTTGTCGTTCTTCCCTTTCCCCGAGTTCCCGTTCCCCGAGTTCCCGTTCCCCGAGTTCCCGTTCCCCGAATCACCCTTTCCGGGTGTGTTGCTCTCGACACCCGCACCACCGTCGTCAATCGGCGTCTCGACCGTCTTCGGCACCGTCTCGACAGGCACCGGGGCGGGATCGGTCACGCCCGGCTCCGTCGGCTCGGGTGTGGGCGTCGTCTGCGCGGCGATCAGAGCCGTCAGGTCGGCGCGGACCACGTCGATGGCCGCCTGGATCTCGACAGAACGGTCCGCCGCGACATCCCCGGCCTCGACGTATTCGGTGAGGCGCGCCTGCACGACATCCAAGCTGGCGGCCGCGCCCGCATAGTCGCCGGATGCCGCACGCTCAGCCGTTTGCACGACCGACGCGTCGAGCTTCTCGGTCGCCGCATCGGACGGATCCGTTGGTGCGCAGCCCGACAGCAGCACCGACCCGGCGAGCGCGAGCACCACGGCACTTGCCGCCGCGAATGCGCGACGCCGAACCGCGCGGTTTCGGCCCGCGACCCCGTTCACCACAGGAACCCTCACTGGTTCACCTCGTCTCGCAGCTGCTGCAGATGCACGCCCAGCGGCCCGGTGACCTCGGGCAGGGGCGTCTGATCGGGGGTCGATCCGTTCGTCGAAGCCACGGCTATGGCAATCGCGATGGCCGCGAGCAGCAGCACGGCGAACACCACGATGATGACAACCGCCCGGCGGCCCGTGCGCTTCTTCTGCACGCCGGCGCCCTTCGAACCCTCGGGACGCCCAGAATCGGGCGCGACGACGGGCGCCACAACGGTAGGTGTGTCGTCGTCCGGGTGACCCGTCAGAGCCTGCGCCGTGGTCGGCGCATCAGCTGAGGCACCGACAGCACTGCCCGACGCATCCGCCCCGAACGCCGAAGCGGGTGCGGGTGCGGGTGCGGGTGCGGGTGCGGGTGCGGGTGCGGGTGCGGGTGCGGGTGCGGGTGCGGGTGCGGCCACGGTAGACATCGCGGTCATATCCGGCGCGTCATCGTGAGCCGGCTGCGTACCCGTCGTCGAGAACTCGTGGATGGTGCGCGCCACGGCCAAGGCATCCGGTCGCTGATCGGGGTCGCGGTCGGTCATCGCGACGAGGAGTGCGGCCCAATCGGCGCCCACACTTTCGGGCACGACCGGATCGCGCAGCAGGCGCGCGGTCGCGGCCTCGATCATCGACCCCGGGAACGCCCGCACCCCCGTGAGCGACTCGAGCAAGACGAGCCCCAGAGAATAGACATCGCTCGCAGGCGTCGGCGGCTCACCCTTCGCCTGCTCGGGGCTGAGGTAGGCGGCGGTGCCCACGAGCGTGCCCGGCATGGTGAGCCGCGTCGAATCGACCACATAGGCGATGCCGAAGTCGGCGAGCTTCACGCGGAACGTGCGATCGGGCGAGGTCGAATCTTCGAGCAGCACGTTCGACGGTTTGAGATCGCGGTGCACGATGCCCGCGGCATGCACGACATGCAGGGCCTCGGCCAGGTCGGCACCCATGCGAGCGACTTCACGGCGATCGAGCGGCCCGGCATCGAGAAGTTGCGACAGCGTCGGCCCCTCGACCAGTTCCATGGCCATGAAGGCGGGTTCACCGTCGAGCGCCGACCCGTCGCTGGCGTCGTAGAGCGTCACGAGTGCGTGGTGTTTGAGCGAGGCGAGCAAGCGGATCTCGGATGTCTTACGACCCTCGTCCTTCGCCGACTCGCCGGTTGCGGCAAAGAGTTTGAGCGCGACCGTGCGGCCGAGCGACAGGTCCTGCGCCCGATAGACGGCCGCCATGCCGCCGCGGCCGATGAGCGTATCGACGCGGTAGCGCCCGGCCACAACCTCGTTGTCACCGGCACCGTCGCCGGCGGCTCGGGGAGGCCGCGCAGAGTCGAGGGTCATTCGCTTCTCCATCCGGCGTGTCGGGGGTGCCGGTCCGATGCCTTCAGAGAGAACGCACCGGGGACTCGATGTTAGTGCGCGCCGGTCCCGCACGACTACCGGTTGCGCCGAATCGAAAAATCAGAGTGGTCCTAAAACCCCCGACCAGAGCGCTATCTCAAAATATTCTGAGCCGACTTGAACCAACTTTTTCGTCGTGGTATCTCTATATCTGCCGGGTCACCCGGACCCGGTTCACACCGAGAGGAGAGTCACTCATTATGGCAATGTCTTTCGATCCTTTCAGCCAGCTCGACCGCTTCGCCGCGAGCGTTCTCGACGCCAAGGCGTCGCCGCGCTTCATGCCCGTCGACCTGCACCGCAACGGTGATCACTACGTGGTGAACGCCGACTTGCCGGGCGTCGACCCGGGCTCCGTCGATGTCGACGTGGACGGTCAGGTGCTGACCATCCGTGCCGAACGCACGGCGCCCGAGACATCCGGCGTCACGTGGTTGTCGCGTGAGCGGCCCTACGGCTCCTACCTGCGCCAGTTCAGCCTGGGCGAGGGCGTCGATGTCGAACGCATCACGGCGAGCTACGAGAACGGTGTGCTCAGCATCCTGATCCCGGTGAGCGAGCGGGCCAAGCCCCGCAAGATCCAGATCACTGAGAAGAGCCCGAACACCGAGCAGCCGCGGCTCAACGCCACGCCATCGGCGATGGCATCGTCGAGCTAACCGTCGCCGAGCCGCCCGCCGCGGCACCTGCTGCGGTTGCGGCATCAACCTCTGCTCTGCCGAAAAAGGGCGGGTCACCCGAAGGTGGCCCGCCCTTCGCGTGTGATTAAGCCCGCGCTCTTCGCCTGCCGTGCACGTCGGGGCTCCGCGTCAGTCGGCGGGGAGGGCCGCGATCGGGCTCGAATCGAGGCGGGCAAGAATGTCGGCGGCGTCGTCGTAGACCTCGACGGCACCCGCTTCGCGCAGTTCGGCCGAACCGATACCGCCCGAGCGCACGCCGATCGTCGAGACGCCGGCCTTCGCGGCCGCCTCGACATCCCACACTGTGTCGCCGACGAAGACGGCGTGATCGGCGTCGACCCCGGCGCGCTCGAGGGCGACCTGCACGATGTCGGGTCGCGGCTTGGCGGTCTCCACATCCTCTGACGACGTCACGGCGAACAACTGGTCCTCCACGTCGAGGATCTTTCGCAGCATCTTCAGCTCGTCCTCGGGCGCCGATGTAGCGAGCACGACGCGGATCCCGCGTTCTGCGACCGCCCGGATCAAGTCGCGCGCACCCGACAGGGGCTCGAGTCGCTCGGCAAGCTGCGTGTAATAGAGCGAGTGCAGATCGGATGCCTTCTCCGCCGTCTCGTCATCCACTCCGGGCAGGATCGCCTCCATCAGAAGTGAAGAGTCCTTGCCGATGGCGGCGTGAATCCGCCACGAGTCGACCGATCGCCCCACCCCGTCGACGGCCTTCTCCCACGCTTGGACGTGCAGATAGTTCGAGTCGACGAGGGTTCCGTCGATGTCGAAGAGGACGGCGTTGGGCGAGGTGGACATGAAGCTCCTTCTATCGGTGCGTGTCACGACGAGTCGTATCGCGTGACGCCGGCCCGCTCGTGACGGGATCGGCGCCGCAAACGGCCACTATAGGTGGGCTCGTTCGCCGCGCGCTATCCCCTTCCCTCGTTGTGGAGCCGGCCCTACCGGGCGACCCTTGCCGCGCCTGTTTTGTGTCGCTACATTGAAGGCACCCACCATCCATCGAGGGAGTGTCCGTGCCGAGTCCGTTCCGAATCGACCCCGCATCGGCGACGGCGCCGTTCGAACAGCTGCGCATGCAGGTCATCTCGGGGGTCAAGGACGGGACGCTCGTTCCGGGCACGAAGCTGCCGACGGTACGCAAGCTTGCCGACGAGCTGAATCTCGCACCCAATACCATCGCGCGCGCCTACCGCGAGCTCGAGCACGACGACGTGATCGAGACGCGTGGGCGCAACGGCACATTCGTCTCGGCTACCGGCGACGCCGACCAGAGACATGCGCAAGAGGCCGCCACCGCCTATGCGGCACGAACCGCGCAGCTGGGCCTCACGACGGCCGAGGCGTTGGCGATTGTGACGGCCGCGCTGCAGAGCTCGCCGCCCCGCGTGCATCCGTGATTTAGACTCATCTCGACCGAGGACGCTTCACGCTTTCGCCGGTCGCAAGATTGACGAACGAAGTAGGGAACCCCCGTGGGAAGAATCATTTACGGCTACGACTCCGCCGAGATCGAGTTCGAGGATCGTCTGCTCGCGCACCTCAAAGTGGCCATCGTGACGAAGTTGCGCCGCGACGAGAAGTTCACGCTGTCGTGGGACCACGGCATCGACGGCGGCGGCGGCCGCAGCACCGTGTGGATTCACCCGTCCATCCCGCTGCAGTTCATCTTCTCGGGCAGCCGGGAAGCCACGCTGAACCGCGACTGGATCGAACAGCTCATGATGTCGGCGAACAGCACGGGCGGCCTGCAGGTCGTCGCCGAACCCCGCGACGGCGCGCCGCACCCCGCCTAGCCTCGCGGCGCTTTCTCTGTGGCCCGTCGGCGGCTTAGCCGATCGGCGCCGCACCGTTCTGTGCGCGGCTCGCGTCTGTGGCGGCGGCGCGGGGGTTGCGGATGCCGAACCACGACACCAGCCCACCGAGCACCAGCATGGCCGCGGTGGCGATCATGGCCCGGTGCAGGCCGTCGAGGTCGAGGCTCTCGCCGATGATGAGCGACGCGCACGCGATGGTGATGAGGCCGGCGATGCGCGACACGGCGTTGTTGACGGCCGAACCGATGCCCGCCTGCGAGTCGGCGATGGCGCCGAGGATGGCGCTCGTCAACGGCGCAACGGTGGCCGAAAGCCCCAGGCCGAAGAGGAGCAGACCCGGCAAGATCTGCGTCCAATAGTTGAGCTCGGGTGAGACGCCGATCAGCAGCAGGAAGCCGACGCCCGCGACGATGGGTCCGACGGTCATGAAGAGGCGCGGCCCGAAGCGACCCGACAGCGCGCCGAAGCGGCTCGACAGGAACAGCATGACGAGCGTCGGCGGCATGAGCGCGAGACCCGTGAGGAACGCCGACACCCCCGCCACCTGCTGCAGGTAGATGGCGACGATGAAGAAGCCGAACGACAGCGCCCCATAGATGAACAGCGTGGCGATGTTGCCGGCCGAGAAGTTGCGCGAACCGAAGAGGCCGAGGGGCATCATGGGGGCCGGTGCGCGACGCTCCCAGGCGATGAAGGCCGCCAGGCACGCGAGGCCCAGCACGAGGGGCACCCAGACCACGGGGCTCGACCATCCCAAGCGGCCCTGCTCGATGAGGGCGAAGACGGGACCCGCCAAACCGAGCGCACCCAAGACGGCGCCCACCCAGTCGATGCGGGCCGGATGCTCGGGCCGACCCTGGCCGCGCAGCCGGTGCAACAGCACGAGTGTGAACGCGATGGGCAGAACGTTGATGGCGAAGATGAGGCGCCACGAGACGGTATCGATGAGGAAACCGCCGAGCAGCGGGCCGATGATCATGGCCGTTCCGGTCCACGCCGTCCAGCTGCCGATCGCCTTCGCCTGCGGCACGCCGTGGAACGTCGAGATGATGAGGGCGAGCGAACTCGGCACGAGCAGAGCCCCGGCTGCCCCCTGAGCGGCACGCGCGCCGATCAGGATCTCGGCGGTCGGGGCGATCGCGCAGAGCACCGATGTGACACCGAACCCCACGAGCCCGACGCTCATCACGCGCACGCGCCCGAAAGCATCCGACAACGAACCCGCCAAGAGGATGAGGGCGCCCAGGGTGAGGAGGTAGGCGTCGACCACCCACTGCTGAGTAGCCAGGCCACCACCCAGATCACGATCGATGGAGGGCAGCGCCACGTTGACGATCGACCCGTCGAGGAACGCCACGAACGACGCGAGAATCGCGATGATGAGCACGCGCCGCTCACGCGTCATGCCGCCAGAAGACGCCCCCGCCGCGTTGGCACCCGCCGCCCCCGCCGCAGACATCACAGCGATCGACTCTCGGATGCCGGGGCGCGTTCTTCACTCATCTGCCCAGTATCCCCCTCCGACGGACGGGACGGGGCGTCGACCGCGGGGCTGTGGACAACTCAGCCCCGCGCCGCCTGTTTAGAGCACGTCCTCCGACCACGCGTCGGCGTTGCCGAAACGGTGAGCCGTGATGGTGATCGACTGTTCGCGCAGGAACGGGAGGAGTTCGACGCGTCCCGCCGACGTGACGGCTCCCGAGTAGATCGCGAGGTCGGGGTCGCCATCGACGATCACGGCGAGCGCCCGGTGCAGGGAGGTTCGTTCGGGTTCGGTGCCGACGAGGCGGACGCGCGGGGGGCGCGTGACGGCCGGTTCGCCGGTGACGATCAGCGGGGATGCGGCGGGCGAGGCATCCGCGTCGGCATCCGTTCGGGCGGCGTCTGCCGAAGAAACGGGAGCGGAATCGGCGTTCGCGCCTGCGCCGGTTTCGCCGACCTCGGCCGCCTCGGTCTCGGCTCCGGTCCCGGCCTGGAGCTCGCCGGGACGCGCCTCGGAGTCGCCGTCGTCGTCGAGCGGGATGTCGATCGGCGAGGGCTTGTCGGGTTCGGGGGTCACCTCGGCGACAACGGCAGCCGCGGCACGAACGGCGGCGGCGTTTTCGCCGGCACCCGAATCTGCCCCAGCGGCAGCGGCAGCGGTAGCGGCAGCGGTAGCGGCAGCGCCCGCGCTCGCGCTCGCTCCCAGCTCAGCAGCCGGCGCGAACCGCGCGAGCCACTCGGCATCCGTCTCGACCGCAACCTGCACGCCGATCTCGCCGAGCACACGCCGCACCGACGTGGGGATGCCGAGCGCCAGGCTCAGCGTGAACGCACTGCGCGAACGCATGGCCGCGATGACGACGCGCAGCACGTCGCCCAGCTCGGCGTCGCGCGTCGACCGGATGGACACCGGGACGGGGCGATAGCGCAGCAGGTTACGCTCGATACCGAGGCCCGAGACATCCGTGGTCTCGCCGAAATCGGTGCCCCACACGATGGCGTCGGACAACGCCGAGCGCCGCAACACGTCGAAGGCGCGGTAGTCGAGCGCCGGCTGGGCCGCCTCGATGAGCTGCACGATCTTGGGGTCGAGCCCGCGCAGATGCAGCGTGGTCGACGCCGAACCGCTATCGGGCTGCCACGAGCCGAGCGCCGCGAGATAGTTCGGGCCACCCGCCTTGGCTCCCGCGCCCACGGCAGAACGCTTCCAGCCGCCGAACGGCTGCCGTTGCACGATGGCGCCCGTGATGCCGCGGTTGAGGTAGAGGTTTCCGGCCTCGACGGTCGCCGCCCAGACGCGCAGATCTTCGGGATCTTGCGTGAACAAGCCGGAGGTCAGCCCGTAGTCGACGTCGTTGACGAGCGCGATGGCGTCGTCGAGGTTCTTGGCGGTCATGATGCCGAGCGACGGCCCGAAGAACTCGGTGCGGTGGAAACGTGAGCCGGCGCTCACTCCGGTGCGCACGCCGGGTGACCAGAGCACGCCCGTCTCGTCGAGCTGTTTGGGCTTCACGAGCCACTGCTCGCCCGCATCCAGCTCGGTCAGCGCCCAGAGCAGCTTCTCGGACGGCTGCTCGATGAGCGGCCCCATCTGCGACGCGGGGTCGCTCGGGTAGCCGACGCGCAGGCTCGACACGGCGTCGATGAGCTGGCGGCGGAACCGCTCGCTCTTCGCGACCGAACCCACCAGGATCACGAGCGAGGCGGCCGAACACTTCTGCCCCGCGTGTCCGAAGGCGCTCTTGACGATATCGGCGACGGCCAGGTCGAAGTCGGCACTCGGCGTGACCACGATGGCGTTCTTGCCGCTCGTCTCGGCGAGCAACGACAGGTCGGGCCGCCAAGAGCGGAACAGGGCAGCGGTCTGCCACGCGCCCGTGAGGATGACTCGGTCGACGGCCTCGTGCGCGATCAGACGCTGCCCGAGCTCGGCCTCGTCGACGTCGGCCAGCACGAGCAGGTCGCGCGGAATGCCGGCCTCCCACAGCGCCTCGCACAGCACGGCCGCCGTGCGACGGGCCTGCGGCGCGGGCTTCAAAATGACACCGGCACCGACGGCGAGCGACGCCAGCACCGAACCGGTGGGGATGGCGACCGGGAAGTTCCACGGCGGCGCGACGACGATGAGCCGCGGCGACACGAACCGGGCACCGCGCACGGCGTCGAGCTCGCGAGCCCGCGCGGCGTAGTAGTGCGCGAAGTCGATGGCCTGGGATACCTCGGGGTCGGCTTCGGCGATGGTCTTGCCCGTCTCGGACGCCATCACCTCGAGCAGACGGTCGCGGTTGGCGGCGAGGGCGAGCCCCGCACGGTCGAGGATGGCGGCGCGCACGGCGGCGGGTCGGGCACCCCAGGTGGCCCCGGCATCCCGAGCCTTTTCGACCAGGTCTTCGAGGTGGAAGGCGTCGAGCACGCGCGCGGCCTCGATGGTGTCGCCGCCGATGGTGCTGTCGGGCACCCGGGCGAGCAGGCGCGCGGCCCACTCGCGATTGGCGGGCAACGACGGGTCGGTGTCGAGCGCGTTGACGAAACCGGGGGCGCCCAACTCGGTCTTGGGCAGGCGGATCTCGGTGTCGGTCGTGTAGACGCGCACGGTGTCGAAGGGCGATTCGGTCTGGTGCCGCTTCGACAGGCCGAGAACCTGCTCGGTCATGCCGAGTTCGACCGGCTGATCGCCCGCGGGTTCGCGATACAGGGCGGTCGACGACGCTTTGCCGAGCGCGGGGGCGGCCTCGAGGGTCCACTCGGTCTCGCGGTTCTGGCGGCGGCGCGGCTCGGGCGTGAGCGACACGGTGGCCGCGTCATCCCCGTTCGCGTCGGCTTCGGCCACGGCGGCCAACTGCGCCACGGATGCCTCGAACCGCAACTTCTCGCGCTCGAACAACGTCGCATCGGTGCCGAGTTCGAACACGGCCGACAGGAAGTTCTCGTTCGAGGCGTTCTCTTCGAGCCGGCGGATCAAGTAGGAGATGGCGACGTCGAATTCCTTGGGGTCGACGACGGGCGTGTAGAGCAGCAGTTGCCCGACATCCCGCGCCACGGCCTGCGCCTGGCCGGTCGCCATGCCCAACAGCATCTCGACGTCGACGCGGTCTTGCACCTTGCGCTTCTTGGCGAGCAGGTGCGCCCACGCGATGTCGAAGAGGTTGTGGCCCGCGATGCCGAGCTTCACGGCGGCCGTGCGCTCGCGCGTGAGCGACCAGTCGAGGATGCGCTTGTAGTTCGCGTCGGTGTCCTGCTTGCGATCGAAGGTAGCGAGCGGCCAGCCGTGCATGGTGGCGTCGACGTGTTCCATGGCGAGGTTGGCGCCCTTGACGAGACGCACCTTGATGGGCGCGCCGCCCTCGGCGACCCGGGTGGCCGCCCAGTCCTGCAGCCGCTGCATGGCCGCGAAGGCGTCGGGCAGATAGGCCTGCAGCACGATTCCGGCCTCGAGGGCCTTCAGCTGCGGCTGGTCGAGCAGGCGCTGGAACACCGCGATCGTGAGGTCGAGATCGCGGTACTCCTCCATATCGAGGTTGATGAACTTGGGACCGTCGGGTCCGCCCGCGAGCGCCAATTCGTAGAGGGGGGTCAGGCGTTCGACCACGCGCTCCACGGCGTCGTCGAAGGCCCACATCGAGAGCTGGGCGGCGATCGCCGACACTTTGATCGAGACGTAGTCGACGTCGTCGCGGGCCAGCAGCGTGCGCGTGCCCTCGAGGCGCCGGTCGGCCTCGTGGTCGCCCAGCACAGCCTCGCCCAGCAGGTTCAGGTTGAGCCGCGAGCCGTCCCCGCGCAACCGCGCGATGGCGGGGCCGAGCTTCGCGGGGGTGGCATCGACCACGAGGTGCCCGACCATCTGCCGCAGCATCTTGCGCGCGAGCGGAATGACGACGGGTGGGATGACGGGGGCCAGTGTTCCACCGGCGGCGATCATCGCTCGCAGGGGCACGGGCAAGAATCCGGGTGCGAGCTTCGCCACGCGCTGCAGGTTGTAGCCCGCGACGAACAGATCCTCGGGCCGCATGACGCCGTCGACGAAGCCCACCGCGAAGGCGAGCCCGTTGGGGTCTTTCAGCACCCCCGCCAGGCGTTCGGCCGCGGGATCGGCCGGGGCGTCGGCGGATTCGTCGAGCCACCGCCGTGCGAGGACGATCGCTTCGGCGGTGAGTTGAGCGGCACTCGAATCGGTGCCCGGCGAGGTCTGCGGCATAGTGCAGAGACTACGCCGAGAGCGCCTCACCATCGGGGCGGCACGCCCCGGAATGTCGGGCCTGTCGGCAGGTTTTCGGCTGGGGAGTGTTGCGCCTCTAGAAGACGTACAACTGGCCGAGCACCACGAGCACGATCACGAGCACGGCCACCGCGCCCGCGAGGATCGCCAGCGACCGGCCGTGCAGCTTGGCCACCCCGAAACCGACGACGAAAGGCAGCGCCGCGAACAGCAGCGTGAGCAGCCACCAGAACGCCGAGAACCCGCCGCGCGAGGCGTCGGCGAGCTCGCCGCCGAAGAGCCGCTGGCTGAAGGGGTGCGTGGCGAAGGCGAACGAGGCCGAGAGCGGCAGAGCGATGAGAACGCCGGTGACGACGCCGGCCAGGAGCCCCCACATCCCCTCCTTGCCGGTGTAGACGTCGAGCGTCTCGGCGTCGCGTGGGCTCTGTCGGCTTCTGGTGCTCATGCGGCGAGCATACTGGGATGCCTGCGCCACCCGCCACGGTTATTTCGTCGCCGCTCGCAACCCCTCGACGCCGGTTGACGCCTGCCACTAGCGTTATGGCCAGACGGCTCCGGTGCCCCGACCGCGTCCGTCGGAAGAAGGCTGAAAAGGTATGCAGATTTTTCGTCGGTTCTCACGCCGAAAAGACCCGCGCCGAAACGCCGCCGCACGGCGTGTCGATTCCACGCAGCCCGCCGAGAGCCCGGCCGAACCGGTCGGCGAGCACGTCGATCCCCGCACCGCCGCGCTCTCGCCCGACGTGCCCCCCGCCGACACCCCGCATGCCCCCATCCGCTCGGGTCAGGACGCCGATGAGGTTCCCCGCGATCCCGCGCTGCGCGGCACCGCAACTGTCGCCCGCCTGACGCCGTCCGGCCCCGACCTCGATGGCGCGCGCGTCTACGACCTCCTCCTCAGCGTCGAGTTGCCCGACCGCGAGCCCTACCAATTTCTGCACCGTCAGCTCATTGCCGATGCGTCCCTCGGGTCATGGAAACCGGGCTCACAACTCTCGGTGCGCGTGCTGGCCGACAACCCCAACGACCTGATCGTGGTCGGTTGAGGGCTGCCAACGGCCGCCGTCCGCGGCCTAATGCCCGCGGTGGTCTTGCACCGTCATCTTCGGGCCATGGCGCTCTTTGTGGATGCCGCTCCGCAGGATGAGGCGGAGGACGCGCTGACGCTGACCACGCCAGGGCTCGAGCAGCTCGAGCATGCCGTCGTCGTCGACCGGTGAACCCGTGAGCGCCACCCCGACCGTCGCGGCGAGGTGGTAGTCGCCCACACTGACCGCGTCGGGATTGCCGTGGGCGCGCAGCGTGACCTCGGCCGCCGTCCAGACGCCGACGCCCGGCAGGCTCATGAGTCGACGCTCGGCCTCGGCATGGTCGGTGTCGAGCGTGCGTTCGAGCGCCTCGGCGAGACGCGCCGACCGCACGACGGTCTGCGAGCGCTGCGGCCCGACACCCGCCTTGTGCCAATCCCAGCTGGGAATCAGGCGCCATCCCTCGGCGCTCGGCGCCACCATCATCCCCGCGGGAACGGGGCCGGGCGCCGGCTCGCCATAACGGCGCACCAGCAGCCGCCAGGCGCGCCACGCCTCGAACGCGGTGACCTTCTGTTCCATCACGGCGGGCACGAACATCTCGAAGACCAGGCGATTGCGGCCGATGCGCATGCCGGGGTTGCGGCGACGTACCTCGCTGAGCAACGGGCTGGCCGACACGTCGAGGGCCGACCAATCGTCGTCGCGGCCCAGCAGCTCGGGCACCCCCGCGATAGCCCATTCGGCTCCGGGGCCCCAGGCGGCTGCGTCGATCTGCGTGACGCCCGAGGTGCCCCGCATGCCCTGCGTCAACCGCAGCGAAGCGGCACCGTCGGGCGTGCGCATGGTGAGCCAGACACCGCCAGGGATGCGCCGGAAGCACGGGCCGTCTCCCCCGCGGGCCATGAGCCACACGGCGTCGAGCAGCGCGACTGGTTCGGTCGGCGTGTAGACGGTGCGCACGCAATCGGCGGCGAGGGTGTCGAACATGATGAGGACACCCTACGTCGCCACCACCGACATTCGTCGGGCGTCATCCCGCCGGGTGTCATCCCGCCGAGCGCGCCGACGAGAAACGCAGACCCGTCATGCCGTTCGCGGGCCAGGTCGCGGTCACACCCGTGATCGTCGATTCCGACCCGTCCTCCTCGGCGCGGATCGTGATGCTCACGTTCGTGGTCACCTGAACGCCGCCGCGCGCAAACTGGTCGGGTGTCGCGCATCCCGCCGCATAGCTCGAATCGGGTTGCACGAGCACCACGCAGATCTCACCCTCGATGTCCTTGGCCGCGTAGACACGGCCGGTCCAGTCGGCTATCGATCCGGTCAGCAGCAGGCGGAACGAGTCCGCACGAAAGTGATCATCGCTCACCGAATCGGGAGGCAGATCGCCCGAGAGCTGGTTGCGGCTGAATTCGGCGAGCGCCTGCTGCGAGGCGAGCGCCCGCCAGTCGGCGGCATCGTCGTCGGCCGCGGGTGTAGCGACGCCCGAGGCGTCCGCCGAGGCGCGGATGTCGGCTGCCGCCTGTCCACGCTCGCTCGCAACCTGCGCGCCGATGCCGAAACCGACGCCGGCCGCGACCAGCACGACCCCGATGGCCAGGCCGACGGCCAACGGGGTGAGACGCGCGAAGGCATCCCGAAGTCGCCGCGCCCCCGGAAACCTACCCGTCGGCAACCCCTCCCCGACCACATCGTCGCGGCCACCACCGTCCTGGCCATCACCGTCTCGACCGTCGAGGGTCGCGAGGCGGAACACTCCCGCCGTCGACGCGGCCGCCTCCTCGACGCGATGCCTGCGCAGGGTCTCGGAATGGCGGGCCGCAGCCTCGGATCTCTCCGTCCAGGTCGCGCGTTTCGCTTCGGCAACCGCCGCCAGCCAGGTGGCGCTGCTCGACGAAGCCGCTGCTGCCGGCTTCGGGTCGCCATCCGCCTCCTCTGAGCGCTGCGGCGGGTGAGCACCGGCGAGCCGCCCGTTAGGGCGGTCATCGAGACGGGCATCGAGACGGCGCAACTCATCGACGGCGTGTGCACGTTCGGTGCCTGTCGCCCGCGCGGCCTCTGCACCGAACACCCGGGCCTGGAGCCGGGCACGTCGAGCCAGCAACTCGGAGCGCACGTCGTCGTCACTCATCGGTCCGTCCTCCTCCTGCGCATCATTGCGAGGGTGCAGCCGGGCGCGTGGCACGACACGGGCACGTACTCACTATGCACCCGGAAATGCGCGGGCAGAACCCCTTGCGGAGCCCCGTCTGGCCACGCCGGACGTCGACGGGCGCCGATTGATTCTCGTCCCGAAGTCCCCATGCGTGTATGCTCATATTTCATGATGTCGACATCACGAAAACGATCCGGGAGAACGTGGCGAATCGTCGCGGTCTCGGTCATCCTCGTCCTCGGCGCGGCCGCTGGCTTCGTATGGTTCGGCATCAAAAGCCTGCCACCCGCCTCAGCGGCCGAGCTGGACGCCACCGATCGCGAGGTCTTCGAGAGCCTGACCGAGCAGTATCGAGCATTCGCCGACAATCCGGCCGATCTGTGGACCGTCGACTACCGCTACGACACCGAACCCCTCATCCTGATCCGCGCCGATTCGACCAAGAGTTCGATCTGGCACTACGTGTACGTCATCAACGCGTCAGCGATCACCGATGTCTCGGGCATGCAGAAGATCGATTTTCCGGGCAACCCGCTCCTCGACGATGTCTACGCCACCAAAACGCTGGGTGCGGCCTCGCTCGAATACTGGCAACCGCTCACGTTCACCACGACAACGCTCGGAGACACACCCGTTCTCGCCATGAAATACGCGCCGGGAGAGCTGGACGGTGGGGCCGACAAGACCCTCGCCCTGCCGACGTTCGCTCTCCACGAGGCCTTCCATATCAACGCGCAGCAGGAATGGACCTACGACCGCGGCGAAAACGTCGCCCGCATCCTCGACTTCCCCTCCGACGAGGCACAGATGGACCTGTTGCGCACCGAGTTCAGCATCCTCGACGCCCTGACGGGCACTACCGACCCCGACGTCGTGAGGCCCATCGCCCGCGATCTGCTCGCCGTCCGGGCCGCTCGATACGAACGATGGCCCGCCCTGCGCGAGCAAGACAACACAGAGGCCATCGAAGGAACGGCGCAATACCTCGAACGTCGGGTATCCGAGGTGACAGGCGGCCCTATCGGCATCCTGACGAGTGCCGCGGGCACGCCAGCCACCTTCACCGACGTGCTGGGCTGGATCGAGGAAGACCCCTCACGGCGCGTGTTGCTCGAACGATCCGTCTACTACGAAACGGGTGCACAGCTGGGCTCTGCGCTCGACGTCGTGGCACCGGGTTGGAAGACCGACATCGAGCCACTCCCCGTCGGCAAACGGCACACCCCGCACGCCGCACTCAAAGCAGCCCTCGGCGATCCGGGGTCGCCGTCCGAGGCGCAGCTCGCCGAAATCCAGGCCCGCTATCGCTAGCGACGCGTGAGCGCGCGATGCGTGGGCTACCGCCCCTCAGGCAACATGACGATCGTGGCCTGGGCCGACGCGCACCGGCGTTCGGTCGGCGCAGCGGCAGTAGCGGAGGCAGCAGGGGCAGCGCCGTCCACCGTCTCACCCGTCGAGCTCTCATCGAAGGCCTCAGCCGCCGGGGCCGCCGTCGTCGCCGCGAACACGTCGACGTGCACCACGGCCTGACGCCGGGTCGAGTCGACGACGTGGGCGCGCGCCACCAGCTTGTCGCCGATGCCGGGCCGCAAGTACGTGATGGTCAAAGCCGACGTGACAACGCGCGGCCCCAGCACCGTGGCGCCCGCGAACGTGGCCGTGTTGTCGGCGAGATAGGCGATCACGCCACCGTGCACATAGCCGTTCTGCTGCAGGTGGTGCGGCAGGATGTCGATGGCCATCGACGCGTTCCCGTCGCCGAAGTCGGTCATCTCGGCGCCGATGAAGACGCTGAAAGCCTGCGAGGCCAGCACGTCCTCGGCCGGGTTGCGGGAGGAGGTATCAGTCATGGGGTTCCTTCTGTTCAGCGCGGGATCGCCGCGCGTCTTACCTCTTCGACCATACGCTCGGTGCGGGGGTGTGCGTGTTCGGCAGCGCGACATCCGAGCCCCACTGCAGCAGGAATTCGGGCACCTCGAGGCCCGCAGGTGGCTCGCCGATGACCTCGTGCAGTTCCGCGTTCGACACCGTGCCGCCGGACTTCTTCTTCAGCCGCCCGCGCACGAAGGCCTGCGTGTAGATCTCGCCGTCGACCACCACGCGATGCTCGATGAAGATGGCCTTGTGGTCATAGCCGATGACACGCGACTCGATCACGAACGGCTGCCACAACCGCAGCGAGCGCCGAAACGTGATTGTCTCGCTCGACACCACCGGATACCACCCGCGTTTCGAGAACTCCGCCCAGAGACCCGACCGCACCAGCAGGTCGTAGCGACCCAGGTCGAAGATCGACAGGTACACGCCGTTGTTCATGTGGCCGATGACGTCGAGATCGGTGGGCAGGGTGCGCACGCGCAGGTGCCCCACGTCGTAGTGGCCGATCGTGCGGCCCCGGCGCAGTCCCCGGTGCGACCGCAGGAACGTGAACAGGGTGCGGAAGAAGAGATGCATTCGAGGGATGCTACGCCCGCGGCATCCGCGCCTCTGCATGTCTGTGCCCACCCCACAATTCGCCCGAGCGCAAGGCCCCCATGGCTTGAGCGGATGCCACAGAAAGCGCGAGTATTCTGGCCAAGGCACATCGCCACACTCCCCCACCCTGCTCGGCCGGCCGCTCATCGCCAGTGGCTGGGCCCCCGGCTGGCGGGTGACCGTCGACTTAGTGAGGATCCTCATGACGACCACAATCAACGCAATCAAGAAGCCCAACGCCGAGGCTCCCTTCGAATTCGGCACCATCGAACGCCGCGACCCGCTCGAACACGACGTCGTCATCGACATCAAGTTCGCGGGCATCTGCCACAGCGACATCCACCAGGCCCGCGAAGAATGGGGCAAGGCCATCTTCCCGATGGTTCCCGGCCACGAGATCGCCGGCATCGTCACCGAGGTCGGCTCGGGTGTGACCAAATACAAGGTCGGCGACCGCGTGGGCGTCGGATGCTTCGTCGACTCGTGCCGCGAGTGCGAGAACTGCAAGGCCGGCGAAGAGCAGTTCTGCACCAAGGGCAACGTGGCCACCTACAACGGCCGCCAGTACTCGGGTGAGGAGACCTACGGCGGCTACAGCGACACCGTCGTGGTCGACGAGAACTACGTGCTCGGCATTCCCGAGGGCATCGACCTCGACATCGCGGCGCCGCTCTTGTGCGCCGGCATCACCACCTACTCGCCCCTCAAGCACTGGGGAGCCGGCCCCGGCAAGAAGGTCGCCATCGTCGGCATGGGCGGCCTCGGCCACATGGGCGTGAAGATCGCGGCGGCCCTGGGCGCCGAGGTCACCGTGCTCAGCCAGTCGCTCTCGAAAGAGGAAGACGGCAAGGCCTTTGGTGCACACCACTACTACGCCACGAAGGATGCCGAGACCTTCAAGAAACTGCGCGGCGAATTCGACCTCATCATCAACACGGTCTCGGCCGATATCGATGTCGATGCCTACCTCTCCACGCTGGCCCTGAACGGCTCGCTGGTCTTCGTGGGTGCACCCGAGAAGCCGCAGTCGTTCCGCGCGTTCTCGCTCATCGGCGGGCGCCGCAGCCTGGCCGGCTCCAACATCGGCGGCATCCGCGAGACGCAAGAGATGCTCGACTTCTGCGCCGAGCACGGCATCGGCGCCACGGTCGAGGTCATCTCGGCCGACCAGGTCGACGAGGCCTACGACCGCGTCGTGAAGAGCGATGTGCGCTACCGCTTCGTGATCGACACGGCCACGATCCCCGCCTCGGCCTAGCCAGCCCGCTGAGGCGATCGGCCTCGGTTCTCCCGAATGCCTCGGGCTCGCACATCCGGTGTGGGCTCGGGGCATTCGCATTGGCGGATGCCTTGAGCTCTCACTTCCTGTGCGGGCTCGGGGCATTCGCGTCGCCGGGTGCGGCGCACCGCTCGCCCTGTCGCGCGCCCGACTCGTTCGCGCAACCCCTTTCCCGCTCCCGCCGCCGAGGAGAAGGATCGACACATGGAATTCCGTTACCTCGGCCGCAGCGGCCTCAAGATCTCTGAAATCATCTATGGAAACTGGCTCACCCACGGGTCGCAGGTCGAAAACGAGACCTCGCTCAAATGCGTGCGGGCCGCTCTCGATGCCGGCATCACCACGTTCGACACCGCGGACACCTACGCCAACGGTGCGGCCGAGACCGTGCTCGGCGAGGCGCTGAAGGACGAGCGCCGAGCATCCATCGAGATCTTCACCAAGGTGTACTTCCCGACCGGCCCCAAGGGCCCCAACGACACGGGCCTGTCGCGCAAGCACATCCTCGAGTCGATCGACGCCTCGCTCGAGCGCCTCGGCACCGACTACGTCGACCTCTACCAGGCGCACCGCTTCGACCACGAGACCCCGCTCGAAGAGACCATGCAGGCGTTCGCGGATGTCGTCCGCCAGGGCAAGGCGCTCTACATCGGCGTGTCCGAGTGGAACGCCGAACAGCTGCGCGCCGGCCACGAACTCGCCACCGATCTCGGCATCCAGCTCATCTCGAACCAGCCGCAGTACTCGATGCTGTGGCGCGTGATCGAGGAAGAGGTCGTGCCCACCTCGACCGAGCTCGGCATCTCGCAGATCGTCTGGTCACCCATCGCCCAGGGCGTGCTGACGGGCAAGTACAAGCCGGGAGCCGACCTGCCCGAGGGCAGCCGCGCGACCGACGAGAAGGGCGGCGCCGACATGATCAAGCGCTTCCTCAACGACGAGACGCTGACGGCCGTGCAGAAGCTGCAACCGGTGGCGGACGACCTGGGCATCACGATGGCGCAACTCGCCGTGGCGTGGGTGCTCTCGAACGACAACGTCGCGGGAGCCATCGTCGGAGCGTCGCGCCCCGAGCAGATCGAGTCGAACGCCGCCGCATCGGGCGTGAAGCTCGACGCCGACGTCAAGAAGGCCGTCGACGAGGCGCTCGGGTCGTTGCCAGAAATCGACCCGTCGCAGACGAAGTCCCCGGAGAAGCGGCTGGCATAAATGTCATGAATCAGATAATCTGATTTCATGCACATGCTCAGCGCAACCGAGGCCAGTCGGTCGTTCGCCGCCGTGCTCGACGATGCCGAGCACGGCGAAACGATCGTCATCACGCGTGGCGGCCGGCGCATCGCCACGATCGGTCCGGCGTCCTCAAGTAACGGCGCGGCTTTCCTCGCCCTGCTGAAAGATCACAACGTCGACCCCGATTTCGCCGCCGACGTCGCGTCAGTCGATGAGGTCCTCGCCGAGGAGAGCGACGCATGGCCCGCCGACTGATCGTCGATACGGGCGTGCTCGTGCAGGCCGAACGCGACGGCTCGTTCCTCGACGGGGTCGTCGCCGATGATGACGACCTCGTCATAGCTGCCGTAACCGTTGCCGAGCTGCTGTTCGGCGTCGAACTCGCGACCGACGAGCGGCGGCCTCGGCGCGAGCGGTTCGTCGAATCGATCATCCGCGAAATCCCCATCGAGGACTACGACGACGACGTGGCCGAAACCCATGCGCAGCTGCTCGCCCACACGCGCCGCGCGGGGAAGAAGCGCTCGGCGCACCAGATGATGGTCGCGGCCACAGCAGCCTCCACGCGGCGCATCCTGCTCACCGCCGACCGTGCCGCGCACTTTGGCGAGCTGCCGGGCGTGCGCTGCATCGAAGTCGGCTAGCCGTGGGTTCGGCCTCACGTCCCCGCGCCGCCCTCGTCTCGCTGCACACCTCCCCTCTGGCCACCGCCGGGTCGGGCGACGCGGGCGGCATGAACGTCTATCTGCGCGCCGTGGCCGACGGCCTCGTCGCCGACGGTTTCGAGGTGGATGTCCTGACCCGCCGCACGGCTGCCCATCAACGTTCCGTCACCACACCGGGCGGTGCTCGCGTCCTGTTCCTCGATGCCGGGCCCGCTGAACCCGTGGCGAAGGAAGACCTGCCCGGGTTGGTCGACGAGTTCGCGACCAGCGCGATTGCCGCGGGCCCTTACGATCTCGTGCACTCGCACTACTGGCTCTCGGGCCTGGCCGGAGAGCGCCTCGCCGCCGCATCCGGGGCCCCGCACCTCGTCACGCTGCACACGCTCGCGGCCCTGAAGAACGAGCTGCTGGCCGAGGGCGACACCCCCGAGCCCGAGGCGCGCGTCGCGGCCGAGCGCGCGCTCCTCGAAAGTGCCCGCGCCGTCATCGCCGTTTCCCAGGCCGAAGCCGACGCGGCCGTCCGCCTTGCCGGGGCCGAACACGAGCGCGTGCGCGTGGTTCTGCCCGGAGTCGACACGCAACTGTTCCGGCCCCCCGCCGCGGGCGAGGACGCGGACGAAGCGGGTCGTGACACGAATAGCCGCCGTCCTACGGTCGTCGTTGCGGCGCGCGTTCAGCCGTTGAAGGGGCAAGATCTCGCCATTCGCGCGATTGCGGCACTCCCCCGGGATCGTCGGCCGCAGCTCATCCTCGCCGGCGACGCTACGGCCAGCCACGCCGCCTATGTCGCCGCCTTGCACGAGCTCATCGAGGAGTCCGGATTGCACTCGACGACCGGCGGCGCCGACGCCGACGTCCTTTTCGTGGGGCCGCTCGATCGCGAGCAACTCGCCGAGACGCTGCGCCGGGCCTCGGCCCTCCTCATCTCCTCGCACTCCGAGACATTCGGGCTCGTGGCGCTCGAGGCGGCGGCCAGCGGCATCCCGGTCATCGCGTCGCGCGTCGGCGGCCTGCCCGAAGCCGTCGGCGACAACGGCATCCTGCTCGACGACCGCCGAGCCGAATCGTGGGCCGCCGCCATGGACGCGATCCTTGCCGAGGCGCACGATGCCGCCGGCCGCACCCGCCTGCGGGCCCGAGCCCTCGCCCACGCCGCACCCTTCGGCTGGGATGCCGTCGCCCACCGCATCGGCGACATCTACCGCTCGCACCTCTGACCCGAATACATCCTCAGGTCTATGCGCATGCGCCGCAGGGCCGATGTGCGCGGGCCGAATGCTGACTTGACTGGGAGGATGACCTCCCCCACTCCGCACGCTCCGTCGGTGGCAGCGCCGACCACGGCCCACCCGACCATCGCGCGCGGAAGCGTGACCTATCAGGCCCCCGCCCGTCTGGCACGGCGCACGGTCGAGACGCCCTCGTCGGTCGAGTCGGCCGACGTCACCCCGCCTGGCGCGCGCGCGGACGAAGTGACCGTTACGTCGACGCCAACGCCAACGCCAACGCCAACGCCAACGCCAACGCCAACGCCAACACTGCCGCGGGTCAGCCGTCTCACCGGGCCTCGCCCGCTCTCCCGTGCCCTCCTCCTCTCCGCGGTCGCCATCGCGGGCGGCCTCGTCGTCGGCGGCATCACGTCGTTCGGGCAGCTGCTGCCCGGCACGCTCAACTGGCTGGCCAATTCGGTGGCCGGATGGAGCATCCCCATGATCCTGCTCGTGGCGTGGGCGCGCGGCGGTGTGTTGCGGTCGGCCATCACGGGCGGGCTCGTTTTCGTCGCGATGTCGCAGGGCTACGCGCTCGTCTCGACGCTGCGGGGCTATCCGGACCAGGGCATCCGGTGGGCGCTCATCGGACTCGTCGCCGGGCCGGTGCTGGGCGCAGCGACGGCCCTGCTCCGGCACGAGAGTCGGCGCATCGTGGCGATTGCCGCAGGGGTGCTGGGCGGCGTCATCCTGGGCGATGCCGTGCACGGTCTCGTCGCGATCCCCGCCGGTTGGGGCTCCTGGGTGATCGTCGCGAGCGGCGCCCTCGCCTTCCTCGTGGTCACGGCCGTCGTGCTGCTGCGAGCCTGGCGCCCCACGCTCCTCCTCGTCGCCACGGCTGCGGTCGTCGCCTCGGCCTACGCCCTGCTGCTCGACCCGCTGCTCGGCCTCGTCTTCCGGTAACGGCCGCAGCCGCCGCAAGCCATGTCGCGTGCCCGACCTCGGGTAACATCGCCCGGTGACCTCAGAACCCGTCGAGTTGCTCGGCATCCGCCCCACCCGCGTCGCTTTCCTGCACGCCCACCCCGACGACGAGACGCTCGCGACCGGCCACCTGATCGCCTGGCTGACCGAGAGCGGATGCGAGGTGCACATCGTCACGGGCAGCCGCGGCGAACGCGGCGAGGTCGTTCCCGGCCCCCTCTCGGCCCTCGAAGGAACGCCGGCCCTCGTCGACGAACGTGAGCGCGAACTCGAACGAGCCCTCACCACTCTCGCCGGCGACAGCGCCGCCCTGCACCACGTCTTCCTCGGAGCATCCGGAGCCCGGGCCGGCGGCCTGCCCGCGCGGCGCTACCTCGACTCGGGCATGCGCTGGGGAGCCGACGGTTTCGCCGAAGCCGACGGAACCGCCGACGCCCGCTCCTTGAGCCTCGCCCCCCTGGCCGAGGTGAGGGCCGACCTCGTCGCCGCTCTCGACCGCATCCGGCCCGATCTCGTGGTCGGCTATGACGAGCGCGGGGGCTACGGTCACCCCGATCACGTTCGGATGCGTGAGGCCGGGTTCGCGGCAGCCCGCCAGCTCGAGCTGCCCTTCGCCGAGGTCGTCGAGAGCCCCGCCGAGGCGGAGGCGTTCCACTTCGATGCGGCGCCTGAGACCGAGACGGACACCCGCCTCTTTCGCCGGGACTTCGCGGCGCAGCATCCCCGCGTCATGGCGGCGCTCGGCGCGCACCAGAGCCAGTTGCGCGTGGACGGCGACGCCGTGGTGCACTCGGGCGGCCAGCGCCAACACGTGCCGAGCGTCGAGACGCTGCGCCTCGTGCACTGACGCCCGAATACGATGGCGGCATGGCTTCTACCCCGCACGACGAGTCCGCGACCGCATCCACCGACGCCCCGACACCCGGCGCCCTGACGCCCGATAGCCGCGGCCGAATGGGTCTGCACCTGACGGGCGCCGACCTCGACCGCAACCCCGATGTGCGCGTGCGCAACGTCGAGGTCGTCTCGGATGGCTGGCACGTGCTGCGCCGCACGACGCTCGACTATCGCGGGCGCGACGGAGCGTGGGCCACCCAGCAACGCGAAACCTACGACCGGGGCAATGGCGCCACCATCCTGCTCTATGACCTCGAGGCGCGCACGGTTCTGCTCACGCGGCAGTTCCGATTCCCCGCCTACGTCAACGACCACCCCGACGGCATGCTCATCGAAACGGCTGCCGGGCTGCTCGACGGCGATTCGCCCGAGACGGCGATCCGGCGCGAGGTAGCGGAAGAGCTGGGCGTGACCGTGGGACCCGTGCGGCCCGTCTTCGAGCTCTACATGAGCCCCGGTTCGGTCACGGAACGCGTGCACTTCTTCGTGGCGCCGTGGACGTCGGCCGATGTGACGGGCCCGGGCGGCGGGGTTGCCGACGAGGGCGAAGAGATCGAGGCCCTCACGATCCCGTTCGACGAGGCGTTGCGCATGACATCCGACGGGCGCATCGCCGACGGCAAGACCGTCATCCTGCTGCAGTGGGCGGCGCTCAACCTCTTCGCCTCGGCCTAGGGCGCAGCGCAGTTATCCACAAGCCCCGTCGTGGGCCCGCCCGCACCCAGCCCATTGTTCTAGAGTGGGAAGTCGGCGACGAAGCCGCATCACAGAACGTTAACGAGAGTTCAGGCCGCGAGTCGGCCGTTTAAGGATCAGAACCACATGGGTATTCGTGTTGCAATCGCCGGCGTCGGAAACTGTGCGAACTCACTCATCCAGGGCGTCACCTATTACGCCAACGCCGCAGACGACGAGACCGTCCCCGGCCTCATGCACGTCCGTTTCGGGCAGTATCACGTGCGCGACCTAGAGTTCGTGGCCGCGTTCGACGTCGACGCCAAGAAGGTCGGCCTCGACCTCGCCGAGGCCATCTGGGCCAGCGAGAACAACACCATGAAGTTCGCTGATGTCGCGACCACCGGTGTCGCCGTCAAACGCGGCCCCACGCTCGACGGCCTGGGCGAGTACTACCGCGAGCTGGTCGACGAGTCCGAGGCCGAGCCCGTCGACGTGGTGCAAGAGCTGCGCGACTCGGGTGCCGACGTGCTCGTCTGCTACCTGCCCGTGGGTTCCGAGGAGGCCGCGAAGTTCTACGCGCAGGCCGCCCTCGACGCGGGCGTCGCCTTCGTCAACGCCATCCCCGTGTTCATCGCCAGCGACCCCGCGTGGGCGCAGAAGTTCGTCGACGCGGGCGTGCCCATCGTCGGCGACGACATCAAGAGCCAGCTGGGCGCCACCATCACGCACCGCGTCATGGCCCGCCTGTTCGAGAGCCGCGGCCTGAAGATCGACCGCACCTACCAGCTCAACGTGGGCGGCAACATGGACTTCAAGAACATGCTCGAGCGCCGCCGCCTGCAGTCCAAGAAGATCTCGAAGACGCAGGCCGTGACCTCCAACATCGTCGAGAACCTGCCGGCAAACGATGTGCACATCGGGCCGAGCGACCACGTGCCGTGGCTCGACGACCGCAAGTTCGCCTACGTGCGCATCGAGGGGCGCGGCTTCGGCGACGCGCCCGTGTCGCTCGAGTACAAGCTCGAGGTGTGGGATTCGCCCAACTCGGCCGGCATCATCATCGACGCCGTCCGGGCTGCCAAGCTCGCGCTCGACGCCGGCCAGGGTGGTCCCATCGAGTCGGCATCGGCCTACTTCATGAAGTCGCCGGCCATCCAGCACCCCGACGACGAGGGTCGCGAGCTGCTCGAGGCTTTCATCGCCGAGACGCGCTCCGCCGAATAGCGCGCACAGCACCGAGACCCGTCCCCCGGACGACGGGTCACAATTACGCGGCCGTTTCGACCACCTCCCGGGTGCGTCGGAACGGCCGCGGGTCTATGTTCTGAGGTAGCGGCGAAACCACCGACGGCTTCGCCCGGACCGGTTGGGGGCAGCCGTGGACACCGCACTCTTCATCCTGCAATTGCTCGTGGTGCTCGGCGCCATCGTCATGGGCACGCGATCGTCGGGTGTGGGCCTCGGCCTCTGGGGCGGCGCGGGCGTGGCCGTGCTCGTCTTCGTCTTCCGCCTGCCGCCCGGCTCGCCGCCCGTCGATGCGCTCCTGATCGTCATCTCGGTCGTCGTCGCGTCGTCCGTCATGCAGGTGGCGGGTGGCATCGACTGGATGGTGTCGGTCGCCGCCAAGCTCATCGCGCGCAACCCCAAGCAGATCACGCTCGTCGCTCCGCTCGTGGCCTTCCTGTTTTCGGTGGGCGCCGGCACGTCGAACATCCTCTACCCGCTGCTGCCCGTCATCCAGGACCTGTCCTATCGCAACGGCATCCGCCCCTCGCGCCCGCTCTCGTTGGCGGTCGTCTCGACGGGCGTCGCGCTGGCGTGCAGCCCCGTTTCAGCGGCCATGGCCGCCATGGTGACGCTCACGGATGTCGCACCCTACGACTTCGAGCTCATCGACATCCTGAAGGTGACGATCCCGGCCGCCATCCTCGGCATCGTCGTGTCGAGTTTCGTGGTCGCGCGGCTCGGGAAGAACATCGCCGACGACCCCGAGATCCAGGCGCGCATCGCGGCGGGAACGATTCCCCCGCCCGAGGTCGGCGCGAACCCCGCACCGAGCGCGGGCGAAGGAACGGGAACGGGCACGAGCACGGACTCTCCTCGAGCGTCGACCGACCACAACCCGCCGACCACGGGCATCGCGGCCGTCGGCGCGCACAGCGTCACGCCCACCGCGGGGCCGTCCGTCGTGCGCGGTCCCGGTTCGGCGCCGCTGCAGCCGGCCGTCACGGTCACACCGGCCGGTCGCAGCGCCGCCCTCATCTTCTTCACGGGCGTTCTCGCCATCGTCGCGTTCGGGCTCTTCAAGGGTCTGCGCCCCCTCGATGGCGAGGGTGAACCCGTGTCGATGACGCCCATCATCGAGATCGTCATGTTCGTGGCCGCGACCATCATCCTGCTCATCTCGCGCCCGCGCGTGTCCGAGGTGCCCACCACGACCGTGTTCCGCGCCGGCATGGTGTCGGCCGTGGCGCTGTTCGGCCTCGCGTGGCTGACCGACACGTTCCTGAGCGCCCACACCGAAGAGATCGCGAACAGCGTCGGATCGCTCGTGCAGGCCGTCCCGGCGATCTTCGCGCTGGGCGTGTTCCTCGTGTGCGTGCTGACGACGAGCCAGTCGACCGCCACGCGCACGATCGTGCCCATCGGGCTGGCGGCCGGCATCCCGCTCGGTCTGCTGTCGGGCATGTGGGCGGGAGCCTTCGCGGGCATCTATCTGCTGCCGACCAACGGTTCGCAGATCGCCGCGGCCAACTTCGACGTGTCGGGCAGCACCCGGCTCGGCACGAAGCTCGTCGACCACGCGTTCTTCCTGCCCACGCTCATCCTCGCGGTCTCGACGATCGCCTTCGGGGCCCTGTTCGGCGTGCTGTGGGGCGGATGATGGGCATGCTCAACGACGAGCTCGCGGTCTTCACCGGGCACGACCGGGCGAGCGCCGTCGGGCCAGCGGCCTCGGGCCAGCGTCGCCGCCGCGGGCTAGTTCTGCCTGTAGAGGGCCCAGGCGTCGCGACAGGCGTGCGCCAGCCGGTCCACGTGGTCGAGGTCGGGTTCGATCCATCCGACGCCCGGCCGCCGCAGGATCTCGGCGTTGGCGTCGCCGAGCAGATACTCGCGCAAGAACTCGGCCTGCACCGCATCCAGTTGGGCGCCCGTGGCTGAGGCGGCGTCGTCGAGCTCGCCGAAACGGGCCCCCGCGCGGATGATCTCCTGGCTGCCGAGATAGGGCTTGTTCAGGGCGACATGGCTCGCCTCCCGCACCCCGAAGGCCGTGCGATGGGCCTCGGCCAGAGCGCGAACGCGGTCGGGATGCATCGTCACACCCATCGAGGCGCCCTCACCGCGCCGCTCCCCCCGCGCGTCGCCCCGGTTCGAGAGCGCCACGACGGCCGGCAAACGATCGGCCTCGGCGCGCGGAACGTTCACCGCACCGTCCCGCGTCGTCGTCGTATTCATGGTGTCGTGGAAGGACAGCGTCGTGAAGCGCGTGCCCGCCTCGATCGCGCGCGCGGCGAAACGTTCGAGCAGGTCGTCGCGGGCGTGCTCATAGACGTCGACGCCCCGGGTTCCGGCGTCCTCGAAGGCGCGCGTCAGGCGGTCGATCTCGGCCTCGTGGTCGTCGGCCGAGACCCGCAGCAGAGGAAAGAACGAGAACGTGACGGGGCGGATGGCATCCACGCCCGTGAGATCGACGCGTTCGAACGGTCCCGCGGCGCGCACCCGCGCCAACGCTTCGGCGAGGGCGGCGCGCAGATCGGCGGGGCGCGCACGGTTGGGGTCGCGCACCAGCCGCGGATGCGGATTCTCGACCACCACGATGCTCTCGTCGATCTCGGCCCAGCGGCGCACCACCGGGCTCGTCGACTGGTCGGTGAAATCGAATTGCAGCCGCTGCGTGAGTTCGGGCGCGAGAAACTCTCGCAATTCGCCCGGGATGAGCGAACCGGCGTGCGGCGCGCTGACGAGCACATCCGCGCGCGCGATCGCCTCGTCGAGCGTCGTGCCGGTGTCCTTGCCGGCCCAGCGCACGATGTCGGTGGGCGCGAAACGCGTGCCCGGTTCGAGGAACAGCGGTTCGGCGTCTGACGCGGCCATGATGATGCCGGGCCGAGCCCTAGAGGTGCCGCTCGTCGGGCCCGTTGTACTCCGACAGGGGGCGGATGAGGGCGTTCGACGCGAGTTGCTCGCGAATATGAGCCGTCCACCCGACCACGCGCGCGGCCACGAAGAGCGGCGTGAACGTGCCCGTGTCGAAACCCATCAGGCGATAGGCCGGACCCGAGGGGTAGTCGAGGTTTGGCTTGATGTTCTTGCGTTCCTGCATGGCCGTCTCGAGCGTCTCGTAGAGGTCCATCAGGTCGCGCTCCCCCGACGCCTCGACCAACGTCTCGAGTGAGGCCCGCATGGTGGGAACCCGCGAGTCGCCGTTCTTGTAGACCCGGTGCCCGAAACCCATGATCTTGCGTTTGGCCGCGAGCGCCTCGTCGAGCCAGGCCGGGGCGGATGCGGCATCCCCGATCTCGTCGAAGACGTGCATGACGGCCTCGTTGGCACCCCCGTGCAGCGGGCCCTTGAGTGCGCCGACCGCGGCCGTGACCGCCGAGTAGAGATCGGCGAGCGTGGATGTGACGACGCGCGCCGTGAACGTCGACGCGTTGAAGGAATGCTCGGCATACAGAATCATCGACACCGTGAAGGCGTCGACGATCTCGCGCGACGGCACCTCGCCGAAGGTCATGAAGAGGAAGTTCTCGCTGTAGCCGAGGTCGTCGCGCGGCTCGATGAGCGAGTCACCCCGCCGGCGGCGCTGGTCATAGGCCACGATGGCCGGCAGCTGGGCGAACAGGCGGATGGCCTGGCGCAAGGTGTTGGAGTCGCTCAGGTCTTCGGCGCTCGCGTCTGTCGCCCCGATGGCACTCACGGCCGTGCGCACGACATCCATGGGGTGGGCGCTCGTCGGCAGCAGGTCGATGACGGCCCGCACACGGTTGTCGAGGGCCCTCTGCGTGCGCTCGCTCTCCTCGAAATCGGCCAACTGTTCGAGCGAGGGAAGCTCACCGTGCCACAGCAATAAGGCGACCTGCTCGACGCTGCAGGACGCGGCCAGCTCCTGCACGGGATAGCCCCGATACAGCAGCGAGTTCGTCTCGGGATTCACCTTCGAGACGGCGGTGTAGTCGACGACGACCCCCGCCAAACCCTTCTTGATCTCGGGCTCGGCCATGTCTGCTCCCTTGCATTCGACCGGGTGGATGCCCACCCACCCCTGCATGCTACCCGCCGCCGCCCCGAAGAAGTTGGCGGATGTCGGGCCCCGCGCACCGACCGCACGACGCCCCGGCACGCTAAGGTCACAGTCAGAAAGGGGAATCCATGTCACAGAACGACCCGAACGGCACGCCTTCGAACGAGGGCCACGATTCGCAGCCTCCCGCCTACCCGCAGAGCGGTCAGCAGGGCCAGTACGGCCAGGGGCAGCACGGCGAGCAGTATGGCCAGCAGCCCCAATACGGTCAGCAGCCCGCGTACGGCCAGCAGCCGCAGCAGTACGGCGGCCAGCCCAACGCTCCGCAGTACCCGCAGCAGGGCGGCTACCCCGGCCCCGACCAGAACCAGGTGCAGTCCTCGTCCTACCCGGGCAAGATCCTCGGCATCGTCGGCCTCATCGTCTCGTTCCTCGGCGCGTTCTCGATCATCGGACTGATCCTCAGCATCGTCGCCTTCGTGCAGTCCAAGAAGGCGGGCCGCAAGAACGGTATCGCCCTCGCGGGCATCATCGTGGGTTCGATCGTCACGATCCTCGTGATCATCGGTTTCATCGCGATCGGTGGCGCCATCGCGCACGTCGTCGAATACTGCGCCGAGCACGGTAACGGCACGTTCGTCGAAGATGGCGTGACCTACACCTGCGGCAGCTAGCAGCACCCGCACCACGTCGAAACGCCCGCCCCGAGCATCCGGGGGCGGGCGTTTCTGCGTGCGACGGCCAGAGGTGAGGCGGCCGGCTACTTGTCGATGCGGAACGTGTAGACCGAGTTGTCGAAGTGGTTGTAGCCCTCATAGTCGATGAGGTCGTAGAGGTCGGCGCGGTGCTGCATCTCGCCGAGCTGCGACGTCAACGTGCCCACGTCGTTGAGCGTGTCGAGCGCGCGTTCGGCGGCGCCGACGGCCATGCGCAGCAGCGACACGGGCCAGATGACGATGTTGACGCCCACCGACGCAAGCTGCTCGATCGTGAACAGCTCGCTCTTGCCGAACTCGGTCATGTTGGCGAGGATCGGCACGTCGACGGCCCGGCGCACGGCCTCGAACTCGGCGAGGTCGCGCATGGCCTCGGGGAAGATGGCGTCGGCTCCGGCATCCACCAACGCTTTGGCGCGGTCGATGGCGGCATCGAGACCGTCGACGGCGCGGATGTCGGTGCGCGCCATGATGAGGAAGTTGGGGTCGCGGCGCGCATCGACGGCGGCCCGGATGCGCTTGAGCGCCGTCTGCTCGTCGACCACCTGTTTGCCGTCGAGGTGTCCGCAGCGTTTCGGGTTGACCTGGTCTTCGATGTGGGTTCCGGCCAGGCCGGCATCTTCCAGCTCTTGGATGGTGCGCGCCACGTTCATGGGCTCGCCGAAACCGGTGTCGGCGTCGACGATGGCGGGCAGCTCGGTCATGCGGGCGATCTGTTTCGAGCGCCCGGCCACCTCGCTCAGCGTCGTGAGCCCGATGTCGGGCAGGCCGAGATCGGCGCTCAGCACCGCGCCCGAGATGTAGACGCCGTCGAAGCCTTTGCGTTCGATCAGGCGCGCGGTCAGGGGATTGAATGCACCGGGGAACCGCAGCAACTCACCCGTGGCGAGTCGCTCGCGGAACAGTCGGCGCTTCTCGGCGGGCGATGTGGTGGCGTAGAGCATTGTTCTCCTTCTGGGCCGTCTAGAAGAGACCGTGCGGCGGTTCGATCGACGCGAGCACGCCGGGGGCGGCCTGTATGGTGAGCTGACCCACCTCGTCGGCCGTGAGTTCGGGCAGCCGCTCGGCGAGCGCGAGGAAGCGCTCGATCTCGCTCTCGTCGAGCACGGGGGCGGCGAGCATCCGGAATTTGGCGATGTAGTCGGCGCGACCGAACGGGCGGGCGCCGAGTGGGTGGGCGTCGGCCACGGCGATCTCGTCGACGATGCGCGTGCCGTCGGTCAGCTCGATCTCGACGCGGCCGCCGAAGGCCTTCTCGGCGGGGTCGGTCGAGTGGTAGCGGCGTGTCCACTCGGGGTCTTCGGCCGTGGTGATCTTGTGCCACAGTTCGACGGTGTCGGGGCGCGCGGCGCGGGCCGGCGTGTAGGAGTCGACGTGGTGCCACGCGCCGTCTTGCAGCGCGACGGCGAAGATGTAGGGCACCGAATGGTCGAGCGTCTCGCGCGTTGCCTGGGGGTCGTACTTCTGCGGGTCGCCCGCACCCGACCCGATCACGTTGTGCGTGTGGTGCGACGTGTGGATGACGATGCGCTCGACGTTGGCGGGGCCGGCGAGTTCGGGGTGGGCGCCGTGCAACCGGCGGGCCAGGTCGATGAGCGCCTGCGCCTGGTATTCGGCGGAGTGTTCTTTGGTGTAGCTGTCGAGGATGCTGCGCTTCTGCTCACCCGCGTCGGGCAGCCACACCTCGTAGGACGCCTCGGGCCCGCCCAGCAGCCAGGCGATGACACCGTCTTCGCCCTCGTAGATGGGCACGGGTGACGTCTGCCCGCGCATGGCCCGGTCGACGGCCTCGATGGCCATCTTGCCGGCGAAGGCGGGAGCGTGCGCCTTCCACGTGGAGATCTCGCCCTTGCGCGACTGGCGCGTGGCCGTGGTGGTGTGCAGCGCCTGGCCGACGGCCTGGAAGATCGTCTCGGCGGGCAGGCCGAGAAGCGTGCCGATGCCCGCGGCGGCCGAGGGGCCCAGGTGCGCGACGTGGTCGATCTTGTGGGCGTGCAGGCTGATGGAGCGCACGAGGTCGATCTGGATCTCGTAGCCCGTGGCGATGCCGCGCACGAGATCGTGCCCCGTGGCGCCCACGTGTTGCGCGACGGCGACGATGGGTGGGATGTTGTCGCCCGGGTGCGAATACTCGGCCGCCAGGAAGGTGTCGTGGTAGTCGAGTTCGCGCACCGCGACGCCGTTGGCCCACGCGGCCCACTCGGGCGACACGCGGCGCGAGGCGGCCGGGCCGAATACGGTCGCACCCTGGCCGCCCACCGACACGGGGTGCGCGAGCGCCTGCGACCGGGCCGAGACGACGGGCGAGCGTGTGAGGGATGCCGCAGCCACCGCGGCGTTGTCGATCACTCGGTTGATCACCATCTCGGTGACCTCGTCGCTCACCGCCACATCGTCGACGGCGACCTGGGCGATCTTCCAGGCCAGCTGCTCGGAGCGCTCGAGGTTGTCGTCGCTCGGATGGGTGCGAACGGTGGTCGTAGACATCGGGTGAAGCCTTTCGTGGGAGGAGCGGTGCCGCCCGCGGGCGACCGCGGTGTCGACCCATCCAGCCTACCTAGCGCGGCGCCATGCGGATCGCGCCGTCGAGGCGGATGGTCTCGCCGTTGAGATAGGCGTTATCGGCGATGGACTCGACGAGCTGCGCGAACTCGTCGGGCAGGCCCAGGCGCTGCGGGTAGGGCACCTGTTCGCCGAGCGAGGCGCGGGCTCGTTCGGGCAGGCCCAGCATGAGCGGCGTCTCGAAGATGCCCGGCGCGACGGTGTTCACGCGGATGCCGTAGCGCGCGAGTTCGCGGGCCAGGGGAAGCGTGAGCGAGTGGATGGCGCCCTTCGATGCGGCGTAGGCCGGCTGGCCGATCTGACCGTCGAAGGCCGCGACGGAGGCTGTGTTGATGATGACACCGCGGTCGGCGATGCCGCCGTCGCCGACCGACGAGCCCGCTCCGGCTGCGGTTCCGGTTCCGCGTGCGGATCCCCGTCCGGCCCCGGTGTCGTCGGCCATGGCCTGCGCCGCGAGACGGGTGACGTTCACAGTGCCCAAGACGTTCACGCGCAGGACGCGATCGAATGCCGCGAGATCGAGTGGGCCATCCTTGCCGAGCAGTTTGGCGGGCGTCGCGATGCCCGCGCAGTTGACGACCACGCGGAGCGGCGCCAGCTCGGTGGCGAGCCCCACGGCGGCCGCGACCTGCTTCTCGTCGGTGACGTCGGCGGGCGCGAACTCGATGCGGGGCAGGTGTTTGTCGACGCGGCGATCGGTGCGGCGACGCGAGGTGCGCGCGGCCGAAGAGGAGCCCGAAGCGGAGGCGGGCGAGCCGCTCGAGCCGGTGCCGGCGCCCGAACCGCTCGCCGCGGCATCCGCCCCACCCGCCGCCCCGCCAGCCGCAGAGGCGCCGGGGCGATTCGTGCGCAACTCCTCGGCAACGGCAGCGCCATCGGACGACGGCAGGTCGACGAGCACCACATGCATGCCGGCCGCCGCGAGCCGCGTGGCGGTCGCCCGCCCGAGCCCGGATGCGGCCCCCGTGACGATCGCCGACATCTTCGCGTATCTCATCCTCAGAGCCTCTCGATGATGGTGGCGTTGGCCATGCCGCCGCCCTCGCACATGGTCTGCAGGCCCCAGCGCCCGCCCGTGTCTTCGAGCTGGCCGATCAGGGTGGCCAGCAGTTTGGTGCCCGAAGCGCCGAGCGGATGTCCGAGCGCGATGGCCCCACCCTTGGGGTTCAGTCGCTCGTCCGAGGCGCCGAGGTCGCGCTGCCACGCCAGGGGCACGGGGGCGAAGGCCTCGTTCACCTCGAAGGCGTCGATGTCGTCGAGGGTCAGCCCCGTGCGCTCGAGGATCTGACGCGTGGCCGGAATGATGCCCGTGAGCATCTCGATGGGGTCGCTGCCCACAACGCGCGAGGCGTGGAAGCGGGCGCGCGGCGCGAACCCGTGCCGGGCCGCGGCCTCTTCGCTCATGATGAGCACGGCCGAGGCGCCGTCGGTGAGCGGCGACGCGTTGCCGGCAGTGATGCCCCAGCGGATCTCGGGAAAGCGCGCGCAGAACTGGGCATCGCGAAAGGCGGCGGGCAGTGAGGCCAGGCCGTCGGCGGTGGTCGCGGCGCGCACCGTTTCGTCGCGGTCGACGAGGGGGCCGCCCGGCACCTGCACGGGCACGATCTCGCGGTCGAAACCGCCGGCGTCCCGGGCGCGGGCGGCGCGTTCGTGCGAGCGGGCCGCGTACTCGTCGAGCTGGCGGCGACTGAACCCCCAGCGCGCCGCGACGAGCTCAGCCGAGATGCCCTGGTGCACCAGGCCGTCGGGGTAGCGTTCGTGCAACAGGGGGCCCGAGGCATCCGCCCCGCCCTGCGCCTGGCCGATGGGCGTGGATGACATGGACTCGACGCCGCCCGCGATGACGATGTCGTAGGCGCCCGCAATCACGCCCTGCGCCGCGAACACGACGGCCTGTTGGCTCGAACCGCACTGCCGGTCGATGGTGGTGGCGGGCACCTCGACGGGGAAACCCGCGGCCAGCACGGCGTTGCGCGTGACGTTGACCGATTGCCGACCGGACTGGGTGACGCATCCGCCGATGACGTCGTCGACGAGGGCCGGGTCGAGATCGTTGCGCGACACGAGGGCGCGCAGGGTGCCCGCGAACAGGTCAACGGGGTGCACCTGTGACAGCGCTCCGCCCGGTTTTCCCCGGCCGGAGGGGGTGCGCACGGCGTCGACGATGACTGCGTGCGGCATGACTACTCCCCGCTGCCCTGACCGAACGAACCGGTGCCGACCAGGATGGCGCGCGCCAGCGTGTGGAAGTGCAGGTTGAATCCCAGCACGGCGGGCGTCGACTCGCGGTCGATGTCGAGCTCGGGCACGTCGACGGCGTGCACGACCACGTAGTAGCGGTGCTCGCCCGTTCCCTCGGGCGGTGCCGCGCCCGCGAAGCTCGTCAGGCGCAGCTCGTTGGGCAGCGTGATCGCGGTTTCGGGCAATGTGCCGCTGTCCGGCGCGCCGGCGCCGCTCGGCAGTTCGGTGACGTCGGCCGGGATATTGAACACGGCCCAGTGCCAGAAACCGGAACCCGTCGGGGCATCGGGGTCATAGACCGTCACGGCGAAGCTCTTGGTCTCGGCGGGGAAGCCGGACCAGCTGAGCTGCGGCGAGACCTCGTCGCCGCCCGATTCGGCCGCATACTGCGCCAGCGCGAGCGGTTCGCCGTCGGTGACATCGGTCGACGTGAGCGTGAACGAGGGCACTTCGTCGAGCCGGGCGTAGGGATCGTAATCGTACATTGACTACTCCGTTCCAGGGATCGTGCGTCGGTAGAGACACCCTACGCCGCCGCCATCCGAGCACTCCGAGAGTTTGTCGGCGAGCGCAACCCCCGCCCGTTTTCGCGCCCCCGCGACACGCGCGGCATAGGCTGGCCGTGACCGGATCAGGATGGCCGACGCCGCACGCCGACGCCACGACGCATGAACGAGGACCCGATGTTCCGCAAGAAGACCGTGAAGAGCGCGCAGCCGAGCGCTCCCGTCGCCCCCATTCCGAGCGACCCGAAGCCGGGGCTGCGCACCATGTGGACCGACAACCTCGGTCGCACCGCGACCCGCAGCATCCAAATCATCGCCGTTCTGCTGCTCGCCGTCGCCCTGATCTTCGCCCTCATCAACCTGAAGGTCGTCGTCATCCCGGTGATCATCGCGCTGATCCTGGCCTCGGCGCTGCACCCGCTCATCGCCTTCATGCGCAAACGAGGCGTGCCCTCGATCGTGGCCACCTGGGTGGCGCTCGTGCTGGCCATCGTCGTCATCGGCGGCGTCATCACGCTCATCGTCTTCGCCGTGCAGAACCAGTGGTCGTCGCTCGTGAAGAGTGCCGAGGACGGTGTCGACCAGGTGCAGAAGTGGCTGCAGACCACCAACCTGCCGATCGACGAGGCACACCTGCAGGACCTGCAGAAGACCGCCACCGACTTCCTCACGTCGAGCCAGTTCGGTTCGGGTGCGCTCGCCGGGGTCACGGTCGTCGGCGAGATCGCCACGGCCGTCGCGCTGGGCGTCGTCGTGCTCTTCTTCTTCCTCAAGGACGGCCCCGAGATGTGGGCCTTCCTCATCAAGCCGCTCTCGCCGCACAACCACCAGCGCTTCGAGCGCATCGGCAACCGCTCGGTCTCGGTCTTCGGCGGCTATGTGCGCGGCACCGCGATCGTGGCCCTCGTCGACGCGGTCGGCATCGGCATCGTGCTGTCGATCCTGCAGATCCCGCTCGCCATCCCGCTGGCCGTCATCGTCTTCATCGGCGCGTTCATCCCCATCGTGGGTGCGACCGTCGCCGGCATCCTCGCGGCGCTCGTGGCGCTCGTCACCAACGGGCTCTGGGCCGCCGTCTGGGTGGTCGTTGCCGTCGTCGGCGTGAACCAGCTCGAGGGCAACTTCCTGCAGCCCATCGTGATGGGCAAGTCGCTCAAGCTGCACCCGCTCGTCATCCTGATCGCTCTGGCCGCCGGCACCATCCTGGGCGGCATCATCGGCGCCATCCTGTCGGTGCCCATCGCGGCCGTGGCGTGGGCGATCATCAAGACGTGGAACGAGGACGACGTGCCCGGTTCGCACCTGCCCGCGATCTCGCGACGCAAGGGCGCCTGAGCCGGCCGAAACCCCTCTCCCCTAGGCTTGTCGGGATGTCTTCTCCCGCCTCGCCCAGCATCCCGCCCGCAGCCTCGACCGAGCCCCGCCCGCGCCCGCACGCCTGGCTGCGCGGAGCCGCGCCCACCGCGGGTCTCATCGTCATCGGCTGCGCGCTCCTGTTGCAGATCGCCATCGTCGTGTCCGGCGTCGACGCCCGGCTCGTGCCGGCGGTGCTCGGCATGGTGGGAGCGCTGCTCATCGCTCTCGGCGCCTACTTCGGCAGCGCGTCGCCGATCGTGCGCGAGGGTTCGATCGTCGTCGACTCGCCCGTGCGCGGGCGCTGGCAGGCCGTCAATTCGCCAGCCTCCGCCACGCCGAGCCACGGCCTGCACACGCTCGGCCAGACCTGGGCCGTCGACCTGATCGGCATCCCCGACGACCGCCATCGCCCGGTCTACGGCCGCACGGTCACGGGCTACCTCCCGCCCACCGATTTCCCGGGTTTCGGCCTCCCGGTGCACGCCGTCGCCGATGCCACGGTCGTCGCCCGGCACGACGCCGAGGTCGACCACAAGACGCGCTACTCGTGGGACGCCATCCTCTATATGACGGTCATCGAGGGTTTCCTGCGCAGCATCGGCGGCCCCCGCAAGATGCTCGGCAATCACGTGGTGCTGCGTCTCGACGACGGCACGTTCTTCACCTATGGCCATCTGCAACGTGGTTCGGTGCGCGTGAACGTGGGCGATCGTATGCGCGCGGGCGATGTGCTCGCGGCGTGCGGCAACAGCGGCAACTCGTCCGAGCCGCATCTGCACCTCCAACGTCAGGACCGCTCGGGCGTCACGCTCGCGACAGGCCTCCCCTGGGCCATCCGTGGCGCCGGCCGGGGCGGGCGCGACGGTTTCCCCCTGAACGGCGAGAACTGGGTGTCGGAGTGACGCCGCCCGACCGCGCGTAAAATCGTCGGGTGGCCCTCTCCAAGATCCTGCTCTACTACGCGTTCACGCCGCTCGCCGACCCCGAAGCGGTGCGCCTGTGGCAGCGCGAGCTGGCCGATCGCTGGGGTGTGCGTGGTCGAATCCTGCTGTCGAAGCACGGCATCAACGGCACGGTGGGCGGCGAGATCGATGCCGTGAAACGCTACCTGCGGGGCACACAAGAGTTCGCGCCGTTCAAGAACCTCGACGTGAAGTGGTCAGACGGCTCGGGTCTCGACGCCGAGGGCCGCAGCCTCGACTTCCCCAAGCTGACCGTCAAGGTGCGCGACGAGATCGTGTCGTTCGGGGCGCCCGATGAGCTGGTCGTCGACGAAGGCGGCGTGGTGGGTGGCGGCATCCATCTGCAGCCCGAAGAGCTGCATGAGCTCGTACAGAGCCGAGACGACGTCGTATTCTTCGACGGTCGCAACAAGTTCGAGGCCGAGATCGGCCGGTTCAAGGATGCCGTCGTGCCCGACGTCTCGAACACGCGCGAGTTCGTCGCCGCCCTCGACTCGGGCGAATACGACCACCTCAAGGGCAAGCCCGTCGTCACCTACTGCACGGGCGGCATCCGCTGCGAAGTGCTGTCGAGCCTCATGACGTCGCGCGGATTCGGCGAGGTCTACCAGCTCGACGGCGGCATCGTGCGCTACGGCGAACAGTTCGGCGACGACGGCCTCTGGCAGGGGTCGCTCTACGTTTTCGACAAGCGCATGTCGCTCGAGTTCAGCGACCACGCGGCCGTCATCGGTGCGTGCGCGGTGTGCGGTGCGGCGACGAAGCGCATGCAGAATTGCGCGGATGCCTCCTGCCGCGAGCAGTTGGTCGTGTGCGAGCTGCACGACCCCGCGTCGGTGTTCTGCGGGGCGCACGCGGCGACGGACACGTCGGCGGCAAAATCGGACGCGTGACACGAGTGCCGCCGGATTCGCCCGCACCAGCCGGGAGGTTTCGCCCGCCGGGGGTTCTGCCGACCCATGCGCAGTGAGTACGATCGACGGACGGTCGACCGCTCGGTGGGCGCGAGACGCCGGCCCTGCCGCGCGGGAACGGGGATGTCGGTGGCGAACGATCTGCAGCGCGGTGCGCCCCGGCATCCGCATCGCTTGCGCGTGACCGGAGCGATTCTCATCATCGCGGCCATCATCACGGTCTGGGCGCTGCGGGTCATGGCCGGCCGCCCCGTCTATGTCAGCGAGCTCGGCGAGACCGGTGCGGCCACGGCCCCCTGGTTCAACGCATCGCTGCTCGGCATCGCCCTCGGCGGCACGCTCATCGCGCTGGGAACCCGTTCGGTGCGGTCGACGACCCGCTGGTTGAGCGCCTGGCCCGTCGCCGCCACGCTCGTCTTCGCGTGCGTCATGTTCGCGCTCGCGTCGCAGGTCACGTGCACGCCCGGCTGCCCCGTGCCCTTCACGGCGGGCAGCACGGTGCAAGACCTCGTGCACACGTCGAGTGCCGTGCTGGGTTTCGCGGCCGGAGGCTACGCCTGCATCCAGGTGGCCTTCCTGCGTCACCGCCGCCGCCTGGCCCGTATCTCGGCCGTGGCCGGCATCAGCATGCTCCTCGTGGCGAGCGTGGGCGGCCTGCTCTCGGTGGCTCAACTCGGCACCGATATTGGAGGCCTGCTCGAATTCACCGCTATGACGATCGCGCTTTCCTGGCTCGCCATCTATGGCCTGACGGCGACCGATGCGGATGCGGCGCCCGCCGTCGAACCGTCGATCGAGGTCGCTGGGCTCGCACCCGAGTCGGTCTAGCCCTGAAGTCGGTGTAGCCCTGGAGCCGGGCCCGTCCTGGAGCCGGCCCCTTCCCGAAGTCCAGCCCGTCCCGAAGTCCGGCCCGTCCTGAAGTCGATCTAGTTCGCGTCGAGGAACTTCTCGTAGCAGAGCGACCACGGCATGGTCTCGCGGTAGGGCTCGTAAACGGGAATCGCGCGGTATCCGATGCGCTCGTAGAGTGCGACGGCCTCTGGCTGCTTCGTGCCCGTCTGCAGAATGATGTGCGTCTCGTTCTCGGCGCGCGCGACGTCTTCGACCGCCGCCATGAGGGCGCGGCCGAGGCCCTGCCCGCGCTGCCCGCCCGTGACGATGAGGCGTTTGACCTCGAGCACGCCGTTGAGCCAGCGCACGCCGACGTGGCCGATGGGTGTGCCCCCGGCATCCACGGCCAGGATGGTGCGCACCACGCCCGCGGGATCGACGGCGAGCGCCCGCATGCGTGCCTCGGTGACCTCGACGGGCTCGTCACCGTGCGACGACCCGTATCGCTCGTCCATCTCGGCTTCCATCTCGGTTCGCAGGGCGACCGCGCGGGGGTCGTTCCAGTCGACGTTCTCGAGGGTGAAGGAGGCGGGGGCTGGGGTGGACGTGCTCACCTCCTCACACTAATACAGCGGGAAAGCCGCCCGTGTTGCGCCGACGCCCGTTCCGTGCAACCGTCAGGTGTGTTCGGCCTCGGTCTCCTCTGCCTCTTCGTCGGTTCAGCGCTCGGCGGCTATTCGGTGCGCCGCACCATCGCGCGACGCCTCGGCGCCGGGCCGCTCGTGCGGCAGGGCATCGTGGCCGCGCGCGCACCGGGCTCGGACATCCCCCACCCGCGCCTGCCCGAGGTCATCGCCCGCACGCTCAACATCCTGCTCGTCGTCGCGGGTGTCGTGCTGCTGTGGCCCACCATCGGCGCAGGCACGATCGCGCTGGCGGCCCTCATCTTCGGTGTGGATGCCGCGCTCTGGCTGACCTCGCTCTGGCAGGTTCGGCGCGCTCACCCATCCGCGCACCCCGACGCCAACTCCGATACCGACTCCGGCGGCCGCTCCGACGCCCAGCCCGTCGGCGACTCCCATGCCGACTCCGACTCCGGCGCCCACCCCGACGTTCCCCGAACGGACGCCCCATGACGGCCACACGCCCCGGCCGGTTCGGCCTCATCCCCATGCGCCCGCGGGACCCGCACGAGGCGCACCGCGTCGCCAGCCCGCTCGAGCTCTTCTTCGACCTGGTGTTCGTCGTCGCCGTCTCGATCGCGTCCACCACGTTGCACCACATCGAGTCGGAGGGCCACGTCGCGTCGGGCGTGCTGTCCTACGTCATGGTGTTCTTCGCCATCTGGTGGGCCTGGATGAATTTCACCTGGTTCGCCTCCTCGTTCGACACCGACGACTGGCTCTACCGCGTCATGACGGTGTTGCAGATGGCGGGCGTGCTCGTGCTGGCGGCAGGTGTCGAGCGCGTCATGGTCGAGGGAGACTACGGCGTGGTGGTGGCGGGTTACATCGTCATGCGCCTCGCGATGGTCGGACAGTGGTTGCGCGCGGCGGCCGGCGATCACGCGCTGCGCGGCATGGCGTTCCGATATGCCACGGCCATCACGCTCGTGCAGGCGCTCTGGGTGGTCTGGCTCTTCCTGGCTCCGTCGGACTTCGCGGCTCCGCTGTTCTTCGTGCTGGCGGCGCTCGAGATGGCCGTGCCCGTGTGGGCGCAGTTGCGGGTGCGCACCCCGTCGCATCCGCATCACATCACCGAGCGCTACGGCCTGTTCACGCTCATCCTGCTCGGCGAGAGCCTGCTGGCGTCGGCGAACGCGATCATCCAGGCCATCAACGAGGCCGACCACATCGCGCCGCTCGTTGTGCTCGCGGCCGCGGCGCTCGTCATCGTGGCGGGCATGTGGTGGATCTACTTCTCGCCCGACCAGACCGTGCACATCGCCTCGTTCCGGCGCACGCTCGCCTTCGGCTACCTGCACGGCATCATCTTCGCGGCCGCGGGCGCCCTGTCCTCGGGCATCGAGGTGGCCGTGGATGTCATCACCAATGCGTCCGAGCTCGGTGCGATCGCGGCCGCCCTCACCACGACCGTGCCCGTTGGCCTGTTCGTGGCCGGGATCTGGGCGCTCAGCATCCGCCCCACCCTGTCGCGTGCGGCCAACGCGGCCATCGTGGTGCTGATCGCGGTGATCTTCGCGAGTGCGCTCGTGCCGCTGGCGCTCGTGGTGGCGGCGCTGGCAGTGGCGGGCATCGTAGTGGTGCTCGAGCGTTCGGCACTGCGGTCGGGCGGCACGCATCGGGTGCTGGCCGTGGCGCGCCCGGCGAGATCGACGACGGAGGAGCCGTGATGGCGGGCGACGAATACCGTTTCGAGGGGCGCATCGCGGGTTTCGGCACCACGTCGGGCGTGCGCCTCGTCGTGGGCATGTGGCAGCGGTCGCCGCTCGGCTCGTTCACGGACGTATTCCTCGAAGAGGCTGGTGGCCACCGCATCCTCGTCGCCCCCTCACAGGACGTCGCGGACTTCGTCTCGAGCACCTACACGTTCGACGAAACCCGCATCATGCCCGTGCACACGACTCGCGTGACGGGCGGCCTGCACGTGGTCGCGGGCGCCGAACTCGACGTCACGATCACCATCGGGCCCCTCACGCCGCTCGGCCGCCTGCTGCGCGCCGTGCCCGGTTTTCTGGCCACGCGCCCGGCCTGGCTGCGCCTGATCGACCCTCTCGCGGCGGTGCTCGTGCCCGGCGTGCACACGGCCGGCAGCGCGGGCAACGGCCGCACCGAGTTCTACGGCGTCACAGCCCTGAGAGCCATCACCGCGGTCTCGGGATGCTGGAACGCCGCTGACCTGGGCTCCCTCGCGCGCCTCGACCCGCCCGTCTCCTTCGGTTTCGGATCGGCCCCGCCCGAGCCGCAACTCGCCGACGTCGTGACGACCATCCGCGAGCGCCCGCAGCCCTGAGACTGCACAAACTCTCAGCCGCGGCAGGGCTCGGGGCTGCCCGCATCCGCCCGCGGCACGGCAGGATGGAGGTATGAGCGTCGTCGAGAACACGAAACTGGCCATCATCGGTGCGGGAAGCGTGGGCAGCTCACTCGCCTACGCGTCGCTGATCCGCAATAGTGCGCGCGAGGTGGCGCTCTACGACGTGAACACCGCGAAGGCCGAGGCCGAGGTTCTCGATCTGGCGCACGGCACGCCTTTCACGGGTGCGTCTCGCATCATGGGCGGCGGCGATATGGATGTCATCGCGGGCGCCAACGTGGTGGTCATCACGGCGGGTGCCAAGCAGGAGCCCGGCCAGACGCGCATCGATCTGGCGGGCACGAACGCGCGCATTCTCGAAAAGATCATGCCGCAGCTGGTGGAGCGCGCGCCGAAGGCCGTCTACATCCTGGTGACGAACCCGTGCGATGTGCTCACGGTGATCGCCCAACAGATCTCGGGCCTGCCGGCAGGCAAGGTCTTCTCGTCGGGCACCGTGCTCGACTCGGGTCGTCTGCGCTGGTTGTTGGCCGAGCGCGCCGGTGTCGCCGCCCAGAGCGTGCACGCGTCGATCGTGGGCGAGCACGGTGACAGCGAGTTCCCGTTGTGGTCGCAGGCCTCCATCGGTTTGACGCCGCTGCGCGAGTGGACGGATGCTTCGGGCGCCCAGGTTTTCACGCGCGACGTGCTCGACGCCCTGCGCGACGACGTGGTGACCGCGGCGTACCGTGTGATCGCGGGCAAGGGCGCGACGAATTACGCGATCGGGCTGTCGGGCGCGCGCATCGTCGAGTCGGTCTTGCGCGACGAGCGGGCCGTCTTGCCGGTCAGTTCGGTGCTGTCGGGCTATCGCGGGATCGATGGCGTGGCGCTGAGCGTGCCGTCGATCGTGGGTTCACGCGGTGTCGAGCGTGTGCTCGATGTGCCCATGGATGATGGCGAGCAGGAGCTTCTGCAGCGCTCGGCGGACGCCCTCTCCTCCACGATCAAGACTCTGGGCTACTGATCGGCGGCCGCCCTCTCGTGGGGGCGGTTTGCAGCAGCGCGGCCGCGCCCGTCAGCTCGCCGGCGTGGGTTGCGGCAGCGCGGTGCCCGTCAGCTTTTCGGCGACGGCCCACAGGCGGGCGGCCGCATCGCTGTCGGCCATGCGCTTGGTCACGCGTGCCGGCGAGACGATGCCCGTGAGCTCGAGTTTTCCGTTCGGGCCGTAGTAGCCGCCATTTTCGGCCGCCGGATCGGCGACGGCGAAGAGCATCGGCTCGGCGCCGCGGTCGACTTCCTGAATCGGCAAGAACGGCACGGAACCCATGTAGCTCTTGCTGGGCATTGACTTGCCGAGGTAGCGCCCGGTGCGCGTGATGTTGGTGTTCGACAGTCCGGGATGCGCGGCGTTGCTGATCAAGCGCCAACCCAGCCGCCGCGACGTCTCGGCAAGGTGGCTGGCGAGGTAGTAGTCGGCCAGCTTGGTCTGGCCGTAGGCGACCATGGGGATGTAATGGCCCACCGAATCGAGATCGTCGAAGCGCATGACTCCCATCCAGGCCGCGACGCTCGACATGGTGGACACCCGTGGCGCCTCTGAGCGCAGAAGCGCGGGCAAGAGCAGGTTGGTGAGCGCGAACGGGCCGAGGAAGTTGGTTCCCATCTGCATCTCGAAGCCATCGACGGTGACCATCCATTTCGGCGGCGCCATCACGCCGGCGTTGTTCACCAGCGCGTCGATGTGGTCGTAGTTGTCGTCGATTTCGGCGGCGAAACGACGCACGGATGCCAGATCAGCCGTATCAATGAGCCGCATCTCGACCCGGGCGTCACGGTGCTCGGAACGGATATCGGCGAGCGTCTGCTCGCCCTTCTCGGGGTTGCGCACAGCCAGGATCACGTGTGCGCCGGCACCGGCCAATCGGGTGGCGGCTTCTTTTCCGATGCCACCGCTTGCGCCCGTAACGACGATCGTTCGACCGGTCTGGTCGGGTACTCGATACATTCGAACTCCTCGTTAGTGTGGGTCGCGTTCCGCGGGAAGAGCGACGAGTGTCACGCCTCGGTCTGTGCGCCGGAGTCGATGGCTGCCGGCACATGCGCGGCCCCCGACCGGTCGGCGCTGATGGTGGTCGAACTCGCCACCGATTCGGCGACGTCGATCGACGCTGCGCGCTTCGGGAGATCCGTGTGACCGGGAATCGGCCATTCGACCCGGCTCACCTGTATCTCGATTGTGGCCTCGGCGTGGGCGAGAGCGGCGACCACGTCATAGACCGCACGGGCGACCTCGGGAGCCGCGATCGCGGCGTCGGTGCCGATGTGCACGTCGATCGTCTGGTCGGCACCCTCGCCGCTCACGGAAACTCGTGGGGGTTCGACCGACGATGAGGCACTCTTGCCTCGCAACCCGGCTGCGACGTTCTCGACCGTGCCGAGAATGCCCCGGCTGATTCGAGCCGCGACAGATGGATACACCTCCACGACCCCGGGAACGCCCTCCACTGCCTGGGCAATCGCCCCGGCCAGTACGTCAGTTTCCTGCGCCATCACAGGTCCTCTCCCGGTCGGCCTGAGCCGTAAAGATCGTCCACTCGCACATCTACTGCCGTGACGTTGAGCTCGGTATGCCGGGCGAGATCGGCGAGGATCGCGCTCCTGAGATCTGCAGCGATCTGCACGAGGTTCACGCCGTGTCGCGCACTCGCCGTGACCAGGACCGACACCGGCGCACCGGGCTCGGTGACGTCCCCCTCGAAGGAGCTCCGGCCCACGACGATGCCGGGAACCCGGTCACCGGCATCCCGAATCAGGGCCCGCACCGCGCCCTCGGTGATGCTCAACCGCGCACGCTCGTTGTCGTGGTGGAGCGGAATCTGCCGCCCCGCGCGCACTTCGAGCGCCAGCTGACCGACGAGACCCTTCAGCCACCCCTCGACAACTTCTTCGGGCGCGTGATCGGCGTCGTTCTGCACCAGTTCTGCCGTGACCCGTCGCATGCGCTTCAGAGAATCGAGCGCTTGCTGGCATTCGGGGCACTGATCGATGTGCACGTCGCGCGGCTCACCCGCGTTAAGGTAGTCCTCCAACTCGTCCACCGAACGACCGCAATCCAGAACGCCGTCGTCTCGGGTTCTCGGAGTCGAGCCGTTTTCTGCAAGCGGGCGGATGTCGTCGAACGCGCGGTCGGAACGGGGATCGGTGTTGCTCATCGCCATCCCTCCAACTCTCGCGTCAGCGTCTCTCTGGCCCGAGCAATGCGGCCTCGCACGGTAGGCGCCGGAACCGACAGCTGCTCAGCGATCTCGTCATAGCTGAGACCGCCGACCTCCCTGAGCACCCAACATTCGCGCTGCTGCTCTGGCAGGTTCGCGAGCGCCTTCTTGAGCGCATCCATCTGCGAACTCACCTGAGCGGAACTCTCGGGGCCAGATGTCTCGGGCGCCGCAACCTCTACCGTGTCAATGTCATCGTATCGACGCCGTGACCGCAAGCGGTCGACACCTTTTCGACTGACGATGCGCATCAGCCAGCTCTTGACCGCCGACCCATCAGTCAGTGTGTGCAGCTGCTGCCAGGCCGTTATGAAGGATTCTTGGACCACATCGTCCGCCTCGGCCGTCGAGCTCATGAGCCGGATCGCGTAAGCGCGCATGAGGGGCCCGTATCGGCGGACGATCACCTCGAATGCTCGCCCGTCGCCGTCGGTCGCGCGGTCGACGAGAACCCGGTCACCCAGGTCGGCCAGAGGGACTCTGGCGTCGTCGCGAGCGGACATCATCCACCTTTCCGTGTCGATCGATCTCATGTGCGTTCCCGCAGCCTATCCCCGCACCCTGAGCCATTTCGGGCCTTGCGCCAATCTGTGGACAAACGTAGGAGTGGAGAAAAAACAACACCCAAAACGGCCAAAAGACAATCTGTCAAAGTTTTTCTACGTCATCCGTGACGATTCCGCCGCACGTCCCGTCTTATCTCCGTAGACAACGAAACGGGCCCACCCGGGCCCCCACGAAAGGCAGAACATGGCTGAGAAAGTTACCCCCGCGACCATTAGCACCACGGGCACCGGTGCCAACTCCCTCGACAGCGTGAGCGACTCGGGTAAGACCGTCATCGCCCCCGAGGTCATCGGCAAGATCGTCGGGCTCGCCGCCCGCGACATCCCCGGCGTCTACGCTCTCGGCGGCGGAGCAGCTCGCGCGTTCGGCGCGATTCGCGGTGCCGTTGGCGCAACCGACCACGCGCAGGGCGTGAACGTCGAGGTCGGCGAGAAGCAGGTCGCCGTCGATCTCACCCTCGTCGTGGAATACCCGGTTGCTCTGCAGGATGTCGCCGACCAGGTGCGCGACGCGGTCTACCGCGCCATCCACAACCTCGTCGGCATGGAGGTGTCCGAGGTCAACATCTCGATCAACGACGTCCACATCCCCTCTGACGACGACAACGCCGAGGCCGAGGAGTCGCGAGTTCAGTGAGCAACACGACAGTAGGTATTTTCGTCGGCGCGATCCTGGCGGTCGTCGCCCTGTGGTTCGGCTTCTGGGGCTTCCTCCTCGCGGTCGTACTCATGGCCATCGGCGCCCTCGTCGGTCGCATCCTCGAGGGCAAGCTCGATCTCGGTGCGGTCGCCGACGCGCTGAGGGGCAAGCGGTCCTCGTCATGACAACGGTCACCGCCCCGTCCGGCGTCGATACCCTTCGGGCGGGCACGAATCCCGTGCCCGCCGAGCGCCAGGTCGGCAGCACGCGCATCGCATCGAAGGCCCTGAGCGGCCTCGTTCGCGCGGTTGCCGGCGAAGCGCTGGGTGTCCGCGCGTCTGCGGTCTCGGTGAATCTGTCCGATCTCGACGGCAAGCTAGCCATCGAGGTGGCAGGGCCCGTCGCCGTCGATCTCGCAAACTCCCTCGCCTCCGGCCCTTCCGTCATCGAGGCCGCGACCACCGCCCAGAGTCGCATCGCCGAGCAGACGACAGCGCTCAGCGGTTCTCTCGTCGGCCGTGTGCGTGTGCGTGTCACCGGATGCGAGTTCATCAACAACCGGAGAGTCCTATGAGCACCACCGACAAGATCGGGCGGCGAGCCGTTCGACAAGAGCTGCGCTCCACGCGGTCGGGCACGACGCTCCTCGTGGCGATCATCGCCCTCCTCGTGTTGGCCTACCTCATCACCGAGGTCATCCTCAACATGCTGGGCCAGCCGCCGCTCCTCGCCACTCCGGGCGCTCTCGCTCTCGGAGCAACCCAGATCGGCTCAGTGGGCCAGCCCCTCCTCTATGCCATTGGCGGGGTGCTGACGCTGATCGGCATCGTGCTGATGGTCCGGGCGATCATGCCCGGCATCCGCGGGCTGCACCACACGCCGGATGCCGCCAACCCGACCATCATCGACGACACCGTCGTTGCGGCAGCCCTGGCCAAGGTCATCCGCGACTCTGCCAACCTGCGCGAAGAACAGGTTTCCGTCAGCGTCGGGCGTCGTCGCGCAACGGCTCATGTGCACCCGACCACGGGTGTGCCGGTCGACCGCGAAGCTGTGCAGTCCGACGCTCAGAAGGTCGCAGATTCGTACGCCCTCACGCCCCCACTCAGGGTCAGCGTAGATATCGACAAGAAAGGAATGGTGGGTTGATGACCGGAAAACACGCGGCGCTCAACCGCTTCTTCCTGTTCCTGATCGGGCTCATCATCGCCCTGTTCGGGGCGGCGATCGTCTACCTCGGCTTTGCTCCCGCCGCCGAAAAGGCCTGGCGATCGATTGCTGGCGACAGTGTCGAAACCCTTGCCGATGCGGCACAGGCCAGTGCGATCCCCGGCACGCAGACCCACTGGATCGCCGCCGCCGCCGTTCTCCTCGGCGTCATCGTCGCCGCTCTCTTCATCTCCTGGATGATCGCGCAGCGTCAGCGGGTTCGTCGCACGGCTGCACGCGCCGGGAGCGATAACGGTCTCGGCGAGATCGTCATCGACAACCGGGCCTTCGAGCAGATCGTCGAAGCGCGTCTCGCCGACGAACCCGGCATCATCGCGTCCAACGTGCGCAGCGTGCCCGCAGGCCGCTCCGACACGGGCGTACGGGTTCGCATCACGACACGTCGCGGGGCGTCCCCGGCTCGCATCGCCGCCGAGGCGAACACCGCCGTCGACGAAGCTCAAACCATCCTCGGTAAGAAGATTCCCGTGCTGATCACGGTCCGAGCCGGCGCCCGCGCCGCCCTCGGCCACATTCAGCGCGTGTCCTAAACCTCCTGCCCCGGCCGCGCGTCCCCCAAAAGCGCCGTCGGGGCAGGAGCCTCTCCACATTCCCGCCCGCCGCCCGCAAACCACACGCCTCCGAGAGTCTCGCGATCAAGGAACATCGGCACGGCTCGTGACCACTGCGTAGAGTGAAGAGATGGATTCACCGACGGAACCCGACGTGACCCCCTTCCGAGCATGGTGGGCCGAAAACGACAATTCCTCGCAACCATCCCGTTTCGGCACCGCTACCGAGAGCGATCTCGGCGACGGGGACACGACCATCCGGGTGCTTTACTCCGGCGTCAACTACAAAGACGCCATGGCGCTCACCGGTCGACCGGGCATCGTCAAGACCTCACCGCTGATCCCCGGCATCGACCTCGTCGGTGAAATCACGTCGACCAGCTCCCCCGACTATCGTGCCGGGGACCTCGTGCTTCTCAACGGCACCGGCATCGGCGAGAAACGAAACGGCGGCTTGGCGGAACGGGCCCGGGTCGACGCGCGCCACCTCGTCCGCGTTCCCGGCAGCCTCGGCGCACGCCGCGCCGCCGCCATCGGCACCGCCGGATACACCGCCATGTTGTCCGTCCTCGCCGTCGAACGGCACGGCACCGCCCCCGCCGACGGCGAGATCCTCGTCACGGGCGCCGCCGGAGGTGTCGGCAGCATTGCCATCGCCCTCCTCTCACGCCTTGGCTACACCGTCACCGCCAGCACCGGACGGGCCGACGAACACGCCGATTACCTCACCAGGCTGGGCGCCACAACGATCATCGACCGCGCCGAATTGAACGAAGCGGGCAAACCGTTGCGCAGCCAGCGCTGGGCCGCGGTCGTCGACGCCGTCGGAAGCCACACGCTCGCCAACGCCATCGCCGGCCTCAGACACGGCGGCATCGCCACCGCCTGCGGGCTCGCTCAAGGCGCCGACCTGCCGCTCACCGTCATGCCATTCATCCTGCGCGGCATCACGCTTGCGGGAATCAACTCCGTCGAAACGCCCCAGCCGCTGCGGCAAGAAGCCTGGAACCGGCTCGCCGTGGACCTCGACCCGCGACACGTCGACGCCATCAGCCACAGCATCCCGCTCGCCGAAGCGGGAAACACTGCCGGCGACGTGCTCGCCGGAAAGGTGCGCGGACGAACCGTCGTCGACGTCACCGCCTGACCGCGCGCCCGATCCCGACCCGCCACACGCGAGCGCACCCGGAACAAGGCACGGGCGCCAGCCGCGCCGAGCGTCAGCCGCGCCGAGCGTCAGTCACGCTAAGCGTCAGCCCCGCTGAGCGTCAGTCACGCCGAGCGTCAGTCACGCTGAGCGTCAGCCGCGCTGAGCGTCCGGAGCGTCGCTGCCGCTGTCGTCCGCCGACGGCTGAGGAGAAGCGGCCACGGCGGGATCGTCGGCCGGCTCAACCGGAGGAGTGGGAGTGTCCGGCTTGACCGCCGGAGCCGATGGCGCGGCGCGCTTCTTCGGACCGGGCAGAGTTGCCCCGTCCGTCGCCTGAGTGCTCGCGGCAGGTTTTCGCGACGACGTTCGCGGTGTAGCCGCCGACGACGAGGCGGACGCGCTCGCCTGCGGGATGACCGGTTTTTCGGGCACCGGCTTCGTGCTCGCCGAACGCTCGCTCGCAGCCGGGGCCGAGGTCTTGGTGGCCGCGGCTTTCACGGTCGGGGACTTCGTCGTCGGCGGCTTCGTCGTCGAAGGCTTCGGCGGGGCAGATTTGGAGGCAGCGGGTTTGGAGGCAGCGGGCTTGGCCGCAGCCTTCGCAGCAGATGTCTTCGACGCAGAGGCCTTGGGGGCGGCTGACTTCGGCGCGGCAGCGCGCGACGACGACGGTTTCGCGGCGGCACGCGAAGCCGACTTCGCGGCAGCCTTGACCGCCGACGGCCTCTTCGCCGCGGCAGCCTTCTTCGCGGCGGCCTTCTGCGCGGGCGGTGCGATCTCGTCGGGTACCGCGGCATCCACCCGCAACGCGGCCACGAGCTCACTCGCGTGCTTCGTCGTCACGACGATGCGCGCGAACTCGTGATCGTCGAGCTCGAGGACAACCGCCGGGCGGCCGCCCTTCAAGACCAGGAAGTCCTTGCCGCCGTGGAACTTCCACTGACCGACCGCCAGAGTCAGAGGGATGGCGGCGCCGGGCGCTCGGATGCCGCGAACCCAGATCCACGGATCATCCGTGATGATGGCCGACCGGATCTGTGAACGCTTCACCGCGAGGTTCTCGCGCCGCAGAGACAACGCCTTCTCGGCAGCCGACAGAGTGATCTCGAGACGGTCCGGGTGAAGGTGAAGGGTCGACATGCTTCCAGTCTGCCGGTTATATGCCGCGAATGGGATGGTGACAGTTCACAAAGACATAACGGCCACGTTGACGGACAAGCTCAACACAGACACCGGGCGTAGGACGAGGATGCGCCTACCGCGACGCGGGCCCGCCGCGCCGACAGAGCCGCACCGGGTTCGACGCGCCTCGGCGGCTATGCGGGCTGTGCTGCTGCCGCCGCCTTCGCCGCAGCGGGCAGGGCGTCGATGATGCGCTCGAGGGCCGCGTCGTCGTGAGCCGCCGTGACGAACCACGCCTCGAAGACGCTGGGCGGCAGAGACACCCCGGCCTCGAGCATGGCGTGGAAGAACGGCGGATAGCGGAATGCTTCCTGCGCCTGCACCTCGGCATAGTTTGTCGCCGGCGTGTCGGAGAACAGCACGCTGAACAGGTTGCCCGCGCGCTGAATCGTGTGCGCCACACCCTCGGTGGCGAGCGCCTGCGAGACGGCGGACTGCAAGCGCGCCGATACCGCGTCGAGCGTGGCATAGACATCGAGATCGGCGAGACGCAACGTGGCGAGACCCGCGGCCACGGCGACAGGGTTTCCCGACAGCGTTCCCGCCTGATAGACCGGCCCGAGAGGTGCGAGGTGGTCCATGACCTCGGCGCGACCGCCCAGAGCCGCCAAGGGCATGCCTCCGCCGACGACCTTGCCGAAAGTGAACAGGTCGGGCGCATAGGCCGGACCGTCGGCGAGAGACGCACCCCAGTAACCGGCAGAGCCGACACGGAAACCGGTGAGCACCTCGTCGACGATGAGCAGCGCGCCCGCCTCGTGCACGATCTCGGTGAGAGCGGCGTTATAACCGGGCTCGGGCGGAACGACACCCATGTTGCACGCCGCCGACTCGACGATCACGGCGGCGATGCGGTCACCGTGGGTCGCGAACGCGGTGCGCACGGCATCGAGATCGTTGTAGGGCAGCACGAGGGTCTGCGCGGCGATCGGCGCCGGGACGCCCGCGGAACCAGGCATGGCGAGCGTCGCCAGACCGGAGCCGGCCTCGGCCAGAAGGCCGTCGGAGTGGCCGTGGTAGTGACCCGAGAACTTGATGAGCAGGTCGCGCCCGGTGAAGCCACGCGCCAGGCGGATGGCCGTCATGGTGGCCTCGGTGCCCGTCGACACGAGCCGCACCTTCTCGACCGGCGCCAGCACACCGTCGGCCGATTCAGCGGTCATCCGCTCGCGGATCAGCTCGGCGAGCTCGGTTTCGGACGGGGTCGTCGCGCCGAACGAGAGTCCGCGGGCAGCGGCGTCTTGCACCGCGCGAACGACGTCGGGATGCGCGTGCCCCAGAATGGCGGGGCCCCACGACGCGACCAGGTCGACGTACTCGTGGCCGTCGGCATCCGTGACGTAGGCACCGTGGGCTTCGACGAGGAAACGAGGCGTTCCGCCGACCGAGCCGTAGGCGCGCACGGGCGAATTCACGCCGCCCGGGATCGAGTGTTTGGCGCGTTCGAACAATTCGGCGTTGTGCTGCACGGGGGCTCCTGTCGAGGGTGATTCGGGGATGCTGCCGGTCACGCTGCCGGTCACACTGTCGGCGGCGCGGTTATCGCTGGCAACGTTGTCGTCGGCGCGGTCGGCGGCGGCACGGCTGGCATGAGCAGAGTCGCCGCTCATCGCAGCCATCCAGCGAGCTCAGTCGCCCAGTAGGTGAGCACGACGTCGGCTCCGGCGCGCTTGATGCCCAGAACGGACTCTTCGATAGCCCGGCGACGGTCGATCCAGCCGTTTGCGGCCGCGGCCTCGATCATGGCGTACTCGCCCGACACCTGGTAGGCCCACACGGGGATGGTGCTTTCGGCGGCCACATCGGCCAGCACGTCGAGATAGCTCATGGCGGGCTTGACCATGACGATGTCGGCGCCCTCGGCCTCGTCGAGGATGGCCTCCCGCATGCCCTCACGGCGGTTGGCGGGGTCGAGCTGGTAGGTGCGGCGGTCGCCCTGCAACTGGGAGTCGACGGCCTCGCGGAACGGTCCGTAGAAGGCCGATGCGTACTTCGCCGAGTAGGCCAGGATGGCGGTGTCGGTGAAACCTTCGGCGTCGAGCGCCTGGCGCACGACGGCGACCTGGCCGTCCATCATGCCGCTGAGGCCCAGGATGGCCGAACCCGCGCGCGCCTGAGCCAGCGCCATCTCGACATAGCGTTCGAGCGTCGCGTCGTTGTCGACCGCGCCCTTCTCGTCGAGCACACCGCAGTGGCCGTGGTCGGTGAACTCGTCGAGGCACAGGTCGGTCTGCACCACGATGTCCGAGCCGAACTCGTCGACCAGCACGCGCGTGGCGCGATTGAGGATGCCGTCGGGGTCACTCGCCTGCGAGCCCACAGCGTCGCGCACCTCGGGCACGCCGAACAGCATGACGCCGCCGACACCCGCAGCCACCGCATCCGCCGTGGCACGACGCAGCGAATCCATCGAATGCTGCATCACACCCGGCATCGAACCGAGCGGCACGGCCTCGTCGAGACCCTCGCGGATGAAGAGCGGCAACACCAACTCGTTCGGGTGCAAGCGCAGCTCGGTGGTGAGCCGGCGCATGGCCGGTGTGGTGCGAAGACGACGGGGACGAATGCTCGGAAAACTCACCCCTCAAGCCTACGCGCGAAGGCTGAGAGCGGATGCTCGGGCGGCGTCTTTCCGCTCAGCGCTGAACCGGCTGAAGCGCACCGCGAGCGACCGCGACCGCACGTCCCGGCCGTGACCGACGACAGCTCAGTTGCCGTGACCGTCGGTGGCTACGGGATGCCCGTCGGTCACGGCGCGCACGACGGCGTCGAGCAAGGCCGTCACGGTCTGCTCGCGCGACACGACGTGCACGGTCAACCCGGCGGCCTCGGCGTCCTTCGCCGTGCGCGGGCCGATGGCAGCCACGAGCGTCGTCTCGGGAAGAGTGCCGAACTGCTCGACCACCTGATCGGCCACGCTGCCCGAGGTCACCAGGATGGCGTTGATGCGCCCCGATGTGACGTCTTCGACGACCTTGGGCAGGGCGGGCTCGCCCACCGTGCGGTAGGCCACGACCGACTGCACGTTGTGCCCGGCCTCGATAAGCCCCTGCGTGAGGAGCGGTTTAGCGATCTCGGAGCGCAGCGTGAGGAAGCGCCGCGGTTCGGTTTCGAGCGCCGTGAGCTCGTCGACCATGCCGCGCGCCGAGTTGTCTTTTTCGGGCACCAGGTCGACCTGATAGCCGACGGCCTGCAGCGCGGCAGCCGTCGTCTCTCCGACGGCCGCGATCTTGGTGGATGCCGGCACCCGCACGTTCTGCGAATAGAGCACGTCGACCGTGGTGGCGCTCGTGACCGTCAGCCAGTGGAACTCGCCGCGTTCGAGCGCACCCAGCGCGGCCGTGAGAGCCTCAGGATCTTGCGTTGGCGCGAAGTTGATGAGCGGCGCCACGACGGGGGTCGCGCCGCGCGCACGCAGGTCGGCGGCGACGCCGTCGCCCCAGGGTCCGCCGCGCGGAACGAGGATGCGCCAGCCCTTGAGCGGCTTCGGGTCGCCGGTGGTCACGAGAAAGCTCCTACGGGTGCAAATGAGGCGGCGCCCGCCTCGAGAAGACGTTCGGCCACGCGGGCACCGAGCATCTCTGGTGAGAGTTGCTCGTCGATCTCCGCGTCGGCGCGTTCCGTCACCGAACGGAGTCCGTCGGTGCTGTACACGGTAGCCGACAGGAAGAGCGTTCCGTCCTGCACGACGGCCGTGGCTCCCACGGGGGCGGCGCAACCGGCCTCGAGCGTGGCGAGAACGCCGCGCTCGGCCGTGGCCGTCAGGGCGGCGTCGCGATCGTTGAGGGCGCCGACCGCTGCGGCGATCTGCTCGCCGATTCCCGCGGCGTCGTCGCGTGACGCAGCTTCGAAGCCGCCGCCGATATCGCTCGACCGCACCTCGAGTGCGAGCGCTCCTTGGCCCGGGGCCGTCGGCCACCGGTCGAGGTCGAACAGGTCGGTGATGGCGTCGCTGCGGCCGATGCGATCGAGGCCCGCGGCCGCGAGCACGATGGCGTCGAGGTCGTCGGGGTTGACTCGGGCCAGGCGCGAGTCGATGTTGCCGCGGATGTCGATGATCTGCAGGTCGGGGCGTGCAGCCAACAGCTGGGCGACGCGTCGGGGCGAACCCGTGCCGACTTTGGCCCCGCGGGGCAGTTCGCCGAGCGACAGGTTGTCGCGCGCGCACAGGGCGTCACGCGCATCCGCCCGCTGTGGGATGCCAGCGACGACGAGCCCGTCGTAGGGCTGCGTCGGCAGGTCTTTCAGCGAGTGCACCAGCAGATCGCATTCATCGGCGACGAGCGCCTCGCGCAGTGCCGAAGCGAAGACGCCCGTTCCGCCGAGCGACGAGAGTGAAGCCCGTGAGACGTCGCCGTGCGAGATCACGGTGACCAGGTCGACAGGGGTGCCGACGGCCGCCGTGATCTCGCGCGCGACGTCTCCGGTTTGCGCCAGCGCCAGAGCGCTACCGCGGGTTCCGATGCGAAGGGTCACGGCACCAACCCGGCGGCCGCCGGTTTGAAGCCGAGGCGCGCGTTCTCACAGCATCCGGGGCGGCACACGTCGTACCACGGGCCGAGGTTCGTCACCGAGGGACGGCTCTCGGCGGGCACACCGTCGCGGCGCTCCAGGACGAGGTCGATGAGGCCGGACACGTAGTCGCGGTGCACACCGGGGGTTGGCACACGGATGGCGAGCAGCGAGAGCTCGTCGGCCGTCTCCATGGCCTCGTTGTCGAGGTCCCACATGACCTCCATGTGGTCGCTCACGAAACCGAGCGGCACGATGACGACGGCCTTGCGACCGGCGGCGGGCAGCTCGCCCATGGCGTCGTTGATGTCGGGCTCGAGCCACGGCACGCTGGGCGGGCCGGAGCGGGACTGGAAGACGAGCTTCCAGGGCACATCGACGTCGATACCGGCCTCACGCTTGGCGGATTCCATAACGACCTCGGCGACCGCGAGGTGCTGGGCCTGGTAGGCGCCACCCTCGCCGAAACCGCGCTCGGCGGGACCCGACTTGCGGGCATCGGCCGACGGGATCGAGTGCGTCGTGAAGAGCACCTCGACCTCGGTGGCCAGGTCGATGTCGGGACGGTCGGTGGCGAGCTGGCGGTAAGCATCGCGCACACCGTCGACGAACGGCGTGACGAAACCGGGGTGGTCGAAGAACTGACGCACCTTATCGATCTGGATCTCGCCGTGCAGGTTGGTCTCTTCGAGCGCGATCCAGAAGTCCTCGCGGTACTGGCGGCAGCTCGAGAACGACGAGTAGGCGCTCGTGGCGATGGCGATGAGCTTGGTGAAACCGCGCTCCTTGGCCTCGAGCACGGCGTCGCGCAGGTACGGGTCCCAGTTGCGGTTGCCCCAGAGCACGGGCAGATCGATGCCGCGGCGCTCGAGTTCGGCCTCGAGGGCCGCCTTCAGCTCGCGGTTCTGGTCGTTGATGGGGCTCACACCGCCGAAGTGGCGGTAGTGGTGGGCCACCTCTTCGAGGCGCTCCTCGGGGATGCCGCGGCCGCGCGTCACGTTGCGCAGGAACGGGATGACGTCGTCTTGCCCCTCGGGCCCACCGAACGAGGCCAACAGGATGGCGTCGTAGGCGACGGGCTCTTCGATATGCGGTTTGCCGGTCGCCGCGGCGGGCGTGGCGTCGCGGACGAGCGGCTCGGTGGCGTCGGCCGCGCTCGTGCTGATGGTGTCGGTCATCGCAGTACCTCCGGTACTTCTCGGGACTCGATTCGGCGTCCCGTGAAGAACGGGACCTCTTCGCGAACGTGGCGGCGCGCCTCGGTCTGACGCAGATCGCGCATGAGGTCGACCAGGTCGACCAGGTTGTCGGCTTCGAGCGGCAGCAGCCACTCATAGTCGCCGAGGGCGAACGAGGCGACCGTGTTGGCGAGCACATCTCGGAACGCGGCGCCCTTGCGGCCGTGTTCGGCGAGCATGGCGCGTCGCTCTTCTTCGGGCAACAGGTACCACTCGTAGCTGCGCACGAAGGGGTAGAGGCACAGCCATCCGCGTGCCTCCTTGCCGCGCAGGAACCCGGGCACGTGGTTGCGGTTGAACTCGGCGTCGCGGTGCACCCCCATGGCGTTCCAGGTGGGCAGGAGCGGGGCGATGAGCGAGGTGCGCCGCAGCTCGCGCAGGGCGGCCTGCAATTCTTCGGCGCTGTTGCCGTGCAGCCAGACCATGAGGTCGGCGTCGGCGCGCAGCCCGGACACGTCGTAGAAGCCGCGCACGACGACGTTCTTCTCGGCCTGCTGGGCGATGAACTTGTCCAGTTGGGCGACCTGGGCGTCTTCGCTCGACGTGATGCCGAACTCGTCGGAGCCCGCGTGGGCGGTTGCGGATGCGTGGGCGTCGGTGTTTCGACGGAACACGGCCCAGAGGGTGAAACCGTCTTGGGCGCTGTGCTCGGAGGGGGTATCAGTGGGGGTCGTCAAGGCCTCGGCCTGGTGGGTCATGTCTCTATCCTCGCTCAGGTCGGCGCATACAGCAAAGCGAGCGGATGCGCGACACACGGGGTTCTCAGCGTGTCGTTTGGGGCGGCCCCGAGTGGAGCCGAAACGCGACGACGGCCCGCCCTCGAGAGAGGTGCGGGCCGTCGTCGGCAGTGGTGTCAGGCGGTCGTCGCGGTCAGTGCTTCACGATCGAACGCACGATGGAGAAGACGCCCAGTCCGACGAGAGCAGCGGTGCCGGCCACGCCCACGCCGAGGGCGACGGGCTTGGTGCGGCTGACCTCGACGACGCGGCGCTTGGCGCGCTCTGCCGCCCGGTCGATCTGCTTCGGAACGTTGAGCTTCTCTTCGATCGCGTTGAGGGCGGCCGCGAGATCGGCGCGCGCCTGCTCAGGCTTCGGAACGCCGGATTCAGTGTTCGCCATATTCGCCCAACCCCTTCACTGCGTCGACGTCTTTCTTCAGGCTCTCGCCCGTGCTGGGCTCCTGCCCCATCTTCTTGAAGAATCTGAGGCCCAGGAAGGCCAGCACCGCCGCGACGATCACGAAGAAGGCGAAGACGATGAGGGCCGCGAGCCACGGCGGCAGCACGACGGCCAAGCCGAGGATGGCCGCGGCGATGAGCACGCCCACCGCGAAGAACAGGAGGACGGCCGCCGCGACGAAGAGCCCGATGCCGATGCCGGCGAACTTGACCTTGTGCGTGAGCTGCTGCTTGAGCTGCTCGATCTCGGCCTTGATCAGGTTGGTGACGAGCTCGGGCAGCTCACCGATGAGGGTGAAGAGCGACTTGCGCGCCTCTTCTTTGGAGTCGGGTTTCACGGCGAATCGTCCTTACTCGGTCTTGTCGGAGGAGTCTGCCGAGGTGTCGGCGGACGCAGCGGCGGTGGCCGACGCGGAGCGCTTCGTTCCCGCCTTCACCGACTTGCCGATTTCGCTCGCGGTGTCGACGGCAGCCTTCTTGGCGCTCTCGACCTTCTGCTCTTTCGACTGGTCGCTGGTGACGACGTTGACGACCTTCTTGGCGCCGTTCAACAGCACACCGGGAACCTCGCTCGCGCGGGCCTTGGCGAAGTCTTCGACCTTGCCGACCTGCTTCTGCACGGGCTTGGCGTTCCACACCTTCGCCCAGCTCGTCTGGATCTGGCGGTAACGCTCTCGGCCGGCTCGCGTGCCGAGCACGTAACCAGTGGCCAGTCCGGCGACGAAAAGTACTTTGCCTTTCATGGGACTCCGTTCAGGTTGCGGTCAATTACCCCAGCGTAGCCCTGTTGCGACTGTCGCCGCCCAGGGGTTGCGCGCGTATTCGTCTCAGGGCATAGAGGTTTCGGCGACGACAGCGTGTCGCACTCGGGATGCGGCGGCCGCGGCATCCGGAACCACCGATGCCAGCCCCGTTCCACTCAGCCACGCGCCCGCCACCTCGAGCCCCTCGAAGAGTTCGACGGCCTCGCGCACGCGCTCGACGGCCTGACGGTGACCGATCGTCGCGACGGGCACGGTGCCCCGCCAAGGCGTGCGTGCGGCGTCGACGACCTGCTCGGCCGCGAGTGGGGTGCCGAAGAGAATGGATGCGTCGGCGAGCGCCTGCGCGACCAGTTCGTCGTCGCCGAGGGCCGCAGTCGAATCGGCGTCGCCCTGCCGCCCGTAAGAGAGGCGGATGACGTGGCGGTGCGGGCCGTCTTCGGCGGCGCGTTCGGCGAGCCACGACCACTTGGCGTCGGAGTGCGTCATGGCCTTGGCGCGGACCGAGGAGCCCGGGGCAACCAGGATTCCGGTGCCGCGCGGGAAGGTGTCGAGGGCGGGGGCGTCGAGCACGAGGGTGACCAGCTCGATGGGGGCTGGGCCATCCGGAACCTGCTCGAGCGCATCGCGCAGCGGCTCTGACCCCGGGAGCTCGGCGAGAAGTGCGCGCGTGACGGTCTCGGGTGCCGCGAGGACGAGGAAGTCGCTGTCGATGGACTCGCCGTCGGCCAGGACCGTGCGCCAGCGCGGAGCCTCGAGAGAAGCGGCGCCAGGCGGCGCAGGGCTATCGGCTTCGGCAGAGCGCGCGGCATTGCCCGGGCCTGAGTGCGAGGCCGAAGAGGGAGACGATGTCTCGGGTCGCGCGGCTCCGTCCGAGCCCAGCGACTCGATCCTGGCCACGGGCACACCCGTGCGCAGCTCCCCGCCGAGCGTCTCGACGCTCTCGACGAGCGCCTCGACGAGGCGGTACATGCCACCGCGCAGACCCGAGACGGCCGAACCGGGTTTGGCGTCGCCGCGCAGAAGAGCGATGGCGCCCGAGAGGGAGCCGGCCCGCGTGAGCGCCTTGTTGAGGCCGGGCGCCGCGAGGTCGACCTCGAGGTCGTAGGGGCTGGCCGAGTAGACGCCGCCCGCGACGGGCCAGACGAGGCGCTCGAGCACCTTGCGGCCCATGCGCTTCTCGACGAGCCGGCCGAGGTTGTGCACGCGGCCGATCGCCAGCACGGGCATGACACGGTCGAGGTAGGCCCGCCAGGCGCCGCCCCAGCCGAGAGCCCGGCGCACATCGTCGGCGAAAGGGTTAGAGGGGATGCCGAGCACGCCGCCCTTGGGCATGGGGATGGTCAGCTCGCCACCGGCCGCATCGGGCAGTCGCAGCCACGCGCCCTGGGGGTTGGGCTTCACGATCTGGTCGTCGAGTCCGAGGTCGTGCACGAGGGACACCACGTGTCCGCCGCGCGTGGCATAGCTCTCGGCGCCGCTGTCGACGGTGAGGCCCGCGACCTGCACCTGCGCGAGGGCGCCGCCCGCGGCATCCGTGGCCTCGAGGATGGTGACGCGCACGCCGATCTTGGCGATCTCGCGCGCGGCCACGAGCCCCGCGACCCCGCCGCCCACGACGACCGCGTGCAGCTCGGAGACGTGGCGCTCGGAAACGTGACGCTCGCTCATTAGCGGTAGTCGTGCACGAATTCGACGAGACGCGTGAGCACGGTGGGGTCGGTCTCGGGCGGCACGCCGTGGCCGAGGTTCAGCACGTGGGCCGGCGCGACCTTGCCGCGCTCGAGCACGTCGATGACATGGGCCTCGAGCACGGGCCACGGCGCCGACAGGATGGCGGGATCGACGTTGCCCTGCAGCGTGACGACTCCCCCGAGCCGGCGCGACGCCTCGTCGAGCGGCACGCGGTAGTCGACGCCCACCACGTCGGCGCCGATGTCGTGCATGGCCTTCAGTAGCTCGCCCGTGCCCACACCGAAGTGCACGATGGGAACGTTGCGGGCGTGCGTGGTCTGCTGAGCCGCGCCCTCGGCATCCACCTCGGATGTCGTCACGTCGTAGTTGAGGTCGCGGACATGTTCGAGGGCCTTCGACGAGGCCGGTGCCACGTGCCGCACGTAGTCGTCGAGCGACAGCGCGCCCGCCCACGAGTCGAACAGCTGCGCGGCGGAGGCACCGGCGAGCACCTGGGCGCGCAGGAAACGCCCCGTGACCTCGGCCGACCAGGCCATGAGCTTGGCCCACGACTCGGGATCGGCGTGCATGAGCGTGCGCGCGCGGATGTGGTCTTTCGACGGACCGCCCTCGACGAGATAGGCCGCCAGCGTGAAGGGTGCTCCCGCGAAACCGATCAACGGCGTGTCGCCGTGCTTCTCGCCCAGCTCGGCGACCGTCATGGCGACGGCCTCGCGCACGGGGGCGAGAGTTTCGTCGAGGATGGCGGGATCGAGCGAGATGAGCTCGTCGACATCTGCCGCCGTGCGAACGGCCTTGCCGAGCACCGGACCCTTGCCCGGAACGATGTCGACATCGACACCGACCTGCTTGAGCGGCACCACGATATCGCTGAAGAAGATGCCCGCGTCGACCCCGTGGCGGCGGATGGGCTGCAACGTGATCTCCGAGGCCATCTCGGGTTTGAGGCACGCGTCGAGCATGGCCGTGCCGATGCGCAGATCGCGGTACTCGGGCAACGAGCGGCCCGCCTGACGCATGAACCACACGGGCGTGACCGCCTGCCGAACGCCCTGGTAGGTGCGCACGAGACGCGAATCGGTGGTGCGGCCAGAGGCGAGCGGATGCTGCGGGGAGAGTTTCACTCCCCCATTCTCTCAAACCCCGCGTGCTCGGCGGGCCCCAGAACCCGGCCGTGACCCGCACGTTCGTGCAGGGCGAAACCGTGCGGCCCCGAGCACAGCGGCGAGCGCGTAGAATAATCCGGTGCTCATGTGTTTGACGGCGAGTCACAAAAACGCCAGCTTCGACCTCCTCGAGGCCTTGAGCGTACGCACCGACTCGGTCGCGCGCCGCATCACCGAACACACCGAATGCGTCTCGGGCGCCGTGGTCGTCGCCACCTGCAACCGCTTCGAGGCCTACATCGACTTCGACGAGCCGCTCACGAGCGCGCAGGCCGTCGCCCTCGAGGCCACCGCAGACGCCGTCGCGGCCGCCAGTGGCATCGACGCCGCCATCCTGCGCCAGAGTCTCGAAGTGCACTCGGGCCAGGACGCCGCCGAGCACCTGTTCGCCGTCGCCGCCGGGCTCGAATCCGTCGTCGTGGGCGAAGGCGAGATCGCCGGTCAGGTGCGCCGCTCGCTCGAGCGCGCCCGCGAAGAGGGCACCACATCGAGCGACCTCGAGCGTCTGTTCCAGCGCGCCTCGCAGACCTCCCGCGGCATCAAGAACCGCACCCCGCTCGGCCGCGCCGGCCGTTCCATCGTGCGCCTCGCGCTCGACCTCGCCGAGAGCCGCATCAGCGACTGGTCGGCCACCAAGGTCCTCCTCGTCGGCACGGGCGCTTACGCGGGCGCCAGCCTCGCAGCCCTGCGCGACCGCGGCGTCACCGACGTGAGCGTCTACTCCCCCTCTGGCCGCGGCGCGCGCTTCGCCACGAAGCACGATATGGACAACGTGTCGTCGACCGACTTCGCGCGGCTCGCGGCATCCGTCGACGTCATCGTCACCTGCACCACGGCCAACGGCCACGTCATCGATGCCGAGCTGTTGCAGCGCGGCCGACTCGAGGCCCACGCCATGGGCGCGGATGCTGCAGCCACCGTCACCCCGATCGGCGCCGCCGCCTCAGCCCCCGCTGTCGCCCACTCCGCTGCCGCGGCCGGCCTGACCGCGGGAACAGGACTCGACGGCGCGACCCTCGAAGCCGCCGACGGCTGCCCGGTCGACCACGATGCGCGCGCGCAGCTGGTCATCGACATGGGGCTGCCCCGCAACGTCGACCCCGACGTGCAGACCGTGCGCGGTGTCGAGCTGCTCGACCTCGAGACCATCCGCATCCACGCGCCCCTCGAAGAGCTGCAGGCCACCGACGAGGCGCGCAAGATCGTGTCCCGAGCGGCCCGCAAGTTCTCCGACGTCACCGACGAGCAGAGCGTGTCCGACGCGGTCGTCGCCCTGCGCAGCCATGTTTTCGACCTGCTCGAGGACGAAATCCAGCGCGCGGCGGGTCGCGGCGACGACGGCGAGACCGCCCGCGCCCTGCGCCACCTGACGGGCGTCCTGCTGCACACGCCCACCACGCGCGCCAAGGACTTCGCGCGCGCCGGCGAAGCACAGAAGTACCGGGACGCCATCGAGACACTGTTCGGCATCTCGGTGGACGGCCTGGCCTCTGCCGCCGAAGACCGCGCGGTCGCCGACGACGCCGCTCGCGGCGAAGCCACCGCCTAGCTCGGCCGGCGCGCCCCTTCCGGCTCGCCGGTCGCGGCGCCGGTGCTTCCGCAGCTCGGGCCTTCTCACGGATCCTTCGCTCGTCGGGCACTCTGTCCGTCAAACCCGTACGCCCGCTGGTCGGCATCTGGCGCGGCATGATCGCGGGCAACGACATGCCGCGGGTTCGGCATCCGGGCGCCGGCACACTCTCCGACGCCCGCATCGTTAACGCGAAACGCCCCGCCGTTCGAGTCGGCGGGGCGTTTCGTGTCGAGCTTTAGAACGAGGAATAGTCACCCGACGACGCGGCGCCGATGCTGACGATGATCACGAAGATGGTGATCAGGATGATGAAGGCCAGGTAGACGAAGCCGATGACGATACCGGCGATGGCCAGGCCCTTACCCTGCTCGCCCGTCTTCTTGATCTGCGAGAGGGCGATGAAGCCGAGGATGACGGCGATCACGTTGAAACCGATGATCGCGCCCACGAGCGAGATGATCGAGAGCACGTTGTACTTCTGGGGCTGCTGGCCGTAAGCGCCGTACTGCTGCGCGTCGTACTGCTGCTGACCGTAGGCGGGCTGCTGTCCATAGGGCTGATCGGAACCCTGCTGACCGTAAACCGGCTGCTGGCCGTAGGCCTGCTGCTGGTCGTACGACGGCTGCTGACCGTACTGCTGCTGGTCGTAGGAGGGCTGCTGGCCGTAGCCCTGACCCTGGTCGGAGCCACCCGGCTGCTGACCGGAGTTGTGCGCGTTCTGGTCGCCGTAGGGCGAGGGGTCGTTGTTCGAGTTGTTGTCCGACATGGGGCTCCTTCTAGACGTGGGCGTTCTCATGCTGGCAGCGCGGCCCGAACCGTGTCAATCACATGACACATGGCCGGGCCGCGCTGCGCGACGTGCGTTGCGCGATGTGCGCGCGGCGACTGCGGGCTAGGCGCCGCGCAGCCGCTCGGCAAGGTAGAGGTAGAGCTCGTCGATGGAGACGCGCTCCTGCTGCATGGTGTCGCGGTCGCGCACGGTCACGGCGTTGTCCTCGAGCGAATCGAAGTCGACCGTGATGCAGAACGGCGTGCCGATCTCATCCTGGCGACGGTAACGACGGCCGATGGCACCCGCGTCATCGAAGTCGACGTTCCACTGCTCGCGCAGCGTCTTGGCCACCTGGCGCGCGAGAGGTGACAGGGCCTCGTTGCGCGACAGCGGCAGCACGGCGGCCTTGATGGGCGCGAGGCGGGGGTCGAGCTTCAGCACGGTGCGCTTGTCGGTGCCGCCCTTCGCGTTGGGCACCTCTTCTTCGTGATAGGCGTCGACGAGGAACGCCATCAACGAGCGGGTCAGGCCGGCCGCGGGCTCGATGACATACGGCGTCCAGCGCTCGTTCTTGGCCTGATCGAAGTACGACAGATCCTTGCCGGATGCCTTCGAGTGCGTCGTCAGGTCGTAGTCGGTGCGGTTGGCCACACCCTCGAGCTCACCGAACTCGCCGCCCGTGAAACCGAAACGGTATTCGATGTCGACGGTGCGCTTCGAGTAGTGCGACAGCTTCTCCTGCGCGTGCTCGTAGAGGCGCAGGTTGTCGGGGTTGATGCCGAGGTCGGTGTACCAGCGCAGGCGCTCGTCGATCCAGTACTGGTGCCAGGTCTCGTCGGTGCCGGGCTCGACGAAGAATTCCATCTCCATCTGCTCGAACTCGCGCGTGCGGAAGATGAAGTTTCCGGGGGTGATCTCGTTGCGGAACGACTTGCCGATCTGGCCGATGCCGAACGGAGGCTTGATGCGCGCCGCCTGCAGCACGTTGGCGAAGTTCACGAAGATGCCCTGCGCGGTCTCGGGGCGCAGGTAGTGCAGGCCGCTCTCGTCGTCGACGGGGCCCAGGTTGGTCTTCAGCAGGCCCGAGAAGGCGCGCGGCTCGGTCCAGTTGCCGCGGTTTCCGGTGTCGGGGTCGGGAACTTCATCCCAGCTCGACGGCTCGCGGCCGTGCTTCGCCTCGAAGGCCTCCCACAGGTGGTCGGCGCGGTAACGCTTGTGCGTGATGGTGGACTCGACGAGCGGGTCGGTGAACACCTCGACGTGACCGGATGCCTCCCACACCTGCTTCGGCAGGATGACGCTCGAGTCAAGCCCGACCACGTCGTCGCGCGACTGCACCATGGTCTTCCACCACTGGCGCTTGATGTTCTCTTTGAGCTCGACGCCCAAGGGACCGTAGTCCCAGGCGGAGCGAGAACCCCCGTAGATTTCACCCGCCTGGAAGACGAACCCGCGGTGGCGGGCCAGGGCGATGACGGAATCAAGACGGGTCGGTGCGGCCACGATACTCCCAATAAAAACAGAACCCAGGCTGGCTGCCTGGTTGCGAACCATCCTAACGGAATGCGTTTTCGGGGCAGCCGCCGCGGCACCGCGGATAGTCTGGAGGGGTGACCTCGACGCCCCCGCCACCGCTCGATGTGGCCGCGATCGCGCTGGTGCGTGACCGGCGCGTGCTCATGGTGACGGCACGGGGACGGGACGTGCACTACATGCCCGGCGGCAAGGTCGATGCGGGTGAGACACCGGCAGAGGCTGCGGCGCGCGAAGCGTTCGAAGAGGTGCGACTGGCGCTCGAGCCATCCGATCTGACCGAGTTGTTCGTCGTCGAGACGTTGGCCCACGGGCAGGCCGAGGGGCGGATGGTGCGCATGACGGTTTTCGGCACCGACACCGCCGAGCAGCCGCATCCCTCGAGCGAGGTCAGCGCCCTGCATTGGTGCAACACTCAGGATGCCGACCGCTGCCCGCCCGCTGGACGCGAAGTGCTGCGGTTGCTCGCCGCCGCGGGAGCGATCGATTGAGCGTGCTCGACCGGGTGCGACGGCGACGGCGGCCGATTGCCGAGCCACACAGGTCGAGCTCGACGCGTGAGTTTCATTCGGAACAGCGCGTGACGCTCGTGACCGAATCGGGTCTGCACACGGGGCCGAGTTTCGTGCTCGTGCACGGCATCGGCATGGGGCACCGCTACTGGTCGGGGCTGTCGCAGATTTTGGAGAAGGTCGGGCGCGTGTATGCGCTCGACCTGCCGGGGTTCGGCGATGCCCCCGAACCCGCCCGGCCGCTCGACATGGTGGCGTCGGGCGAGCTGCTCGCCGAGCTGGTGGAACGGTGGCGCATCGAACGGCCCGTGCTCGTCGGGCATTCGATGGGCACGCAGATCGTGGCCGAGGCTGCCGCGCGACATCCCGAACTCTTCGACACCGTCGTGTTGATCGCGCCGACCGTGAACCCCGCCGAACGCACCGTGCCGAAGCAGGCACTGCGGTTGGTGCAGGACCTGTCGACGACACATCCGCGTGTGTTGTGGATGGGGGCGCGGTATTACCTGAAGGCCGGGCCACGGTGGTACATCGAGAAACTCGGCAGCATGATGAACCACCGGGTCGAGGCGACGCTGCCGCAGGTGCAAGCCCGTACCCTGGTGATCCGGGGCGCGAAAGACCCGGTGTGCCCGCACGACTGGGCTGTGCGCGTCGCGACGATCATGCCGCACGCGCATCTGGCCGAGGTGCCGGGGCGGGGGCACGAGACCATGATCACGGGGTATCGCCGCGTGGGCGAACTCATTCTGAAGCATGTGCGGGCGGGGATTAACCGATGAGCGACGAGGATGCGGCGAGCGCACACGAATTCGGACCGCTCGGCGGCCGCGGCGGCCCGTCTCACGCGGCCGAGCAGGCGTCTGACCCCGTGGGCGCGGACACGGGCGCGGACGCGGACACGAACGCGATCCAGCGGGCGCGGCCGTCGCTGGTTCAGGAGGCCGTGTGGACGACGGCCGACTTCATCGAGTCGGCGCGCCTGCACGCGGAGGCGGCGCTGCATCCCAACCCGCCAGAGCGGTATCGCCACGGCGACCCGTTGAAGCCGACCGTGCTGCTGCTGCCGGGCGTCTATGAGACGTGGAACTTCTTGCGCGTCATCGCCGACGCCCTCAACGAGGATGGCTATCGCATCGCGGCCGTGGGCGGGCTCGGCTACAACCTGCTGCCGATCGCCGAAACCGCGACGCGGCTGACGCAGGCCCTGCGCGCGCTACCCGTGCCGTCGGGTGGGCGGGTCATCCTGGCGCACAGCAAAGGCGGCCTCATCGGCAAATACCTGCTGCGTGCGCATGGCGCCGAGTTGGGGATCGAGAAGCTGACGGCCATCGCGACGCCCTTCGCCGGCTCGCGGCGCGCGAAGTACATGCTCGACCCGCGCCTGCGCATCTTCGACCCGGCCGACGAGACCATCGTGCAGCTGGGGGCGGATGCCTCGGTGAACCCGCGCATCACGTCGATCTTCGGCACGTTCGACGCTCAGGTCCCCGATGGAAGCGTGCTGTCGGAGGCTCGCAACGTTCAGGTGCCCGTGCACGGGCACTTCAAGGTGCTGGGCGCACCGGAGACCCTGGCGGCCGTGAGGGAATCGCTCACGGCCTGAACGTGTGGCCCGCCACGCGCGCGCCTGCGCGGCAAGCGAAGCGCACGGCCGACGGCCGTGGACCGGTGCGAACCGAGCCGCTAGTCCTGCACGTATTCGACGAGGTCGTAGCCGATGGTGCGGAGCGCGTCGATGACGGCGAGGCGCGCCTGCAGGCTGTCGTCGGTGAAGGTGACGCCGACGGCATAGGAGACGCCGGCCCGGGTGCCCGTGAGCACGCCCGCCTCGGCGCGGAGGCCCGGGGCGACACCGGTGCGGTTGAAGAGCCTCAAACCGTGGTCGCCCGCCCGGTGGGACCCCGGGTCGAGGCCGAACGCCGAGGCGACGAGCGAGAGGTCATGGCCGAGGCTGAGCCAGGAGACGACACGCTGGCTGGTGGCCTGGTCGACGATCGTGCCGCGCGCAAGTGACGCGAAGAGCCAGTTGACCTCTTTCATCGAGCCGACCGAGAGATGCGGCGCATCGTCGGGGCCGCGTTTGTCGCGGGCTACATCGAGCAGTGCCATGCGCCGCAGCCCGAGGTCTTCCGTGCGCACCCGCACGGCGTCGAGCCCGACCTTGCGCAGCAGCACGTTGGTGGCAAGGTTGTCCCCCGTGGCCCCGATGAGCGCGGCCACATCGGCCACCGGCAGCGAGGGCGCCTGCAGGTGCTGCCAGATGCCGCTCTGCGACACGAAGTCGGTCGACTCTCGATCGAGGATGGTGAGCGCCGCGAATTCGGTGTCGTTCAGCTTGGCGGCGACATCGACGAGCAGCAGCGTGGTGCCGATGCCCGCCGTGGGCATGATGACGTAGTCGTCGACCGAGAGCAGCTCTTCACCCGTCGTGAGGTCGCTGATGCGCGCCGACACCTGCACGCCGTTGCGCGCCAGGAAATCGAGAGCCTTGAGGCTGCGCGAAAAGCTCTCGGCGTGCTCGACCGACCGGTGCCGAGCTCGCGGCCGCTGCCGCCGTCGGGCGCGACCGTGGGAAGGCGGAGGTGTTGACGTCACGAAACTCTTTCGGCTACCAGATGGAGACGCGCTGCTCGGGCGGCAGCCAGAGGGCGTCTTTTTCGGTGACGCCAAAAGTAGCGTAGAACTCGTCGATGTTTCTGACAATTTGGTTGCAGCGGAACTCGTTGGGCGAGTGCGGGTCGATCGACAAGAGGCGGATGACCTCGGCATCGCGCCCCTTCTGCTGCCACGCCTGAGCCCACGACAGGAAGAAGCGCTCGGCGCCCGTCAGGCTGTCGATGACGGGCGGCTCGGCGCCGTCGAGCGAGATGACGTAGGCCTTCCACGCGATCGCCAGGCCACCGAGGTCGCCGATGTTCTCGCCGATGGTGAGCGAGCCGTTGACGTGCTGGTCGGGCACCTGGGCGGGCGCGAGGGCGTCGAACTGCGCGATGAGCGACGCCGTGCGCTGCTCGAAGGCCTGGCGGTCGGCATCCGTCCACCAGCTGGTGAGGCGACCGTCGCCGTCGTACTGCGAACCCTGATCATCGAAGCCGTGGCCGATCTCGTGGCCGATGACGGCACCGATGGCCCCGTAGTTCGCGGCCGCATCGCGCGTCTCGTCGAAGAACGGGTACTGCAGGATGGCGGCCGGGAACACGATCTCGTTGAAGCCCGGGTTGTAATAGGCGTTGATCGTCTGCGGCGTCATGAACCACTCGTCGCGGTCGAGCGGCTGGCCGATCTTGCCGAGCTCGCGATGCAGGTCGAACAGGTTCGAGCGGCGCACGTTGCCGAACAGGTCGTCGGGGTCGATGACGAGGTCGGAGTAGTCCCGCCACTTCACCGGGAAACCGATCTTGGGCGTGAACTTCGACAACTTGTCGAGGGCCTTGAGGCGGGTCTCCTCGCTCATCCAGTCGAGGGACTCGATGGACTGGCGGTAGGCCTCGACCAGGTTGGCGACCAGGACATCCATGCTGTCTTTGGCCTGCGGCGGGAAGTGGCGCGCCACGTAGACCTGGCCGACGGCCTCGCCGAGCGCGCCCTCGACGAGGGAGACTGCGCGCTTCCATCGATCGCGCATATCGGGCGTGCCAGTGAGCGTGCGGGCGTAGAAGTCGAAGTTGGCCTCGACGAAGGCGGCCGGTAGGTAGGGGGCCGCGGAGTGGACGATCTTCCACGCCAACCAGTCGCGCCAGGCGGGGAGACGGTCTTCGGTGAAGAGGCCGCCGACCTGCTCGAAGAAGCTGGGCTCGCGCACGACGACCTCGTCGAAGGCATGCTCGTGCTCACCGAGGAGCGCCGAGCGCCACACGTCGAGATCGATCGAGGAGTGGGCGTCGGTGGCGGCGTCGGCGTCGGACCCGCCCGCAGCGGATGCGAATTCGCCCCAGGTGCGCAGGTTGTAGGTGGCCTGGCTGTCGCGCGTCTTCACGTTGTCCCAGTGCAGGGCCGCGATATCGGTCTCGAGCTGGAACACGCGCTGGGCCCGCTCGGCCGCATCGTCGTCGGATGGCGGCGCACCGGCCTCGGCGGCGAGCTCGAACATGGTCTGCAGGTGGGCGAGGTAGGCGGCGCGCACGGCCTCGAACTTCTCGTCGCGGAAGTAGCTCTCGTCGGGCAGCGTGATGCCGCCCTGCTCGAGGAAGACGAGGTAGCGCTCGGGGTTGCCCGGGTCGTTGTCGACGAAGGGCTGGAAGACGCCGCCGATGCCCTGCCGCTGCAGCTCGCCGATGGTGCGCAGCAGCGCCTGCACCGAATCGACCGCGGATGCCTGGGCCAGATGCTCGAGCAGGGGCTCGATGCCCAGCCGCTCGATGGCCTCGTCGTTCATGAAGCTCGTATAGAGGTCGCCGATCTTGCGCTCGACCGTGCCCTCTGCCGCGTTCTGCGCGTCGAAGATGATCTGCTGCACGTTCTTCTCTGCCGCCTCGGCGAGCTGATGGAACGAGCCCCAGCGCGCCTTGTCGCCCGGGATCTCGGTGCGATCGATCCATTTTCCGTTGACGTGCCGGAACAGGTCATCTTGCGGGCGAACCGCGGGATCGAGTTCGTCGAGGGCGATGCCGGAGGAGAGCGGAGCGTCAGTCATCCCTCCACCCTAGACGCCTCCACCGACGCTCGGCAGGGTCGAATCGGCACCGTCGGTGGCCGCCGCTAGGGTCGGAACATGACCCCGCCAGCGCCTCCAACGGTCGATCGCCAGATCGTGCGCCTGGCTGTTCCCGCGCTCGGGGCGCTCATCGCCGAGCCACTCTTCCTCCTGGCCGATTCGGCCATGGTCGGGCACCTCGGCGTCGAACCTCTCGCGGGCCTCGGAATCGCCAGCGCCGTGCTGCAGACGATCATCGGCCTCATGGTTTTCCTGGCCTACGCCACGACCCCGGCTGCCGCCCGGCGGTGGGGTGCGGGAGACGAGCGGGGCGCCGTGTCGGTGGGCATCGACGGCATGTGGCTGGCGCTGCTGCTCGGAGTCGGGCTCACGATCGCCGGGCTGATTTTCGCGCCATCCGTCGTGTCGTTGTTCGGCGCGTCGCCCGCGGTGGCCGAACAAGCGCACACCTACTTGGCCATCTCGATGCTCGGCATCCCGGCCATGCTCGCCATCTTCGCCGGCACCGGCCTCCTGCGCGGCTTGCAAGACACCACGACACCGCTCGTCGTCGCGGGGGCCGGCTTCGGCGCCAACATCCTGCTCAACTTCCTGCTCATCTATGGCGCGGGGTGGGGCATCGCCGGCTCGGCCGTCGGCACCGTGATCGCGCAGTGGGGCATGTTCGCGGCCTACGCCGTGGTCGTGGGCCGGCACGCCCGGCGCACGCAGGCGCGCGTGCGCCCACACCTCGGCGGCATCGGCGGGTCGGCGAAATCGGGCGGCTGGTTGCTCGTGCGCACCGCGAGCCTGCGCGCAGCCATGCTCTTGGCCGTCGCCATCGCCACCTCGCTCGGCACCGACGAATTGGCCGGTTTCCAGGTTGTCATGACGATTTTCGCCACGTTGGCGTTCGCACTCGACGCCCTGGCCATCGCGGCACAGGCGCTCATCGGCAAAGGGCTCGGCGCGGCCGACATCGCCGGCGTCAAGCAGGTCCTGAGACGCTGCCTGCAGTGGGGCCTCCTCTCGGGCGTCGTGCTGGGGCTCGTCGTCGCGCTTCTGAGCGGGGCCATCGGGCTGCTGTTCACGGGCGACCCACGTCTCGCCCAACTCATCCAGCTCAGCCTCGTCATCACCGGTGTGGCTGCACCGCTCGGCGGCGTGGTGTTCGTGCTCGACGGCGTGCTCATCGGGGCGGGCGATGCGCGCTACCTCGCCCTCACGGGGCTCGTCAACCTGGCCGTCTTCGTGCCGCTCGCCCTCGCTGCCGGCGCCTGGGGTGGTTCGGGCGCGGCCGGACTCGCCACGCTGACGGCCGCCTTCATGTTCGGCTATCTCGGCGCGCGCGGCGTCACGCTGTGGATGCGGGCGCGTGGCGACACGTGGATGCGCACGGGAGTGTGACGATCGGGCCGCGGCGACGAATGACGAGCCGTCGGAGGCCGTGATTCCCGCCGACCGAACGCTTGGCGGCGCGAAACTGAACGGATGATGACAAGGCGATCACGAATCCATAACCCTGGCCCTTTCTGAGAGAAGCGGCCTGCCGCGGTCCAGTTTCGGCTGTTACTTTCCTGACGTGTCACGCATCCGCCGCCCCCTCTCACCCCGCCTCGGCACCGCCCTGGTCATCGGGGCGGTCGCCACCATCGCCCTCGCGGGGTTCGCCACCACGCATGTCGCGCCGTCGGCCAGCCAGCTCGCAACGTCGAGCGACCTCCCGAGCGTGAGCGCCACGGCGCAGGCCGCCGCGGGGACAAGCACGGTCGGCGACGGTCCGGCCGACGGCGCGGGTGACACCCACGGCGTGGGGCAGCCAGCCGGCACGGGAGCCAGCGCCGAGCCCCTGGCCGCCGGTGGCCCGGGTTCGACCCCCAGCCCGAGCGCCACCCGACCCGCCGCCGAATCCGACGAAGCCCTCGCTGCCGGCATCGCGCCGTTCCCCGAATCGCCCGTCGCTGACTATCAGGTCGGTGGCGCCTACGATCCGGCCCCCGGCGTGAACCTCGTCGTGCGCACCGCGAAGGCATTCCCCGAGCACGGGCTCTACAACGTGTGCTCTGTCAACGGCTTCCAGACGCAGCGCGCCGACGTGGACTTCTGGTTGAGCAACAACCGCGACCTCCTGCTGTGGGATGCCTCGGGCGCACCCGTCGCAGACCCCGAGGCGCCGGGTGAATACATCCTCGACATTTCGACGTCTGCCAAGCGCGGGCGCATTGCCGAGATCCAGACGCGGGAGTTGCGCGACTGCGCCGCCCGCGGGTTCCAGGCGATCGAGCTCGACAACCTCGATTCCTACAAGAAGTCGGCGGGCGCCTTCGATCTCGGCGCCGCCTCGGCCTTCGCCGCGCTCCTGACCGCCAAGGCCCACGCCCTCGGCATGCCCATCGGCCAGAAGAACACGCCCGAGCTGGGTTGGGCGGGATCCGACGAGATCGGGTTCGACTTCGCGGTCGCCGAAGACTGCCTGGCCGACCAGAACTGCTCGGCCTACACGGATGTCTACGGAACCCGTGTGATCGGCCTCGAATACACCGATCGGACCACCGACTTCGCAGCGGTGTGCGCCGACCCGCGCCGACCGAGCAGCACACTCCTCAGGGACCGCGCTCTGCGCATCCCGGGCACGCCCGGCTATGCCGCCGAACGCTGCACGACTAAGCCGACTGCGCTTTCCGGATAACCCGCTTTGCCCGCGAGAAGCGAGCGGATAATTTGGCCGAATGGACCGAAGGGTGGTCAATTTTCGGTTCAAAACCGCAAGTCCCGACGAGGCGTCCGCGCACCTCACGAAACGGTACTCGCGCTTTCGAATCCAGGCGGCCGACCCCCGCGCCTTCGCGTTCGAACACACGGCCCTCGGCGACGATAATTTCACGATCGAACGCCTCACGTTCCAGGCTCGCGCGACCGCGACCATGGATGTCACACCGGCCTTCGTCGTCGGGCACCTGCTGGGCGGCCGCTGGAGCCTGAGCTCCGGGCAGCAGAACATCGACGTGCGCACGCCCGTGCTCTACCCGCACCGCGAGGTCGAGAACACCTGGCACGACCTGCAACTCGGCGTCGTCACGATCGCCCCCGACGAGGTCCTCGAGGTGGCGCGCCTGCTGGGCGCCGGACCCCGATTCGCGTTCACCGGAAACAACCCCGTCGATTCCGAGAGCGCCAGCCTCTGGCAGGCCGCCGTGCAGCACGCCAACCGGGATGTCCTCGGCAATCCCGAATTCGTGGCGAACTCGCTCGTGCGGGACGAGGCCCGGCACACGCTCATCCTGGCGCTTCTGCGCACGTTCCCGAACAGCACCATGGAGAGTCCGCGACGGCTGGATGTCGGCGCGGCACCCGCGTCCGTCAGACGAGCGGTCCAGTTCATCGAGGAGAATGCGCACGCCGCAGTCGACATCCGGGGCATCGCCGAGGCCTCGGGGCTGAGCGTGCGCGGCATTCAGGCCGCTTTCCGACGCACATTCGACATGTCACCGCTCAGCTACTTGCGGATGGTGCGCCTCGAGGCCGTGCGCAAGGAACTGCGCTCGCTCGAACGGGATGACGAGGGAACGGTGTCATCTGTCGCGCACAGCTGGGGTTTCGTGCACCTCGGACGATTCGCCGCCCAGTATCGCGAACGTTTCGGCGAGCCGCCGAGCACGACACGGCACCGCTGAGCCGCGTCGCCACTGAGCCGCGTCGCCACTGGCCCGCGTCATCGCGCAACCGCCGACCCGCGTCACCACTCAGCCGCCGAACGGCGTCACCGCTGAACAGCTGACGGCTGACAGCTGACCGCTGCGCCGCCGCGCCCTATTCGGCGACGGGCGGAGCGGAACGCGCGACGAGTCGCTCGACCGCCGACGTCGGGATGCTCACCCAGTCGGGGCGGTTGCGCGCCTCATAGACCGCCTCGTAGACGGCCTTGTCGATCTCGAACGCGTCGAGCAGAGCACGTTGCGCGCGAACATCCGTGCCCGAGGCGGCGATGTAGCCGTCGACGAACGAGCGGCGGGCGGTCGACGCCCAGGCGGATGCATCCACGGGCGGGTCGCTGTGCGCGAGAGAACCCGCCACATAGTCGAACGAGCGCAGCATGCCGGCGACGTCGCGCAGCGTGACATCCGGGCGCGAACGCTCGGGCATGGGGCGCAGGGGTTCGCCCTCGAAGTCGAGGAGAACCCACCCGCGCTCGGGCGAGTAGAGGGCCTGGCCCAGGTGCAGGTCGCCGTGGATGCGCTGCAGCCGCGGCCACTCGACCTCGGCCGCGCGGTCATAGAGCGCGAGGATGCGTTCGCCGAACGGGGCGACCGCCGGGGCTTCGGCCGACGCGATGCGCACGCGCCGCCGCATGCTCTCGAGCGCGCCCGCGATTTCGTCGGGGCCCGCCTCGACGGTCTCGAGGGTTTCGGCCAGCACCTGGTGCACCTCGGCGACCGTGCGCCCGAGCTCGAAGGCCTGCTCGGAGAAGTCCTCGCCGGCCTCGGCGGCACGCAGGGCCACGCGCCAGGCATCCTCGAGGCCCGGCAGGAACTCCTGCACGAACGCGAGGTGTCCGGTGGCGGTGCCGCTCTCGCGACCCGGGTCGGGCCAGGTGGCCGTCAGCGAACCGAAGGAGGTGGGCACGCGACGCGATCCGCCACTTGTGAGGGCAGCCTGCGTGGTGACATCCGGATTCTCGCCGTGGTGGAGTACGCGGAAAACCTTGGCGATGACGTGGGGAACGGGGCCGTCCTCGACGTCGTAGATGATCGACGTGTTCGACTGCTCGCCGCGCAAGACGCGGGAGTCGACGCGCACACCCGGGTCGAGAAGCGTGTGGCCGGATGCCGTCGCGCCCTCGCCCGAGGTGTCGAGCGCGTGCGTGATCTGGTGCAGCAGGGATGCCGCGTAGGCCGGGTCGTGGGGCCCGTCATAAAGGTGACGTCCGTCGACCTCGCCGATGAGGAAGGCCTCGCCACCCTCGAGCGGCGCATCGCGGTGCACGACGGGCACCTGATAGAGAACGGGCTTCTCATGCGCCTCGTCGATGAGGAGGTAGCTGACGACCGTGGCTCCCTCGGCGTGCGGGTGGCCGGCGGGCACGACGCCCTCGAGGGCTCCGATCACGCGGATGCGGGGCTGCCTGCCCTTGGTCGCATACCAACGTTGGTCAGCAATCCATTCGGCCAGGCGCGAGACGAGAACACTCATGTCGGCACACTACCCGGTGCACCCGAACGGACGAGAGGGCTTGCATTTGCCGCGGCGACCGTTCGGTGTGACCGAACCGACGCGTGCCGGGCGAGGGATCGAGCCGCATAACGATGCCGCGACGCGGCGCCGGGCGCGAAGAAAGGGGCGGCCTCCAAGAGACCGCCCCTTCGCGAGGGTGCGCGCAGCCCAGACAGGGCGCGCACGCTCAGGCCGCTTTAGCGACCGAGTCCCAACCCACCGAGGGTGTCGTTGAGAAGGGCGTCGACCGAGTTCGACACGGAGGTGCCGAGGTCGGTGTTCGTGTTGGCGTCGCCGGTCTCGACACCGGTTTCGGTGCCGTTGCCCACGGGGGCGTCGACGGGAGCATCCACGCTCGTGTCGTTGCCCGAGCCGACGGGTGCGTCGACGGGAGCCTCGATCGGGACGTCGACGGGTGCGTCGACATCGTTGCCCGAGCCGACCGGAACGTCGTTGCCGGAGCCGATGGGCGCCTGAACGTCGTTGCCCGAACCGGTCTCGTTGCCCGAGCCCACCTCGTTGCCGTTGCCGGCCTCGTTGCCCGAGCCGATGTCACCGGTCTCGACGATGGGGCCGTTGATGAGGCCGCCGTCGATCAAACCGGTGTCGTTACCGACGATCCCCGAAGCGGTGTTGCCGCCGAGGATGCCGTTGAGAAGGTCGTTCAGCGTGGTGCTGGTGCTGTCGAACGAGTAGCTGTCCTGGCTGTTGCTCGGCTCGTCGTTCTGAGCCGCGTTCGCGGGGGCGACGATTCCGCCGACCACCAGAGCGGATGCTGCGACGCCGATCGCGCCAGCGGTACCGATCTTCTTCGTGAAGCTATTCATCAGGTGAACTCCTATTCGTTGTTCCGCCGGCTGGAATTTCCCGGCCGACACGAGAGCTTCGGGGGCCTCCCCGAAACCGGATTGGAAAGAATGTCCCCCATCCAGGGGGTTCTCAGGTTGCTGGAACCCACCGCGCCATCCACCGATCGGTTGATGGGGCTTTCCACCGTTCGGGCTCTGTTGCGCGGTGCTCGGAACGCGGAGCATTGCACTATGAGCACATCTGAGACCGTCGTCGAGGTCACCGACCTCCAGAAGAACTACGGATCCTTCCACGCCCTGAACGGGGTGACATTCGACATCCGCCGGGGCGAGACCTTCGCCCTCCTGGGCCCGAACGGCGCCGGCAAGTCGACCACGATCGAGATTCTCGAGGGCTTTCGCAAGCGCTCGGGCGGGCAGGCACGTGTGTTGGGCGCCGACCCGAACGACGCCGGTCTCGACTGGAAGGCCCAGCTGGGCATCGTCCTGCAGTCGAGCGCCGAGGCCGCCAACGTCACGGTTCGTGAGCAGGTCTCGCAGTTTGCCGGGTATTACTCGCGCCCGCGCGACGTCGACGAGGTGATCGAGGCGGTGGGCCTCACGGCGAAGGCGAAAACCCGCATCGGCCAGCTGTCGGGCGGGCAACGCCGCCGCGTGGATGTCGCGCTCGGCGTCATCGGCCGCCCCCAGCTGCTCTTCCTCGACGAACCGACCACTGGTTTCGACCCGGAGGCACGACGTCAGTTCTGGAGCCTCATCGAGGGACTCAAGGCGGACGGCACGAGCATCCTGCTCACCACCCACTACCTCGACGAGGCCGCGCACCTGAGTGACCGCGTGGCCGTGATCGCCGGCGGAACCCTGATCGACATCGGCACAGTGGACGAGATCGGTGGCGCCGAGGCGCGCATCCCGACCGTGCGCTGGCGCGATGCGGCCGGGGTTGCGCACGAGGAACGCACCGTGCGGCCGGCCGAACGCGTCGCCGCGCTCTATGCCCAGCTGGGCGAGCCGACCGACGTCGAGATCGTGCGGCCGAGCCTCGAAGACATCTACCTCGACCTGGTCGAGAACGACGCCCGCGCCCGAGCGGCCACCGACACCCAGAACGAGGCCCGCGCGATCGACGCCTCGACCCCCGCATCGAACGACACCGCCACACCGGCGACAGGAGAACGCGCATGAGCCTCGAAACCGGCGCCGCCACCGGCACAGCCGCAGCAATGGACATCGACCTCGACCCCGCCCGCACGGCCGCCTTGGCCGCCGTCGCCTCGGTGCCACCCGACACGGGTGTGCCGAAACTCGCCCGGGGACGCGGACTGCGCCTCGGCGCGCGCCGCATCGGCTACGAGGTCAAACAGTACTTCCGCGCGGGCGACCAGGTCTTCTTCACCTTCCTGTTCCCTGTTGTCATGCTCGCGATCTTCTCGGTCGCGTTCAGCGGCACCGGCAACATCGGCACCAATCCGGATGGCTCGGGCGGCATCTCGCAGGCGGCGTTCTACCTGCCGGGCATGATGGCGGCCGGCATCCTGCTGTCGGGCGTGCAGAACCTCGCCGTCGACATCGCCACCGAGAAAAGCGACGGCACCCTCAAACGGTTGAGCGGTTCGCCGTTGCCCGTGATCAGCTATTTCCTCGGCAAGGCGGGGCAGGTGCTCGTGACGTCGATCATGCAGGTCATCCTGTTGCTGCTGTGCGCGCGGTTCCTGTTCAACGTGGCGCTGCCCACCGAACCATCGCGTTGGCTCACCTTCGCCTGGGTGTACCTGCTCGGCATCGTGACGGCGGCGGTTCTCGGCATCGCGCTGTCGGCCGTGCCCCGCACGGGCAAGAGTGCCACGGCCGTCGTCATCCCGGTGGTGCTCGTGCTGCAGTTCATCTCGGGCGTCTATCTGTCCTTCACGATGCTGCCCGAGTGGTTGCAGAACGTGGCGAGCATCTTCCCGCTCAAGTGGATGGCGCAGGGCATGCGTTCGGTGTTCCTGCCCGAGTCCTTCGAGGCCGCCGAACAGGGCGGCGAGTGGAATCTGGTCGGCGTCGCCATCGCGTTGCTCGTCTGGGCCGTCATCGGAATGGTGCTGGCGCGTGTCACCTTCCGCTGGATCCGCAAAGATAGCTGACAGGGCGTGCGACGCTCGCGGCGATCGGAGACGGCGATGAAGTGGTGGCATGTGGGCACGGGGGCCCTCGTCGTGCTGCTTCTCGGGCTCGTCGGGTGGATGCCGCGCCTCACGCCCGAGATGCGCCTCCTGGCCGCGGGGGCGCTCGTCGCCTTCGCCGTGCTCTATGCCGTGTGGGGCCAGCGCCTGTTGCGGCAGGACTGCCCGCGGGCGACGGGCTATCTGGCCGCCAGCATCCTGGTCGTCGCGGTCGGGGTGTTCGCCGAGCCGAACCTGCTGATCATGCAGTGCCTGCTGTTCCCCCTGATCTGGGTGCTGTCGAGCAGCATCCGGCACGCCATCGTGCTCAACGTCGTGGCCGCGCCCCTGTTCGTGGTGGCCTATGCCACGGGCCTGGGCGGCAGCGGACACCTGTGGATCGAGGCGTTCTTCATCGAGGGGCTGTCGCTCGGTTTCAGCATCGTGCTCGGGCTGTGGATCAACAACATCGCCGAGCTGGGGCGCCAGAAGTCGCAGCTCTACGACGAGTTGGCGGCCGCGCAAGACCAGCTGGCCGGCCTGAGTCGGGATGCCGGGGCGGCGGCCGAGCGGGAACGGATCGCTCGCGACATCCACGACACCATCGCGCAGAGCGTGACCGGGATCGTGATGTTGGCGCAGCGCGGGCGTCGCGAGGTGGATGAGGCCTCGGTTGCGCGCGGACCCGCGGCCGCCGAGACGTTCGAGATGATCGAGTCGATGGGCCGCGAGGCGCTCGAAGAGGCCCGCGCGCTCGTGGCTACTCTCGCCAAACTGCCCGACAGCGATGCGACGCTCGAGCAGGCGTTGCGGCGCGTGGCGCAACGTTTCGGGCGAGAAACCTCGCTGCGGGTGGATGTCGAGGCCGACGCCCTGCCGCCGCTCCCCCGCGAGCTCGAGGTCATGTTGCTGCGGTGCACCCAAGAGGGGCTCGCCAATGTGCGCAAACATGCCCGGGCGACGGCGGCGGTCGTGTCGCTGCGCGTCGAGGATGGCTTCGTCGAGCTGCGCGTGGACGACGATGGGCGCGGGTATCCGGCCGAGGCCGAGACGCGGAGCGCGGCGGGGCCGGAGAACGGAGCCGAGACGGGAACCCAGACCGAGACCGGAACCGAGACCGGGACTGACATCGACGCCCTGTCGGCGCGCGGCTTCGGCCTGGCCGGGATGCGCGAGCGTCTCGCTCTGGCGGACGGCACCCTGAGCATCCGCACGCTGCGGACGCCGGGCGGCGAACCCGTCGGCGCAAGCCTGACCGCGCGGGCGCCGCTGCCCACGCGAGCAGCAGCACCTGTTCCTGCGCCCTCCCGCACGGCCCACGCCGAGAGGACCTCATGACCGAGCCCATCCGCGTCGTGGTCGCCGATGACCACCCCATCGTGCGCGCCGGAATCGTGGCCCTGCTGAGCGCGACCGACGGCATCGAGGTCGTCGGGCAGGCCGCGACGGGCCGCGCCGCCGTCGACCTCGCGCGCACCGAACGACCCGACCTCGTGCTCATGGACCTGCGCATGCCCGACGCGACGGCGGCCCCGGACGAACAGCTCGACGGAAGCCAGGCCACGGCGCGCATCGTCGAGGAGCAGCCCAAGACACGCGTCCTCATCCTCACCACGTACGAGACCGACGACCACATCCTCGGCGCCATCGAGGCCGGTGCGAGCGGTTACCTGCTGAAGGCGGCTCCGCCCGAGGAGATCGTGGCGGGGGTGCGCTCGGTCGTGGCGGGGCAGACCGCTCTCGCACCCGCTATCGCGGCGACCCTGGTGCGGCGCATGCGCGAGCCCCAGGCATCCGCGGCCCCGTCTTTGAGCGCACGCGAGACCCAGGTCTTGCGCCTCGTGGCCGACGGCCTCGGCAACGCCCAGATCGCCACGGCCTTATTCATCAGTGAGGCCACCGTGAAAACACACCTCATCCACGTGTTCGAGAAGCTCGAGGTGTCGAGCCGCACGCGAGCCGTGACGCGCGCGCAAGAGTGGGGGATGCTGTGACCGGCCGGCACGCCGTCATCGACACGCGCATCGGAGACCTCACGCTCGTCGCCGACGACGCTTCCCTGACGGGCATCTATTTTCCCGGTCACTGGACGAAGCCCGACGACACGGCGTGGGGCGAGCGCGTGGAGGCCGCGGGCGACCCCGTCTTCACGCCGACCCGCACGCAACTCGAGCAGTACTTCGACGGCGAGCGCACGACCTTCGAGCTGCCGGTCGCGCCCGTCGGCAGCGAGTTCCAGCAGCGCGTGTGGGCGGTGCTCGAGCGCATCCCGTTCGGGCAGACCGTGACCTACGGGCAGATCGCGGCCGAGATCGGCGGGCGCACGGTGGCGCAGATGGTGGGGCAGGCGGTGGGGCGCAACCCGGTGTCGATCGTCATCCCGTGCCACCGAGTCGTGGGTGCCGACGGTTCGCTCACCGGATATGCGGGCGGACTCGAGCGCAAGCTCTTCCTGCTGGAGCTCGAGGAGCCACCCGAGATCGCCGCGAGCAAATTGTTCTGACGCGATCGGTGATGCGATCGGTGTCGCGGCCGGTTAGGAGCCGGCGCCCTCGCGCAGCGCGTAGGCCCAGTCGGCGCCGTCGCTCTTCGTGGACGTCTCGATCTTCAGCCCCTCGCTCGAGGTTGTGACCTGGATCGGCACGATGGTCTCGTCGCAGGTCACGTCTTGCCGTGCGACCTCGGCGTCGTTGCTCGACACGACGAACGTCACGGGTCCACCGTCGCGGCAGACCGCGTTCACCGTGTACGAGCCCGGGGCCTGGCTGGTGTAGCTGTCGGAGTTGGAGCTTGCTTCCTCGAATCGGCCCTGCGAGCCGGCGACCATGCCCTCGCCGTCGTCGTAATCGAGCACACCTTCGGCCCATTCGAGGATCTCGCCGTTCGCCTCACGATCGCCCTCCTCGTCATCCGGGATGTTCGTCGACGCGTTGCCGTTGGTCGAGGGCGCGGTGGCAGCGGCCGACGGGGTGTCGTTGCCGGCGAAGTCGGTGTTGCCCGTGGCGCAGCCGGTGAGCGCAAGCGTCAGGATCGCGGCCGAGGCGAGCGTGGGGGCACAGAGTCGGTTCTTGAGCTTGTCCATGCCTCCACGCTAGCGAGCGCGTCGGGCTTCGGAACCCCCTTCTGTGCGGCCCGCGGGAGTGTTATACGACACCCCTCGTGCGGGGGACGCGCGTCGATGCATCCGCGAAATCTGTCAACCCCTGGATGCGCGCGGGGCCCGGTTTATAGCGTGGAAGACGTCGGTGCGACCCACCGACCCGCCAATTTATGGAAGGTAGAACGATGACGAAAGATCAGTACGCATTCGACGACCCGACCACCCGTTACCCCACCATCGAGCCGCCCGAGCAGGAGAAACCCGAGCCCGGCCTCGAGAAGGACATCGAACCGAAACCCGACCTGGGCGAGGACAGCTACCGCGGCACGGGCCGCCTCGAGGGCCGCAAGGCGCTCATCACGGGCGGCGACTCGGGCATCGGCGCGGCAACGGCCATCGCCTACGCCCGCGAGGGTGCCGACGTGGTGCTGTCGTACCTGCCAGAAGAAGAGGCCGACGCGCAGAAGATCGTGGCGCTCATCGAGGCGGCCGGTCGCAAGGCCGTCACGGTGCCGGGTGACCTCAAGGACCCGGAATACTGCCGAGAACTCGTCTCCACCGCCGTGTCAGAGCTCGGTGGCCTCGACATCGTCGTCAACAACGGCGGCAAGCAGGTCTACCAGGAGAAGCTCGAAGACCTGACCGACGAGCAGTTCGATCACACCTTCAAGACCAACGTGTACGCCATGTTCTGGATCACGAAGGCTGCGCTGCCGCACCTGAAGCCCGGGTCGACCATCATCAACACGACGTCGGTCGAGGCCTACAGCCCCGCGCCGATCCTGGTCGACTACGCCACCACCAAGGCGTCGATCAACACGTTCTCGAAGTCGCTCGCGCAGCAGTTGGCGCCGCGCGGCATCCGCGTGAACACCGTGGCCCCCGGACCCGTGTGGACCGCGCTGCAGACCTCCGACGGTCAGCCGCCCGAGGATCTGCCCGAGTTCGGCAAGTCCACGCCGCTGGGCCGTGCCGGGCAGCCGGCCGAGCTGGCGCCCGCCTACGTGTTCCTCGCGTCGGGCGAGTCGAGTTTCGTCGTCGGCGAGACGTTGAACGTCAACGGCGGCATGCCCACCCCGTAACGACGACCGGCCGGCGGATGTCTCGCGGCGCGTTTCGGCGCGCGGCGGGCACCGCCGGCCGTTTTCGTGGGGCCGCGCCCCGTTTCATGATGGAATGGCCCCGTCGCCCCACCCTTCGCTCGACTAGGAGAAGACATGGACTACGTTCGCCTCGGCAGCAGCGGTCTGCGGGTTTCGGCCGTCACACTCGGATGCATGAGCTACGGCGCCTCGGCCCAGGGCGCGCACGCGTGGACGCTGAGCGAAGACGAGAGCCGCCCCTTCATCCGCCGCGCCCTCGAGCTCGGCATCACCACGTTCGACACCGCCGACGTCTATTCGGCCGGCACGAGCGAGGAATACGTGGGGCGCGCGCTGGCCGACTACGCCACGCGCGAAGAGATCGTGCTCGCCACCAAGGTGCACGGGCGCATGCGTCCAGACCCCAACGGCGCCGGCCTGTCGCGTGGGCACATCATGTCGTCCATCGACGACAGCCTGCGGCGCCTCGGCACCGACTACGTCGACCTCTACCAGATTCACCGCTGGGACCCGGAGACGCCCATCGAAGAGACCATGGAGGCGCTGCACGACGTCGTCAAGGCCGGCAAGGCGCGCTACATCGGGGCGTCGTCGATGTTCGCGTGGCAGTTCGCGAAGGCGCAGTACACGGCCGATCTGGGCGGCTGGACGCGCTTCGTCTCGATGCAGGATCAGTACAACCTGATCAACCGCGAAGAGGAGCGGGAGATGCATCCGTTCTGCCTCGACCAGGGTGTGGGCGTGCTGCCCTGGTCGCCGCTCGCGCGCGGCAAGCTCACGCGGGATTGGGACGAGACGACCGACCGCAGCGAGACCGACACCTTCGGCCAGACCCTCTACACGCAGCGCGAAGAGGGCGACCGGGCCATCTCGGATGCCGTGGCCGCCGTCGCCGCCGAGCGCGGGATTCCGCGGGCCCAGGTGGCGCTCGCGTGGGTGCGGCAGCAGCCCGCCGTGACCTCCCCCATCGTGGGCGCGACGAAGATGAGTCACCTCGAGGATGCCGTGGCCTCCGTCTCGATCACGCTGACGGATGCCGAGCTCGCGCGCCTGGAAGAGCCTTATGTCGTGCGCGCCTCGGAGGGTTTCTAGGTTTCGTGGGCGGGGCTTACGCGAGGCCCCGCGGCTGATAAGATAGAAGATCTGCCCGACCGATCGGTCGGGGTGGTTGATGCCCGTGTTGTGACCGGAGTATCGATCTGGGGCTGAAAACCCCCAGCGCCTGATCCGATCGAAGGGTATTTTTTTGTCTACACACACGTCTCCGTCCGCCTCGGCCACCGGCTCCGCCGCGGGTTCGCGCACGGGTTCCGGCTCCCGCCGCTGGTGGGTGCTCGTCGTCCTCGCGCTGACGCAGCTCATCGTCGTGCTCGACGGCACCATCGTCAACATCGCCCTGCCCGCCGCGCAGCAGGAGCTCGGGCTGACCGACACGCAGCGCCAGTGGGTCATCACGGCCTACGCGCTGGCGTTCGGCGCCCTGCTGTTGCTCGGCGGACGCATCGCCGACTACTGGGGCCGCAAGCGCACTTACCTCGTCGGCATGGTCGGTTTCGGCGCGGCATCCGCTTTCGGTGGTCTCGCCCAGTCGGGCACCGAGCTCATCATCGCGCGCGGCCTGCAGGGTGTCTTCGCGGCGCTCATGGCCCCCGCGGCCCTGGCCCTGTTGACCGTCACGTTCACGCACGGCCGTGACCGCAACACCGCTTTCGCCGTGTTCGGAACCGTCGCGGGCGCGGGTGCCGCGGTCGGCCTCGTGCTGGGCGGCGTGCTCACCGAGTTCGCCGACTGGCGTTGGTGCCTGCTCGTCAACGTGCCGTTCGTGCTCGTGGGCCTCGTCGCGGGCATGATCCTCGTCACCGAGAGCAAGGCCGAGGGCGACAACAAGTACGACCTGTGGGGTGCCCTCACGGTTGCGCTCGGACTGGGCGCGCTCGTCTACGGTTTCACGCGCGCCGAAGAGGGCTGGGGTTCGGCCGAGACCATCGGCTTCCTGGCGCTCGGCGCCGGCCTGCTCGCGCTGTTCGTGTTCATCGAATCGCGCGTGGCCCAGCCGCTGCTGCCCCTGCGCGTCGTCACCGACCGCGTGCGCGGCGGTGCGTTCCTGATCCAGATGATCGTCGGCAGCGTCATGATCGGCGCCATGCTCTACCTCACCTTCCACCTGCAGATCGTGCTCGGCTTCCCGCCCCTCGAGGCGGGTCTGGCCACGCTGCCCATGACGCTCGCCATCATGGTGACGGCGCCCATCGCCACCAAGCTGCTGCCCAAGATCGGCCCCCGCGTGCTGCTCATCGTCGGACCGCTCATCGCGGCCGTCGGCCTCGTCTACCTCAGCCGCATCACGCCCGACGGCTCCTACCTCGTGCAGGTCCTGCCCGCGCTGCTCATCCTGGGTGTCGGCATGGCCATGCTGTTCGTCCCCATCCAGAACCTGGCGCTGTCGGGGGTCGCCCCGCACGACGCCGGTGCCGCCTCGGCAACGGCCAACGCCGCCATGCAGATCGGCGGCTCGATCGGGCTGTCGGTCTTCACCACGGTGTACGCCGGCGCGGTCGCGGGGGTCGACGTCGTCGACAAGGCCTCGCAGTTCACGGCGTTCACGACGGGTTATTCGGCCGCGTTCATCGCGACGGCCGTGGCGCTCGTGGTGGCATCCATCCTGGCCGTCGTCTTCATCCGCGGCTCGAAAGAGAGCCTGCTGCCCACGGGTGACGAGAAGGCCGTGCACCTGGGCTAGTCACATCGCGCATCCATGAGGGCGAGGCATTCCGAGAGGATGTCTCGCCCTCGACGTTTCTGGGGGCGTGTTTTCTCGGCGCGGGTCCCCGGCACGTGTTCTCGGGGCGGCGTCGTTTCTGGGGGCCGCGGTTGCTCTACGGGCAGGTGTCAAGGGCCGATTCGATGGCCGAGCGGTCGGCGCGGTCGACGCCGAGGTCGTATTCCGCCAGGACCACGGTGAAGCGCGCCACGTATTCGCACGCGAACTCACGGCGGGGCGGCATCCATTCGGCCGGACCCGAATCGGATTTCGACGTGTTCGTCGGGCCGTCGACCGCCAACAGGTTGTCGAAGTCGTTGGCGAATCGCTCGCGCTCGTCGGCCGACCACGCAAAGGCGCCATGCCGCCACGCCCATGACAGCGGCACGACGTGGTCGATCTGCACGTCGGCACTCGACTGCTCGCCCTTCACGAAGCGGATGTCCTCGCCGCTGTAGAGGTCGTTCAGCACGCCAGACGCGACGACGCAATTCTGGGTGCCCGGCTGCACGACGAAGCTCGCAAGATCGCGCCGCAACACGTCGTTGCGCTGATCGCAGCCGTTGCGGTCGAGGTCGGCCCAGCGCTGCCCGAACAGGTCGCGGTCGTAGCGCGCACCGCCCGACGAGCCGTCGCTCGAGGGGATGCCGCCCAGCAAGGTTCGTGTGGCATCCGCGTCGATGCGCTCGACGCCCTCGACCGAGACGACGAGGCCGGCCTCGCGCAGACCCGTGTTCGACGCTCCGGGCGACAGTGGGTCGGATGTCTGGGCGAAGAGTTTCGGCCACAGTGCGACAGCTGCGGCAATCGCGAGGACGAGAATGAGGGCCGCGAGCGGGAGGCGCGTGCGGCGTCGACGGGAGGAGGTTCGGGTGCGGGTGTAGCGGCTTGGCATGGGTGCTTTCACGCTACCTCACGGGTGGAACACGCCGCGGCGGGCGAACGTTTTGGGACGTGATTTGCGCAGGGGACGAACGACTGCGAAACGCCGTTCCGGATTCTTCCGGCGATGCGCGACGATGCAACTGAGGTTCGCTCGCATCCGCTGAAATACCGCCCCGCGGGCCGGCGTCCGTCCTGGCACAGTTTCTGCATGGATGGGATCACGATATCGGCGGGCGGGCTCGGGGCAGCGGCCACGACCGCGAACGGCGCTGCCTCTGACCTCGCGCTGACGCTGGTCGGTGATGCCGTCCTGGCCGTCGCGGCGCTCGGCGCCTCCGGGGCCTTCGCGGCACCTGGCGTCGCCGATCGCTACGCGTCGGCGCAGTCTCTGGCCCGGGCCGCCGCCGACCTCTGCGCCACCGCAGCGACGGGCATCCGCGAGGCCATCACCGCCGTCGAGTCCCGGTTCGCCGCGACCGATCGCGAGCTCGCCGAGGCTGCGCGGTGATGCGCTCATGACGAGGGTTCCCGGTTTCGACGCCGGCCCGAGCGATCCCTTCGGCGACCTCGACGACCCCGCGGCGGGCGACCCCGCGACCATCCGCGAGATCGCTGGGCTGCATCATGCTTCCGCCGCGCGGTGGACGGCCAACGCCCACACCTTCGCGGCAGCGGAGCTCTGGTTCGACGGCGACCAAGCCGAAGCCGTCGACGCGGTAGAAGCGCAGGCGACGCATCTCGCGCCACCCCTTCAGACTCTGTCCGACACCCACACGTCCGCCGCGGCGGCGCTCGAGGTGTTCGCCGCGGCGATCGACGACATCGCAGGGCGGGCCGGTCGCCTGCGAGCCGATGTCGATGCCGCGCTGGCCGATATTGCGCGCACACGTGAGGTGCTCGGCGATCTGGGCGGCGGACGCCTGCCCTACCTGACCGACCTCCACCCGTCTTCCGAAACGAACGACTGGCCCGCCGGACCGCCGCCACTCCCGGCTTACCTGATCGATCAGGCCGTCATGGACGGCACGCTGACCGCCGCCGATGTGGCCGCCCTCCACGCGGGAGTTCGACGCTGGAGCGCCCTTCTCGGCGCCATCGACACCTGCCGCGCTTCGTATGCGGCGCTGTCCGACACGCGCGCCTCGGCCAACGACGCGTGCGCGGCCGCCCTCGAGAACACGCCACTCAATGCGGCCGTGACGGCGGCCCGCGCGGGAGCCCCGCCCGTGAGCGAGGAGGCAGGCGTGGCATCCTGGCTGACTCTGTCACCGGCGCTGTTCACTGCCACCTACGCCACCGACCCGGATGCCGCCATCCGCGCGCTCGAGACCGCCACGCCCGACGTCGTCGCGGGTGTCTGGGCGACCCTCCCGGCGGCCTTCATCGCCACGCTCATCTCGCGCAATCCGGCCGCCATCGGCAACCTCGAGGGCGCCCGCTACCGCGACAGAAACACGGCCAATGTCGCTCGCCTGACCGGCGAACGCGACGCCACCGTCAGGCAGATCGCTGAGCGACGCGAGGTCGGCGGCGCCGCCCTGCTGAAGGAGCGTCTCGCGGTGCTCGACTACCTCTTCGAGACGTACGGGGACGGCCGGGCGGCGGCGAGCGTTCCGCCTGAGTTGTTGGTCCATCTCGATACATCGCCCGCCGGAGCACCCTATGTCGTCGTGACAATCGGCGACCCCGGCACCGCCGTCAACACCGGAACCGTCGTCTCGGGAATGGGCTCAGGTTCGGCCGACATCGAGAGCTACCGATCCAACTTCACGGAAATCGTTCGGGGGGCGGGAGACGCTGCGGCGATATTGTCGTTCAACTATCTGGCGCCGAGTCAGGACCTGTCTGTGCTGTCACCCGAACGTGCACGGGACGGAGCCCGCCGCCTCGCCGCCGAACTCGATGGGCTTCAAGCGGTTCAGAGCGTGGTGGAGAACGCCCGCTCCGTGCTCATCGGTCACTCATATGGCGCGACGACGAGTGCTGCCGCACTCAGCGCTGAATCGCACGGTGTCGACGCATTCGTAGCGGTGGGCCCGGCCGGACTCTTGGCTGGGACCACCATTGCCGATCTCAAGATCCCCTCCTCAGATGTGTTCGTCGCCATCGCGAAGGCCGACCCGTGGGCGTCGTCAGGTCAGATCTGGTCCGGCCGGGTCAACCCGACTCTGGACGGGTGGGGCGCAACACGATTCGGAACGGAGGGCGTCACCCTCGATGACGGAACCGTTCTGACATCCACCACACAACACGATTTCGTCGAGAGTGCAGAACGAGGAGGCCAGCGCTCGTACACTCTCCCGGGAACCGAAAGCGCCCACAACCTCAAGGCGATCCTGGCCGGGAGGTTTGACCGAGTCACTCCCGGATCGCCAACGTTCCCCAGTCCCGCATGGGGGCCCCCTCCGCCGCAGGTCGAACCACCACGCACCTCGGTCACCATGCGCGGGACGGAGTAGCCGCGTCATGCCAGGGAAGACAGAACCAAATTTGCGAAATACGAGCCGTGCAAGGCTGCTGGGCCTCATGCTGGGCGCCGGCGCCATCACGCTCATCGGCTGCTCGAGTATGCCGTTCGTCCAGCCCGCAGAGCATCGGCTCGGCACCGTCACGACCACCTTTACCCCGGCTGACAGCAAGCGTCGCATGCAGGACGAGCTGTGGAATTCGGCCAACCTGATCGGCGGACAGTGGAAACTCGAGTTCAGCCCCATCCCCTATCGCTGCACCACCGCCGACGGCGACGAAGGAGCACGGTATGAGGGTGTCCTGCGGCTCGCGGACCCCGTGTCCCCCGATAACTTCGACGCCGTCGCGGATGCGATCGCATCGCGCTTGCGCAGTCAGGGCTTCCGCGTCCGGCGCGCCGCTTACACACCCGACAGTCGCATCGTCATGGGCGCCGACGCCTTCGGGGCGGAGCTGTCATATACCCGCGAGCGCACGAGTACCGTGCTCATAGGCGGTGGGGCATGCGTTCCCACGGATTACAAGAAGCTTCGATATGAAGAGGGTGAGGAACTCGACCGCACCAGCACACCCCGACCGACGTCACCTGGGAGCGAATGAACCCATCTGGGGCGGTTGAATCACGCCCCGGCATCCGACTGAGACGCTCGAGCGTCTGCGCGGGCCGACCCGATCACACCCCCGGCAGCGACCGCTCGTCGAGCCACTCGAGCGCGGCCGTGGCGAGGGCCGCGACACCCATCGTGAGGGTGGGCTCGATAACGGGGGCGAAAAGAGGCGAATGGTTGGAGGGCAGGGCATCGAGGCGGCCCGTGGCGTAGGCGGCCTGGAACGCTTCGAGTTCGGCTCCGCCGAGCAGCCAGTAGACGAGCGGCACACCCGCCTCGGTCGCGAGCAGGCCGACGTCCTCACTACCCGTGACGACACCCGGGTCGATGACCTGCTCGTCGCCGAACACGCGGGCGAAGGCGGAGCGCGTGCGGGCCGAGGCATCCGGGTCATTGACCAGCACCGGGAACGACTCGGTGGCGACGATGTCGGGCTCGCGGGGCGCGTCGGATGCCTGCGCCTCGGCGTGCACGATACGGGTCATCGCCTCGACGACCCGGTCGCGCGTGACCGTGTCATAGCTGCGCACGTTGACGCCGAGCGTGGCGTGGTCGGCGATGATGTTGTTCTTCGTTCCGGCGTGCAGGGTGCCGACCGTGAGGACGGCCGTCTCGGTTCCAGCGATCTCGCGCGAGACCACCGTTTGCAGGCGCATGACGGTGGCGGCGGCGAGCACGACCGGGTCGACGGTCAGCTCGGGGCGCGAACCGTGGCCGCCGCGGCCGTGCAACGTGATCTCGAAAGCATCCGTCGCGGCGAAGGCCGGTCCGGGGTGCAAGCCGATCAGGCCCGCACCGAGCGGGGCAACGTGCTGGCCGAGCACCACATCGGGGCGCGGAACCTTGTCGAACAGCGCGTCGTCGATCATGGCCTGGGCTCCCCCGCCGCCCTCCTCGGCCGGCTGGAAGAGCGCGATCAGGGTGCCGGACCAGTCGTCGCGGCATCCGACGAGCAGTTCTGCGGCTCCGAGCAGCGCCGTCACGTGCACGTCGTGGCCGCACGCGTGCATGACGGGCACGTCGGCGCCCGAGGCATCCGTGGCCCGATCGGTAGAGGCGTAGTCGAGGCCCGTGCGCTCTTCGACCGGCAGGGCGTCCATGTCGGCGCGCAGCAGCACGGTCGGCCCGTCGCCGTTGGTCAGCACCCCCACGACGCCCGTCTGACCGATGCCCTCGGTGACCTCGAAGCCCAGGTCCATGAGCGTGCGCGCGGCGAGCCCGGCCGTGCGAAATTCCTGGAAGGCGAGCTCGGGATGCTTGTGCAGATCGCGGTAGGTGGGGGCCAGCTCGGCGGCGATGCGCGCCGCCTCCGGCAGGACCGTTTCAGGGTTCGACATCGAATTCCTCTCGCGTTTGCGCTGCTGACTACGGCTTCGCGACCGTTCCGCCCGAGTGCAGCCGCACCGGGAAGTTGACTTCTTCGGCGGCTTCTCCGGCGAGCATACTGCGCAGGATGCGACCCGCCGCAACCCCCTTCGGCCGCGAGGGTTGCACGACGGTGCTGAGATCGTGACCCAGACCCTCGACCCGGATGCCGTCGAACCCGATCACGCTGAGATCGCCCGGCACGCTGAGCCCCAACTCCTCGGCCGCGCCGATCACGCCGGCCGCGAGCAGGTCGCTCTGCGCCAGGATGGCCGTGGGTCGTTCGTCGGCGGGGACGTCGAGCAGCGCCATCCCGCCGCGGTGTCCTTCTTCGATGCGTGAGCCGCGCGTGGCCCAGGTGCGGATGCCGGGGAAGATCTCGTCGGCCCCGAACCACCGCTCGCGGGTGCTCTGCACGGTGACGAGGGAGCGCCACTCGTCGCCGACGAAGCCGCGCTCGCCGCCGCGCGTGGTCTGCAGGGCGACCTGGGCCACGCGCGTGTGGCCGAGGGAACGCACGTATTCGGCGGCCATGCGCTCGCCGTCGCGGTTGTCGACGTTGACTGCCACGAAACCGGCCGCCTCGACGCCCTCGATCGAGACGACGGGGATGCCGCGGCGGCCGAGCGCCTCGATCATGGTGGCCGACGAATCGCTGCACCCCATGAGCACGACGGCGTCGACGGGGGCTTGGGCCACGGATGCTTCGCCGTCGCCCGTGTCGGGGATGAGGAGCAGGCTCGCGCCGATGGTGGTGAGTTCGTCGGCGAGCCCGTCGAGCGTCTGGATCAGCACGGGGTCGAGGAACGAGATGCGGATGCTGTCGGGGATGACGGCCGCGATGATGCCGCTGCGCCCGCGCCGCAGAGAACGGGCGCGCGGGTCGGGCCCGGCGTAACCGAGGTCACGGGCCGCCTGCAGAACTTTGTCACGCGTGGCGTCGGACACGGGGCCCGTGCCGCTGAACGCGAGCGAGGCCGTCGACGGCGAAACACCCGCCCGCTGCGCGACGGCGGCGAGGGTGGGTCGCGCCCGTGATTCCGGCTCCATGGTCTGCTAGCTTAGTGCACTGTCGAATCGATTCGATTGAGACGGAACCGCCACCAGATGCGAGAGACGATGTCAGAGCAGACACCCCTGAAAACCCGCCCGCGCCGCGAGCTCTCGGCGTGGAGGAACGCGATCTTCGTTGTCTTCGCGCTCAGCGGCCTGAGCGTGTCGACGTGGGTCGCGCGCCTGCCCGCGATACGAGACGGACTCGGGCTCTCGACGGGCGAGATCGGCCTGCTCATCCTCGGCATGTCGGCCGGTTCCATCGTCGGCCTGGTCGCCGCGCAGCTGATCATGGGCCGTTTCGGGCCCCGCCGCGGCATGGTGTTCTCGCTCGTCACGGTCTCGGTCGGCCTAGCCCTCATCGGTTCGGGGGCGGTGCTGTTCGAGGCCCCCGCCGTGGTGCTCGTCGGCCTCATCCTCTTCGGCTTCGGCAACGGTTCGGTCGACGTCATGATGAACGTCGAGGGCGCGGCCGCCGAGAAGGAAATCGGCAAAACCGTTCTGCCGCTCATGCACGCCAGCTTCAGCCTGGGCACGGTCATCGGCGCCGGCATCGGTGCGGGCATGGCGGCGCTGGGCGTCTCGGTGCTGTGGCACACGCTCGGCATGGCGGTGCTCATAGCCGTGGTCATCGTGTTCGCGGTGCGATACGTGCCCGTGCGCGATGAGCTGGGCGACGCGGGTGGGGCGGATGCGGGGGCTGCGACATCCGCTGACCGCATCTCTCTCGGCGAGCGCCTGCGGGCCGGCCTGGTGGTGTGGAAGGACGGACGCCTGATCATGATCGGCGTCATCATGCTGGGCATGGCGTTCGCCGAGGGAAGCGCGAACGACTGGCTGACCCTGGCCGTGGTCGACGGTTATGACACGACGAACGCGACGGGTGCACTGGTGTTCAGCGTGTTCGTGGTGGCCATGACGGTGGGTCGTGTGGTGGGCGGTCCGCTCATCGACCGGTTCGGGCGCGTTCCCGTGCTGCGGGTGTCGGCGCTGAGTGCGGTGGTGGGGCTGGCACTGTTCATCCTGAGCCCCGTGCTGTGGCTCGGTGTGATCGGCACGGTGCTGTGGGGTCTGGGTTCGGCGCTCGGGTTCCCGGTGGGCATGTCGGCGGCGGCGGATGACTCGCGCAACGCCGCGGCCCGCGTGAGTGCCGTCGCCATGATCGGCTACTTCGCGTTCCTCGTAGGGCCGCCCGTGATCGGCCTTTTGGGCGAACACATCGGCCTGCTGAATGCGCTCTTCGTGGTGCTCGGGCTCGTGGTCATGGCGGGACTCGCGTCGCCAGCCGCGCGCGAGCAGAACACCCGTTCATAGGGGCTCGGAAAGTTCTCCACAGGCAGGTTTCGAGCGGTCTCTCCACCGTTCGCTCGAACCCCCGCCGCCTGGCGCCCGTTCGTCGTTGGATGGCCTGACAGACGACATCACCCGGATGTCGCGCCAGACCGTCTCGAAAGCGAGCAGCACATGCCCTCCGATCTCACGATCACCCCGTCCCGCCCCCAAACCGCGCCGCGGCCACTCCTTCGTCCCCCCGCATCCGAGAGCTTTCGTGGTGAGCCCCTGCCTCCCCGGCGCTTCAAACGGGGCAGGCGCGTGGTCGGATGCCTGGGGCTCGTCGCCCTGGCCACCACCACGGCTGCCTCCCCGGCGGCCGCGGCGCACAGCCTCTCCGCGTCGCCGCCCACGGGCAGCACGAGGACGGCCACCCCGACGACGTTGACCGAGACGCTGCCGGGGGTGCTCGTGCAAGGAGGCATGACCAATCGGCTGAAGACGACCCTCTTCGCCTACACCAAACCCGGCGATACCGTGCGCGCCGCCTTCCGCCGCAGTTCACTCCCCCAGGATTCGTGGGCACCGTCGACGGTCACGCTCACGTCGCCGTCCGGTGTGGTCACCGACCGGCTCGCGCTCGACGCATCCACCCCGGTGACGACCATCGTGGGCTCGGAGCGCGTATCGACGGAGGAGGGCGTCTGGTCGATCGTGGTCGAAGACCGGCCGCCCGCGCCCGAGATCCGCGGCGCGAATCTCACGTGGGAGGTGGGCGTCCACCGCGACGGCGTACGGGTACCCGGTCGCGTCTTCACCGAATCGCTAGGCGTGCACACGGGCCCACCCGCCGACATCACACTCTTCGCGCTGACGCGCACGGGCGGGCTCTACCGGCAGGTGCTTCGGGCGTACGACGGAATCGACTCCACCCTTCAGGTGACCAACAAGGGCAACACGGCGGTCGGCGATCCGCAGTGCGCGCCCACCTACCGCTCCGTCCCGATGCCCACATCGCCCGAGGGGAACGCCATCGGGCGCACATTCCGGCAACCATCAGACGCCACAGACTGTGCGGGCCTCGAGCGCTATCGTCTGTTCTTCGAGTCCCCCGCCGCAGACCTGCCGACGACGGCAGCCCGGTGGGCGGATGGCCGCGCCTCAGACACCTGGCTCGGCGCGCGCTACTCGGCTCCGCAGGTCACGGGCCTGACGTTCGCTCGCCGAACCGCGAGCGCGAATGCCGGCGTCCTCACGGGAACCCTGCCCACGCAGCCCGGCACCGTCGATATCCAGATCGATGCCGACGGCGACGGGCGTTTCGACGGCCCGGCCGACGTTCGCCTGAGTCGCACGGTCCCACGCACGGGGGCTTTCATATTCGATTGGGACGGAAAGAACGGGGCGGGCGACACAACACCCGTCACGGTGCCGGTGTCGATGCGCGCCACCTTGTCGCGCTCCAACGAAGCTCACTTCCTGCGGATCGACGCCGAACGGTCGATCGGAGGGATCGAGATCGAGCGGTTGACCGGCGGAACGACGGAGCCACGATCGGTGCACTTCGACGACTCGCTGTTCGCCGGCAGCTCGGCAGCCCGGTACTCGGTGTCGACGCCGTCGACCTCCCCGGCCGGTGGCCTGGACTCTCTCGGAGGCCTGCACCGGTGGGCTCCCGACGACACGGCGGCCGACCGCAATCCGAATATGAACAGCGGGTCGACGGGGTCGTGGGGCGATCTGCGCTCGATCGACGACTGGGCATTCGGTGCCGATAGCGCCAGCGCGAATCTCGTGCTGAGCCCGGCCGATCTTCCGACTCCGACACCATCGACCGTTCCCACGCCGACACCCACGCCCACTCCGGTGCCCGTCCCCACACCGACTCCCGCGCCGAGCGACAGCCCGTCGGACCGTGCGACTCCGCCGCCCGCGCCGGCAGGCATCCCGACGCCACCGCCCTCGCCGGTGACGGGACGCCCCGGAGCGCCAACCCCTCCCCTGCGCACAGCGAGCTCGTCTCTCGCGAACACCGGGTCGGAGTCCGTGGCGATCGGGGTCGGAGCGGCCGGAGCCGTGGTACTCGGAGCGGCAGCCTATCTCCTCAGGCGACGCAATCGCCGGGCGTCGTCCGATAAAACGACTCCCCCGATGGCGGGCGCATAGCCGGTCACCGAACGCGTGCACATGTCTGCCGGTCACCCGCAGCCCGGTTGACACACACACGTACGGGCGGGCCGTGCGAGCGAGACGTGCGGGCAGGGTGTGCGAGGTCGGTGGGGATGACCCGCCGGTCCCGCACCCGGCCGGGCGGCGGGCTGCGTCTGCCGGCGCAGCCGGTGCAGCCGGTGCAGCCGGTGCAGGGTCGGCATCGGCTACTCTCGATGGGTGCGACTGGTTATTGCGAAATGCTCCGTGGACTACGCCGGCCGACTCTCGGCCCACCTGCCTCTGGCAACCCGGCTGCTCATGTTGAAGAGCGACGGAAGCGTCCTCATCCATTCGGACGGCGGCAGCTACAAACCGCTCAACTGGATGAGCCCGCCGTGCACCCTGACCGTTGCCGAACCCGAGCCCGAACAGGCCGAGGCCGGCATCACACAGGTGTGGAAGGTGACGCACGCCAAGACCGCCGACCTGCTCGTCGTCTCGATCTACGACGTGCTCCACGACTCTGCGCACGATCTCGGTGTCGACCCCGGGCTGCAGAAGGACGGTGTCGAAGCGCACCTGCAGAAGCTGCTCGCCGAACAGATCGAGCTGCTGGGCGACGGGCACACCCTCGTGCGCCGCGAATACATGACCGCCATCGGGCCCGTCGACATCCTGGCCCGAGACGCCGCCGGCAAATCGGTGGCCGTCGAGCTCAAACGGCGCGGCGACATCGACGGCGTCGAACAGCTCACGCGCTACCTCGAGCTCATGAACCGCGACCCGCATCTCGCCCCCGTCACGGGCGTATTCGCGGCGCAGGAGATCAAACCGCAGGCGCGCACCCTGGCCGAAGACCGCGGCATCCGCTGCCTCGTGCTCGACTACGACGCCATGCGCGGCATCGACGACGGCCACAGCCGCCTGTTCTAGGCGATCACGGGCCGATCGCCGACAGGTGGCCGGCGAAGCAGGGGACTGAATGTCCACGCTCTCACCGTTCTCCCGCGTGGCAACGACTGTCCACCGGAGCGGGCTAGCATGGATGACGTGACAATCGAATCCCCGGTCCTGACCCGAAACTGGACATGCATCCTGTTCGACCTCGACGGCACCATCGTCGACTCCGCACCCGGCATCACCGGACGACTCGCCAGCACGCTCACTGAGCTCGGGCTGCCCGTGCCCAGCCAGCAAGAACTGCTGCGCTACGTGGGCCCGCCCATCCTCGACTCCTTCCGCGACTTCGCCGGGCTCAACCCCGAGCAATCGCAAGAAGCACTCACCATCTACCGCCGTCAGGTCGCCGAAGTCGGTGCCGCCCACGACAGCGCCATCTTCCCCGGCATCAGCGGGCTGCTCACCAGCCTGAAGAACGCCGGCATCCCCCTGGCCCTCGCCACCAGCAAACCCGAATCGCAAGCCCTCGTGATCCTCGAACACTACGGACTCACCGACAAATTCGACGTCATCACCGGCGCCAGCGAAGACGAAGTGCGCAGCGCCAAAGCCGACGTCGTCGCCGAAGCCGTGCGCCGCCTCACCGACAAAGGCATCGACCTCAGCCAGACCATCATGGTCGGCGACCGACACCACGACGTCACCGGGGCCGCCGCCCACGGCATCCCCACCGTGCTCGTCGAATGGGGCTACGGCTCACCCGCCGAAGCCGACGGTGCCATCGCCGTCGTCCACTCCGTCGACGCACTGCGCCAACTGCTGCTCGGCTGACACCCCGAAGCACTACCCCCGGCGTGCACGCAGCGGGAGAATGAGCTCATGACCGAGACCATCCCCTCGACGACGGCCCTGCTCGTCATCGACCTGCAAAACGACGTGCTGCCCGGATGCTTCGACACCGAACGCGTCCTGCGCAACACGCGCACCCTCATCGAACGGGCACGCGCCGAAGGCACCCCGGTCGTTTTCGTGCAACACGAAGACGAGGGCATGCCCCGCGGCAGCCACGAATGGCAATTCGACCCCGCCATCGAGCCGCTCGACGGCGAACCCCGCGTCTACAAGACCTACCGGGACTCCTTCGCCGACACCGAACTCACCCGCATCCTCGACGAACTCGGCACCAAGCGACTCGTCATTACCGGCGCTCAGACCGACTACTGCGTCGTCACCACCACCCTCAGCGCCACGGGCCGCGGCTACGACACCGTGCTCGTCAGCGACGCCCACACCACGAGCGACAGCGACTACGACGGCGTCGTCACCACCGGCGAGCAGATCGTCGCCCACACCAACCAGACCATCGGCACGCTGCGCCAGCCGGGAGTCACCGTCGGCATCGCCACCCACGACGCCGTCGCCCTGCGCTAACGGTTAGCATCGCCGCATGACCGAAACGATCATCACCGTCGAGGGTGTCTTCGAACACCACCACCCCGCCGAACGCGGAACCGTGAAAATGCGCGTCGGCTTCCAAGGCCCCGACCAGGCCGCCGTCGTCGCCCGCACCACCGAGTTGCACGCACGGCTGAGTGGCGACATCCGCAGCATCCACGACGGCGCGAACGGGCCCGTCACCTGGTGGTCGACCGACCGCCTGCGCGTGTGGAACGAACGGCCCTGGAACAACGAGGGCAAACAGCTGCCCCTCGTGCACTACGCCGCCATCGGCTTCGACGTGAAATTCAGCGACCTCGGGCGCCTCGCCAGCTGGGTCGAAAACGTGTCAGCCCTCGACGGCGTCACCGTGACGAGCATCGAATGGGCGCTCACCGTGATCACCCAGAAGCGACTCACCGACGAAGCCCGCGATCGGGCCGTGCGCGACGCCGTCGGAAAGGCGAACGCCTACGCCTCCAGCCTGGGATTCACCACCGTCAGGCCCACGGCCCTCGCCGAACCGGGGATGCTGGGAGACCAGACGCAGCCGTCATCCGGCGTCACCGCCGCGCCCCTCATGCGCGCCGCGGCCGCCACCTCCAACGCACCCACCCTCGAACTGAAACCCGAAGACATCGTCGTCGCGGCCCGCGTGCACGCCCGGTTCGCCGCGTCCTGAGCTCGAGACGCCGACGCGGCCCGCGGCGCAGCCGGTGACGATAGCGGCAGCCGGCCGGCGGGCGTCAGTCCGACGCGGGGATCAGGCCGTCGAGCGCGTCGATCGCGACCGCCGGGCAGGCGGGCGTCAGTCCGACGCGGGGATCAGGCCGTCGAGCGCGTCGATCGCGACCGCCGGGCCGGCGGGCGTCACTCCGACGCGGGCAGCAGGCCGTCGAGCGCGTGCAGGTTCTTGCGCAGCAGGATGCTGAGGCCGAGCGCGCCGAACGGGCCCGCCGCACGCATCCACCAGGCGGCCGGCTTCCACACCACGCGGATGTCGAGGAAGACCCGGCCGTCATCGTCGAGACGGACGAGGTAGCTCTCCCAGCCGCTCTGCGGATGACCCTCGAGCGCTCCGTGCCCAAAACCGCCGATGGTCGGCTCGTCGATCACACCGAAGACGCGGCAGGCCACGCGCGGTCGAAACGGGCCGAACGGGATGCCCCACACCGACTCAGCATCGTCGGTCACCGCATCCGGCACCTCGATCGCGACGAAACCCGAACCGTAGTGCACCTGCCAGTGCAGCACGAGGCCGACGGCGGCCTCGAAGACGGCCCGCCCGCGACCGATCTCGCGGCTGCGCACGGTCTCGCGGTAGCCGCTCGGCACCACACCGGCGAAGGTGGGGAAGCCCGGAAAATTGTAGGCACGGGAAACGGCGCGGTCGTCACCGCTCACGGCATCGCCGGACTGACTGCGCGACATCGATCGCCTCCCTGCGACCATTCCACCACGCGCCACCGTCACCGGGGCGTCGGCGCGGCATCCTCGTCGAAGATCACGCCGACGGGTTCGCGTTTCTCGGCCTGGAAACGGTCCTCGGTGCGGCCATAGGCCCAGTATCCCGAGAGCGACAGATCCGCGCGCGGCACCTCACGGCCAGCGAACACGCGCCGCAGACCCTTCATGGCCTCACGCTCCCCGTGCGCGAAGACGCTGACCCGACCGGCGGGCCAGTCGAGAGCGGCGACGGCGTCGACGAGGGCCGTCGATTCACCGGCCGGCACTCCCCCGCGCAGCAACCAGTGCAGCTCGATGCCGTCGGGAGCCGCGAGGGGCAGGATGTCGCGGTCGGTGTCGACCTCGATGAACGCGTGCCCCACGGCATCCGCGGGCATGGCCTCGAGCACGGCTCCGATGGCGGGAATGGCGGAGTCGTCGCCCGCGAGCAGATGCCAATCGGCGCTGGCATCGGGGTTGAACAGGCCACCCGGGCCCGCGAAGACGAGCGTGTCGCCGGGTTGGGCGGCGGCCGCCCACGGGCCGGCGAGACCCTCATCGCCGTGCACCACGAAATCGATGGCGAGCTCGCGCGCCGCCTGGTCGACCCAGCGCACCGTGTAGGTGCGGGTGACCGGGCGGTCGTCCGGCGCGAGCGAGGTGCGCAGCTCGGCGAGATCGTAGGGCGGCTTGAGACCGAGCTCGGGTTTGACGAAGACGATCTTGACGTATTTGTCGGCGAAACCGTTGTCCACGAAATCGTCGAAGTTCTCGCCGCCCAGGACGACGCGCACGAGATGCGGCGACACCCACTCGCTGCGCTGCACCTGCAGAATGCATTGCGGTTTGGGCGGACGCGGGGAAGCAATTGTCATAGGTCTATTGTCTCGCAGAAGTTAGGGCCGCCTAACACGCGAGAAGGGGACGGGCTGGTGAGCCCGTCCCCTCCTCGGAACACTGTTGCGATCAGGCGGGTCGCGTGGACGGCCGATCAGCGCGGGCGGGCGCGGCAACATGTGCCGTTGCGACCGCCCGCGCCGCGATTACTCCGACGCGGTGCGGCGTCGGCGACGAATGAACGTCGCCGCGGCCCCCGCGAACATCAGCGCGAACGCGGCCACGAACCAGGGGCCGATCTCGCTACCCGTCGTGGACAGCGAACCCGAGGCGCCGGGCTTCGGCGTCGAGCCGGCGTCGGCCGGGATGTTCGGGATGGGCACGGCCGTCGCACTCGGCTGCGGCTCGACGGGAGGCACGGTCGGGTCCACGGGAGGCGTGGTCGGGTCGACCGGCGGAACCGGCGGCTCAGTCGGCTCAACGGGAACCGACGGGTCGAGCGCCAGGGCCGGCGCCAGGGTCGAGAGAACCTGAGCCTTCGTCTGCTGCTCGAGCGCGTAGCCCATGCCGAGCACCGACGCGTCGCTCCACGAGGGGCCAACGAGCTGCATCGACATCGAGTAACCGTGCGGGTTGAGGCCAACGGGCACGACCACGGTCGGCAGGCCGACGGTCGAGGTGAGGACGCCCGTGGCGCGGTCCGACGACAGCTGCGAGCTCGACGCGTCGTTGTTGAACACGTCGCTGATGAAGCCCGGGTAGACGACCGCATCGACGCCCTGCTCCGCCATCCACGCATCGATGATGCGTTTGTAGTTGGTGCGGTAGTCGATGTAGGCCTGCACGTTCTCGGGCGTCATGCGGGGCGCGGTCGAGAGCGAACGCTGGTTGTAGGGCAGCACCTTCGGCGAGGCGAGGAGCGCGTTGCCGTCGGCGTAGGGGAAGCCGGTCTGCTCTTCGATGTAGAGCGCCCAACCCTCCTGCGAGACGTTGCGGGCGGGGTTCGAGCCACCCGACGGCGGTGCGGGCATCTCGACGACTGTCGCACCCGCGGCGCGCAGGTCGGCGAGATGCGCGAGGGCCGCCTCACCGGTTCCGTCGTCGGCGTAGGACGACACGAACGACGTGGGCAGGTAGCCGATGCGCTTGCCCTGCAGGGCCTGCGTGCTCAGCGCGGTCTTCCAGTCCGCGGGTTTGCGTGCGTCGGCCTGGGCCGTGAGCATGTCGAGCGGGTCGGTTCCCGTGGTGGCGTTCAGCAGCACGGCGAGGTCGCTGACGGTGCGGGCGATGGGGCCCGCGTAGTCCTGACCCCACGTGAGCGGCATGACGCCGCGGGTCGAGGCCATGCCGTCGGTTCCGCGGAACGTCGTGAGGCTCGAACCCGTGGTGGGCGCGTAGAGCGAGACACCGGTCTGGGTGCCCATGGCGCCCGCGGCCATGCTGGTGGCGACCGCGACGGCCGAACCACCCGACGAACCGAAGGATGTCTTCGAGCCGTAGAGACCGTTCCAGACCTGGCCCCAGCCGGACTCGCTGAAGCTGCCCGAGTTGGCGAACTCCGAGAGGTTGGTCTTGCCGATGAGCACGGCGCCGGCGGCGCGCAGCTTCTCCACCTGGAACGCGTCGCTGTCGGGCTGCCAGCCCTCGAGGGCGCGGGTTCCGCCCGTGGTGGGCTGGTCCTTGGTGTCGTAGAGGTCTTTCAGGGCGATGGGGACGCCGAGCAGGTCACCGGTCGCGCCGGCGGCTCGTGCCGCATCCGCAGCCTTGGCCTGGTCGAGCGCGTCGGCGGCCACGTGCAGGAACGCGTTGAAACCGAACTGCCCGTCGTCGTAGACGTTGATGCGGTCGAGGTAGGCCTGCACGATGGCGACGGATGTGGTGCGGCCCGCCGTCATATCGGCCTGCATCTCGGTGATCGTCTTGTTGACGACGTCGTAGCGCGACGTGGTGGTGGGCTTCACGGCGGCGGGTGAGGCGGGCACGTCGAGCTTCGTCGAGGGCGCGCACGCGGCGGCGTCGAAGCCCTGGATGGTGGTGAGGTCCCAGTTGCTGACCGTGCAGATCTCGGCGGGCGTGAGGCCCGCGAAGTTCGGCGTGGTGGCGAGCGTCTGCAGCGTGGTGGTGGCCGAGGCTTGGGAGGTCGCGGCATCCGGACCGGCCGCGCCGACGTGCACGAAGCGCGCCAGCGAACGGGTCTCGCCGGGCTTCACCGTGATGGTGTTGATGAAACCGTAGAAGTTGGCCTCGTTGCCCGAGGTGGCCATCGGGTTGGTGAACGGGCTGCGCTGCTGGTTGCCCGTGCGGTTCATGGCGCCGGCGAACGGGGCGGGGCTGCCGAGCACCACACCGACGGGGCGCTGGGTGGCCTGCGTGTTGGCGACGAGCGCCCACGAGTCGGTCGGGGCGACCGTGGTGTCGCCGTCGGCCGTCGCCCGCACGAGACCCTGGTTGGTCGTGGTGCCGTAACCGAGCGAACCTCCGAACGAGACATCCACCGTGACGGGCGCGGTCGTCGTGTTGGTGAACGTGTCGAAGTAGCGCGCCGTGCTGTCGGCGTTGCCCATGGTGATGTCGCGCGTGATGTCGATGCCGCCGAGGTCGACCGACTGCGTGGTGTCGTAGGCGGCACCGTCGGCTGTGGCGGTGAGCCCGAAGCCGCGCATCATCTCGCCGTTGAAGCGCGGGTTCGAGGCGCCGGTCACCTTCACGAAGATGTTGCCGAAGCCGTCGACCCGGGACTGGCTCACGGTGCGGATGCTTCCCGTGTCGAGTCCGGGAGGGGCTGCGTCGTGGATCTGCCACACCGCACCGTTGGCGGCCGTGGTGCTCGAGACGGCGGTGGCGCCCGTCGCGGGGATGATGACACCGGCGGCGAGGATGCCGACGGCGAGGGTGGCGCCGGAGCGGCGGAGTGTTCGTCTCGAAGAGCGGGCAGGGGATGAGGGGGTGGAACGATCGTCGTGTGACATGCGTCCTTTTTCTGCAAGGGAATCTGCCCTGAGGTGGGCATCCCCCGAAATCTACGGGCGCCGTGTATCGATCGTGTTTCAGAGAAGTCTCTGTGTTATTTCATAGGAATGCGTCATCCGGATAGGCCGCCGTGACGAATTCCGTCATCGGCGAGGCGCGGCCCGAGCGCCACATCGACCAGGCGCGCGGCCACGTCGGCGTCGGCGGGGGCGCGCGTGAGGGTGCGGAAGATCACCGCTCCGAGCAGCGCCTCCCCCATCTGCTGCAGGGGCGCATCGGGCGACAATTGCCCGGCCGCGACCGCCTTGTCGAACCGCTCGACGAGGAACGAGCTGGTGCCGAAGGTGTCGCCGAGTCGCCCGCCGACGTCGTCGCTCTCGGCCCCGGCCGCGATGAGCGAGCGCATGAGCGCCGGCCCACCCTTGCTCTCGAGCAGCACGAAGATCTTGTGCAGCCAGGTGACCAGATCGGTGCGGATGTCGCCCGTATCGTCCGGCGCTATCCCCTCGGGCAGCAGCAACCCTTCGAGCAGGCAGTCGGCCACGAGCGCACCCTTCGACGTCCACCAGCGGTAGATCGTCTGCTTGCCCACACCGGCTTCGTGCGCGATGCCCTCCATGGTGAGCTGCTCGTACCCACGGTCGGCGAAGAGTCGCGCGGTGGCCTGCAGGATGGCCACGCGTGCCGCCTCGCTGCGGGCCCGTCCGCGCTGATGTTCCATGTCGCCATGCTAGCGTTGACAACAATACGAGACGGTGCGTATTGCAAACTTCCCGGTTCCGAAAGGCACACTCCGCATGGCTGAACTCCTCTACCGCCTGGGCAAACTCTCGGCACGACGCGCCTGGCTCGTCATCGCCGCCTGGGCCGTGATCTTCGCGCTCGCGGTGGGTGGCTACCTGATCGGGTCGAAGGGCCTGACGTCGAGCTTCGACATCCCCGGCACCGCATCGGGCGCCGTGACCGACGAGTTGCAGGAGAAGCTGCCCGACTTCGGCGGAGCATCCGGAACCGTCGTCTTCTCGACCGAGGACGGCAGCGCACTCACCGACGAGCAGCGCGCGGACATCAGCGCGCTCATCGCCGACCCGGGTGACCTCGAGGATGTCTCGGATGTGATCGACCCCTTCGACACCGAGCAGCAGCGCGCCGACCAGGCCCAGCAGCTCGTCGACGGACGCCAGCAGATCACCGACGGTGCCGCGCAACTCGACGCCGGTCAGACCCAGTTGGATGCCGGGGCCGCCCAGCTCGAGGCCGCCCAGACGCAGCTCGACCAGGCGCGCGCGCAGGCCGAGGCTGCCGGGTTCCCGACCGCCCAGATCGACGCGCAACAGCAGCAGCTCGACGCCTCGAAGGCGCAGCTCGACGCACAGCAGCAGACGCTCACGGATGGCCGCGCCGAACTCGAGACCCAGACGTCGAAGCTCGAACTCGGCGCACGCCTGCTCGACCTGGCCGACGGCATCCGCTTCGTCTCGGAGGACGGCTCGACCGCGCTCGTCAACGTCGCCTTCACCGAACCACGCCTGGAGCTCTCGGAAGAGGCCAAGCAGGGCGTGATCTCACACTTCGAGTCCGAGCCCATCGACGGCGTCGACGTGAGCTTCTCGACCGATATCGCGCAGGGCGTTCCCCAGATCTTCGGCGTGGGCGAGGTGATCGGCCTCGTCATCGCGGCCATCGTGCTGCTCGTGCTGCTCGGCTCGGTCATCGCCGCGGGCCTGCCGCTCGTGACCGCCATCGTGGGCGTCGGCATCGGCGTGCTGGCCACGCTGTCGTTCTCGGGTGTCGTGCAGATGGCCTCGGTCACCCCCGTGCTCGGCGTCATGCTGGGGCTCGCGGTGGGCATCGACTACTCGCTCTTCATCATCAACCGCCACCGCAAGCAGCTGCTGCAGGGCGCCGAGGTGCGCGAGTCGATCGGGCTCGCCAACGGCACCGCGGGTAACGCCGTGATCTTCGCCGGGGCCACCGTCATCGTGGCGCTCCTGGCGCTCAACGTGACGGGCGTACCGTTCCTCGGTCTCATGGGCACCGCGGGCGCCGTGTGCGTGGCCGTGGCCGTGCTCATCGCCGTGACGCTCACGCCCGCGCTGCTGGGTCTCGTCGGCGAGCGCGTGCTCGCGAAGAAGCCCCGCGCCCGCGCCGTCCAGGCGCGCACGGGCTCGGGTGCCGCGCACCACGCACGGGCCGAGAAGCCCGTGAAGCCCATGTCGACCGTGCGCGCCGTAGTCACGGTTCTCGTGAGCATCGTGGCGCTGCTCGTCGTTGCGATCCCGTCTCTGTCGATGCGTGTGGGCCTGCCCGACGGCTCCTCCGAACCCGAAGATTCCGCGTCCTACCGCGCCTACACGCTCACGCAGGACGAGTTCGGCGCCGGCACCAACAGCACGCTGCTCGTCACGGCGCAGCTGCCCGCCGGCCTCGACGACGACCAGGTGCTCGAGAAGCAGGTGCTCGTCGCCGAGAAGATCGCCGACCAGGAGGATGTCGTCTCGGTCGCGCCCATCGCCGTGTCGGACGACAACGAACTCGCCGCCTTCCAGGTCATCCCGGCCGAGGGCCCCAACAGTGTGTCGACCGAACAGCTCGTGCGCGAGCTGCGCCTGCTGCCCGCCATCGACGGCGACATCCAGCTGGGCGTCGCGGGCCAGGCCGCCATCAACATCGACATCTCGGAGAGCCTGGCGGCCGTGCTGCCGCTCTACCTCGCGGTGGTCGTCGGCCTATCGCTGCTCATCATGATCCTCGTGTTCCGCTCGCTGCTGGTGCCGCTGATCGCGACCGGCGGGTTCATCCTGTCGCTCTTCGCCACCTACGGCGCGGTCGTCGCGGTGTTCCAGTGGGGATGGTTCGCCGACGTCATCGGCCTGCACAGCACGGGCCCGATCCTGAGCTTCCTTCCGGTCATCCTGGTCGGAATCCTCTTCGGACTCGCCATGGACTACCAGCTGTTCCTGGCATCCGGCATGCGCGAGGCGTATGTGCACGGGGCGCCCGCACGGCTCGCCGTCATGCAGGGCTTCCGGGCGGGGCGCGCGGTCGTCACGGCCGCGGCGCTCATCATGGTGTCGGTGTTCGGCGGGTTCATCTTCTCCGAGGCCACCATCATCCGCTCGATCGGTTTCGGCCTGGCCTTCGGCGTGCTGCTCGACGCGTTCGTGGTGCGCATGCTGCTCATGCCGGCGCTCATGCACCTGCTGGGGCGCTCGGCCTGGTGGATCCCGCGCTGGCTCGACCGCATCCTGCCCAACGTGGATGTCGAGGGCGCGGCGCTCGAGCGTCGCCACCACGTCTAGCGGGGGCGACGCCCGGGCACGGCACTCGGCACGCGGCCTGCGCGCCCGACCGATCAGTTGACGATCTGCACCTTGATCTGGTCGGGGCGCGTGGCGGCAGCCATCGCCTCTGCGTAGTCCTCGATACCGAAGGTCGACGTGACGAGACCCTCGAGCTCGCCCTGCAAATCGACCATGCGCTCGGCGGATTCGCCGTACTTCTCGGCGAGCGAGTTCGAGCCGATGATGCTGAGTTCTTTGGCGAAGACCTCATACGGCAGCAGGGGCACGCTGGCCGTGGGCGCCGCGACCCCCATCTGCACGAGGCGCCCCCGCGGGCCGAGCACCGAGATCGCGTTCTCGATCGCCACGGGATGCCCGCTGGCGTCGAGCGCGAGATCGAACACGTCCCGGTCGAGTTCGTCGACCGACGCGACGGCCTGCAGCGCACCGAGCTGGGCGGCGGCCTCGCGACGCGCGGGGTTGGGCTCCACCACGCGAATGCCCGTGGCCCCCTCGGCAGCACCGAGGATGACGGCCATGAGCCCGATCGAGCCGGCCCCGAAGATCACGAGCTCCTGATCTTTCCAGTCGGGCACCCGCTCGAGAGCGTGCAGCACGCACGCGAACGGTTCGATGAGCGGCGCCGCGCGGTGCGTGATGCGCTCGTCGAGGGGGAACGTGATGCGCGCGGGCACGGCCACGAACTCGGCCACCGAACCATCCACGGCCACGCCGACCGGCAGGATGTTGATGCACAGGTTCGTCGCCCCGCGCCGGCACCACGTGCACACGCCGCAGGAGATGTTGGGGTTGACGCCCACGTAGTCGCCCTCGGCGAAGGCCGAGACATCCGACCCGACCGCCGTGACGTAGCCGGCGAACTCGTGTCCGGGCACGACGGGGAAGCGCCCGTGCGGGTACTCCCCCGAGGCCAGGTGCAGATCGGTTCCGCACACACCCGTTCCGACCGGGGCGATGACGACCTCGTCGGCCGCCGGGCGGGGCACGGGCAGTTCGCGGATGTCGATTCCACCCGTTCCGTCGAGGACGGCGGCACGCATTGTTCGATCGGTCATGTTTTCACTCCACAAAGGTGTTCGATAGGTGAGGGGCGTTGCGGGCCCGCGGCGGGAACCGTCAGCCCTGGGTCTTGGCCGAACCCGTCGTCGCGGCCGGGTCGCCCGCGAAGGCCTGCAGGGTTCCACCCTCTTCGACCACGCGCTGGGCCTCGTCGGGAACCTGGAGCCAGCGCACCGAGATGCCCGCGAGCACGTACAGCACGGCGAAGATGATCGTGACGCCACCGGCGCCGAGAGGCGCGAGGAAGAGTGCAACGATACCGGGGCCGACGAACGTGGCCGCACCGGCGCCGAGGTTCAACACGGCGATCGAGTTGCCCTTCTGCGCGGGGGCCATGAGCGACATGAGCACCGAAATGGGCGTGAAACCGGCGAGCGTGATGCCGAAGAACGCGGCGCAGAGGGCCGAGACCCAGTACTGGTCGCCGACGTACTGCGGCAGGAAGTAGAAGGCGAGCACGGCCACGGCCGAACCGATGCAGCCGAACCACCGCAGGGTGCGGTGCCAGCCGAGGCGGTCGCTCAACACACCGAAGAACAGGTTGGCGAAGATATTCGAGGCGCCGAGGATGAAGACGAGCTGCAGCCATCCGGAGGTGCCGAAGCCCAGGTCGACCGCGAAGATCGTCGGGAAGAAGACGAAGAGGCCGAATTGCGGCGCCGTGTTGATGACGCGCACGAGGCAGCCGAGCCCCACGCGGGGGTTGGTGAAGGCGATGGCCACGCTGTCGATGAGGCTGCGACCCGTCGTGATGTGCGGAGCCGCCTGACGGCCGCCACCCTGCGCGTTGCGCAACCCGACGAGGGCGAAAACGCCGCCGAGGACGACGAGCGAGAGGGCCACCCAGAAGGTCCAATAGGGGCCGATGAACGGCACGGTGCCGCTGGCGACGAGCGAGCCGAGCGTGGGGAGACCGCCCGTGAAGGCGAAGTAGAACCATCCGACCGCGCTGCCGAGGCGGTTGGCCGGGCTGGCGCCCAGCACCCACACGAGGAAACCGTAGGCGAAGAGCGGGTAGGCGACGCCGCGCAGGCCGTAGATCACGAGCATGAGCGTGAAGTTCTCGGTGGGCAGGGCCACGGCGAGGAAGAGCACCTGCAGCACGGCCCACAGCGTGAGGCCGATGATCATGACCCGGCGCGGGCCCCACACGTCGGAGAGGGCGCCGGACAACCAGGAACCGAGCGTGACCATGAGGCCGTAGACCGTGATGATGACGGCGGCGTTGGTTTCTCCGCCCGCGCCGTTGTCCGCCAGGAACGGGGCGATGTAGCCCGATTCGACCCCGTCGCCGATCATGAACAGCAGCAAGCCGACGAAACCCCAGACGAGGGGTTTCGGAATTCCGATCTTTTCGATGAACCCCTGGGCCTTCGGGCCGTCGGAGTGGATACTCGTCGTCACTGACATTGATTTTCCCTCGTGTCACGCAGCGCAGCGCTGCGAATACTTGTCGCGAGCCGGGCGGGGCGCCCGTTCTCTCTCACGGTCGTGGCGGCCCGAGTGGTGCCCGGTGGGTCAGCGACCTTGCTGATCGTTCGATCTTGTACGTACAGACAGTACCACCCGGACAGGCGGCCTGACCAGAGGGTCTCGACAATACGAATCGACCGGTGTGCCGGTATCGGGTTATACGATGGCGCTCGAAGGAGTGTGGAAATGTCGCAGACCATCGAACGCACCTCACCCGTGCCGTACTACGAGCAGCTCGCCGAGATCTTGCGCGCGCAGATCCTCGACGGTGCCATCCCGCCCGATGAGCGACTGCCCAGCGAATCCGAGCTCTGCCGCGAGTACGGCCTGTCGCGCGCGACCGTGCGACAGACGCTGCAGAAGCTCGAGACCGACGGGTTCGCGCGCCGGGTGCCCCGCCGCGGTGTGTTCGCGAGCACGCCCGTCGAGACATCCGGATGGACCGTGCAAGAAGGTTTTCTCGAATCCCAGATCCGGCACGGCCGCGTGGGCATCGAAACGCGCGTCGTCGATGCGCGCTTCACCCGCCCGCCCCGACATGTGGCCGACGCGCTGCAGGTCGGCGCCGGCGACGACGTCTTCGCCCTCGAACGCGTGCGCTCGCTCGAGGGGCGCATCGCCATGTTCAGCACGAACTGGTTCCCGCATTCCTCGGGCCAGTCGATGTCGACCGCTTCCGAGGTGCTCGACGGATCGGCCTCGGTGAACGAGCGCCTGCGCGCCGCCGGTTTCGTCACGAGCGGCGCGAAACGCGTCATCCACGCCCTGCGCGCCCCCGAAACCGTTGCCGCGCACCTGCAGGTCGGCACCGACGAGCCCGTGCTGCGCGTGCGCTCGCTGTCGTGGGACGACCGCGGCACGAAGTTCGACTACTACGAGACGTGGGTGCTCACCGACGTGATCCCGCTCGAGGTGAGCGTTTCCGCGAGCTGAGGCACACGTCACCTCAGCCAAGCATCTCGGTGCTGAAACCGCCCAGGGCGAGCGTGGCATCGGGGTCCCACCCGCGCGCGGCGGCCGCGAGCAGAGCGGCACCGACGGCCGTGACCTCGGGTTCGAGGATGGGGGCCGCCCGAGTTTCGTGCACCGCCGACTTGATCTCGATCCACCCGGGCGAGCGCACCCAGCCGCCCGCCAGCCGCACCCCGCCACCCGGCACACCGACGGCATCGACCGCGTCACGGCCCGCCCGCGCGAGCGCGCCGAGTACGGCCGACGCGAGCGCCAGCGGGTCTTGCGGCGCGTCGGGGGCGAACGCGGGCGTGCCGCCACCCCGTTCGCCCGGCACGAAGATGCCCGAATCCCAGAGCGGCAGGGGTTCGATGCGGCCCACGAGGATGGCGCGGATCTGATCCGCGACGGCGGCATCCTGCGACGCCCACTGCACGTTGCGCGCCAGTTCCTCGACGCGCAGCAGAGTGAAACCGCTCGAACGGATCCCCGGGCCCACGTCGACATGCGGCCCACGAGGCGCGGGCACGGATGCCTCGGCCACGACCACCTCGGCCGTGCCCATCGAGTCGAGCACCGTGTTCGGGATCATCTGTCGCACACCCCATCCGGCGATCGGGTGGTCGTGCCCACCCGCCACGGTGATCGCATCCGGGGCGACGACGTCGGCCGCGCGCAGCGTGGCCGAATCGAGCGGCCCGGCGATCTCGCCGGTCGTCAGCACCTCGGGCAGCAGCTCGGCCGAGCCGAGCGTGACCTCGACGCGCTCCGACGCCCAGCGCCGATCCGTCGAGCGCCACGCCGAGGTGCGCGCGGCGAGGGTGTCGCTGAAGAACGGGCGCCGCGTCCACCGAACGGCCGCCAGATCGGTCAGCGCGAGCCAGTGTCGGGCCGACCGAGCCGCGCGCTGTTCGCGCGCCCACGACCATCCGACAAGCGTGCGCACGGCGTCGGTCTCGGCATCATACGAGTCGTCGTCGTGCAAGCGATCACGCAGGCCGTGGAAGATGTCGCGCCGACGCGGGTCGAACCAGGTGAGCGGCGGCGTCAGCACCCGCAGGTCGTCGTCGACGAGGACGCCGTCCTCCCCCACCCCCGCCACGCAGACGGCGTGGATGGAGTAGACATCGCCGCAGACCTCGATGAGCATCTCCTCGACGACCGCGAAGAGGGCCTCGGCCTTGACCGAGAGCTCGGCGTCGCGCGGCGTCGGACGGCTCGCGCGCGCGACCACGGCCCCCGAGCGGTCGAGCGCCACGACCTTGGTGTTGGTGCTGCCGAGGTCGACGCCGCAGGCGACGGGGATGCGCAATGTGCGGGTCAGCTCGACACCTCCTGCGTGTGGGTTGTGAGGGCCGCTCGGCACCGCGCCCGCACACGACGATAGCGCCCGCGCCGCCTCAGGCCCGGGCGTCGGCGGGATCGATGTAACCGAGCGCCGCCTGCGCCGCGTGATGCTGCTCCGCGATCTGCGGTTGCAGAGGTGTCTGCGGCAGCTCCGTCATGGTGACGGGCCAGGAGGGAAAACCCCCGTCGAGCGCGGCCACGGCCTGCATGGCCGTGCCCTTCGTCACGTATTCGTCGAACTCGGGAACCAAGAGCGGCGGAGCGACCATCTGGGCGAGCACCTTCTGCACGGCCGGGTTCTTCGCGGCGCCGCCGATGAGCAGCAGCCGGTTGGTCTCGACACCGCACGCGTGCAGCGCATCGAGCATGGCCACCTGGCTGGCCAGCGTGCCCTCGACGACGGCTCGGGCGAAGTTCGCGCGTGTGAAGTTCGTCAGCGTCGCCCCATGCAGGGAGCCCCTGGCGTGCGGCAGATCGGGGGTGCGCTCGCCCTCGAAGTACGGCAGCAACGTGAGACCCTCGGAGCCGGCGGGTGCGTCGAGCGCGAGATCCGACAGTTCGGCATACGTGCAACCGAGCAGACCCGCGCCGAGGTGCAGATTGCGCGCGGCGTTCAGCGTCGCCACGAGCGGCAGGTGGTCTCCCGTCGCGTCGGCATAGCTGCACACGTAGCCGGAGTAGTCCTGCACGGGTTCGGCGGTTCGGGCATAGACCACGCCCGATGTGCCGAGGCTCAGCACGGCGTCGCCCTCCTCGAGGCCGAGCGCGAGGGCCGCGGCCGCGTTGTCGCCACTGCCCACGCCGAGAGGGATGCCGGCGGGAATGCCCGGGATGCCCTCGCCGGTGACACCCGCGCGTCCGAGTGGATCGAGCACCTCGGGCAGCACGGCGCTCCTGCCCAGCGAATGCTCGAACAGGTCGAGGGTGTACTCGCCCGTGACGCCGGACCAATACCCGGTGCCCGATGCCTCCGACCGGTCCGTCGTCAGTCGATCGATTCCGCCCGTGCCGGGGCCGAAGCCCATCAACCGCCACGTGAGCCAGTCGTGCACGATGGCGACGGCTTCGGTGCGTCGTGCGGCCTCCGGGTCGGTGTCGCGCAGCCACCGGAGCTTGGGCGCCGTGTCGGAGAGCGTGAGCGGCAAACCCGTGCGGCGGATCCATTCGTCGCGGCCGAGCTCCTCGTTGAGGGCGAGCATATGCGGGTGCGACCCGGTGTCGTTCCAGAGCGGCGACGGGGCGACCGGTGTGCCCCCGGCATCCAAGAAGATGGGCGTGTGTTGCTGACCGCTGACCGAGATCGCGGCGACGTCGTCGAGCCCACCCGCATGGCGCACGGCCTCGAGCAGGGCGCGCCACCACACCTCGGGGTCGACGATGCTGTCCGGCGGATGGCTCGCCTTGCCCTCGCGCACGCGCACACCCGTGGCGACGTCTCGCACCGTGACCTTGCAGGCCTGTGTCGATGAATCGATTCCTGCGACCAGCGTCATCGCTCGAGGCCCTTCAGGTCATCCCACTGGGGGCGGATGTCGGCGTCCCATTCCGCGAGCCGATCGCGGCGACGGTCGTCGACCTCGATGTCGCGCGGGTCGCAGTCGAGCCACGAACTCGGGGCACCCGACGCGAGCGTCTGAGCACCGCGCGAGACGACCTCAGAGACCTGCGACACGCTCAGCGGAACCCCCAAGAGGTCGGCCTTCAACTGCAGCCACAGGGGGTTCGCGGCGGCGGGGCCGATGACCTTGACGACCTCGGCCCGCTGCCCGAAGAGGTCGAGCACGTCTCTGAACTGCAGGGCGAGCCCGAGGAAGCATCCGAAGATCAGGTCGGCCGCCGTCGTATCGGTGCGGATGCCGGACACCACGCCGCGGGCCGACGCACGTTTGGTGGGGGGCGGGCTGCCCCGGAACTGCGGCAGCACGAGCGGCATGGCGTCGAGGTCGATATCGCCGGCGGCATACCGTTCGGATAGTTCGGCCACGTGGCCCGACAGCTGCTCTGGGGTCAGCGACAGCATCGATTGCAGGGTGGCGAAGGCCGAACCACCTGTGGGGATCGACGCGAAGAGCGTGAAATCGTCGCCCGTGCACGCGATGCCGTTGGCGAGCTTGGTGCGGGCGGTCTGCGCGTCGAGGCGGGGTGCGTCGATCAGAAAAAGGAGTCCCTCGGTGGTGCCCGTCGAGTTGAGAAGCTCGCCCGCGCGCAGGTCGGCACCGACGCCACCGACCATGTGGTCGTGACCGGCCACGTGCACCCGCACATCATCAGCGAGACCGAGCCGCGCGGCGACCGACGGGCTGAGCGGCTCGCCGACCCGGGCCGGGCGCAGTTCGGGGAAGAGTGACACGTCGAGCCCGAGCAGGGCGGATGCCTCGGCCGACCAGGTGCCGGTCGTCACATCGAGCGCCATGGTGCGGCTGGCGAGCGAGTACTCCGACCAGCGCACGCCCGTCAGGCGTGCCGCCACATATTCGGCCACGTTGAGCCACTGCGCATCCGAGGCGTCGTCGGCGTGCTCGAGGGCCCAGGCGGCCTTCGACAGGCCGTAGTTCGCGTTCACCGGCAGGCCCGTGATCTCGTAGATGCGCAGGCGTTCGGCGTCATCGAGAGGCGCGAGCAGATCGGCCCCACGATGGTCGTGCCACAGGATCATGGGCGAGGCCAGGCTGCCGTCCGCGCGCACGAGTCCGCCCGATTCGCCCACGCCCGTGACGGCGATGCGCTGCATGCTCGCGCGGTCCGCATCCTCAAGCCCCCGGATGAATCGCTCGATGTAGCCGGTCAGAGCATCCAGGTCGTAGATCTCGCCCCAGGCGTCGCGCACGGTAGGCGTCGCGTGAGTCTCCGAGGCGAGGGGGATGCTCGAGGCGTCGAACGCGCGCAGCTTGACGCTCGTCGTGCCGATGTCGATCGTGATGGTGGGCAGCATGTGCATGAGAGGGGCCGAGTCGTCAGGCGACCGACGGGTTAAGCGTGCGGATGCGGCGTTCGACCACGTCGGCGATTGCGGTCACGGCTTCGGTCGAGACGCGGATGAGCGACACCTCGTTGGGATTGGCGTTGAACGATTCGCCGAACGTGCGGATCATGGCGTTGCGCAGGTCGCTGGCCACGTTCACCTTGACCACGTTGAACTCGGCCAGGCGGCTCAGCTGCTCGGCGGGCAGACCCGAGCCTCCGTGCACGACCAGGGGAACGGCGCTCGCGTCGCGCACCTGGGCCAGGAGATCGAAATCGATGGCCGCGGTCGGCGAATACCCGTGCACATTGCCCACCGACACAGCGAGCATGTCGGGGTTCACGGCGCGCACGAAGTCCTCGACCTGGGCCGGATTCGTGGTCGACTCGATCTCGGGACCGTGGTCGTCTTCCTTGCCCCCGATGCTGCCGAGCTCGGCCTCGAGCGCGAGCGTGGCGGGAGTCAGCCCGCGGGCGATCGCCGAGATGCGCACGTTCTCGTCGTAGGGCTCCTCGGAGGCATCGATCATGATCGAGGTGAAGTCGGCGGCCAGGGCGTCCTCGACGGCCTGCAGGTTCTTGCCGTGGTCGAGGTGCAGCGCCACGGGCACGTCGGTGTCTTCGAGGCGGCGGGCGACCATGTCGTAGATGTAGGCGTAGCCCGACAGCGCCACGTTGGTGGGCGCGACCTGAATGAAGGTCGGCACCTTCACGCGGTCGATGGCCGCCACGATGCCCATCGTCGTCTCGAGGTTCGTGGTGTTGAAGGCACCGGCGACGAGGCCGCGCTCCCCACACTCGGTGATGACGTCGAGACCGCTGACCAAAGGCATGACATTCCTTTCGAGTTCGGACACGCGCGCCCTCGACCTGCGGCCCGGGGCGGCTGGCTCACTGGGCCGAGCCGTCGAAACGCGCTTCGTCGCGCCGAACATCCTTCGCTTCGTTGCCTGGCGCGGGGCGCGCCGACCCTCGTACTCTAGCCCGTCCAGTACGTATAGTCCAGTCTGTACGTACAAGCTGGCGCCGAGGAAACCGATCCATGACGATCCGCTCGCAGGCCGAGGCGTTACCCGCGGCATTGCCCACTACATCGACCGCTACGTCGCCCGCCGCATCGGCCGCCCCACTGACCGCTGGGGGCTGACACCGACACACGCTCGCAGCCCTCGCGACGGCGACCCCGCGCGGCCGGGCCACGCCGCGCTCACACGCCGCGCAGTGCGCCTTCGAGGCGCGGGACCGTGATGCCGAGCTCGCGGGCGGTGCGCAGGGTGTCATCGAGGACCGCTCGGGGTTCGGCCGCATTCGGGTCGGTGTGCGCCGCCAGGCTGGCCCGCGCGATCGGGAGGGCCGCACTGGCCGCGGCCGTCAGCGCGCCGATCAGCAGAGGGAAACGTGTGGGGATCGCCGCCGCGCGGTGCCGCCGGAGATCGACGCCCCGCGCGGCCAGCACGGGGAGCAATTCTCGGCTCGTGAGAAAAGCACCACGGAGCGCCCGCGGGTCGCCCACCATCTTCGCCAGCCCGCCGACGCGCAGCGCCTGCGAGAACATGCCGGCGTCGAGGGCGACATGCAGCATCAGCCATCCCCGCATGTCCTCTTCCTCCCTCACTCCGATGCCGGCTTGCACGAAGGCCGCTCGCGCCACCCGATGAGGTTTCGTGGCCGACGTATTCGACGCCCCCAGGATGACCGAGCCGAGTAGCGCGCCCCGCAGGACGCCATTTTCGTCGAAACCGCCACCCGCCTGCGGGAAACCGAAGACGACCTGGTCGACCTGGAGCGGCGCTATGGCGTCGAGGGGCTCTTGCCAGATGTTGCCGAAGACCAGCACGAGCGCAGCGCCGATTCGCGGGGCGAGAAAGGCGGCCGCCTCGCTCAGGCGATGATGCCCGACACTGAGCACGACGAGGTCGAACTCATCCCCCGGGTCGATCGACTCGCGCAGTCGCGGCGCGAAAGTGGAACGGGCCTGACGCCCGAGGGGCGCACGGCGACCGTCGATGAGCTCCAGGTGCACATCGGTTGCATAGTCGGCGACCCGCCCGGGGCGCACGTAGAACTCGACCTCATGGCCGGCCGCCTGAAACGCCCGACCGTAGATCGTCGCGATGACTCCGCGACCGAACATGAGAATTTTCATGGATCACCCATCCGATAATGTGGAGATTGTCTCCACTCCGGACTATATGGAGACTATCTCCACTTGTCAACGCGAGGGGCTTATGGTCGACGAAAAACCGCTGAGAGCCGACGCTCGCCGCAACCGTGACGCGATCATCGCGGCCGCACGGTCGGTGTTCGAACACGACGAGCAGCTGCGATTCGACGACTTCGCGGCCCGGGCCGGCGTCGGAGTCGGAACCCTCTACCGACACTTCCCCACGCGCGAGGCATTGGCGGCCGCGGTCTACCGCGGCGAAGTGGTCGCGCTGTGTGAGCAGGCCCGCGACTCCTCCGGGCCGGCCGCCGACAGCCTCGACGCGTTCCTGCGCGCTTTCGTCGACTACGTGGTCGAGCACGCCGCCCTTGCGCGCACGCTCGCCACGGTCGTCGACCCCGCCACCCAAGCCGAGGGCGGGAACGAACTCGAACGCACACTCGCCGAACTCATGGGTCGGGCCGCTGCCGACGGGGCTATTCGCGACGATGTCACGCCGGCATCCGTGATGCTCGCGTTGCACGGCATCGGCGCCGCCACCGATCGCCCCGAGTGGGTGGCCGAAGCACGCGCGGTCGCGGCCCTCATCATCCGCGGGCTGAAAGTCGACTAGCGGTCAGGGTTGGTCGGCGGCCAGGTCGATCGGCGGCTCTGTCGATCAGCGGCTCGGGTCGATCTGCGGCTCGGGTCGGTCGGATGCCGGGGCCGCGGTCCAATCAGCCGGCCGGGACGAAGACGCAGAACGGGTGGCCCGCCGGGTCGGCGAAGACGATGAGACGTTCGTCGGCGTCATCCGCGCGGTCGTCGAGAATCGTGGCGCCCAGATCGAGGGCGCGCTGCCGCACGGCCTGCAGCTCGGCATCCGAGGCGACCTCGAAATCGAGGTGCATCATCTGCGGGCGCGGACCCTCGGGCCAGGTGGGCGCGGGCATGCTGGGCACCTTCTGGAAAGCGAGGCGCCGCACACCGTCTGGGTCGGTCAAGACAAGGAAATTTGCGTTAGACCCCTCGGGTGCGCCGTCGGTGCGCGGTTCGTCTCCCGCAATATAGGGAAGCCCCGTGAGGTGGTGGTAGAACTCGGCGAGCGCCCGCGAGTCTTCGGCGTCGAGCACGAACTGGCGCAGCCGCGGGGTCGGCGAAGTGGGGCGAGTCTCGGTCATGCACCCATGGTGCTCCGCGCTCACGCCGATGTCTAGACCCATCAGGAGCCGGAGGAGTCCGTGAGGAGGGGCGGGCAGACGCCCTTGCGGGCCGTGAGTTCGAAATGCCAGTTCTCGTTCGAATAGACCTGGCAGAGGCCGAAGCGCGCGCCGGATGACTTCAGCCACCCCATGGCGTCGACCGTCGCGACATCGGCGGCCTGACCCGCGAGGTGCTTCGACGTGGTACCCGGCATGACCCAGCGCGAAGCCTCCTGCACGCTGCCGTATTTATGAACGGCCTGCTGGAACAGGTAGCGCTGGTAACGCTCGCTGCGCCATCCCGCCGTGAGCGTGATCTCGGTGCCGTTGTCGGCGCGGGCGGCAGAGGCGGCGCGGCGCAGGGCGTCGAGGAGGGCGGGGTCGAGGTTGGTGACGGCGGACACGTCGTCGCTCAGCCCAAAACGCTCGCCGTAGACCGGGTAGCCGTCGTCGGCCGTGAGCTCGGACGAGTCGATGTCACCCTCCGCCGATCCGTTGTCGGCCGACCCGCCGGACGAGCCTTCTCCCCGGGTGCCGTCGCCCGAACCATCCCCCTCGCCCGGCGCCGCGGCGGAGTCGCCGCCCCGCAGACCCTCGACGAGCGTGTGCCCGGGGTTGTCGAGCGCGTTGCGGGCCGCCCCGCAGCCCGTGGCCGACACGAGCACGAGCGCGGCGAGGAGCAGGGCGCCGGCGGCACGGCGGGGCGAACGCGACGGTGACTGCAACGGCGAAAGCGACGGTGAATGCAGCGGCGAAAGCGACGGCGAAGACAGGGTGTTCTTGTTCATACCCTCAGCTTTTCGCGGCAGCCGGGGGCGGGGAACGGCGGGCGGTACCGCGTCGGATCATCCCATCGACGCGTTCCGCCGGTACGTCAGACCCGGTCTTCGGTCAGCCGGTGGTCGTGCGCGAAGACGACGAGCTGCACGCGGTCACGCAGCTGAAGCTTGCTCAGGATGCTGGAGACGTGGCCCTTGACCGTCGACTCGCTGATGAACTGCCGCTCGGCCACCTCGGCGTTAGTTGCACCCTGGGCGACGGCGAAGAAGACGGCCCGCTCGCGCACGCTCAGCTGGCGGAAGATCTCGGGTGCCGGCGTGGGGGCGGCGCGCTGCACATCGGCCGAGAACAGTTGCGACAGCTCGTCGGGCGCCAGCACGGTGTTACCCGCGTGCACGGTGCGGATGGCCTCGGCCAGGAAGCTCGGCGTCGCATCCTTGAGCAGGAATCCGCTGGCGCCCAGCCGGATCGCGGTTGCGGCGGCGCGATCGAGCGCGAAGGTCGTGAGCATGATGACGCGCGGTTTCGAGGGACTTTCACTTCCGGCATCGGTCCCGAAGATCGCGCGCACGGTTTCGACGCCGTCGAGCACAGGCATCCGGATGTCGAGCAGCACCACATCGGGCCCGAGTTCGTCGATCAGGCGCAACGCTTCGCGCCCGTTCGCCGCCTCCCCTACGACCGCGAAATCGGGCTGCGCCTCGAGCGCCACGCGCACACCGCCGCGGAACAGCTCCTGATCGTCGACCAGCAGGATGCGGATGCGACCGGCGTCACTCATGACGAACCACCCCCGTCGCCGGCGCCGGAGAAGAGGGCGACCCAGTCACAGACGCCGCCGCGGGTGCCAACCTCGGAGGCGACCCGGGTGCCCCCGAAGACACCGACTCGGCCGCCGGCGCCGGGATGCGGGCCCGCGCGGTGTAGACGCCGTCAACGGCCTCGGCCTCCAACATGCCGCCCATCCCTTCGACGCGTGCGCGCATTCCGCGGACTCCCGACCCCGAGCCGGGGTTGCGGGTGAGTCCCACTCGATTCTCTACCTCGATGACGACGTCCTGCGCGCGCCAAGTCTCGCGAAAAGCCACGGGCTCACGCGCATCCCCGTGTCGGATGGCATTCGTCAACATCTCCTGCGCCACGCGACGAATGGCAAGCCGCAGCCCCGCGTCGTGCAGGCGCGGTTCGCCCCGGACGACGCGCTCGATGGCCACGCCCGATTCGCGAACCTGCTCGATCAAGGCATCCAGGTCGATGGTCTCGTCGTCGATGCCCGCGGCCGGATCGCCGTTCAGCACCTGCCGCACCTCGAGCAGCGAACGCCTGGCCGTGGCCGCGATGGTCGCCGATACTTGCCGCAGCCGAGCCTCGTCGTGGATGAATTCGGTCGAGTCGGCCTGCGCGATGATCACGGCCAGCGAATGGCCCACCACATCGTGCACGTCGCGCGCCATCGTAGCCCGCAACCGCTCGAATTCGGCGCTGTCGAGCGCCTTCACCATCTCGGTCTCGGCCTCGACGCGTCGGCCGGCCTCGATGCGCTGCGAGCGCAGGGCCCGCACGGCGAACCCCAACAGCCAGGCGGATGCGAGCACGACGACGGGTGCGACCGACGCGGCGATCTGCCCCTCGGTCGAGCCGTACGCCATCTGGGCGTATCGCGTTCCCGTCTGCGTCAGGTAGGAGGAGGCCATGACGCCGCCGACCAGCGCCGAGACGGCTCCGGCGCCCAACTCCCAGCGGGTTCCGCGGCGGGCGCACGCATAGAGAACGAGGAGGAGCGCCAGGTCGGCGAAACCCGGGCGTTCGCTCAAAACGAGCTGGGCGATGGCGAGCAGCCACACGAGCGCGAGGCTGGCGAGGGGCGAGACGTTGCGGCATCCGATCGCCAGGAAAGCGAGCAGGGCGGTGAGGATGCCGGCGGCGTTGACCTCGAGCGGCGGGAACACGGCCAGCAGCGCGACGACCAGGCCGGTGGCGACATCGACGAGGATGAGCCGGCGGCGGTCGCGCAGCAGCTCGATCATGCGGCGCACCTCAGCGGGGGGCCGGGCCGGGTCGCCTCGAACGTGTTCACACGGTTGACCCTATGCACTCGACGCGGCGTCGGCAAAGCCGGGGATGGAAGCGCGAACACGGAAGACGACTGGCGCGGTCCGGCACGGCGCTGCCTGCCCGGACGGTCGCGGTCGCGGCGGTGCGGATGCGCGCTCGATTGCGCATTATGCTTCGCCTATGCCCGCCGATGCGCACCCCTCCCGCGATGGCGTGTACCTGCTGCGGGTGTTCGCGCGTCGGGCCGCGTTCCGGTGGCGTTTTCTCGGCACCGTCACGGCCGTGCTCGTGCTCGTCGCGACCCTCTTGAGCGCGCTGGCCGTGCTGGCCGCCTCGTCGGATGCCGGGGCTCTGCGCGGTGGGCTCACCGACACCGACCCCGCCGCCACGTCGCTCACGGTGGATCTGCTGCGACCGAGCGGTTCGCTCACCGAGCTCGACGCGACGCTCGCGGACACGGCCGCGGATCTGTTGGGCCCCGACATCCCGACCGAGCGTTTCACGCTCACCGAATCGGCACTGCGACCGGTCACGCGCACGGGCTCGCCGCTCATCACCGAGACCGCGGTGTATGCCTCGGTCGGCGAGCTCACCGACGCCGAGAGACGAACGAACCTCGTCGACGGCGCGTGGGCGAGCGACGATCGATCGGTCGTGGCGCCTGAGGCCGCGCGCACGGTCGTCGGGCTCGCGGTCGGTGACGAGCTCGTCGTGCAGACCACGCGGGGCGATGTCGCACTGCGGATCAGCGGCTTCTACCGCCTCGCCGAGGCCAGCGCCCAGGCCCCCGCCGAGCAGTGGGCCATCGATCCCTTGCAGGGCGGCGGCGCGCAAACCGGTTTCGCGAAACCGGGCCAGCGCAGCTACGAACCCGTCGTCGCGATCGGGCCGCTGCTCGCCGCCCCGGGCACGCTCGAGGCGCGCGACGTCTCGGCCGCGTTTGCCGAAACGATCTTCCGCCCCGACTTCACGGCCGTCGACGAGTCGGCGCTGTCGCCGTTGCGCGAGCGGCTGGTCGACGCCGACGTCTCCTTCTCGTCGGCCGTCGGCCGGCAGGCCACGACCGTCGCGCTCACGACCGAACTCCCCCAGACCCTCGATGCGGTCGGCGGCGGCATCCTCGTCACGCGCACGGTCGTCGCCGTCTCGGGCGTGCTCCTCGCCCTGCTCGCGGTCACGGCTCTCGTGCAGGTGGCGCGGCTCATGACCGAGAGCGGCATCGTCGACCGGCGCCTCATGCGCTCGCGTGGCGCCTCCCCCGCCCAGGTCGGCACGCTCGTCGGCCTCGAGGCGGTCAGCGTCGCCATCGTCACAGCCCTCGTGGCACCGGCGCTCGGCGCGCTCGTCTATCAGGCCATGGCCACCGTTCCCGCTATGAGGGCCGCCCGGATGCCGGCTACCGCCTCGATCCCGCTCGCGGCCTGGCTCGTGGCGGCCGGCGTCGCGGCCGTCTTCATCGCGATCGTCGCGGCTCCCCTCCTCGTGCGCCGCGGGGCCGAGGCCGAGTTCGACGCCGAACAGGATTCGGCGGCGCGGGCGGGGCGCCTCGCGCCGCTCATGCGTTCGGGGCTCGACCTCGCCGTGATCGCCGTGGCGGTCGTCGCGGCGCTGCAGCTCTTCCGCCTGCAGGGAACCGTGCGCGCGGGAACCCTGGGCGTCGACCCGATCGCGGCCGTCGCCCCCGCGATCGTGCTGCTCGGGGCGGTGCTCCTCTGCCTGCGCATCATGCCCCTCGTCTCCGCGGCGGCCGAGCGTCGCTCACGTCGCGCCCGGGGTGCCGCCTCCGCGCTCGCGTCGTGGGAGCTCGCCCGGCGAGCGCGCTCGTCGATCGCGGCCGTGCTCCTCGTGGCCGTGACCCTGGCGGTCGGCATCTTCAGCGTCTCGTTCCTCGAGACGTGGCGGCAGTCGCAGGCCGACCAGGCGGCTTTCGCGGTCGGACCTCCCGTCCGCATGGCGGCCGATGGCCGGGCCCCGAGCGAGCAGGCCGAGGCGCTCGCGGTCGGCGCGACATCCGGCACCTCGCCCTCGGCCGCCCTGCGACGAGATGCGGTCGCCTCATGGTCGGATGGCGCACCCTCAGGCTCGCGCGTGCACGTATTGGGGCTCGACGAGTCCGCACGGCGGCTCATCGACACGGGCCGCCTCGGCGAGGAGGGTGGCACCGAGATCGCCACCGCGCTCGCCCCGCGCGACGACGCGGACGATTCCGGCGGGGCCCTCGACGGCATCGCCATCGACGACGATGTGGCCTGGATGGGCGTGAGCGTGACGGCTCTTCCGACGACTGCCGACCCCGCCGATACTCCGACCGGCGTGCGCGCGACGATATCGGCGATCACGGTCGACGCGGCCGGCATCCTGACCGTGGACGCGCTCGGCACGGCCGATCTCGACGGGCAACCGCACGCGCTGCTCGGCTCCCTCTCGCAGCCCTCGGCGGGGCGCACGCTCGTCGGGCTGCAACTGCGCTTCGAGGGCGAGGCCCCCACACGCTCCTTGCGCGGGTCGCGGCTGCCGGTGAGCATGACCCTGTCGGATGCCGGGGCGCGCTCGTCTCGAGAGGCGGCACCCGTGGCCCTCGACCTCGCGCCCGTGATCGGGTGGGCGGGAGTGGCGTCGGACTACCAAGCGGAATCGCCGACCGTCGTCCCTGCGCCGTCGCCCTCGCCGGCCCTCGCCGTGAGCGTCGACCTGCCGCAGGACCTCGCGGGCACCGGCGCGGTCGCGTCGCTGGTGGCGTGGGAGCCCGTGACCGCCTTGCCCGTGGTCGTGCCGACGGATCAGGCCGCGCGGTCGGGTCTCGGGCTCGCGGCCCCGTTCGTGCTCACCCTGGGCGACGCGGCCATCCCCTCGGCCGTCGCCGGCATGGCCCCGGCCCTTCCGGGTGCGGTCGAGGCCCGCACCCTCGTCGGCGGGACGGCGGGGTTGGCCGCCACCAGCTCGGATGGATCGACCGCGGGCGGCGTGTACCTCGTGGCCGATAGCGGATCGCTTGCACGCGCCCTCGCTCAGTACGGGGCCACGGGAACGCTGCTCGACGAGTGGTGGGTCGACGTGCCCGCGGGGTCCGGCGAGGCCTACGTCGTGCGCCAGGAGCAGGCCGCCGCGGCGGGAAGCAGCGCCGACCCCGACAGCACCGACAGCACCGACAGCACCGACGCCAGCATGGCCATCAGCACCGCCGCAAGCCCCGCCGTCAGCATCAGCATCGACGGCGTCACGCGTTCGCTGCAGGAGGGCCCGCTGCGCATCGGCACGCAGGCCGCCCTGTGGCTCACGATCATCACGAGCGCCGTCCTGCTCGCGATCGGTTTCGGCATGCACAGCGCGGGTTCGCTGCGCCGGCGACGGCTCGAGTTCGCGCAACTGCGCGCGGTGGGATTCGGGCGCCGCGGCATCCTCTCGACGGTGTCGATCGAGGCGGGTGTACTGAGCGCCGTCGGTATCGTCTTCGGCGTCGTGAGCGGTGTGGTGTTGGCCCAGCTGCTCGGGCCGCTCGTCTCGGTGTCCCCCACGGGTGCGCCGCCCGTGCCCGAGGTTCGCGTCGTGCTGCCCGCGGGGCCGATCGCGCTGCTGATCGTCGAGCTCATCGTCGTGGTTGGCGCGGTGGTCGTGGCCGTCTGGGCCACGCAGCGGCTGGTCGAACCGGCCCGGCTGCTGCGGGAAGGGGCGCCCGAATGAGCGTCGTCCTGATTCTGCGGCGCGCCCGGCGCGACCTCGGATTGCTCGGTCTCACCGCCCTCATTGCGGCGGTCACGGTGTTCCTGGCCTGCTCGGCCCCGCGGCTCGTGCAAGATACCGTCGACCGCGGTGCCCGAGAAGCCGTTGCCACGGCGGGGCGCACCGCCGACCTCGTGCTGGGCAGCAACCTCATCGCCGATCTGCCGGGCACGGGTTCCACCCCGGTCACCGCACAGCAGGTCATCGATCTCGCCCCGCTGATCCCCGAGCGGCTACCACCGGCCCTGCGCGGCGTGGCACGGTCGGCCCTCCCCTTCGCGGTGACACAGGCGGTGGATGTGGTCGGAACCCCCGTCGAGGTGGGCATGCGCTTCGCCGCCCTCACGCCGGATGGCCGCGCACACCTCGTCGTGGAACGCGGCGAGCTCCCCAGCTCCACCTCCGGCGCGTCGGACGATGCGCCCATCGAGGTCGCTCTGTCTGCCGTCGCCGCGCGCAGTATCGGCGCCGACGTGGGCTCGCTGCTGCGTCTCGAGACCGCGACGGATGCGTTCGACATCCGGGTCTCGGCCCTCGTGGCACCTGATGCGGGCGAGACGCCGGCCGGGCAGCGGGCGTCGTGGATCGATATCCCGAACCTGTGGCCCGACGAGACCGATGGCGGCCCCGTGGTCGGCACGGGACGCCCGAGAACCGAGCAGGTGTCGGTTCTCATCGACCCGGCGGCCATGACGCGCGTCACGGCGGCCCTGGTCGACCCCGTGCCGGCCGGCATCCGAGTGACGCTCGACCCCGACGGGTTCACGGCAGACCTCGTGACACGCGTCGCGCACGAAATCGAAGCACTGAAGGGCACGGCAGCCGATCTCACCCCCGGCGAGCCGATCACCCTGCTCGCGCAATCGAGCTTCGAGGCGTCACTGGCCGACTACCCGCCCGCTGCCTCGGCGGCAACGGCCCAGATGACCATCGCCATCGCGGGCATGCTCGTCGCCGCCATCACCGTGCTGTTGCTCGCCTGCGCCCTCCTCACCGCGCGGCGCACGGCCGGCCTCACGCTCGAACGCGCGCGCGGCACATCACTTCTGGCCATCGGATGCCGCGCGGGTGTCGAAGCGGTCGTGACGACGGCACTGGCCACCGTCGTCGGCATCCATGCAGCGGGCCTCGTCTTCCCCGGCCCCGGGACGCTCTGGTGGGTGGTCGCCCTCGTGGGCCTCGTCGCGGTCGCCGTGCCCGTCGCGCAGGCCGTCCGGGTGGCGCGCGCGGCCTGGCCCACGAGCCGCCGGGTGGCGAATCCGAGCGAACGACGACGAGCCACTCGGATGCGGGCGCGCCGACGTCTCGTGCTCGACGCCCTGCTCGGCGCGGTGACGCTCGCGGCCGTGCTGGCCGTCGTGCAGCGCGGCGCGCTCCCCGCAGGCCCGACGGGCGTCGGACCCGGGTCGGCATTCGCCCCGGGCGCCCTGGGTGTCGACCCGCTCGTCGCCGTCGCGCCCGCCCTCATCGCGGCGAGCGTGGCCGTGGCTGCGGCCCGCCTGCTGCCCCTCGCTCTCCGACCGGCGCTCCGGCCCGCGCGGCGTTCGCGGGGAATCGCCGGCCTGTTGATCGCAGCCCAGCTCGAGCGCACGCCCACCCTGCTGCCCGTGTTCGCCGCCACGCTGGCCGTCGGCATCCTGTTCGCGGGCGGCAGCTTCGCGGCAACCGTCGACAGTGGGCAGGAGAACGCCTCCTGGTCGGCCGTCGGCGGAGATGCGCGCGCCGACGGCTCGTTCACGCCCGACGATGTGACGCGGATTCAGGGTTCGCCGGATGTCACGGCCGCCGGCGCCCGACTGGTTCTCCGCGGCGTCGATGCGACGGGTGACCGCGGCAGCACGCTCGTGAGCGTCACGGGCGTGACGGCCGGTTCGGAGCGCCTTCTCGGTGGGCGGCCCGACGATCCGGCCTATCGGACGACCGTGACCGACATCCGATCGCTGCGGGGCGAGGATTCGTATAGCGAGGTCGAGGGGCCCGTGCGCGCGCTGGCTGACGCCGCCCTGATCGAGCGCTACGGCGAGACCGATTTGAGTATCGAGATCAACGATCGCACCGTCGACGTGGAGCTGGTGGCGCCGCTCGATGTGCCCCTGGCGGGGCAGACGGATGAGGTGGGCTCACGTCTGCTCGTCGACCTCGACGCCCTCTCGAACGCTGTGGGCACTGCCTTGCCCGCCACCACGATCGTCGTCGACGGGGCGGGGGCCGCGGATGCGGTTGCGAGCCTCGGCCCGGATGCCGAGGTCGAGACGCGTGCCGGCTGGCTGGCCGAGCGGCGCGGGTCGGCGCTGATCGCGGGAACCACGCACACCGTGCAACTGGCCGCGGGGGCCGCGTTCGTGCTGGCGATGCTCGCGGTGGCCGCTGCCGTGCTGGGGCAGGCGCGCGGCCGGGTGCGCGACGTCGCCCTGATGCGCACGCTCGGGGCCGGGCGCGGGGCGGGCTGGTGGCTCGCGTTCGCGCAGACCATGCCCGTGGCCCTCGCGGCGTTCCTCGGCGGGGTCGGCGCGGGGGCGCTCATCCTCTATCTGATCGGGCCGTCGCTCGGGCTGGACATCCTGACGGGGCGGGAGGAGACCGCGATGGTGCTCGATCAGGCGACGCTCGCCGTGGCCGCCGCCGGCATCATCCTCACCCTCGCCGCGGCCATCCTGGGCGAGCGCATTGCCGCCAACCGCCGCGCTTTGCCGACAGTTCTTCGAGTAGGAGAGAGCTCATGACCGAACCTGTGATCACGCCGGCCGCGAGAGCTCCGGGAGCCGCGGCCTATGGCGCCGACGCCGTCATCGTGTGCGACAACATCGTGCGCATCTTCCAGACCGGGTCGATCGAGGTGCAGGCGTTGCAGGGGCTCGACCTCGTCGTGCAGCCCGGCGAGATGGTCGCCATCGTGGGGGCGTCGGGGTCGGGCAAGTCGACGCTGCTCGGCATCCTGTCGGGGCTCGACCTGCCGACGGCCGGGCGCGCGACCGTTGCGGGACACGACCTGCTCACGCTCAGCGCGCGACAGCGGGTGCACTATCGCCGCGAGGTGGTGGGGTTCATCTGGCAGCAGACATCCAAGAATCTGTTGCCCTACCTGACGGCGGCCGAGAACATCGGATTGGCACTCAGCTTCGCCGGGGCCTCCCGTGCGCGCCGCCGTGAACGAACGGCCCAGGTGCTCGAGGCGCTGGGTATCGCCGAGTTGGCGGCACGGCGCCCGCACGAGATGTCGGGCGGGCAACAGCAGCGGGTCGCGATCGGCGTGGCCCTGGCCAACGAGCCCGCCGTGCTGCTCGCCGACGAGCCGACGGGTGAGCTCGATTCGGCGACGAGCGACGACGTTTTCGAGGCGCTGCGCACGGCCAACCGGGTGCTGGGCACGACGGTCGTCATCGTCACGCACGACGCGTCGGTCTCGGGGCGGGTGCAGCGCACGATCGCGATTCGGGATGGCCGCACCTCGACCGAGGTGGTGCGCCGCACGGTGGTCGACGACGCGGGTGCCGAGACGGTGCACGCCGAGGAGTTCGCGCTGCTCGACCGGGCCGGCCGCATGCAGGTGCCCGCGGCCTATCGCGAGCGGCTCGGCCTGCGGGATCGGGTGAGGCTCGAGCTCGAGAGCGACCACGTGGGGGTGTTCGCCGACCGCGCTGCCGAGCCCGTCGAGACCCCGGAGACGGACGCCGACGACCCCTCCCTCTCCCCGTTCCGGCGTCCCCGGCGCGCCCGCACCGACTCCACCGACTCCACCGACTCCGAGGAGACCGGACGATGACCGACGCCATGATCCAGGTCGAGAATCTGACGCGCACGTATCCGTCGGGCACGGGCACGGTCGACGCGCTCTCGGACGTCTCGTTCAGCATCCAGCCGGGGCGCATCGCCGCGTTGGTCGGTCGCTCGGGCGCCGGCAAGACCACGTTGCTCAACTGCATCGGCGGTCTCGACACCACAACATCGGGCCGCGTGATCGTCGACGGCACGGATGTCGCCACCCTCGACGACCGCGCCCGCACGGCTTTGCGCCGCGACAAGATCGCCTTCGTGTTCCAGACGTTCGGCCTGCTGCCCCTGCTGACCGCGGCCGAGAACGTGAGCCTGCCTCTTCGACTGCGACGGCTCGATCCGGCCGAGCGCGAGGAGCGGGTGGCGCACTACCTCGACCTCGTGGGGCTCGGCGCGCAGGCCCAGCAGCGGCCCGGCGAACTCTCGGGCGGGCAGCAACAGCGCGTGGCCATCGCGCGGGCTCTTGCGGGGCGGCCGCGCCTGCTCATCGCGGATGAGCCGACGGGGCAGCTCGATGCCGACACGGGCGCCAGCATCCTCACGCTCTTGCGCGACGTCGTGCGGGCCGAGGGGACGACCGCCATCATCTCGACGCACGACCCGAAGATCGAGGCCGTTGCCGATCAGGTCATCCGGCTCGCCGACGGGCGCGTGCAGCCCCACGAGGCGCGCCGCGGGCGCCACGCGAACCCCGGCGGAGAACCACAGGAAGAGCGGTGATCGGCGAGCCGCGGCACGCCACCTCGTCCGCCCCCGAGGAGCGTCGTCAGGACTCGCCCCAAAATTGGTGACCCGAGCTCTGCGTTCTTACTTCGGGGTGACGAGGCTTCGCGAGCGAACCCACTCGGCGATGTGATCGATAGCCGGGCGAAAAGCCGGGTCGAGCGGCCGGTTGAGGAAGGCGTGCGCGGTCTCGGGCATCACACGGTAGTCGGTCTCGACGCCGGCGGCCACGAGCTCGCGCCCGAACTGCCCGCCCGACGCGCGCATGGTGTCGCGGTCGGCATCCAGCAGGAGGGATGACGGGAAGCCGCTCAAGTCGTGCCCGCCCGCGAACGCCGTCGGGTCACGGAGAACGGCGGGATCGCCGACATAGATGCGGTTCAGGATGTCGAGAAGCGCGGCCGAGTGCGAGTATCGGCGATGGCCCCGCGACCGAGGCCGGTCCTCGCGCGGGCCCTTCGGCAGGCGTGCGTGAAAGAACCCGTAGGTGAAGAAAGTGCCGAGAAGCGGTGCGTCTCCGTCGGCGGCGAGCCGCATGACGGCACCGGCAGAGAGGCACGCGCCGGCGCTCGCACCGCCCAGGATGACGCCCTCGGGGTGCTGCTCCTGGACCTGCCGCACGACCGCGACGACGTCGTCGAGCGGCACCGGGAAACGGTTGCGCGATCGCGCCCGCCGGTTGTCGGCGATGTGGGCGGCGCGGCTCAGCGAGGGGCGAACGAGTCGATAGCCCACCGCGGTCGTCGCGATCCCCTCGGCGGCGAGCGCCCGCGCCACCTGATCCGACTCCGGCAACTCCAGGCTGCCGCGGATGAATCCTCCACCGTGCACCCACACCACGTGCGCGGCCGGGCGCGGATGCCCGGGGTCGACGTAGTGCCGAATCGGTACGCCGCCGTGCGGCCCCGGCACGACACTGTCGGTGACCTCGATGCTGTGTTCCCCCATCCGCTCAGCCTATGACGGCGCGGCCCACCACCCCGGCTACCCTTAACAGAATGCAGAAGAACGCGGGATGCCGGTGGGTCGAGGTTCACGACGACGAAACCGGGGCGCCCTTCCCGGTGTTGGTGATGTATCCGACCGATTCACCCGAGCAGCCGACCAAGCTGGGCCCCTACACGGAGAGCGTCGCCCTCGACGCCGAGGTGGCCCCGCCCGCCGATGGTTCGCGCTATCCGCTCGTCGTCCTGTCGCACGGCAACGGCGGCTCGCCCCTGCTCTACCGGGACCTCGCGGCGGCGCTGGCTCGCGCCGGTTTCGTCGTCGCGGCGCCCACGCATCCGGGCAACAGCATCGGCGACAACGCCTCCTATGGGCGGGTGGCAAACCTGGTCGACCGGCCGCGGCATGTGGTCGAGGTCATCCAGTTCATGCTGAGCGACCCTCGTTTCTCGCCGGTGGTGCGACCCACGGATGTCGGCCTCATCGGGCATTCGATGGGCGGCTACTCGGTGCTGGCCGCCGCGGGCGCCGTGCCGACGGCTTTTGCGCGCGAGACCGAGTCGGGCGAACCCGAGAAGCTGCACCCGCGCACGAGTCGTCGCGTCGGGGCGCTGGTGTTGCTCGCGCCCGCGACGCCGTGGTTCCAGGAGGAGACGGCGCTGCGCAACGTGGAGGTGCCGATTCTGCTGATGTCGGGCGAACACGACAAGCACACCCCCGCGTGGCAGGGCGATATCGTGCTCGACGGCGTGCCGGACCTGTCCCGCGTGCGGCACGAGGTCGTGGAGAACGGCGGGCACTTCTCGTTCCTCACGCCCTTCCCTGAGGTAATGCAGAACGCGAGTTTCCCACCCTCCCAGGATCCGCCGGGCTTCAACCGCGAGGCGTTCCACGCCCGCATGAACGCCGACGTCGTCGCGTTCTTGACCGACGCCATCGGCTCCTAGAACGACGAGGGGCCGGACGGACCTGCAACCCGTTCGACCCCTCGCACTTTTTCCGCGGTTCTTCCCCGCGGAATCTACTGGGCGCCCTCCTTCACGGGGCACCGCCGGTGACATTCAGTCGGTCGGCGCGAGAAGGATTTCGGTCCATGAGACGGCGGGCAGCACGATCGTGATCGTGTCGCCGTCGCGCTGGACGCTGTCGTTCGTGTGCAGCTGCACCCGCTCGGGCTGCTGCAGCGTGTTGGCGGCGTGGATGTCGTCATCGGCGAGCGTGCGGGCCGTCGCGTGCACATCGGCACCGTTCCGGCGATACGGCGCGAGGTCGATCGTCACGGTCACCTCGTCGTCGGTCGACCGGTTCACCAAGTAGACGGATGCCGCGCCGGTCGTCTCGTCGTGTGTCGCAACCGCGTCGACCACGGGCACCGTTCCGTAATCGGCCGTGTCGTAGGTCGGGCTTTCGACGGCAACGTCGATCGCCGTGCCCACGGCGTGCTGCGACGTGGCGGCGAAGGGGAAGAACGTGGTCTGCTTCCACGCGGGCCCACCGGGCTCGGTCATGATGGGCGCGATGACGTTGACGAGCTGAGCGAGCGAGGCGCTCGTCACCCGGTCGGCGTGTTTCAGCAACGCGATGAGCAGGCTGCCGAACACGACGGCGTCAGCCACCGAATATTGGTCTTCGAGCAGGCGCGGCGCTGTGGGCCAGTTGTCGACGCCCTGGATCTTGTCGACGTTCTCGAACCGCGTGTTGTACCAAATGTTCCACTCGTCGAACGAGATGTTGATGGTCTTGTCGCTGCCGCGCACGGCTTTGACGTGGTCGGCAGTGGCGACGACCGAGTCGATGAAGTGGTCCATGTTCACGCCAGAGGCGAGGTAACTCGGCAGGTCGCCCTTGTCCTCGTAGTAGGCGTGGCACGAGATGTAGTCGACATCGTCGTAGGTGTGGGTGAGCACGACACGTTCCCACTCGCCGAAGGTCGGCATGGTGGCGCTGGACGAGCCGCACACCACGAGTTCGAGGTCGGGGTCGAACGAGCGCATGGCGCGCGCGGTCTGGGCGGCGAGCTTGCCGTAGTCGTCGGCCGAACGGTGACCGAGCTGCCAGGGCCCGTCCATCTCGTTGCCGAGGCACCACATCTTCACGCCGAACGCCGACGGCCGGCCGTTCTGAGCGCGTCGCTCGGCGAGGGCTGTTCCGTCCGGCAGGTTGGCGTATTCGAGCAGGTCGAGCGCTTCGAGCGTGCCCCGCGTGCCGAGGTTGACGGCGAGCATCAGCTCGCTGCCCACCTTGTCGAGCCACGTCTGAAATTCGTGCAACCCGATCTCGTTGGTTTCGGTGGAGTGCCACGCGAGGTCGAGGCGGCGCGGGCGGTCGGCCACAGGCCCGACGCTGTCCTCCCAGCGGAAGCCCGAGACGAAGTTGCCGCCGGGGTAGCGGATGGCCGACACCCCGAGCTCTCTCACGAGCTCGATCACGTCGGTGCGAAAACCGTCGGCGTCGGCCGCGGGGTGTCCGGGCTCGTAGATGCCGTCGTAGACGGAGCGCCCGAGGTGTTCGACGAACGAGCCGAAGAGTCGGCGGTTGACGGCGCCGATGGTCTGGCGCGGGTTGACGGTGATGCGGGCGTTAAGCATGGTGTTCCTGAACGTGCGGGGCGCCGAAAGCGCGGGCGGATGGGGCGTTGTGCGTGTCTTCTGCGCGGCGGGCCACCTCGGCGTGCTGCCGGTACCGGTCGGCGACGGGGTTCTTCTGCCGCAGCAAACCCGACGGGCTCTCCACGAGGTCGTAGAGCCCCATGGTGAGCAGGTGGTCGATGCGCGGGTTCTCGGTGTGGCGGTAGGTCCACTCGTACATGTCGAAGAGCGGCCACCACGTGTACCCGACGATCTGCTGCCCCTCGGCGCGCATCGCGTGCACGAGTTCGACGGATGCGTCGAGCCACTCGATGCGCTCGGCCACCGTGCCCGTGACGCACGTCTCGGTCACCATGACGGGCGCGCCATATCGGGCTGCATACGTCTCGAGCACCTCGCGGAGCCCGTCGGTGCCCGCGTCGAACGAGGGACGCGGGTCGGCAAATCCCCCGCCGTGGCGCACGCCCGGCTCGAAGACCTCGGTGGAATGCCGCGGGTAGTAGTTGACGCCCATGACGTCGGGGCGCACGGGGTTGTCGAGGAACCAGGTCAGCTCGGCATCCGTGCATCCCTTCTGCCGCAGGGTGTCGAGCAAAGCGTGGTCGGGGCCGACACCACCCGTGACGAGGTCTTCGACGAGGAAGCTCTGGTGTCGCAGGCGGGTGGCGAGCGCGGCGTGTTCGGTCGCCTCGGCGTCCCCCGTGTAGCGCATGCCCGCGTCGACGTGCACGAAGGTGGCGCGCTCGCCGATCGAGCGCGCGATGGCCTGTTGGGTGAGAACGAATCCCTTCGACAGGGCCAACGACATCTGCACGAACCCGTCGGCGCCCGTGAGGTAGGGAGGCCAGTAGCCGTATTCGCCCGAGAAGAGCGCGTGGATGACGGGCTCGTTGACGGGTGTGTAGTCGGTGACGAACGACCCGTACCGGTCGGCGAAACGCTCGGCGTATTCGGCGACGTGTTGCGGGTAGTCGGGGTGGGCGAACTGCCGCTCGAGCCACGCCGGCGTGCCGTAGTGCAGCAGGTCCACGAGCGGCCGGATGCCGTTCGAGTGCATGCTCTCGACCGCGCGGTCGACGAAGCTCCAGTCCCAGACGTCCTTCTCGGGCGTCACGCGGTACCACGGCACGCCCCACCGCAGCATCTCGGCGCCCACCGAGGAGGCGAGCGCGAAGTCGGTGTCGTACTGCTCGTAGTGCTCGGTCAGCTCGTATTCGTCGATGGCGCGTTCACCCGCGCGCGTCTGCGGCACGAAGGTGTCCTCGATGCCGAGGGCGAAGTGCAGCGCACCGTCGGCGAACCACGGGGTCGCGGCCGTGCCGGGGGCGGCGACAGGAGCGGGAGTAGCGCTGGGCGCGGTCGGGTCAGACACGGGGCTCATTTCAGACCGGTGGTGGCGACGCTCTCGATGAAGCGTCGTTGGACGAACAGGAACATGATGGCGAGGGGCAGCACGGCGATGAGCGAGCCGGCCATCATGACGCCGTAGGGGATGATGCCGCCGGGCCCGGTCAAGAGCGTGAGCCCCGACGTGATGGTGCCCATCTCGCTGTCGGTCGTGAACACGAGCGGCCACAGCAGGTCGTTCCAGTTGTTCACGAAGGTGAAGATGGCGAGCGTGAGCAGGGCGGGAACGGCGTTCGGCAGCACGACGCTGCGGAACACCCGCCACTCGGAGGCTCCGTCGATGCGGGCGGCGCTGTCGAGGTCGCGCGGTAGCGAGACGAAGAACTGGCGCAGGAAGAAGATGCCGAAGGCATCCGCGGCCCGGGGAATGATGAGGGCGGCGAACGTGTTGACCCAGCCCAGGTCGCTCACGAGCTGGTAGACAGGGATGAGCGTGGCCTGGAACGGGATCATGAGACTGGCGATGATCGCGATCAACAGCACGTTCTTGCCGCGGAAGTCGATGCGGGCGAGCGCATAGGCCACGAGCGAATCGAATACCAGCGCGCAGATCGTGACGCCGCCGGCGAAGACGAAGCTGTTGGCGATGAGCCGCGCAAAGGGCAGCTCGGTGAAGATGCGCGTGAAGTTGTCGAACGTCCACTCGGTGGGCACGAGCGTGGGTGGGAACGCGTTGACCTCGCTCGTGGGCTTGAAGGCCGTGAACACGATGATGATGATCGGCAACAGCAGGAAGAACGTGGCCGCGAGGAACACCACGAGCGAGACGCCGCGGAGCACCAGGCTGCGCTGACGGGCCTTCTTGCGGGCGGGGGTCTCGACGCGGCCCGATGCCGCACCCGTCTGGCGGGTGGAGCGCGAGCCGCCGCGCACGGAGCGGGCGGGGCGGGGCGAGCGGCCGGATGAGGCGTCGGCCGGGGTTTCGAGGGCGTGTGACATCAGCTGGCGTCCTTTTCGCGGCGGCCGGCGAAGCCGAACTGTACGAGCGAGAGAATGAGCGTCGCGATCAGCAGCACATAGGAGAGCGCCGACGCGAAGCCGAGGTCGAGGTCCTTGAAGCCGGACTCGTAGATCTCCATGACGACCGTCTGGGTGCTGCGGTAGGGGCCGCCGCCCGTGAGCACGTAGATCTGGTCGAAGGCCTGCAGCGCGGCGATGAGCGCCACGATGCCGACGAACGCGAGGGTGTTGGACAGCTGCGGCAGAGTGATGTTGGTGAAGCGACGCCAGGCGTTGGCGCCATCCATCTTGGCCGCTTCATAGAGGCTGCCCGGGATGTCTTGCAGGCCGGCCAGGAAGATCACCATGTAGAAGCCGAAGTTCTTCCACACCGCCACGAGAACGACGGTGGGCATGGCGAGGGCGGGATCTTGCAGCACGTTGCCCAGGCTGATGCCGGCGCCGCGCAGCCAATAGTTGAGCAGGCCGATCTGGGGGTCGAGCAGGTATTGCCAGGCGAAGGCGGCGACGGCCAGCGAGACGATGAACGGCAGGAACAGCGTGGTGCGAAAGAAGCCCCGCCACGGCAGCCGCGGGTTGTTGAGCGCAACGGCGAGGAGCAGCGCCACGATGACCGCGAGCGGCGTGAACAGCACCGAGTAGAGCGCGGTGTTGCCGATCGACTGCAGGATGTCGGGATCGGTGAAGACCCGCACATAGTTGTCGAGCCCCACGAAGTTCTCGGCGCCGAACCCCGACGCGTCGGTGAACGACAGTCGCAGCGCCGACACCATCGGCCAGCCCACGAACACCACGAGGATCGTGAGGCCGGGGATGAGGAACGCGGCGGCCGTGAGGCGGCGTTGTGTGCCGCCCGGCATGGGGCCTCGTCCGCCCAGGGGGGCAGGGGTGCGGAGCCGCTTGCGCGGACGCTCCCTCGTGGTGCTGGTCATGTCTCAACCTTGTGTGCTGAAGCGGAACCGACGCCTCGTGGCGGCGGCACTGTGGAGAAACTCGTGCGAAAGGAGTTGTGGAGAACGGATTCGGGGGCGACGCCGTGTGCCGCCGCCCCCGAAGCTTTAGTCCTTCAGGGCCTTCTCGATGGCGGTCGACGCCGATCCGAGGAGCTCCTTCGGGTCACCGCCCGCCATGGCCTTCTGGGTGGCCTCGTCCATGGCGCTCAGGACATCCGTGCTGTTGATGACACCCGGCAGAAGCGCCTTGGTGGTCGACGAGATGTCGGTGAGCGAGGCGACGACGGGGTTGGACGAGACGTCCGCGGCCGCGACATCGGTGCGCAGGGGCGGCCAGCCGGAGCCGAGCGACCATTCGGTGGCGACATCCTTCGAGAAGAAGTAGGACAAGAAGTCCTGAGCGGCCTTCTGTTCCTCGGGCGATGCCTGAGCTGTGACGGCCATCGACACGCCGATACCCGAGGATGCCTGGGCCACGGGCCCGGCAGGGATCGCCGCGATGCCGTAGTCGATCTTGTTCTCGGTCGAGACGCTGGCCATCCAGGGTCCGCCGATCGTCATGGCCGCTTTGCCCGACGAGAACAGCTTGTCGGTGGCGACGCCATCCAGGCCCGTTGGGCTGATCTTGTCGTCGTTCAGCGCCTTCGACCAGTACTCGAGCGTCTCGACGTTCTCGGGAGAGTCGATGACCGACTTCGAGTCGTCGACGATCTCGCCGCCGTTGCCCGCGAAGAGCGAGGGCCAGACGCCGTTGCCGACCGTTGCGTGGTCGGCGAGCGCCAGACCGTACTGCTCGGGCGTGCCGTCGCCGTCCTGGTCGACCGTGAGCTTCTTGGCCGCGTCGACCCATTCGTCCCAGGTCTCGGGGAATTCGGTCACGCCGGCCGCCTCGAAGAGCGCCTTGTTGTAGAAGACCGAGAGGGGCACGAAGCCCGTCGGCACGCCGTATTTGGCGCCGTCGACCGTTTCCATGGCCGCCGCCTGTTCCGAGATCTCGGCAGCGTTCTTGTCGTCGGCGTAGAAGTCGTCGAGGTTGACGAGCGCCTTCTTCGAGGCGTAGACGGGCAGGCGCTCGGCGGGCATGGCCACGATCTGCGGGCCCTTGTTGGCCGAGAGCGCCGTGAGCAGGGTGTCGTCGATGACATCCCACGTCTTCACCTGCGTCTTGATCGTCACCTTGTCTTGGGACTTGTTGTAGTCGTCGACGATGCCGTCGAGGACTTTGCCGTCTGCCTCGGTGTAGCCGTGCCAGAAGGTGAGGTCGATGTGACCGTTGCTGTCGGTCGACGACGAAGACGTGGAGCAACCGGCCAGGGCCGCCGTGGCCGTGGCCGCGACAGCGAGTGTCGACAAGAGCTTCCTCATTGAATGCCTCTCTTAGCTCGCCGACATCCGTGTCGGGCGAGATCTCTGCAACGCTGCAATTACAACGTTGTAAAAGTGATGATAGGCACGAGTTCATGAAGCTGTCAATTCATTCGCGCCGAAACCTCACGCCCAAAACGAGTGACACGGCGGATGCCTGGGCGCACCGCTTCGGCAGGCCACCCGCCAGTCCCGGCGCCGAGCCTTTTGAGTGTCAGCTCACCTCGTCGAGAATGCGCTGGAACGCGGCCCCTGTCGGCCTCGCCACCGTCGCCACCCTCACGCCTTCACGCCTTCACGCCGTCTGACGCACGGCCGCCGATTCACGCTCGACCACCGCGAAAGGCGCGTTGATGCGCCGCGGCTGCCCGATCGTGCCACCCCTGTCGGAGATGCGCTCGATCAGCGCCGACACCGCAGCTTCGGCGATCTGCCGCCGCCCCGGGTCGATGGTCGTCAAGCTCGGCAGCGAGAATTGCCCCTCGGCCAGGTTGTCGAAGCCCACCACCGCCACATCGGTCGGCACGCGCACGCCCTCCTGCTGCAACACGCGCATCGCGCCAAGGGCCAACTCGTCGTTGAGCGCGAACACCGCGTCGAACTGGATGCCCCGCGCCAGCAACTCCTGCATCGACCCCGCGCCGTCCATGCGGTGCCAGCCCTCGCGATAGACCACGAGGCTCTCGTCGAACGGGATGCCGTGAGCCGCCAGCGCCTCGCGATAGCCCTGCAGTCGCAGCGCCGCCGAACCAACGGTCTCGCGAGCGTGCGCGCCGATTGCCGCGATATCGCGCCGACCCGACCGGATGAGGTATTCGGTCGCCGCGCGCGCCGCCTCGACGTTCTGAATCGTCACGTGGTCGGTGGGGCCGTCGAAGATGCGCTCGCCGAGCAACACCAGCGGGTATGGGACGTCGAGATGCGAGGCATCCTCGTTGGACATGCCCAGCGGGCTGAAGAGGAGGCCGTCGAGCATGGCGATGCGGGGGCTCTCGAGCACGTCGATCTCGCGGTGACGCTCGCCGCCGGTCTGCTCGATGAGGACAGTAAAGTCCTGGGCGCGCGCGGCCGTCAGCACGAGGTCGGCCAGGTCGGCGAAATAGCTGAAGCTCAGCTCGGGGACGGCGAGGCCGATGACGCCCGTGCGGCCCGTGCGGAGGTTGCGGGCGGCGATATTCGGCTGGTAACCGAGCTCGGTCACCGCCGCGGACACCTTCTCGCGCGTCGCCGGCTTCACGAACTCATAGCCGTTGACCACGTTCGAGACCGTCTTCACCGAGACTCCGGCGAGCGCCGCGACATCCCGCAATGTTGCCGCCATCACGCCCCTCTCCGTAGCACCGGTGCTGACGCCATCCTAGCCAGGCACGGGCTAACGGTTGAGTCACCTGCCCCGACGGCGCACCTTGCATTTATAAGTGAAAGTCGCGTAGGGTCAGTGTCAACCGACACGCCAGTTTCGGCTGAATCTTTCGGCACGTCTTTCGAGGAGCACCCATGCCCGCCACGATCCTCTCGAAGAGCACGATCTTTATAGACCCCGCCCTCACCCGCGAGGCCGACGACATCGCAGCTTCGTCGCCGACGACGTCAACGTCGATCGCCTCCATCACGCTCAGCAACGCAGAAATCATCACTCCGTCCCCCGAGTTCGGCTCACTTCTTTTTGACCTCATGACGCGCCTCAGGCACGGAACCGCATCGGTGAAGACTCTGCCCGATGAGCTATCGACGATCTCCGCAGCCGAGGTTGTCGGCATTTCTCGCCCCACCCTCATGAAATGCATCGCCGAAGGCGAGCTCCCCGCAACGAAGGTGGGCTCACATACCCGCGTACGAACCGCCGACGTCCTCGCCCTGCGCGATCAACGACGAGCGAAGCGCGCCCGGGCGATTTCCGACCTCCGACGCCTCGACGACATCATCGACGCTCAGAACTGAGCATCCGTCGACCCGCCGGGTCCCTATCCTTGCGACGTGCCACACCGGGTATTCGTCGACTCGAACGTTCTTGTCAGCCGCGCCATTCGCGACTGGCTCTTCCTTCTGCGCCATGAAACCGATGGCATGTTCCAAACCCATTCGACGGTCGACGTCATCGCCGAATCGGTGCGCGCCGTTCGTCGCATGAAACCGCGAATCGACGGCGCTATCACCCACGAACTGCAGGGACGCCTGATCGAAAATCTCGATGAGATCCAGGCGACTTTCGACGGAACCCTGCCCTTCGCGGGGCGCGACCGTGACGACTTCCATGTGCACGCGGCGGCGGTCGCGTCCCACGCAGACATCCTTCTCACGTCCAACGGCCGCGACTTTGGCGACCCGGCTACGCTTCCCTACGACATCTGGACACCCGACGAGTTCTTCGTCCTCGTGGACGACAGCGCCCCCGCCCATGTTGCGCGGGTCACGGCAGACCAACATCGCTACTGGTCGGCCAAGCCATCCCAGAGAAACCTGGCCGACGCGCTCGTCGCAGCGGACTGCCCTCGCTTCGCCGCGCGGGTCGCGCGTCACGTGCACGACCCGCGCAGCAGGAGAGGGCCTAGGACGGTAGCGGGGCCTTCGCGGTCTCGCGAGCGCGCAGCACCACGATGAGGCTGATGAGCGCGGCAGCCATCACGTAGAAGGCGGGGGCGAACTTGTTGCCCGTCGAGGCGATGAGGAAGGTGGCGAAGTAGGGCGTGATGCCACCGAAGACGGCCACCGACATGTTGTAGGCGATCGACATGCTGCCGTAGCGGATGCGGGTGGGGAAGAGTTCGGCCATGGCGGCGCTGGCGGCACCATCGAACGCGGCCATGAAGACACCCAGGATGACCATGGCCCCGGCGGCGGCCCAGAAGTTGCCCGCGTTCATGAGCATGAGCGTGGGGTAGGTGAGCACGAGGAAGCCCAGGCATCCGGCGATCATGACCGGTTTGCGCCCGATCTTGTCGCTGAGCAGACCCATGAAGGGCACGAGCGTGGCGATGGCGAGCAGGCCCACGACGGTGGCGCCGTAGCTGAGGGTCTTGCTGTAGCCCAGGTCGGTTTGCAGGTAGGACGGCATGAAGGTCTGCAGAATCCAGTGCCCGACGGCCTTGAGCACGACGAAGCCGACACAGAACAGCAGCGCGCGCCACGACGTGCGGAACGAGTCGCGCAGCGGGGAGGCGGACACCTCGCCGGCGGCCTTCACGGCCTGGAATTCGGGGGTGTCCTCGAGCTTGTTACGCAGGTAGAGACCCACGAGACCGAGCGGCAGGGCGAGCAGGAAGAGCACGCGCCATCCCCAGTCGGTGAGGGCATCTTCGCCGAGCGTCGTGGTGAACAGCAGTACCAGGCCGGCGCTCACGACGAAGGCCGCGAAGCCGAAGACGTCGATGAAGCTCGTGACGAAGCCACGGCGGTTGGAGGGCGCGTATTCGGCGAGCAACGTCGTCGCGCCCGAGCTTTCGCCGCCCGCCGCGAAGCCCTGCACGAGCCGCACGATCACGAGCAAGAATGGCGCCCACAGCCCCACCATGTCGAAGGTGGGCAGCAGGCCCATCACCACCGTGGCGCCCGAGGTGACGAGGATGACGGTGGCGAGCGTCGTCTTGCGGCCGAGTCGGTCGCCGATCGAGCCCCAGAAGAGGCCGCCGAGGGGGCGCATGACGAAGCCGGCGCCGAAGACGGCGAAGGCCGAGAGAAGGGCGGCCTGCGTGTTGCCCTGCTGGAAGAACTGCACGCTGATGACGGTGGCGAGGGTGCCGTAGAGGCCGAAGTCGAACCACTCGACGAAGTGCCCAGCGCCCGCGGCGCCGATGACCTTGCGCATGCGCCGGCGGCGTTCCGCGTCGTCTAGGGGGGTCAGGCTCGTGCGGGCGGCGGCCTCGTCGAGGCCGGCCTGCGGCTGTTTCACTGTCTCGCTCATCGGGAATCCTCACGTCATTGTTGAAGCTGGCGACGATCAACATACCACCAAGCGATCGTTTAATCCCACTGAGCGGAAAGTTAATCCCATTCAGTGATAGTTTGAGGTCGTCGTCCCCGGTCAAAGGAGCCCAACCCCATGCAGAGTCGAACAGAGTCCAGCGAGGTCGTCGTCATCGGCGGAGGCCTCGCCGGCGTCTCAGCCGCCGTTGCCGCCGCACGACTCGGTTCGCGCGTCTCGCTCATCACCAATCGTCCCGTGCTGGGCGGCAACTCGTCGAGCGAGATCCGCGTGTGGGTGGTCGGCGCCACCGCGCACGGCCACCAGCGATTCGCGCGCGAAACCGGCATCATGGGCGAGCTTTTCCTCGAGAACCAATACCGCAACGCCGAGGGCAACCCCTACTACTGGGATCAAACAGTGCTCGACCTGGTGCGCGCCGAGCCCAACATCCGCCTGCACCTCAACACGGATGTCCGCACCACCATCATGCGCGAGACGACACCGGATGCCGCAGCCGATGCTGGCCCCGTCATCGAAGCCGTCGTCGGCTGGACCATGGGCAGCGAGATCGAGACGCGCTTCGAGGCCCCGGTCTTCATCGACTGCACGGGCGACGGCCTGATCGGCGCCCAAGCCGGCGCCACCTACCGCATCGGCCGCGAGGCGCGCTCGGAATACAACGAGCCGTGGGCCCCCCTCGAGGCCGACGACGAGCTCCTCGGCAGCTCCATCTTCTTCTACACGAAGGCTGCGGGCCGCCCCGAGCGTTTCGTGCCGCCGAGCATCGCCATCGACATCGCCCAGACCCCCATCCTGGCCAACCGCATCATCCGCACGGGCGACAACGGCTGCAACTACTGGTGGATCGAATGGGGCGGCGAACTCGACACCGTCGGCGACAACGAACGCATCCGCGACGAGCTCTGGGGCGTCGTCTTCGGCATCTGGAACCACATCAAGAACTCGGGCGAATTCGACGCCGACACGCTCACGCTCGAATGGGTCGGCGCCATCCCGGGCAAACGCGAATACCGCCGTTTCGTGGGCGACCACACGCTCACCCAGCACGACATCCTCGACCAGGTGCGCTTCGACGACGCCGTCGCGTTCGGCGGCTGGTCGATCGACCTGCACCCCGTCGAGGGCGTCTATGCCGACAAACCGGGGGCCCAGCAGCGTTTCAGCGACGGCACCTACGACATCCCGTTCCGCAGCCTCTATTCGCGGGATGTCTCGAATCTGCTCTTCGCCGGGCGCAACATCTCGGCCTCGCACGTGGCCTTCGGGTCGACGCGCGTCATGGCCACGTGCAGCACGCAGGGTCAGGCGGTCGGAACGGCCGCGGCCCTCGCCGCGCGCCTCGGCGTGACCCCGCGCGAGCTCGGTTCGCGGCACCTCGACGTCTTGCAGGGCACGCTGCTGCGCGAGGACGCGCCCGTCATCGGTGTTCGAGCGGATGACGCCGACGACCTGATGCAGACCGCCACCCTGAGCGCGTCGAGCACGCTCACCCACCTGTCAACGGTGCCGCACGCGGGGTCTTCGGACACCGGCGGGGCCACGGCGCGACCCGCCGCTACGTTCCCCCTCGACCGCGACGTCGCGCTCGTCATCCCGGTCGAACCCCGCCTCGACGACATCACCTTCCGCGCCGACGCGAGCGCCGACACCACCGTCACGGTCGAGCTCTGGGGCACGGGCAAACCGCAGAACTACGCCCCCATCGTGCCGCTCGACACCCGCACGGTCGCCGTGACGGCGGGCCGCGCCATCCCGATCACCGCTCGTTTCGACTGGTCGCCCGACGACCCCCAGAACGCCGTCATCGTCGTGCGCGCCAACCCAGACATCGCGTTGCACCTGGCCGAGGAGCGCCCCTACGGTGTGCTGGCCCTCACCGCCAAGCACGCCTCGGACGAATCCCTCGACGACCACATCCCCGAAGAAGGCGACCAGCCCGTCACCGACTGGACGGCCCGGATGCTGCGCCGCCGCAGCTTCGTCGCCACCGTGTCCCCGGCGACCACCGCCTACACCCCCGCCCACCTGGCCGACGGCCTCCAGCGCCCCTTCGGCGGACCGCACCTCTGGTCGTCGACCCCGCTCGACCCGGCCCGCGACCTCGCCACCCACCCCGAAACGGTCGAGGCGGCGTGGCCCGAGCCGGTGACCATCCGTTCGGTGCGCATCGTGTTCAACGACGACGTCGACGAGGATCTGGTGAACCTGCACCACCACCGCACGGAGTTCGAGGTCATCCCCGAACTGGTGTCCGACTACGCCGTCGAGGCGCGCACCGCGACGGGCGAATGGATGCCGGTGGCCGACGTCACGGGCAACCGCCACCGCCACCGCGTGCACGACATCGATGCCGTCACGACCGACGGCCTGCGGCTGGTCGTGCGGGGCACCAACGGTTCGCCGTATGTCACGGTCGTCGCACTGAAGGCGTACTCGGCGCCGAGCGGCCGGGCCGGAGATGCCTGGGTAGGCTGACAGCTGAGTCCCCGTCCGTCCCGAGCGAAAGAGGTCACCGTGCCCGGCGAAATCCAGCAAGGCATCGGCCGCGCCGCCTCGGTGCTCGAGGCTCTCGGTGCGTCGACGAGCGGCCCGCTGCGGGCATCCGACATCGCGCGCGCGACGGGGCTCGGCGCCTCGACGACGGCCCGGCTGCTCGGCACGCTCGAGGAGCTCGGCTATGTGAGCAAGCTCGCGGCCGGCCCGGCCTACACGATCGGTCCAGCCATCCTGGCCCTGGCGAGCGCCGGGCTGAACCTGAACGCCGTGCACCGCGAAGCCCGCAGCGCCGCGCAAGAGCTGGCCCATCGCACGGGCCTCAGCGTCAACGTCGCCGTGCGCGACGGGGCGAGCTCGGTCTACCTCTGCCACTTCGAGGGCTCGCTCGCGCCCAAATCGCACACCATGGTCGGGTTGCATCAACCGCTGCACGCCTCGGCGCTCGGCAAATGCCTGCTGTCGGGCGTCGGAGACGACGAGCGCCGCGAGCTGCTCGGCGACGAGCCCTACCCGCGCTACACGAAGAACACGCTGACCACGTTCGATGCACTGACCGCCGACCTGGCCCGCATCGCCGAACGCGGCACGGCCCTCGAAGACCAGGAGCTCGCGCTCGGCCGCCTGTGCGTCGCCGCGCCCATCCGCGACGCCACGGGTTCGGTGGTCGCGGCGATCTCCATCTCGGGCCGCCTCACCGTGATGAACGACCACGACCTCGACGCCCTGTCCGAGGAACTCGTCGAGGTGGCCGACCGCATCAGCGTCGGCCTCGGCATGATCTCGGCCATCCCCGTTCGCTGAGGTTGCGTCACCTCGCGATGGATGACCTGGGATGCCCTTCCCAAGCGTTCACTTTTTGGAAGTGTTCATTTATACTGAACGTGTCCGAAAACTGAACGGGGTCTTTGTGGATACCGAAACATCGCACCAGCTGGAGCGCCGGCTGGCCGATTTAGGCCTATCGCTCGATCTGACCCTCGCAGAACTGGACGATTCGAGACCCCGGAACGCCAGGCTCTCGCACTACGACGCCGGGTCGATCCCCGTCGCGGTTACGTACTCACCATCGATGAACGCACGATCAGCCCTTGGCTCATCGCATCGAGCAGAAAATGAACGCTTATTCGTGCTTGGCGACCGAATTAGCCCGAAAAGCGCAGCGGTGTTTCGAGCAGAGGGGATTTATTTTCTCGACCAAGCTGGGAACGCCTACATCCGATCATCAGGCCTCTTGCTCGACATCCGAGGAAGAACCCCGGTCGTCTCTTCCGAACGCAACGTCGGCGGGCAGGTGAACATGTTCAGCACGAAACGAGCGCAAGTGATCTTTGCTCTCCTCAGCTGGCCCCTCCTCGAGCGGCAACCTGTCAGGCGACTCGCCGAGGCCGCGGAGGTCTCCGTAGGGTCAGCCCAAGAAACCCTGCATCTGCTCAGGGACGCTGGTTATCTCATCGGGGATCGAGGGCACGCCCTGCATAAAAGGCAAGAACTCCTTGATCGATGGGTTGCTGCATACCGATTCGGAGTGGGTTCCTCGTCGCGCGCTCGAGCATTCGCTGGCGACGTCCACCGCTTCACCCCGGCTCCGGGAGAGTATGTCAGCGGCGAGGCCGCCTTGGACTCGGTCAACCACGAAACGTTGACCCTCTATGTGGACCGGTGGCAACCTCGACTGGCGCAAACGAATCGTTGGCGAACCGATCGAGAGCCGAACATCTTTGTCCGACCGAAATTTTGGCGCGACCCCCGTGCCCAATCGACTCCGGAAACGCCGACCACGGCGCCGCCACTTCTGGTGTACGCGGATCTCCTCGCCGCTGACGAGAGCCGCCAACGGGAAGGCGCCAACGAGCTGAGGAGAGAGAACCCTGAATTACGCGCACTCTGATCCAGATCAACTGATCATCATCGATCAGGTCGTCAGGGCTATCCTCGACGGCTCGACAATCGCCGCCGATTCGATCATGATCGTCGGCGCCGAGGCTCGCGACCTCATACACGCTTCGCGGGGGCATACGGGCCAGCTTCGTTCGACATCCGATCTTGATCTGGGCATCGCTGTGCGCAACTGGACCGATTTCGACACCGCGGTCGAGCGTTACGAGCTGGTCGGCAGCAACGGGATTCGACGCGATGTGCAGGGCGTACCCGTCGATTTCATCCCATTCGGAGACGTAGAAAGTCCCCCCGGCTCAGTGCTGCCGGCGACGCGGAGCGACCCAATCATCGTTTTCGGTTTTCAGGAAGCTTTCGATGGCGCAGACGAGTTACCGCTACCCTCTGGTGCCACCGTTCGCATCCCGACACCTGCCGGCTTTGCCCTGCTGAAAATGCGCGCTTGGCTGGACCGGTTGAGCTTCGCAGACAAGGACGCGCGCGACCTTGCGGTCGCGGCGTATTGGTACATGAGTGATGAGCGGGTGCTTGAACGGGCTTTTGACGAATCTCGGACGGAACAGCTCGAAGCGGTGGACTTCGATGGCGATCTTGCAGCCGTGCAATTGCTCGGTGAAGACATCGGTAGCTGTCTCGGCGCCGACGCGCGCCAGGACCTCTGTGAACGATGGAATCGGTTCGATCCCGATCTAGATTTCATCGTTCCCTTCTTCACGTTCGGATCGTCAGACCCGATCGGGCGGGATCTCTTTCGACGCAGGCAAATTCTAGAACGGTTGATAGGCGGCCTGAGTGTTGCCCCCTGAGGCTGTCGAGAGCGCCTTGGTCCACAGCCCCCGTTCCGCTGAGGTCTTTGGCGATGTTCGTCGCTTCGGCCCACACCGCGCGTGCCTCTAGCAGGTGACGAGCGCGGCTGCTCGGTTGCTCACAGCGTTCTCGCCGCCGAGCACCTGGAGTGACACGGGTATGCCGTCGCGGATTGCCGCCGCAGAGTCGGCAGGAACACATTCCTTGGGCGTCAGAAAGATCGGCCCTCGGTGCACTGCGGAGAGCGGCCCACCCGCGAGGGCGTCCGCGAAGCTCTCACCGCTCGCAAGATACGTTGTTGAGGAATCAACCCAGGGTGCACTCAGCTCCCGCGCGAAGACCTGACGGTTCGTGGCGTATCGGTCGCTCCCGGCGTAGACGGTGTTGCGGCTGAACTGGGTGAAGTATCGCGCGAGCTCCTGAGCGAGGGGTGTCGATATCGCGTTCGGTCCACCGACGATCACGTTGTACCCCAGGTTACGCTCCCGCATGAACGCGAAGGTGGCCTCGTCGGGCCACGTGAGAGTGCCGTCGACGAGAAGAAGGGGCCTCTTTGAGTATGAAGCTACGGATGCAGCGGTGAGAGCATCCGGGTAGTTGCGGCCGGTGGCGATGAAGATGTATTGATCCCTCTGAGCGCCGAACGAATGGTCGATGAGGGCCCGCGACGTTCCATACCGGTCATCCCCGGAGATGCGAGTGACGCGGCCTCCCCATTGGGTCGCGAGACCCCGCACCGAAGCCTCCACCGCAGAGGAAATCGCGTTCGGGCCTCCCGCAATAACAACCTCGGCCGGCTTGATGCGCCGGAGCTCCGATGATGTCGCGGGTGGCAGGCCGTCGCGGCGCACCAGCAGCAAGGGGCCCCCGTCGTTCGATGCGGCCGGTCCAGCCGACAGCGCATCCGCCCAGCTCTCGCCGCTCGCCAGGTAGGCGCTTTTCGCCGTGCTCGAGAAAGCAGCGCGCGACATCGCAGCCGCGGTTTCGAACCGGTCGGCCCCGGCGAGGCGCGTGGCGGTGGGCATTGTCCAGGGACGCAAAGTGACGTCGAGGCCGCTGACCTTCTGTCCCGCGGAGACGCTGATGCGTCGTGCATCCTGGATCTTCGACGCGCCGCCATAGAACTGCACGGCGATCGTCGGCTGCGGCACGAGCATTTCGGCGAACCACAGCACGTATTCGCCCGGCGGCACCTCAACGCTGAACTGACCGTTCTCGGCGACGTCCGTGGTCCATCTCCCGACCTCTGGCCCCGACACGGACTCCGCTTGGACCGTGATCCGATCCATTGACGCCGCAGGGATTCCCGTGACGGTTCCGGACAGCAGCGCAGACCTGTCCACGTCATCCGATGTACTCGCGGTCGCGGACAGCGGCACGACGAGGGATAGGGCCAACGCAGCCACGAGGACGGCCGCACCGCGGCTACCACGGCCCAACAAGCGAGAAAAAGTATTCGACACTTTGTTATCTTCGGGGATGAGTCGCCACCCCACGGACAATGTGCCCCCATCTGGGGGCGTGAAGCGAACCGCCCCGCGGAAGCTCTACAACACCTGCCAGTCCGGCTTGTTGTCATAGGTGTAGCGGTAGTAGTCGGCGTGGGCCAGGCGAGAGGCGGCGGCCTCGTCGACCACGACCGTCACATGTCCGTGTAATTGCACGGCCGAACCCGGCACCGAAGCCGTGAGCGGCCCCTCGAGCGCGGCAGCCAGCGCCTCAGCCTTGGCCTCGCCGAACGCGAGCAGCACGAGGTGGCGCGCCCGCAGGATGGTGCCGAGACCCTGCGTGATGCAGTGGCGGGGCACGTCGTCGACGCTGTCGAAGAAGCGCGCGTTGTCGCGGCGGGTCTGCTCGGTGAGCGTCTTCACGCGCGTGAGCGATGCGAAGGATGAGCCCGGCTCGTTGAAGCCGATGTGGCCGTCGGTTCCGATGCCCAGAATCTGCAGGTCCACGCCGCCCGCGGCTTCGATGGCGGCCTCGTAGTCGGCGCCCGCGTGCTGAATGGTGGCGGCATCCCCGTTGGGCGTGTGCACGAGCTGCGGGTCGAGGCCGAGCGGTTCGACGACCTCGCGCGTGATGACCGAACGATACGACTCGGGATGCTCGGCGGGCAGCCCCACATACTCGTCGAGGGCGAAGGCGCGCACGCGCGAGAGGTCGAGGTCGGCCGTGCGCGCCGCCAGGGAACGGTAGACGGGCAACGGGGTCGAGCCCGTGGCGACGCCGAGCACGGCATCCGGTGTGCTCGTGATGAGACGCACGATGGCGTCGGCCACCAGGTCGCCGGCGGCTTCTTTCGTGGGGAGGATGACGACTTCGGCCATGTCACGTGCCTTTCGATACGGGGATGATGTGGGGTGCACGCCGCTCAGGTGCGGGGCCCGGCGGGCAACACGTCGGCCCCGAGGGCGGAGCCTGCGCCGGAGCGTGCGTCGGCGCGAATGTCGGCCGGCTCTTCAGCCAAGACGTCGGCTGTCGTCCAGCGGTCGACGACCTCGCCGTGGCCGCTGGCGCGGAACGCCAGGACTGCGGCACCGATGCGCCCGCCCGCTGTGCCCAGCTCTGAGACGCGGATTTCGGGCGCTTCCCGCCAGACGAGCGACTGCGCGAGCTCGGCGCGCAACGAGTCGAGCAGCAGGCCGCCCGCGCGCGACACTCCGCCGGCCAGCACGATCACGGCCGGGTCGATGAGCAGCGTCACCGATTTGAGGCCCAGCGCGAGAGCGTGCACACCCTCGGCCCACACGCGGTCGGCGACCGGGTCATGCCCGAGGCGCACCGAGATAGCGGCGGCGTCGAGGCCCGGCTCTCCCCCGGCGGCGGCGTAGCGGCGTGCGATTCCGGCGCCCGAGAGATAGACCTCGAGACATCCGTGTTGGCCGCACGTGCACGGTTCGCCGTCGGGGATGGCGGGGATGTGCCCGAGTTCGCCGGCCGTGGTGACCGCGCCGACGACCGGATGCCCGCCACTCAAGATCGAGGCCGCGACACCCGTGCCGATGGCCACGAGCACCGAGTTCGCGACACCCTTCGAGGCGCCGAAGAGGCTTTCGGCGAGCCCGCTCGACCGCACGTCGTGGCCGATCTCGACGGGCACGCCCAGTTCGGCCGAGAGGATGGGGCCGAGGGGAACGTCGGTCCAGTCGAGCGTCGAGGCGTAGCGCACGATGCCGTTCTCGGCCTCGACCATGCCGGGCGTGACGACGCCGATGCCGACCACGTGGTGCCCCGACTGCTCGGTGTGCGCGCGCAGGCCCTGCAGCAGCTCGATGATGCGGGCGATCGACTCGTCACCGGAGGCACCGACGCCCACGGACCGCGACGCAATGGTGCGGCCCGAGGCATCCACGATGGCGCCCTTGAGGTTGGTGCCGCCGATGTCGACGGCGATGACGACGGATGCGTCGGAGAGAGCGTCAGAAGGGGCACCGGATGTCGGGGCCACAGCCGTCTCGACATCGCCGTCGGCACCACCCATGTCCGTGTCCGTGTCCGAGACGCGCGCGGACGACGCCGGCGCAAGCGAGGAGTCCTCGAGTGCCGCAAACAGTTCGCGCACGACGTCAGGATCGGTCCGCAGCGTCCCGTCCCCGCGCGGCGAAGCGGTCTGCGCGCGCAGGTGCACCTCGCTCGCCCCCGTCGCTGCGAGGATCTCTCGCACATTCGCGGGGCGCACCGATCCCCCGACGAGCACGGTCGGGGCTGTGGGCTCCGCACGCGACCAGCGCACGAGTTCGGCCAACACCTCGACACCCTGCAGCGCGGGATGCGGCCCACCCGAGGTCAGCACACGCTCGACACCGGCCGCGGCCAACACGTCATAGGCGGCCAGCAGATCGGATGTCGCATCGAAGGCTTTGTGAAAAGTGACGGGCAGCGGCGCCGCGGCGTCGATCAGGCGGCGGAGCACGACGGCATCCACCTCGCCCTCGTCCGTCAGAGCGCCGACGACGACACCCACGGGCGTCCGCGCTCCGGCCGCGGCAGCCGCGATGGCCCGCAGGTCGCGGCACATGACGTCGACCTCGGCCTCGCTGTAGACGAAGTCGCCCCCTCGCGGCCGCACGATGATCTGCACGCCGACGCGTTCGACGGCGTCGAGCACCGCCAGGATCGTGCCCATGCTCGGCGTCGTGCCGCCCTCGAGCAGGTCGGCGCACAGCTCGATGCGGTCGGCGCCCTCACGGTCGGCGACGAGCGCCCCATCGAGGTCGTCGACGCACAGTTCCACGAGCACGCGGTTCGTCTGCGCAGAATCCGATGCGCTCACTGCACGTCCCCGCGCGCGTCGATCCACGCGGTCACATCGGCACCGGCCGCGATCTCGCCGACGGGCACGCCGCCGCCCAGAACCGGCAGGTCGACAAGCGAACCGGCGGCCGCGACATCCACGCCCAGCGCGCCCAGCACCTCGAGCGCGAGCAGCGTCGTCGCGCGCGGGTTGCCGTCGACGATCTTCATGGCGACCGCCTGCCCCGTGGCCGCGGCCATGCCGATGACGCCCTCGGCGCCACCCTTGGCGAGCACACCGGGCACGCGCGTCATGGTGTCGCTGTTGGCGTGGTTGTCGCCGCCCACGAAGAAGGGGTGCGCGCGCATGGCGTCGGCGACGAGGCGCTCGGGGGTTCCCTCGGGAGCCGTCACGAGGGCGCGGAACGAGCGCGCCAGACCCTCGACCGTGGTGCTGAAGAGGGGCGCGCCGCATCCGTCGATGGCCGTGTATTCGACCGCCGTGCCCGCCACGCGCTCGACCGTCTGCCGCACGAGCTGCTGTAGCGGGTGTTCGGGGTCGAGGTAGGTGGCCGTGTCCCAGCCGTTGGCGGCACACGCCAGCAGCATGGCGGCGTGCTTGCCCGAGCAGTTCATGCGCACGCGCGAGCGGGTCTCGCCGTCGCGGATGAGGCGTTCGCGCGTGGGTTCGTCCTCGGGCCAGTCGACGGGGCAGCCGAGCGCCGATTCGTCGAGACCCGCGCGGTCGAGGATGCGGCGCACGGCGTCGACGTGCGCGTCCTCGCCCGTGTGGCTGCCGGCCGCGATCGCCAGTTCTTCGCCGCTGAGGTCGGCGCCGGCGAGGAGACAGGCGAGGGCTTGCAGGGGTTTCGTGGTCGAGCGCGGCAGCACCTGCGTGGAACCCCGGCCGAGGTCGGCGGCCACGTTTCCGTCGGAGTAGAGCGCGACGAGCCAGCCGAAGTGGCGGCTCTCGATGACGCCCGAACGCACGATGACGGCGAGCTCGGCCAGCTCGGAGGCGGCCGCGGCGGGCGCGGACGAGGCGGCGAGGTCAGAGGAGGGAAGGGTTGCCACGGTGTTGCTCCTTCGTCGCGGGGGCGACAGTCGATCGGTAATACGTGAGAGAAGAACGGGACGACAGGTCAGTCGAGCACGGGCGCACCCACGACGGGCACGGGCGCCGCGGCATCCGGTTTGCGCAGGCTGCGCTTCGAGGGTCGCGTGCGCAGGCGGGCGGCGAGCGTCGAGAGCGCGCCGTTGAAGACCAGGTAGATGAGCGTGACGACGACGAACGTCTGAATGAGCAGGTGGTTGAACGACGACAGCACCTGGCCGCGATAGAGCAGCTCGGTGAAGGCCACGATGTAGCCGAGCGACGTGTCCTTGACGAGGCTCACGAGCTGCGTCACGAGCGAGGGCGTCGCGAAGCGCAGCGCCTGCGGCAGCACGACGAGTCGCGAGGTCTGCGCCTCCGACATGCCGAGGCTCAGGCCGGCTTCGCGCTGACCGCGGGGCAGACCCAGGATGCCGGCGCGGATGATTTCGGCGAACGCGGCCGAGTTGGCCACCGTCAGCGGGATCACGAGCTTCCAGATGAGCGGGAAGTTCAGCCCCAGCTGCGGCAGGCCGAACAGCATCAGGTAGATGAGCAGCAACACGGGAACCGTGCGCGCGATCTCGATATACCCGGTCGACAGCCAGCGGATGACGCGCACCCGGCTCAGGCGTCCGAGCGCCAGGAACAATCCGAGGAAACCTCCGAGAACGGCCACGAGAGCCGCCGCCTGAATCGTTCCCCACAGCCCGACGAGCAGGTACTCCCACACGGGCCACGAGAGGAACGGCGTCCACTTGTCGGCATCCAGCTGCCCCTTCGAGCCGAACTGGATGAGCCCCGCCACGACGATGCCGACCAGGATCAGGATGACGACGGCCGACCAGATGCGAATGTTGCGGCGGGTCTTGGGCCCGGGCTCGTCGTACAGCGACACCTTCTGCGTCGCGGCACCCTTGCCCGCGCCCGTGCCTGTGCCGGTCGTTTGCGTTGTCGCGCTCATCGGACGATCGCCACCTTTCGCTCGATGCGGCCGGCACTCAGGCCGATGATGAGGGCGAGCAGCATATAGACGAGGCCCGCCGCCGTGAAGATGAGGATGGGTTGCGCCTCAACGAGGTTGAGCTTGTTGGCCGCCGAGGTGAGCTCGACGACGCCCACGGCCGCGGCGAGGGCAGTGTTCATGGTCAGCGCGATCATGACATTGCCGATGGGTTGCACGGCGGCGCGCAGTGATTGCGGCAGCACCACCAGGCTGAGGGTCTGGCCGAGCGTGAAGCCGAGCGCGCGGCTGGCCTCGATCTGCCCGTTGCCCACGGTGTTCACGCCGCTGCGGATCGCCTCGGCCACATAGGCGGCCTCATACAGCGTCAGCACGACGACCGTGGTGGGGGCCAGGGGCATGAGGATGCCGGCATCCGGCAGCGCGAAGACCGCGAGGATGAGCAGCACGAGCAGCGGCACGTTGACGAAGAACTGCACGTAGGCGAAGGCCGCTCCGCGCAGCACCGGGATGGGGCTGATGCGGGCCGCCGCGATGAGCGTTCCGACGATGAGCGAGCCGATGCCGGCGACCACCGCCATCACGACCGTCGTTCCGAGCGCGGCGAGGAGCGGGCCGGCGCTGTCGACGAAGATATCCATAACTTCCTTCGGGCGGTTTCGGGGCGATTCGGGTGGGGCAGGTCGTGCGGGTCGTGCGGGTCGTGAATATCACGCAGGTCGACGCGGATGCCGCGAGGCCCGGGCGCGAGCCGCCGGAACCGGTTGCCCCAAAAACGTGAGGCAACCGGCATCCGGCGTCTCGTGCGGCTTAGGAGCCGGGGACCGAACCGATCTTCGGAGCATCGGGCGTCTCGGACTCGACGGCCGCGCCGAGCGTGGCGTCCCAGACCTTGGCCCAGGTGCCGTCTTCCTGGATCTTGACGAGCCAGTCGTTGATGAACGTCTTGAAGTCGTCGTCGTCATGCTTCAGGCCGATGCCGTAGGCCTCGGTGGTGAAGGGCTGGCCGACGACCTTGATCGAGTCATCCGAGGCGGCGTTCGAGGCGAGCAGCGTGAAGTCCTGCACGTAGGCGTCGCCGCGACCCTGCTTGAGGGCCTGCATGGCCTGCGGGTCGGTGGCGAAGGAGACGAGCGTGGCGGTCGGCTGCTCTTCGGGCACGGCGGTCACGGCCGGCGTGTTGGCGCCCACGATGACGGTCTTGTCGGCGAGGTCTTCGATGCCCTTGATGTCGTCATTGTCGCTCTTGACGGCGACGGCCAGACCGGACTCGAGGTAGGGGCCCGCGAACGAGACCTGCGCGGCGCGCTCCTCGGTGATCGTGTAGGTGTTGAAGACCACGTCGACGGTGCCGTTCTGCAGCAGCGCCTCACGGGTTTCCGAGGCCGGCGGGATGATCTCGACGTTGGGCTCGCCCAGGATGTAGATCGCCAGCAGCTTGGCCAGGTCGGCGTCGAAGCCCTCGACGTCGTCGGGGTTCGAGGGGTCCTGCTGCGAGAGCAGCGGAGCGTCGAGGGCCTCGCCCACGATGAGCTTGCCGCGCTCCTTGATCTTGGCCATGGTCGAGTCGGGCAGGATGTCTGCGGCCTCGGCGACGACGGCGTTCTTGTAGACCTCGTCGAGCGAGGAGGCGGCCGACGAGGCTGTGGGGTCGGCGCCGGGAACGGCGGCGTCTCCGCCCGAGCAGGCCGCGAGGCCGAGCATGGCGGTGAGGGCGACGGCTGCGACGGGGATGGCCCGGCGAAGGGGTGAACGTGAAACGCGCAAGGTGGTGCCTTTCTCGGTGGGGTTCTAGGGCTGTGTGACTGTAGGGCTGTGGGTCAGTGGGTCAAGATCTTGGAGAGGAAGGCGCGGGCGCGTTCCGACTCGGGGTGGTCGAAGAACTCGGCGGGCGTGTTCTGTTCGACGATGCGGCCGTCGTCCATGAAGACGACGCGGTCGGCGGCGCGGCGGGCGAAACCCATCTCGTGCGTGACGACGACCATGGTCATGCCCTCTTTGGCGAGCGAGACCATCACGTCGAGCACCTCGGTGACCATCTCGGGGTCGAGAGCCGAGGTGGGCTCGTCGAACAGCATGACCTTGGGGCGCATGGCGAGCGCGCGGGCGATGGCGGCGCGCTGCTGCTGTCCGCCCGAGAGCTGGGCGGGAAAGCTGTCGGCCTTGTCGGCGATGCCCACGCGGTCGAGCAGTTCGAGGCCGTGCTTCTCGGCATCCTTCTTCTTCTCGCCACGCACCTTGATGGGGGCGAGCGTCACGTTCTCGAGGATGGTGCGGTGCGCGAAGAGGTTGAACGACTGGAACACCATGCCCACGTCGGCCCGCAGCTGGGCCAGCGCCTTGCCCTCTTGAGGCAGCGTGACACCGTCGATGCGGATGTCGCCGCTCGTGATCGTCTCGAGCCGGTTGATGCAGCGGCACAGCGTGGACTTGCCCGAGCCGGACGGCCCGACCACGACGACGACCTCTTGCGGCGCGATGCTGAGCGACACGTCTTTGAGCACGTGGTGGTCGCCGAAGTGCTTCTGCACGTCGGTCATGACGACCATGTCGGTCGATGCGGTGCGTGCCGCGGACGATGCCGTGGGGGTTCCGGGTGCGTGTGCCATAGTGCCGCCTTCTCGTGAAATGCGGCCTTCGGGGGCCGCATCGCCATCCTCGGTCGGATCCCCCATCCATGATGACGGGATCAACCTAACAACTGATTGTTACACGTAGATTTCGATAAACTTTATGCAATACTGGAGCAACTGCGGAGGCATCCGCCACCCCGACGCGACCGGAAGAGCCCCGATGAGCACGAGCGAGTTGTTCCGCACACCGCCCCGCCACGCGCCCCAGAACGTCGAGATCCTCGGGCCGCTGCGCTCGGGCCGCGCCACATCGCGCGCCGCCCTCGCCAAGGCCACGGGCCTCTCCCCCTCGACGGTCGCGTCGCGCGTCGAGGACCTCATCGCGCAGGGCCACATCGTCGAGGTCGGGCACGGCGAGTCCCGCGGCGGCCGGCGCCCCCGCCACCTCGAGATCCGCGGCGACGCCGGACTCGTCGGCTGCATCGACCTGGGCGTCGACCGCGCCACCTTCGGCCTCATCGATTTCGCCGGAAACCTCGTCGGCGAACGCCACCTCGACCTCGACATCGCCGCGGGCCCGCACGAGGTCCTCTCCTTTGCTGTCGCCCAGCTGGTCGACATGGTCGAGCAGGCGGATGTTCCGAGCCACACGCGCCTGCGCGGCATCTCGGTCGGGGTGCCCGGGCCCGTGTCGTCGACCACGTCCCGCATCGTCGCACCGTCGCGCATGCCCGGCTGGAACGGCGTGTCGGTGGCCGAGGTCGTGCAGCGCGACATCCAGCTGCCCGTCGTCGTCAACAACGACGCCAACCTGATGGCCGCGGGCGAGCTGCTCGACGCCGACGAAGCCGCCGCGTTCGCCAACCAGGTCTTCGTGAAGGTGGGCTCGGGAATCGGCTGCGGCATCGTGTCAGGCGGCGACCTCTACACGGGCAGCAACGGCTGGGCGGGCGACATCAGCCACGTCTCGGTGCCCGGTGCCGCGGCGGTTCCCTGCTCGTGCGGGCGCACCGGATGCCTCGACGCCCTCGCCTCGGGCAACGCCCTGGTGCGCGAGATGCAACTCGCCGGCCACGATGTGCACACCGTCGAGGCGATGATCGCGCTGGCCCGCGACTCCCACCCCCTCGCCACACGCCTCTTGCGCAACGCGGGCGTCATGACGGGCGGCGTGCTCGCCACCATCGTCAACTTCTTCAACCCCGACCGCCTCGTGCTGGGCGGCGTGCTCGCCGATTCGGCCGTCTTCGTCGCGGGCGTGCGCTCCACCCTCTACGCCGACTGCCTACCCATGGCCACCGAGCAGCTCACCGTCGAGGTCACGCGCCACCAGGGCACGGGCGGCCTGCGCGGCGCGGCCCGCATGTTCCTCGACCGCGTCTTCTCCACCGAGGGCCTCCCCCCGCTCACGCCGGCCCCCTGACGCACTAGGGTCGATCCGTGACCCAGACTCCGCCGCCGTCGTCGTCGACTCCGGCATCCGCACCCCTGCCCGCCGCGCTCGTGATGCCCAGCGAGATGACGCACTACGCGATCCCTCCGGGTTTCGCGCACCGATCGGCCGTCGCCCTGCTGCGCGCGAGCCTCTTCACCCGCAGCTTCACGGTCGCCTTCATCGTCGTCGCGGCGCTGTACCTCATACTCATGGGACTGGATGCCGCCGACATCGTCGAATCCGGAGCGCTCTCGTGGATTGGGCTCATCTACTTCGCCTTTATGTTCCTCATCGCGGTCCTCCTGTACGCCGCGCAGAGGCGGTCTACCGCTGCGTTGCTCCCTACGGGCAGCACTCTTTCCGCGCGCTTCGACGCCGAGACGTTCTGGGAGCAGACGCCGATCGCCGAACAGACCGTGCGCTACGACGCCTTCGAGAAGCTCATCGAACAGAGCGGCTTCGTCTTCCTCAAAACGCGCCGCGGCGGCATCGCCTCCGTTCTGCCCCGCGAGCTCGTCCCCTCCGACGCCTGGCTCGACTACATCCGTTCACAACTGGCGCCCGCGTCGCGACGCTGAGCGTGCCGCCGCTCCCTCTCGCTCGACGCTAGATGCACATCAGCTCGGTCACTAGGCTGGGCGCACAGAACGGCCGGGTCGGCGGATGGGGGAAATCATGGATGTCGCAATCGCGATCATTCTCGGCACCGTCTTAATCGGCGCATACGTCGCGGTCATCGTCTATGCGATCACCCAGATCCGGCGCGAACCGACGCTGAACAGCTCCGAACGCACCGTGTGGATCCTGGCGGTCATCTTCTTCCCGCTCATGGCCGGTTTCGTCTGGCTGCTCATGGGTCCACACCCGCTCGGACTGCGCATCGACCAGACGCGAACTCCGCGCAGCTAGCGCGCGGCCGGACGGCTCGTCGGCCCGTCAGGTTCCGTGCTGCTCGCGCAGAACCTCGTGCTCGAGTCGCTCGAGGTCGGCGGCGACCAGCTCGATATCGCGCGCGAACTCGTCGTCGGTGAGCTCGATCTGGCGCACCGTGAAGACGATCTCGGCACCGTTCGGATGGGCGAGCACGCGCACCGGATTCGTGACGACGGTCCCGGAGGGCAGCGTGACGTCGTGGTCGAGGACTCCCAGGTCGTTGCGCTCGACGAACCGAACGGTCACCCGACCCATGGGCGACTCGACGACGAGGACATCGCCCTCGCGAACCACTTCGGACTGCGCGAGACCCGCCGCCCACCGTGGGAGGTTGTCGACATTCGACGCATACTCATACACGGCGTCCGGCGAAGCCGAGATGACCCGACTGACGTGATGGCTTCTCATACTCTCGGTCACTGATCCTCGCTTTACGGGTTCTTCGGTCACAAGACGTGCAGCGCGTCGGACTCGTCGCGCTCGCGCCGGCTCAACGCGCGCAGCACCGCGAGGTCACCGTGGCGCACACGCGCCGCACCCACGAGAACGTCGACGGCAGCGGCCAGGGCGGCGGGAGGACTCGTGACGGCCGCGCCGATGCTGAGGGACAGGTCATCCGTGTGCACGGCGAATTCGACCAGACGGGTGCGCAGGTAGTCGTCGAGCGAGATGATCTCGCCCGGCCGGTGGGCCACATCCAGGCGCCGGTTGACGGGTTCCGAAGCAAGGCGCGATCGCAGATGGTCGAGGGCTTCACGGCACTGCGCGACCACAGCCAAAACACCCTTCTCCGCTGTTTGCGTTCCACGTCGGATGACACCACGGCTGACGTCGGACTCGCGATCGGCAATGCCCTCGAAGGTTCCAAAATAGGTGGATGCGTCGATGGCGATAACGTCGGCAAGCCCGTGTTCGCCGTCCGCCTCACCGCCCGGGCCTGAATCGCGGTCGAGGTCCGAATCGACATCGCGGTCGAGGTCGAGGTCGAGGTCGAGGAGGAACTCGACCTGCGTCAGACTGCGCCCGAGATGAGCCGCCAAAACTCCCACGGTCATGCCGGGCAGCACGGATTCCTCGTGCCACCTGCTCGCAACCCGCTCATCGCCGATGAGGTCGACGGCGCTGGCCGCGGCCTCGAGGTAGGTCACGCGAGGGATGCTTAAGGCGCTGTCAGTCATGGGCCCCAGTGTGGCAGCCGCCGACGCCCGCGAACAGGCCCAAGCTTGAGGATTCTTATCGACCGAATAGGCTGGTGCGATGGATCCAGCAGCAGTGAATTCCTGGGGATGGTTCGCTTTAGCCTTGGTCAACGCGGGCCTGGCGGAACAGAAGAACCGATCGCGCCTCAATTGGTTCCTCGTCTCGATCTTCCTCGGACCGATCGCCACCCTGCTCATCGTCGTCTGGAAACCGGCCCCCGTGCGGCCGGACGATGAAGCCCCTCAGCCCATCAGCCTGTCGACCGGTGTCCTGGCCCTCGGCGTGACTTTGGCCGCCGCCGCGATCATCGTGGTGGCCCTGCTGGCGTCGAGCGAATGGAGCACCGTCGCCTGGATCGTCGCCGCAGCCCTGATGGCCGGTGCCCTCACGTGCCTCGTCACCTTCATCGTGCGGCGCCCGACCGACCGGGCGCGTTCCCTCGCCGGCCACCCCGAACAGACTCCCGTCCCAAGCAATACCGAGGCCTCGGCGCACGACCGCGCCTCCTCCTAAGCCCGCCCGCTCCCCCGCGGTCGCTGACCCACACACCCCGACCGTCTCTGCAGCTCACACCGCCGAGCCGAACGGATGTCACGGGATGGGTACCGCATCCCACGCCACGTTCACTTTCAAATGGAAGAGCTTGTCGGCTTCCGTGGGGCGGAAGGATGTGCCCACGCCGAGTTGCAGTCCACCCGCCGCGGGAAGCGACTCCCCCACGCCGACGGGCTGTGAGTCCCCGACCGGGTCGGCGTTCTCGGCGGCGGCGATCTTCGCATCCAGTTCGCCGAGGCTGTCGAGCGGCAGATCCAGCTGCTCGAGCACGTCGCGATAGCCGGCTCGCCCGTCATCGGGGCCGTGCTCGATGACGGCATTGACCTGCAAGCCGAAGAGACGACCGGCGGGAACGATCACGTCATCGGATGTCGAGCTGGTGATCGCTTCGGCGTTGTCGGTCATGTCGAAGATGACCTCGGTCGCGTCGACCTGCACGGTCTTGCCCTCGGGCAGCAGCAGGCGCACGGGCCGGGGCCCCACCGAGGTCGAACTGTAGGCTCCCACGAAAGTCCCCACCGTGGCGCGCACATCGGTCTCGATGCCGAATGCTTCGACACTCGGCTCGACCGTCAGATCCCAGACTTCCACGCCATCCTCATATGTCATGGCGGTGGGCTCTGGCCCCGAGTGCACGACCCCGTATTCGTTGCGCGGGAACCGGTCGGGCGACGACGTGGGCGCGCCGATCACGGGAAAGCAGCCGCTGACCGCGAGCACGACCGCGGTCAGCAGCGACACGATCGCGAGGCCGCGCCCCAGTGTGCTCATGTCTCCCCCAACAACACGCCGTTCGGACGACGGCGGTTCCACCGGAAGCCTATCGACCGAGGACGGCCGCCCGGGGCGAGCGGCGACCTCACCCCTCCTGCTGCACCCGGCTTCGTTCGCGCAACGCATTGGCCGCCGCGGCCGCCTCCTCGGCGTCGCGCACCGTGACCGCGACGACCGATCCGCCCGCGCGGTGAACGACCACGCCCGAGCCTCGCCGGATGACATAGGCGCGCCCGCGCCCCGTGAAGCGATACCCCCAGCCGCCCCACTGAACGGGCTCGATGGTCTCGGCCGAGACGACGTCGATGTCGCTCAGGGGGATGCGGATGAGCGGGATGCCGAAGGCACCTGAACGCAGACGCACTCCGAACCGGTCGATGGTCAGGCGCGCCGGCGACAACGCGAGCACCGAAAGCGCCGCGAACGTGAGCGTGGCGCAGGTCGTCCACAGCCCCGCATCCGCCGATCTCGCCGCCGCGACACCGAGGGCCACCGCGGAGGCCACGAGCACGACGGCGATGGCCACCAGCAACGGGCTCGTGATGGTGCGCGACCAGACCAGGCGCTCGTTCGGGGCGAGACTTTCGAGCGGCTCGGGCACGCCCTGCGCGGCGCTCAACACCTCGTCTTCTGTCTCGGGGATGACGGGGAACAGGAGGAAGACGACCGTGGCGACGAGGAACGGGATCACGAGGAAACCGAGCCGTGCTCCGAGATCGGCGGACTCGGGCGAGGCGGCATCGGCCGTCGTGCCGGCCAACACGATCCACACGGTGCTGGGGAACGCCGCGATCAGGGTGGCGGCCGACGCCATCTTGCGGGTCTCGCGGGAGGGGCTGCCCATCAGCACCACCGCGACGGCGATAGCCGTGACGACCGCGGCGATGGCGGCCGAGATCCAGAACGACATCCACGTCGAACCGTAGCCGTCGGGTTCCTGCGCGAAACCGGACCAGTGCGTGGCCATCGTGGACCCCAGGCGCGGCGCGAAAACGAGCGCGGCCACACCCATGGCGATCAGCGGGAGAACCTGCAGGACCACCGCGACCCCTCGCCGCAGGCCCGCGCTCGACACCCGGCTCATGCGGTCTCCATCCCCTTCACGATGCCCGCGAGTTCTCGCGGCGAGATGCCCGCTCGCGCCGCCTCGGCGACCATCGCCGCCACGGCCTCGAGCACGTTGCGCACCCCCGGCTCGTCGCCGCCGACGACAGTCGCGCCGCGACCCCGACTCAGGGCGATGACCCCCGCCTCGCGCAGCGAGTCGTACGCGCGCAAGACCGTGTGCATGTTCACGTCGAGCGAGGCGGCAAGGTCTCGAGCCGAGGGCAACTTCTCGCCCACCGTGACGTCGCCGCGCGAGACCGCGAGCCGGATCTGGAACGAGATCTGTTCGGCGATCGAGGCGGGTGAGCCATCCGAAAGTCTAATGAGCATGTTTGTATTATATGCAAACAATGCAAAGTGTGGCGCGTGCGCACCGTGGCAGAAGCATTGCGGCGGCAGGAGGCGACATACTGACACCATGACCGACTACCCGCAGGCCCCCCTTCCGCCGCTCGTCGTCGGCTCCGACCCCGTTCGCACCGAGCGGGCCACCCGACCCTCGTTCGTTCTCACCCTGGTGGCCGCGGCGCTCGTCCCGGTCTTCGCGGCAACCGTCGCCGCTCTCATCGCATCGTCGAGCGGCTTCGCGATGGGCTTCGTGTCGGCTCTGCCGCTGCTGCTCGTGTCGTGGTTCACCCTGTTCACGGTCGCGCAGGTGGCGTCGGTGCGCGGCTCGCGATCACGCCCCGGCACGGTTCTCACGCTCGACACCGCGGGCCTGCACAGCAGCATCGAACAGGGGGATGTCTTCCTCCCCTGGCCCGCCATCGAGCGCCTCTCGGTGCGCCGCCGTGGCAAGTTCCGCATCCTCACCTTCCACCTCGCCCCCGGCGTGACCGCGCAGTCGCCCGGCATCCACTCGACGCTGCCCGCCAAGTCGTTCGCCACCCTGAGCAAACTCGGCTTCCAGCTCGGCGAGGTCGCCATCGACTGCCCGCTCGAGACCGTCGTCGCGGCCTCGACAGCCTTAACGGGCGGTCGCCTGCGCTAGGCGATCCCAGGCCGACAAGCGGCCGATCCACCCCAGTCAGGCAGGCGGCCTCGGTCGCTTCGCTGAGTGGCCGCCTGCACCAAACGATCACAAACTAGGCGGACATCCGGATGCGTCGCCTACGACGCGGGCAGCTCGGCAAAGGCGCTCTTCACGCCGTTGTACCAGTCGAGGGACTTCTTCGGGTGGCGCCAACGGCCCTTCATGTCCTCGCGCGCCGGAACGTGAGCCTCGTCACCTGCCTTGACGGCCTCCTTGAGGTGCCGATCCTGGGCCTGGATGATCTCGTCGGCGGTCTCGGCCCGGTGCTCCAGGCCGCAGGGGCCGCCCAGGTCGGTGCAGGTCATGGTTTTCATCGTGTCTCCGTTCTCGCCGTCGCGTCTGCTGCGGCTCTCACCATGTTGACGAACGGGCGACGTGGGATGTGACCATCCGCATCATTCCGCGGTCGCCCCGGGCGTGTCGCGCACGACCGGGCGTCGAACGATCGCGGCCAACACTTCGGGTTCGGCGCGGAAAACGATGGCCTCGACCACGCCGTCTGCGACCGTGAAGTCGAAGGCGACCATCGCCTGGCCTCGGTTGAACCAGGCCGCACCGGGTCGCCCGTCGACGAGCGCCGGAAGTGCCGCGTGGGCGCTGCCGTTGAAGAAACCGGCCACGGCCTCGCGGCCTTCGATGCGTGTCGGCGTACCCGCGGCGATCGCGGCCGCGTCGGCGCTGACGGTCGCCCCCGGCGCGAGGAGCGTGAGAAGCCGCATCAGGTCACTCCCCCGGGCCGCGGCCATGAACGCGTCGACGACCTGTTGGTCGGTCCCCGGGCCACCCCGCTCAGCATCCGAGACTTTCGCGCGTGCCCGCGAGGCGAGTTTTCGGGCCGCTGACGACGTGCGGTCGAGGATCTCGCCGATCGCGTCGAAGTCGAATCCGAACGATTCGTGCAGCACCCACGCGACCCGTTCGTTCGGCGTGAGGCGGTCGACCACCACGTGCAGGGCCTGACCCACCGACTCCCGGTGCAGGGCCGCGTCCTCCGGGCCGGGCTCGGGCGAAGCTGCGACGTCACGCACATCGGCCGTATCGACGGGCTCCGGGATGCGCGCGCGCAAGCGGTCGAGGCACAGCCGGGTCGTGACGGTCGTCAGCCAGGCGGCGGTGCTGTCGAGCTGCGCGGTGTTCTCGTGCAGGCGGATCCACGCGAGTTGCACGACATCCTCGGCTTCGTGCCGATCGCCGAGGATGCGGCTGGCGATGTTGACCAGCCGGCCGCGCTCGCCTTTGAAGACATCCGATGCCACCATGCGCCCACTCTAGGCCCGACGACCGCTCTTTCGCCTCACAAAAGCGGACCACGAAAGCCCTGACGGGAAGAGTAGAGTGCGACAAGTTCCGGCCCCGCGCCCGGCGCGTCGCAGTTCGCGCGATATCGCATCCGGAGCTCGCCGGGCGCCGGAACGACATCCGAATCCCAGTAGTCGCGCCGAAAAGTTAAGTACTTCTCAGCATTGCCGGTGAGGATGCTTCATTTCTACGCTGTGACAGACAGGGATGAGAAGAGGGTTTCATCCCACGCATGCAAGCGGCTTTCCTGCCGCGGTGCGCATGTCTCGATCTCTGTGGTCGTGCGGTGCTTTCTCGAGCGCCCCGATCCATCTGACCGCGATCCGGGGGGCCGCAGGTGGCTTTTCGACGCTCAGGCGGTAACAGACGCGCCCCAAACGGCCGCGCATCAGGGCCTCGCCGAATCGGCACGATCGCCGCCGCGACATGCGCCGTCGTCGCCCTGACGCTGGGTCTCATCGCTCCCGGCGCGTCGGCCGCCACCGTTTCGGCCGCCGCGCAGGCTCAGCCCGCGGCGCCGTCGGCGGCCCTCGACGCATCCTCGGATGCGACCGTCGCCCAGGCACTCGCGCCGAGCGCGGCCTCGCAACAGACCGCACTGGCGCGCGTGGCATCCAACGTCTCACTCCTGGCCGCGGGTGTGCCCGAGGCGCCCGCCCAGCTCTGGCTCGAGGACTTCGAGGCGAGCACGCCGCCCGCGCAGCTCGGCACCTATGCATCGAACCGCTACACGGCAGCCGCGTTCTGGCTGAACTACTCCAACTGCAACGGCGTGCTGCTCAACTACACGGTCACGTTCCCCGCCACCGGATTCTGCGGGACCACCACCGACACGGTCTCGCGCAACCAGGTTCGCCGCATGGCCGACGTCCTCGGCCAGTCGCGACTCGGCGTCGTCGGCAGCACGAGCAACACCGCGCCCGTCAACGGTTCGACCACGGGAGCCGCCGGATCGCAGGCGAACCGGGCCCTCGCCGCGCTGACGATGGCGGGCGGCACGACGACGGCCAACCAGACGCTCATCGAATCGGTCGCGCCCGTCGGGCTGTCGGCCACCGCCGAGCGCTACTACGCGGCATCCATCGACGTCGCCGAGGACTCGTGCTCGGCTCGCCCGAGCGGCGTCAACAACAACTCCCGGCTGGATGTCGCACTCGTCGTCGGCGCGGCTGCGACGAACCTCACCGCGGCGCCCATCATCGCGTGCAACACACCCGCCGGCCGCTACACCTCCCCCGCGCTGACCGGCGGTTTCGGAACCGAGACCGCGGTGCGCGCCGGCCGGTTCTTCACCGACACGGCCGTGCGTCTCACCCCCGCACAAGCCGCACAGGCACGCATCCGGGTCAGCAATGAGATCTCGGCATCGACCGGCAACGACTTCGCGGTCGACAACCTGCGCATCGTCGACGCGACCCCGAGCCTCGACAAGGTGTTCTCGACCGACCTGACCACCACGGGCACACCGACCACGCTCACCTTCACCGTGACGAACACGTCCGAACTGGCCGCCAAGAACGACTGGAACTTCACCGACACCCTGCCGCAGGGCCTCGTCGTCGCCCCCACCCCCGCGGTCGGCGGCACGTGCGTCAACGTCACGGGCACGGCATTCGGCGTGCAGGCCGCGGCGGGCGCCAGCTCGATCGTCGTCACGGGCGGCGACCTCGCGACCAACGCCGCCAGCTGCACCATCACCGTGGATGTCGTCGCCACCGCCCCCGGAACCTTCACCAACGGCCCCGCCAACGTCGCGACCGTGCTGAACGCCCCCGAGGCCGCCACCTTCGTCGCCGAGGCCCCGGCCCGCATCACCATCCAGAAGAACGTCGCGGGCCGCGCCGTCGTGGGCGACCAGTTCCGCCTCGCCCTGAGCCTCGGCGCCACCGAGGTCGCCAGCGTCACCACGACGGGCGCCAACACGGGGCTGCAATCGGCCCAGATCGGGCCCATCAACGTGACGCGCGGCAGCGTCTACACGATCTCCGAATCCATCGTCTCGACGGCCACGCTCAACACCTATACCACGGGCTATCAATGCCTGCGCGGCACCACCACGATCGCCACGGGCACCTCGATCTCGGGCCCCATCACCATCCCCAACGAAGCGGGCGCCGAGATCGTCTGCACGTTCACCAACACGCCCCAGGCCGCATCCCTCTATTGCGACGGCACCTATTACTACGCCGTGCGCACCAACGGCTCGATCGCCCAGGTCAACGCCACGAGCTCGGCGGCACCGACCCAGCTCTACGGCGCCGTGACGGGTGCGACCGACATCAACGCCCTGGGCGTGAACGGCGACGGCACGAGCGCCATCGCGATCGACCGCACGGGAACGAACGCGGTCAACGCCAGCGGCGTCGTCAACTACACGATCGTCAGCGGCGCGCTGCAAGGAAACCGCACGGCGTTCACGGGCACGCAGGGGTCGTTCCTCGACCGCTCGGGTGCCGCGCTCGACGGCACCATCATCGCGGGCGCCGTCGACCCGCTGAACGGACGATTCGTCGTCGGCAAGTCGGCTGTCGGCTCGGTGCGCCTGTGGGAGTACACGCCCACCGCGCTCAACAACGGCAGCCGCTTCCTCTACCTCGGGCAGGTCTCGACGGGCACGACGGCCGGCGAGAACGGCGACCTCTCGTTCGACGCGCAGGGCAACCTGCACATCGTGCAGACGGCGGCCGACTCGAGCAACGTGGGCATGTTCAGCGTCACGCGCGAGTCGTTGCTCGCGGCGTCGGGTGGAACCATCCCCTCGAGCGCCACCACGCGCCGTGCGCTGAGCGGAACCGACACGGGCAACGCACTGACGGCCGTGAACGGTGTGGCCTTCTCGCCCACGGGAACCGTCTACCTCGGCAACGGCACCACGGCCTACCAATTCGACCCGCTCACCTGGACCCGCGTGCCGAACAGCCCGCGCGCGACCATCGGCACGACCGCGCCGAACACCGCCACCGACCTCGCCGCCTGCACGTCGCCGTCGACGATCTCGCTCGAGAAGAACGTGGTCGGGCGTGTGAACGCGGCCGACCAGTTCCGCATCGCCCTGTCGGCCGGCTCGCCCCTCACCGAATCGACCGTGGCCACGACGACCGGCACCGCGACCGGTGTGCAGAGCGCGCGCATCGGCCCGACACCCGTGCAGATCAACACGTCGGTCACGATCTCCGAGACCATGGCGACGGGTTCGGTCTCGCCGCTGACTGCCTACACCTCGGTCTATGAATGCTGGGCCGACGGCGTGCGCATCTTCACGGGGACCGACAAATCGGCGGCCATCACCATCCCGAACCGTCTGAGTGTGGGCGTGGCGTGCACGTTCTCGAACTCGCCGGCGCCGTTTGCCACCGTGCGCGTGACGAAGGTGGTCGAGGACTTCAACGGCGCCAACCGCACGCCCACGGCCGGATGGACCATGACAACGACCGCGGTGGCGAACACCGGAAGCACCGTCAGCGTGCTGCCGTCGCGCAACCCCTCGCAGCAGACGGGAGCCGACGGTTCGGCCACGTGGCAGGTGCTGTTCGGCGCGGCATCCCAGCGCGGGCGCGTGACCGTGGCCGAGACGTCGCAGACCGGTTTCCGCTACCAGAGCCTGGTGTGCACCGTGAACGGCGCCGCGGCGGCCACCACCGTGACGACCGTGGGCACGCAGGTGCGCGGCGCCGTGAACGTGGATGTCGCACCCGGCGCGGCCGTCGACTGCACGTACACCAACCGACCGACCGCCACGCTCACGCTCGTCAAGAACGTGTCGTTCGGCGCGGCGGCACCCTCGGCCTGGCAGCTGAGCGCCACGCGCAGTCAGGCCACGGCCCTGGCCGGACCGACCGGGGCGGGCGGAAGCGGCACCCTCAACGCCGTCCCTGTCTCGGCCGACACCCCGTATCGCCTGGCCGAAGCGGGCGGACCCGCCACCTACGTGCAGGTGGGCAACTGGGCGTGCGTCACCGCGACCGGCACGGCCGTTCCCGTCACCGCGGCGGGCGACGTGACCCTGACCCGGGCCACGGATGTCACGTGCACCGTGACGAACGCGACGGCCGCTATCACGCTGCTGAAGAACGTGCAGAACCCGTCGACCGGATTCCAGCCCTCCACCTGGAACCTGACGGCCACGCCCGCCGCCCTGACGGGGCTCAGCGCAACCACCGTTCCGGGTGCCGACTACTCGGCGACGAACGGCAACGCGGCGAGCACGTTCGCCGTGCGGCCGGGGCACAGCTACACACTCAGCGAAGCCCTCGCGCAGAGCGGCACGCGCCTCGCCTACCAGCAGCTGCGCCTCGAGCTGCGGCAGCCGAACGGCACGTGGACCCCCGTGAGCTCGCAGACCATCACGGCCCCGGCGGCCGGGCAGACGGCGATCTATCGCTACGTCAACGCGCCCGTCCAGCCCCCCATACTCCCCCTCGCCGGGGGACCCAGCACGGACGCGTTCGTCATCGGCGGCATCGCCGTCTTGACGCTCGCCCTGGCCCTCGCGGTCTGGCAACGACGCCGCCGCACGCGAAGGAGTGCGATGTGAAGCATTGATCACACTGCCTCGACGCCTTCGTCCCTGACTTTCACTGTCACCTTCTCTTCACGCAATTTGCTGTCCACTTTTCAAGCTTTTACAACTCACTCTCATCTCTGACAGGAGCAACAATGTCCAGGTCCATCACCCGGCGGGTCACCGCCGCGATCGGCGCCCTCGTCTTGGCGGCCGGTGCGGCGTTCGTGGCCACGGCCCCCGCGCAGGCTGTCACGCAGCCCGGAAACATCAACCCCGACCAGCCCCGCAGCCTCACGGTGCACAAGTTCGCGCTCGGCCCCAACAACGGCCAGAACGCGGGCACCGGCCAGGAGCTGCCCTCGAGCACCAACCTCGGCACGCCGCTGTCGGGCGCCGTCTTCACCGCGACGCAGGTCGCCGGTGTCGACCTCACCACGCCCGAAGGCTGGGCCATCGCCAACAGCCTGAGCCCGCAGTCGGCTTCGACGCGCCTCACCGGCACGCCCTACACGTCGACGCCCTCCGCGGCGAACGGCACCGCCACCTTCCCGACGACCATGCCGCTCGGCCTGTTCTACGTGCAGGAGACCGTGCTGCCCGCCGACGCCACCAACCCGACGGCACCGTTCCTCGTGTCGCTGCCGCTGCCCACCGGCCCGTCCGGCGCCCCGGCGAACCAGTGGATCTACGACGTTCACGTCTACCCCAAGAACGCCGTCACCGAGACGACCAAGACGCGCATCCCGGCCCCGGCCAACTCGGCTGAGGCCCGCAACCCCGACCTCATCCGCTGGGCGATCGCCTCGAGCATCCCCACCCTGGCGGCCGGCGACGCGATCACCTCGTTCTCGCTGACCGACTCGGTGCCGGAAGCACTCGTGTTCCCGACGACGCCTCCCACGGGCGTCTCGCCGACGACCGTGACGGTCACGAGCCCCGCGGGCGTCGCGCAGAACTTCGCCCTCGGAACCGACTACACGATCACCAACACCGCGGCCACGCCGACGGCCGAGGGCACCTCGGTGCTCACGTTCACGGCATCCGGTCTCACGCGTCTGACCACGCTGCAGGGCGGCCTCGTGTCGTTCAACGTGCTGACGCGCGCTGTGTCGATCCCGCCGAACGGCCTCATCACCAACAACGCCACGGCCAACATCAACGGCTTCACCGAGACCATCTCGGGCACCACGCCCATCGGTCAGCTGACCGTGTCGGCGTTCGAAAGCAACAACGGCGGCCCGCGCACCCCGCTGGCCGGCGCGGTCTACCAGGTCTACCTGGACCAGAACGACGCCAACCTGCAGCAGAACCCGATCTCGATCAACGGCAGCACCAACTGGACGACCGATGCAACCGGTTTCGTCGCCATCCCGATCATCACGCCCGGCAACTACTACGTGCGTGAGATCACCCCGCCGGCCGGTTACAACCTGCCGCAGAGCAACCCGGTCCAGGCCGTGGTCGTCGCGGGCCCGACCTCGACGGCACCTCCCGTGCAGAACTACGTCGAGTTCAACCACACCCAGGTGTCGGCTGCGAACTTCCTGCTGCCCTTCACCGGTGGTGACGGTGGCGTCTGGTTCGGCATCGGTGGCGGCGCGCTCCTCGCGATCGCCCTCGGCGCCGCGGTCATCGTGTCTCGTCGTCGCGCCGAAGCCGGTGCCGTCGCCGAGCAGACGCCCGTCGCAGCAACGACGTCCGCGTAGTCTGACGTGATGCACACGAAGGCGGGGAGTCCTTCGGGGCCCCCGCCTTCGTCGTCCCCAAATGCAGCCCCGGATGCGTCGCTCGACGCGTCTTCCGGTGCCCCCCTGGCCACGCGACGCAGCCTGCGGGCGGCTCGGCGCGCGAGTCGCCGTCCCGGCCGCTGGCGGATGTCCTGGGTCTCCCTCGTCATCGCCCTGATCTCGGTGCTGGGCGCGGGCCTTCTCCTGTTCCCCACCGTGGTCTCCTGGTTCAGCCAATACGAGCAATCCCAACGCATCAACGGCCTCACGCAGGATGTCTCGGACCTCGGCACGGCCACCCTGCAACAACAACTCCAGCGCGCCCGCGAGTACAACGAGAACCTCGTCGGCGGAGGCGCCAACCTCCTCGCCAACGAACGCCTGCCGGTCGCGGACACACCCGACCAGACCGGCCAGTACGACGACATCCTCAAGGCCGACAAGGCCGGCCTGATGGCCCGCCTCAAGATCCCGGCCATCAACGTCGACCTGCCCGTCTCGCACGGAACCGGCCCCGATGTGCTCGAACACGGCGTCGGCCACCTCGAGGGCACCGCATTCCCTGTGGGCGGCGAGTCGACCCGCTCGGTGCTCACGGCCCACCGCGGCCTCGCCACCGCCGAACTCTTCACACACCTCGACCGCGTCAAGGAGGACGACACCTTCACCATCGAGGTCTTCGGCGAGGTGCTCGTCTACCGCGTAATCGACACGCGCATCGTCGAACCGACCGACGGCCAGAGCCTCTTCCCGGTCGACGGCCAAGACCTCGTCACGCTCGTCACCTGCACGCCCCTCGGCGTCAACAGCCACCGCATCCTGGTCACCGGCGAGCGCGTCATCCCCACCCCCCAATCGGACCTCGACGGCGCGGGCCAACGCCCCGACATCCCCACCTTCCCCTGGTGGGCCCTCATCGCCGCGGGCGTGCTCCTCACGGCCACAGCCTACGTCTGGCACTCGGGCCGCCCGCCGCGCGTGCGCCCGGCTGCGCCATCCGCTGAGGCCGCGGCTCAGGACAACGTCGAGCCCGAGCCCGAGCGAAACTAGCTGCCGCCCGCCTCGCGCTTAAGGAATCGTCGTGCCGCGCGCGACGAGCCGGCAGTCGGTGCGTTCGACACCGGTCGGCAGCGGCGACCCGTCGATCGCGGCGAACAGCAGCTCGGATGCACGGCGGCCCAACAGCGGGCTACGGTTTCGGCCGCTTCCGCTTCCGCTTTCGCGGAAGCACCCTCCTGTTCGGCGTCGTGCTCGCGGGCATGATGATCCCGTTCAGCGTGCTCCTCACCCCGATCAGCGTGGTGTTGCGCACCCTCGGCGTCAGCAACTCCCTGCTCGGCCTGGTGCTCGTCTACACGACCTACCAGTTGCCGTTCTGCATCTTCATCATGCGCAACGCCTTCGCGGCCATCCCCGACGAGATCGAAGAGGCGGCCATGATCGACGGATGCTCGCGCCGCAGCGTCCTGTTGCGCATGTTCGTGCCCCTCGTCGTGCCCGGCATCGTCACGGCCGCGATCTTCGCGTTCCTCAACGCGTGGAACGAGTTCCTCGGCGCCCTCGTCCTCCTGTCGGACCAGGCTCTCTTCACGCTCCCCGTCGTCCTGCAGACCAAGCAGATCGGCCAATTCGGCAAGGTCGACTGGGGCCTGCTCGACGCGGGTGTCGTCGTCTCGATGATCCCGTGCCTGCTCATCTTCTTCCTGCTGCAGCGCTACTACGTCAACGGCATCTTCAGCGGCGCGGCGAAGTAGGCGGCGGGCCGCCCGCCGCGCCAATGTCCATGACGACAGACGGCCGCGCAGCTGAGCGCTGCGACGGCCGTCCATACGGCAACTCGCCTAAGCGGGCAGGTTCCAGGTCTGGCTCGCTAGTCCGTTGCAGTCGTAGATCTGCAGTTTGGTGCCGTCAGCGGTGTTGCCCATGGGCACATCGAGGCATCGGCCGGACTGCGGGTTGCGCAGGCTGCCGTTCGCTCCGACCACCCATTGCTGGGCTCCGGCGTTGGGGAGGCAGTCCCAGAGCTGCACAGGGCTGAAGTTCGCCGTTCCGTTGGCCGTGATGTCCAGGCATTTGCCGAAGGCGCGGATAGTGCCGTTGGCCGAGATCGACCAGCGTTGGCCGGTGGCAACACCGCAGGTGTAGAGCTGGACGGCTCGTCCGGCGTTAGCGGTATTCGTGTCGACGTCGAGGCACCTGCCCGACGGCGACGTGATAGCGCCCGTGCGGCCGGGCAGGCTGCCAATGCCGAACTTCAGCTCGCACTGAGAACCCTGCTTGAGAGTGGCCGCGAAGTAGACGAACGAGGTGCCGTCCTCGCGCGGGATGGCGGGCGTCGAGTAGCCGGGGCAGGAGGGCACACCCGGCGCGTAGCCGCCGGTCGGGTTGACGGTCACGGGAGCCTCGACCTCGGTCCAAGCGCCGACCCCGAGGTTCGTGTTCTGGAACAGAACGGTGCCCGATTCTGCGAGCACTGTCTTATTGCCGGTCGGCCCGGAAACGACGCGCTGGCCCGAGATCAGCAGCGTTCCGTTCGGGCCGCCGCCGGACGCCCAGGAGATGTAGGGCGTGTGTAGCAGCTCGCGAGAGTCGGACGTGGAGACGAGGGTTCCGGCGGTGCCGAGGGCACCCCAATTGAGACCGTCGTCGCTGAACTTGATGTAGACCTCACACGCGTGGTCAGGGTTGGTGGCATCGCGGCACATCTCGTAGGACATCACGAAGGTACCGTTCGGCAGGGCGGCGAAGGTCTGCATGCCGGGTCGTCGCAGATTGTCGGTGGGGAAGGCGACATCCTGGGTCTGCGTGCTGCTCCAGCTCGCACCGCCGTTGGTCGACGTATAGTGGCCGATGACCTGATTGTTGGTGGCCGAGTTGGCCGGGCGCTCGTCGGAGATGAAACAGGCCAATGCGTTGTTGTCGGTCACGAGGAATGACGGCTCCCAGATGCCGTGGCCGATCGAATTGGGCAACCCCGAGGTCTGGGTGCAGTTCGACAGGAAGGTCCAGGTCTGGCCCTTGTCGGTGCTCCTGAACACCTCCACCTTCTGCTGCGTGTAGTCACCGATCGACCACGCCGTGCCCGCGGCGAGGATGTCACCCTGGTTGAGGCCCGGGATGCTGCGAGGCACCTCATACAGCGTCGGTGCTTCGATGGTCCAGCCCGCCGTGTGCGAGGTGACCGTGGAAATCTGGCTCCAGTTCGCACCTCCGTTCGTGCTGCGGTAGATCGGCATCGTGCCCGGGCCGTTGTGGCCACCCTGGGCAAAGGTGGCGAGCATGGTCTGCGCTGCGGATCCGTCGTTGTCGACGCGGATGGCGCGCGGGTAGCCAACCGTACCGTTGGGGAATTGACTGAGATTCGGTGAGTACAGCACCTGGCCGGCCTGCGCGGCTTGCGCGGGTGCCGGCGAGCCCCCGACGGCGCCAGCTATGAGAAGAAAACTGGCGAGGAAGGCGAACACCAGCGAAATTCTGGGCTCGATCGAGCGGCGTGCGAATGACGACATTGTTATCCCTTTTTTCGAGAACGCGCCAACGCACTGATCACTTTGCCCACAATTTGCCATCGTGGCAAGTCCCGATTTATGGGGACTGTGCGATGGCTGTGCTCTCGCGCGCGCGCAGGGCATGGGGCGCGATGATCTGCTCGGGGGCACGATCGGGATCATCGATGCGCGCGGCCAGCCGCTCCATCGACCGCTCGGCGATGAAGGCCGTATCGAGGGATACCGAGCTGAGCGAGGGGCGCGAGAACCGCCCCTCCTCGATGTCGTCGATCCCGACGATCGCCACATCCTCCGGCACTGAGTATCCGGCATCGAAGACGGCCCGAATGGCCCCCATGGCGAGCAGGTCGGAGAAACAGAAGATGGCGTCGGGTCGCTCGGGCAGCGCCATCAAAGCGGTCGCCGCGTCATAGCCGTCAGCGCGGCTGTAGTGTTCGGCCTCGCGCACCAGCTCGGGTTCGATGGCGATGCCCGCTTCGGTGAGTGCAGTCTCGTATCCGGCGCTGCGCTGCTGCGGAGTGGCGTATTGCTCGAGCGGCTGGGCGCCGATGGCCGCGATGCGGGTTCGACCGCGATCGAGCAGGTGCTGCACGGCATCCTGAGCAGCCCTGACGTTGTCGATGGCTACATGGTCGTAGCGACCGTCGAAGTCATGCTCCCCCAGCAGGACGAGAGGCATCTTGGTCGGTGAGTTCATCTCGAGCAACTCGAGTTTCGTGACGAGCGGGCTGAAGAGGATGCCATCGAACAGCATGGTGCGATCGTTTCCCGTGAGAAGGTCGCGTTCGCGCTCGTGGTCATGGCCGGTCTGATCGATCATCACGCGGTAGCCGAAGGTCGCCGCGGCGTTGATCATGTCCCGGGCGAGGGCGCTGAAGTAGGGCACATCGATCTCGGGGACGATCAGCGCCACCACTCCCGTTCGGCCCGTGCGCAGCGTGCGAGCCACGGGGTTCGGACGGTAGTCGAGTTCTTCGATCGAGCGCAGCACGTGGGCGCGCATCTTCTCACTGACGTGCGTATAGCCGCTGACCACGTTGGACACCGTGCGCATCGAGACCTGCGCATGATCGGCAACGTCCCGCAAAGTCGCTGCCATGGTCACCCCCTTCACTTGTCACGGGTGCAGCGGTCACTGCGAATCCCCTTTTTTCGACTTCTCGAGCATATCGTTTGCAACGTGCGCAAACAGGGGCTAGTGTTTTGCACACGTTGGCAAACGCCGTCACGAAGGAGTGTCACGTGTCACATAAACCTCGCCGTCCCCGCAAGACGGCACAACGCATCCTCGCCATCGGCCTGGCCGCCGGCGTCGCGCTCGGCGCTTCCGGGTGCGGCCCCGACATCACGGGAGGGGGTGATGCCGCAACGTCCGATCGCCTCGCCGCCCCGACCGAGAAATCCCCGAAGGGCGAGATCACCATTTGGGATCGCTCGGGAGACCTCTACGAGGTCTTCGACGATGCCATCGAGGATTTCAACAAGGTCTACCCCGACATCACCGTGCACCATGAAGCCGTCGATATCGATGCGAAGCTGCAGAACACCCTCATCACCGGCACCGATGTGCCCGATGGCGTCTTCCTCGACGACGCGAAAGTCGCTGGCCTGGCCGACTCGCTCTGGGACCTGAGCGATGTACTCGCCCCCTACGTGAACGACATCGCGCCCCAGAAGGTCGACGTCAACTCCATCGGCGGCGGCATCTATGGTGTCCCGTTCGACTCCAACCCGGGTCTGCTCTACTACAACGCCGCGGCGCTCGAGAAGGCCGGCGTGGATGCGTCGACCATCGAGACCTACGACGACCTACTCGCCGCGGCCCGCGCGTACAAAGAGGCCGTTCCCACGGCGAAACCCATCCACCTCGAGCAATCGGCGTTCCTCGGTCAGTTGCAGCTCGAGATGTATGCGAGCCAACTCGGCACGAGCATCGCCGACGCCGATGGAGCGTTGAGGCTCGATTCGCCCGAATATAAAGAGATTCTCACCTTCCTCGACACGGTTCAGACCGATGGCCTCGGCACCCGGGCCGAATACCTGAACGCGACCGACATCGCCGAACTGGAGAACGGCAACCAGGTCTTCTATCCCTGGGCCATCTGGTACAGCTTCGCCACCCAGCAGCTGCTGCCCGAGACGCTCGGCGACTGGCGCGCGATGCCCCTCCCGGCATGGAAGGACGGAGGCGCTCGAAGCGGCGCCATGGGTGGCTCGTCGTTCGTCATCCCGCGCGGCGGCGAAAACTCCGAGCTGGCGTGGCTCTTCTATCAGTTCCTCATGTTCGATAAAGCGGGTTACACAGCCGTGTGGGGTCCGAACGATATCTATCCAAATGGCCTCAACACGTCGATCCCCAGCTACCAACCGGCCGCACAGCCCGACGCACCGCTCTTCAAGCCCGTCGATGCACTCGGCGGTCAGGACCTGTGGGCGGTCGCGACGACGGCCGGCGCCGAGATCCCGCGGAGCGTGCCGACGCCGTCGTGGTGGGCCGGTTCCGTCGACTACCTCGGCAACAACATCCAACGCATGCTCGACGGCGACCTCACGCCCGATCAGGTCATCGGGAACTCGTCCAACGAGATCCAGAAGAACCTGATCGACCGACAGTAAGGAGAGGGAACATCTCCACGATCCTTCGCTCGCGCCCGAGGAGCCGCCTCGCGCCGTATGTCTTCGTCGCCCCATTCGTCGCCATCTTCCTGGCGTTCAGCATCTATCCGCTCATCTTCACCGCGCGTCTCAGCTTCACCGATTGGCGGGGGTTCGGCGCGGCGAAATGGGTGGGCTTCGACAATTACATCTATCTACTCACGAGCCCCGGCTTCTGGGCGTCTCTCGGCAACTCGGCCACCCTCTGGTTGCTGATCATCCCGGTGCAGTTGGTCGTCGCGGTCCTCGCGGCCGTGCTTCTGAACAACGCGAAGCTCAAACTGCGTGGCTTCTACCGCGTGGCGTTCATCGTGCCGTTCGTCACCCCTCTCGTGGCGATCGCGCAGATCTGGGTGGTGGTCTTCGACCAGGACTATGGCGCGGTGAACGGCCTGCTGAATCTGGTCGGGTTGCCGGATGTCGGATGGCTGACCACCAGCGAATGGGCGAAACCTACCCTCGCCCTGCTGTTCCTGTGGAAAACCACCGGGTTCATCGTCATCATCCTGCTCTCGGGACTGCAGTCGATCGACTCGAACATCTACGAGGCGGCCGATCTCGACGGTGCTTCGGGCCCGAGGCAGCTCTGGAGCATCACGATTCCCCTGATTCGCCGCACCATCATGTTCGCCGTCGTGTTGCAGACACTCGCGGTGTTCCAGATGTTCGCCGAACCGTTCGTCGTGACGCAGGGCGGGCCGTACGGGTCCACGACGACGGCGGGGTACTACCTCTACAACCACATCACGCGCGCCGACCTCGGCACCGGCGCCGCGAACTCGTTCCTGCTCGTCATCGCTGTGATGGCGCTCTCGCTCGTGTTCGTCCGACTGCTGCGATCGAAGGACTGAACCGTGACGACTGTGCAGAAGTCTGCGCCCGCCGCTCCCCCCGGCCCACCCGCCTCGCGTAACGAACGGACGGCCGTCGCACCACCACGACCCCACCGGCGGGCGCGGCCGGCCATCGGCTCGCAGCTCTTCCTCGTGCTGCTGACGGTAGCTTTCCTCGCCCCTGTCATGTGGGCGCTGGTGTCGGCGTTCAAACCCGCGAACGACATCATCCGCGCGCCGCTCTCGTTCGACCCTTCGACCTTCACGCTCGACAACTACATCGCCATGTTCCAAGACGTCCCGATCGGATCGGGTTTCTTCAACACGGCCGTGGTGCTCGTGTTCAAGGGCGCGATCACGCTGTTCTTCGCGCCGCTCGCCGCCTACGCGTTCGCGAAGTATGACTTCATCGGCAAGAACGTGATCTTCGGCGCCGTGCTCCTCACGCTGACGTTGCCGACGATCGTGCTCATCATTCCGCTGTTGCTCGAAATGAAACAGCTCGGCTGGGTGAACACTTACCAGGCGCTGATCCTCCCGGGCTCCGTCGACGCCTTCGCAATCTTCTGGATGCGCCAGGTCATCTCCGCGGTTCCCGACGAGCTGCTCGATGCCGCACGAGTCGACGGATGCAGCGAATTCGGCATCTTCTGGAGGGTCGTGCTGCCCGTCATCCGACCGGGCCTGGCGGGTCTCGCCGTCCTGACCATCATGAATATCTACAACGACTTCGTGTGGCCCGTCGTCATAGCCAGCTCCGAGCGCATGTCGACCCTCCAGGTCGTGCTCTCGACCCTGGCGCAGAACATCACGGGCAACCGGGTGGGCGCCGACTATGCGACCGTCACCGGCGAACTGCTCGCCGCCAGCTCGGTCGCTCTCATACCGCTGCTCGTGCTCTTCATCGCACTGCAGCGCCATTTCATCAACGGAATCCTCGCTGGAAGCGTGAAGGGCTGAACAGAATGACACTCGTAACCGATCGACACCATCTCGACGCTTCCGCGTTCGACCGGTCGCCGATACCGCGGCCAGAATATCCGCGACCCGATAGAGATCGCTCCGATCGCTGGCTGAGCCTCAACGGAGAATGGGACTTCCGCAGCATCGACGGCGACGCCACCATCATCGTGCCGTTCGCGTGGGAGACCGAAGCATCTGGAATTGCCCGCACCTGGCTGGAACGCGCCACCTACACGCGCTCCCTCACCGTGCCCGCGGAGTGGGCGGGCGATCGCGTCGTGCTGAGCTTCGGCGCCGTCTGGCACGAGGCCGCGGTGTCGATCGACGGCGTTCTCGTGGGCACGCATACCGGCGGGTACACATCGTTCGAATTCGACGTCACCGACCATGTCACGGTCGGGCATTCCGCCGAACTGACCGTCGAGGTGTCGGCACCCGCCGATAAGCGCGAGATCGTGCATGGCAAGCAACGCTCCATCCCGCGCGACGATTACGACGGGGTCTCATTCACGCCCTCGTCGGGCATCTGGCAGAGCGTGTGGCTCGAGGCGAGAGGCCGCACGTTCGCGTCATCCGTAACGCTACGCGGCGATTCCCTGAGCGGCATCGACGTGAACGTTTCGCTCGCCGGGGATCGACCCGACGAGGCCACGGTTTCGGTGCGCATCCTCGGCGAGGGGACTGCCGGTGGTGACACAGTGAACGTCGGCCGGGCATCGGACGGCTCTTTATCGGCGCGCCTCGACCTCGACGAACCCCGTCTCTGGTCCCCCGCGGATCCGTACCTGTACCGAGTCGAGATCACGACCGAGGATGGCGCGAGCACGGATGCGGTGGTCGTGACGACAGGTCTACGCCGCATCGAGGTGCGGGGCGAGCAGCTGTTCCTCAACGATGAACGCCTGTATGTGCGGGGCGTGCTCGACCAAGGCTACTGGCCGACATCCGGTCTGACCGCACCCGACGACCACGCCCTTTTGCGGGACCTCGAACTCGCACGTGGTTTCGGCTTCAACCTCGTGCGCAAACACCTCAAGTTCGAGGAACCCCGGTGGCTGCACGCTGCCGACGAGATGGGCATGCTGGTGTGGGCCGAGCCGGCCTGCCCCAGCCGCTTCACGCCGGCGGCCGCGCGGGCCTTCGAGGAACAGATCGCGCCGATGGTCGAGCGCGACGGGAATCACCCGTCGATCGTCATCTGGGGGCTCTATAACGAGGAGTGGGGCCTGGATTGGGATATCCCCGGCAGCCCGGAACGCGCGGCAGCGGCCGTCGCGGCCTACGACACCCTCGCGGCGATCGACCACACGCGTCCCATCGTCGAGAACTCGGGCTGGTCGCACGTGAAAACCGACCTCGTCGACTGGCACTACTACGAACCCGATCCAGCCACGTGGGCTCAGAGCGTCGCCGACCTGGCGACCGGAGTCCGTCACGACTTCCCGGTGAAACTCGGCCCCGACTTCGTTGTCGACAAGAGCCTCTACGGCACGCGACAGAACACGCCGATGGGCGTGCCCATTCTGAACAGCGAGTTCGGTGAGGGATTCACGAGCCTCGAGCGCGCCTGGCACGTGCGTTGGCAGACGCAGGAGTTGCGGCGTCACGACAGGTTCGCGGGTTACGTCTACACCGAACTCGCCGATGTCGAACACGAGAGCGCGGGCCTCGTCGACGTCGACAGACGAGCCAAGGATGCCGGTGGCCTCGACCCCGCCGACAGCAATGCCGACACGGTGCTCATCGTCGACCTTATCCCGCGTTGCGCGGGAGCGGATATGTCGGTGCCGACGCAGCCGTTCGAGCTCGGCATCCGCCTGTCGCATCACGGGCGGCAGACCATCACAGGGCGCGTGCACGCCACGTGGGTCGAGGCCGGGCGCTCCTTCGCGTCGTTCACGTCGGGGTCGCCTTCTGTGGCTTCAACGGGGTCTGCGGGCTCTGGGGCTTCTGCCTCTATCAACGTCTCCTCGGCGGTTGAGGGGGATGCTGAGGCATCCCTGTTCTCGTCCGCCCCGTTGTCCGCCCGCCCCTTCGAGGTCTCGTCCCCGGGCACTCTCACGGTGCGACCGCCCCGGGAAGCGGCGCGGCTCCTCGTCTGGTTCACAGACGTCGACGGAACGGTGCGCGCCCGCACGTTCATCGACGCGGCCGAGGTCGAGCAGCCGAACCGCCGCGGCGCTCGGACCTGATCGGGGCCACCCCAACTGTGGCGCGCGTCTCCTGCCAACGCGGCGCGCGCCACTTCTCCCCTGACCGGACGACATTCGGCCGATCGTTCCTCGGAAGGAGACGTCCGTGATCGGCTTCTCCCGGTCAGCGCAGCCGGGCCAACCTCACGGCCCCAAATCGCGCCGCCCTGAAATGGCCGGCCATGGGGTTCTCGAGAGGCTCGCTGCAGCGGTGCGCGAGGTAGCCTAACCGCCGCGCCGCGCCATGAGCGCCACGACAGAGAGCGGCAGCAGCGCATAAATCGGAGCGAACGCGATCGCGCCGAGAATGGCCGGGCCCGTGGGCTCGGCATGTCCCAGATTGATGGCGATAAGCGCGACCGCCACCCCTCCGCTGGCTGCCGTCAAGAGTGCAGCGGTGAACAAGGTGCCCTTATGTGCGGCCCCTCGGTCCCTATCGATCGCCGCGGTGACGGCCAGAACGAGGCCCACGCCGGTCAGCAGCACGACCGGGATGAAGAAGGCCCAGAGGGGCTGCGTGTTCGTCACCTCTGTGCCCGACCATTGCACATCGAGGGCGCTCGGCAGAGGCATCCACGCGATGATCACCCCCGCGGCGATGAGCGTCGGCACCCCGACGAGGATCGCCGCAACGATGCGCCATGCCTTCACCATGACACCCGAGTCTAGGTGGCTCGCGCGGAACGAGGCGGGCCGGTCGGCAGCAGGCTGACGCGTGCCATCATGAAACATGGACTTTCGAGAGCTGACCGAGGCGGATCTTCAGACCCCCGAGTTGCGCGCCCTGCTGTGGCTCGCGGTCGAGGTAGACGACGCGCAACTCACTCGCATCATCGAGGAGCATCTGCCGCGGCTCACAACCGTCGGCGCCGTGGACGGCGGCTCTGTAGTCGGTTTCGTGGCATATGACAAGCAAGCCTCGCCGCTCACGATTGAGTACATCGCCACCGTCCCCACACGGCGCGGAACTGGTCTCGGCGAAAGTCTCGTCCGGAAGGTTCAGGAGGCGCACCCCGGCAGCGATATCTTCGCCGAAACCGACGACGACGCGATCGGCTTCTACCGCCGAATCGGTTTCGTGCACCGTTCGGCGCCGAGAGACCCGCGCTGGCCCGACCGGCCGCGATACGCCTGCACCCTCAGCCCCGGGACTGCGTAGAGTCTCGCCCTGGACCTCATCTCGCCGTCTGTCAGCCATCCCGCCCATGCACCGATCTGGCGTTTGCCGGCGGCTCGCCGACCTCGTCCACGGTGTGCCCCTCGCACGCCGTCTTGGTCACGCTAGCCCGCTCGATGCGGGACACCGTGAACCAGCGCATCGCTTCGCGCATCCGGCACCACCCGACCAGGTACCACTGGTGGTTCGTAGAGGCGAACAGCACGGGCTGGCTATGCAATCACCGGTACCTCGGCGGTCGATGCCAAGGGCGAAGCGAGGCATGTCCAAGTCCGTGCAGAGCCTGCATCCTGTGACTTTGGAGGAACGCGGATTGACACACCCTCCCCGGAGGGGACGGCGGCCACCTCAGCTCGGAACCCGAGGAAGGTCACGTGTCGTCAACGTCGACCGCGGCCAGGTCGCCGCGCAGTTGAGCGGCGGGTACGTTGCCGGCCGTACCGCCCGTCACAGTGTCGAGCGCGCCGTGTGGGCGTGGTGGTTGGATGCCCGGGCTCTAGTGCTTGCCGGCGCCCCCAGCGGACCGTCGGTCGCCGATGCGGCTTAAAGCTGCTACCTGACGGCCACCACCACCCACAACGCAATCGCGTTGAGGATGAGGCCCGTTATCGCAACTCGACGACGTCGCCACCGAAGAGCTTCCAAGCCAAGAATCAGGCCCACAAGCGGGAGTATGCCAAAACCACCAGCGGTCAAGATGGACACGATGCCGCACAAGAGCGACAATGTACCCCACCAATTTTTGGGCACGATATTCACACGACGCCGACCAGCGAAGGGCGGCACCGCATGTCTCGGGAGGCTGACGTCAGGCTGCGGCGGAACGTATGGGACAGATGCGGGAGGAACATATTCGGCCGGTGCGGTCGGAACCTGTACCAGCTCTAGTGAGCTCTGGTGGCGTCGTTGGTAGTACTGCCGTCCCAAAAGTTTCCTGAAGATGACCGCAGCTTTCGTCGGCGTGGGAAACGCCGCGGCGGCAACTGCATCCGCGAGATGGAGGTCTTCAGCGTGACCGACCGCCGTGATCACCGGCACCGGACAATCGATAATCGCCCGTACAACATCGGCATGATCGAACTCAGCCGCATAGCCGCCGCCGCGATGAATGATCACAACCGTTCCTCTCTGATCACGGACCGACTGCAACGCACGCACAATATCTTCGACGTCCCGGATGCTGACAAAGACGTCCGTCATCATACGAAGCTGCGGCACAGCGAACTCGGCACGAAAATCAGCCCTAGTTCGCGACTGATGACCGCAAATGACGAACACCCGCTCAATGTGCGACGGCATACGCGTCGCGAGCTCATCCACATCCATGATGTACGCGGAGCGCGTCATCAGCTCCGAGAGTCCCCGCATGCGCCGATAGTCGCGGACCACCTGCTGGGCGTCTTCATTTCCTGAGCCTGAATCGGACATGCCCAGAGAGTATTCAGATATTCCCGTTTGCGGTGGCTTCCACCAAGGCAAAATGCTGCCAACCGAGCCGGCCTTGTGCCGATGAAAGGCCACTCTTGCCGCTCAGGCCCGTTCACCGCAGCTCGATCCCGTGCTTACGTTCACACATTCCCGGAAGCGCCCTCCGGGCTGATTTCGCCCGAGAATCTGCGCACTACGGCACTCCCTCTCGCTTCGTTTCTCGCTCGCCAGACAGGCAAGAAAACCAGTTGGCAGAGAAGGAGAAAGCAACGACAACCACCACAGATGTTGAACCGCTGGGAATCGTTCGACGCGCCGCACAAAACCTCACCATGCACGACGCCGTGAGAGCTTTCGACGAAATATTCAGCAACGGAGAGACCGCAGACAAACTGCACTGAGCTGTTCCGAGGTGGATGCACTTGCCGCGCTACTTCGGTCAGCAGGAGCACACGAAGCGGCCGACGAGTGGCTCACAGGCCGCGCTCTCAGCGACGACACCCCGGACCGCCTTCCTACATGGCCGCGCCGAATTGCCACGAGCCCAAAGAGCAACCCGACCACCGGGACAGGGGAAGATACCGCCGACGAAAAGCGGCGCCGGTGGAGCACAGCGCGATTGAGGGGTGGAGCATGGCCAGCTGACCGTTCCACCCCTCAATGCAGGACTATCTACCCCAAAGTGCCGTCGAGGTTGAGGTTCTGCGCGATTGTCTCACCATCGTTGTCCCAGAGGTAGACGAATTGAGTACCCGCTGTATCAACAGCACCCTGGAGGTCCAGCTTCATGTCGGTCCTTGATGTCAGGACAGCGGGCTCGTCCCACACGAGGTCTCCTGCCGGTGTGAGCCGTTGGGCGACGATTTCATTCGTCGGCGTCACCCATGCGGCTACCAGATCATCACCTAGTGGGAGGAGTGCTGACGTGTTCGATTCACCATTGTCCTGAAGCACAACGCCGTCCCCCCACAGGAGATCACCCGTAGCGGACACTCGGTTGGTGACGACTCGGGCACCCGTCCCATTCATGCTCGTGAGGATCGTTGTCTCTTGAGAGTCGGAGGCGAACTGGAGAATCATCCCTTCGGGCTGTTCTCCACCGAACTCAGGTGCGACGCTCACGACGGGATCAGCGAATACGGCAGTTCCGTCCTGATTGATCCTTTGCATCATCGCAACTGTGCCATTCCCGATGACCTGTTCCCACGCAAGCACGACGCCTCCCGCATCATCAGCGGCGAGAGCAATGGTGGTGTTCATCGGAACCGTAGTGGTTCCGTCCGTGTTGATACGGATCGGGTGCGCACCCCAGGTGCTGGTCCCGTCGGGTTCAACGCGCATCAGGTACGTGTCGCCGGCGCCCAACCCGCTGCCGCCTTCGTAAGTCGCGAAAGCGATCATTGTCGCCCCGTCCGATGTTGTGGTGGTGGTGTAAGCGCCGATGGTCGCCGAGCGAGGCAGAAGGGCGGAAGGCTCATAGATGAGGCCTCCGCTGCCCCACATGAGCGTCCCGGCGTCATCCACTTTTTGATAGTGCAGAGTGCTGTCATTCTCATCCATCCAAGTCACGACTGTGCCTGATGGTGTGACGTTTGCCACCACGCCAACAACGGCCTGACTCGAGGTGGAAACAGTGACCCCTTCCTCCCCCCAAAGCTTCTCGCCCTGGGGAGAAATCAATGCCAGATTCGCCGTGTCGTACATCGCAGTGCTCTGTTCGCTGGCAAGCACAAGGTTCCCCGAGCCGTCGACTCCGAGGGAAGCAGGGTGATTCGTCGCATTCGGCGCAGCGACAATGTTCGGCGACGGCCAGTCAGCGACGCCACCGCTGTTGAGGTGCTGAATGACTACCTGACCTGCTTCGACCCGACTGGTGTAGAAGCCACCGGTCAAGTCAGCGACGATCGCCGAGTTTCCCCCGGATCCCACGCTTGTGTTCGCGCCCGGATCAGCCGACCATCCGGAAGCCGCATTTGGAACCGCGACGGCCGCAGTCGTGCCACACATCACAAAGGTCAAAAGACCCGCCGTGACCACTCCTCTTCGAATCGTATGAAGCATGCGCATATCTCTCCCAATCCCTTAAATGAACGCCCCCACGCCCGAAATTCGGAGACGTCGGAGACGTCGGAGCCACTGTCCCGCCAGCATACGTCGAGAAAAATTCTCATATTCGACATATCGAATCGGCACTCAGGCGCAGTCATATCGAGTCCGAAAAGCTCAGCGTCCGCGTCGCCTACCTGGTGGACCAGCGACGCCCGCGGACTCTGTGAAGAGCTGCGGAGCCTCGCAGTCCAGCAGCTCCCCGCCGCGTTCGACGTACCGACCGAGATCCACGACGGCGACATGCCCCGACACGTCAAGCTCAAGCAACCAGACAGCGTGGCCATGGCCTAGAGCAGGCGGGATCGCCTTGCCGCCGGCCCCCACGAGGTGCGACAAAACCCCTCAATCCCGGCGTGAAACATCAACGGCACCGGCGATGCCGGCACCCATCTTTTTGGACGCATGCGTTGGCGCGTCGGGCCCTGCGCCGCGGCCTCGAAGCCATCCGTGCGGAATCGGGCGCTAGCAAACAGTTAGCGGCACGAACGCGGCGTAGGTATCTCCCAGCGTGATTCCGTTTATGGGACCAATCCTTAATTCCGAGCGTGCGCAAAAGGAGTTATCCACAGACTTTTTCTACAAGGCGCCCTCGCGCTTAGATTGCAGAGCCATACATCTCCGGCACAGAGTGCCTCAGCTCCAAGAGCATGGACTCGTTCGCCGAGTCACCATACGCACCCTTCAGCGCAAGCGGCAACGCGTCCATGATCTCAACAAACGTGGGAGGAACGACACCTGCGTCCTCGAGAGCGGTCCTCAACCCGAGGATGAAGCCCATCATGGCGAAACTCGGCAATATCGGATCCACCCTGTGTGCTTCGCAGAGAATAGTCCCCACGGTATCCCCGGGGTGGGTGAAGCCGCGACCGGTGCGGATCATGCTCTGAGCCGCAGCGAAACCCGCGTCTTCGCCTGCCATCCCCAACAGCACAATGTAGTGATTTCGAGGTATTGAAACGGACATGAGTGCCTTTCGGTACGGAGCGAGAGAAGCACAGGCAAGCAACCCTGCCGCCTTCATTCCCTCGCTCGGGGCGCACAGCTCGTAACCGTGTCCTATACATCGTGCACTCTGCGACTCCGCTACCCGATCCCGAATCACTTTTAACGCACTCTGCAGCAGGAATGCGGGGGCGCCCCAGGGCCTCCTGGTGCTCCATGCGCGACGTGCGAGGGCGGGGGTGGGGTGTGCCCCGTGTGGGACAATGGAGCTACCTCGGCGGTGGAAGTAGGACGCTGCCGAATCGGGCAAAGAAAAAGCTCAGACACTGGCATGTCTGAGCATCTTTCTTGCCTGTCCAGATGGACAAACGGGGAAGGTAATTTCCCAAGGTTCGTACCCCTGGAATCTTACCCGTGTCATGTTGCACGTGCAACATGCTCGGCTCTCCGAGTCGAGCAGGCGGCCGTGCTCGGGCGCACCCTGTTCGACCGTCTCTTGTGTCCGCCTACACGGACGAAGGATGGTGATCACTTGGCTACCGAGGTACCCAAGAAACCACGCCGCCAGGTGCCTTGGTGGGTTGGGGTCGCAGTCTCTGCGACATTCCAGCTCATCAAGCTGGTGGTCGAACTGATTAAGGGCTAACGCCCCAGATGGGCCCAGCCACCCGGCTGGGCCCATCTGCATACGACGCCGCCTCTGCATCGGTGAGTATCACCGCTAGACGACGGACACAAGACGGAACCGTTCCAGGATCACCAGCGTGTCATCGTCAACCGAGAACATCGAGTCGTTCATGGCTTCGCGCATTTCTTTGCTGTGCCAGAACTCTTCATGAGCCAAACGCCACTCCGACACTGTCGTGTAGCCCTCTCCCTCATCCCGAGCATGTTGCTCATCGACCTCGGAGAGCGTCACGACGCGCACCTCCGTTGTTTCGACGATGCCCACTTGTGATCCGTGAGAATCGATCACCATCTGCTGCTGCCCGACTCGTGGGAGAGGTTCGTTATCTAGTGCGTACTCTGCGACTAAGCCCGTCGTTGATGTTTTGGATCCGGCAAGCACCGCTCCGACGAGTTGATCGCGCAGGGGCCCTGGGAAAGCAAACTCGATTATCGGCAGCGTCGTCATGAGAATAAAAGTACTCTTCGCGTGAGCCGACGCGCGAAATCCTGATGCTCCCGCTGCGTTCCTCCGATAGGCCTCACAGGAGCGTTGCTTTGTGCCACGCGTTCCGTTGTATACTCACAACACCCGAGCTAAGGTGGCGACATGGTCAGCAAAGGTCGGCACCCCAAGAACCCGATCGCCCAGGCCCTAAAGGCATTGGATCGCACGAAATTCGACATCGAAGAGCTGCACATAGGCCACACATGGGGCCTAGTGCGCTGCCTCACCTGTGACGACACGGTGAGAGTGTGGGGCACCCCGCGCGTTCCCGAAAACAATGCGGCCGATATTCAGCGGTTCGCCCAGCGGCACCAGCACTAGGAGGGCTCGAAGAATGGACACCTACGAATTCACGATCGTTCTCGATCGCGCCCCGAATGACGAAGATTTTGACCGCATCTTTGATGCCGGTTTGGACGACACCACGCCTGAGACGCGGGAGGGTCGCGGTGTTCTGAATGTGCACCGTGAAGCGAAGTCCTTGACCGCGGCCATCCTGAGTACGGTTGCCGATATCGAGCGGGCCGGGTTCACGGCCGTGGCGATCGAGGACGAGGACTTAGTGTCGCTCAAAACGGTTGCACAGCGGCTCGGCAGGAGCTACGAGAGTGTGCGACTGCTAGCTACCGGAAAGAGAGGCCCGGGCAACTTCCCCGCCCCGCTGTCCGGTGACGGCTGGGCGCTCTACTCGTGGGCCCAGGTGAGCGATTGGGTGAGCGCGCAGGAGTCAACAAGCGCTGCACCAAGTGACGATATGGCGGAGAAGCTACTTGAGTACTCCCGAGTGATTGGGGCGGCATCCCAGCTGATGCGGGCGCGTGCGATCGCCTCTCCTGAAACGATCGCGGCACTGATACCTCTCGTGATCCCGATCGACATCTTCAGTAACGCCGTGGCGCAGACTGCCGAGACGCTGACGCAGGTCACTGACGCCGGGCTGTGGGCGGTGCTCAGTCCTACGACGGAAGCTCTTGTTCCGGAGAGCCGCGAGGCCCGGGTTGAGGTGCGGCAGGGCAACGCTCGACCCAATGAGGTGCGGGCCGATCCAAGCCGAACACGCGACCACTCGGTCACACGCCAAGATGGTCGTGGGGGCGAAACCGTGTCGAAGAGCCCGAAAAATGGAGTGAGCTACAAAGCGCGAGACGGTAAGGCTAGCGATGGACTGACGAAGAAGAATTAGCCACTTGGGAACGCCTGAGTTGAGATGGGCCAGCCGTGAGGCTGGCCCATCTGCTGACGAGATTCACCATCCAACGCGATGCCCCGGGCCTTCGAGTGCTTCATGCCGATCACCTGGCCCCAAAGGGGGTGTTGCTCGTTCGGCTGACCGCCAACGTGCAACAAGCGGGCGGCACCGCTTCATTACGGCAAGAGTGTCCAGTAGGTGTTGTGATTGCGGGCGGCACCGAGATTCATGCACGCACCCGTCCGGTTGTAGCTCGTGAAGCTGGTCCCATTGTCAGTCGAAATTCGAAGGACCGCGCCATAGACCCGAACGGAGGCAGCATTTCGCACGATTTTCTGGTTTAGTCCGGGGGCACTGACCGAGTTGAATTTGTCGTTGATCCAGGATTCGCCGAAGTTTTTGCCGGTGTATGTGCGCGCTGCCCCCGTGCAGTTCGGGCTGTAGTAGATCCTGAAGGCGGGCTCTCCTGCGTTCGCAGGTGCAGCGAGCACGCCGGAGCCGACTAGGATTCCGCTCGCGATCAGCACCGAGGCGGCGGTTCGCAGCCGCCGAGCGGTCGTTGTGCGCGGCTGGTTTTTGTGACTTACGCGAATCTTCATTGACTTCTCGCTTTCATTGAGCAGTTGAACCCTCTGATTACCGGGCCTTGCTTCCGTTGTAGTGCACCGCAATAGTTAATGGAACTCTGAAATAGGAAAATATTTCATACCCGGTTCTTTGTGACAAGGGTTTCGCCCTTCCAGTGCCGCTCTGATTTGAGCTCGGTTGGGCAGCCGCTGCGCAACACATCGGGCATGTTTCACTCAGGAAAGAGACTCAGATGCAAATGCCCTTGTCGTCCCGCGAATCGAAGCCCTATCGGATCTATGCCCTCGTGGATCCCCGAACGAAGCAGCTCATTACGTGGGCCAGACGGCCAACGCGCTTTTTCTGCGTTGGTGCGACCGCAAAAAAAGCCTGGGAGCACCATGAAAGGTGACTGGATTCGGGAACTCCGCGACATCGGACAAGAGCCGCAGATCGTCCTGCTCGAGGAATTTGTCGGCTTCCGCCGACGAGCGTACGAACGCGAAAGTCACTGGATAAGCCGGCTCCGCTCTGAAGGGCATCCGCTTCTGAATGGAGCGACCCGGAGTGCCGGGGTCGACGGCAACCAGGCATGAGTGTTGGCACCGGTGTCCGATGGGGGATCGTTCACCGGACATGTTCCTTGTCGATCGAGATCCGCGTGCTGGCGTGTCCGATACGTCTGTTCGATATCCCGTTCTGGGTAGGTACCTCGAACAGAACCCCCTAGAAAGCAGGCCAGGCTTAGTTGCTGAAGCCTGCTCTGTCCGCCATTGTGCCCGACATCCCACTGTCGCTTGTCGCAACGCCTGCCAACGGCGACATGTCCAGCGGTTTCGTGGGCGGGGCTGGGTTTCGCACTCCTCACGTTGTGCTCCCGCGCCGCCTGTATTTGCCCCGAAAAGGAGACGTGGCTAGGGCGCTTCGCAGCGGCGATCAAACAACGACCAGCCGAGTTTTAGCAGTCGATACGAGGCCAAGAACGGCGCCGCGACATGCTCCGGGCTACCTGGCGCTTTTCCCTCACCAACGCCGGTGCGGCGGTCCGCCGTTCCGAAGTCTGTGCGCTGGAACAGTGACCATCCGAGCACGTGAGCGTCGGCGCTCATCTCGCGCCACATTCGCCGGACGGCCTCACGAGACGTAGTGTCCGCGAATGCATGGTCGGCTGCGTCACCGATCACCGTGGTCAAGTTGAGTTTTGCTGCAGTGCTTCTGATCGAGGCAACGCCATCACGCCGCTCCTTAAGCCACAGCCGCTGATCAACAAGGCGCGTTCGGTCGTCGGGTTCGATCTCCGAATCTTCGAGGATTCCGTAGTACTTGTCGAGCTCGGCGTACATTGCGGTCATCACGATCAGGCCTCGCTCGCGTCGCATGTTTCGATCCGATGGCCCCAGAATCCAAACAGCTTGAGAAGCACCGACCAACGCGCCTCGCAGCACGGTGAAATGCGATGAGGGGTACAGCTGGCCCGCTTTGATTGCATCTAGTGCAAGCCGAAGGTGTTCTCCGGCAGCGGTGAGAGACAGCCGCGCAATTTGACTGATCGCCATATGTAGGAAGATTTCATCGTCTCGCGCGAGGTCGCTTCCGCGCTCGGGGACCTCCACACGGCCAGCCCTGAGTCGCCAACCATCGAGGTCGACCGCAGTGTCGAGCATTTGTTTGAGAGCTGTGCACTGTGCTTCGGTCATTGCCATGTTGAGCACCGTAGCAATACCAACATCCTCAGCGTCATGTTCCGAAATCGACCGTTTGTGATCCATCGCTCACCGTTCACCGGAGTTAATCTGCGCAATGAATTCGCACATTTGGCACAGTTCAGCTTTTTGAAGAGGGCGACAATCGACATAAGGACGCAGTCGCCGAACCCTTGTCGAGACGAACGGGCCCCGTTCTGGAAAGCAGAAGGAGACCATATACTCGCGAACATGAGCGAGTGGTGGCGTATAGAGGGTTGGCCGACCGCGGATGAATGGCAGGCATTCTGGTCATCCGCGTCCGCCGTAATCGCCGCAATACTCCTGTGGATTGCCTGGCGGCAGTTGGGCGGTCTAGCAATATCGAACCGAAGTCTTGCCGAATCGAATGAGCTACTCGCGGAATCCAACCGAGCATTGTCACGCCCAACGATCGTGGTTCGGTTCGAATTCGAGCGCGTCGCAATGCGGAACTACAACAATCAGACCAATGCAAACAACGTCTTCATCACAGTCGAGAACGTCGGAGCATCTCCCGCTGTGAATGTCATCCTTCAGGTGACACCCGCGTTCAAAGCGACCACAGAGAAGCTAACGCCCGAAGGACTTGCCGCGCTCAACGCCTTATTTGCGGGCGAATCGCCCATTCGTATGATCGCACCACATCAACGACTGAAATACATTCTGGACTCGGCGAAGGACGCATTAGGCGACCCTAGTCTGCCTCCGGAGTACACCGTGAAGGCGTCCTACACCGATATTGAAGGAGGTGGCAACTACACCGAAGACTTCGTACTCCAGATGTCTCCATGGGGCATGTCCGTGGCCGAGGTTGATCCGGCTAAGCAGCTATCAAGAGACGTGCAGTTCATAAGCGAGAACTTGAAAAGTTCTTGGTCCGGCCTTCCCAAGATCGCTTCGGCAGTTCGGAACCTCAGACCGACAAATGAACGCCGACGCCTTCGCCCACAACGAATCAGACCAAGAAGGAAACGCCCTCAGTGATCGCCGCCAGTTCGCTCGGATGATGGGGTTTAGTAGCGGCTGCTGCGCGCGAGGGCGAGGAGGGCTGCCGCGCCGAGGCCACCGCCGACGAGGGTGATGAGGCCGATGAAGGGGAGTAGGAATTCCGCCATGTTGTGCTCCTTCGAAAAGTTCGTCGAGTCCAGGGTATCCGCAATACGAGGGATGCTCGGCGGGCGGGAGGCGGGTTGATTAGCGTCGGCGGGAGAGTAGGGTGCGCAGGCGGGCGAAGGGGCCGCGGTGGGTGGGGGCTGTGGCATCCGGATCGCGTGGGCGGCGCGGGACGCTGATGTCGTCGAGGTCGATCGTGAGGTTGCGGGTCGACGTGTGTTCGGTGGCGCGGTCGTCGAGAATGCGGGCCTGCAGCCGCGCGCGGATCGGCTCGGTGTCGTCGTCCGGCCAGGCAACACTCACCGAGACGGATGCCGCGCGCACCCAGTCGCGGGGAAGGCGTCGGCGTTCCACGTGACGCCACAGGTCGGCGGGGAGCATGGCGGCGGTGCGCGCGGTGTGGCGGCCTCGGGGTTCGACCAGGCCGGTGATCATGTCGAAATGGAACGTGGTGTCGCGCCAGGCGGCGTCTTTCAGGCATTCCCACATCACGGACGAATCCCGGCGGTCCTCCCACGGCGCGTAACGACCGAGGTGGCCGCTGATTCCATCGGCGGCGTCCTGGAGTTCGATTCGGCGCGGCATCCCCTGACTCTACGAGACCCGCGTTGGCCCTGCCGCCCTCCAGGACTTGTGCGTGCGAGTTCGTCGTTCGTCGTCGTGAGCGAAGTTCGTTGCCCCCCGCAGCTTCCGCCTTTCTTCTTCTGACCGCTGGTGGCCGACCGCCGGGCAATTGGCGCACAGTCGGGGACCCGCATCCGGCAGATCGTGACGAAAGCTCGTTGGCGACCGTCTTAGAGGAGGGTGCATTTTGGGCGCCCGACGACAGGATGATCAGACGGGAGCTCACGACCGTGCCACTCTTTTCGCGCGTTTCGATCTCGGGGGCTCGTCGCCCGCGGCCCGCAGCGGTGTGGGCCGCCCTTGTGACGGGGGCCGTTCTCTGCGTCTCGACCGTGGTGTTCGTGCTGCTGCCGGTGCTCGGACTGATCGGCGCGGCGGATGGCAGCACCGTGGGTGCGCTCGATGTTCCCGTCGGATCGATCGCGGTGGCGCTCGCGATCGGGCTGGGGCTCGCGCTCGTGCTGCTGGCGCTGATCATTGCGACCCGCAATGGTGCGGTGGCGTGGGTTCTGGCGGTGGCCGCGGTCATCTCGACGCTGGTGGTGTCGCTGTGGCCGTTGGTGGCGACGGCGTTTGCGGCCGTGGGGCAGGCGGGAGAGGTCATCCCTTTTATTCAGGGGTTGATCGAGCAAGTTGGCCGGTAAACGCAGGCGGCGCTGAGGGGGTAGCCCCTGTTGGGCAGTGAACGGCGAGCGGGCGGGCCGCGGGATTGCGAGGATTCGTCGAGGATCACCCCGAATGAGGGATAGCGCGACAAAGTAGGGCGCTCATACTCTTTGGGCGCGCTATGAGGCGCCTAAGTGGGGATGAATTCATGGATGAATCAGGCAAGACGCCCGCGGGATGGTTCCGCGACAACAACGGTCAGCTGCGGTGGTGGGACGGCATGCGCTGGACCGAGAAGACGCAAGGGTTTGATGCGCGCAGCGGGTCGTCGGCTCCGACCGTGGTGATTCCGACCTCCGCTCAGAATCGGGCTGCAGGGGCGACGGGGGCGACCGGGGCCAACGGCACGATGCGGCGCAAGATCGGCGCGTCGACCTGGATCGTCGGCGCCTTCGTTGCGGCCTTCGCGCTGATCGGCACCGTGTCGGGCGGCATTGGCGGATTCATCGTGATGCTCAGCATCGCGGCACTACTGACGGGCGTCTATGTTGCAATCACTGGGCGTCCCTCGTGGGCCGTTTTCCTGCGTTCGCGCGGGGCGGGCGGCATCACGGCCGGTGTCGCCGTGGCAGCGCTTATTGCCGGTGGCGCGCTATTGCCGGCCGCGTCGACGACGTCGGTTGCCGAGACATCCCCCAGCGCTAGCGCTTCAGCCACCCCGACGCGCACACCGACGCCGACCCCCACCCCCACACCGACCCCCGAGGCGTTCCCGATCGCGGATGTCGTGGGCAAGAGTGCCACCGACGCCGCCACGACCCTCGAAACGGCCGGCTATGTGATCGCCTATGCGGGCGCGGATGGTGTCGATGCGGCGACCCGCGCTTCGTGGAACGTCGTCTCGCAGACGCCCTCGGCCGGTAGCGCGCTCGAGAAGGGGCAGACCGTGACGATCACGGTTGCCGCTCCGGCGCCGGCTCCTGCTCCCGCTCCGGTGCCCGCGCCCGCCCCGAAACCGGCTCCCGCGCCCAAGCCTGCGCCCGCGCCCGCTCCCGCTCCGGCACCTGCCCCGGCCCCCGCGCCTGCTCCGGCTCCCGCACCCGCCCCCGCTCCCGCACCGGCCCCCGCGCCGGGCGGCGTCATCCCGGGCGCCTTCTGCCCCGACGCCGCGGTCGGCAGCTCGGGCGTCGCCGACAACGGACGCACCTACGTCTGCGGCGGCAAGGGCCCCGACGCCAACGGCCACTACCACTGGAACACCACGGGCTAGCCCCCGTTTCACGAAGCGCCCGCGAGGCCGCCGTTGCCCCTTAAGGCGCCGGCGGCCTCGTGTCGTATCCGCGAGCCACGGCCACCTCCCCTGGTCGGAGTCCGGCGGAATTCCGCGTCAGCGGCGGCATCCGGCACTCCTCGGGAGGTATTGAGGCGGCGGCTCTTGATCAGCTTGGCCCAGAGCGGCTAACCGCAGCTCGGTGGGTATAGCTGCAGCTCTTCCCTTCGGCCCACGCGAGGAGGACGCTGGGGTGAGCGAAAGGGGTGGCCATGGCCGCAGTGCCGACGGGGCGTCGAGAGGCGAGAGAGTTTGGCGAGGCGGTCGTGTTCGACCGGCGGTTCGAGGCGGGAATCGACGAGGTGTGGGCGTCCATCACCGAGTCGGCCGAGCTGCAGCAGTGGGTCGGCGAGTGGACGGGTGATCCCGTCAGCGGCTCGGTGCAGTTTCGGATGACTGCCGAGGGCGACGATGTCCCCGCCGAGACCGTTTATCTCGACGAATGCTCGGCAACCTCGAGGTTGCGGGCGCGGATCTACATGGGCGGCGGACCCGACGGTGACGAGAACGGGCCCGGCGAGAGCGGGCCCGACGCGAGCGGCCCGGGCGACGAATGGCACTGGGAGATCACGCTGACCCAAACGGCAGGGGTCACGACGCTGACGTTTGCGCAGTCGGTGGGTGGGAGCATCCCCGTTTCTGATGTGGCGCCCGGGTGGGAGTACTACCTCGATCGGTTGGCTGCCTATCTCGCAGGTGAGGATGTCTCGGCCATCGACTTCGAGCGCGATTACCACCCAGCGCAGTGCGAGTTCTATGCCGCTCTCTTCAGCGAGACCGCGGCCTCCGGCGACTAATCGCCGGGAGGCCGCAACCACTTAGAGGGTGACGACCGCCTTGCGGGCCGAGACGCCGCGGCGGTTGGCGTCGAAGGCGGCCTGCACCTGGTCGAGGCCGTGGCCGATGACGAGGGGTTCGGGGGCGACCGTGAAGGTCTTCGCGGCCAGGGCCTGGGGCAGGAAGTCGGCGTAGATGGCCGTGCTGACGGGCGTGTTCTTGAGCGAGCTGCCGATGACGAACTTCGAGCGGACGCCGCGCACGCCCGCCTTGGCGAAGTACGCCGCTTGCGACATCCCGATGCGCATGAATGTGAGGGGAAGTCGTTTGCGGCGGCCGGGCTCGACGACGTTGTTGAAGGAGACGGGCGTGCTGAGCAGGGCGATGCGTTTGCGGCCGTCGACCTGGCGGACGATATCGGAGCAGCGTTCAGAGGAGCCGGCTCCGATCGCTGCCGCGCCCATGAAGGTTGTGCCGCGCAGGGCTGCGACGATGTCGCCGACCACCGAGGCGCTCGAGTAGTCGAACACCCGCGAGGCGCCGAGCGAGCGCACGTAGTCGAAGTTGCGGGGGGATGCCGTGGCGACGACGTCATAGCCGGCTGCGACCGCGAGCTGCACGGCGTTGCTGCCGACGCTCGTCGACGCACCCCAGACGAGGATCGTGCCCTTGCTCGCAGGCGCGGCCGAAGCGGCGGCCGGATGTGAGGGGCGTGCCGAGGATTCGTCGGGCGACGCATCCACTGACGCCGAACGCGGTGTCGGGTAGTCGAGCGCCAGCTGGTCGGCCTCGAAGAGGGCGCACGCGGCGGTGGAGAGGCCGAGCGGGAGGACGGCGGCGTTCTCGAAGGGCAGGTCGTCGGGGATGGGCGAGGCCAGGCGCTCGAAGACCACGCTGTAGCGCTGGAAGGCTCCGCGCGCCGACGAGTTGCTGTCCTTGTCGGTGCCGACCGTCATGCCGAGCACCCGGTCACCGACGGCGAAGCGCGTGACAGCCGAGCCGACCTCGACGACGACGCCCGCAACATCCGTGCCGATGATGGCTGGATACTTCACCCACGGGTAGATGATCGTGCCGACCTCTTGCAGAATCCAGTCGAGGGGGTTGATGGCGACCGCCCGGTTTTCGACCACGATCTCGTCGGCCTCGGGATGCGTGTAGGGGGCGGGCCCGACACTGAGGCGAGCATGTTTCGGCGGAAGCCAGGCGGCCTGATTGGTGGGCATGCGATGTCCTCTGTGGATCGAAGTCGGGGCAGCGGTGGGCCGGTGACCGAGCGCCCGGTGCGTGCTGCGTATAGGGGTCGGATGCCGTGATGACATCTCGTGTCATGACTGTAACACCTCATGACATCCGATGTCATCACCTACACTTGCATGCATGAGTCGATGGCAACCGGATGCGCGCGGGCGCCTGGAGCGTGCGGCCCTCGAGCTGTTCGCGCGGCAGGGGTTCGCCGAGACGACGGTTCCCGAGATCACGGCCGAGGCGGGGCTCACCACGCGCACCTTCTTCCGGCACTTCGCCGACAAACGCGAGGTTCTCTTCGCGGCCGAGGCCGGGCTGCCCCCATTCATCGCGCAGCTCATGGCTGAGGCTCCCGCCGAGCTGGGCCCCTACGACACGCTCACGCACAGCCTCGAGACGGTGGCCGCCACCCGCTTCGACGGACTGCTCGACTTCTTGATCGCGCGCCGTGCCGTCATCCGATCGGATGCGGGGTTGCGCGAGCGCGAACTGCGTAAACAAGAGGTCTTGGCCGAGGCGATCGAGCAGGGATTCCGCGCCCGCGGGGTCGATGAGGTGACCTCGAGTCTCGTGGGTCGCATGGCGGCCGTCGTCTTCAACGTCTCGCTCGACCGTTGGCTCGACCTCGGCGGCTCACGCACGCTGCTCGACCTCATGCGCGAACATCTCGCCCTCACACGGGCGACTTTCGGCGAGACGAGTGAGCACTGACGCTGGCCGGACGTGGCGGCGCGACTAACGACTCGCAGTGCGCGGGGACACGCGACCCCTGGCCATCGGCCTAACGCTCAGCGCATTCACTCAGCGAAACCGCGGCCGCTCCCCCGGCCCGCTCCTCTTAACCGTTCGCCACCGCACCCGGCAGCTCAACCGGCTGCAACGTGGCGAACTTCGGCTCCCGGTTGTCCCCCGACGACCGCCCGGTCAGCCGGCGCCCGATCCAGGGCAGCACATACTCCCGCCAGTACGCGGCCGTAGCCGGGCGCGAGACATCCTCATGGTCAGGTCCGAACTCGGGGGCCGGCACGTCGAGCGCCGCCAGGATGTTCGAGGCCACCCGTCGGTGCCCGCGCGGGGCCAGGTGCAGCCGATCGCGCGACCAGTAGCGCAGGTCGGCGAGTTCGGCATCCGCCCAATTGTCGACGAACGTCATGCCCTCGCGCGGCAGTTGCGCCCGCACCGCCTCGGCCAGCAGGTCGCCGCGCGCCTCGATGCGCGCCCCCATCGGCAGATGTTTCGTCGGGTTGGCGCCGCTGATCACGAGCACATGGATGCCCTCAGCCACCGCCCGATCGGCCGCCGCCACGAGCTGCGACGCCACGTCGTCGATCGACACCTTCGGCCGCATGATGTCGTTGCCGCCGCCGTTGATGCTGATCAGCTGGGGCCGCAACTCGATCGCCGCATCCATCTGGGGTCCGACGATGGGCGCCAGCAGCCGGCCTCGGATGGCGAGGTTGGCATAGGTCACGGTTTCGGGGGCCGCCGAAAGGGCGAGGCCCTGCGCCACCAGGTCGGCCCAGCCGCGCACGCGCCCGTCGGGCAGCTCGTCGCCGACGCCCTCGGTAAAGCTGTCGCCCACGGCCACGAAACTGCGAAAGTCCATGACCCCAGTCCATCACTTCTCGTGGTGCGGCACCACCAGGGTGGGGCACGTGGCGCGGTGCACGCTCTGGGCGCTGACCGATCCGACGACGAGGCCCGCGAGCCGACCGCGCCCGTGACGCCCGACCACCAACATGAGCGCTTCTCGCGAGAGGCGCGTCAAAACCTCGGCCGGATGACCGAGCATCGCTCGATATTCGATCGACACCGACGGGTGGGATGCCGCGTGCGGCGCGACCTGCGTTCCGAGCACCTCGCACACCGCCCGCGAGATCTCGTGGTGCGGAGAGACCCCGCCCTCGCCCCACACCGAACCGCGCGGCGCCGTCTCGATGTTCCACGCGCGCACCACCGTCAGGGGCACCGCCAGGTCGTCGGCGAGCGAGAGCGCTTCTAGCAGGGCGCGGTCGGCCTCGGGCGAGCCGTCATGCCCGACGACGATCGACCCGGCGGGCGCGGGGCGCGAGGATGCCTCAGCTTCGGCGCCCGCGGGAACGTCGTGCAAGACATCCGCCGCCGTTTTGGCCGCGTGCTCGGGCGAGGGAACGATGAGCACGGGCCCGCGCGACCGCTGCAACAGGTGGATCGTCACCGACCCGAGCGTGAGCCCCCGGAACCCGCCGTGACCCCGCGCCCCCACGACGAGCAGGCGCGCCCCGTCCGAGTTCTCGACCAGCACCTCGGCCGGCGAACCCCGGTGCACCTCGAGCTCGACGGGCACAGCGGGATGCTGGTCGCGCACGCGGGCCGTGTCGGACTCGAGGTCGCGCCGCACCGTGGCCGAGACATCCTCATCACTCTGTGAGCGTCCGAGGATCTGCGTGACCGCGGGCAGGTGGGTGTCGAGGCTCCACGTGCGGACGATGTCGAGCGACGATTTCAGCCGCTCGGCCAACGAGATCGACACCTCGAGAGCGTGATCTGCCCCCGCCGATCCGTCGTGTCCGACAACGATTCGTGCGTGCGCGTTCGTATCCACCGGAACTCCTTTGTCGAGGTGTACGAGCCGTCGGGCCCTACGGCCCATGCTGGCACTTCGCGACGCGGGCGTCTAGGCCGGGCGGCTCGCGGCTAGAGCCTGCGCGACGCGGGCGTCTAGGCCGGGCGGCGGGCTAGAGTGCGCCGCGGGCCTCGAGGTAGGTCTGCGGGTTGGTGAACTTGCCGTCGAGCTGCACCTTGAGGTCGAGGTGGCAGCCACTGACGACGCCCGTCGCACCGACGAGCGCCACGATCGTGCCGCCCTCGATGAGGTCGCCGACGGCAACCTTGAACGACCCGGTCTGCACGTGACCGTAGATGGTTTCGACGCCGCCGCCGTGGTCGACGATGACGCGCTGGCCGTAAGACCCGCCGCTGCCCGTGAACGTGACGCGGCCGGCCGAAACGGCCTTGATGGGGGTGCCGCAGTCGGCGCTGAAGTCCATGCCGTCGTGGAAGCTGTTCGAGCAGCCGGCACCGTTGCAGATGAGGCCGCGGGGGCCGTAGGGCGACGAGATCGGGCCGGCCACGGGGCGCTGCCAGACCGTCGAGACGGTGTCGAGGTATCCGCTGAGGTCGGCGTCGGTCGAGGCCGAGGACGAGCGGTTGGGGTCGAACGCGCGGGCGGCGGTGCCGGCGGCGGCCTGGGCGGCGAGACGCGCGGCCTCGTCGGAAGCCTTCTTGGCGGCGGCGGCCTCGGCGGCACGAGACGCCGTGAGCTCGGCCGTGGTGGTCGCCGAGTAGGTATCGCGGTTGACGAGAATCGGCAGCGCCTTCTCGTTCACGTTGAGGCTCTGGGCCTCGAGCTGCGAGAAGTTGCTGGCCGGCGGCAGGTTCGACTCGGTGAAGGCGAAGGCCGGCAGCGCCAGCGTTCCGATCAGACCGGGAACGGCCAGCAGCAGGATCGCCGAGCGGCGAAAGCTCTGCCAGAAACGGCGGCTCTGCGGCGTGCGCCACGGCTCCCGGTTGATGGCCCGCGTAGCGTCGACTTTCTGAACGGCGGTGCGCGAAGAACGCGACGACGTCGAACGGGTAGAGCGTGAACGCACGGTGACCTTCCGGGGCAAAAGTTCCGAAGTCACCCATTCTAGGGTGGCGCGCGCCCGCATGGGCGATTCTTCCCCGAAGCGCACAAGATTGCCGATGAGAGCGGGGGCACCGCACGATGGATGCGGCCGCCTCCGGCTGCGGCGCAACCGCGTCAGGCGTCGGGCGACGAGCCGCCAAGTTCGTGCAGCCACGGCGGGTTGGCGCCGCGGCGCGAGACGGTGATGGCGGCGGCGCGGGCGCTGAGGCGCAGCATCCGGTCGACCGTTGCGAGAGGGATGTCGTGCAGGCGCGCGCGGGCCGAGGCGGTTGCGAGGTCGGCGCGCACGAGACCCTCGATGAGGCCCGCCATGAAGGTGTCGCCGGCGCCGATGGTGTCGACGACGGACGTGCGCTCCGACGGGACCGTGAGGTCGCCGTGCGATGTGACGGCCGTGGCCCCCGAGGCGCCGCGCGTGACGACGACGAGCGCGGGGCCCGAGCGCTGCCAGTCGCGGGCGGCGTCGAGGGGGTCGGCTCCGGGCCGCAGCCACTCGAGGTCTTCGTCGCTGAGCTTGACGACGTCGGCGGCTCGGATGAGATCGTCGACGCGGGCACGCACGGCGTCGGCATCCGCGTCGGCGATCAAGGCCGGGCGGATGTTCGGGTCGAACGTGATGAGCGACTGCGGCGAGCGCTCGGCGACGAGAGCTGAGACATCCTCGGCGCCGGGGAGCAGGAACGCGCCCACCGAGCCCACATGCAGCATGTCGCTGCGGCCGACGGACCGCCGGTCGAGCTTCCAGTGCAGGTCGAACTCATAGCTGGCGGCCCCCGACGCGTCGAGGCGAGCCGTGGCGACCGAGGTCACGACAGACTCGCCGGACCCTTCCACCGACGACACGACGGCGACCCCCGACTCGGCGAGCCAGGTGCGCACCGAGTCGCCCGCCGCATCCGCGCCCAGCATCGTGACGAGCTCGGGATGCCGCACCCACCGGCCGAGCGTCAGCGCCACGTTGGCCGGGCTGCCGCCGGGGGCGTCCTCGGACTCGCCGTTCGCCCGCAACACACGGTCGATCAGCGCCTCGCCCACGACGACGATGCGCGGCTGCCCGGGCGACGCCGGCGAGTCCGGGCCCCGGTCCGCGACATGCTGCGCCGACGATGCCGACGCCGATACCCCGTCCGGCGACGCCACTTCGCTCATCGCGCGGCGCTCACCGACAGGTCGGCGTCGTTGTCGACATCATCCCGGTCGCGGGCATCCGACTCGCGGGCATCCGACTCGCCGGCATCCGACGCCTGGGCCTCGACTTCGGCCCCGGCCCCGGCAGCAACCCGCGGCACCAACCCGAGCAGGGGATCGGCCGTCACCAGCACGGGATCGCTCAACGCCCCCACGAACTCGCCATCCACGATGTTCACGAACCCGAGCAACGCCCACCCGCCATCCGCGGCGCGCACGAGGCGGGAGGCATACAGGTCGGTGCGTTCGAACAGCTGCGCCCGCGAGAAGTCGACCTCGGCGAGCCGCTCGTCGACGACGACGCTGTACACGCCGCCCGCCTCCCCCGCGGCCTGCCGCTCGGGCGACAACTCGGCCCAGCCGCAGCAGAACAGCAGCACGGGCACGCCGTCGACGATCTCGAACTGGAACACTTCGAGCTGCCCGAAACCCTGCCCGGGCTCACTCAGCGGCGGCTGCGCAGCCCAGTCGACGAGGTTCTCGCTCGTGGCGTGGCCGAGCACACCGCGCACGCGCGCATCGCCGTGGTTGGCGCGCGCCGTGATGAGCATGTGCCAGGTGGCCTCGCCCGGGAAGCGGAACACCCACGGGTCGCGCCACGCCTGGTCGTGCCAGAGCGAGCGGTCGAGCAGTTCGTACCAGCGCGGGTCGGCCTCGACGAGCGGTGCGCTCGACACCTTCGACCACGTCATCAGGTCGGGCGAGGTCGCGGCGCCGACGCGTTGCACCATGGTGTCCTCGGCGCGAGACGTGCCCGTGTAGAACATCCACCACAGGCCGTCGTCGTCGCGCACCACCGAACCGGTCCAGGTGGTTCCGTCGTCGAACGCGCCGGGTTCCGACACGATGAGCGCATCCTCGACCACGGTCCAGGTGGTCAGATCGTGGCTCACGGCATGGCCGACGATCGGATGCCGGTGCCGACGATCGGGATCACCCAGCGCCTTGCTCGCGTGCAGATAGAACGCGTGCGTCACGCCGCCCTCCTGCACGTACCAGGAGTCCCAGATCCACTTGTCGGGAAGCTGCAGAGTCATCGGGGGGCCTAACCTTTCACACCGCTGGACGCGATGCTGTTGACGAACGAACGTTGGAACGCGATGAACAGGGCCACGACGGGCAGCGTGATGAGCGACGCATACGCCATCACCTCGCCCCACGACACGTTCAGCTGGAAGAAGTACTGCACGCCGACCATCACGGGCCGCAGCTCCTCGGTCTGCACCACCATGAGTGGCCACAGATAGGAGTTCCACGCGGGCAGGAACGTGAGGATGGCGACGGTCGCAACGGCGGGACCCGACAACGGCATGACGACCTGGCGGTAGATGCGGAACCATCCGGCCCCGTCCATGCGCGCCGCCTCGTCGAGCTCCTTGGGAATCGACTCGAAGTACTGGTGGAAGAGGTAGATCGAGAACGCGTTGGCGATGAACGGGATGATCTGCACCTGATAGGTGTCGATCCATCCCTTGCTGAAGCCCAGGCTGAAACCGTCGAGCGTGAGCGAGGGCAGCTGGTTGACCCACCACACGAGCGGCAGGGCCAGCGTCTCGAACGGCACGATGAGCGTGGCGATGATGAGCGTGAGGATGATCGACTTGCCCCGCATGTTCATGCGCGACAGGGCGAACGCGGCCAGGCTGTTGACGAGGATGCCGAGCAACACCGTGATGGCCGAGATGCCTATCGAGTTGATCAGAAACCGCGCCGCCGGGACGCGATCGAACACGGCCGCGTAGTTGTCGAACGAGATGTTGCCGATGGGCAGGAACGCCGCGACCGAGGACAGGTCGCCGAAGATCTGCTGATCGGGTTTGAGCGACGACACGAACATGAAGAGCAGCGGGAAGGCGAAGACCACCGCGAGGGCGAGGCGCAGCAGCCATCCGCCGAGGGCCGCGCGTCGGCGACCCGACCAGCGCGACGAGAGGCCGTCGGCCCGTCCCCCGCCGGTCGTGCCGCCGCGACGGGAACGGCTGCCGCGCCGGCCCGAACCCGCCACCGTGACGACGGCGGGTTGCTCGGGCGATGACGCCGCGGCATCCGGAAGTTGTGTGAGAGCCATGATCAGTTCTTCTCTCTGGTGAGGAACCGTTGAACGAACGAGATGAGCAGCACGAGCACGAAGAACACGAGCGAGATCGCCGACGCATAGCCGGTCTCCTGCTGCACGAAGCCGGACTGCACGGCCTCGTAGACGACCGTCGTGGTCGAATCGAGCGGCCCGCCCTGCGTCATGACGCTGATCTGCGTGAACAGGCTGAGCGCCTGGATGGTGATGGTCACGAGGATGAGGCTGCGCGTAGCCGAGAGCCCCGGCCACGTGATGTAGCGGAAACGCTGCCAGCCCGCGGCCCCGTCGAGGTCGGCGGCCTCATAGAGGTCGGCCGGGATGGTCTGCAGGCCCGAGAGCCAGATCACCATGTGGAACCCCACGCCCTGCCACACCGACATGAGGATGATGGCGGGCATCGACGTCGAGGGGTCGTTCAACCAGTCGGGCCCCTGCACCAGGCCGAACGTGATGCGGTCGATGAGCACGTTGATGAGGCCGTCCTGGCGGTACATGAACAGCCACAGCAGCGAGACGACCACCATCGAGGTGACGACGGGCAGGAAGTAGACGGTGCGGAAGAACGTGGTGCCGCGCACCTGCTTGTTGATCAGCAGCGCGAGCACGAGCGCCACACCGGCCTGCACGGGCACCACGATCACAGCGAAGTAGGCCACGTTGAGCAGCGCGCGGAAGAACGTGGGGTCGGTGAAGAGGCGTGCGAAGTTGTCGAGCCCCACGAAGGTGGCGGGGTAGGGCGAGATGAGCCGCGCGTTGGTGAAGGCCAGCACGAAGGCCAGCACGGCGGGGATCAGGATGAAGAGGCCGAGCAGAATGACGGCGGGGGCGAGCATGGCCCAACCGGTGCGCTGCTCTTTCTTGCCCGACCGCGAGAGCGGCTGCCGCGGGGTGCGGGCGGGGCGGGTGGCCTTGGCGGCCCGGGTGGCCGTGCGGGCGTCCGCGCGAGCCGATCGTTCGAGGGTGGTCATGGGTGTTCCTCCCGTCGGGGGTGGGATGCGGCGGCCCCGGCACTCGCGGTGGCCGCCGCATCCACGCCCACGGCTATTTCTGCGTGTAGCCGCCGTTGGACTTGATGTTGCCGTCGATGGCCTTGACCGCCTTGTCGAGCGTGGCCTGCGGGTCGCCGCCGTTCAGGATGTCCTGCGTCGCCTTCGTGAACTCGCTCGAGATGAACGGGTAGGCGGGGGTTTCGGGCCGCAGCTCGGCGAACTGCTTCGAGAATTCGCGGAACAGGGCCAGGTCGCCGCCCTCCTCGAATCCGGGGACGAGAGCCGCCGCGGCATCCGTTGCGGGGATGGTGGCCGTGGCCTTGGCGACATCGGCGATGTTCTCGGGCGACAGGGAGAAGGACAGGTAGTCCATGGCGGCCTCGGGGTCGGCGCAGCCGGAGGTCACGCCCCACTGCCACGAACCGCCGCCGATCTTCACGCCCTCGCCCAGGTCGGGCAGCGGCAGCACCGAGAGATCGTCGCCGAGGGCGGTGGACAGCTTGCCCGCGGCCCAGCTGCCGCCGAGCATGATGGCGCTCACGTTGTTCTCGAGGTCGAGGGCCGCGTCGGCGCCGCTCTTCGGGGCCACGTAGCCGTCGGTCACGAGGCTCTGCATCCACTCGGCCCATTCGACGGCCTTCTTGCCGTTGAGGGCACCGTCGGCGCTCTGCATGTCGTCGCGGTTGATGAGGTCGCCGCCGAAGGACTGCAGCAGGGGCGAGTAGGCGTAGGGGTACCACTCGCCCACGTCGGCCGTGCCGAGGTCGAGCGGTTTGTCCCACGTGCCGTCGGCCTTCAGGGCCTTGAGGGCGGCGTCGAATTCGTCCTTCGTCCAGGGTTCGTCGATCGTGGCCACGCGGATGCCGGCCTTCTCGAGCACCGACGTGCGGGCGAAGAGAGCCAGGGCCACGTCGTAGTAGCCGACCGAGTAGGTGTCGCCGTTCCACTTTCCGAGCGTGCTGGGCAGGTTCTCGTCGAGGTCGACGCTCAGGTCGAGGGGCGTCAGGTATTTCGCCCACGCCCAGTTCGGCACGTTCGGGCCGTCGATGTCGACGATGCACGGCAGCTTGCCCGACGCGGCGGCGGCCACGACCGAGTCGTTGTACGAGGACTGCGGGAAGGCTTGCACCTTGACGGTCGTCTTGTCCTGGCTGGCGTTGTACTTGTCGACCACGGCCTGCACGGCCGCGAGCTCCTCGGTGTTGCCGCCGTTGTGGGTCCACAGCGTGAGTTCGCCGTTCTTGCCGTCGGTGCCCGTGCCGGCACTCGCGCAGCCGGCGAGCGATGCCACGAGACTGGCGGCGAGTACACTCGCTACGATCAGGCGCTTCTTTGCGTGTCGCATTCTTGTTTCCTTCTTCATCGTTGGGGTGGGATGCTCGTCGGCGCAGCGCCGATCACCGCGACCGTTGCAGCGGTCGCGGGGTCTGGTGGTCCGTCGTCGCCTAGTGCGGCGGCGGGCCGACCGACTGCCGCGTGACGAGCGGGCAATGCATGCGGATCTGTTGGGGGGCGGGCGCTTCGTCGTCGTCGCCGTCGGCCTGGAGTTCGAGCGCGAGGCGTTCGATGGCCCACTGCCCCATCTCGTAGTGCGGCAGGGCGACCGAGTCGAGCCCGGGGAGCATCGCGTCGGCGAGGATCTCGAAGTTGTCGATGCTGACGATCGAGAGATCGTCCGGAATGCGCAGACCTCTCGTCTGGGCGGCCTGGTAGGCACCCATGGCGATGCGGTCGTTGAAGCAGAACAGCGCTGTGGGCCGGTCGCTTCGGTCGAGCAGGAGGGCCGCGGCGGCACGCGCCGACGCGGTGGTCGAATCACTCGCGGTGATGAGCGTCTCGTCGACCTCGATGCCGTGCGCCCGGAGCGTGGCGCGATAGCCGTCGAGGCGGCCGCGCGTGGCCGGGATGTCGTCGACGTTCGACAGGTAGCCGATGCGCCGGTGCCCCGCGGCGATGAGGTGTTCGACGGCCGTGCGGGCCGCGCCCTCTTCGTCGGGCACGACGCTCGAGATGTGGTCGTTGCCGGTGGAGGCATCGAGCAAGACGGTGGGCACGCCGGCCAGAGCCTCGGGCACCGCGACGGTCTGGTGGTACATGCGGGCATAGATGATGCCGTCGACGCGGTGCTGCAGCAGGGCTTCGATGCTGCGGCCCTCGAAGCGCGGGTCGGCGCTCGTGTTCACGATCATGAGCACCCAGTCGTTCTTCGCGGCGGCCTCTTGGGCCCCGAGCAGCACGCGTCCGGCATAGGGAGTGGTCGAAATTTCGTCGCTCACGAAGCCGATGATCTGGGAGCGCTTGCTGCGCAGGCCGCTCGCGAGCCGGTTGGGCGCATAGTTCAGGTCGGCGGCCACAGAGCGCACCCGCTCGCGGGTGGCATCGCTCAGCTGGCCCGCTCCGCTCAAGGCATGGGAGACGGTGGTCAGGGAAACGCCCGCGGCTGCCGCGACGTCTCTGATTCCCACTCGTTTGCTCATCGTTGAACTTCTCTCCCAAAACGTTTTTGTTCCGCTGGCGATGACTCTACATAAACGTTTTTGTCCGTGTCAAGAAAAATCCCTCGCGATGGATGCCTGACTGCAAGCGTTTGCAAGTTTGCATGTGGCACAGATGCGTAGCGTGCACATGCATTAACCGCAAGGGCCACCCCTCGAATAGGTGACAGCTCCCTCCCTGAAATACATTCGAAGAACAGCAGACCAGGACACCGAAGTGATGGGAGAAAAGCACATGAGTTTGGCCATTGAAGAAACGTTCGCCCTGCCGGCGCACCCCTCCCTCGGCGGAGACGATGTCATCGTTTCGCTGGTGTCCTCCACGCGCTACGCGGTCGCAAAGTCGGGCGAAACCGTCGGCTTCGTGGATGTCGAGGGCCCCGTGTTCGTCGCCCTCTCCGGTCTCGTCTATCCCTGGGCCGAGGAGATCTCGCAGCACCGCTCGCTGCTCGTCGCCATCCGCGCCGTGGTGCTCGCCGCGTCCTGACGCCCCGAGGCCCTTTTCGCTTCACCCCACCCCGACCTGTTTCGACAGGGCGGGGTTTTTTCTTGCCCGAAGGCCGCCGGTCGCCGCGACCCCCATGCGGGGGCCATTCTTGCGCCCCTCGAAAAAGTCGAGGTTAGAAGCGAAAACAATGCTCGCTTAAGAAACAAACCATGCGCTAGGTTCTTGAGTGGGCGCGGTGTCGCGCTCCTTGCAATCACCACACGTTTCCCGCCGACCGCATTCGGCCGACGGGTTCGTCATGTCTTCGGCGCCGAAGAGGCGTCGTCTAGGGGGACCTTCGTGAAGAAAAACACTTGGCAGAAAGTGCTGGCCGTTCCGGCCACGCTCTCGATCGGCCTCGGCGGCGCCCTGCTCGCCGTCGCGCCCGCCCACGCCGTCGTCATCGATGGCACCTCGAACACCGCAGAGGTCGCTCCGACCGACGTGCCCACGCCCGCCGTGACCGAGACCCCGGCCCCCGCCGAGACCTCGGCTCCGACCGAGACGCTGGCTCCCGTCGAGTCCGCAGCGCCCACCGAGACGCCCGCTCCCACCGAGACGCCCGCGCCCGGTGCTGGCGCCGAGGACCCGGCCGCTGACGAGCCCGTCCTCGTCATCCTGCCCACGCCCGTCGTGAAGACCCCGACCGCCGGCGCCCAGCTGCAGGGCCCGGCCGTCACGCTCACCGGCACCGGAACCCCCGGCAACTACATCCTGCCCCTGGTCGCCGAGCCCGACGAGTACGACGCCCTGACCGGCCAGAACACTCCTCCGACCGCTCGCGCGGCCGCTCCCGCCCCGGTCGACCCGACCCTGGGTGGCGTGCTCGTCGCCGCTGACGGAACCTGGAGCGCCACCTCGCGCGTTCTCGAGTCCGGCACCTACACCGCCGGTGCCGCCGAGTACACCGTGAGCGCCGATGGCAAGCTCACGGGTGCCTCCACCTTCACCGCCGGTGTCGACGTCACGGTCTCCGTGACCGCCCCCGCCGCCCCGGTCGTCACCGCCCCCACCGCCGGTGAGGTCGTCCGCGCCAAGAACGTCACGATCTCGGGAACCGGCAAGCCCGGTGCCAACGTCGCCGTGTTCGTCGCCACGCCGAGCTACTTCGACCAGTACGTCGCCGAACAGCTCGCGCTGCTCGAGGACCCCGCCGCAGCCCCCGCTACCGGCGCCCGCGTGCAGGCCCTGGCCGCCGAGCCCGAGCCGAGCAACCCCGAAGACCCGATCATCGTCGACGCCGCCGGCAACTGGACCGTCGTGCTGCCCCTCGAGATCGGCGCCTACCGCGTCGGTGCCGTTCAGGCCGCTAACGACGACACCGCCCTCGGCCTGTCCGAGCTGTCGGCCACGGTCGACTTCAGCGTAGCCGCCGTGCTGCCCGCACCCGTCGCCTTGCCCGGCACCTCCCCCGCCGGCAACGGCACCCTGCCCGAGACCGGCTCCGACGCCGGAATCATCGCCGGCATGGGCGCCCTGCTCGTCCTCGGTGGCGGCGCACTGTTGTTCGCCCGCCGTCGCATGACCGCCAGCGCCGAATAACCCTCCCCAGACGGCTCGTCAGAGCCACCGCTCACAGCCCCGCGCAACCCCAAACTGCGCGGGGCTGTGTTGCGCCCGGACGCAAGAGGAATCCTCGGACTTGCGAGCCCCGGCCCCGACCCGATCGCCGAGACTGTTCGGAGATCGCGCCGCCTCAGCGCGACAGGAAGCCCCGACGATCAGGCGCGGGTCGAGCCCGGGAGACGGTCGAGGTAGTCCGAGAGGATGCGCGCGGCATCCGTGCCGTCGTCGTGCGGGTCGGCGGCGAGGAGGTGGAGCGCCAAGCCGTCGACGAGGGCGTGCAGGGCGGCGGATTCGCGGTCGAGGTCGAGGCTGGCGGCATCCAGATCGCCCGCCCGCAGCAGGCGCTCGAGGAAGACCCGGCAGGCGGCACGTGTGTCGGCCAGGATCTGGTCGTAGGCGGGGCGGAGGGCCGAAGAGGTCAAGGCCAGGGAACCCATTGCGTGGTAGACCTCCATTTCGACGCGGCGGTCGGCGTCGAGAGGCAACAACTGCATGAGGCAGGCCTCGGCCGTGGCGCGCGGCGTGGGGCCGGGCTCGAGCGCGAGGATGCGGTCACGGGCCCGGCGTTGCACCAGCTGCAGCGAGAAGATGAGCAACGAGTCCTGCGTGGGGAATGACCGGCGCAGCGAACCCGTGGCCAGGCCCGCCTCGGCGGCGACGTTGCGCACCGAGATCTTGGTGATGCCGTCGCGCAGCAGAACGCGCCAGGCGGCTTCGGCGACCTCGATCTCGCGGGCGTCGTGGTCGATCAACTTGGGCATGGTCCGAGTTTATACAGTCGTGCTAGCATCGCCTTGTTAGTACAACCGTGTAAACAAGGAGGGGTGCATGATCCTCGGCATCATCGTGGCGTGCGAGATCGGCTTCTGGGTGGCGATCGGCGCCGGGCTCGCGGCCCGCTACCTGCTCAAGGCACCACGCCTGGGCGTCGTCCTCCTGGCGCTCGCGCCCGTCATCGACCTGATCTTGCTCATCGCCACGGGCCTGCACCTCAAGAGCGGCGCGAATGCATCCTGGGAGCACGGCCTCGCCGCCGTCTACATCGGGTTCTCGGTCGCCTACGGTCACCGCCTCATCGCCTGGGCCGACGCGCGTTTCGCCAAACGGTTCGCGGGCGGCAGCATCCCGGCGCCGCTCACCGGCTGGGCCTACACCCGCAAATGCTGGGGGGATGTCGCGCGCACCCTGCTCGGGGTCGCCATCGCCGCGGGCATCCTGCTCGGCCTCACGTGGTGGGTGGGCGACGCCACGCGCACGGCCGAGCTGCAGAACTGGTTCGGCATCCTGCTCATCGTGCTCGGAATCGACACGGTCTGGGCCGTCGGTTACACCCTCTGGCCGAAGAAGTCCACGGCGACGCAACCGGCTGGTGCCGCGCAACGCTGACGCGCCAGAATAGGGGTGGCGCCGACGAGCGGATGCCGCCACGAGGGGAATCAGCATGAGCGACAGTCCGTACGGCCCGCCGTCCACCAACAACGATGGCAACGAGCCCGGGAACGGCCGCAACGACGGCGGTTTCGGGCAGGGCGGCTACCCCCAGCCCGGCGGCCAGCAGGGCTACCCCTCGAGCACTCAGCCCGGCTACCCCGGCCACCAGCCGAGCGCCCCGCAGGGCTACCAGTCGGGGCAACAGGGTTATCCCTCGGGGCAGCAGGGCGGCTACGCGCCCACGACACCCGCGCCGCGCAAGCGCAGCCGACTCTTCGACGACGGCGGGGCGCCGAACCAGCTCGGCCTCTACGCGTTCTTCGCCGGAGCAGCCGCGGTCGTGGTCGAGTTCGTGCTGCGACTGGTGCAGGCCGGATTCATCGGCACGGGGGCCTACGCCATGCTCAGCGTGATCGCGCTGGCCAGCACCGTGCTGTCCGTCATCCTCGGCCTGCTGGCCGTCATTCTCGGAGTCACGGCCCTCACGCGTGCGGGCGCCTCGAAGACGTTCGCCGCCATCGGTCTCGGAATCGGCGCGACCATGCTGATCAGCGCGGTCTCGGGAATCCTCTACAGCTTGCTCGCGAGCGCCGCTTCCAACCTGTAGCGAAGCGTTCGCACTACCCCTGCGCTGCACCCTCGGCGGCGCCGTCTTCCAGCGCGCCCTCGTAGACGTCGATAACCGAGGCGAGGAACGCGCCGACGATGTCGCGGTGCTCGGCGGGGAGATCGGCCGCGGCATCCGCGACGCCGTTGAGCACGGGCATGAGCGCGTCGAACGCGCGGGCCACCGACGGGGGCGACGGCACGATCACGGTTTTGCGGCGGTCGGTGGGGTGGGGCTCGCGGCGCGCATGACCCGAGGCCACGAGCCGGTCGACCGAGAACGTCGTGGCCGCGTTCGAGATGCCGAGCTTCGGCGCGAGCTCGCTGGGCGTCATGGGGCCCGACAGAATCAGGTGCTCCATGGCCTCGAGGTCGGTGTCGTTGACCGCCAGCGTGCGGCCGAGGTGCTGCTCGAAAGCCTTCGACAGCGCGCCGATCGAGCGCAGCTGATTGCCGATGGTGCCGGCGGTCGGATGCTCGTGCCCCGCGGTCTGCACCCGACGCGGTCCCTCCGACTTGCGCTCATCTTCCATGAACGTCATGCTAATGCAGTAGGTCGTTAAGTTGCTTAACTATTAAGTTCCTGGAGGAAATCATGCGGGCTCTATGGCGGTTCATCAGCGGGAAACGCACCGCGTGGGCGGTTCTGGGCGCCACGGTCGTGGCCGTGGGGCTGCTGTTCGCGTTCCTCCCCACGCCCGAAACGGATGCCTACCCCGCATCCGGTCTGCCCGACAGCACGCAGAGCGCGCAGGTCGCCGCGGCGCTCGAAGACTTTCCCTCGGCAGAACAGACCGCCGCAATTCTCGTGTGGAACCGTGAGGGCGGCTCGCTGACCGAGGACGATCGCGCCGCCATCCAGGAGCGCGCGACCGCCCTGGCCACCGATTCGACCGCACCCGAGGCCGTGCGCCCGCAGTTCAGCGACGACGGGGATGCCGCACTCGTCGTCGTGCCGCTCGACAAGGCCACGGCCGAGGACGACCTCGCGGGCACGGCCGACGCACTGCGCGCCACGGCATCCGAAGACCTGCCCGACGGGCTCGACAGCTATCTGACGGGCGGCGTCGGTTTCCAAGCCGACATCAGCAACGCGTTCGCGGGGGCCGATGTGCGCCTGCTGCTCGTGACCGTCATCGTCGTGGCCGTGCTGCTCATCGTCACCTACCGCAGCCCCGTGCTGTGGATCGTTCCGCTCGCCGTCGTGGGTCTCGCCGACGGCCTGGCCGGAAAGGTGGCGAAGGCCGCGGCCGAATCGTTCGGGGTGACCGTCGACGCGTCGATCTCGGGCATCCTGTCGGTGCTCGTGTTCGGCGCCGGCACCAACTATGCCCTGCTGCTCGTGGCCCGCTACCGCGAGGAACTGCTGAAACAGGAGGATCGCTCGGCCGCCATGTTCACGTCTGTCACGAGCGCGGGCCCCGCCATCGCCGCCTCGGGCGGAACCGTGGCGCTCAGCCTCATCACCCTGCTCTTCGCCGAGCTGAGTGGCAACCGCGCACTCGGTTTTGCGTGCGCCATCGGTGTCGTGATCGCCGTGCTGTTCGCCCTGATCGTGCTGCCCGCGGCGCTCGTGGTGTGCGGCCGCGGACTGTTCTGGCCGTTCATCCCGCGCCACGTCGGCGAGCACGCCGCGACGAAGACGAGCCTCTGGACCAAGCTCGGCCGCGGCGTCTCGCGCAAACCCGTCACGATTCTCGTGGTGTCGGTGCTGGGCCTCGGTGCCCTCTCGGTCGGCCTTGTCGGCGCGAGCGTCGGCCTGTCGCAGACCGAGCAGCTGCTGGGCGAACCAGAGTCGGTGACGGCGCAGAAGATCGTCGACGACTCGTTCTCGGCGGGGCTGACCGGGCAGACAATCGTGCTCGCCCCCGAAGACGCCGTGGCCGAGGCATCCCAGATCGCGGAAGACACGGATGGCGTGGACAGCGTGCGCCCCGGCGAAACGGCCAACGGCCTGGCCCAGCTCTCGGTGTCGCTCACGGCGGCACCCGATAGCGACGAGGCCTTCGACACCGTCACGGCCCTGCGCGCGAACTACGCCGACGCCTCGGGCGACGTCTCCGAGACGATCGTGGGCGGCACGGATGCGACGGCGCTCGACGAGCGGACCGTCTCAGAGCGTGACCAGAACCTCATCATCCCGCTCATCTTGGTGATCGTCTTCGTCATTCTGGCCGTGCTGCTGCGCTCGCTCGTGGCCCCCGTTCTGCTGCTGCTGAGCGTGCTCGCCACGTTCTTCGCCAGCCTGGGCGCCTCGAACCTGCTGTTCCAGAATCTGCTCGGTTTTCCCGCGTTCGACACCAACGTCGTGCTCTTCGCATTCCTGTTCCTGGTGGCGCTGGGCGTCGATTACAACATCTTCCTCACCACGAGGGCTCGAGAAGAGCGGATGCTGCACGGCACGCGCGAGGGCATGATCCGCGCCCTGGCCTCCACCGGCGCGGTCATCACGAGCGCCGGAATCCTGCTCGCGGCCGTGTTCGCCGTGCTGGGTGTGCTGCCCGTCGTCGCGCTCACGCAGATCGGCGTGATCGTGTGCATCGGGGTGCTGCTCGACACGTTGCTCGTGCGCACCATCCTCGTGCCCGCGCTCGTGTTCCTGACGGGGGATCGCTTCTGGTGGCCGTCGAAGGTGCGGGCCGTCGAGACATCCGACCGCTAGCCGCCAAGCAACAGCCGGCGCCGGTTAACGAGGAAACGCCCGCCAACCGTGAAGGTTGAGCGGGCGTTTCCCGTGCACAAGCCGCCGAAGGGGCGGTCAGGAACAGCCGATCGTTAGGCCTTGCGGCGTCCGACGATCAGGCCGTAGATGAGGAGGACGATGATCGAGCCGGCGATGGCGAGGAGCCACGTCTGGATCGAGAAGAAGTCCTCGAGGGGTGCGTTGAACAGGAGGCCACCGAGCCAACCGCCGAGCAGTGCGCCGACGACTCCGAGAAGCAGGGTGATGAGCCATCCGCCGCCCTGTTTGCCGGGGAGGATGAGCTTTGCGATGGCACCGGCTGCGAGGCCGAGAATGAGGAAACCGAAGAATCCCATGATGTGTCCCTTCTAAACGGTTTAGCGAGTGCGCGCCGGGGTCTGGCACATGACTCGTCGGTTACGATGCTGGACCCGGTTCACCGAAAGGGCAAGCCAGGGCCGACCCCTTGCATTTGCCGCGAATTCCTGATTCACCGGTGACGAGTGGGCGTCGCCGTGGTAATAGCGCTGGGATGCTCGAGCGCAAGGCCCGAGCCCCACTCACGTGCAGCGCCTAGGGTTGAGCAGGTGTCTTCCCGCCGAGAAACCCAGCCGCACGACATCCCCAACGACCCGGCCGACCCCACCGCGGGAGGCTTCGTGCGGGTGCGCGGGGCGCGCGAGAACAACCTGCGCAACGTGGACGTCGACGTGCCGCGCGACAGCATCGTGGCCTTCACCGGCGTCTCGGGTTCGGGCAAGTCGTCGCTCGCCTTCGGCACCATATTCGCCGAAGCACAGCGACGTTTTCTCGAGTCGGTGGCCCCGTATGCGCGCCGCCTGATCGCGCAGGGAAACACCCCGCACGTCGACGAGATCACGGGCCTGCCGCCCGCCGTGGCGCTGCAACAGAGGCGCGGCGCCCCCAGCTCGCGCTCGACCGTCGGCACGCTCACCACCCTGTCCAACTCGATGCGCATGCTCTATTCGCGCGCCGGAACCTACCCCGAGGGTGCGACTCGACTCGAGTCCGACTCGTTTTCGCCCAACACCGCGGCCGGCGCGTGCCCCCGCTGCCACGGGCTCGGCATCGCGCACACCGTGACCGAGCGGTCGGCCGTGCACGACGCCACTCTCAGCATCCGCGACGGTGCCATCGCCGCCTGGCCGGGCGCCTGGCAGGGCAAGAACCTGCGCGACGTGACCGCCAAGCTCGGCTACGACATCGACGCCCCCTGGAACACGCTGCCGCGCGAGGACCGCGACTGGCTGCTGTTCACCGACGAGCAACCCGTGGTCGAGGTCATGCCCCAGCGCGACCGCGTGGCCAAGCCCTATAAGGGCAAGTTCTGGAGCGCCAAGGCCTACGTCATGCACACGCTCGCCGACTCGGGCAGCGAGATGGCGCGCAAGCGGGCGCAGCGCTTCGTCGAGTCGGGGCCGTGCGATCTATGCGGCGGTACGGGCCTCACCCGCGCCGCGCTCGATGTCACCTTCGCGGGCCACACCATCGCCGAACTCAACGCCCTGCCGCTCGCCGGCCTCGCCGACGCCCTGCGCCCCACCGCCCAGCTGGCCGAAACCACGACGGCCGTGTCGAACGCCTCCTCGGGCGAGACCACCGAGGTGGCCGTGCGCATCGCCGCCGACCTCGTCACGCGCGCCGACGTGCTCATCGGTCTGGGCCTCGGATATCTGAGCCTCGGTCGCGTCACCACCACGCTCTCCCCCGGCGAAATGCAGCGGCTGCGCATCGCCACGCAGCTGCGGTCGGGCCTGTTCGGCGTGGTCTACGTGCTCGACGAGCCGTCCGCTGGCCTGCACCCCGCCGACGCCGAACCCCTGCTCGACGTGCTCTCGCAGCTCAAGGCATCCGGCAACACCGTCTTCGTCGTCGAACACAACATGGATGTCGTGCGCCAGGCCGATTGGCTCGTCGACGTGGGCCCGGCCGCCGGTGCCGGTGGCGGCGACGTGCTCTACAGCGGGCCCGTCGAGGGGCTCGCGGAGGTTGCGGAGTCGATAACGCGGCCGTATCTGCTCAGCGAACGATCCACGGGCGGCCGTTCGAACGCGGGCTCGGGCACGGACTCGTCAGCGCCGGGCGACCGTCAGCCCCGCGAACCCCGATCGTGGCTCGGATTGCGCGGCCTCTCGCGCCACAACCTGCGCGGCCTCGACGCCGACTTCCCGCTGGGCGTGCTCACGGCCGTCACGGGCGTGTCCGGTTCAGGCAAGTCAACGCTCGTCAGCCGCGTGCTGGCCGACGCCGTGCGGGTCGGGCTGAAACACGGAGGCGAGCTCGCATCCTTCACCGATCTCACGGCCGAGGCCGACGCCGACGGCGCCTCTCGCTCAGCCGCCGACGGTGAACCCGACGCGGATGCCGCAGCCGCCGAAGCGGCCACCGGAACCGCCCCCGCCACCACGACGGTCGACCGCATCACGGGTCTCGACGCCGTCGACCGCCTGGTGCGCGTCGACCAGCGTCCCATCGGACGTACCCCGCGCTCCAACCTGGCCACCTACACGGGCCTCTTCGACACCGTGCGCTCCGTGTTCGCGGCCACCGACGAGGCGCGCGCCCGCGGCTACACCGCCGGCCGGTTCTCGTTCAACGTCGACGGTGGCCGCTGCGAGACCTGCCTCGGCGAGGGTTTCGTGTCGGTCGAGCTGCTGTTCCTGCCGGGCAGCTACGCACCCTGCCCCACCTGCCACGGCGCGCGCTACAACGCCGAGACCCTTGAGGTGACGTATGCCGGGGCATCCATCGCGGATGTCTTGGCCATGACGGTCGACGACGCCGCCGACTTCTGGCGCGAGGTTCCCTCGGCTTCGCGCGCGCTCGACACCCTGCGCCAGGTGGGCCTCGGCTACCTGAGGCTCGGACAGCCCGCCACCGAACTCTCGGGCGGCGAAGCCCAGCGCATCAAACTGGCTACCGAGCTGCAGCGCGCCCGCCGCGGCCACACCCTCTACGTGCTCGACGAGCCGACAACGGGCCTGCACCCGGCCGACGTCGAGCTGCTGCTCGCGCAGTTAAACCGTCTCGTCGACCAGGACAACACGGTCGTCATCGTCGAACACGACATGTCGGTCGTCGCCTCGGCCGACTGGGTCATCGACCTCGGACCGTCGGGCGGCGACGCGGGCGGCCGCATCCTCGCGACCGGCACGCCGGCCACCGTCGCGGCCTCGCCCGACAGCCGCACGGCGCCCTACCTGCGCGCCCGCCTCCCCCAGAGCTAGTCGTAACGAACAACGGCAGACAGGATCTGTTCGTTACTAGCGCGAAAACCCCGCTCAACGCGGGGTTTCTGCGTTAACGCAGCCACTTTCCGAGGACGACGACCTCGCCGTCCTCGTAGCCGAGTCGCTCGTAGAAGTCGACGACACCCGCGTTGGTCGACCGCACCATGAGTTGCACCTTGGGAACGCCGCGCTCACGCATCCACTCTTCGGCGGCCTCGTTCAGCTGCCGCCCGAGCCCGCTCCCCCGCCGCGTTTCGGCCACGGCCAGGTAGTAGATCCATCCACGGTGACCGTCATGCCCGACCATCGCGGTGCCCACCAGCTCGTCACCGTCAAAGGCCCCCAACACGGCGGATGTCGCACCACCCACCGCGCGCGCAAAATCTTCGGCGGGCGGATTCCACGGCCGTGTCTGCCCGGCCTCCTCCCACAACCGCGTCGCCGCCGCACTCTGCTCAAGCCCCAGCGGGCGAATCGTGACGGCGGCGGCTGCGTTTCTCTCAGACATCCACTCATCTTCGCAGCGCTGAGAGTCACGTCCAGATCAGGGACGGCGTTAAGCGCGAAACTCGGCTCACCCACCGTCCGGAAGGCTGCCGAGTTCACTTCACGTCGCTACTGCAACGCACGTCAGAACAATATTGCAGGCGTCCGGTTTGGTCTACCTTTTTAGCAGCATTCGTGCCATCGACCCGGGACAGGACATCTCGCCCCACCGGCTAAGTCGCCGCCCCGATGCCTAGCGGGCGCGGCGGATGTCGGCGGCGAAATCGTCGAGGACGGCGAGGATGCCCGGATGCTGCCAGACGCGGTTGCGACGCAGGCCTGTGCGCTCGACGAGGACGCCGCGTTCAGTGAGCAGTTCGAGCGCGCGCTGAACGGTGACGTCGTTGAGTCCGAGCTGGGCCTTCAGGAATTTGGCGTTGACGACCGGTTGGCCGATGAGGAGGGGCAGCGCCTTCCACGCAACGGCATGGGCGCGCACTCCCGACATCCGCTCGCGTGAATCGTCGAGCTGGGCGGCCAGACGTTCGACAAGTGTTCTGCCGGACGCCGCGGCGAAGAGTGCCGCCTCGGCGAACCGGCTCACGATGGGGGCAGCATCCCCTGCCCGATAGGCGGTGAGGGCGTCGAAGTAGGTCTGCGTGTCGACGAGGAGGCCGGCGGAGAGGGGAATCGTGGTGTGCGAGACGACCCCTTTATTGCGCAGCATCGCTTGGGCCAGCGCGCGCCCCGTGCGCCCGTTGCCGTCGACGAACGGGTGGATGGTTTCGAACTGAGCGTGTGCGGCCGCGACCTGCACCAACGCGGGCACGTCGTCGCGCGCGATGAACCGAATAAGGTCAGCCAGCGCTGGCTCGATGCGCTCGTGATGCGGCGCCACGAACTGGGCTTCGCGTGGGCCCGCGTTGCCGTCGCCGATCCACACGAGTTCGTCGCGGAGGACCCCGGCGCGCTCCTCGAAGCCGAGTTGGTGCTGGAGGAGCTCCTGGTGCATCGCGAGCACCGTGCTCTCGTCGATCGTGCGGGAGAGGCGGATCGCCGCCTCCATGGCGCGCACATTGCCGACCACCGTCATGGCGTTCGCTTTTTCGCTCTCGTCGATCTCGGCGAGGGCGAGCTGCTTGGCGCTCGTCGTCAGGTTTTCGATCTGCGAACTCGACGCACTCTCGGTGCGGAGAAGAATGGCGGACATCGGAGCGATGGCGGGATTGTCAGAACCCAGCGTAAGCGCCGCGAACGAGTCGAAGTCTGCGAGCGCTCGGCTTGCCTCGTCGACGTCGGCTCCGAGCCCGCCCTCTACTTCGGGCTGCCAGTCCGCGAGAACGGCGGGCACCGCCGATTTGTAAGACCCTGTCTGTCGGTTCAGTTCGCGACGGGAGTACCGGCCGGAATCGACGGGCCGCCACTCGCGGTCGTCGAACGTGATCGGCGGCACGACCATGTGGGGCTGAGCCGCCCGCTCGGTTTCGCTCGAAAACGTTGGCATAAATCGACCTTACTAACGTTTCATCAAGAAAGTGTTAGTAAGACCAAATCCTACTTACACTTCCGCGGTGTCACAGGTTCTCGTCGAAGAAGGCAACCACATCCCGCGCCACCGCGTCGCGCACGCCGGTCGGGTCTTCTCGGTCGCCGAGGAAAACGTAGTGGCCGACATCCGAGCCGACACTGCGCGCCTGCGACCGAGGGAGGGTAGCCGCGTAGAGCTGGGCGTTGCCGGCGGGCGGGGTGATGTCATCCTGATCGCCCCAGCGGATCAAGACCGGCGCATCGATGCGCGCAAGCGAGTCTCGCGTGAGGAGTTCTCCGATTCCGGGGGCGAGAAGGACGCCTGCCCGAAGGCGTGGGTCGGCGACGGGCAGGGCGGTCGATTCGGCGAGGCCCGCCAGCTGCGCATCCGAGTACGACGAACGTAGCGCCGCGATCATGTCGGGGAACTCGGGCACCGCGGGCGCCGGCACGTGGCCGGCGAAGAGGGCCGCGACGACGCGAGCATCCACCTGCGCGCCCAGCAGCGCGGCCACCGTGTAACCGCCCAGGGAGAAGCCGGCGCCACCGACGCGATCGAGGTCGACGTCGTATGTGGCGACGAGGTGATCGAGCAGGAAACTCATATCCCTCGGCCGCTCAGAGACCAGGGTGAAGCCTTCGACCAGGTACTCGTCCTGGTAGCTGTTGCCGTGATGATCAACGGAGGCTACGAGAAAACCTGCGTCGTTCAGCGGCTGCGCCAGCCAGTCGAGGTCCTCGCCCGCTCCCCCGGTCCCGTGAGAGAGCAGAACGGTGGCCGCCGGGCCCGGTTGCGTGCGGGGCCATACCCGGATGCGGAGGGGTCGAGGCCCGTAGCCACCCCAGCGGGTGCGCGTGGGGTCATAGAGCAGTGTCGTCTGCGGGTGCACGCTCGAAGCTTATAGCTCTGTCACGCGCCGCGATCCGCGCAGCTCAAGCAGCCCGCGGAGCTGCTGTCAAGGGTCAATCGTCTTTCACTGAGACGATCTTTTCGGCATACGATCTCACTATGGATGCTTCCCCGACCCTCACCTCGGTGCCCGAGATCGACTGGGGCGCCGGCGGAATCGAAACCGAGCTGGGCTGGGCCCTGCCCGCCATGTATCAGGGGTTCTCGCGCTCGGCGACGGGAGCCGTTGCCGACGTACCCGGCGGGCCGCGCGGCTATCAGGTGCTCGTCGCCGTGACGACCGAGCGGCCCTCGTCGCAGCTCGCGCTCGCCCAGCGCCTCGGCATCGACAAGACCCAGATGACCTACGTCATCGACGCCCTCGAGACCGGCGGTTTCGTCGAACGCCGCCCCGACCCCTCCGATCGCCGCATCCGGCAGGTCCTTCCCACCCGGGCCGGCCGATCCCTGCTCGCGAAGGCCCGCATCGCCCTGCGCGAGGTCGAGGGCGTGCTCATGCGCCACCTCAGCGACGACGAGCAGACGACCCTGCGCCATCTTCTCGCCCGCGTGGCGCTCGGCACCGCTGACATGGCGACCTGCGCGATCGACGAACCGACGCCCACGCAAACCCAAGCCGACTCCGAGCCCCGACCCGATATCCAGCCCCCCTTCGAGCATCCGCGCGCCGCGCCCGAACGGTCCCGCAGAACAGCGCCCCCGACCCCAACAGATTGAGACCACCCATGACCAGCACAATCCTCCTCGCGGGCGCCACCGGCGACCTCGGCCAGCGCATCGTGCGCGAGCTGCTGACGCACGACGTGCGGCTGCGCGTGCTCACCCGCCCCGGCAGCCGGACCGCCACCACGCTCTTCGGCCACGAAGATCGCATCGAGATCGTCACCGCCGCCTACACCGACCACGCCGCGCTGACCCAGGCGATGACGGGCGTGGATGTCGTGGTGTCGGCCGTGAACGGCCTGCGTTCCGTGATCGTCGACGCCCAGCGCGCCCTCCTGAAGGCGACCGTCGCGGCCGGCGTGCCTCGCTTCATCCCGTCGGATTATTCGGCCGACTACCGTCGCATCGCGCCCGACAGCAACCGCAACTTCGAGCTGCGGCGCGAGTTCGCGGCCGACGTCGACGCGGCCCCCGTGCAGGCCACCTCGATTCTCAACGGCATGTTCACCGACCTGCTCGCGGGCGACGCGCCCATGATCTTGTGGGACCGCAAGCGCGTGCTGTTCTGGTCATCCGCCGATCAGATCCTCGACTTCACGACCAAGGATGACGCCGCGCGCGTGACGGCCCTCGCCGCGCTCGACGACAACGCCCCGCGCGTGGTCGAGGTCGCCGGTTCGCAGGTGTCGGCCCGCGAGGTCGCCCGCACCATGACGCGGCTGACGGGCACGCCCTTCAAGCTGCAGTGGGCCGGAACCGCCGGAACCCTGCTCGCCATGAGCAAGGCTATGAAGCTGGCCTCACGCTCGTCGGACGAACCCTTCTCCGCCTGGCAGGGCATGCAGTACTTCGTGAGCATGTTCAGCGGGCAGGCGCAGCTGCACCACGTCGACAACGACCGCTACGGCCCGCACGAGTGGACGACCGTCGAGGATGTCCTGAAGGCGCACCTGGCTCGCTAGGTTCGGGAGCAACTACGCCGCGCGGCTCGCGCCCGTCGTCGCCGACTCGATGAGGTTGCTCGCCTCGAGGGGTTGGCCGTCGGCGAGCGCCGCCGTCCACGCTTCGGTCATCGCGACGGTGGCGAGGTTGGAGTTGAGCAGGGCCATGAGCGTGGTGTGCACGGTCTGGGCGCTGGCGAAACCCGCCGAGTTGGCGATGTTGATGGCGCCCGTGGCATCCGAGAGAACTTCTGTAGTGAAGCCCAGGAACTCGGCCTCGACCGACGACGCCAGGACGCAGTTGTTGGTCATGTAACCGACGAGCGTCACGGTGTCGAGGTGGCGCTCGCGCAGCCACTCGGCCAGGCCCGTGCCCGCATAGATCGAGCTGTAGGACTTGGTGATGCGCGTCCACTCGCCGGTCGCACGCGCCTCGATCTCGGGGTGCAGCTCGAACTCGGGCGTGCCGGGTGCGAAGAGGGGTGCACCCTCGCCGCCGCTGTGCTGGAAGGCGACGATGGGGATGCCCGAGGCCTCGGCCGCATCGATGGCCGCGAGAATGCGCGGCAGCGAGTCTGCGTGCGGCGGGTAGTGGATCTCGAGGGTTCCGTCGAAGTATTGCTGCTGAACATCGATCAGGATCAGGGCGCGGCGCGGGTTCGTCATGAGGCTTCCTCCAAGTTGTCGGGATGCCGGAGCCGCGGTTCTCTCGCCGCGGCAACGGCACCTCACTATCGTCGCCCGGCCGCACGCCCCCGCGTGAGTGGCACGCATGTCGCCTTACAATGGATTCGGGCCACCGCGGTCACTCGCCGCGAACCGGCCTCACGGACGGAGTACAGCATGCGCATCGCCATCTACGCGTTCGACGACATCACCCTGTTCCACTTCTCGGTGCCCCAGATGGTCTTCGATGAGGTGCGCCGACTGGGCCTCGCCGACTGGACAACCGTCGTCTTCTCCGACCACCCCGGTTCCGTGCGCAGCGCCGAGGGGCTCACCATTGGCGGCGTGGAAGGCCCCGAAGCCGCGGCCGACGCCGATCTCGTCGTGGTCCCGTCCTGGCACGACGACGGCCGGCCATCCACTCCCGCGCTGCAGAGAGTGCTCGCCGAGGCATCCGCCCGCCGCGCCCCCATCGCCGGGCTGTGCCTCGGAACGTTCCCCCTCGCCGAGGCCGGTCTGCTCGCGGGCCGCAGCGCCGTCACGCATTGGCGCGAATTCGGCCTGCTCACGAGCTTGCACCCCGACATCGCGCTCGACGAGGGCGTCCTCTACATCGATCACGGAGACATCCTCACGTCGGCGGGCACCGCCTCGGGTCTCGACGCCTGCCTCCACGTCGTGCGCACACGCCTCGGTGCGGATGCCGCGAATCAGGTCGCCCGCAACCTCGTCATCGCGCCGCACCGCGAGGGCGGGCAGGCGCAGTACATCGAGCGGCCGATCGCGCACGACCGTTCCGACGACGCGATCGCCACCGTGCTGGACTGGGCCCTCGAGCACCTCGCCGAACCGCTCACCATCGAAACGCTCGCGGCCCGCGCCCACCAGAGCCGCCGCACCTTCATCCGGGCGTTCCGCGCGGGCACCGGCACCACGCCCGCCGCCTGGGTGCGCGCCCGCCGCCTCGACGAGGCCCGCCGCCTGCTCGAAACGGGCACCCTGCCCATCGAACACATCGCCCGCGACTGCGGCTTCGGCAGCGCCGTCACCTTTCGCCAACTCTTCCTCGCCGAATTCGGCACCACCCCCTCGCGCTACCGCGCCCGCTTCACGACGGCGTAAGGGGCGCCACACCTTCCAAGGTCACACCACGTAGTAGAAAATCGCTCCCAGGGTCAGACCGATACTTCCTGTGGCCCCAGCGCCTGCCAAAATGGCACGCGTCCGTCTCGAGTATCGGAATGGTGCTTCCGGTGAGGGGGGTGACTTGCGCGCAAAGGCGTGAGCGAGGCAGATGACACTCACACCGATCCCAATAATGAAGCCGAATCCAATGACCAACGGCATGTAGCTGACCGGCGGTCCCTCCGAAGAAGCGTCGGGATGGTCGATGACGTACGTGATTCCCAGGGCCACTGCGATCAAGACCGTGCCTCCGATCGCGCAGATCCACGTCAACCGAACACGAATGGCGAGTCCTTCCGTGGCCCGTTCAAGCCTGTTCTGGGTTAGAGAGCGTTCCTTATCGGAAAGTTCGGTGCTGCTCAGCGTTTCCAGCTTTCGAATGTGTTTTCTCGCTACACGTAGGTTTTCGAGCTCCGTGAAGACGATTACGACGACTGCAACAGCTATTAGGGAAACGATCACGGTTTGTATTTCACCCTGTAGTTGAGGTTTGGCTGGACCAAGCCGCAATTACTTGAGCGACCCGCCGCGCTCGACGACGGCTCAGAGGTACACCCCGGAAGGTGCGTGAGGCTCCCGAGCGCAAGTTGATGACAGCGACTCGGACTAACCCAAACTCGGCGCCACGAGTAGCAACGCCGTCATACGCCTCGTGATCTATGCGCCGGAAATCATCTCGAGCGATCACGTACGTGCGAAACCACGAGACGATCTTCAGCGACGAAGCGGATGTGTAGAACCCCATGAACATTGCTCGCCCGACGAAGTACGCAGCTGCCGCGCCAAAGAAGATCTGACCCAGTCGATTCGCCGCGTCATCATGCAACGGTCCGACGATCGCCGCAACGATCCCGGCCAGGCCCCACGTAGCCCCGGCTACGCCGAGAGCAACACGCTCGGTGCCGAAGACCCTTACGAACCGCTCATCGACGGCGGTTCGCATGGCTGCGCTTTCCACGTGAAGTGATCCGTCGGCCGGCTGGTACCGAAGGGACTAGGAGTCGAACGGCCACGCGTCATACTCCTCTGCGAAGTCGTCGTCGCCCTTGGACTCAGCGAGGGCAAAGTTCTTCTGCGCCTCATCATCCTGCCCCTGCAACGACAGGGCGAGGCCGAGAGGCGCATGGCTCCACAGGTCGCCCGCGTCCACGCCCTCCTGAGCAAGATCGCGAGCCTCGTCGATTCGCCCTTGCTTGAGCAGAAGGATGGCGAGCGAGCGCCGCGCCATCGACGTACCTCCAGCATCCAACGCCTCACGCAAATGGTGTTCGGCGACCGCTTCGTCACCGTCGCCGACCGCGAGTATCCCCAACTTATAGTTCGCTTTGCGCTCACCGGCCTCTAGAGCGACCCGCAACGTGCGACGAGCGGCGGCCTCGTCGCCGCGAGCCTCGAACACGTCGCTGAGCTGCCAGTTGACGGTCGGGTCGAGGACGACACCGTGGCGAAGAAGTTGCTCGGCCTCATCCAAATCGCCCTCCGTCAACGCGAGAGTTCCTAGATTCACGAGAGCCACCACGTCATCCGGGTCGAGAAGCAAAGCCTTCTCGTAGTCGGTCCGCGCCGCTTCGCCGTCGCCTAACGCCTCGAAGCAGAGCCCGCGGGCGACCAGTTGATCGGGGCGAGAATCGATGACCTCGGAGAACCACCGAACGGCCTCCTCATTCTGGTCGAGCTCTTTCAACACATTCGCGAGCCACACGAGGTCGTTCGTCTCGGCCGCCCCCAGCTTCACAAGCTCACGAAGAGGCGGGACCGCGCTCGCATAGTCCTCGGCCAGGATGAAGTCGGACGCGGCCTCGCGCAACGCTGTCGACTTCTCGACATCCACGTATTCGTTCTTTACGGGAGAGCTTTCACTGAGATCGTTCACTGTTTATCCAATCGCTCACACACATCTGCGAGTATGAAATCACCGCGACCGCTCCAGTCTCTTGCGGATGCGCTTCATCTTGCGGGGGCCAGGCCCGGAGTCATACAGGTAGGCGATGGGGGCGTAAATCCGTTCCAGCTGCCAGCGGGGCGGTGTGTGCGCGACCTGTTCCCGCAGCACAGTGAAGAGGTCGTCCTCGGAAGGACTGTTGCGCAGGATGTATTCGTCCGGGATGTCGAGATGACGAAACGGTTCGTTATCGGCGGCGTTGGCGAGCTCATCCCTGCGGCCCTGCAACTCTTCCCCGATGGCGTCCTCGTAGGCGCCGAGCGCATCGATCAGCTCGACCTTCTCGCGATCGGACAGGCGGTCGATTCTGACGCGCAGTTCGAGGTCGAGCAGGGATTCGGGGTCGAGGCGCGCGACCATGCCGAGCGTCCCGTCCCCCTGAATCCACATGAGCCAAATCTAGGGGGCCGCGGCGGGCCCCAAACACACCCCAGAAGGGGAAACACCCTCGAACCAGCCGATCCGACTTGGGCTGCCTAGAAACCGCCGCCTTGCAGCAGGACTGTACACAAAACGGCGAACATGACCAGTGGAACGGGGAGGACGTAGACCAGAGCGCGGCGGCGCAGGATAGCGATAACTGTCCCGAGATGACCGATCACCACCGCACCCACGAGGGCGGGAGTAAATAGACCAAGCATCTTGTCGACTTCCACCGGAACGGCGGACGCATTCGACAGATGCCAGACGGTCACCTCAACGACGAGCCACATCTGCGCGAGCGTTGCACACGCCAAAATCGCCAGCGCAATCCGAGCGAGCCACCGCGACGCCGTGTTCCTGTTCATGAGCGCCGGAACCGCCTCAGAACGAAAGAGAGGCCCTCCTGCATCGGCAATTTCAGCGTTACCGTCCCTTCGTCGTCGTGAAGGCGTAATGATGGGAAACCGAGTCGCCGAGACCGCATCTCTTCGCCCTGGCCCAAGACATATGACACCGCCAGAGAAACGAGCCGGGAGAGCGCAGCATGGACCTCCTCGTCGGATGCGTCGTCGTCGACATAGTCCCACGTGAGCATCGTCTCCGTTTGGACGCTGAAGTAACCCTGACCAGGCGTGTACACCGCCGCCCATCGGTCGGAATCGTCCCGATCCTCGACACGCATATATGCGCGCGAGTCTTGCATACCGATGAACGCAACACATTCCGAGAGTCGCGGACGTAGCCCCTCGAGAACTGCCTGAGCGTCCTCCGCCTTCATTGCTTGAGCCCTTTCCCCATCTGTGTTGGCCAATCGGCCGGCGCGTACACACGCACAAGAGGTAAATCTAGGACCCGCGGCCGCACCCCGGACACACCCCGAAGGGGAAACGGCTCGCCCGGCCCTGCCGGGCACCCCGTAGGGATAATGTAAATACTTGATTACGCAGGCCATCCGGGCAGAGTCGCCGGGATACGATCTGGGAACCGCAACGGAGTGATCCGCTTCGTGGCGGTGACAGGAAACAGGCACCAGATGACAGCACGCGCCGACGTCATTTTCGTCAATGGCACGGTATTCGACGGGCGACGCCTGCTCGCGCCCGGCACCGACGTCGCCGTGCGGGGCGAGACGATCGTCGCCGTCGGCCCGGATGCCCTCAGCCTCCGTGACGCGCACACCGAGGTCGTCGACCTCGACGGTGGCCTGCTGCAGCCCGGGTTCGTCGACGCCCACATCCACCCCATCGAGGGCGGGCTCGAACGGATGCGCTGCGATCTGTCGGTGGGTGCGACATCCGACGATTATCTGAGCATCATTCGGGACTATGCGGCAGCGCACCCCGACGAGCCCTGGATTCGCGGCGGCGGGTGGCAGCTCGCGGCTTTCCCCGGCGGCATTCCCCCGCTCGACGCGCTCGACGCGGCCGTGCCCGACCGGCCCGTTTTTCTCGCCAACCGCGACCACCACGGCGCCTGGGTGAACAGCCGCGCCCTCGAGCTCGCCGGCATCGACGCGCACACGCCCGACCCCGCCGACGGCCGCATCGAACGCTTCGCCGACGGCCGCCCCAACGGCGTGCTGCAGGAGGGCGCCCGAGAACTCGTCACCCCGTTCATGCCCGTCGACACCCCCGACGACGAATACGCCGCTCTGCTCTCGGCCCAGGCCTACCTGCACTCGCTCGGCGTCACCGGCTGGCAGGACGCCATCGTCGGCAACTATGGCAGCCACACCGACACGGGCGACGTCTACCGGCGCGCGGCCGACAACGGCGACCTCACCGCCACCGTGCGGGCCGCCCTCTGGTGGGACCGCGAGCGCGGCCTCGACCAGCTCGACGAACTCGTCGCCCGCCGCACCGCCCTGCACGGCAACCCCCGCTTCAGCGCCGCATCCGTCAAGGTCATGCAAGACGGCATCCCCGAGAACCAGACTGCCGCGATGATCGACCCCTACCTCGACCCGACGGGATGCCGGTGCGGCACGCCCAGCACGGGCCACTCCTACATCGACCCCGCCGACCTGCGGCGCTACGTGACGGCCCTCGACGCCGCCGACTTCCAGGTTCACGTGCACGCGATCGGCGACCGGGCGGTGCGCGAGGCCCTCGACGCGCTCGAGGCGGCCCGCGCCGAGAACGGCCGCGCAGACGGGGGCCCGAGCAACCGGCACCACATCGCGCACGTGCAAATCGTGCATCCCGATGACGTGCCGCGCTTCGCCCGGGTTGACGCCGCCGTGAACATGCAGGCGCTGTGGGCCACCTTCGACCCGCAGATGGTCGACCTCAACCTGCCGATCCTGGGCGACGAACGCGCGGCGTGGCAGTACCCGTTCGCGGCGCTCGAACGCGCGGGGGCCCGCCTCGGCGCCGGCTCGGACTGGCCCGTCACGACACCCGACCCGTGGCAGGCGTTGCACGTGGCCGTGAACCGGCGGCTGCCCGCATCCGACCCCGATTTCAACCCGCGCGCGTTCTTCGCCGAGCAGGCGTTGACCCTCGAAACGGCCCTCGCCGCCTACACCTCCGGTTCGGCCCACCTCAACGGCCAAGACGACGCCGGATGTCTCGCCCCCGGTTTCGCCGCCGACCTCGTGGTGCTCGACCGCGACCCGTTCGCCGCGCCCGCCGACGAGATCCACCTGACCCGCACCCGCCAGACCTGGGTGCGCGGCCGACGCGTATACGACGCGCCGGCCCCCGACCGCGAATTCGACCTCACCTCATCGGCTTCGCTAACCTGACGCACCAACCCGCTCCACCGCACTACCCGCTCCACACCACAGCACCGCACCGCACCGCTTCACCGTTCCACCCGCACCGCCACCACGGCCCGACGAAAGAACCAACATGACAGCGAAATCCCTTGCACCGCTCGCCCTGCTCGCCAGCGCGGCCCTGCTGCTCACCGGTTGTGTGAACAACGAAACCCCCAGCCCCGGATCGTCGGGTTCGGCCGCCGCCGTGACCGTCGAAAAGGATGACGCGGCCGCCAAGCTGCTGCCCGAAGACGTGGCCTCCTCGGGCAAGCTGGTCGTCGGCACCGACGCCACCTACGCCCCCAACGAGTTCAAAGACGCCGACGGCAACCCCACCGGCTGGGAGATCGAGCTGGCCGACGCCATGGCCGCCAAGCTCGGCCTGAAGACGGAATACACGATCTCCAAGTTCGACAACATCATCCCCGGCATCACGGGCGGCAAATACGACGTCGGCGTCTCCTCCTTCTTCGACACCGTCGAGCGCCAGCAGCAGGTCGACATGATCGACTACTACACGGCCGGCATCCAGTGGGCAGCGCCCAAGGGCAAGACCGTCGACCCCGACAACGCGTGCGGCCTGAAGCTCGCCGTGCAGAACGGCACCACCGAGGCCCTCGACGACGGCCCCGCCAAGAGTGAAGCCTGCGTGGCCGCCGGCAAGCCCGCCATCGAACTGCTCGGTTATGACACGCAGGACGACGCCACCGCCGCCGTCACGCTCGGTCGCGCCGACGCCCTCTCGGCCGACTCGCCCGTCACGCAGTACGCGGTTGCCCAGTCCGACGGGAAGCTCGAAACCTCGGGCGACGTCTACTCCGTGTTCCTCTACGGCATGCCCATCGCCAAGGACTCCGGTCTCGGCGAAGCGCTGAAGGCGTCGCTGCAGTCCCTCATGGACGACGGCACCTACACCGAGATCTTGAAGAAGTGGGGCGTCGACCAGGGCGCCATCGACGCCATCGACATCAACGGAGCCACGGAGTAACCATGACCTCCACGACCACCGCTGGGCGCCCCGACCGGGCGCCCAGCGCGGGCGGTTCGGAGCCTGAGCCGATCAAGGCCATCCCGCTCCGGCATCCGCTGCGCAACGTCATCGCCGTCATCCTGATCCTCGTGGTCGCGGCGTTCATCTGGGATGCCGCCACCAACCGCCCCGCCTATGACTGGCCAGCGGTCGGCAAATACATCTTCGACGTGCGCGTCTCGCAGGCGGCGTTCGTCACCATCCAGCTGACCGTGCTGTCGATGATCATCGCCATCCTGCTGGGCGTGCTGCTCGCCGTCATGCGCCTGTCGCCCAACCCGGTGCTCAAAGGCATCGCGTGGATCTACCTCTGGATCTTCCGCGGCACACCCGTCTACGTGCAGCTCGTGTTCTGGGGCCTCATCGCCACCATCTACCGGCAGATCCAGGTGGGCATCCCGTTCACCGACGTGGTGTGGGCCGAGTGGACCACGCAGGATGTCATCAGCCTCTTCTGGCTCGCCGTCATCGGTCTGGCCCTCAACGAGGCCGCCTACATGGCCGAGATCGTGCGCGCCGGACTGCTGTCGGTCGACGAAGGACAGTCAGAGGCGGCCACCGCGCTCGGCATGTCGTGGTCGAAGACGATGCGCCGCATCATCCTGCCGCAGGCCATGCGTATCATCATCCCGCCGACGGGCAACGAGGTCATCTCGATGCTCAAGACCACGTCGCTCGTCACGGCCGTGCCGTTCTCGCTCGACCTCTACACGCGCACGCGTGACATCTCGGCCGAGACGTTCAACCCGATCCCGCTGCTCATCGTCGCGTCGATCTGGTACCTCTTCTTCACCAGCATCCTCATGGTCGGCCAGTACTTCCTCGAGCGCCGCTTCGCCCGCGGAACCCGTTTCGTCGACGTGGGGCCGGGTGCGGATGCCGCAGCCACACCGGGTGCCGAAGGATCCGACGCCACGCCCACCGGCGTCACGAGCACCATCCCCGGCGGAAAACGAGACGGAGGCTCAGCATGAGCGCCACGACTGCACACCCCTCGCCCGCCGCATCCGGTGGCCCTGCCAGCGGTTCCGCGTCCGCCGACACGCCGATGGTTGTCGCCGACCGCGTCGTGAAGTCGTTCGGCTCCCACACCGTGCTGCGCGACATCTCGCTCACCGTGAAGCGCGGCGAGGTGCTGTGCGTGGTCGGGCCCTCGGGTTCGGGCAAGAGCACATTCCTGCGCTGCATCAACCACCTCGAAAAAGTGGATGGCGGCCGCCTCACCGTCGACGGAACCCTCATCGGTTATCGCCAACGCGGCGACAAGATCTATGAGATGAAGCCGCGCGAGGCCGCCGAACAGCGCAAGGACATCGGCATGGTGTTCCAGCGCTTCAACCTGTTCCCGCACCTGACGGTGCTCGAGAACATCATCGAGGCGCCGCAGCAGGTCAAGCGCCAGTCGAAGGCCGACGCGTCGAAGCGTGCCATGGAACTGCTGACGCGCGTCGGGCTGGCCGAGAAGGCGAAGGCCTACCCGGCATCCCTGTCGGGCGGTCAGCAGCAGCGGGTCGCCATTGCCCGGGCCCTGGCCATGGACCCGAAGCTCATGCTGTTCGATGAGCCCACCTCGGCTCTCGACCCCGAGCTCGTCGGCGAGGTGCTCGACGTCATGAAGCAGCTCGCGGCGGATGGCATGACCATGATCGTCGTCACCCACGAGATGGGCTTCGCGCGCGAAGTCGCCGACACGCTCATCTTCATGGACGGCGGCGTGGTCGTCGAGAGCGGCGACCCCCGCGAGGTTCTCGGCAACCCGCAACACCAGCGCACCAAAGCGTTCCTGTCGAAGGTGCTATAGCGGCATATGCTGTAGCCACATCGTGGAGGGTCTCGCCGGTCACATGACGGGCGAGGCCCTCTCACCATCGCTCGAGGGGAATCGCCATGGCCGACAACGCAGCGCGGCGCGAGAAGTTCTCTGCGCGCAAAGCCGAGCTGGATGCCGAGCGGCAGGGGCTGACCCCCGAGGAGTACGGCGTCTACAAGGGAAGCGTGGGCAGCATGGTTCAGCCCGTGAACTCGGCCAGCGGCCTGCTGATCATGTCGATCGTGCTGACGCTGATCTCGATCGGCGTCGCGTATGGCGCCGTGATCATCGTCATGCAGAGCATGGGCCTCGTGCCCGTCGTCGAAGGCGACACTGAGTTCACCCCCGTGATGTGGTTCTTCCTCTTCCTCATGTTCTTAGCCCCCGTCGCATCCTGGAGCTAGTACATCAAGGAACGCCGCGCCCAGAAGCTGCGCCTCGCGCGCGGCCTGCCCCGCAACATCACCGAATCGGGCCCCTCGGCCTAACTGCGGCCACGATGCGCCACGGCTGTGTCGGGCTTAGAGCGTGGGGCCGGACCAGGTGGGGGTGGGCGGAGCAGGCGGGCGAACCGGGTACGGGTTGCGCGGGTTGAGGTCCTGCAGGTGCTGAAGTTGAGCAGCCGACAGAGCGCCCTTCTGAGCTTGGGTCGCGATAGCTATCATCTCCATATCACCGCCGGGGCTGCGAAAGCCGGTGCCTGACATCTGCTGCGCGATCGCCCACGCATAAACCGCCCGCTGCTCCAGTGACATGCGCCGATACTTGCGAATCACAGAGATCAGCGCGCCGAAGAACCCCAACCCGGCCAAGAAGAAGATCAGCCCATATCCCTTGTCGACGGGGCTGAGCAACAGGAAGGTCATCCCGAACACGCTGAAGAGCACGCCGAGTACGGCACTCAGGATGATCTGCTGCCGAAAGTAGCCGCTCTTACGCACTCCACTCATGGCATCAGTGTGGCAGAGGGCTGAGCGGCGAGCGCCGCTTCAGTGGCACATATAGCTTCGGAGCGCGCGATCGGAGCCGGCAACAATCGGTATCCGAAGAGCGCATCGCGACCCTCCAAAGGGGGTACGCCAACTCATCTGAGGGAGTTTCGAGTTATGTCAGACTCGGCCTATGACGTACCAAGAGCCGGGGGCGGGCTCGCAGTCAGTGCCGCCCGTTCCCTTTAACCAATCACAGCAGCCTTACGGACAGCAGCCTTACGGCCAACAGCCCAACGGGCAGCAGCAGTACCCCCAAGGCCCTGGCCAGCAGCCTTACGGTCAGCAGCCCGCACCTCAGTCGAAGTCTGGGCGAAACATCCTGGCTCTCGTAGCGCTTATCGTCTCGGTCGTGGGCTTCATCTTCGCCTGCATCCCCGGGGCGCTCATCGTCGGATGGATCCTGCTTCCGATCGCGTTCATCCTCTCCATCGTGTCGTTGTTCTTGAAGGGCACCGGCAAGGGGTTGGGTGTCGCCGGTCTCATCGTTTCGATCGTGGGAACGATCGTTGGAGTCGTCGTCTTCTTCAGTGTCGTGGCGGTGTCGATCGACGAGGCGTTCGGTGGCGACACCACCGTCGTCGACGAACCGGCTACCTCGGAAGAAGCGGTCGAAGGCGCCGCGCCGGCTGAGGCAGAGGGCACACGTGAGAACCCCGTGAGCCTGGGTTCGACCATCCAAAATGACGACTGGACCGTCGTCATCAACTCGCACAACGCTGACGGCAACGCCACGGTCGGCGCGAACTCGTTCAACGAACCGGCCCCCGCCGGTTCTCACTACGAGATCGTCAACTACACGGTCACCTACACGGGCGAGGACTCGGGGTTCGCTGCATTCGTCAGCCTTGACCTCGTGACGGGCGGCGGCAACGTCGTCAACAGCTTCGATAACCTCGCAATCTTGGACGACAGCATGGGACTCGACGAGCTGTTCAAGGGCGCGTCGGCGACCGGATCGGCCGCGTTCCTCGTTCCTGACGGCGAGAGCGTCCTCATCCGAGTGAGCCCCGGAATGACCGCGGACGAAGTCTTCGTCAAACCGTAGACGTTCACACTAGAGAAGAGCAGCCCTCGGCCCACACGGTCCGGGGGCTGCTCTTCATCTAGAAGCCGATTCGGCTAGCCAGCGAGACCCCGCTCAGCAGGTGGCGTCGAGGTAGGCGCGGATGTCGCCTGTCGGGCCCGAGAGTTCCTTGACGATGGCGAAGATGCGGGAGTCCAGGACGGGTGAGCTCTTGTCGGGGACGGCCTCGGCGATCTCGACGCCCTCGGCGTAGAGGCCGCGGGCGGACTGCCAGGCCGACTCGATCTCGGAGGGTGGGGTGACGGCGTCCATGACGGCGACGCGACCGGAGAGGTCGGAGATGGTTTCGTCGGCGGGCAGGCCGACCTGGAAGTTGCTGGGGGTGGCGAGGGTGCCGCCCGCGTCGGCATATTCGGCGCAGAAGTCGCCGCCCGAGGCAGCCGCGGAGGTTTCGGGAGCCGACGATGCGGCGGAGGTGTCGTCGCTCGGCGCCGAGCTGGACGAGCAGCCGACGAGGGCCGTGAGGGAGGCGCACGCGGCCACGGTGAGGGCAAGGGGTCGCAGTTTCATCATGTTCTTCAACCTATCGGGATGCCCGTGGCCGGGCGATGGGGAGCCCTACCCATTCGGCGCCTACAAAGTTGTAGGCGCATCGGCTTCGACCTTAGGTACCTTTCGAATATGAGCCAGAAGAGAAGCAAGCGGACGCGGCGCGCGCTCCGGAGCAGGCCGCTGCATATCGTTCGGATCGAGCAGGTAGATCGAGTGTCACGAAACATACTTGCCCTTGATTTTCACGGAGCACCCGATAGCCAGGCCTCACAGGCTGCCATTGGCTGGCTCAGAGCTTGTTTGGTTCAGGCGAACGCCATTTGCAAGCTCGCCGCCGTCGGACTCGACTATGGTGCATCCCCGAACCGGCGTTCCTTTTTCGAACTCGCGCACCGGCTTTTTTGGCTTTACACACGCCCGAAGGACGAGAGGTCAGGTGCCGTAGACGCGATGTTCGATGAGGAGAAACGGCTGGGGAATCAGCACCTAACCAAACTGGCGGAATTGGGCGTAGACGAATTACCAAACCTGGACGACCTGAATAGCGTGGTATCCGAAGCAACCACCGATAAGAAGATTCGACATGAAGCGAGAAACTTCTTTGCTTCAGTTGTAGCTACGCCCGATAGCGCAGGCCACTACCGCGCGTGGACGGCGGAAACCCAATACACGCACGCCACTGTCACGTTGGCGGTCACGTATGCCCCCTACGCTGCGGGGACATACGGCGCAGGTACGCCGCCTGTCTCAGATAAAGAGCACGAACTGATCGCGATTTCATGTCTCCAAGTAGTCGCCACCGCCGCTCGAATCCTCGTGGAAGACGGCGCACCAGTGAAGCTGTCCAACTCAATTCTGAGCGCATACTTCGATGGCATAAACGCTGAACCGAGGTAGGAGATCCTGCAAACGCCCAGGGATCATGTACTGAGCCTCGCACAGAGAACGTCTAGTCGAGCTCAGCAAGAAGCATGCCGCGATCCGCGACTTGGCGGATAGTGATAGCAGCGTGCGGTTGGGGTGGATAGCCGGTCGCACATCGCGGAAGAACATCTCGCAAACGTCATCCGCCCGGGTGCCGCCGTCACCGTCAAACCTGCCCTAGAGGTTCAGCCAGCCACCTCGAAGCGGCCGGTAGCTTGAGTCATCCCCAGTGCGACGGGCGCTCGGCCCATGCGGGAAGCGCGGTCGATGAGTTGCCGCGCGCCGAGTTGAGCTGGCGTTGGGTGACGAAGAGGGCGCCGTCGAGCTGAGCCCCGTCGAGCACCGCGTCGCGCAGGTCGGCACCCAGCAGGTCGGTGCGCGTGAGATCGGCGCCCCGCAGGTCGGCCGCGATGAGCAGGGATCCGCGCAGGTTGGCACCGCGCAGATCTCGCCCCGCGAACCGGGCACCCATCAGGTCGGCGCGTGGGCCCACCTTGCGCGTCACTGCGGAGGGCGTCCACGGCGGCGTGAGCTGGCCTCGCACCTGTTCGCTCACGCGCCCGAGCATCTCGCCGACGCGCGACCGAAGCGGCTCGATATCGCGACTTAGCAAATCGCCGGGCGCGAGGTCGGTCAGGTCACGCGTGCTCGCGAATGCGGCGGAAACCTCGTTGTGCAGAGCCGCGTCGACAGGCAGATCGAATGCTTCGGCGAGGTACCACAGCAGTTCATGCAGGTCGCGCACCACCGGAAAGACAGCGAACATCTCGGCGCGCACGGCCGGGTCGTCGCGCCAGCTCACCCCGCCATACATGTCCCGCGAGACTTTCTGTCCGGCGCCCGAACAGTCGAAAACGGTGCACCCGCGAAATCCCGATGGCCGCAGGCGCTCATGGATGCCGCAGGCAAAGTCCGTCTGCAGGTTGGCGCAGGGTTCACCCGCGGGCTTGTCGAACGCGAAGTCGGCCGAGCGGGCAAACGAGAGGGCGACGCAGCATAAGCCGAAACAGCTTGCGCAATCGGCGCTGAGAAGTGAGCGACGGTCGTCGCGCGAGGGGATGGGCATGACATTCTCCAGGGATCGATCAACGTGGTGGGCCGTGCGGGTTCTCGAGAGAACCCGTTTTCGGGCACAACGGATCGACATCCCTGACGAGTGCGAAAACAGCAGCTGAGGATGCGGGGCCTAGGACATGCGCGTGATGATCACTGCCGACGATCCTACGGGCCCACGTGACCAGAAACCGTTTCGACGGTTGGCTCATCACGGTGGAAGACGCCAGTATCGAAGCATGAGCCCATCTCGGAGACCTGAGCCCGCCCTCGCATTTCCGTACTACCGTGCGCCCTACTTCGCCGCGATCAAACGCTTCTTCTTGAAGTACGGCGTCTTCCGCGGCCGCGCCAGCCGCAGCGAATACTGGTGGTGGATGCTGACCTCCTGGATCGTCACCGGCATCCTCAACAACGTCGGCAACTTCACCGGGCGCAGCGACGCTGTCGACCCCTTCTTCGAGTCCCTGCCCTTCGGCCTCTCGATCACGGCGCCCAACCCGATCGCCTTCACGTTCTGGGCGCTGACGATCGTTCCGAGCCTGGCACTCCTATGGCGCCGCATCCACGACACCGACCACAGCGGCGCCTGGTTCTTCATCGGCTTCATCCCGATCCTCGGCTGGGTGGCCCTCTTCGTGCTCACGGTGACGCGCCCGGACCCGGAAGGCGCGCGCTTCGACCCGCCGCGCTCCGCCCGCGTGCCCCGAAGCTGAGCTGGAGAGTAGCATGGCGGGATGGTTCATGAATCGCTTCATCATCCGGCGCGTGGGTCGATCAGGGGGCCGCGCCGTCGCTCCTCGGTGACGATCAGCGATGTCGCCGCGCGGGCAGGGGTGTCGACGGGCACGGTGTCGAACGTTCTGAACCGCCCCAACCACGTCGACGCCGACATGGTGCGCAAGGTGCAGGCCGCCATCAGCGAGCTGGGCTACGTGCGCAACTCGGCCGCCCGATCGCTCGCGGCGGGCAGCAGCAGCTCGGTGGGCTTCGTGCTCGTCGACCTCGCCAACTCGCTCTTCGCCGATATGGCGCGGGGCGCCGAGGCCGAGGCCGAGCGCGCGGGCTTCTACCTCGTGATCGCCAACTCCGATGTGCGCGCCGAGAAGCAGCGCGCCTATCTCGACCACTTCGCGCAGGAACAGGTCGCGGGCACCCTGCTCACGGCCGTGGGCAACGACGTCTCGGGGCTCTCGGACGCCCGCCGCGCCGGCCAGCACGTCGTCCTGCTCGACATCGACCCGCGCGCGGTCGAGGACAGCTGCACGGTCGTCACCGACTACGAGGCCGCCGGATATCTGGCCGCCACGCACCTGATCGAACTCGGCCGCCGCCGCATCGCCTTCGCGGGCGGCCCCATCGACGGCTACGCGGTGGGCGGCCGGTGGCGCGGCGTGCAGCGGGCCGTGGCCGAGGCGGGAGACGGCGTCAGCCTCGTGCACTACGACTCCCCCGACGTGCGCGTCGACGACGGGCATCTCATCGGCGAGCGACTCGTGGCGGCCCCGGCATCCGAGCGCCCGGATGGTGTCGTGACGGCCGCCGACCTCGTCGCGTTCGGCCTGATGCAACGCCTGCTCGACGCCGGCATCCACATCCCCTCGGATGTCGCGATCGTCGCGTGTGACGACAACAAATCCGCCTATGGCAGCGCCGTGCCGATCTCGACCGTCGACCTGCCGGGCTTCGAGATGGGGCGCTCGGGCATGCAGCTGCTGCTTGACGAGCTCGACAACGGCGAGCACCACCTGCACCGCACGGTCGTCATCCCGCCGCAGCTCACGGTGCGCGAGAGCTCGGTGGGTCGTTCCGGTGGTGCGGCCACCCCGACCGCACCACCGACCGCCGCGAACTAGCCGACCAGGGTGGTGGTCAGGTCGGCGGGGGCGGTTTCGTCGCCGGTCGCCGGGGCGAGGGCGGGTTCATGCAGGCGGCGCGTGAAGCGGTGCGTGCCCGAGCCGATGTGCGCGACATCCGCGGGGGCGCCCGGCAGCACGACCTCGGCCGTCACGCCGACCGGCACGACCACGTCGAGCACGAATCGGCCCGCGTCGAGCGTCCAGGCGACCGAGGCCGCACCATACGGTGTCGTGAGAGCCGCCCGCGCGGATGTGAAAGATGCTCCGGGCTGGGGTGCGATGCGCAGCGCCCGATAACCGGGCGCGGCCGGGGCCAGACCCGCGAGCACGCGGTGGAGGAAGTCGACCACGGCGCCCAGGGCGTAGTGGTTGAACGACGTCATCTCGCCCGGGTTCACGGTGCCGTCGGGCAGCATGCTGTCCCAGCGCTCCCAGATCGTGGTCGCGCCCATGGTGACGGGGTAGAGCCACGACGGGCAGCCCTGCTCGAGCAGCAGACGATAGGCGGCCTCGGTGTTTCCCGTCACGGCGAGCGCGTCGCAGATGAGCGGCGTGCCCACGAAACCGGTCTGCACCCGATAGTCACCCTCACGAACGAGGTCGGCCAGGCGTGCACCGGCGCGGGCGCGCTGCTCGGCATCCTCGATCAGGTCGAAGACCAGCGCGACGGCCAGCGACGTGGCGGTCTCACCGACGAGACGACCGGATGGCGCCACGAACTCGAACCGGAACGCGGAAGCCGTGTCATCGGCCAACCGCCCATACCGCTCGGCCGCCTCGGCACGCCCCAGCACCTCGGCCGCGCGCGCCGTGAGCCGCGCCGAATGCGCCAGATAAGCCGACGCCACGAGGTACTTGTCGGTCACCCCGGCGCCCGGGTCTTCGGGCGGGGCCGCGGGGTCGAGCCAATCGCCCAGCTGCATGCCCTCGCGGATGAGCCCCGACGCGTCGGCCATGCCCGCGAGGTGGTCGACCCAGCCGGTCATGCTCGCGAACTGGCGGTCGAGCACGCCGCGGTCGCCGTTGCGCAGGTACATGGTCCACGGCACGATGACGGCCGCATCACCCCACGCCGCCGAGGATGCCTCGGGAAAACCGCACGCGATCCACGGCACGAAGTTGGGCACGGCGCCCTCGGGTGACTGCTCGGCCTCCACGTCGCGCAACCAGCTGGCCAGCACGCCGCCGCTCGCATAGAGGAAGCTGGCCGCGGGCGCGAACACCTGGATGTCGCCCGTCCAGCCGAGCCGCTCGTCGCGCTGCGGGCAGTCGGTGGGCAGGTCGACGAAGTTGTCGCGCATGCTCCACACGGTGTTCTCATGAAGTTTGTTCACCAGGGCGTCGCTCGACTCGAACCATCCGGTGCGTTCCATATCCGAGTGGATGACGACGGCCACGGCGTCGGCGGGGTCGAACTCGCCCGGCCAGCCCTCGAGCTCGGCATAGCGGAAGCCATGGATGGTGAAGCGCGGGCTCCATGTCTCGACCCTGTCGCCGCTGCCGTCGCTGCCGTCGCTGCCGTCGCTGCCGCGCAACGTGTAGGAGTCGACCGACGGCGCCGAGCGCAGCGGACGGATCGCCAACTCGTCGTCCTCGAGCACCTCGGCGTGGTGCAGCGTGACGGTCCGGCCAGCCGGTCCCGCCACGCGGATGCGCAGGCGGCCGGCGATGTTCTGCCCGAAGTCGAGGCGGATGCGGCCGTTCGCTCGCCGCTCGACACTCTGCGGCGCGAGCCTCTCGGTCTCGCGCACGGGCACGCCGATCGGGGCCTCCAGCGTGGCAGGGAACCGCTCGCGCGGGAGGAGGGTCGGGCGGGCCCAGGCGCTGTCGTCGAACCCGGGCTCATCCCATCCGCTCGGCTCGAGGCGCGCGTCGTAGCGTTCGCCGTCGTAGAGGCTCGCCGCGGTGACCGGCCCGGATGACTGCCGCCACGCGTCGTCGAGCGGCACGACGACGAGCGAGCCGTCGGAGTAGCGCAGCTCGAGCTGCAGCAGCAGGGACAGGTCGGTGCCGTAGTTGTCCCAGATGCCGCCGTGAAAACCGATGCGGCCGCGATACCAGCCGTCGCTGAGCTCGGCAGCGAGCGCGTTTGCCCCCTCGCGCAGCAGCGCCGTGACGTCGTAGGTCTGGTAACGCAGGCGGTGCTCGTAGCTCGTCCAGCCGGGCGCGAGTTCTTCGTCGCCGACCCGCTGGCCGTTGAGCCGCAGCGTGTAGATGCCGTGCGCGGTCGCATAGATGCGGGCCGATTCGAGGCTGGCCGAGCCGTCGCCAGCGGATGCCCCCCTCGCGTCGAACTCCGACCGCAACAGATACCCCGGCCGCACACCCTCCGCGGGCGCACTCTCCGAGACACACACGAAGTCGCTCGCCCAGTCCCCGGCCTCGAGCAGTGCGGCCTCGAGCACCAGCGGCTCGCTCCATTCCGAGGGCGATTCGTGCGACATCCAGACCCGCACGCTCACGCTGACACGCTCTCGGGATGCCAGGGGCTCGAACGGCCAGTCGACGAAGATCTGCTCGCGGCTCTCGACCCGGCCGGTCGTCTCGGCAGCGCCGCTGGTGTCAGTGCCGATGCGAACCGCGGCCGAACCACTCGGGGCCGACCCATCCGATGCCGACGGACGCACGCTCTCGCGGCGAATCTCATACGCGACCTGCGCGCTCTCGGGCCGCTCGGACTCGACGCGCCACGACAGACGGGGCGCCGCCTGACCGATACCGAACCCGTCGGGGCGGTACTCGGCGGTGGGGGTGGTGACGAACATCGTCATCCTTTCACGGAGCCTGCGGTGAGGCCCTTCATGATCTGCTGGTTGAGGAAGAGGTAGATGACCAACGTGCCGACCACGCTCACGGCGATGCCGGCGAACGTGGGGCCGTATTGCACCGCGCCGTATTGGCCGGTGAAGTTGAGCAGCCCGGCCTGGATGGTGCGCAGGTTCTGCGAATTCGTGAACGTCAACGCGATGAGCAGGTCGTTCCAGAGGAAGAAGAACTGCACGAGCCCGATCGTGAAGAGGGCGTTGCGCACGAGCGGCAGGCCGATCTGCCAGAAGAGCCGGAAGATGTTGGCGCCGTCGATGGTGGCCGCCTCGAAGACATCCCGCGGGATGGCGCGGAAGAACGTGGCCATCATGAACACCGTGAGGGGCATGCCGATGCCGATGTAGGTGAAGAACAGCGGCCAGAGCGTGCCCGTGAGGTGCAGCTTGAAGTAGATCGTGAACAGCGGCAGCAGGATCATCTGCGCGGGCACCATGACGCCCGCGAGGAACCCGAGCAGCACGATGCTGCGGCCCTTCCAGACCATGACCTCGAGCACGAAGCCGGCCGCCGTGCCGAGGATCAGGATGACGGCGAGCGACGGGAACACGACGAGCACGCTGTTGAGGATGTATCGGCCGAGGCCGCCGTCGACGAACGCGGTCGTGTAGTTGTCGAACGACCACGACGCGGGCAGCGACCAGAACGGTTCGTTGAGGAACTCGAGCTGCGTCTTGAACGAGCTGAGAATGAGCCACAGGATCGGATAAATGACGGCCACGAGCAGCAGCACGATCACGATGTTGAGCGGCAGCCGGCCGAAGAAGCGGCGCACCTTGCGGGCGCGGCGCGAGCGGTCGGGGCGCGTCGACGGGGAGGCCGATCGGCGCCGCGAGGCAAGCGGGGACGCGGAGGACGGAGCGGACGGCGTGGACGGCGTGGACGGCGTGGAGGTGGATGCGGTCGTCATGGTCACCCCTTGGTGAGGTCGCGTCGGGTGGAGCGGAAGATCAGCAGCGTGACGAGCAGGCACAGAATCGTCAACATCATCGCAATGGTGCTGCCGTAGCCGTATTCGCCGTAGCTGAACGAGGTCTGGAACATGTAGAGCGTCAGCGGCGTGGTCGTGTTGCCCGGCCCACCGTTGGTCAGCGCCACGATGGTGTCGAACACCTTGAGCGTGCCGTTGATGCTGAAGATGAGCGATGACAGCAGCACGGGCAGCGAGAGCGGCAGCACGATCGAGCGCACGAGCTTCCATCCGGATGCCCCGTCGATGCGCGCCGATTCGAGCAACTCTTCGGGAATGTCGACGAGCCCGGCGTAGAGCAAGATCGCGTAGAACCCCATCGAGCGCCACAGGTCGAGCAGGATCACGACCCAGAACGACGAGTCGGCATAACCGAACCAGTCGACCGAGGGCGCGCCCAGGAAGTTGAGGAAACCGTTGACCGGTCCCGTGGTCGGCGCCGCCTCGAACAACTTCTGGAAGAGCAGGCCGACACCCACGGTCGGCAGCACCACGGGGAAGAAGAAGATGGTGCGGATGAGGCTCGACGCGCGCTTGATGCGGAACGTGTACAGCAGCGCCAGCAGGTAGCCGAAGCCGACCTGCAAGACGGTGAGGATGATGGCGTACCGGATGGTGAACCACGTGGCGCTCAGGGCCGTCGGGTCGTTGAAGAACTTCGCGAAGTTGTCGAGCCCCACGAACGTGAAGCCCGTGAGCGCGTTGCCGTCGAACACCGTGTAGCCCATCGACCAGAAGATCGGCACGAGCATGACGACGGTGTAGACCAGCAGCGCCGGCCCGAGAAGGAGGAAGATCGCCCGACGATCTCCGAGGACTTTGTTCATGATCTGCTTTCACGTTCGAAGGAGGGTCGCGTCGACCGGCCAGGCCTCGGCCGGTCGACGCGATCACCGTGAGGGCCGGCACCCGGTGCCGCTCGGAGAGAGAGCGGCGGGGTGCGGCCGATTCGGGCCTAGCCCTGGTTGGCGTCCTGCACGAGCTTCATGAACTGCTCGCCCGTGATGGACCCGTTGGCCAGGCCGCCGCCGTTCGACTGGCTGACCGTGGTGGCCTGGGCCGACATGAGCGCCTCGAACCACAGCACGCTCGACGGGGCCTTCTCGATCTGCTCCTGCACGAGCTTCGTCGTGGCGGGCAGGTCGGCGGGCGGGTTGTCGATCTGGAAGCCCGAGACCACGCCGTTGTCCTTCAGCACGGTGTCGCCGTAGTTCTCGACGATGCATCCGAGCCACGCCTTGGTGTCGTCGGTGAAACCGTTGCTCGCGAACATGGTCGGGATGCCGACGTTGGCGGGCACCTGGTCGCTGCTTCCCTTGCCGCCCTCGACGTCGGGGAACGGCACGAAGCCCACGTTGTCGACGCCGATCTGGTTCTGCGCCTCGTCGTTGAACGCCGTGATGGCCCAGCTGCCCATATAGAGGAACGCGGCCTTGCCCGTGAGGAACAGGTTGATCGAGGTGTCGTAGTCGATCGAGGTGGGGGCGTCGCCGAAGTAGCCGGCCGATCCGAGCTTGGCGACCTCATTGGCGGCCTTCACGTATTCGGGATCGGTGAGCTTGGCGTCGCCATCCGCCACCTTCTGCAGGGCGTCGGGGCCGAGCTCGCGGAACAGGTAGTTGCCGACGAGTCGCGTGATGGGCCATCCCTGTTCGCCCGAGGCCGAGAACGGCTGGATGCCGGCGGCCTGGAACGTGGCGGCCGCATCGACCAGCTCGTCCCACGTCTCGGGCGGCGTGATGCCGTTGTCTTCGAGCATCTTCTTGTTGAACCAGAAGCCCTCGATGTTGAACTCGGTGGGCAGCGCATAGAGGTCGTCGGTGCCGTGCAGGGCCTTGATGGTGGATGCCGCGGCGGGCAGGATCTTGTCTTCGAGGTCGAGATCTTTGAGCTCGGTGCTCAGGTCTTTCACCTGGTCGCCCTCGATGAACTGCTTCATGAGCGAGGGCGTGCCCGCGGCCATGCTGAAGTTCGAGAGGCCGCCCTGGCCCGCGAGCAGCTGCAATTGCTGGTCCCACGTGGTGCCGGGGATGGCGTCGGGCGTCAGTTTCGCGGCCGCGTTCTCGGTCTTGCACTGGTCGCCCGAGAGCGTCTTCAGCGTGTCGACGATGGTGGTGTTCTCGTTCTGTCCGAGATACGTGAACGTGCCGGAGCCCGAGGCCCCGCCCCCACCGTCGCCGCTGCACGCGGTCATGGCGAGCACGCCGGCACTGACGAGTGCGACGAGGGGCATGACCCGCCGGCCCCGCTTGATTGCTGTAGACACTATTCCTCCTTGAATGTGACGAACCTGGTGAAGCGTTTCATCGTGAATGTACGGGCATGCCGGGCGGTTGTCAAACCAATTCCGGGCTTGCCTTTCGCGAAACAGTGTGGACACACATCAAAACTGGTGTTGACATGGTGAAGCGCTTCACGGCACACTGGCAGCCGTTGATCTAATGGAGGGTCGCTATGCTCAGAACACATCGATTGCGTTCACTACTCGCCTCGGCCGCGGCCGTCGCCCTCGTCGCGACGGGGGTGGGAACGATATCGATCGTCGAGTCCGCCCAGGCGTCGACCGGCTCGGGAGGAAAAGTCGAGGTGGTCTACAGCGGCTACAACGACGCCTCCACCACGAACCGGTTGACTACGCAGGCACCCAAGACGCTCGCACCGCTCGCGAACGCAGCGGCCGGGACCTCGACCATCGCCGTCGACCCGTCGATCACCTATCAAACCTGGGAAGGCTTCGGGGGCTCCCTCGAGGACACGAGCGTCTACAACCTGGGCCTGCTGGCCCCCGCCAACCGCGAGCGCGCGCTCAACGACCTGTTCAACCCGACCACGGGCAACAACTTCAACCTCATGCGCCTGCCCATCGGCTGCGCGGACTTCTGCCGCGACGCGCCCAACTATTGGACCTACGCCGACAACGGCGGCACGCCCGACCCGTCGCTCGCCACGTTCTCGATCCAGAAGGACATCGACAACGGGCTCATCACGATGCTGAAGCGCGTCCTCGAGATCAACCCGCAGGCCAAGTTCTACTCGTCGATGTGGTCCCCGCCCGCGTGGATGAAGACCACGTCGAGCATCACGGGCCCGGCATCCGGCGGCACGTGCCCCACCGACGGTTCCGCACCGCGCGTGCACCACGGCGCGTCGACCGGCTCGAGCGTCGACTACTACCCGGTGCTCGCGCAGTATTACGTGAAATACATCCAGGCCTACAAAGCCCAGGGCATCCCGGTGTATGCGGTCACGTTGCAGAACGAGCCCAACATCACCATGCCCTACCCGGCCACGTGCTTCAGCCCGGCGCAGCTCGCCGAATTCGCCGTCGTGCTGAAGAGCGCCTTCACCACCGCGGGCATCGCCACCAAGATCTGGGGACTCGACGACAACGAGCAGAACTCGTTCCCCTACGCCGACGCCCTGCTCGGCAACGCAGCGGCCAACGCGGCCGTCGACGGGCTCGGCTGGCACAACTACGCCGGCACGCAGGTATGGCAGCCCAGCGCCGTCGAGGCCCTGCACCCCGGCAAAACGGCCCACATCACCGAGATCACGAACGGCGCCGACCGGCTGGTCGAGTACTTCCGCAACAACGTGTCGAGCTACTCCTACTGGATCACCCAGTACCAGTTCATGCCCGGGCCGGGACCCGGATATTGGCAGGGCACGTCGAACACCAACCCCGACTTCTACACGCCATCCGTCGTGTCGTTCGCGGGCAGCAGCACCACCAACCAGGGCGACACGAGCAACTATCAGTTGAACGGCTGGTACTACTCGTTCGGCCAGTTCTCGCGCTACGTGCAGCCCGGCGCCGTGCGCATCGACAGCACCGACCGCGTGAACGGCAACCTCACGAACGTGGCGTTCAAGAACCCCGACGGCACCATCGTCACGGTGGTCGTGAACCGCATCCCCACGTCGACCAACAGCGCCGTTCAAAACACGCCCGCCGCCGCCATCCGCGTGGCCACGCCCGACGGCCAGTTCACCGACACCATCCCGGGCGACACCGTCGCGACGTATATCTACACGCCCACCACCGGCGACACAGTGTCGACAGCGGGGGCCGTTGCTTCGGCTTCGGCGACGAGCGGGGCCTTCACCGCCACGCAGGCGATCGACGGCTCGAGCACGACCGCCTGGACCTCGGGCACGAACCAGGCTGCGGGGCAGACCTTCACGGTGGACCTCGGCCAGGCCAAGACGTTCGACCAGCTCACGCTCAACGGCGGATCGCTCGGCGGCGACGCGCCCGCGGGCTACCAGGTGCAGACGTCGGCGAACGGCAGCACGTGGAGCGCGGCCGTGGCATCGGGAGCCGGCACCTCGTCGTTGACCAACATCACGGTGCCCACGACATCCGCGCGCTATCTGCGCATCACACAGACCGGCAGCGCGGCCCGCTGGTGGAGCATCGCCAACCTGTCGCTCTACAACAGCGCGCAGGGGCTGCTGCCGCTCGCCGGCGCGAGCGCGTCGGGTGCGCCCACGAGCGGCACCGACGTCGCGGCGCGCGCCATCGACGGCATCGAATCGACGCGCTGGTCGAGCGGTGCCGCGCAGGCATCCGGGCAGACCTTCACGCTCGACCTCGGGCAGGCGCGCAGCGTGAACGCGCTCGAGCTCGACAACGCGCGCAGCCCCGGCGACCAGCCGCGCGGCTACAGCGTGTCGACGTCGACGAACGGCACCACGTGGAGCTCGCCCGTGGCGGTGGGCAGCGGTGCGGCCGCACCCGCCACGGCCGCCGCCAACGGGGCTTCGCCGACCACCAAGATCGCGTTCCCCACCGCGAATGCGCGCTATGTGCGCATCACCCAGACGGGTGCGGCGGCCGGCAACTACTGGAGCATCGCCGAACTGCGCGCCTACAACCTGGCACCGATCGTGCTGCCGCGCACCGGCTGGTCGGCATCGGCCTCCTCCACCGAGGCGGGCACATCGGCCGCGAACATCCTTGACGGCAACACCACCACGCGCTGGAGCACGGGCACCGCCCAGGCATCCGGTCAGTATCTGCAGGTCGACCTCGGTCGCATCACGCAAACCACCGGCATCGACCTCGACGCGGCCGCCTCCACGGGCGACTTCCCGCGCGGCTACACCGTCAGCGCATCGATGGATGGCAGCACCTGGACGCCCGTCGCCCAGGCCACGGGGGTGGCGGCCGACGTGCGGGCCCAGTGGCTCAGCACCGACGCCCGCTACCTGCGCGTCACCCTGACGGCTCCCTTCGCGAGCGCCTACTGGTCGGTCGCCGAGCTCACCGTGTGGGGCACGCCTTCGACCCAGCCGTTCGGCGTGCCGCTCCCCCGCAGCGGATGGAGCACCACTGCGTCGGCGACCGCGACCGGGTCGGCCACGGCCAACGCCACCGACGGTTTGCTCGACACCCGTTGGAGCGACGGCGCGGCGCAGAACGGCACCGAATGGTTCCAGCTCGACCTGGGCAGCGCGCAGGCGTTCACCAAGGTGCAGCTCATCGCCGCGGGAAACCTCGACAACAACAACGGCGACTACCCGCGCGGCTATGAGGTCTACACCTCGAACGGTTCGGGCTGGACGCTCGTGGCGGCGGGCAGCGGAACCGGCAACGTGCTCGACATCACGCTGCCTGCCCAGAACGCGCGCTACATCAACGTGCACCAGACCGGAACCGACGGCGGGCACTGGTGGTCCATCGCCGAGATTCAGGTGCTGCGATGAGCGCGGCCCCGAACGCGACCACTACTGTGACAACATCCTCGAGAAAGAAGCCAATGACGCTCACCTCTTTTCACCCCGGCCAGGTCTGGAACGACACCAACGGCAACCGCATCCAGGCCCACGGCGGCTCGATCATCACGGTCGACGGCGTGTACTACTGGTACGGCGAGAACAAGGAGTTCACCGTTCCCGGGTCGACCATCTGGCACTGGGGCGTGCGCTGCTACTCGTCGACCGACCTCTACAACTGGGAGGACCGCGGCCTGATCGTGCCGCCCGTCGAAGACGACCCCGAGCATCCACTGCACCCCGGCCAGGCCGTCGACCGGCCGCACATCATCTACAACGAGCAGACCGGCAAGTTCGTCTGCTGGATCAAGGTGATGAGCAAGGGATCGTTGCAGCGGTCGACGGTGCTCGTGGCCGACGACATCCTCGGGCCGTATGAGATCGTGCAGACCTGGTTGCGGCCGCTGAGCATGAGCGCGGGCGACTTCGATCTGGTCGTCGACCCGCACGACGGCAAGGGGTATTACGTGTTCGAACGCGTGCACTCCGAGTTGATCGTGGCCGATCTCACCGACGACTACACCAACGTCACGGGCTACTACTCGACGCACTTTCCGCAGCCGCAACCGCCGTTCGTGCGCGAGGCGCCCGCGCACTTCTACCGCGAGCGCAAGCACTACCTGTTGACCTCGGGCACCACGGGCTACTACCCCAACCCGTCCGAGGCGGCCGTCTCGCCCACCATCCACGGGCCCTACACGGTGCTGGGCGATCTGCACCCGACGGATGCCTCGCGCACGTCGTTCCACACCCAGATCTCGTCCGTGTTCGAGCATCCGCTCAAGAAGGATCTGTACATCGCGCTCGGTGACCGCTGGCTGCCCACCTATCTCGACGACGGCGACCGCGCCCACCGAGCCTTCGAGGAGCACTTCGCTCCTGGCCGCGACGGCGACGTGCGCATGGAGGAGTTCGCCGAGGTGAACACGTCGCAGGCCGACTACGTGTGGCTGCCGCTGCGCTTCGAGGGCGACCGGCCCGTCATCGACTGGCACGACGAGTGGTCGCTCGACGACTTCGAGGATCGCTGACGCGTGAGCGCAGAGAGATAGAGGAAGGGGACGAGCTGTCGCGCTCGTCCCCTTCCTCTTTTATCCGCCCGGGGTTATTTCCTCGAGGCCGGGGTGCCGCGTCGGCGCTTCGCGAGGGCGAGCGCGCCGAAGCCCGCGACGATCAGGCCCGCCGCGGCCCAGCCGATGGCGATGCCGCTCTCGGCACCGGTCGCCGCGAGACCGCGGTTGTTCGTGCCGCTCGTGCCCGCCGGGCTGTTGCCGTCGGGCGTGAGGGCGCCGGGCATGAGGCCGGAACCCGGGGTGCCCGGGTTTGCGGGCGTGCCGGGCGTCGACGGGTCGGGGGTCGGCGACGGGTCGGGCACCGGGGCGACCTCGATTGCCGCCGAGGTGATGGCGCCCACGCGCACGTCGGCACCGAGGCCGGCCGCTTCGCTCACGTGCACGCCGATCACGGTGGCCTCGTCGGCCGTGAGGATCTGCTCGTTCAAGACCACGCGCACGTTCGAACCCGGGAGGGCGACGACCGTGTTGGGGGCGATGGGCCCGGCGGCGATGGCCGTGTCGCCGATGGTTCCTCCGAGCGACGAGACCTCGATCGACGAGGGGGTTGTGACGACCGTCAGACCCGCCAGGTCGACCGCGATGGACGTGCCCGGGTAGAGCGAGATCGGTCCCGTCATCACCTCGGAGCGAGAGGCTTCGACACGCGCGCTCGGGGCCACGACGCTCACCTGACCGGCGGCGCCGTCCCCGACCACGAGCGCGTCGGCGGCAGCCTCAGCAGCGTTACCGGCATCCGCGGCAGCCGCGACGGCAACCGGAGCCTGAGTATCGGCAATGGCGAGTTTCGCGCGCTCGACCGACACAGGGGCAGCGGATGCGAGCGGCGCCGCGTCGATGACGCTCGGGCCCGTCGCCTGCACGCCATACGCATGGCGCGCGGGCAGCTCGGTTCCCCCGTGTCCGGGCGGAGGCGTGGGTTCCGGCGTCGGGTCGGGCGTGGGCTCGGTCGACGCGGGCGTGACCGTGACGATGCCGAGGCGGACATCCGGGTAGGCGCCCGTCAGATCCTCGTAGTGCAGGGCCGTGATCGTGGTGCTGCCGTCGGCGTTCTGCACACGCTCGTTGAGGTGCACGCGCACACGCTCGGTGCCGGCCGCATCGACACCCGTATAGAGGTCGGTCGCCGTGTTGATCCAGACGCCGTTGACGAAGACGGCGCTCGACACGTTGTCGAAGGTGACGGTGGAGGAACCATCCGGGGCAACGGCCAGGTTGAGGCCGTAGACGCGCAGGGCGCTCCACACGTATTCGCCGATCGCCGAGGTGTCGGGCACCTGCGTGAACTCGTCGAGCGAGACCGCCGCGCCCGTCTTGTCGGCCGTGACCGTGACGTTCTTGGCCCGAGCCGGGAACGACTGGGACGCGGCGACGAGTGCCGACGTGACCGAGCCGCCCGCGGCATCCACGCGCGGTTGACCGTCGATGAGGGCTTCGTCCGTCGGCGAGGTTACGAGAACGCCGACGGTGCTGGCGATGCCCACGCCGGTCGACGGCGGAACGACGACCGGGTCGGGTGCCGGAAGCACGACCGAGCCGAGGCGGACGTCGGGGTTGGCGTGCGTCAGGTCCTCGTAGCGCAGGGCCGTGATCGTGGTGGAACCGTCGGCGTTCTGCACGCGCTCGTTGAGGTGCACGCGCACACGCTCGGTGCCGGCCGCGTCAACACCCGTGTAGAGGTCGGTGGCGGTGTTGATCCAGACGCCGTTGACGAAGACGGCGCTCGAGGGGTTGGCGAACGACACGGATGATGTGCCGTCGGCCTTCACGGCCAGCTCGAGGCCGTAGACGCGCAGGGCGTTCCAGCGGTATTCGCCGAGCTCGGTGCGGTCGGGAACCTGCGTGAATTCGCCGACCGACGCGGTGGCCGAGCCATCCGTTCCGGTCGTGACCGTCACGTCGCGGGCCGTTGCCGGGAAGCCGTCGTCGGCATGCAGCAGGTCAGCCTTCTCGGTCGCGCCGGCGCGAGTCACGCTCGGCTTGCCGTCGATGAGCTCGGTGCCGTCGGGAGCCGTGACGCGCACACCGCTCACCTGGGGCGAGGTCGCCACGGGGTCACTCGGGTTGCCAGGCGTCGGGGCGGGCGTGGGCACCGGCGCGGGAGTCGGCCCCGGTGTCGGCTCGGGGGCCGGAGTGGCGGCGGGCGCGACCCCGCAGGTCACCTGTCCCGCACGAACCCGCCAGATCTCCGACGCGCCCGATTCACCCTCGACCCGCAGGGCCGTCGTGGTCTGTCGTCCGTCGGCCGCGACCGTCCGCTCGCCCACGATGATGCGCGTGGGTCCATAGATCGAATCGGGCAGCGCGTAGCTGAAGCCCGGGGTTGCCAGGGCGGATGCCGTGATGTCGACGCCGTCGACGGTCAGTTTCGAGAAGTCGACCGCCGAGCCACCGCTCGTGTCGCACGTGGCCGACAGCCCTGTGAAGACGACGGGCACGCGGTTGCGCAGCGTGAACTCGCCCGAGGCGATCGTGGCGGAGGCTCCGTCGGCGCGCGCATCGGCCACCAGGCCGTTCGTGCGCGTGGTGTTGATCTTCAACACGTCACCCGTGCTGTCGGCGGTCTGCCGCACGCTCGCGCCCGACGACCAGGTCGCGAGGGGTTTCTTGGCTTGAAGCGTGCCGCCGTCGATGTCGAAGATCTCGACACCGGATGCCTGGGTCAGGGGTGCGGTGTCGGCGGTCGCCGAGAGGGCGCCCCCGATAACGGCGCCACCGGCGAGGAACACCGCGAGCGCGCCCGCGACGATTCCGCGGGCGCTCGGTCGCAACGATCGTACGCTCGAGCCGGAGCTGGAGCCGGATCCGGATCCGAGGCCGGAGCCGGATTGCGGGCGGGTGTTCGGTTGTGGTTCCGAGGAGGGGGTCAGGGTCGTCATTTGAGCTGTCCAAAGTTCTCGATGAAGGAGGAGCCGGTCGGCACGCCGAGGCCCGTCACGTTGTCCCAGCCGCGCGCCGATTGCAGCGACTGCGGTTTGGTGTCCCAGACGAAGATCGTCTCGGGGTAGAGCGCATCCTTCTCGGTGCCGTTCGGCGACCACGTGGCGGCCGAGGCCGGGGTCACGTCGCGCAGGGCATCCGTGCCGGCGAGCGCATAGAGGAAGGGGGTGGCGAGGCCGACTTCGACGCCGGTCTTCGCCTTGGCGAGGGCCACCATCGACGCGACCATGGGTGTCGCGAGGCTCGTGCCGCCGTGGCTCACGTATTGCGTGCTCCCGGCGTGGGGGCCATAGACCGTGAACCCGGTGTTGGGGTCGGCGAGCGAGGCGACATCCGGAAGCAGACGCCCGGTGCCCGTCTGCCCGGGCAGGTCCAGCTGCCAGCTCGGCCGTTCGTAGACGACGGATTCGCCGCCGCCCGACCCGAAAACGAAACCGGGCGGGATGATGGCGCCGTTGCGCGCGAAACGCGTCTGCGTCTCCCAGCCGGCCTCGACGGCGAGCGAGCCGTCCTGGTTCAGGCCCGTGCTCGTGCCGCCGACGGCCGTGATGTAGGGGCTCGATGCGGGCGACGTGACCTCGGCCCCACCCGCGTGGTCGCCGAAGTTGCTGTAGTCGCCGTCGTTCCCGGCCGACGAGAAGACCGAGATGTTGCGGGCAGCGGCCTCGACGAGAACGCGGTTCAGCAGGGTGCGGTCGTCGGCCGTGTCGAGCTCTTCGAGGGCTCCGAACGAGAGGGAGATGACATCCGGGTCGCCGTTTTCGACAGCGTCGAGGATGCGGGTGAACATCGACGTCGTGGTGCAATCATCCGACCCCCAGTAGATGACCCGGGCGTCGGGTGCCATGGCGTGAACGGCCTGCACGTCGAGGTGTTGCTCCTCGGTCCACGAGGACGGGCCGCCGCAGCGCGTGGGGTCGGGGTTGGATGGCGAGTGACTCACGTATTGGCCGGGCGCGAAGGGCTGCTCCCCCTGTGCCGTGAAGTACGTGTTGGTGTTCGCCTCGACGTCGAGGTCGTCGTAGGCGGCGACGATAGCGATGGTCGCACCGGCGCCCGTGACGTCGGCGGGAACCTGCTGCACGGCGCGCAGCTGGGCGGGCGTGTAGCCGCAGAGGGAGTTCGAGCGCTTCTCGATGTCGAGGCCTGTCGGCCACTGGTCGCTCAGCTTCTCGCCCCAGTAGGTGGCGCAGTCGGGGCTGACGACGGGTGCGGCGGTGCGGGGTGCGGCCGGTGCTGCGAATTCGGCGGACGGCGCCTGCGCGAGCGAGCGCTCAGCGTCAGAACGCGGCGACGACAGCGTGGGGCGGAAGGAATCCGCCTGGATGAGGCCGGAGACACCGACGACGGCGGGCAACTCGGTGGGCACCGAGAGCGCGCTGCGCGGTGCGATGGCGTCGGTGCCGCCCACCTCATAGGACTGGAACGAGGTCGCGAAGGCCGCACTGACGGCATCCACGGTGCCGGTGGCAGGGAGAATGCCGGCCGAGGCGCGGTAGTCGCCCGCCTGCAGTCCGTTTCGCGTGAGCCAGGCGGCGACCTCCGGCACATCGTCGGCGCGCTTCTCGTCGATGATGACGCTGAATCGGATGTCGAGCTCGCGATCGGCGGCCGCCACGGGCGTTCCGGTCCAATCGTCCGACCAGCTGGGCACAGAACCGGGCAGGGCCACCCGGTTCGGGTCTATCGGGGTGCTGTGGGTGGCGATGACGCCCGTGGAGACCAGAACGGCTCCGAGGGCGAAGATCCCCAAGGGAACGCGTGAGCGCATGAAGTTCCTTGCTAGATGAGGGGGCGGGTAAGGGCAGCGGGCGCGTCGGTGCCGCTCGACTGCGATCGAACTCTATCTGATAATGAGAACGTTTATCGTTAAGCATCGAGGGGGACCACTCCCCATCGCCCCGGCCCAGCGCATGCCGATAGGGTCGGGCACGGACCTGGTCGATCGTCGAAAGCCGGCGGGAGGACCAGGAGGGGGCGATATGCATACGGCAAGCGGGGCACATGGTTCGAGCGATCCGGGGGTGCGGATGCGTGCGAAGGGCGGCGCGCTAGCAGTGCTCGCACTGGCCGGGGCGATCGCACTGAGCGCGTGCACGACACCCGAGCCTGAATCGACTCCAGACCCGGTGGAGACCTCCAGCTCCGCACTGCGGGAGCAACTCCTGCAGGTCGACGGCCTCTCCGACCCGAGCCAGTCTCTCGGCTACCCCGACTACACGCTGGAATTCGCCATCGACGACCCCGACCGCGCCGAGGAGGCGACCCTCGAGGCGCTCGACCTGTTCTACGCGTCGGGTGTTCCCGAGGCTGTCACGCAAGACGTCGCCGACACCTACGACGCCCCGGCCCGCTTCCAGCTCAGCATCATCGAGGCCGGTTCGAAGGGCGGGGGGCCACACCTCGACCTGCCGATGCCCCTGGACGCCGACAAACAGACCCTCGCCGACGCCGTCGCCACCTGGAACCGGATGGGACAGATCGAGGGCGTCGAGCTGCAGACGAGCAGCTTCGATGCCGGCGCCTTCACGATGACCTACGCGGTCGACTTCGAGGGCCTCCTCGCCGGCGTGCGGCCGACGTCGGTCACACCGCAGCTGCACCAGATCCTCGCCGACAGCGGCTACGACCCCGCGGCATCCACGATCAGAGGGATCATCACCGCCCCCGAGGCGGTCAACACGGTCGGCGGCAAGGAAAAGTATGTGCAGGGCACCCGCTTCGCCCGCATCTTCCTCACCCTCAAGCCCGCGGCCGGCCCGAACTACGGCTCGGTGCTCTATTTCATCCCCGACGACACCATCGTCGACATCTACGTGCTGCCCCAGCTGGCGCCCGACGGCACGCTCCTCCCCCTCGACCTGACCGCCGAAACGGCGCGCACGGCCGGCCAGACGATCCAGACCGACAACCTCAACGACGCCTGGAAGCTGAGGGACATCATCGTGTTCACCCAAGACGGCATGCAGACCTTCCCCGCCGGCTCCTAGCCGGGTGGCCTGCGGGCAGCCGAGCCAATTGACGACACCCCGGCGGGTTCCTCCGCGAAGGTGAGCGGCCACACCTCTTCGGCAGGGCTCGCGGGGGCACCCGACGCGGCTTCGATGACGAGCTGTCCGAGGCGCGTGCCGAGCGCGTGCAGGTCGAGGTGGAATGTCGAGAGGTGTGGCTGCAGCATCGAACAGACGGGGTTGTCGCGAAAACCGATGACGGCCAGCTCAGAGCCGATGGACACGCGAGCCCGCTCGAGCTCCGGATAGAGGCCGAGCGCCAGCGTCTCTTGCAGCAGCATCAACCCGTCGGGCCGCTCGCCCTGCCCCGCCAGCAACCGCGAGGCCAGCTCAGAGCCGCCGGCCGCCGAGTCTCGCACGCGGATGACGGTCGATTCGGGCAGCCCTGCCGCGCGCACGGCGTCGTGCCACGCCTCGATGAAGATATTGGTGCCGGTGATGTCGCGGTCGTCGCTGGCCAGCGCGAGATGCCGCCGTCCCTCCCCCGCGAGCCGCTCGACCGCCTGGCGCGCCACACCCGCGAAGTCGAGGTCGATCGCCGGATGGTCGCGGCGCTCGGTGCGTCCCAGCGTCACGAACGGCACGGCCGCGTTCCGCAGATAGTCGACGCGCGCATCGATCCAGCTCGTGTTCGTCAGCACGTAGGCGTCGGCGATCGAGCGCTCGACCATGCCGCGCACCTGTCGCAGGCCGTCGCCGTCCGACCGCGTGGGCACCATCACGACATCCAGGCCACTGTCGTTCAGGATGTCTTGCAACCCGCCCACGAGCGAGAAGTAGAAGGTCTCACCGAGCGAGGTTCGAGCCGTGTCGACGGGCACGAACAGGGCGACCGAACCCGTGGAACCGCGCCGCAGCGCACGCCCCGCCTGATTGGGCCGATAGCCGAGACGGGATGCAGCCTCGCGCACGCGCGCAACCGTCTGCGGGCTGGCCTCTGGATGCCCGCTCATGGCCCGCGAGACGGTCGAGATCGAGAGTCCGAGCGCCTCGGCGACATCGCGTATGCCGACCTGCGCCATGTGGACTCCTTTCGAGGTCATCCAAGAATGCCATACGCGGGGCTCGACTTAACGGAAACGTTTCCGGTAACGTGTCGGCAAGCAACGTCCAAAGGAGGACACGTGGCCATTACGACCCCCACCCAAGAAAAAGCGGTCATCCGCAAACTCGCCTGGCGCGTCATGCCGCTGCTCGTGGCCGGTTATTTCATCGCCATCATCGACCGCGCCAACATCGGCGTCGCGGCCCTCACGATGAACGCCGACCTCGGCATCACACCCGCCATCTTCGGCCTGGCCGCCGGCGTCTTCTTCATCCCCTACGTGCTGCTCGAAATCCCCTCCAACCTGGCACTCGCCCGTTTCAGCGCGCGGGTCTGGCTCGCCCGCATCATGGTCACGTGGGGCATCTTCTCGGCGCTGCACGCCATCGTCTGGGATGGCACGAGCTTCCTCGTCATGCGCGCGTTCCTCGGTGCCGCCGAGGCGGGCTTCTTCCCGGGCGTCATCTTCCTGCTCACGCAGTGGTTCCCGCGCGAATACCGCGGGCGCATGATGGCCATCTTCACCATGGGCATCCCCATCGCGCTCGTCATCGGCACACCCCTCTCGGGTCTGCTGCTGCACATGGACGGCATCCTGGGCCTGCACGGCTGGCAGTGGCTGTTCATCATCGAGGGCCTGCCCGCCGTCGTCATCGCCTTCATGCTCTTCTTCATGCTGCCCAAGAGCCTCGAAACGGCGAAGTTCCTCAACGAGTCCGAGCGCAGCTGGCTCACCACCACCCTCGAGCGTGAGCGCGCCGAAGCCCCCGGCGAGAAGAAGCACCAGAGCATTCTTCGCATGCTGCTGAACCCCCGCATCCTCGTCTTCGCCCTGGCCTACTACGGCCTGACCAACCTCAACGGCGCCATCAGCACGTTCCTGCCCCAGATTCTCGGACCGCTCGGCCTCGACAACACGGGCACCACGTTCGTCGCCGCCGTGCCCTACGCCTTCGGTCTGCTCGGCATGATCCTGCTCGGCCGTTACGCCGACCGGGCCAAGCGTCGATCGGATGCCGTCTACCTCGCGCTCGGCATCGCGGTCGTCGGGCTCGTGGGTGCCGCCTTGGCCCCCACCCCGATCATCCAGTTCGTGGCCCTGTGCATCGCCGCGATCGGCGTCTTCGGCGTGCTGCCCGCCTACTGGGGCGTGCCGACGGCACTGCTCGGTGGCGCCGCCGCGGCCGGGAGCATCGCGTTCATCAACGCCTTCGGCAACATCTCGAGCGTCGTCAACCCGGCCGTCATCGGCGCCATCAAGGAGTCGACCGGAACGTTCCAGGGCGGCCTGCTGTGGCTGGCGCTCATGGGCGTGCTCGCGGCCGTCGCCCTCACGTTCGCGATCCGCCTCGCGGCGAAGCAGGCCGGCGGCATCGCCCAGGCCAGCGGAACCGCGTTCCGCCCCACGAAGGAGCTCCGATGACCGACCACGCCGTGACGCCCGACGAGGCGCGCATCGACACTGACACCGACACCACGATCGCGTCCGTCCGCATCCTGAGCCTCGCGGGAACGCTGCCGACCGACGGCGACCTCTGGGAGGACTGGCTGGTGCGCCCGGCGCACATCTACCCCGAGATCCGCGACGCGCACTACGCGGAGGGCGGCGAACAGGGCCCCGACGGGTTCGCCGTGCAGACCTACTTCGTCGAGATCACGACGCGCTCGGGGGTGGTCGGCCGTGGCGGCCCCATCACGGCAGGCATCGCCCAGATCATCGCCTCCGACCTGCGCCCACTCCTCGTCGGCGCCGACGGCATCGCGGGCGAGAAGCTGTGGGATGTCATGCACCGCACGCAGGTGCACGGCCGCCAGGGCCAGACGATGCTCGCCATCTCGGCCGTCGACGCCGCCCTGTGGGACCTGCGCGGAAAGTGGATGGATCAGCCCGTCTACCGTCTGCTGGGCGGGCCCACCCGGCCATCCATCCCGGCCTATGCGTCGATGCTGGGCTTCTCGGTGAGCGACCCCGACCTGGTCGCCGCCCGCGCCACCGCCTATCGCGACGCCGGTTACGTGGCCCAGAAGTGGTTCTTCGCAAACGGCCCGTCGAGCGGCTACGAGGGGATGCGCGCCAACGTGCAACTCGTGCGCACGCTGCGCGAAGCCGTCGGACCCGACTACGACCTCATGTTCGACTGCTGGCAGTCCTTCGACCCGACCTACACGGCCGAGTTGGCCCGCCGCATCGCCCCTTACCAGCCGCGGTGGCTCGAAGAACCGCTCATGCCCGACCGCATCGACGGGTATGCGCGACTGCGCGATCGGCTCGACATCCCCATCGCAGGCGGTGAGCACGAGTACACGCGCTGGGGCTTCCAACGATTCCTGGATGCCGGAGCGGTCGACGTCCTGCAGCCCGACATCTACTGGTGCGGAGGCCTGAGCGAGACGCTCAAGATCGCTGCGGCCGCGAGCGCGCACGATGTCATGGTCATCCCGCACGGGCATTCGGCCGCCGCCACGTTGCATTTCTCGCTGGCGCAGTCGCCGTCATCCACGCCCATGCAGGAAGACCTGATCAAGTGGAACGCCGTGCACCAGCTGTTCCTGCGCAACCCCGTCACCCCCGTGCGCGGGCTGCTGACGCCGAACGACGAACCCGGCATCGGCATGGAACTCGACCTGTCGCGCGCGACCGCGCAGGCCTACGTCATGGAGTGACGCTCGCCGGCGGCCCGCGGCGCCGTCAGGGTGGCGAGGAACCGATAGGCGTTCGCCTTGTAGTTGGCCGTGCTGAGCATGAACGGCGACCCGTGTTGGTTGTAGCTCAGCTCCTCGCCCACGAGGACGGGCTCCTCGGCCGCGATGCCGAGGAGCTCGCCGACGCTGCCCGCGAGCGCCGCCGAGATGACGAAGTCGCTGCGCGAGGGTGCCGTGCCGTGCGCCTCGAGGGCCGCATAGAGCGAACGGTCGGTGAAGTCCTCGTCCTCGATTCCGGGCGCCTGCCAGAGCGCGATGACCGAGCGCTCGACGCAGATCGGTTCGCCCTCGAGTGAGCGGATGCGCTCGAGCTCGAGCACGAGATCGGTGCGTTTGGGCTGCAAGCGTTGACGCTCCTCGTGACTGGCCAGACGCGTCACCGAGCGCGTGACGCGCGTCTGCACCGACAGTCCGCGCCGCCGGGCCATCTCGGTGAAGCTGAGCAACTGCCGGGGCGGCGGGCCGTAGGGCACTGCGCTGATGAACCATCCCGATTGCGGCGCCGACGTGACATGACCCTCGGCGGCCAGGTGGGTCAGCGCCTTGCGCAGCGTCGAGCGGCTCACGTCGAACCGTTCGCACAGTACGCGCTCGGGCGGCAGGCGGCCCGCCGACCCCAGGTCTTCGGTCTGGATGAAGAGCAGCAGACGCTCGGCTACCGCCTCCGCGAGGCGTGAGGGATTCGAGCCGTTCGCTGCGGCATTCGTTGCGCCGCTGGGCGCGGCATTCGACACGCTGATCGTCGCGGTGTTCGGCAGGCCTTCATCGGCGGGATGCATAGGGCCACCCTACAGACCAGTGCAGTCCAATTGGCCTATTCTTCGTGCGCTCTCTGCGGCAAGGCCCGAGAAGTGCATAAACTCCGAGCTAGTTCAAGACCAAAACAGACCAACGCTGGGAAAGGACCATCAATGGCGAAACGGTTGATCTGCCTCGCGGGCCACGCGGATATCGCGGCGGGAGTCGCCAGCGCGGCGACCCTCATCATGGGTGATTCCGATGAGCTGCGCTCCGCCCCCTCCTACACGGGAGATGTCGACGAGCTGCGGCGCTTCGTCGACGGCCTGCTCAACGAGATCGGCGACGACGGCTCGCTCATCATCGTGACCGACCTGGCCGGCGGCAGCCCGAGCAACACACTGCTCGCCTACCGCGACGACCCCCGCGTGCACCAGTTCGCGGGCATGACCCTCTCGCTCGTGATCGAGCTGCTAGCCGACGACCCCCTCGCCGGTGGCGGCACCTTCGATAGCGCGTTCACCGAGCGCATCCGCTCGACCGTCACACCCCTCCCCCGGCCGATCGAGTCGCCCTCCGGCTCCGGTCAGTCCCCCACCGAAGAGGAAGACTTCTGATGATCCAATTGCTGCGAGTCGATCACCGACTCATACACGGCCAGGTCGTGATGTCCTGGATGCGCAGCCTCGAGCCCACGGCGATCCTCGTGGCCAACGACAGCGTGCCGAACGACGAGCTGCGCAAGAGCACGCTGAAGATGGCCAAGCCCACCGACGTGAAACTGGTCATCAAGACCGTGGCCGACTCGATCGAGGCCATCAACTCGGGCAAGACCGACTCCTACAAGCTGTTCATCCTGACCGAGAGCGTCGAGGATGCCGTGCGCCTGGCCCGGGAGTGCCCCGCCATCCGCCACGTCAACCTCGGCGGCACGAAGCGCCTGCCGGGCACGACACCGCTCACCAACACCGTCAATCTCACGGCCGACGAGGTCAGCGCACTGCGCGAACTCGCAGCCACGGGCGTCGAGGTCGAGGCGCGCGCCGTCGCCACCGATCGCAAGACGGTCGTGACCGCGGACAGCGTGGTGGGGTCATGATCACCGCACTCATCCTGTTCTGCGCGGCCCTGGCCCTCGGGCTGATCGACCTCTTCTTCGGCCGCAACCTGGCCATCCGACCGCTCGTGACGGGCACGGTCGTGGGCTTCATCCTGGGCGACCCCGTAAAGGGCATGGCCATCGGCGCCACGCTCGAGCTCGCGTTCATCGGCCTGTTCACGGTGGGCGGCGCCATGCCTCCCGAGATCTTGACGGGTGGCATGCTCGCCACGGCGCTGGCCATCACGGCGGATGCGGGGGCCGAAACGGCTCTCGTCCTCGCATTCCCCATCGCGGCCCTGGGTCTCATCGTGAAGAACCTTCACTTCGTCTTCGTGGCTCCCGCACTGTTGCATCGGGCCGACACGTTCGTGCAACGCGGTTCCATCCGCGGGGTCAGCGCCATGCACATCCTGTCCGGGTTCCTCTGGGTGTTCTGGTTGGCGCTCGTCGTGGGCATCTCCTACGCCGTGGGCAGCGATGCCATCGGGGCCGTGGTCGCCGCCATCCCCGAGCCCGTCACGGTGGGCCTGCAGGTGGCCACCGGGATCCTGCCCGCCCTCGGTTTCGCGCTTCTCGGCCGGATGCTCATGGGCAAACGCGTCATGCCCTTCTTCTTCCTGGGCTTCCTGATCGTCACTTACAGCGGGTTCCCGATCGTCGGACTCGCGGCCGTCGCGGCCATGGTCGCCTGGATCCTCGTGGACATCGAACGCCGCCGCACTCCCGCGCAGAACCCCGCCCTCGCCCTGAACGGAGCAGCAGACGATGACTTCTGATCTCTCGACCACCGGTCCCGACAGCCCCGAATCACCCGCCGTCGCGCCCGACGCTCCGGACGCGACGAACGCTCACGGCGCGATCAGCACGGCCGTGCTGAACCGCATGTACGTGCGCGCCCTGAGTGTCGAAGCATCCTTCAACTACGAGCGCCAGCAGGGTCTGGGCTTCGCCTACTCGATGATCCCCGCGGTCAAGGCGCTCTACGCCAAGGAGGCCGAGCAGGCCGCGGCGCTCAAGAAGCACCTCGAGTTCTTCAACACCACGCCCTACGTGGCCACGGCCATCGTGGGCGTGTCGACGGCCGTCGAGGAGCAGCTGAGCCGCGACCGCACGCTCGACCCCGCGACCGCCAACAGCGTGAAGGCCGCCCTCATGGGCCCGCTCGCGGGCATCGGCGACTCCCTGTATTGGGGCACCATCCGCCTGCTCGTCACCGGCATCGGCGTCTCGCTCGCCATGGCCGGAAACATCCTCGGGCCGATCATCTTCTTCCTCGGGTTCAACATCCCCGTCCAGGTGCTCTCCTACCTCTACCTGCGCTCGGGCTACCGGTTCGGCACCAAACTGCTCGCCCGCATCTCGGGCAGCGATGCGATGGCGAGCCTGACCTATGGAGCGGGCATCGTCGGTCTCATGGTGATCGGCGGGCTCACGGCATCCCTCGTCTCGATTCACGTGCCCATCGAATTCGAGGTGGGCGAGGGCACGAGCTCGATCCAGTCGGATGTCCTCGACGGAATCATGCCCGGCATCCTCGCCCTCGGCGCCTTCTGGCTCATCTACTGGCTGCTCGGCAAGGGCTGGAAGACCACCTGGCTGCTGCTCGCGATCTTCGGCGTCGGCCTGGTCGGCGCGTTCACGGGCGTGCTGGGCGTCGCATCCTGAGCCACCGCGCATCCGCTCTCTCTTCTCACCGCATCACAGCAAGGACTGACATGACGACAATGCTCGACTGCATCACCGAACAACCCGCGATCTGCGAAACCATCCTGCGCGACGAGGCCCACAGCTTCGGCGACCTCGACCGGCTGCTGGATGGCCGCACGGTCACGCGTGTGCTCGTGCTCGCCACGGGCTCCTCGATGAACGCCGTGCGCGCCACCGAACGGCACTTCGCGGCCGTGGCCGGCGTCAGCACCGTGACCGTCGAGCCCTACACGTTCTCGGAGTACGAGACCATCGACACCGCGTTCGACCTCGTCGTCGCCGTCTCGCAGCGCGGCACGAGCACGTCCACGATCGACGCCGTCGCGGCCGCCCGGGCCCGCATCGATGCACCCATCGTGGCCATCACGGGTGACGTGAACTCACCTCTCACCGAGCACGTCGACGCGTCCGTCGACATTCGGTGCGGGGACGAGGCCGTGCGCTACTCGACCAAGGGCGTCACCTCGACCGCGCTCACGCTGCTGCTGCTGTCGGTGCGCCTGGCCGAGCGTCAGGGGCGCGTGGTCGAACCGCGCGACGGGCGCGAGGGGATGGCCGCGGCCGTCGCCCAGCTGCCCCGCATCATCGAGGACGCCGAACGCTACTATGCCGAGAATGCAGCCGAACTCGACGCGGTCAGCCGCATCTCGGTTCTCGGCTACGGCCCCAACATCGGCACGGCCGTGGAGGCGGAGACGAAGATCATCGAGACCGTGCGCGTGCCCGTGCAGGGCATGGAGCTCGAGGCCTACATGCACGGCCCGCTGTTCGAGCTCAAGCGCGACTACACACTGTTCCTCACCGAGGTTCCCGGCGTGAGCTCGGCCGCGCGGTTGCGCCAGTTCGCGGAGTTCGCGTCACGCTACTGCGACTTCGTGCACATCGTGACGCTCGGGGCCCCGACCGGGTGGCCGCGCGAACTGGCGCTCGACCTCGACGTGGCCGAGGTGTTGTCGCCGCTCGCGCTCATCCCCGTCTATCAGGTGTTCGCCTACCGCATGTCGGTGGCGAAGGGCATCGACCTCGTGGCGCCCGCGTTCCCCGACTTCAGGTCGGCGATGCGCACGAAGGTCGCCGGTTAGTTCGAGACGCCCGCCGGCTGCCTGAGGGCGGTCGGCGGGCGTTTGGCTGCCCGTCAGTCGGCGTCGAGCTCGGTGGCGTAGGTGCGGAACTCGCCGCGTTCCTGGTGCATGTTCCAGAGCAGGTCGGCGAGCGCCGCCGGGTTCTTCTGCGGGTGGTTTTCGTCGATCGACCCCGGGATGATGAGCTGCGCGACATGGATGTCGTCGCCCGCGAGTTCGTCGTGCAGCATCGTCGCGAAGGCGCTCTGTCCCGCAAACGCGATGGAGGTGCCCGCGAGCCGCCCGACCGGTTTCACGGCCGTGCCGCCGTTGACGAACAGGATGCTTCCGCCACCCAGGAACCGCATCCCCGGCACGACCTGGTGCACCGCGGCGACGGGCCCGAAGATCGAGAACTCCACGGGTCCGACGAGGTCGGCGGGCGTCGTCTCGAGCACCGGGCGCATGAAGTCCTTCTGCGGCAGCGGGCTGTACTGCAGCACCTCGATGGGTCCGAGCTTCTCGGTGGCGGCCTCGAGGGCGGCCGCGATGCTGGCGGGCTCGCGCACGTTGGCGACGAAACCGGCGGCGCTGATGCCTTCTGCGGCCAGGTCGGATGCGAGGGCATCCACGTGTTCGCGGTTGCGCGAGATGAGGGCGACGGCGAAACCTTCGCGGGCGAAACGGCGGGCGACGGCGGCACCGAGGCCACGGCCGGCCCCGACGATAGCAAGAGTAGTCATGCCCTTATCCCAGCACCGATCAGCGCATCGCGCATGGGGCTTGCGGCGCCGCCCGGCCGCCGTCGGTGGTCCGCATGAGCCTGTTGCAACGCGACGGGGTAGCTCGTCGGCCAGGATAGGGGCATGACGCCTTCCGCCCTCGACGCCCAATTGGACCGCATCTTCGCCGCGCGCAACCGCGACGACATGGGGCCCACGATCGCGGCGCTCCTGCCGATCTACGAAGCGCACCCGTCCGAGCCTCGCGTGCTCTACGAGGTCGGCGGCGCCTATGACACGGCGGGCGAGGAAGAAACCGCCGTCGGATTCTATGAACGCGCCATGGCCGCAGGGCTGTCGGGAGACATCCGCCGCCGCTGTTATCTGCAATACGGCAGCACCCTGCGCAACCTCGGGCGGCTCGACGAGTCCCTCGATGTCTTCGCGCGAGCCCGCGAGGAGTTCCCCGACTCAGTCGCCCTGGGCGCTTTCGAGGCGCTGACGCTCCACGCCGCCGGTCGGGCGAACACGGCCCTCGGCAGCCTGCTCACACTCCTCGCGGAGAACGTGCACGCCGACGAGCTCGAACGCTATAAACCCGCCATGCGCGGCAACGCTGACTACCTCGCATCCCTCGATTCTGGCGACGCCTAGCAGCGCCTCAGGCATCAGCGCGCGGCAGTCATCATCGTGCCGGGGCCGCGGCGACACGGCGACCGGCGTCAAAACGTTCTGACGGCGCCCGCATCGGTACCTCTCCCAGAAGTTATTGACAGATGGTCAGACCATCAGTTACTTTGTTGCGAGACGTCATTGGTCTGACCATCTAGCCGAGACCGCGTCCCACTACGAAGGAGTAGCCCATGAACCTGTTCAGCTTGATGCAGAAGCGCACGGCCGAAGCCGGCCCCATCCGAGTCGGCGTCATCGGCGCCGGCAAGTTCTCGTCGATGTTCCTCACCCAGGCCGTCGGGAGCGACAACATCCACGTCGTCGGAGTCGCCGACATCGACCCGACCAAAGCGAAAGCGGCACTCGCTCGCACGGGCTGGCCGCAGGAGCGGTACGCCGCGGCATCCATCGATGAAGCGCTGCGCACGGGTGGCACCGCCGTCATCGACAACTCCGACGCGCTGCTGAAATCAGACGCCATCGAGGTCATCCTCGAGATCACCGGAAACCCGCTCGTCGGCACCTATCACGCCGTCACGGCCATCGACCACGGCAAGCACGTGATCATGGTCAACGTCGAGGCCGACTGCATGGTCGGGCCCATCCTGCAGCGCCGCGCCCAGGCAGCCGGCGTCATCTATGCGATGGCCTACGGTGACCAGCCGGCGCTGATCTGCGAGCTCGTCGACTGGTGCCGCACCGTCGGTTTCGACGTGGTCGCGGCCGGCAAGGGAACGAAGTACCTGCCCGAGTACAACTACTCGACGCCCGACACCGTCTGGGACTACTACGGTTTCAGCGCCGAGCAGCTCGAGAGCGGCGACTACAACCCGAAGATGTTCAACTCGTTCCTCGACGGCACGAAGTCGGCGATCGAGATGGCGGCCGTCGCCAACGGAACCGGGCTCATCCCTCAAGACGAGGGCCTGCTCTTCCCGGCCGCGAGCAAGGATGACCTGCCCACCGTGTTCCGCGAGAACACCCACCGGGGCGGAAGCCTGACGCGTCGCGGAACGGTCGAGATCGCATCGAGCATGTATCGCGACGGCACCGAGGTTCCCGACAACCTGCGTTGGGGCGTCTACGTCACGTTCGAGGCGACGACCGACTACGCGGTGCAGTGCTTCCAGGAATACGGCGTGCACACCGACGAAACCGGGCGCTACGGTTCGCTCTACCGGCCGTACCACATGATCGGACTCGAGCTGAATGTGTCGATCGCCGCGGCCGTGCTGCGCGGCGAGGCGACGGGCGCCCCGACCGGGTTCCGCGGCGACGTGGTCACCACCGCCAAGCGCGCGCTGAAGGCCGGCGAAACGCTCGACGGCGAGGGCGGCTACACAGTGTTCGGCAAGCTCGCGCCCGCCCACATCTCCCTGGGTCGGAACGCACTCCCCCTGGGCCTCGCCCACGGCGCCAAGCTCATCCGCGATGTGCCGAAGGACCAGACGGTCTCGTGGGACGACGTGCAGCTCGACGAGTCGCAGTTCGCGGTGCAGATCCGTCGCCAACTCGAAAACGAGTTCCGCGCCGAGCACACCGCCGCGTTGGTCTAACCATTCACCGCGAGAACTACGATGGACATCATCACCGCGGGATCAGCCGCGCTGGGGGGACCTGAGGAGTTCGACAATGGCATCGACCGAGCAGTGGGAGCCGGTGCAGCGACTCCGCACCTACGAACAGGTGATGGCCCAGATCGAGCAGCGCATTCTCGACGGACGGCTCAAAGCGGGAGACCATCTCCCCAGCGAGCGGGACTTCGCCGCCCTGCTCGGGGTGTCCCGCCCGTCGCTGCGAGAGTCGCTGCGGGTTCTCGAGGCCCTCGGCGTGGTCGAGATCCGTCGCGGCGGCGGCCCGGATGGTGGCGCAGCACTCGTTCAGACGCCCGGCGACGGCCTCGTCAACCTGCTCAAGCTGCAGATCGCCCTCGCGCATTTCAGCTCGAACGACGTGGTCGAGACCCGGCTGACGCTCGAAGAGTGGAGCGTGCGCGAAGCGGCGGCTCGGGCGAACGACGACGACCATCGCGAGCTCGCCAAGATCCTCGACAGGATGGACGACCTAGGCATCGACTCGGCCGAATTCAACCGACTGGATGCCGCATTCCACGTGAGGATCGCCGAATCGACGGGTAATGCGCTCACCGCCCACTTCATGAGTTCGCTGCGCACCGCCATCCACCAACAGATGGTCGACCGATATGCCGAACTCGCCGACTGGCGGGCAACGGCCACCATCGTGCGGGCCGAGCACCGAGACATCCTGGCCGCGATCATCGAACGCGACGGGTTGCTGGCCTCCCAACGGGTGAACACCCACATCAACGATTTCTACAAGACGACGAAGGCACGCGGGACGACGCCCATCGAGTGACGGGCGGTCTCCCGCGACGGCCGGGGCGCCGCCCCGTCCGATTATCAACGGAGATAAGGACCACGCGATGACCACCACCAGCCCCGCCCCCGACCTCGCGCGCCGCGCGGAACACGGGTCACCCGACAAGTTGCGCACGGCCATCGGCAGCGCCGTCGGCACGACGATCGAGAACTACGACTTCCTCGCCTACGGCACCGCCGCCGCGCTCTACTTCAACACGGTGTTCTTCCACGCCGAAGACCCCGTCGTGGGCGTTCTGCTCGGCTTCGCCACCTTCGGCATCGGTTTCGCGATGCGCCCCCTCGGCGGCGTGATCGGCGGATATCTGGGCGACAAGATCGGCCGCAAACCCGTCCTCGTCGGGGCGCTACTGCTCATGGGCATCTCGACGGTGCTCATCGGCGTGCTGCCGACCTACCAGCAGGTCGGCATCTTGGCCCCCATCCTGCTCACGCTCATCCGCGTCATCCAGGGCATCGCCTTCGGAGCGGAGTGGGGCGGCGCCATTCTCATGACCTTCGAGCACGCCCCCTGGAAGAAACGCGGTCGCTACACCGCCATCCCCCAAGCCGGCGTGCCGCTCGGCCTGCTGCTCGCCAACCTCGTCTTCCTGTGGTCGAGCACCCTCGACAGCGAACTCGCCTGGCGTCTGCCGTTCCTGCTGTCGTCGGTGCTGATCGTCGCGGGCCTCATCATCCGCTACAAGGTCTCGGAATCGCCGGAGTTCACCGACACCAAGACCGCCGGCCTCGTCGTGAAGAACCCCATCAAAGAGGTCTTCAAGCGGGACTGGCGCACGATTCTGCGCGTCATCTCGCTGCGCCTCGCCGAGTCGGGTGGCTTCTACGTGATCGTCACCTACATGCTGTCCTACCTGACGACCGGTGATCAGCCGATCGCCGAACGGTCCACGGCACTTTCGGGCCTCATCATCGCCGCGGCCATCGGGCTCGTCACCACGATCCTGTTCGGGCGCCTCACCGACCGCATCGGCCGTCGCCCCGTCTACATCGCGGGCTCCGTGCTGCTGATGGCCTTCGCGTTCCCCATGTTCCTGCTCGTCAACACGGGGCTGCCCTACCTGATCGTCTTCGTCTACATCGTCGCGATGTCGATCATCCACGACTCGCTGGCCGGCACACAGGGCGCCTGGTTCTCCGAGCTGTTCTCCACCAACACGCGCTCCTCCGGCGCATCCATCGGCTACCAGTTCTCGGCGGCCATCTCGGGCTTCATCCCGCTCATCGCCACGGCCGTCGCCGTTCCTCTCGGCTGGCAGGGCGTCGCCTGGGTCTATCTCGGATGCGGCCTCCTCGGTTTCATCGGAGCGCTCCTCACCCGTGAGACCTGGGGCCCCGCCGAGCGGGCAGCCGCCGACCGCGTGATCGCCGGCGAATAACCCCTGCCGACCCGGTGCAGGGCGCACGGGGACCCGCGCCCTGCACCGTTCCACCCCCACCACCGATTCACCCGGCGGCTCAGATCGCCGGCCCGCATACGCGGTCAGCGACAGGCGAACGCCGCCCGCCGATTGCAAGGAAAGCGACCTCATGAAGACAATCGTTCTCGACGACGACCCGACCGGCACGCAGTCGGCGACCGGCGTCACCGTGCTCCTCGAGAGTGACGCCGAGCTGCTAACCGACGCGCTTCGGCACGCCGACAGCGTCTACGTTCAGACCAACAGCCGAGCGCTCGACGAAGCGGCCGCGGTGACCCTCGCCCGCCGGATTCGCGCAGACGGCGAAGCGGCCAGTGCCGCGCTCGGCGAGCCGGTGAGATTCGTGCTCCGGGGGGACTCGACGCTGCGCGGCCACGTGTTCGCCGAATCGGAGGTGTTCCTCGATGAGGACGCCGGCGGCGTGCTGCTGTTCGTGCCCGCGTTCCCCGACGGCGGGCGGACCACCCGCGGCGGCGTGCACTACGTGCGGGTCGACGGGCACGACGTTCCGGCTCACCAGACCGAGTACGCCGAGGACCCCGTCTTCCCGTTCGCGAGCAGCGATCTCTCCCAGTACGTAGCCGAGAAGTCGGGCCGGCGCGGCATCCCGGTCGCGCTCGACGTCGTCCGTGCGGGAGGTCTCGCAGACGTTCTGACGAGCGCCGCCCCCGGCACGGTCGTCGTGCCGGACGCTGTCGATGCCCATGACATCCGGATGATCGCGGCGGCCGTCGATACCGCCATCGATGTGGGCGCGAGCCTCGTCATCCGCTCGGCGGCACCCCTCGCCGCCGAACTCGCCGGGGTGGCCAGCGACGGCCTGTTGCCCAGCCCCCTCGTCGATACCCCCGTCGCCACGCTCCTCGTCTGCGGTTCACACACCGCGGGAGCGGCCAAGCAGTTGGCCCCGGTGGTGGCCGCCTTCGGCGAGGCGGCCGTCGTCGACACAGAGCAGGCCCTGGCCGCTGCCGCGCGGGCCGGGCTCGATGCCGCCGAACGGGCGCGGCCGGGCCTCGCCGATCACGCCCTCGCCGTCGTGACGAGCGAACGCGTGCGGTCGGGCGTCCACAACACCCTCGAACACGGCGAACGGGTCATGACGGCGCTCACGACGGCGGTCCGCACGCTGCTGCCCGAGGTGTCCGCCGTCGTGGCGAAGGGCGGCATCACCTCGGCCGAGGTCGCCCGCACCGGAATCGGCGCCTCCTCGGCCTACGTGCTCGGGCAGATCTTGCCCGGGGTCTCCGTGTGGCGGTTGAACGCCCACGACGGCCGCGAGCTGCTCTACGTCGTCGTGCCCGGCAACGTCGGCGACCCCGACACGCTGGTCGACGTTCTGGCGGCGCTTCAAATAACGCCCTGAACCGTCGTCGCCGGTCGACTGCAAAGAAGCGGATGGCGCGATGGCAGTCTCGGGCGAGTCGCGAAAACTCACGGGCGGGTCGGATGCGTGATGCCCATTGCATCCTTGATCGGTTGGACGATGCGGCGCACGTTACCGCGGCGGAAGAGCGTGCCCGGCAGGTCTAGTTCGTCGCCGTTCTGAAGCTTGAGGCGGATCATGCGCATCCGCTCGCCGAAGAGCGGGTCGCCCGCGCCGACGAGGATGCCCTCGTAGGTGATGTGCCGTACCGCGAAGACGTCCTCGAAAGGGACCCGGTAGCTGCGCCACCACGAGACAATCAGCACGTAGTCCGGGCCGAGACGGACGCCCCACAGGGGCGCGCGAACTGAGTTCCAGACGCTCACAACGAGCGCTGTGAGGCACAGCAGCTGCATGTAGGTCGTCTCCTCGACGAACGAGCCCCAGGCACCCGCGATCCCCGAGATTCCGAACCACGCCAGCGCACCGCAGGAGGGGAACACCAACCACCGCCCAAGATTGCCGGTCGCGGAGACAGGCCGTGTTTGCCCGATCGAACGCAGCAACCCACCACGGACCGCGTATCGGCGGCGAGGGGGTCGGCCATCCGGCTGCTCAGGAGCACGGGACGCGTGCTGGTCCTGGGGAATCACAGCTGAAGTGTAGCGCCCGACGATGCCCGCGCGACCGGGCATCTCGGGCCGCCGCGCCCCGCGAAGGCGGCGCGACTCCCGGAGTGGGGGTGCCGCGCGGGGTGGGCGCGGCGCGGGCGGCCGGGGCGGGTTGTTACGGTGAGGGGAGTGTTGTCGAGGGGAAGAGGGACACTGTGCTCGTGACGTTGACGTCGACCGCGCCGGAGGCTTCGAACCTGAGCCACCTTTTGCGCAAGCATCCGGGCAAGGCGCAGGTGTTCGATCTGTCGGTCGGGCAGGCGCACGTGTTCTACCCGGAGGCGAACGACGAGCGCTGCACCGTGGCAATGATGCTCGAGGTCGACCCCGTCGGCCTCGTGCGCGACAAACGCTTCCGCGGCGGCGACGCGTCGACCCTCGCGCAGTATGTGAACGACCGGCCGTATGCCTCCTCGTCGATGGTCGCCGTGGCCATCGGACAGGTGTTCCGCACGGCGATGGGCGGCCGCAGCGACGCGTTCCCCGAGTTGGCCGCAGGCACGCTACCCCTGACCGTGACCGTCGCCGCCGTTTCGGCCCGCGGTGGCGCCGACCTCGTCCGGCAGCTGTTCGAGCCGCTCGGCTGGCAGGTCGATGCGCGCCCGATCGCGCTTGACCCCGAGCATCCCGAGTGGGGCGACTCGCGCTATGTCGACCTCACGTTGACGGGCGACATCCGGTTGTCGGATGCTCTGAGGCACCTCTATGTGCTGCTGCCCGTGCTCGATGACGCCAAACACTATTGGGTGTCCGACGACGAGATCGGCAAACTGATGCGCGCCGGGGAGGGATGGCTGGCCGAACACCCGGAGCGCGACCTCATCACGCGGCGCTACCTGGCGCATCAGCGCGGCATGGTCGGGGACGCCGAGGCGCTGCTCGATGGCGACGCGAGCGCCACGGACTTGTCAGCGAGCTCGGATGTCGCAGCGGCAGATGCTGCGGCCGGAGATGTTGCGGCCGACGGCCGCGCGCGAGCCGTTCAAGAACGTTCCCCCTCACTCGCCCGCCTGCGCGCCGCCGCCGTTCTGCAGGCGCTCTCGGATGTCCGCGCCCACAGCGTCGCCGACGTGGGCTGCGGCCCGGGTGCGCTGCTCGTACACCTCATGGCCGAGCCCGCGTTCTCGCGCGTCATCGGCACCGACGTGTCGGCGCGCGCGCTCGAGGAGGCGGCCCGCCGCCTGAACCTGCGCGAGGCCAGCGACCGGGTGCGCGACCGCATCCAGCTGCTGCAGTCGTCGGTGACCTACCAGGATTCCCGGCTCGCGGGGCTCGACGCGATCGTGCTCATGGAGGTCATCGAACACGTGGATGCCGCACGCCACGGTGCGCTCGAAGCATCCGTTTTCGGCGCCGCCGCCCCCGCCGCCGTCATCGTCACCACCCCGAACAGCGACTACAACGCGTTGTACCCGTCGCTGCCCGCGGGCGAGTTCCGGCACACCGACCACCGGTTCGAGTGGAGCCGGGCCGAGTTCGAGGCGTGGGCCACGAGCGTATGCGAACGATTCGGCTACACGGTCGAATACCGCACGGTCGGCGACGTCGATGCGGCCCTCGGGTCGCCCACCCAGCTCGCACTCTTCCGAAAGGGCGGTCAGCGATGAGCCAGCACACCGAACCGAACACCGAGAGGCCGCCGCTGGCGCTGCCCGACATGTCGCTCGTGCTGCTCGTCGGCCCCAGCGGCTCGGGCAAGTCGACGTTCGCCGCGAAACACTTCGGCCGCTTCGAGACCCTCTCGAGCGACTTCTTCCGCGGCCTCGTCTCCAACGACGAGAATGACCAGTCGGCCACCGCGGCTGCCTTCGAGGCGCTCAAGCACGTGGCCGGCCAGCGGCTGCGCAAGGGCCTCCTCACCGTGATCGATGCGACCAACGTGCAACCCGAATCGCGGCGGTCCCTCGTGGAACTCGCCCGCGAACACGATGTGCTGCCCGTGGCGATCGTGCTCGACATCCCCGAAAGCGTATGCGTCGAGCGCAACGCCCAGCGCACCGACCGCACGTTCGGCGCCTCGGTGATCAAGCGGCAGCACGACCAGCTGCGACGGTCGCTGAAACACCTGGGCAAGGAGGGGTTCCGCAAGGTGCACCTGCTGTCGAGCGAGGAGGAGGTGGCCGAGGCGCGGTTCGTGCGCGAGCCCCTGCTCAACGACCGGCGCGAGGAGCGCGGGCCCTTCGACGCGATCGGCGATATTCACGGCTGCCGCTCCGAACTCGAAACCTTGCTCGCACAACTCGGCTACGAGCTCGTGCGCGACGCCAAAGGCCGACCCGTCGACGCCGTGCACCCCGAGGGCCGACGCGTGATCTTCCTCGGCGACCTCGTCGACCGCGGACCCGACACCCCCGGCGTGCTGCGCCTCGCGATGGGCATGGTGCGCGCGGGACACGCCCTCGCCGTGCCGGGCAACCACGAGGCCAAACTGGTGCGCGCCCTGCAGGGCAAGAAGGTGCAGACCAGCCACGGCCTCGCCGAGACGCTCTCACAATTGGCTGGCGAGACCGACGAATTCCGCGCCGAGGTCGAACGCTTCTGCCGCGAACTGGTCTCCCACCTCGTGCTCGACGACGGCGCGCTCGTCGTGGCCCACGCTGGGCTGATCGAGAAGTACCAGGGTCGGGCATCCGGGCGCGTGCGCTCCTTCGCGCTCTACGGCGACACGACGGGCGAGACCGACGAATACGGTCTGCCCGTGCGCCTGCCGTGGGCCAACGAATATCGCGGCGACGCCACCGTGCTCTATGGCCACGTGCCCACCCTCGAGGCCGAATGGGTGAACAACACCATGTGCCTCGACACCGGATGCGTGTTCGGCGGCAAGCTCAGCGCGCTGCGATGGCCCGAACGCGAGGTCGTCGACGTGCCCGCCGAACAGGTTTGGTACGAACCAGCCGCTCCGCTCGGACGTGCCGCCCAGGCATCCGTCGACGAGCGCGACCCCGGCCTGCTGCGCATCGACGACGTGCTCGGCAAACAGATCGTCGAGACGCGTGTGTTCGGCAAGGTGGGCATCCGCGAGGATGCTGCGGCCGGCGCACTCGAGGTCATGAGCCGTTTTGCCACCGACCCGCGGCACCTCGTCTACCTGCCGCCGACCATGAGCCCGCCGGCCACGTCGAAACGCGACGACCTGCTGGAACACCCCGCCGAAGCGTTCGAGGCCTACCGCCGGGAGGGGCTCAGCCAGGTGATCTGCGAGGAGAAGCACATGGGTTCGCGCGCCGTCGTGCTGCTGACGCGCGACCCCGGCCGGTTCGACGCGCCCGACGGATGGCGCGGCGTGGTGCACACGCGCACCGGGCGGCCCTTCTTCGACGACGCCCTGACCGACGCGTTCCTCACGCGGCTCGACGCGGCCGTCTCGGCGGCCGGGTTGTGGGACGAACTCGACACCTCGTGGCTGCTGTTCGATGCCGAGTTGCTGCCGTGGTCGCTCAAGGCTGGCCCCATCATCCGCGAGCAGTATGCGTCGGTGGGGGCTGCCGCAACGGCCTCGCTGCCCGCCGCGGTGTCGGTGCTCGAGCGCGCGGCAGCAGCCGGAATCGACGTCGGCGACCTGCTCGACCGCACCCGCCGACGATCTGAGGATGCTTCGGCCTACGTCGACGCCTACCGTCGTTATGCCGCACCGTCGCAGGGTCTCGAGGGCGTGCAGTTGGCGCCGTTCCAGCTGCTCGCATCCGAAGGCGCCAGCCACCTGGGCCGCGAACACGCGTGGCACCTCGACATCGCGCGGCGACTCGTCGACGCCGACCCCGCCTTCATCCGCGCCACCCGCTCGATCGCGGTCGACCTCACCGACCCCGCTTCGGAGGATGCGGCGACGCGCTGGTGGGAGGAGCTGACGGGCGCGGGCGGCGAGGGCATGGTCGTGAAACCGCTCGCCGGGCTCACCCGCGGCACGAAGTCGCTCGTACAGCCGGGCATCAAGGTGCGCGGCCGCGAATACCTGCGCATCATCTACGGCCCCGACTACACCGAGCCGCGCAACCTGTCCCGCCTGCGCGATCGCGACATCGGCCACAAACGCTCGATGGCGCTGCGCGAATACGCGCTGGGTGTCGAGGCCATCGAGCGCTTCGTCGCCGGCGAACCCACCTGGCGCGTGCACCAGGCCGTCTTCGGCGTCCTCGCCATGGAGTCGGAGCCCATCGACCCCCGGCTGTAGGCGCGTGCGGCTAGACCCGCGGCGGCTGCTCGGGCCCCTGCGGGAAGGGCGGTTCTGACTGCCGTTGACCGGCCTGCGGGTATGGCTGAGGTGCGGACTGCGGCTGCCAAGGCTGCGAGTACTGCTGCGGCTGCGGGTACTGCGGCGGCTGCGGGCGCTTCTCGTAGGAGGAGTGGGGCAGCGGCGCGCGCGTGACGAGGCCGTAGCGGCGGCCCCACCAGACGCTGAAGAGACCCGCGGCGAGCACGATGGCCATGGGAATCAGCATCCAGGCGTCGGCGACCCCCGCCTCGCGTTCGAAGACCTGGTCGGTCTGGTCGAGCAGGGCGGTGGGGATGAAGAGCAGCACGTTGTTGGTGGCGTGGATGAGCACGGGGGCCTCGAGCCCGCCGGTGCCCCGCGCCGCCAGAGCCATCGAGACGCCGAAGACGAAGTAGTAGGCCAGCAGCCACGGGTCCGACGCCGCGTGCGCCAGCATGAACACGAACGACGAGATGAACGTTGCCGACACGAACGCCGCCGTGGGATGCCCGAACCACGAGCCCACCGACCGCTGGATGAGCCCGCGCGCACCGTATTCTTCGCCCGCCGACTGCAGCGGCGTGGTGAGCAGCACGATGACGAGCATCGAGATGGTACTGGCCGTGAATTGCAGCTCGTCGGGCGGCGTTCCGATGAACGAGATGGCCACGTAGATGAGCCAGACGGGCACGATGACGAGCGCGAGCCGCCCCATCCAGCGCCACCGGAAGCGACCCGTCACCGACGACAGGTTGCCCGGCCGCACGCCGAACAGCAGCCACTGCAGCAGCATCGAGACCGGCCACATGGCCCCGAGCGCCAGATTGTTGGCGAGCATCACGGCGGGCGTGAGGCGCAGCGGGTTCTCGGCCCACTCGTCGAACGTGTACTGACCGGTGGCGACGTCGAAGAAGACGCCGGCGAGGCTCAGGATCGTCGACAGCACGAAGAAGAGGACGACGAGCGCGACGATCGCAAGGGTTCCGCGCCACCATTGGGGCTTCACGCGCAGGCCCTGGTCGTGCGTCACGACGGGACGCGGTGCCGTTTCTACCCATCCGTTGTTCGGCGTGTGGTTCGTCATACTTCCAGCCTAGGGACGGCCGGATTGCCGGGCCTCCCCCTCGCGTCGGACATCGACGGACGGTAACGCTCGTTCCTCCGACGAGGGAGGGACGGGACGCGAGGGGGCAGGCGCGGCGGGGTCAGCTAGACGGCCGACGGAACGATGAGCCCGTTCGTCGCGGTGCGGGCGCGGGTGAGGCGCGCCTCGACATCCGCCCAGTTGACGATGTTCCAGAACGCCTTCACGTAGTCGGCGCGCACGTTCTGGTAGTCGAGATAGTAGGCGTGCTCCCACACGTCGAGCTGCAGCAGCGGCGTGATGCCGACGGGCACGTTGCCCTGCTGGTCGAAGAGCTGGAAGATGACGGGACGCGCGCCGATGCTGTCCCAGCCGAGCACCGACCAGCCTGAGCCCTGAACGCCGAGCGCCGTGGCCGTGAAGTGGGCCTGGAACTTCTCGAACGAGCCGAAGTTGGCGCCGATGGTCTCGGCCAGGTCACCCGTGGGCTCTCCGCCGCCCTCGGGCGACAGGTTCTGCCAGAAGACGCTGTGGTTGATGTGACCGCCGAGGTTGAAGGCGAGGTCCTTTTCGAGCTTGTTGACGGCCGCGAGGTTGCCCGAGTCGCGGGCCTCGGCCAGCTGCTCGAGGGCCGTGTTGGCGCCCGTGACGTAGGTCTGGTGGTGCTTCGAGTGGTGCAACTCCATGATCTGCGCGGAGATGTGCGGGGCGAGGGCCGAGTAGTCGTAGGGCAGGTCGGGCAGGGTGTAGCTGGGCATCCGATGTTCTCTTTCTGTTGTGGGATGGAGGGAGGCTGATCAGTCGTGACTGAGGCGCAGGAACCGGCGGTCGTGGTAGACGAGCGGTTCGGATGCGGGGCCCGTGATGACGTCGAGCACTTCGGCGACGACGAGCAGCGAGCTGCCAACGGGGACGACCTGGATGGTGCGGCAGCGCAGGGCCTGGCGGGCGTCGGCGAGAAGCGGCTCGCCCGTGGGCAGGGTGGTGAAACCCTGTTCGGGCGTGAAGCGGGGGGCGCCCGAGCGGGCGAAGGCCTCGGCCACGTCGACGTGCTGCGTGCCGAGGAGGTGCACGACATAGGTGTCGGCCGAGAGGAGCGCACCGGCCGAACCGGTGGCGCGCGTGACCGAGAACGAGAGCGCGGGCGGGTCGACGGCCACGGAGGCGACGCTCGACGCCGTCAGGCCGACGGGACCCTCTGACGTGATGGCGGTGATGACGGCCACGCCAGCCGGATGCTCGCGGAAGGCGTTCTTGAAGGATTGGGCCGTGGCCGCCTGAGAGGCCAACGATTCGGTTTCGTGCATGTCCTCACTCTAAAACCTCAAGTATGGTTGAGGTCAAGGGCTGGCGAAAGGTGAGGCGATGTCACAGGCATCCGAAGAATTGCTCACGGTCGCCGAGATGTGTCGGCGCACCGGGGTGGCCGCCTCCGCCCTGCGCTTCTACGAAGATCTCGGGCTCATCGCGTCGCGCCGCACCGTCGGCAATCAGCGGCGCTACCCGCGGCACATGATCAGGCGAGTGTCGCTCATCTCGGTGGCGAAACGCCTCGGCATTCCGCTCAGCGATGTGCAGTCGGCTTTCGACGCGTTGCCGCACGACGAGACGCCCAGCCAAGAGGATTGGCAGCGTGCATCCCTGCGGTGGAAGAAGCAGCTCGAAGAGCGGCGGCTGGGCATCGAGCGGCTCGAGCGCGAGCTGACCGGATGCATCGGCTGCGGATGCCTGTCGATGAAGGCGTGCGGGCTGCTCAATCCCGATGACGCGCTCGGGCAGCTGGGTGCGGGGGCGCACCGGTTGGGCGAATAGCCACTCAGTCGTCGAGGTGCGCGCGTTCGCCCTCCTGCGTGAAGATCGACAGGATCTCGACGGGGCCGTTGTGGGCGCCGACGGCGTGCGGCGTCATGCACGAGAACTCGGCCGCCGACCCCGCCTCGACCAGGATGTCGCGCTCCCCCAACCGCAGGTGCAACGTCCCCGACAACACCATGAACCAGTCGCGCCCCGGGTGCACGCCGCCCTGCGACGCGAACTCCTCGGAATCGCGCGGCGCCAGCCGCTCCTCGATGAGCATCTTGGCGACCGTCATGTTGTGCGGGGCGCGCTCCTTGGCGAGCGTCCACACGGTGCGGCCGCGCATTTCGTTGCGCTGGGGGCGGATGACGACATCCTCGTCTTCGGTTTCGACGAGCAGGTCGAGCGTGGTTTCGAGGGCGCGCGCGATGGGCACGAGCTGGTCGAGCGCGATGCGGCGGTGACCCGTTTCGATGCGACTCAGCGTGGAGGGGCTCAGGAAGCAGCGCGCCGCGAGCGTGTCGAGCGACCACCCGCGCGCCACCCGCAGGGCCCGGATGCGTTGGCGAATGACGGCGTCGAGGTCGGGCTCTTCTTGCTTCATGCGCAAGAGTATATGTCGTTGGCGCATGTGGCGTCTACGGTTGAGGTATGACGCAGCCACACGCCCAGAGCACGCAACAGGTCCCCGCCAACGCCACGCACAACGCGCAACGGGCGGAGTCCGATGTCGCGCGTGACCATGGCCACGCAGATCTCGCGGGGCACGAGACCGGACATACCGGCGGCGGGCACGGCCACGGCCACGATCACGATCACGCGGGGATCGCGCCGCTTCTCGATCTCGACGCCGAGGTTCTGCACGAAGCGCTGTTCGCGATCACGAACACCGTGCGCGCGGCACGCGACGGGCAGCGCACGCGTCGAGTTCTCGACCTCGGCGCCGGCACGGGAACGGGCACGATGGCTCTCGCAGAGCGCTTCCCGCGCGCCGACGTCTACGCGCTCGACCGCTCCGAGCAGATGCTCGACCTGGTGCGCAGCAAGGCGTTCTTCCGCGGCATCCCCGAGCGCGTTCACACCGTACGGGCCGACCTCGACGACGTGTGGCCGGCCTTCGAACCGTTCGACGTAGCGTGGGCGTCACTGTCACTGCACGAGGTGGCCGACCCCGACCGCGTGTTCGAAAACATTCTCACGGCCCTGGCGCCCGGCGGCGTGCTCGCGGTCGTCGAGATGGACACGCGACCCTTCGTGCTGCCCGACGACCTCGGCCTCGGCACCCCCGGCCTCGAGGCGCGCATCCACGCCGCCGTCGCGCCGGCCCGCGCCCCCATGAACCTGCACCCCGACTGGACCGACGCCCTCGTGCGCACCGGATTCGCGGATGTTGCGCGCCACCGTTTCGAGATCGCGCCGTCCCCGCAGGCCCTCGCCCGCTTCACTTCCGGACCGACGTCCGGCGAGCGCGCCTCGGTTCTCGCCCGCTACGCGCACACCTCGCTACTGCGACTGCGCGACGCCGCGCGGCCGGGCCTGAACCAGGAGGACCGAGACACCCTCGACATCCTGCTCGCCGACGACGGCCCCCACAGCCTGTTCAATCGAGGCGACCTGACCGTCAGGGGCACGCGCAGTCTTTGGATTGCCCGCCGACCGTAATCGACTGAACCCCGGCGCAGTCGATATCGCGGCCCCCCGGGTTAGAGCTCGGGATTGCGGTTAGCGACCAGCGACCAGCGACCAGCGACCAGCGACCAGCGACCAGCGACCAGCGACCAGCGACCAGCGACCGACGCTAGTGCCCGATGTAGCGGTCGGGCCGGTGGTTGATCGCGAGAACGAGGTTGAGCAGCACCGCGCCCAGCGCCGACAGCAGCACGGTCAGCGGCGAGACGACGGCGAAGGCCGAAGCCACGATGATGACGTCGAAGATCATCTGCACGTAGCCGGCCTTGAAGCCCGTCTTGTCCTGCACGAGCAGCGCCACGATGTTGATGCCGCCCAGGCTGGCGCGGTGGCGGAAGATGATGAGCAGGCCGATGCCGACGAGCAGGTTGCCGGTGAGCGTGCCATAGACGGGGCCGATGCTCGAGACATCCAACTGGGTGGGATGCAGGTAGGCCAGCAACGAGACGATGACCACGGCGATGATGGTGCGCACCGTGAAGACGACGCCCTTTTTCCAGAACGCGAGGGCGATGAACGGCGCGTTCACGAGCACGAACCAGATGCTGAACGAGACGGGCGTCGAATAGCTGAGGAGGAGGGCGAGTCCGGCGGTTCCACCGGTCACGGCGCCGGACGCCTTCAGAAGAAAGAGGCCGAAGGAGACGACGAAGGCCCCAGTGAAGAGGCCGAAGGCGTCTTCGAGGCGGCTGTGTTTGACCTGGCGCTCGCGGGGTGGGCGAGAGGTGCGCGGGGTTCGGGGCTGGCGGGGGGCCAGCGGCTGGCGAGGATCACTCGCGTTGCTGTCGGGTTGCACCCTGCAACGTTATAGCCAGCGGGGGTCGGTGCGGCACGCGGGGCGATCGGCGCACCGCGGTTTCCACGCACCTGGACAGGCCCACCCGCGTAACAGCCGCGCACGGATGTCGGCCGTGACCCGTAGCCTTCGAGCATGGACGGTTGCGTCATCCCACTCTCGACGGGCCTCGCGTGCGGCGAACCGGTCGCCTCGGGCGCGCCGATCGACCTGTGCCACGACCACCTCCTCGCCGCGCACGACTGGGTGGCCGGCGACGCGGGCGTGACCGACCTGCTGCCCTCACCGTGCCTCGCGTGCGGTTCGCGCCTCGGCGTCCGCTACCCCTCGGGGTGGATGTGCGCGATCTGCGAGTGGCGGGTCGGCGCCGTCGTCGACCAGGCCGATGTCATCGCCGTGCGCGTCGACGTCGTCTACTACTTGCGCTTTCGCGACCAGATCAAGATCGGCACCTCGGCGACGCCGCGGCATCGGCTCGCGGCCATCCGCCACGACGAGCTGCTCGCGTTCGAGCGCGGCAACCGGTCGCTCGAGCAGCGGCGCCACGCGCAATTCGCGGCCCACCGCCTGGGTCGCTCGGAATGGTTCGCGGCCCACCCCGAGCTCCTGGCCCACATCGACACTCTGCGCCGGGGCGTCGACGACCCGTGGCAGCTCTATGCGCTCTGGCGCAGCGAACAGCTCGCCCTGCGCGGCTGACCGGCGGCCGCGAAAGAAGTGCGGAACTCAGACAGCCACCGCTCGAGAGTCTCTTTACTTCGGAACGGCATCGGTTCCTCTCCGCACGTACGACAGCTGGTGTTATCGTTTCGCACCTGCGCGCCCGCCGGCCAAGCACTCAACGCGACTACTTTACGTTCGGCAGCCAGGCTCAGGCCGCTCCTCACCCGGACAACCTGTCACGTTTCGCCGAGGGGGCGGTCCTGCAGGTATCTGGCGGGTGCTGAGATCACCTGGCTCCGTAATGATCCCGGCGAGGTCGCGCATCTGGCTGGTTAGTCGTCGAGCTCTCGAACAAAAGTCGCGAAGCCGGGGACGGTGAAAGCCAAGTACCCCCGCTCGGGAGCATGGATGAATCCTTTATCGATGAGCCTGCCTCGAGGCACCGAGAGGCTCGCCGGCGTCACACCAAGCCTTTGCGCGACATCGGAACGCTTCACATTGCCATCACCGATCTCCGCCATGGCGGTCATCAAATCGCGCTCCGACGGAGTGGCGTTGGCCCAGCGCGCCCGGAATAACGATGTGAGGTCGGTCTGCATCGAAATACGACCCTGTTCCACATGCCCTTGAGTGATTTCACCGCCGGGATCAGGGTGCCGCGCGGCGGACCAGGACGCATCAGCGATCAATTGAATCGAGTACGGGTAACCCTGGGCAACGTCTACCGCTGTCGCCAGTGCGGCTGGAGACCAGGAGACCCCCAGGGCCCGGGCTGGCGCGCTGATCGCGATTTCCTCTGCATCTGGTTCCAAGAGATCAAGAGGCCGAAAAGCGAGACGTTCTGTGAACGTTACGACGGATGAAATCTTGTCGGCGGCGTCGGGGAGCCCTGCGGCGAAGACTGCCGCCGGCACGTCTGTTCCCTCGCTTTGCAGGTGCTGCCATGCGAACGCGATGGTGCGAAGGCCTGCTGGGTCCGCCGCCTGAATCTCATCGATGAAGATGATCAACCCTTGGTGCTCATTCGCGTTGGCCGTGGCCCTGATGAGGTCCTCGAATTCGCGAACCCCGGACGGCACAGGCGCCGCCGGCTGTGTAGAGGTGGTCTCGAGTTTCACAACACCTGGCACGCCGACACTGACAGTGACGCCCTCCACAAACTTTCGTACAGCCGATTGAGCATCACGACTCCATGATTTCGACCCGTCCTGGATGCGCGAGACAATCTGCGCAACAAGACCGGTCTCCTCCCCCGCAGTCACCCACACGGTGAAAACGCCGCGTTCGTCAGCTCGACGCTGATACTGCCGCAACAGCGACGTCTTCCCCAGCCCACGTGGAGCATGATCAACCCTGATGCGTCCGATGAGTTTCTGCAGGTCGACGAGGTACGACAGTCGCTCTTCGAATTCGCTGAGCTGCAACATCCGCCCGGGAACGGAGCTCGCGATCTCGCCCGGCGTGTAGGGACTGGGTTGCATGACGAAGCTCCTTATCGAATGTTATCTATCGCCAAATCTATAACAAACGATCATTTGGACGAGGTAATGTTCGAGAGTTTTTGTCTGCGGTCGACTCTCGTGACCGATGGGATCGGAGACGGATCGGTTGCGGAACACCGAGAATATCTATTATGTCAACAAGTAATGGCATCAATTCTGACCACCGCTAACGAGAAGCTGACTGCCGCTGACCCACCGAGCGAGCGGCCCGGTGAAGAACTCGACTGCGTCAGCAACGTCGTCGACCGAGCCCATCCGCGAGCCGATAGGGCTTGCAGCCCTCACCATCGAGCGGAGCGGATCATCGTCCGACGCTGCACTGAAGTACCCGGCGTCGTCCGTGGCGCTGGCAATGATGGTGTTGACCGTCACCCCACGCTCTCCGACTTCCTGGGCGAGCACGCCGGTGAGGTAGCTACCGACAAGCTTGCTCGAGGCATAAAGCCCAAGCCCCACCATCGGACGCAATGCGGAGCCGGACCCTATGTTGAGGATGGTTCCGCCCTTGTTGATGGCACGTGCTGCCTGTTGAAGGGTGAAGAACGTCCCCTTCGCGTTGACACCGAAAATCCGGTCAAAAGCCGCCTCAGTGACCTCAACGATGGGGCCCCCGGTCTCGTCAATGCCGGCGTTCGCGACAACGATGTCGACACCTCCGAAACGCGTCCTGGTCGCATCGAAGAGCGACACGACCTGGGCGGGATCGGAGACATCAGCCTGGACCGCGAAGCCCACGGCGCCTCCCTCGGTGATCGCTGCCACGGTGTCTGCGGCCCCTGCTGCATCCCGTGCGTAGTTCACGACGGCATCCGCTCCAAGGAGGCCCAAACGGATCGCGATCGCTCGCCCGATCCCGCGGCTTGCGCCGGTGACAACTGCTACCTGGCCTGCGAGGTTCGTGGCGGAAGGTCCCCGGCCACGGGGTGCATCTGACATGTGCGCGTCCCCGTCTCAGGCGCCGGCGCCGCCGTCGACGGGCACGATGGCACCAGTCACGGCCGAGGCGCGATCACTCAGCAAGAACCCGGCGACCTCGGCGACCTCAAGAGCAGTCGCCATGCGGCCCATGGGGCTAGCAGCGTTGCTTGCGTCGATGATGCCCGGGGTCTTCTTCTCCCATTCGTCCATCATCTCGGTCGCGGTTCCCCCGGGCATGAGGCCGTTCACCCGAATGCCTTCGAAAGCCCAGGTGACGGCGGCGGTCTCGGTGATGCTGTTCAGTGCCCGCTTCATGGCCCCGTACGCCGGCAGCGGCGGCACCGCACGTCGACTACCGATGCTCGAGGTGTTCACGATCGCGCCGCCTCCGCTCTTCCGCATGAGTGCGGCCTCCCCGACCATCGCGACCCAGTGTGCGCGGAAGTTCACGGCGAACTGCTCATCGATGTCATCGTCCGAGGTGGTGTCGAGCGGACCGATCTCTCGTTGATTCACGCCACCGTTGTTGAAAGCGCCGTCGAGACGGCCGTGAAGCTCCTCGACACGATCGATGGCCGAGCGGATGCTGGCCCGGTCGGCGAGGTCCATCGCGACAGCATCAGCCGTGCCGCCCTGGGCACGGATCTCGTCGACGAGGGCGCCGAGCGCCCCCATGCTGCGGGCGGCAAGCACGACCGAGGCGCCCTCTCGTGCGAAGAGACGGCCCACGGCGGCGCCGATGCCGCGGCTGGCTCCGGTGATGAAGATGACCTTCCCGGTCAACAGGCCGGCGGGTGTGGATTCGTTGTTGTTCGTCATGAGATGAGCGTCGCCGCGCTGGGAATTCACATCCAGGCACAACCGGTACGAGGGTCCGCGGCCTCTCAGGGCGGAGACTCGTGACATGGACAAGAGTGAGCTCGCAGCTTTTCTCCGGAGTCGCCGCGAGCGTCTCCGCCCCGAGGACGTCGGCCTCCCATCCGGACCCAGGCGAAGGACTCCAGGTCTCCGGCGTGAGGAAGTTGCCGTCCTCGCCCACGTCTCGACCGAGTACTACGCCCGACTCGAACAGGGCCGCGCGCCTCGGCCCTCCGACGTGGTCCTCGCGGGGATCGCGGGCGCACTGCGGCTCACCCCCGAAGAGTCCGACCACCTGCACCGGCTCGCTGGCACTGCCCCGACCCCGACGGGACTGCATCGCCGTGACATACGGCCAAGCATCCTCACCCTGCTGGAGCGTCTCCCCCACACCGCCGGGATAGTCCTGTCGGCCACGTTCGAGGTGCTCGCCTGGAACGACCTGGCGGCAGCTCTCATGGAGGACTTCTCCCTACTCGTTCCCCGCGATCGCAACCTCGCGAGGAAGACCTTCCTCCATGATCGGCAACCATCAGAGGCGATATACGGGATCTCTGACGAAGTCACGTTCCGGGAAGGTGTCGTGACTCAGCTCCGCAGCGCCCAGGCCGCGTATCCCCGAGACCCGAGTGTCGGGGAACTCATTGACGACCTCAGAGCCGGCAGCACCGAGTTCACACGCCTCTGGGAGCGACACGACGTGCAGACACCCCCGCCCCTGCAAAAGACGTTCCGTGAAACACCGGTCGGGGCAATCACGGTCAACTGCGATTCCCTCGCCATCACCGAGCGAGATCAGCACCTCGTGCTCTACACCGCACCAGCGGGCTCCCGGGACGCCGAGCACCTCGCCCTGCTAGATGTCATCGGCGCCGGGCCCCTCGTCGAGCCGCGGGGCACGTGACCGGCGTCAGGGCTGAGGCGACGAGCAGCGAAGGAGACCTCATCGGCCTCTCGCCGGCACACCTGCACCGGGTCAGTACGCTCGCGGGTGTGATGGACGAGTGCTCGTGAGCAACGGTCCGGTGTTCGCAGACGCGCCTTCGACCTTCCCGGCGAATCTGTCGTCTTCGCCGCAGCGGGCCTGTGCATGCATCGAGCGCCTTCACTTGCAGAGGAAAGGCCACCATCCTCACCGTGGCCGATGGGCCCACGCACATCGCGCCCCGATCGCCAGTAGGCATATAGGCCACGGGTCGGGTGCACCACTGGCGGCCAGTGGCTCACCCGGAGATCGCGATGGGCCTGCGGCGCCGCTCGAGCGCGAAGATAGCAAGACTGATGACCGCGCCCAGGACCGCTCCGACAGTATTCATGGACCAGTCGTTCGTGTCGCACCGGCGACCGAGGACGGGTGCGAGGGCCTGTACGACTTCGATGACGGCAGAGAGGGCGACCGCACCGGTGAGGACTGTGAACGGCCGGTTCGTCGCCGTCCCGAGGAAGAGCACGAGCGGCAGCAGCATTGCGACGTTGGCGAGCGTGTCGATGCCCTGGAACGGGACGCTGAACTGCACGGTGCAGGTGATACCGCCGGGCCGAGTCCCGTCGGGCAGCAGGGTCAGGACGAGCACCGCGACGAATGCCACAGCCGAGAGGCCGAGGAGGACACGCCGGAGCCGAAGCCGGTGCAGGACCCAGGCGAGCAGTGTGGCGGCCGCGACGGCGGCCCAGAAGCCGATGCGAACGAGGGGCGCGTGTTCGACGAGGAACGTCGAGATCATCGGGGGCCGTCGCTTTCTCGGTCGAGGCGCGTGAGCCAGACGTTCATGAGCGCGGACTCCTCGGGGAGGAGGGCGCCAGGCCTGCCCTCTGCGAGCTGCGCACGGAGCTGCCGCCGGGCGGCTGCAGCGGCGTCGAACGAGGCCGCTGGGGACCCCGCGACGAGGACGGCACCGAAGACGGCGTCGCGGAGCGCGTCGGCAACCTCGTCGGCCTGTCGTGCGGGACGCGGGGCCGCCATCTCGTCGAGGGCGAGCCCGACGTTGGCCGCCAAGATCATTCCCGATGCGACGTCGACTTCGAGACGGAGAAGCCCCGCGGCCGCGCACCGAGAGAGCGTCCGCTCGAGCAGCGCCCTCACACCGTCCGCTGCGCGACCGCCCGCCCAGGGTCGCGGCGCGAACATCAGGCGATAGAGGGCGGGGTTCTCTCTCGCGAAGGCGAGGTGGTCACTCCACCCCCGGCGTAGGTCCGCCGCTGGGTCGTCGGTGGCCTCGAGCTCGGCCTTGCGGGCGGCATAGCGATGCAGGCCCGTCTCGGCCAGGGCGTCGAGGAGTCCTCGCTTGTCGCCGAACACCCGGTACAGCACCGGCTGGGTCACGCCGACGGCCTCGCATACCGCTCGTGTAGCGATCTCGCCGTCGGACGCGGCGACCAGTTGTTCCTCGGCCGCCGCAAGCAGCGCGCTCCGGAGGTCGTCGTCGGATCGGATCATGCCCCCAGCCTAGAGCACTTGCTATCACTTGTCGTATCTGCGATAGTCATTGCGTATCGGCGAAACTGTCGATCAATAGCAACGAAAGGCAGATCATGAGCACTGATTCCCAGCGCGTCGCCGTCGTCACGGGTGGCTCCCGCGGCATCGGCCGCGCCATCTCCACCCGACTCTCCCGTGACGGGTTCACCGTCGTCGTCGCATCAGCCAGCGGGGGCGCCGCGGCCGCCGCGACCATCGACGAGATCACGAGCGCCGGCGGCCATGCCGTCGCCATGCAGGCCGACGTCGCCGACGAGCACGCCGTGGCGGCGATCTTCAACCGGGTCGAGCACGACTTCGGGGGCGTCGACGTCGTGGTCCACTCGGCCGGACGCCTCGGCTTGTCGACCATCGCCGAGCAGGACCTCGACGCCCTCGACGACCTGCACAGGACGAACGTCCGCGGCACCTTCGTCGTCGCACAGCAGGCAGCACGTCGACTGCGCTCCGGGGGTGCCTTCGTCGGCATGTCGACCTCCGTCGTCGGAACGCAGTTCCCCACCTACGGCGCCTACGTCGCGAGCAAGAGCGCGGTCGAAGGCCTGGCGCTGATCCTGGCGAAGGAGCTCCGTGGCCGGGACGTCACGGTGAACGTGGTCGCTCCAGGCCCGACTGCGACGGAGATGTTCCTCAACGGGAAGACGCAGGAGCAGATCGACGCCCTGGCCAAGGTCCCGCCGCTCGAGCGCCTCGGCACCCCGGAGGACATCGCCGGCGTGGTGGCGTTCCTCGCAGGGCCGGACGGGCGCTGGGTGAACGGCCAGACCATCCGCGTCAACGGCGGCATGGTCTGATGACGACGCCACTGGTCATCCTTGTCACCGGCGCCTCCACGGGATTCGGTCGACTCACGGCAGAGTCGCTGGCACGCGCAGGCCACGTCGTCGCGGCGGGCATGCGCGCCGTCGACGGCAGAAACGCGGCTCATCGCGACGCCCTGGCCGACCTCGCCTCTCGTGAGGGGCTGAGGCTCGGCGCCGTCGAGCTCGACGTCCAGTCGCAGGAATCCGTGGACGCTGCGGTCGACTCCGTCATCAGGGCGTACGGCCGCATTGACGCCGTCGTGCAGAACGCCGGCCACATGGCCTTCGGTGCCGCTGAGGCTTTCACGCCGGAACAGTTCGCGTACCTGTACGACGTCAACGTGGTCGGCGGCCACCGGGTAGCCCGCGCCGTCTTGCCACACATGCGTTCCCGGCGCTCGGGGTTCGTCGTGTGGGTGGGCAGTTCCTCGACCCGCGGCGGGCACCCTCCGTTCCTCGCCCCGTACTTTGCCGCCAAGGCCGGCATGGACGCTCTCGCCGAGAGCTATGCGGCCGAGACGATCCGGTTCGGCATCGACAGCTCGATCGTCGTCCCCGGGGCGTTCACGTCGGGCACGAACCACTTCACCAACGCCTCCACCCCGGCGGACGAGGCGCGGGTGACCGACCACGACGCCGAGTACGGCGCCCTCCGCGGCGAGCTGACCGATCGCCTCGCGGCGATCGTGCCCGCGGATGCCGACGTACAAGACGTCGCCGACGAGATAGTCCGCCTAGTAGGTCTCCCCAGTGGGACCCGCCCGTTCCGGTCGCACGTCGACCCATCCCGCGACGGCAGCGAAGTCGTGTCCGCGGTCGCCGACCGCATCCGTGCCGAGTTCTACCACCGCGTCGGCATCGAGGACCTGCTGTCCTCGAACGCCGCCCTCTGACCCCCGGAACGCCCGGGCCACACCGAAAGGAACACCATGCCCTTCGCCAACCTCAAGATCCCGGCCGACACCCTCACGCCTGAGTCCAAGAAGAAGCTGCAGGACGCCGTCACCGACGCCATCGTCGACGTCTACGGAGAGCGAGCACGCCCGACGACCCTCGTCATCCTCGATGAGGTCGCCGACGGCGGCTGGATGCTCGGCGGCACCATCCTCAACGAAGCGATGCTCGGCCGCGTCTAGTACCGCATGTCACAGGATGAGGGGCCCGGGCGACCGGGCCCCTCATCGCGTTCGGGGCACCGAGCCTGCCGCGACTCGAGCGCGCTGGTCCCGGTTCAACCGTCGGGGGCGGTGACCGGTCCCTGGGCGGCCGTGCCGAGCTGCTGCTCGATCTGCGGCAAGAGCGCCCGCACCGCCGCGACGACGACTTCGTCCACGCGATCCTCGGGGAGCCGACCGGTAGCCGCCAACGCACTGATGCCCTCTGTCGTCGCAGCGACCAGGAACGGCATTGGGCCCATCGACTCCGGACTGCGCTCCCCGAGCAGCTCCGCGCCCAATGCGAAGAAGCGCTCGGCCGAGGACTGCGCCTCGGGGTCGCGCCCCGCATTCGTGCCGTCGTCGGTCGACGAGAACATCAGCTGCATCAGGGGGCCGTAGTGCTGCGCGAAGCGAGCATGAGCGCGGATGTACTCCGTGAGCCGGCACTCAAGGGTGCCCACCTGCCGCGCGGCCTCGAGATAGCCACGCAGCTCATCGAAGCCGTCCGCGGCGATCGCGGCGAGGACGGCGTCCCTGTCACGGAAGTGACGGAGCGGCGCACCATGGCTGACGCCGACGCGGCGCGCGAGCTCTCGCACCGTCACCGCCTGCTGCCCTTCCTCGATCAGGAGCGCGCGCCCCTCTCGCACGAGCTCCTCACGCAGCGACCCGTGGTGGTAGGAGTCATTGGTCGACCCAGGTGAGCTGGAACAGGTTCATCGCTTCTTGAAGCGCTGGATAAGCTGCCGTGAGCGGCTCATCCGTGATGTCAGCAAGTTGGGGCGAAACGAGCGCATGGTTCGGGTATTCGAAGATCGCCCACAGTCGCAGGTCGTCGCCGTGTCTCGAGGCGAACTCCACACCGGTATACGCCGGCTGGCCTTCTACCGTCGTCTCGTAGAGATAGCGAGAGATGGCTTGCGTGAGGGCACGGGGTCCAGAGTCTTTCAACGCGGACGTGTCGAAGTCGGTCACACCCAGTCGCCGCGCCGGGGACACCCAGTCAGGCCGTAATGCTGCGACGGCCGCGGCGTGAGTCACCTGGACGTAGGCACCCCGAAGCGTGGCGCTGCCAATCAGCCGGTTCTCGGTCCAGTCCGTCGACACACATCCTGGCGGTAGGGTCTGGAACGCAATTTCGTCGACGTCGTCAGATTCGATCTCGTCGAGGCCGTCCGCAACCCGCGGGTCTGGACGGAACTTAGCCAGCACCTCGATAAAGCAGGCTTCCGCACTCTCCGCTACATAGAGCGTTCTGTACTGTCCTGCAGGGTCATCCCATCGGCCATCGAAGCGGCCATCCGTGTTGGCGAACTTCCAGTCCGTCCACTCCCAGGGGCTCGGCGCGTAGCCGACCCTCCACACCGTTCCCGGGTCATGGGAGACTGGCAGCCCCTCCCCCGCCACTAGCCGACAGCCGCGAACGCCCGTGCCGCAGCAACCACCTGCGGGCCTGCTACGTCGAGCGGTTCATCACGCAGAAGACGCGCCGGCGCATTATCGTCCAGCTGCGGGTTCATGCCTTGAAACCAGGACTGCACCGTTGCTTTGCCTTCGCGCTCATACAGCAGGCCGGCTACATGGTAGGCAACGCGAAGCCGCTGGACCACGTCGGCGCCGGGCGCCCGATCACCGTCAGCCCACTCGCGCACCGACCGCGTATTCGAGACGTGGCCAATGTATGCGACAAGCTTCGCTCCAACGATCTCCCGCAGCCCGGACACAACGTCGTCTGTTGCGAATCGAACTGATTCGTTGTATGCCTGCAGGCCCGGCCGAGCCGTTGTCTCGCTGGTAATGCTCATATCCTCATCGTATCTGCATTAGCTCGAACTGCACCCAATATCGCAACATGATTAGCAGGTCATATTGCCTGAAAGTTCAGAAGCCATCACAAGAAACCAAGGTCTGCGACATGTTGGGCGACGACACTACTGGCACCTCATGGTCTCCAACTGACCACTTCTAGCGAATGCCGAATCACACGCCGAGGTCGACGTCGTTTTGCCCCTATCGAATTTATCGTCGAGCAACCTCGGGAGCAGCTCCCTGAACGAGTTTCAGCTCTGGCCTGTACATGAAAGGCACCCAGAAATTTGGCGCTCGATACTGGAAGAAGCCAATCTCAACTAGCCGATCGCTCATATGTATCGTGTCCTCTTCCGACGTCTTCCAAATACGCGCAAGGCTCTCGAGGTTGTGCTCTGTTTTCTCACCAGACAATGCCGCGATAAATGGCTTCGCGTCTACGTACTCCGGGTAGATCGTGCGTTGGATTCTGATCTTAGAAACTTGAGGAAGAGCAGCATCGAAAGATCGTGGCGAGAAGATTGCAGGAGCCTGAGGGGCAGGTTGCCCCATTTCGTATCGCTGCAGCTGGGCTAGTCGGACCTCGGACATGAGGTGGATTAGCTCTCGGGGCGCCGTGACCTGGTGTCCGTCTTGCGTTCGTGACATAGCCCATTCCAGGGTGGCCGTCTTACCGGAACCCGCGTCAACTTGAGCAGGGAACACTTTATAAAAGAACTCTTCTTGCAGTCTCGGAGAGGAGATCACTTCAGCCGCAACCGAATCGTAATGATCCAGCAACCTACCGCTCTGCGTTAAGCGCCGCACGACGAGCTGTCGGAGGCTGTCGCGGTCCCACTTGATTGAAGCTTCTCGGACTATGTGACTAGCTTCCCTGAACCCGTCATCACTGATCGATTCCCAAATATCGCTCCGCAGAAAAATCTTCAAATGGATGCGCCTGAACGGCGTCAGATCTGAGTACGCGCGAACCCGCCGACAAGATGACTAACTCGGTGACGCGACTAGCAACTTTTGCGCAGCCAAATTGCCTACACTCTCGACATGGGTAGCGAGGCATTGCCGCAAGCAGAGAGACGCCGTCGGGGTGGCTGGGCTTTCCCAAGTTCGGGGATCGTCTTATTTATCGTGGCTGTGCCGATCTTTCTGCCATTAAGTATCGCGGGAGTAATTCGGTCTACTTTTCTGTGCTCTGGGCCCGAAAATAGCCCGCAAAGGATTTTGGGGGACACGCTATATGGCTACGTCGACCCGAATCCGGTCTGCGCAGCAGGGGACGCTTGGTTGTATGCCGGCGCTCCAGTTCTTACGTTTGCGTTAGTCGGATTGATTGCAGTCTTCTTGATAGCGATGTACCGCTGGCCGCGGCCGATGATTTTTTCTATTGCGCTTTGCATCGCAGCGCTCCCATGGCCTTATTTGTGGCTCTTCGCCTCAACTGGAGAACTAATGTGACCCGCCGTCACGTCTAACGCCCTATGTACACATAGTCGTCATTCCTATCCACCAACCTCGGCTCGGCTGGCTCACTTGGTTCTACCGGAGGCGCCCTCGAACTGCTGGCCAGAAGGGAATGTCTCGCAAACTTAGGCTTACGAGACGTCTCACCACTCCCCCATGGTCAAGGTTCAGTGCCCCAGAAATCCGCCTATCTAAATTCCCGTAGCTATGTCTCGTAAGTGTCTGGCACAATCAGTGAGCACAAGGTGTGTTGCGAGACAGCAAAAGGGGTGCCATGGGTCGACTCATCGGCTACGCGCGAGTATCAACTCGGCAGCAGTCAACGGACCGCCAGGAACAGGATCTCTTAGCCGCCGGAGTTCGACATGATGACCTCTATATAGACCGAGGCGTTTCGGGTGCGCGAGCTTCGCGGCCGCAGTTCGACCGGGCTATCGTCGCGCTTCATGATGGCGACACTCTGGTGATCGCGACCCTCGACCGTCTGGGCCGGTCGACGCAGAACATGCTTGCGTTCGCGCACGAGCTCCGAAATCGCGGCGCCGGCCTGCGCGTCTTGAATCTCGGAGGGGGCGACGTCGACACCTCGACGCCTATGGGATCGATGGTCTTCACTGTTATGGCCGCTCTCGCTCAGATGGAGCTTGATATCAAACGAGAACGGATCGGCGACTCTGTCTCCAAGCGTCGAGCAGCCGGTAAAGACCTCGGTGGCCGCCGCCCAGTCTTCACCGATAGCCAGATCCGAAACGCGATCCGCCTCATCGACAGCGGCGAGCCGGCCGCGCAGGTCGCGAGAGATCTCGGCATGTCCCGGGCCACCCTTTACCGCCGCATTCAGGCGCTGCAGTGAGTGACGAAGAGGCATCCCCGAGAAAGGCTCCGCGATCCCATGGCAAGAAAATCATTCCCGCCGGCATGACGATGGAGCGGGTGATCGAGATCGCGATACAGGCAGAAGACAGCCCAATGTTTGAGAGGATCGAACCTTATCCGCGCACGTGGAAACGCCGAGCGACAAAAAACCCCGAACTCTAGGCCATAAACGCCAGGACCCCTCCTTTCTGACCGGATAAGGACTGGATGAGTTCTGACCGGCCACCAGCAAGGCTCGATAAATGTTGTGGCGCGTCAACACACGTGCGTCATAAACGTTCGTTTATGACTCAGTAGGCCCACCAAAAGATTCGCTCCCTCTTCTGCCGCGTGCGCCGTTCGCTTAAGATGGCGTTCAACGAGCCACCGGAGGCCCCTATGCTCAGCACGAGGAACCAGGTTCCTGACTGGTTGCGTTCGACCCTCACGGCAGTCCTGATGAGCGCGGTCGCTCTCTGCATCTTCTTAGCTGCAAGGTCCCTGACCATCCAAGAGGCAGCGCGAAACGTGGCGAGGGAACTCGCAGCTCGACCCGAGGTTGAGAATTGGATTAGCCCCCAGGCCGGGTTGGAACCACTCGGCAACCTCATGGGCATTGTCGCCGTGGTGGGCTGCGCAGCAGTCGTGATACTTTCCGCACGAATTTGGACTCGAACAACCCGTCAAAGCGCTTCGATACGGTCAGAAACTCATTAGACCTCTAGCAACCCATCGCGCGTCATAAACGTTCGTTTCTGACCTAGGGTCGAATGCCGAATACCGTCACTGCTGAGATCCTTCGGGCAATGGGCCTGCGATAAGGGCACGAGACCATGAACGGGAGAGACCGCCGTTATGGCTGAGCGCCGCTCGCGCCCATACTGTTTTGATGCGAACCATCCGGAGTAATCGACTCACTTTGCGCCCCTGGGAAGAACACGATGCTGCATTTCTTTTCGATCTCGAATCCCGGTGGGAGACCGTTCGTTACCTGGAACCGAACCCACGAATGATGACTTCGCTACAAGATGCCGAAGCTTCCGTCGCACGGCGACGCGCATTAGACCATCCCGTGCATGGCATCTGGGCAATAACACGCAACGATACTGGAGCCGCTATCGGCAATCTTCTTCTCAAACCAGTCAAACGCACGACGCCAGAAGGCGACTCTTACCCCGTCGAGATTGGATGGCACCTCCACCCAGATGCACAGGGCAACGGATTCGCGACCGAAGCAGCGCAAGCAATCATCGATGATCCAGCAACTAAGGAGCTAGATTTCGTGGTTGCCATTATCGAGCCGCGAAATGCCGCCTCAATCCGCGTGTGCGAGCGTTTAGGCTTCGACCTCGAAGGAAGCAGCAGAGAGTTCTACAACTCGGACTGGTTGATCTACCGAAAAGAACTCAACAAGTGAGATTTGGTCACGAAGAGTGCGTCTTAAACCTTCGTTTGTGACCCATACGCCTTTCGACCAAAACGCCCGCATGCGACGATTTCGTCGGTGACCAGCAGAGGAAAGACCGGTGGTTTACGATTCGTCGCGGAAGTCGGAGATCGTGCGCTCCACGAGGCTTGGTTCGTAGAAAACGACGTCGCAGCCGTCGCTCTGAGGTGACTGAGCCTCGAATCCAATCTCTAGCGGTTTGTCACTTGGGAGCGAGAACGCGCGGATCAGCATCCACCGTTCGCCATCAACGGATGCATGGAAGGCGAAGACCGCCTTTTTCCGAGATACACGTAGGTGCACTTGATCACCGTCGACTGTGAAGCCGTTGGCGTCGTCGGACACGCGATTGTTGACGACGCTGACGATCATTCCCTGCCCGCGTGGCGAGAACTCGAAGCACAGCTTGGCCCACGTCTCACGGTCGTGGCGCAAGAAGAGGACGCCGGCATCGAACGTGCCCCCGAAGTGGACGCGGAGCCGCGCGCTGAGCTGGAAGTCGCCGGCGGGAGCATCGGTCAGAAGCGTTGCGGCGTTGTGTAGCGTCGACGACGTGACCTGGCCATCATCGTTGCCACCTGGGTCGGTGAAGATGTCGGTGCCCGGAATACTGGACACGCTGATACTGCCCGAGGCGGGATCCACGGACCAGCGATCGTCGGGGAACGGCCGGAACGGGGTCTCGATGCTGGGGATGTATACCGTCATGCGATCAGGCTAGCGCGATCTGTGCACGTGCACATCTATCCTCCAGGTATGGCCGGCCGTTCAGTTATCAACTCGCCAGTTCGTACCTGCCGAAGCGGTGGGGCCGTTAGAGCCCCACCGCTCGGTCATCTAGAACGCGTTTGCGATTCGGACCATCATGAGGATGAGGCCCAGAGCGTCACGAAACACTTCCATGACGAGGCGGTATCGCCGATAGGCGGCACGCCTGAATTTGCGGGTTCTTTTTTTGCCATCGCCTGGCAGACTAGTAGTAGTCAACAGACTCCAATCTGGTGAAGGACCGCTCGACTTGTTCAGGGAGAAGCGGCCGACTGAGGCCCCGCATTTGCGGGGCCTTTGGTCTTACAGGAACTAGCCTGACACCAATATCTGACATCCGGTGAGGACGACGCGCCGACGGCACTTTGCTTTTCGACATGGTCGTTGTGCCCAAAAACACCTCTATGGGCCTCAGCACACATCTATGGGCGAAAACTGCTCCAAAAAAGTTGTCCTACGGACCCTCAAAGAATTTCAGTGTTTGAATCATTAGCCTCTTGAGTCGGCGTTAAGCGCTCGAACAGACAAGATCGCGTGCCCTTCGGGAAGCTGATTCCGCGCTGCGGTGATCGCGGCCGAGCTGCTCTTGGCGCCGACGGTCAGCCGCTCGCTGGCTGCGTCGACGTTCGGGCGGTGGGCTATCTCGTACTGCATCATCAGATTTTATCGACCGCTGAGGACCACACCCACGCACGCTGCGTCTCTCCGTTGCCGTCGACCCATTCGACGTGCACGGCGCGGCTGGTCCACGCAAGCGCGCACCCCTCGACTCGTGCTGGCGTCTCGGGATACCGAGCCCACGCTCGCACGCTCACAGGTGTGGCCGGCGTCGTCACTTCGTCGTTGTCGGTGTCCAGCTCGGCCGGCGACAGGCTCACGGGCTGAGGGCGGATCAAAACCTCCGCGATGCGCTGCGTCATCAATCGGTCGTAGTGGTCTGCGTAGCGCCGGTTCGTGCCCATTGCCCTGTTGTCTCACGCGCCACCGACACTGCCGGCAGAGGCGAGGCCCAGGCGCGAAGGGACACGACGCGCCGGGGCCTCAGAGTCACGATCCGCCAGTCACGCGACTGGTTTGACTGTAGGGCAGCGTGGCGCCGGAGTCACCTGGCTTGCATGAGAAGTGGCCCCCGGCGTATTCGCCGGGGGCCACGGTCGCACCGGGGACACGACAAAGCGCCCGGTGCTAGCCGCCGACCGCATAGGGGGGTCGGTCTCGGCGGCTGGTCTATTTACAGGCTCGGTGGGTTCGCCAGAACGAACAGCGCGCCGGCCGATGCCATGAACACGAGCGCCGCAATCCAGGTCACGGCCACCGTGCGGTCACCGGATGAGCTGACGCTGACGAGTCACCATGCTCCAACCCCGAATACGGCGAGTCCGCCAAGCATCACAAGCGAGAACACAAGTGCGAGTATCTGAATCATTTGGGGGCCTCCTAGACCTTTACGCCGTGCTCTTCGAGGAACTTTTGCGGATCGGTGGTTTTGCCGTTGAGCTGAATTTTCAGGTCAAGGTGACACCCGCTGACGACGCCTGTTGCGCCTACATCTGCGATGACGGTTCCGCCGGCCACTGTGTCGCCGGGCTTCACTTCGAAGCTGGCTGGCGAGATGTGGCCGTAGACGGATTCGACGCCTTGGCCGTGGTCGATGATGACCCGGTTTCCGAAGGCTCCCGCGTTGCCAACGAACGTCACCTGACCGCCGGATGCTGCTTTGATCGGTGTGCCACACGCGTTGCCGAAGTCGATTCCTTCGTGGAAGTTCTCGAGCAGCCGGCCCCGTTGCAGATCAGCCCGCGGGGTCCATAGGGCGAGGGCATCGGGCCGTCGACCGGACGAATCCATTCCCCCATTGACGCGCCACATGTGCCGCCCGTGGTCGACCCGCTGCGAGCGTCCACCACGTCGACGGCCGGTTGCAGGTACTTCGTGTAGTGGTTCGGGTCTGCGTTCCGCTGAACTTTGTGCGCGGCCGCGGATGGTTGCATGTTCTACCCGCCGGGAACCGTCGCTCGGGCCAGCACGGACCCGGTCAATGGAAATCCCGTCCGTGTCGACGCCGAGGGGCGCACATTTCGTCCGTCTGCCCCGTGGGGTCACGTTCTTCTGTCAATACGGGCGCATGACCGATCAGCACGGCCGTTCCTGGGTGTTCTGTTTGAGGTACCCATTCGAAACGTGTCATCGGACGGGTTATACGGACACGCCGTTACGCAGATCCACATGCCGAGAAGGGTGTCCGGTGAACGATCCCCTATCGGACGCCATCAGCAGCGTGGAGGGCGCCCCTTACCTGGTCAAAAAGCTCGGCTGCCAAAATGGACCCATGAACACCCTCACCCCGATCAACCTCGACACCTGGCCACGGCGTGAACACTTCACCCACTACATGACGGCGGTGCCGTGCACCTACTCTCTGACCACCGAGATCGACGTAACGCGGTTCGCCTCGGCCATGAGAGCCACCCACCGAAAGACCTACATCGCCCAAATCTGGGCCCTCGCCCGCATCGTAAACAACCACGAGGAATTTCGGATGTCTATCGGCGACGACGGCGCTCCCGGGGTCTGGGATGTGGTGCACCCGTCATTCACCGTGTTCAACCCAGAACGCGAAACGTTCGCGAGCATCTGGTGTCCCTATGATGACGATTTCGCCACGTTCCACGCATCAGCGGCACCACTCCTAACACACCACAAAAACGCAACGGCGCTGTTGCCGCAGAACGATCAACCAGCCAACAGCTTCGATGTCTCGAGCATCCCGTGGACGAGCTTTACCGGCTTCACCCTGCACGTCCGCAACCCATGGCAGCACCTCTTCCCCATCTTCACTCTGGGCCGATATCGCACTCACGAGGGGCGCGTGTTCATGCCGCTTGCGGTTCAGGTACACCACGCGGCAGCCGATGGCTTTCACACGTCGCGCTTAATCGCCGAGCTCGAATCATTGATGAACGAAACGGAGTGGGCGGGATAACACCTCCACTGATTGGCTTTTCACGCCAAGAGCGTTCGGTGATGCATCCCCTATCGGACGCCAGCGCATGGTGACCAGGAAAATCCGTGACGCCGGCCGCGCAAAGCCCTCGTGTCGCCTCGGACATCAATCGCAGTCCATTCCATTGCTTGCGGGCCTAACCCCATCTATCCTTGACACCTCGAGAGAAGGGGCCCCCGGTGCACTTGGTTATCGCAGCTTGTGTTGTGGGCGCGATCGTTGTCGCCGCCGTGATCATCACGATGTTCTCGGTACTAGGCCGGAAGAACAGCACTGGACGTCGCGCTGATCAAGTCGCCGATGCCGATCCACGGCTCGCGGAAGAACTCCGGCGAGTTCAGTCTCAGATCGATTCGGCGCGCTCGGGATACCGGCCGTAGGTAGCTGCGCGACCCGCGAGCACATTCACCGCGGAAAGGCGAGAGACGCGCGTACCCTAAATCTGTGAACTCTCGAGACGCCTTCGGCTACCCGATAGATCTTCCACTGGACGAGCCGTTTCTGAGCCCCAGAGAACTTGGACCTGACGGTGCGCCTGAGGTACTCCGCGCGCACGCCGATGCCTATGCGGCCTACCAGCATCGATTCGCAGCTGCGCATGCGGCGAAACGCCGCTAAGGCCATACGGGGCAGGTCCCGGCGGCGACACTGCCGGAAGTCGAGTATCCGTAACAGGACGGGCTTGGCTCACCGTCTTGTCGCGCCAGATTGCGACGCTTCATACCACCGCCTGCAGGCGCGGATGGCAACATCGACAGATTCATATGGTCCAGAAATTTTCGGCAATCGCCTCGTGAGGCCACGGAAGAATATGGACGGGCCTCTGCCCCGGGGCTCGTCGAAGATCAATGCAATGCGTTCTCCCGCCTCGGTGGTCACCGTGACGTCGTTCGCCATGGCCTCCTGTGAGGTTGGCGGCTTGTCAGCCGCTGACCGCTCAAACGCGTCGTCGTGAATGCGAACGTGCTCAACACCATCCTCGATGAGGTACCGCAGCGCTTCGTCGAGAGTTTTGAAGAGCGGGTGATCTTCCGGATGGCTCAACGCAAGCGTTTCGAAGCCCCCATCAACCGACTGCACGAATCCGAGTATGCCGACCGCGTCGGCCTCTTTGACGGCACGCCTACTTACTCGCCATCCACCATGGGGCACGGGCAGGACGAGGATGTCCGGATCGCTCCTCCCGTTCTGCTTCACGTGGCTCGTCCTTCTCCGTTGCTGTGCCGGCCGGCTCCGCCGACCCGTCGCTTCAGGCCTGACATTTGAATCACCCGCGATGCTGCCCCCTTTTTTCGACCCGGATAGCCTCGAGCATTCAGAAGCGGTTGTCTAGAGTCTTGACAGCCCAGAACATTGTTTTAAGTACGCGGGGCCGCTAACCGATCGGTGACGTCGCCAGAACAAGAACAAGCCAGAGCACGAAGGACACCAGCGGCGCGGCGAAACCCACCACGACAGCGGCGATGCCACTCCTTCGGCCGCGGTGCCGAACCGTTGCGACAATCCCCTGGATCGCACCCCACAATGCCCCGCCGACCCACACCAGCTGAGACCCGATTACGACGAACACGGCAAGCAGCAGGACCTGCTCCTCATCGGTGAGGCCGGTGTTCGAACGCACTTCCAGCGGCCCGAGGTTCAAGCCCGCGAACACCGATGAGGCACAAGACCCGACGGCGCCCACTACCGCCAACACGAGAGCGACCGTGCCCAGCCTGGTCGAACGGATGACGCGGTTCCCCAGCTCATTCATGCAACCTACTTTGCCAGGCCGGCGCCTAGCCGCGCGAACACAGCACGGTACTCCTCGCTAGCCAACTCGAGCGATCGGGTTTCATCTGCGGTGAACCAACCCACAGCGTCATGTTCCTCGGGACTCACATTTGCCGGCTCACCCACCCACTCGTGGAAGACCCACAACCTCAGGTCCATATCGGGGCGTCGGATGCGCGCATCCGGCTCAGCACCAGGCGCGACGATCACACCCAATTCCTCCCGCATCTCACGCGTCAACGCTTCGACGGCACTCTCCCCGGACTCGACATGCCCGCCCGGAAGATCCCACACCGACGGGTACCACTCCTTCGTCGGCGACCTGTGCACCAGGAACACTTTGCCGTCGCGAACAAGCACCGCGCTCACCACGTCATGCCGGGGAGGAGTCACGCCTCCCATCATGCCTCGTCTTACCGCCCGCGTTGTCCGCGCGACCAGCCCCGATCACATGATGCTTGCCGCGTGCCACCCCGCGACATCGCATTGTCCATCGTCGTTGTTCCCGGTGGCGAGCACCGATCCATCCGAACGAAGACCGAGGGTATGCGTCGACCCTGCCGCCACGGCCACAACCTCGGTCCATGCGGCCACGTCACACTGACCTCGACTGTTGTCCCCCGCCGCGCGCACGCGACCCGTTTCCAGAACCGCGACCGTGTGAGCACTGCCCGCAGAGATCGCGACGACATCCCGCCACGCAGTGACGTCCGAGATTCCCGCCATCCGATCGCCGACGGCAAGCACCCGATGGTCGCGAGTGAGACCAACCGTATGGAGGTAACCGGCGCTGATCGCCCGCAGCCCACGCCATCCGTCGACTGCGCATTGCCCTCGACGGCCGTTGCCGACGGCGACGGCCGTCCCATCGCCGCGAATCGCGGCGGTATGCCAGTCCCCCGCACTGATGGCGATCAGATCACTCCAATCGTCGATGGCGTTCGCGCCTTCACTCTGCCGACCGGCTGCCACAGCCGTTCCGTCGGCACGCACAGCCACGGTGCGCCGCCAGCCGGCCGCGACCTTCACGACCTCGGTCCACCCGTCGGTGTCGCACTGTCCGTCCGAGTTCCACCCGACGGCGACCACCGTGCCGTCACCACGCAGACCGACCGTATGGGAGCGCCCTGTGTTAGAGGCCGTGTGTACGTTGCTGGCCGCCACGGCGACGATGTCGCCCCACCCCGCCACGTCGCGCTCTCCCGACGACCCCCGGCCGGCCGTCAGAACCACTCCCCCTGACGCCACCGCGACGGAGTGCCGCCGGCCCGCCGCAATACGTGCCCGAGCCTGGTCCATCGCGTTATCTCCGGTCATCTCTGCATCCTCTCAAAGGGTCAGCACTGCGTGATGCCAAAGATGACGCAAGAGCAAAGCCTTGAATGAACGGGTCACCGGCCGCGGAGCGAAAACCAAGCGGCACGGCTGATTCCACGTGAAAAGTGTCCGCTGGACGATCCCCTATCGGGCAGGGTCTACAGCTGAGCATGAACCCAAACGCGAAAGCCGCCTGCTTCACATAGATCGTTAACACCCGTCTTGAGATACGAATGGTGGAACTAGGCGCCTTGACTCTTGGCTGCCTCATGAACAGTCGTCCGTGAGACAACCTTTTCGATGGACCATTAACGGAAGAGTGTGGATCGCATCGCTTGATCGCGTGCTTCTGGGACCACTCATTGGCAGACGCGAAGGCTTCGTTGGCGGCATCGACGAGCTCTGGGGTGAGGGTTTGGACGCATTCAAGCTGAGCGCTTGTCTACGACGGCACCGCGGGTGGCGTCACGCCTTGCGCCGGTGCGGAACGGATACCCCGCAGCGCCACTTCGACGTAGCGAGCAGATGCAGGTTGTTCCGAACCCGGCGAGTGAGCAATCACCCCGGCGTTTCCGTACAAGATCGCCAAGACGTCGTCCAGGGTAATGTCCGAACTCAGCACACCGGAGCCGGGTGCGTGCTGTGTGACGGCGGCGAAGATCGAGCTGATACCGCCGGTGGCATCTGTATGGGCCGCTTCGCTCACCGCATCGGCAATCGCCCCTGCAAGTCCGGGCTGCGTGGCCTGGTGCGCCGCGCATGCGCGAATCGCCTCGGTGAACGCCTCCCACGGGTGGGTTGCCGAATCGGGATCGGTTGCAGTGTCGCGTAGCTCGGCGAGTTCCTCGGCGACAATCTCGCGGATGAGGTCCGCTTTTGTGGGGAAACGGCGTTGCGCCGTCGCGAATCCGACCCCAGCCCTACGCGCGATCTCAGCCATGGAGACGTGGAGTCCGTTCTCAACGAACGCCTCGCGCGCGGCGGTGAGGATCAGTGCCCGGTTTCGTGTTGCATCCGCCCGCAGGCGGCGAGGCGCATGTGCCATGCCCCGCCCTCTCTCCTCGTCGCGAGCCATGTCAGCGGGCCGCTGCTAATAAGTGGTGAGTACTACCCAATTGATGCTACCGTGCCGTAAGTGGAGAAGCCACACCATTTATGAGTGCGATGAGGAGAACCAGATGGAAAAGAGTATGCGCGCAGTCGTGTTCGACCGCTACGGCGGCCCGGAGGTGTTGCACGAAAGACATGTGGCGATGCCAGTGGCGCGAGCGGGCGATGTCGTCGTGCGAGTCGATGCCACATCGGTTAATGGTGCCGACCTGATGCTCAGGTCGGGCAAGCTCGCGCTCGTCACCGGCCGACGCTTCCCCAAGCAGCTCGGTATCGACTTCGTCGGCACCCTGGTTGAGGCTGATCCCGATCTTGACGGTCTATCGATCGGCGACCGAGTATGGGGGGCGGTGGACCCCCGACGAGGTCCTCGCTCGCTTGCCGAATGGGTGAGCATACCTGCAACCCAGATCGCCCGGGCGCCCGGCAACCTGACTGCGGAGGAGGCTGTGACACTCATCGCGGGCGGCACAACTGCCCACACTGCTCTAGTCGATCACGCCAAGGTGCAACCCGGCGAGCGGGTGCTCGTGCGCGGTGCAGCGGGTGGCGTGGGGAGCGTGGCAGTGCAGCTCGCGAAGTCTCTCGGAGCTACGGTGACGGCACTCGCCAGCGCGTCGAGCTCGGAGTTCGTCCGCAACCTGGGAGCTGACGCGGTGATCGACTACCGGGCAACATCGCCAGCACAGCTAGGCGCGTTCGACATTGTCTTCGATGCGCACGGGAGCAGTCTCTTCTCCTTCCGGCGTCTTCTAGCACCGGGGGGCAGGATGGTCTCGATCGCGGTCGACGCGGACGCCCCGGCGCGCAGCCTACTCGCGATCACCGCCAGCGGGGTCTTCGGCTCCAGGCGCATCCGTTTCTTCCGCGGGAACCCTGGTCGGCTCGACCTCGAACTCCTCACCACTCGAGTCGAGCGCGGCGAGCTTCGGCCCGTACTAGACCGGACATTCTCGTTGTCTCGCGCCGCCGAAGCCCACACCGCGCTGGAAGCCCGTGGAGTTCATGGCAAGCTCGTCATCACGACCTCCGCCTGAGAGCCGCGCAAGCTGCGACGCCACTGAACGCTCACATCAGCACGCCACCAAGCGAATCGATCCGCACACCGCCGACGATTTTGTTTCACGTGGAAAACGTCCGGCGAACCATCCGCTACCGGACACTACGCGAACGGGACAGATGCAGGGGAACCGGGCCCCACATCGATGATTGCGACCTTGCGCCCCAGCAGTTGGCCAACGACCTGCTCCAGCGTCCGGATGTTGCGAAGCCGACCCCAGTCGTCTCGCCCAAGCACGAATATGCGTTCGTCCTCGCTGGTGACGGGCAGCGTTCGAATCGCCCCTTCGTAGCCGGCGAGAGCGAACGCACCCTCTACGGCGGTGCGCTGACCTACGTTGAACACTCTCCGATGGTAATACCGCGGGGCTGCCCCGAGAGCACGCCGGAGATGAACAATTGCACGAGACCAGAAGCGTCGTATCGCGCATCGTTTGCAGCACCAATACACAGATTCCCGATGCCCTTGAGAACGTTGTAGGCATCGACGTGCGGAGCGGAATCCGCAGCTTGGAGTGCTGCCTCGAGAAGCTCGCCGCACACCGGGACGAGACGGCCAACGAAGTAGGCATGAAGAGCGTCGGAGCCGGCGCTATCCCCCTGCAGCGCGCCAGCGAGCCCATGTTTAGTGACGAGGAAATCGACAAAGAGGGCCACCCATGCTCGCAGGGCCTCTTCGGGCGTCGGACTCTCGGCGAGGAGCCGCGGGCCGGCGTCTGCACACGCCTCAACCTGATGCCGATAGACCGCCACCACAAGCTCTGACCGCGTGGGGAAATGACGGTAGATCGTTCCCACACCAACGCCGGCCTTCGCTGCGATCTCGCGCACCGGCGCCTCGACACCAGAGGTCACGAATACCGCTGCCGCAGCATCAAGGAGTGCTTGCTGGCTTCGACGGGGGCGGCCAACGTGCTGGGTCTGCGCAGAATGCGATTGGTCGCTGTGTATCTCTGACATATGCCCATCTTCTCTATCTTCGTCGCGCAAACTTGCGTTTCGGAACACAGTTCCGTAACGTTACGGAACAACGCTCCGATAGCCAGTATTGCAGAGCGCACTTCGAAAGGGAATTGCTATGACCTCGCTTCTCATTGACGCTCTAGACGACATCATCGGAACGGGCGCGCCGGTGGTCTCCGTCGCCCCCGTCACCCTGTCCGCGCCCGACCGGGCTGTCCCACTCGAGGTGCGTGTATCCGCGCCGGCGACCGGTACGAACCTCCCGGTGGTGCTGTTCTCGCATGGCAACGGCTGGAATCTCGACGGGTATGCCCCGCTCACCGCGTTCTGGGCCTCGCGAGGATTTGTCGTGATTCAGCCGACGCACCTCGACTCGCGCCGAAACGGCTTCGGGTTCGACTCTCCGGTGTTCCCGACGATCTGGACCGAGCGGATCGCAGACCTCACGCGAATCCTCGACCAACTCGACACCGTCGAGGATGCCATCCCAGGGCTGGCTGGACGCATCGACCGCAGGCGGATCGCTGCCACCGGTCACTCCTGGGGCGGACAAACGGCACAGTCTCTCCTGGGCGCCCGGATCTTCACCGAAGCAGGTCAGGTCGGCGAGGACCTGTCTGACAGCCGTGTCACTGCGGGCATCTTGTTGGCCGCTACAGGTATCGGCGGCGATGACCTTCACCCATTCGCGCGAGCGAATTTTCCGTTCATGCGTCCCTCTTTCCAGCAGCTCACGACACCCACCCTCGTCATCGCAGGCGACCACGACCAGTCCAAGATGTCTAGCCGCGGACCTGACTGGTTCACCGACGCGTATACGTACAGCCCCGGCGCCACCGACCTCCTCTCCTTCTATGGCGCGGAACACGCCCTGGGCGGGATCGTCGGCTACGAAGTGGCCGAAACCACCGACGAGAACCCTGAGCGGGTCGCCGTCATCCAGCGGATGAGTACCGCCTACCTTCAGTCTGCTCTGCGTGTCGACGAGAACAGCTGGTCCGCAGCCCGCGCCGCTTTCAACAGCAGCGGCGAGTCTGTCGGTCGAGCCGACAGCAAGTAATACGCGGGATCACACACGCCGACACATACGAGTAACCGCTGGCGGGTGAGCGGGTCTGAGCCGGACGTCCGGGTGTTTCACGCTCCGGGCGTCCGGTGAAGCATCCCCTATCGGGGACATCTGATTTTTCGTTGGTTCTATCGGTCAGTAACGCCGGCGGATCGAGCGTGTAGGCGATCGATTTGGCCTGCACCGCCTCCCAATGGCGTTTCGCCTGCGTCGTCCGCGAAGGAAAGGCCGTCCAGCTCGTTGCGGAGCCGGTGGAGCGCGCGGCCGTATCGGGTGCGCGCCGTGGATGCATTCATCGACAGAAGCCGTGCCGCCTGCGCAATGCTGAAACCATCCCAATGGATCAGGATGACGAGCTCCCGAGAGCGCTCATCAAGTCGCCGAACGGCTCGCCGCACCGACTGTGCCTGCAGGTCCGAGTCGAGAACCGTGTCAGCGGATTCGCCCACTGACGCAGAATCGGAAAGGTAATCCCGCAGAGCATTCGCAATCGACGTGCGTTTCGTTGCACTCCGGTAATGCTCGCGAAGCAGGTTGCGTGCGATCCCGAAGCACCACATCCGTGCCGCCTCGTCAGCCGCAGGCACCTTTCGCGCGCTTTCCCACAATGCGAGCAACGTTCGCCCCAAAAGGTCGGCGGCATCCTCCGGCTCATCGACGCGACGACGAAAATAGCGAAGAAGGTCGTCGGCGTTGGTAATGATGACCGTTTCGGCCCAGCTGTCGGGGTCTGGGGCGGCGGGTCGAGTCATCGGTGCAGCTCTCCCGTGCAATCTGTCGCCGAACTGTAGACCGTGCCCTCTTCTTCCCCCGCCCCTCGGAGAGAGGCGGGGATTTCCGCCTCGATCAGCCGGCTCGTGGCGGCTGAGAAGGATGCTTGGTCGAAACCCGGTTCCGTGCCACCGTCGCGTTCCGGGATGATCGGAGTGGCGAGGGCGTCTTCGTAGATCCGTTGGCCGATACCCGTCCAGTCATGGGTGCGCATGAATTCAGCGATGCGGACATTCGCCTCGTCGCGTTCGCTCGGTTCGCCGAAGAAGATCTGTTCGCGACAACTCACGTCTACGCCGGTGTCCGTTGTATAGACGATTGGGATCTCAACGTCGGGTTCGACCTCCACGCCGCTGACCGACAGGGTGAGCGGGATGAGTATCGCCCCGCCCGTGAGCGCGACGATGCTCACGACACTGATCGGCAGAAGGGCACGGGGCCGCTTCCACCAGGTCGCCGCCTCCACGGACCTGTCCTCCCCGGCCTGGAGCCGAGCGGCACGCGCCATCTGCCCCACTAGCTCATGAAGCTTGTCGTCGCCGTCGGCTGCGACCGGGTTTGCCGACTCGAGGTCGGACATGTCACGTTCTTTCATCGCTGGTCCCTTCACCATGATCACTCATCAAGAACATGACAAACCCGGGCGAAACCGTCTCAGTGACCGAGAAAAACGCGACAAGCAACCCCGCTTTGTTGGGTGGCCTCAGTCCTCTGTGGAGCGGATTGTCTCAGCGTGCGCCGAGTCATCGCCTCGCGCCTTTTGACGTCGCTCTCGTCGTGTTTCCTGGCGTCGGGACAGGGGATACTTCGCGTCCAGATGGGGTTCGAGGTAGATCCTCCGTATTGCGGCCAGGATGAGATAGCCGCCGGTCCAGTAGCTCAGGAACAGAACAAAGCCCTGAGCAAATGTGAAGCTGAGCAAAGTCAGCACAATGCCGATTCCGACATAGAGCCAGCGCCAGGCAGTTGTGATCCGGTCGCGTGCCGCTTGCTGTTCATCGACGCGGCTTTGCATTGAGTCGACCCGGTTACTGAGGTCTTCACTATCGATCGTAGAGAAGAGACTTCGCACTGGAACCATCAGGGCATCTGCGACGAGGGAAAGCGTTTCCAGGCTCGCGTCCTGCCCTGCCTCGAGTCTTTGAACGGTCCGAAGGCCGACGCCGCTCTCGTTTGCGAGCCGTTCTTGGGTCCACCCCTTGGCCTGTCGGAGTTCGATTATTCGTGTTTGATTCATAGTTCAACCATTGCTTGGCCCTTCATGTCAGCGCCACGTCACTAGGCCGCCAATCGGCCGCCAGCGAGCCGCCATGGAGCCGCCTCCGACCCGCCATCGGTCTTGTGTAGCAGTTCGATGTGGCGAAGCATCCCATATCGATGTTGGCACAGCCGGCCGCTACTCCGTCGCATGTTGGATCGAGAGCGGGTACTTCCGGTCGAGGCTCGGCCCGACAACCCCAGAGCAACCCAGGTTGACAAACCGGTCCTTAGCAACATAAGTTGACAGCATGGAGTCCTCACAGATTGCGTCGGTGGCTGCCGACACCAGCGACCCGAAAGCAGGATTGCGGGCCGTGGCATCGCTGCGGGTTCTGGCCGACACGTTGGAGCTTCGGCAAGTCGAGGCCGCACTGCGGGCGGGGATGACCTGGCAGGACATCGCCGACGCGCTCGGGGTGACGCGGCAGGCCGCCCATAAGAAGCACTCCAAACGAGTCGACCCCACGATCCCGATCCCCAGGAGGAACGCATGAGCAAGTTCGTTCGCGCCGCTCAGACCAGTCAATCTCTGTCCCTCGCCGCGATGGAGGAAACATCCCGAGCAGGGCTTCGCGTGGCGGACCTAGAGCACCTGTTCCTCGCCCTCGTCATCAGCGATCAACCCGCTGGAGCCTCACTGCGCAGCATGGGCATCGACATCGAGGGCGCCCGCCGTGCCGTCGAGGAAGCACATGCGGCCCAGCTGGCGTCACTCGGCATCGAGGCTTCATTCCCCGAGGCCGGACGGATCGTGTTTCACGAGACCGACGGATATGAGTGGAGCGAGCGCGCTTCCGACCTCCTCGCGCGCTCCGTCGAGAAAGACAGGAACGGCGACGCCGCCGCCGTGCTGCGAGAACTCGTCTCCGAGCCCAGCGGACTGATCGCCGACATCCTCAACCGCCTCGGCACGACACCTCAGGCCGTGCTCGAACACCTCGAACACCTCGAACAGTTCGACGCGTCTGCCGAAAGAACGGCCACCAAGCCCACACAGGTGAAGGGACGGGCGTCAGGGTCGATCGAGGCATTCGTTCCAGCGTTGATCGACGACGTGTGGAAGTTGCTCGCGGACCCGGCACGCATCCCCGATTGGGAGATGAGTGTGGGCTCCCTCGACGATGCAGCCCAGGACGTCACACCCGGCACGGTGTGGCACGGCATCGCTCCCGCAAGCCGTCCGGATGGAAAGCCGGTGAAGGTGAAGCCCGGGTTCCGCCGCCGCAGCATCGAACTCGTCACAGCGCACCAACCGGAGAGGATCGCGTGGAGCTTCACCTACCCCGATGCCCCGCACAGCAATGCTGTTCTGACGGAGTTCACCTTGGCGACCACGACTGGCGGCACGCAGGTGAAGATCACCAAGTCATGGTCGCGACGCCCGGGGTGGAGAAGTCTCGTCGCTTCTCCGCTGCGCCCCATTCAAAAGTTCCTCGTCTGGATCTCCCTGTTCCAGACGGGCGGCGCGATTAGCCGCGCGTTCCGCTGACTCGAGAAGCGACACTTCGGAGGCGAAGGTGAAGGTGGAGGCCTGACTGCTGCCCACATCCCCCGCTGATCACAGCGCCGGGCGTGAGAAGAGGTTGACCAGGTTGCCGTCCGGATCGCGGAACAGCGTGGAACTGTTTCCCCATGGCATGGTCGTCGGTGGCAGAACGACGTCGTCGAGCGCGTCGCCGAGGCGTGCGAATTCGGCGTCGACATCCGTAACGAGGAATTCGATGATGATCGAGTTGTTGCTGGCCGGCTGTGGCGCGGCGTCGCCGAGCATGGCAACCGTCACCGTGCTGGCTATCGCCAGGGTGCCCGAGGTCGTTCGAAGTTCGGCGAATACCGGGGCAGGCCGCGTGGCTGCGGTTCCCGTCACCGCCTCGTAGAAGCGGGTGAGGCGGTCGACGTCGTGCGTGATGATGCGGATCGATGCGAGGTCCATGATTATCCTTCCAGCCGCGCCATCCGGCCCGACCTCATCAGTGTGCGGGCCCCGAGCGACAACGTCGTGTCGGTGTTTAGGTTGAATCCTGGCCCGGCCCGATCGCTCGGAGCCGCCCCTCGACGATGCCGAGATCCTCGGCCCGCAGGGTTCGACGCGGTGCCCGCTCACTCAGAGGCTCGGCGTCGGCGATCCGGTCGCCCCGGAACGCGCGAAGACCGTCACGCAACCGACACCATGCGATCAGGTACCAATTGTCACCTTTGCCGACGAAACCCATCGGTTCGACATCGCGCTCGGTGGTGCCGCCATCCCGGTCGGTGTATGAGATGCGAAGAACCTGTCCCGTTCGCAAGGCTGCCGCGAGAGCTCTGGGCGCTTCGGTCGGCTTCTCGTCGCCGAGCAGATGGATGCGCGAAGCGAGGCCGGCCGTCTCCCTCAATCTCCGATCGTCTGTGACGGCGACGATCTTGCGCAGCGCCGACGTCGCCGAATCGCGAAAGGGGCTCGCAGACAGGGAGCCCAGGGCAACCATCACGGCGAGCGCTTCGTCGACCGTGAACCCGAGCGGTGAGAGAGTGTGCGACGTGTCCAGGCAGTATCCGCCTGTGCGGCCGGGTTCTGCCCAGATCGGCACCCCGCTCTGCTGCAGCGCCGACAGGTCTCGCTCAATGGTGCGCGAGCTCACGCCGAAACGGTCGGCAAGCCACCGGGCACTTCTCGGTCGTGGCGCCACGGCCCGCAACTCCTCCACGAGCGCGTAGAGCCGGTCAGTGCGAGTCATATCCCGACCCTAGTTCCCGCCCGCCGCCGCTGCCGCTACTGGTGCTGCTGCTGCTGCTGCTGCTGCGCATCCCCTCTCGAACACCCGCATCGAGCTCAGTTTCGTCAGGAGGCCGGCACCAAGGTGTCTCGCGCGGCGGGAACGTTGTGGCCGCCGCGTCGCTCGGTGATCACAAAGACGATCAGGAGGACGAGTCCGACGAGGATCACCACGATGTTGCCGAGCTGGGCAATCGATCCCAGGGCACCCGGCACCGGATAGGCGGCCTGCATGAAGATGCTCGGGTCGGTACTCGCGTGCAACAGGATGGGCGCGATGATCGTGCCCGTCACCCGCAGCGCGAGATACATGCACAGGCCGAAGAAGAAGGTGTAGAGCATCTGCAGCAGGGTTGCGACGATCGGCTGGCCGATAAACAGGTTGGATGCGTGCAAGAGGGCGAACAGCGCCGCGGAGACGAGACCGACCGCGATCTCGGATCGGCCCGCCGATCGCATGATCCGCACGACGTATCCGCGGGTCAATACCTCTTCGGCGAAACCGATGAAGAGGCCGGTGAGAAGCCACGCGGCGACCCAATCGAAGCCGGCCGCGGCATAGTCGATGCTGGCAAACCTCAACACGTTGAACACCAGCACAACGGCTATGGCTATCCACATCCACCCGCGCCCGCGGATGGGTTGCGAGGCGAACAGGGTTCTCAGCCATCCCAGGCTCAGCCCGAAGACGACGAGGATCACGCATCCGATCAGGATCGGGACGGCCAGCAGCACCATCACGTAGCTCACGGACCGCTCGTCGCCGATAAACGGCACGAACGGAGCCATGAGAAGCGACGCTGATTCATAGAGGGCGAGATATCCGACGATCAGGATGAGCGCCTTCCACCACCGGCCACGCTCCCAGAATCGTGTCCAGCTCGACCGTTCGACAGCACTATTCATCGCATGATCTCCTTCGTCGGCTCAGTAAAGCAGTATCCACACCATCGTCACCACTCCACGCGACTACCCGTGCGTGCGCTCCTCCGCGAGAGTCGTCGTATCTCACCGCAAACGCCTGACCAGCCCACCCAGCGCGACCGACGCTGGCGATCATGATGTCCCAGGGTCGCTAGTTGTACTGGATGCACTCATCCATCCCGCGAGGGGTGAGGGTCGAGCCGTCGCGCACGAGCTCCCAGCATCGCGGGTCGCCCGAACCGCCGTCGATGCCGAAAGCGATCGTCATCTCATCCTGCCTGCCAGTTGCGAAACCGTGGCCATCGCAGTCGGCCTCAATCGACGACAAGTAGAAGTTCTGGACCTCCACGTTCAGCGACCAGGTTCCGGTGCAGCTGACCGTTCCCGAGCCCGTGGCGCTCGAGTCCCCCAGCGCCACCCACTTCGGTACGTCTGTCATCTCGAAGGTGCCATCGGCGTTGAGCGTGAGCCGACCCTCGTCATGCGTCCAGGTGCCGGCCATATCCGCCGGCTTGTCGGCGTTCGGGTAGCGGTCGAACAATCCCGCGCACCCGGCAAGACTGATGGTCGTCACTGCCAGCACGACGGCGATGAAGAGGGAGGCGCGACGCGACCGAGTACGCATGATCGAACGCTAGCAGGAGCCGGGCGCGGCACCGGTTGACGGGGTCTCAGCCGACCGGGGCGATCCGGGGAGCGATCCGGGTGGCGATCCGGGGGGCGATCCAGGCTGCGGCATGACCAGCCCTGCCGCAGCCTCTCGAACTCGGGACTAGGCGGCCGCTCGGCGCGCGGCGCGCCGATCAACTCGTCGGCCAGGGTCGCGGCCAGCTGCACGGCGGCGAGCTGCTGGTGTGTGCGATCGGCTTCCGGGGTCATCGACGCGGCGACAGCGTCGACCCAGGCTGTGGCGGGGATCGGGTAGACGCCGATGTGGCGACGGGTGATCGCGGCGTCAGGGTGGGCGGCGGTCCGCTCGGCCTCTACGAAACCGAGCGTGGCCACAGCGCGCCGGTCCGAGCGAATGGGTCCTGAAGCCATGCCCGATGCTGGAGTCGCGCCGATCTGACCTGGTCGCGCTAGCCGACGAGCCGAGTGTCGGTCTTGGATGCTGCATCCCACCGTCGCAGCGCCGTGACCCGTCCGTGCAGCTCCCCGGCAACGACCGCCCGTGCCGCGGGGACGTCCGACACCCGGAGTCGTCGCGCGAGCGTCACGTGCGGCGTCCACTCCCCCGGTCGCGTGTGCGGGGCGTCTGCGTCACCGGCCGAACCGCCGCCGGCTTGCTCGCTCGGCGGCACTGCGCTCGCATCGACCGAAGCGCCGGCGTGCAGCATCCGGTGCAACTCCTCCAGCTCGGGCGTGAGCGCGACCGGGCGCACGAAGACGCGACGATCGCCATCGCCGAACAGGATGGGTTCACCCAACGTCATCGCGAGCGGAAGGGTAGCGGCGATGCGGGCGAGCAGCGCGGCATCCAGCGGCGAGAGAGTCGGCCGTACGAGCAGCGTCACGTGCGGGCGGTTGCTCGGGGAGGTGTGCGGCGCCAGGCTCGACATGCGAGCGTCGGCGAGCGCCGACCATTCCGCGCGCACCGCGTCTTCGGTTGCCCGGTCGAGGAGGAGTTCGAGGCTGACGACGTCGCTCATAGCGGGCGAGCCTAGCGCGAAGAATCGCCGATGATCACGAACGCCAGCCGCCTCCGCCGGACACCGCAGCCTCGCGGTAGCGAAGAACGGTCGCGCTCGGACGCTTTTCCGCCAGCTTCTCCCGGCGCATCCCCGCGTGCGCCGTCCTCCTGAATAATGAGCCCATGAGCGACTACGACGGCACCACCCCGATCTCGCACCACTCCGACGACCACAAGGACGGGCCCACCACGAGCGCACGCCGCGTCATCGACCTGAGCCATGTCATCCGAGAGGGCCTCGTCACCTACCCGGGGCTGCCCGCGCCGACGTTCACCCCGCACCTCACGCGCGAGCACTCGCGCACCGTCTATGCCCCGGGCACCGAGTTCGCCATGGACATCATCACGATGATCGGCAACACGGGAACCTACCTCGACAGCCCGTTCCACCGCTACGGCGACGGCCCCGACCTGGCGGGCCTCGACCTCTCGACGCTCGTCGACCTGCCCACGGCCGTGCTGCACGTTCCGGATGCCGCGAGCCGAGGCATCCCGGCCTCTGATGTCGCCCGCCTCGTCGCCAATTGCAACCTCGACCTCGCGGGCTATGCGCTTCTCGTGCACACCGGTTGGGACACGCGCTTCGGCACCCCCGAGTATGGTTCGCGCGCGCCGTTCCTGGCCGAGGACGCCGTCGACTACCTCATCGAGGCGGGGGTGGCGCTCGTGGGCATCGACTCGCTCAACATCGACGACACCGAATCGGGCGGCGAACGGCCCGTGCACTCGAAGCTTCTGGCGGCGGGCATCCACGTGGTCGAGCACCTCACCAACCTCGGCTCGGTGCCGACGACGGGGGCCCGCTTCACGGCGGCGCCGCCCGCGGTCGAGGGTTTCGGCACGTTCCCGGTGCGCGCCTACGCCATCGTCGCCTAGCGAGGAGACGCGGGACGGGCCCTGTCTCGAGAGCCGCCCGTCCCGACCGAACGCTCGAGCCCGAATCCCTAGGCCGCTGAACTCAGTGCGCGAGCTGGTGCACGCGCTGCTGCGAGATGCCGAGAAGCGCTGCGGCGTCGACCTGCGTGACGCGCTGCTCTGAGACGAGCGAGCGCACGGCGCGACGGCTGAGTTCGGCGGCCTGCCGGGATGCTTCGTCGGCCTGCTCGCGCAATCGGCCCGCCTCTCGCCACGCTTCGGCAACCTCGGCGGGCAGCTGAACGTCGACGTGGACTTCGATGTCGTCGGGCTCGAGATCGAGCAACGCCGACACCAGACCTGTCGCCATGTCGTCGATTTCGCGCACCGAGCGCGCTTGCGTGACGGCCTGCAGTTCGTCGACGGTCACGATCCACCACCGGCCCTCGCGCCGCGCGGTCGCCTCGAAGCGTCGCTTCGACCTCGAATTCGAGCTCGTCATTCCTGCCACCAGTTACCTCCAGCTCTCGGGCGCACTCGGCACGACCTTGATGATCTGCCTCACCACACCGGGCGACACGGTTCCGTGTCTCGGAATCGCCAGCGTGAGCTGACCGTCGGCACTCGACCAGACATTGTGCCCGCCCCGGACGCGAACAAGTCGCCAGCCACCGCGGCGCAGGAAACGCTCGACCTCCCGCTGTTTCACTTCCTTCGTCATTCTCGCAAACTAGGCGGGATTGTGCGACCTTACTGCCCCCTCTTGTAATCTGTGGACAGCACCGCCAAAAGCCCCCTGTGGAGAACGTTTCGGCCTAGAGTTCGAGCATGAATCTTCGTGTGGCCGTCATCGCGGGTCGGCTGATTCTCGCTGCCGCAGCCCTAGCCGGCGTGATCACGCAGCTGGTGATCTCGGCCGGCCTACGGTTCGACCTCGTCAGCTTCTTCAGCTATTTCACGATCCTGTCGAACCTGTTCGGCAGCGTGGTGTTCATCGTGGGCGCGGTGCGCCTGATTCACCGAGTGCCGCCCACGCGCACCGATGACGCCATCCGCGGTGCATCGGTCGTCTACCTGGCCTTCGTCGGCATCGTCTTCGGCGCGCTCCTCCAGGATGTCGACCTCGGCGCCCTGCAGCCGTGGATCAACGTCGTGCACCACATGATCATGCCGGCCGCCGTCGTACTCGACTGGATCGTCTGGCCACCCCGCTCGCGCCTCTCGGTGCGGGCAGCGCTCGCCTGGATGATCTTCCCGGCCGCCTACGTCGTCTACTCCCTCGTGCGCGGCGCCGCCACCGGCTTCTACGCCTACCCCTTCTTCAACCCCGATGCCAACGGTGGCTACGGCGGCGTTGCGCTCTACTGCGCGGCGCTCATCGTCGTCTTCGTCGCGCTCGCCTTCGCCGTCCGCTGGATCGGCAACCTCGGCCAGCGCCGGATCGTTCGTTAGTGGCGCTAACCCGCGTGCGTTAGCGTTTCAGGGTGTCGACGCGCGAAGAAATCATCCGGGCAACGGCCGAGCTCTTGGCGGCATCAGAGACGGGGGATGTCTCGACCCGCGAGATCTGCGAGCGCGCCGGCATCCAGGCGCCGACGCTCTACCGGCAGTTCGGCGACAAGGATCGGCTCATCGCAACGGTCATCGACGAGGCTTTCTCGCGACACCTCGACCCCAAGCGCGTGCCCGCACCCGACGTCGACCCCGTGCAGGTCGTGCGCGACGACTGGGATGCGCACACCGCCTGGGCCCTCGAACATCCCGTGTTCTATCGCCTCATCTTCTCGCCGTTCGTGTCGGGCAGCCGGGCAGCCACCGACGCGCACGCGTTCCTGCAGCGCGACCTCGAACGTGCCGCGGCGGTCGGACTTCTGACCGTGTCGGCCTCGGTCGCGGCGCAGATGATCCTGTCGGCCAACGTCGGCGCCAGCCTCATGATCATCAACCGCGGTGCCGAATTCGACGACCCGTCACTCTCCGGCCGACTGCGCGACGCCATCCACGCGCAGGTCTTCGGCGACTCGGTCTTCACCGCACCGACGGGCGCCAACGCCGCGCGCACGGCCGCCGACACCGAGGCTCGACTCGCGGCCGTCGCCTCAACACTGGCGGCGCTCCTGCACGACGACTCCCCCGCGGCCGAAGACCTCACGCCCTCCCTGTTCGCGACCCCGGCCGACACAGACGACCCCGCCGCCCAGCGAGCTCGCACGGGCTCGATCACGGCGGCCGGAACGGGAACCGGAAAAATCCTCAGCGCGAACGAGCGCGCGCTCCTCCTCGACTGGCTCGAACGCCTCTCCTCGGCCGCGCCCGCCAGCACAAGCGCCTGACCGGGTCACCCTTCGGCGATGAACTCCTCGAGCGTGGCCGAGAGCAGCTCGAACGACCAGCGGTAGGCGGCCTCGGGTTCGCGGCGGCCGAGGGCGGCGGCGAGCTCGTTGTGGCGGTGGGCCGACGGCGACGTGTATTCGGTGATGGTGCCGCGGCGTTCGCGCGGGCGCGTGCGCAGGAGCGCCTCGACCGTGCCCGAGAAGTGGCCCATGACGGCGTTGCCCGACCCCCGCAGAATCAGCGAGTGAAACGCGATGTCGGCCTGCAGGAAGCGGCGTTCGTCGCCCGCGGCGTTGGCGTCGACCATGGTGTCGGCGGCGGCCACGATGGCGGATGCCTCAGCATCCGTGATGCGGGCCGCGCACAGCCGAGCGGCAACGGGCTCGATGCCCAGCCGCAGCTCGAGCAGTTCGCGCTGCTGCACGAAGTATTCGCGCCCGCGTCCGCGCCACGAAATGATCTGGGGGTCCATCAGGTTCCAGGCGTGGCGCGGCTGAACAAGGGTGCCGACGCGCTGCCGGGGCTCGACCATCCCGAGCGATTGGAGCACACGCAGGGCTTCGCGCAGCACCGAACGCGAGACGCCGAAACGGGCCGTCAGTTCGTCTTGGTTGAGCACCTGGCCGATGGGGTAGACACCGTCGACGATGTCTTCGCCCACGGCCGCGAGCACCTGCGCGTGCAGGCCGCGCTCGGTGGGGGCCGCGCCGCCCGTGTTCAGTGCCATCGCCATTCCTTTGCCGTCGGCCGATCGGGCGCGCGTCTTGACGCACCGCGTTCGGCGTGTAACACTTCCTGAGTCTGATTAATCAGATAAATAGGATCAACCTTTTCAGTTTCTACTATGCCCGACCTCGGTCGACATGTGAGACTGCCCTGACAATGGGGTCGCATCGAAGCGTCCCCGCGGGAGGACGAAGATGTACCCCTTCATTGCACCGATGGCCGACGACGCCATCCAGCCGGCCAGCAGTGAACCGCAGCTCATCATTGCGGCGCTCGTCGGCATTGCCATCATCATCACGCTGATCACCTGGTTGAAGGTGCACCCGTTCTTCGCCCTCACCGTGGGCGCCGTGGGCGTGGGCATCGGCGCGGGTCTCGCGCCGGGCGTGGCCGTCACGAGCTACACCACGGGCTTCGGCTCGACCATGGGCGGCGTCGGCGTGCTCATCGGCCTCGGCGCCATGTTCGGCAAGCTGCTTGCTGACTCGGGCGGAGCCGACCGCATCGTCGACACCCTGATCAAACGCGCCGGCCCCAAGTCGCTGCCGTGGATCATGGGCCTCATCGGCGCCCTCGTCGGCCTGCCGATGTTCTTCGAGGTGGGCCTCGTGCTGCTCATCCCCATCGTCATCCTGGTGGCCCGCCGCAGCGGCATCTCGCTCATCAAGGTGGCCATCCCCGCGCTGGCCGGCCTCTCGGTCATGCACGGCCTCGTTCCCCCGCACCCCGGCCCCCTCGTGGCCGTCTCGACGCTCGGCGCCGACCTCGGCCTGACGCTCGCCTTCGGCATCCTCGTGGCCATCCCCACGGTCATCATCGCCGGCCCCGTCTTCGGAAACATCGCCGCCCGCTGGGTGGACGTGCCCGTGCCCGACCTGTTCGTCGCCGCGAAGGATGAGGACGAGAAGCGTCGTCGCCCGAGCTTCGCCGTGGCCGTCGGCGGAATCCTGTTGCCCGTGGTGCTCATGCTCGCGCGCAGCATCGCCGACTCGGTCGCCCCCGGAGACGAGGGTTCGTTCAAGGCATTCCTCGACTTCCTCGGCACCCCGATGGTCGCCCTGTCGATCGCGCTCGTCTACGCCATGATCTTCTTCGGCCGCAGCATGGGCCGCGCGGGCGTGCAGAAGTCGATGGCTTCCTCGCTTCCGGATGTCGCGGGCATTCTGCTCATCGTGGGTGCGGGTGGTGGTTTCAAGCAGGTCCTGATCGACACCGGCATCGGAACCGTCATCGCCAACGCCATCAACGACACGGGCATCTCGGTCGTGCTGCTGGCCTGGGTCGTCGCGGCCCTTATCCGTGTGGCCACCGGTTCGGCCACCGTCGCGACCGTGACCGCCGCCGGCATCCTGGCCCCCGTTGCCGCCAACCTGCAGGGTGCCGAGGTCTCGCTGCTCGTGCTCGCGATCGGCGCCGGTTCGCTGTTCCTCTCGCACGTCAACGATGCAGGCTTCTGGCTGGTCAAGGAATACTTGGGCACGACGGTCGGTCAGAACCTGAAGACCTGGACCGTGATGGAGTGCATCATCTCGGTCGTCGGCCTGGGCGGCGTGCTCATCCTCGACATCTTCGTCTAACCCGCACGCGCCGGCTCACACGCCGGCACGCACAGACCAGCAGCACCGCCACACGTCAGACTCGGAGGCATCCATGGAACCCATCACGCAGAACATCGACCTGAACGGTCGGCAGCCCGTGCTGGTGGTGATGGGTGTCTCCGGGTCGGGCAAGTCGACCGTGGCGGCGCTGCTCGCGGGTCAGCTGGGCTGGGACTTCGAAGAGGGCGACGATCTGCACCCCGACGCCAACGTCGAGAAGATGGCCGCCGGCACGCCCCTCACCGACGATGACCGGTGGCCGTGGCTCGACACCGTCTCGTCGTGGATCATCGAACACACCATGGCGGATGTTCCCGGCATCATCACGTGCTCGGCGCTGAAGCGTGTCTACCGCGATGTGCTGAGCGAAGATAACGTCATCTTCGTGCATCTGTTGGGGTCGAAGGAGCTCATCGGGACGCGCCTGACGAAGCGTATCGACCACTTCATGCCCACGACGCTGCTCGACTCGCAGATGAACACGCTCGAGCCGCTCGAGCCCGACGAGCGCGGCATCCTGATCGACGCGGGCCGCAAACCCGCCGAGGAGGCCGCCGAGATCGTGCGCGCGCTCGGCCTGAAGCCCGCCGCCGGGTCGTCGGCGCTGGGCGCGATCAACCCGGGGCGTTCGACCGTCTGAGCGACGTGGCCGCTCGCGGACGGTCCGGCGCCGCCGCGTGCGCCTGACACGGTCCCGAACGCTCGCGCGGGCCGGCCCCAGCGGCGCCGACCGACCTTCACCGCCGCGCGTTAGGCCCGCCCCTCCCATGTGTCAATCCGCGACACCGCAGCCGCCCCGCCCCGACGCCCGCGATTAGGCTTGCTCCATGGAACTCGGCGTCTACGCGGTGGTCGGCATCGCCGTCATCGTGGGGGTCGCGTACTTCTCGCGTCGACTCGGAGTGGCCGCCCCCATCATCCTCGTCATCGTGGGCGTCGTGCTGTCCTATCTGCCGGGCGTGCCCTTCATCGAGGTGCCGCACGAGATCGTGCTCGACGGCGTCTTGCCGCCCATCCTCTATGCGGCCGCGATCAGCGTTCCCGTCGTCGACTTTCGCCGCAACCTCGGCACCATCACGAGCCTGTCGGTCGTGCTCGTCATCGTCACGGCCTTCGCCACCGGGTTCCTGCTCTACTCCCTGCTGCCCGACCTCAACCTCGCGGCCGCCATCGCGCTCGGCGCCATCATCAGCCCACCGGATGCCGTGGCCGCCACCTCGATCGGCCGCCGCCTGGGTCTTCCCCCGCGCATCCTGACGATGCTCGAGGGCGAGGGGCTCGTCAACGACGCCACGGCCCTGGTGCTGCTGCGTTCGGCCACGGCGGCCGCGGCGGGCGGACTGCTCACCCCCTGGGCCACGGTCGCCGACTTCCTCTATGCCGTCGTCATCGCCATCGTCGTGGGCCTCGTGGTCGGTTTCGTCACGGTGTGGGTGCGCACGAAGCTGCACGACCCCGTGTTCGACACCGCGATCTCCTTCGCCGTCCCGTTCGCGGCGTTCATGCCCACCGAATACCTCAACGCCTCGGGCGTCCTGGCCGTCGTCGTGGCCGGCCTCTACACCGGCCACGCGTCGCCGCGCTCGTTCTCGGCGCAGACCCGCGTCAGCGACCGCATCAACTGGCGCACCGTGCAGTTCCTGCTCGAGAACGCCGTGTTCCTGCTCATCGGCCTCGAGATCCGCACGCTCATCGAGCACGTCGACCCCACCATCCTGGGCGTGTGGGATGCCGTGGGCATCGGCGCCACCGCCACCGTCGCACTCGTCGGCATCCGTTTCCTGTGGATGGGGCCGCTCGTCATGAGCCTGCAACGCCGCGCTCAACGGGCCGAGAAGCAGACCTATCAGATGTCGCTCGCGCTGATGTATTTCCGCACCGTGCCCCTGCGGAGTTCGTTCGAGGCGCGGCGCCTGAGGCGGGCCGAGCGGCTGTACGACCGGCGACGCTCCGACCTCGAGCAGCTGCGGCGCGAGAGCATCGACTGGCGCGGCGGGCTCGTGCTCAGTTGGTCGGGCATGCGCGGCGTGGTCACACTGGCGGCCGCGCAATCGCTGCCCGAGGACACGCCCTATCGGGAGCAGCTCATCCTGATCGCCTTCACCGTGGCGGTGCTGACACTCGTCATTCAGGGCGGAACGTTGCCCGCGCTCATCCGGTTGTTGCGCATCGAGGGCATCGACCAGGCGCAGGACCACCGCGAGTTGGCCGAGCTGCTCGACGAGATCAGCTATGCGGGGCTGGCCGTGCTCGACGACCCGAACGAGACGCTCGGCAGCACCGAAGAGATCGACCCCGACGTGATCGAGCGCGTGCGGCAGGCGTCTTTTCTGCGGGCCGAATCGGTGTGGGAGCGCACGCACGAGCTCGACTCCCCCGACGAGACGAGTCTGCGCGCCACGCCCCATCACCTCTATCGCACGCTGCGCTTGGCCGTCGTGGATGCCGAACGCGAACGCCTGCTCGAAGCCGCTAGCCGCGGGGCCTACCCGTCACGGGTTCTGCGCGAGGCCCAGTCGATGCTCGACCTCGAGGAGACGCGGCTGCGGCCGGCCCGCCCGAGCCACTGACCCCTCGACGCGCATGGCGCCTCGACGCTCACGACGTTCTCGACGTTCACAACGCCTCGACTTGCACGAAGCCTCGTGTTTCCGTAACTTTGGTTAGGCAATCCTTACTGCACCTTCCATCCCCACCCTGAGGCGCCGCATCCGAGGCCCGTTCAGCCGCTCGCGCCCTTCCGTGCGACGCCGGCGCCGAGCGGGGATGCGGGCTCTTCGAGAGGAACCCATGTCTCGCGCGTCCCGCTTTCTGACCATCTCCGCCACGGCAGTCCTCGCCGTCGGCCTCAGCGCCTGCAGCTCCGGCGGCGCCACCACCGGCTCCTCGTCGGACGGCGGTGACTTCGAGACCATCACCATCAAGCATGCCCTCGGCACGACGACGATCGACGCCAAACCCGAGCGCGTCGCCACCGTCAACTGGGCCAACCAGGAAGTGCCGCTGGCGCTCGGCGTCGTGCCCGTCGGCATGGCCGCCGCCACGTTCGGCGACGACGACGACAACGGCATGCTGCCCTGGGTCGAGGACAAGCTGGAGGATCTCGACGCCGAGACCCCCGTGCTCTTCGACGAGACCGACGGCATCGACTTCGAGGCCGTGGCCGACACCAACCCCGACGTCATCCTCGCCGCCTACTCGGGCCTGACGCAGGAGGACTACGACACGCTCAGCGAGATCGCCCCCACCGTCGCCTACCCCGAGACCGCGTGGGGCACCCCGTGGCGCGAGATGATCGAGATCAACAGCGAGGCCATGGGCATGAAGGCCGAGGGCGAAGAGCTCGTGGGCAAGCTCGAGAAGGAGATCGCCGACACCGCGGCCAAGTTCCCGCAGCTCGAGGGCACGACCGCCATGTTCCTCACGCACGTCGACAGCACCGACCTGAGCGAGGTCAGCTTCTACACGACGCACGACACGCGCGTCGCCTTCTTCGACGACCTGGGCCTCACCCAGCCGAAGAGCATCGAGGATGCCTCGGCCACGACGGACCTCTTCTCGCTCACGCAGAGCGCCGAGCAGGCGGATGCCTTCAACGACGTCGACGTCATCGTGACCTACGGCGACGACACCCTCGTCGCGGCCCTCGAGGCCGACCCCGTGCTCTCGCAGATGCCCGCCGTCAAGAACAAGGCCATCGTCGCCCTGCCGAGCACGGGTCCGCTCGGCACAGCGGCCAACCCGACGCCGCTGTCCATCTCCTACGTTCTCGGCGAATACACCGAGCTGCTCGCGCAGGCCGCAGACAAGCAGTAGTGGTCCTGACGACGCCTGAACGCGCCGAGGATGCCGCCATCGTGCGGCGTCCTCGGCGTCTTCGTGGTGTCTGGCTGCTGGTCGCGCTCGGCGTCTTGGCCCTGGCCATGTTCGCGTCGCTCACGATCGGCTCGCGCGACGTGGATGTCTCGGATGTCCTCGCCGCGCTCGGCGGAGGCACCGACGGGTTCGCCGAGGCGTCGGTGGCCAAGCGCATCCCCCGCACGTTGCTCGCGGTCGTCGCGGGCGCCGCGCTCGCGGTCTCGGGCGCCGTGATGCAGGGCGTGACGCGCAACCCGCTCGCCGACCCCGGCATCCTGGGCGTCAACATGGGTGCCTCGCTCGCCGTCGTCATCGGCATCTCCTTCTTCGGCCTCACGGCCGCGAGCGGTTACATCTGGCTCGCCCTGGCCGGAGCCGCGATAGCCGCGGTCTTCGTCTACACGATCGGCTCGCTCGGGCGCGACGGCGCCACCCCGCTCAAACTTGCCCTCGCGGGTGCCGCCACGTCGGCCGCCCTCGCCTCCTTCGTGAGCGCCATCGTCATCCCGCGCGGCGACGTGTCGGCCAGCATCCGCTCGTGGCAGATCGGCGGCGTCGGCGGCGGCACGTTCGCGAGCCTCGAACAGGTCGCGCCGTTCCTGCTCGTCGGTTTCGCCATCTGCGTCCTGTCGGCGCGCGGCCTCAACTCCCTCGCGCTCGGGGATGACCTGGCCGCCGGTCTCGGCGAACGGGTCGCCCTGGCGCGCGGCTCGGCGGCCCTCGGTGCCGTCATCCTGTGCGGGGCCACGACGGCCATCACGGGTCCGATCGCGTTCGTGGGCCTCGTCGTTCCGCACGCCGTGCGCCTCATCGTGGGCGTCGACCACCGTTGGCTCATCCCCTTCTCGGCCGTCGCCGGCGCCATCCTGCTGACGGTCGCGGATGTCGTGGGCCGCATCATCGCGCGCCCCACCGAGATCGACGTGGGAATCTTGACCGCCCTCATCGGGGCGCCGTTCTTCATCTGGATCGTGCGCCGCCAGAAGATCAGGCAGCTATGACCTCCAGTGCCCTGCGCCCCACCTCGCCAACCTCCGATCTGACCTCGGATGCCGCGGGCCGCCGTCTCGTCGACGAGGTCGCGCGCAATCGCATCCGACGTGGCCGCCGTCGCCGCACCGTGATGATCGTGCTGGCCCTGGCCGTCGTGGCCGTCTTCGTCCTCAGCCTCATGGTCGGCCAGACCTTCTACACACCGCTCGACGTGTGGCACGTGCTGATCGGCGAGCAGGTTCCGGGTGCCAGCTTCACGGTCGGCCGCCTGCGCCTGCCGCGAGCCACCCTCGCGATCGCGGCCGGGCTGTGCTTCGGCCTGGGCGGCGTGACTTTCCAGACCATGCTGCGCAACCCGCTGGCCAGCCCCGACATCATCGGCATCAGCGCGGGGGCGAGCGCTGCGGCGGCCTTCGCTATCGTCACGCTCTCGCTCGACGACGCGCAGGTCTCGGCCTTCGCCATCGTCGCCGGTCTGGCGGTCGCGCTCATCGTCTACGCGCTGTCCTATCGCGGGGGCGTGGCCGGAACGCGCCTCATCCTCATCGGCATCGGCGTGGCCGCCATGCTCGAGAGCCTCACGACGTGGGTGCTGTCCGGCGCGGCGCAGTGGGATCTGCAAGAGGCGACGCGCTGGTTGACGGGCAGCCTCAACGGAGCGAGCTGGCCTCAGATCATCCCCGTCCTCATCGCTCTCGCCGTGCTCGGCCCCGTACTGCTCGCCCGGTCGCGCGACCTGTCGACCACGCAGCTCGGCGACGACACGGCCGCGGCCCTCGGCGTGCGCGTCAACATGACCCGCCTGGTGGTCATCGTCACGGCCGTCGGGCTCATCTCGTTCGCCACGGCGGCCGCCGGGCCCATCGCCTTCGTGGCCTTCCTGTCGGGCCCCATCGCGGCTCGACTCGTGGGGCCGGGCGGCTCGCTCCTCATCCCCTCGGCCCTCGTGGGCGCGCTGCTCGTGCTGGTCGCCGACTTCGCCGGGCAGTATGCCTTCGGCTCGCGTTTCCCCGTCGGCGTCGTGACCGGCGTGCTCGGTGCGCCCTACCTGATCTGGCTCATCATCCGCTCGAACCGCTCCGGAGGCTCCCTGTGACCGAACAGCACACGCTCGTCGTCGAACGGCTCGTGTTGGGCTACGGCGACCGCGTCGTGATCGACGGCCTCGACCTCGTCATCCCGACCGGCCGCATCACGGCGATCGTCGGCGCCAACGCGTGCGGCAAGTCGACGCTGCTGCGCTCGATGTCCCGGTTGCTCACGCCCCGCGGCGGCTCGGTGCTGCTCGACGGCAAGCAGATCCACAAGATGCCGCCCAAGCAGCTGGCGCAGACGCTCGGCCTGTTGCCGCAGTCGCCCATCGCGCCCGAGGGCATCACGGTGTCGGATCTCGTGGGGCGCGGCCGGCATCCGCACCAGGGCATCTTCTCGCGGTGGAGCACCGACGACGACGCGGCCGTTGCGGCGGCACTCGAGGCCACGGGCATCCTCGATCTCGCCGAACGTTCGGTGGACGAGCTCTCGGGCGGTCAGCGACAGCGCGTGTGGATCGCCATGGCCTTGGCGCAGCAGACCGACCTGCTGCTGCTCGACGAGCCGACGACGTTTCTCGACGTGAACCACCAGGTCGAGGTGCTCGACCTCCTGACCGACCTCAATCGCGCGCGCGGCACGACCGTCGTGATGGTGCTGCACGACCTCAACCTCGCGGCGCGCTATGCCGACAACCTGGTCGCGATCGCGGATGGCGCGGTGCACGCCGCGGGCCCCGCCGCCGAGGTTCTCACCGAGGATTGCGTGCGCGCGGTCTTCGGCCTCGACAGCCGCGTGATCGTCGACCCCACGTCGGGAGCGCCGCTCATGTTGCCCATCGGCAAGCACCACGTGCAGGCCTGAGCATGCGCCCTTCTTCCCCGCATCGATAAAACGGAGTACACTCCTTTTTAGGATCGATCGGATCAGGGAGGTGCGGCATGTCGCCAGAACAAGGCCGGCGCGAGCGTAACAAGCTCGATAAACAGGAGCGCATCTTCGCGGCCGCCTCCGAACTCTTCGGCGCCGAAGGCTATGACGGCGTGACGACGCAGCGCATCGCCGAGCGCGCCGGCGTCACGAACGGCACGCTGTTCCGCTACGCGGCCAATAAGGCCGAGCTGCTGCTCATGGTCATGAACAGCGAGTTCGCGGCGCGCATCTCCGAAGGGCGCGAGGCGGCGGCATCCGTGTCAGCTGTGCAACCCGCGGCGTCCGACCCTGCCTCCGAGCCGGCCGCGCGGGCCGCCGCACGCGTCATGGCGCTCTTGACGCCCATCGCCCGCGGCAGCCGCGATCCGCACGAGAGCACGAGCCACTACCAACGCGAGCTGCTCTTCGGCGAGCCGACCGAGCGCTATCGCGCCGAGGGTCTCGCGCTGACCGAGACGCTGCAGCGCGAGATCGCGGATCTCCTCGGCGGGAATACCGGCGACGACGCCACCCTCGCCGCCCGCGCCATCAGCAACGTCTTGCACCTCGAGATCGCGCGCGCCGCCCTCGAGGGCTCTTCCCCCGACGACCTGACCGCCACGATCGCGCGGCAGGTCGACCTGATCTCGAGCGGTTACCTCCGCTCCCGGCATCCGCTCACCCCGGATGCATCCCTCACAGAATCACCCACGAAAGAGGACAACTCATGACGAAGCTTCAGCGCGTCACCGTGCTGGGAACCGGCGTTCTCGGCTCTCAGATCATCTACCAGACGGCCTATCACGGCTTCGATGTCGTGGCCTACGACATCAGCGACGAGGTGCTCGAGGGCGCCCGCACCCGCACGGCCGGACTCGCGCAGGTCTACACGCACGAGGTGACGGGCGCCACCGAGGCCAGCACGACCGAGGCACTCGGCCGCATCACCTACAGCTCCGATCTGGCGGCCGCCGTAGCCGACGCCGACCTCGTGATCGAGGCCGTGCCCGAGAGCCTCGACATCAAGCGCGACACCTACCAGAAGTTGGCCGCCGCGGCCCCCGAGAAGACCATCTTCGCGACCAACTCGAGCACGCTGCTGCCGAGCGATCTGCGCGAATTCACGGGCCGCCCCGAGAAGTTCCTGGCCCTGCACTTCGCCAACCACGTGTGGGCTCAGAACACGGCCGAGGTCATGGGCACCGACCAGACCGACCCCGCCGTCTTCCAGCAGGTCGTCGAGTTCGCCGGGCAGATTGGCATGGTCCCCATCGAGATCAAGAAGGAGAAGGCCGGATACGTGCTGAACTCGCTTCTGGTGCCGCTGCTCGACGCCGCCGCCGAGCTCTACGTCGACGGTATCGCCGACCCCGAGACGGTCGACAAGACCTGGCGCATCGGCACGGGCGCGCCGCTCGGACCGTTCCAGATCTACGACATCGTGGGTCTCACCACGGCCTACAACATCGCCTCGACGCACGGCGGCAAGCAGGCCGAGTTCGCCCGCCTGCTCAAGGAGAACTTCATCGACCAGGGCAAGCTGGGCACCGCCACAGGTGAAGGTTTCTACAAGTACAACTGATTTCGCGCAGCACCCCGGATGCCGTCGCCCCACCTCGGGCGGCGGCATCCGTCGTTTCCTCCCGCGTTTCGACCGCAGCGACGGACTCCGACACGCCGAATCGCGGACAGAAAGTCGGGACCACTTCGGCGTGCCGATTCCGCACGAACCCGGCGCAGGCGAGGCATCCCCGTGCCTGCTTTGTATTAATACAGGGCACGGATGCATAGGGCTTGCATACTGTGGCAGGACTCGCACGGCGTTCCCGATCATCTGGCCCCTCGGCCACGGCGGGCGCCACAGGCCACCACGGAGGACGACATGAACACACCGATACGAACCCATCCACGGGCACACCGCCCACGAATCGCGCGGTTCACCGCGCTTGCCACCGCGCTTGCCACCGCCGCCTGCCTCGCATCCGTCTCGCTGCTCGCGACCGTGCCCGCCGCGCACGCCGCGGGCGAGGCCGCCACCACGCTGCCCGGCACGATTCTGCACGGCGGCGCCACGAACAACCACAAGACCACGGTCTTCGCCTACGTGAAGGCGGGCGAAGCGTTCGCCGCGACGTTCGGTGAGCACCCCGGCATGGACTCCCGCATGACCGTGACCATCATCGATCCGCTCGGAAAGGTGCGACAGACGAGTGCCGCCGGCGGCCCCGTGGCCATCGACACGCAGATCGTCGCCGACGTCGACGGCGTCTGGGCGGTCACCATCGAAGACCCCGCCGATATCGCCACGAACCGACCCCAGTTTCCCGGTGTGACGTGGAGCATCGCCGCCGAGAAGAACGGTGTCGCCATCCCCGGCCGCGTCTTCAGCGAATCGCTCGCGTTCAACACGCCGACCGAGACCACCCTCAGTCTGTTCGCGCTGACCAAGACCGGCGGCCTTTACCGCGAAACCCTGCGCGATTACAACGGCGTCGACTCCACCATCCAGGTCACCAACAAGGGCAACGTGCTCGCCGATGACGCGGCCTGCGACCCGGCTTACCTCTCGGTGCCGATGCCCGGGTCATCCGAGTCGGGCGGTTCGGGCGCAGCATATGAGCAGCCCACGTCCTCCGCCACGTGCGCAGGCCTCGAACGCTACCGGTTGTTCCTCGACCAGCCGGCCGCCGATCTGCCCTCCTTGAGCACCAACTGGGCGGATGGCCGCACCACAGACACCTGGGTCGGCGCCACGTACACGCCGCCCACCATCTCGGGCCTGAGCTTCGCCCGCTCGGGCACGGCCGGCAACGCCGGAACCCTGACGGGCACGCTCGACACGCAACCGGGCACCGTGAAACTCGAGATCGACGCCGACGGCGACGGCGTCTTCGACGGACCCGCCGATGTCGCACAGACCGTGATCGTTCCTCAGACCGGGCCGTTCTCGTTCGACTGGGACGGCAAGAACGCCGCGGGCGATCCGGTCGACGCCTCGGTCGCGAGCGCCTTCCGCACGACGCTCGCCCACACCAACGAGGCGCACTTCCTGCGCACCGACTCCGAGGTCTCGCGCGGCGGCATCGAATTGCTGCGGCTCACCGGCGGCAGCACGAACCCGAGCGTCGTCTACTTCGACGACTCGCGTTTCACCGACACCTCGGCCGAGCGCTACTCGAACACGTCGCTGCACGCATCGGGCCCGGGCGGCATCGACAGCACGGGCGGCGTGCACCGTTGGGCGGGCGACGACTCGTCGGCGAACCGCTCCCCTAACGCCAACACGGGCACGACGGGCAGCTGGGGCGACCAGCGCAGCATCGACGACTGGACCTTCGGGGCCGATAGCGCCGTCGCATCCGTCGCCATCGACCCGCTGACGCCGCATCTGCGCATCGAGAAACACGGTGCCGCGAGCTCGTCACCCCTCGTCGCCGGCAGCACGATCGACTACACGGTCATCCTGACGAGCGACGGCACGGGCGACTTCACGACGACCAACCCCGCCGAAGCCGTCGACCACCTCGACCAAGGCGTGCTCGACAAGGCGACGCTCGTGGACGGCAGCATCCGCACGACGACCGGTTCGGCCACGGTCGATGCCCAGGGTCGCGTGGTCTGGAACGCGGGCGCATTGCCCGTCGGCGCGACCTCGACCCTCACGTTCAGTGTGACGGTGTTGCCGAACGACGATCCGGCGCGTGCCGACATCGTGAACACGGCGTGCGTCGCCTCGGCACCCCACCGCCCCTCGACCTCGGAGTACGGCACCGACGAGAACCCGTGCGCCACCGTGCCGTTCACCCCGCCCGTGCCGCCGACCCCGGCCGAACCACCGCTGACGCCGCCGACGGTTCCGCCGACCACGCCCCCGGCCACTCCGCCGGCTCCGCGCACCACCCCGCCGGGCCTGGCCGCAACGGGCGCCGACAACCCGCTGGTCATGGCGGGTATCGCCACCGGAACGGTGCTGCTCGGTGCCGCCGTCGTCGGGCTCGTGGCGCTGCGTCGACGTCGATCGGATGCCGCGACCGCGGCGTCGGCATCACCGTCGGGCTCGAGCATCCCCGGGTCTGACACGCCGTAGGCCGGACGGCTCTCTGAGGCGACGACACGCGGCCGGCCCGCCATCCGCGTGAGCGATCGTCCCACACAGCAGTCGGCGGAAGTGCCGGCAACGGCAGATGGGCTCGCGTCCGGAATCATCCGGGTGCGAGCCCATCTGTCGTCGTGTCGAGCGGTTGCCGACCGGCGTCTCGGCGAGCGCCGGACACCCTCCGCGCAGAATTACCCGAGCAGGGGACCGCCCCGCGGTCGTAAGGTCGTGGCAAGACGACCGACATCCGACATCCGACGAAGGAGCGCCATGACCGAGAACTTCACGCCCGAGGAACGCGCCGCCATGAAGGAGCGCGCCGCCGAGGTGCGCAAACAGGCGAGAAAAGGCGCCAAGGCCGACCCCGAGAAAGACCTGCTCGAGAAGATCGCCGAGATGACCGACGACGACCGGGCCATCGCCGAGCGGTTGCACGCCCTCGTCGCCGAGCACGCGCCGGCCCTGACGCCCAAGACCTGGTACGGCATGCCGGGCTACGCGCTCGACGGCAAGGTGCTCGTCTTCTTCCAGGCGGCCGCCAAATTCAAGGTGCGCTACGCGACCATCGGGTTCAATGACAACGCGACTCTCGACGAGGGAACCATGTGGCCAACGGCCTTCGCCGTCACGAAACTCGGCCCCGACGAAGAGGCGTTCATCGGCGAACTGCTGCGCAAGGCGGTTCCGGCACCGTAGCGTGAGGGGATGACATCCACGCCGTCGCCGCCCGCCGCCGATCGACCCGCCGCCCTCGTCACGGGCGCCTCGCGCGGCATCGGTCGAGCGATCGCGATCGCCCTGGCCGCGCGCGGTGACCGCGTGGCCGTGCACTACGGTTCGAGCCGCGCCGACGGCGAAGAAACCCTCGCGCTCCTGGCCGGCGACGGTCACGTCCTCGTCTCGGGCGACCTCGCCGACGCCGACCAGGTACGCGCCCTGATGGATGCCGCGAGCGACGCCCTGGGCGGCATCCACACGCTCGTGAACAACGCCGCCGTCGGCCCCTCGGCAACCAACGGTCACCGCGTCGACGAGGTGCCCTACGCCGACTGGCAGCGCGTCTGGACCGACATGATCGACGTCAACCTGCGCGGCGCCGCCAACCTCACCTACTGCTTCGCCAACCACCGCATCGGCGCGGGCGGCGGCGGCACGATCGTCAACATCGGCTCGCGGGGCGTCTTCGTGGGCGAACCCGACTACCCCGCCTACGCGGCGACGAAGGGCGCCCTGCACGCCTTCGCGCAGTCGATGGCCGTCGCCCTGGCCCCACACGATATCGCCGTCTCGACCATCGCCCCCGGCTTCGTCTCCACCGACCGCCAATCCGAGAAACTCTCGGGCCCGGCGGGCGACACCATCCGCGCCCAGAGCCCCTTCGGCCGCGTCGCCGCGCCACACGAGATCGCGGCCGCCGTGCTCTACCTGTCGTCGCCCGACGCCACCTGGGCGTCCGGCACCATCCTCGACCTCAACGGCGCCTCGCACCTGCGCAGCTGACGACTTTCCCGTGATGGTTCGACGTGTCGAATTTTTGGTGGCGGAAGGCGGCCTAGAGGGCCACACTGAGACCACCGACGGAAGGAGAGGGCATGGGCGACCTCGTTCTGTCGCTGCTTCCGCTGGCGCTCGGCATCGTCATGAGCCCGCTCGCCATCATGGCGCTCGTGGCCGTTCTGCTGTCGCGACGGGCCCGCGTGACGGGGGTGTTTTTCGCGCTGGGGTGGGCGCTCGGCATTGCCATTGGGTTGGGCGTGAGCTATGCCGTTCTGGGGTTGTTCGACCTGCAGCCGCGCAGCACCCCGCCCGATTGGGTGTCGGCCGTGCGACTCGTCTTTGCCCTCGTGCTGATCCTCGGCGCCGTCTACATCTATCGAAAGGGTCATGCGCGGGCAGTCGCTATGGCTCACGCGCGCACGCCGACCGACGTGACCGAAGCGGCACCGCAGCTGCCCGGATGGCTGCGATCGGTCGAGACCTTCACGCCCACCCGCAGCCTGCTGCTCGGCGTCGGCATTTTCGTGCTGAATCCCGTCGACCTGTCCTGCGCGATCATCGCCGCGCTCGACGTGCGCCTCGCCGGTCTCGGGGGTGCGACCGATGCACTCGTCCTGATCGTCTTCGGCGTCGTCGGCATCCTGCCGATCCTCATCCCCGTGCTGCTTCTGCTCGTGCGCGGTGAGCAGGCCACACCCGTGCTCGCCTCCATCCGCACCTGGATCGCCTCGCACACGAGCGTGCTCAACGCGGCCCTCGTGCTCGTGATCGCGCTCCTCCAATTGCAGAAGGCGGTATCGGCATTCCTGGCATAGACACAGCGACCCCGCCCGACCTCGACCAATACTTCACCCCGGCGACCATCAGCGGTTGGGATCTGGGCCTCGCTGCCGGCAGCGTGCTCATCGGCTGGATCCTCTCCATCTATGCGCGCAAAGGCGTACTCGCGGCGCTCCGGCGACTCCAGGGGATCAGCGAAGGCGCGGCGATTCTCACGGCGCGCATCGTGCGCTACGCCGTGCTGCTCCTCGGCATCGGAACGGCGTTCGCCTTCCTCGGCGCCTCCATCCAACCGCTGCTCGCCGTGGGGCTCATCGTCGCGGCCGTCATCTTCCTTGCCCTGCGCGGCATCTCGGCCAACTTCGCCGCGGGCATCGTGCTGCAGACGCGCCACCCGCTCAAGGTGGGCGACGAGATCGAGGCGGGCGACTACATCGGCCGCGTGCGCGAACTCAACGGCCGCAGCGTCGTGATCACCACGCGCGACGGGCGCACCGTGCACGTGCCCAACTCGCTGCTGCTCGAAGAGCCGCTCGTCAACCACTCCGAGTGGGGCCGGCGGCGCTCCGAGGTGCAGGTGCGCTTTCGCTCGACGACACCGCTCGCGGCAGTCACGGAGGTCGCGCTCACCGCACTGGGCACGGTCGCCGGGCTGCGGCCCGAGCATCCGCCGGCCGTCATCGTGCGAGCCGTGGAGCCCGAACGCATCAGCATCGCCGTTCAGTTCTGGCACGCGCCCGCCGACGACGTCGCGGCAACGAGTCGGGTCGTCGCGGCACTCGGGTCAGCATTTGCCGACGCGGGTGTCGATGCCGTCGTGACCAGCGAGAAGCCTGCCGAACCGCTCACACCGCCGCCACCCCTTTAGAGCCGCGCACCGTCACCCAGACGTTCACGGCGACCACGATCGCGACTCCCAGCCACTCGTGCGGCGCCGGAACCTGGGCGAGCACGACGAAGCCGGCCACGGCCGCCAGCACCGGGTTCACGCTCATGAACACGCCGAAGGCGGCAGCTGGTACGAAACGCAGAGCCAACAGGTCGAGGGCATAGGGCACGACCGTGCAGAGGAGCCCGGCGACCGCCGCCGCAAGCAGGGCTGGCACCGTGAAGCGGCCCTGCACCGCGAACACCACGATCACCGGCAGAGACATGGCGGCCGCCACGGCGCTCGACGCGGCGGCGCCCTGCAAACCCTCCGTCCGCTGGCCGATCAGCCGGCTCAGCAGAATGTACGAGGCCCAGCACGCCCCGGCGAGCAGACCGCTCGCGATGCCCCACACGTCGCTCGACGGGCCCGGCAGCACCAACACATAGACGCCGACGAGTGCGGCAATGGCGGCACCGACGTCGACGAGCCGACGGGATGCGGCGAGCGCCACGCCCAGCGGGCCGAGAAACTCGAGCGTCACGGCCAACCCCAGGCCGATGCGGTCGACGGCCGTATACAGGCTCAGGTTCATGACGACGAAGACTCCGCCGAGCACGATCACGGGCCACCACTGGCGCCGGGTGAAGCGGCGGAGCGGCGGCCGCACCGTCGTCATCAGCACGGCCGCGCCCACGAACTGCCGCACGGCGACGACACCGACCGGCCCGATGGTGGCGAAAGCTCCGGCCCCGATCGCGGCACCGAATTGGTTGCTCGCGGCCGAGGCGAGCATCATCGCCACGCCCGTGAGGCGCCGGGCCGGCGGCGCGGGTTGCTGAGCGGGTTCTTGAGCGGGTTGATTCTCCACACAGGAAGACTGCCTCGGGTTCGGCGGCGGACGTAATGCGCGAGGACGCGCTGCCATACGCTGAGTGCATGGCTCTCGACATCCGCTCGCTTCGCGTGCTCGTGGCCTGTGCCGACGCCGGAACGATCACGGATGCTGCGCTAGCCGTCGGGCTCTCGCAGGCCGCCGCCTCGCGCACGATCGCGTCGCTCGAACGCGAGCTGGGCGCACAACTGCTCGTGCGTCGGCCACGCGGGGTCGAACTGACCGCGCTCGGAATCGCCGTGGTCGCGCAAGCCCGCAAGGTGCTCACCGAACTCGATGCCGTGCGCGCGCTGGCCGATGGGCACACGTCTCCGCTGCGGGTCGGCTATGCCTGGGCCGCGTTCGGCGAGCACACGGATGAGCTGCGCCGCCAGTGGGGAGTCACGCATCCGGCCCGGCGCCTCGAACTCATGAACGTGAACTCGCGGACTGCGGGGCTGGCCGAGAACCTGGTCGACGTGGCCGTGCTGCGCGTCGAGGCGGACGACCGGTTCGAGACCGCGTCGATCGGCAGCGAGCGTCGGTTCGCGGCCGTGCCGTCGGGCGATCCGTTGGCCCGGCGTCGCACGCTCACGCTCGACGACCTCGTCGGTCACGTCGTCGTGGGCAACCCCGAGTGGAGCACCACCACCGCGGCGCTCTGGCCAGAGGGCGCGGTCACCATGCGCCGCATCTGGGGCACTGAGGAGTGGCTCGACGAGATCGCCACGGGCGGGGCCGTCGGCACCACGGCCGAGGCGACCGTCGCGCGACACCCCCGCCGCGGCGTGACCTACCGTCCCCTCACGGGCGCGCCGCGTATCCCGGTGACCCTCGCCTGGCGGCGGGGCGAGGCCGGGCCCGAGGTCGAGGCGCTGGTCGGGCTGGCGCGCGAGCTCTACGGCCGCGACACGGAGGGGTGACCGCGGCACGAACGACGTCGACGGTTGTCAAAATCGGAGCCGCTGAAGCACAGCGCCTCCGGTAGCGCAGCGATCTCCCTCCGGGCAGCTATCTCCCACAGTGCGGAGCCGGGCGATCACGATCGGCCGAGAACCCCGTCGACCCGGCGCACGATGCCGAGCGGGTTGCCCTCGCGCAGTTCGGGCGGGAGTGCCGCCTCGGGCGCCGTCTGATAGGTCACGGGGCGCAACCAGCGGCGGATGGCGGTCGCACCGACCGAGGTGTGCACCGACGTGGTCGAGGGGTAAGGGCCGCCGTGGTGTTGAGCCCAGGACACGGCCACACCCGTCGGCCATCCACCGAAGAGGATGCGGCCGGCGCGCGGTCGCAGCAGGGCCACCAGATCGCCGATCTCCTCGTCCGGTTCGGCGTGGATCGTGGCCGTCAGGCTGCCGTCGAGCGCCGTGAGCGCGCGGGCCAGTTCGTCGTCGTCGGCATAGCGCACAAGCAGCGTCGAGGGGCCGAAGCTCTCCTCGAGCAGCGTGTCGGCGTGTGCGAGAACGGTCGACACATCCGCGCTCAGGATGACCGGAGCGACCTGACCATCGGCGCTCGCACTCGTGTTTGCAGATGCAACCGCGACGGCGCCCGCGGCGACTTGTTCGGCCGTGCGCCGGGCGAAACCCTCGGCAATCGACGGTGTGAGCAGCGTCCAGGTCGTGTCGGGCAGCGACTGGGCGACAGCAGCGGCGAAGGCATCCGCGGCCTTTCCGCTCCCGGGAACGAAGACGACACCCGGCTTGGTGCAGAACTGCCCGGCACCCAGCGTGACCGATTCGGAGAGCCCGCGCGCGAGCTCCGCACCGCGCTGCCGCAACGCATCGGGCGTGACCACGACGGGGTTCAGGCTGCCCAACTCACCATAGAACGGGATGGGCGAGGGCCGACGAGCCGCGATGTCGAACAGCGCCCGGCCGCCCGGAACAGACCCCGTGAAGCCGACGGCCGCCGTGTCCGGATGCGCGACCAACAGGGGGCCCACATCGAAACCGTTGACGAGCGCGAACAACCCGTCGGGGGCACCCGCCTCGGCGAGGGCCGCGGTGACCGTGCGAGCCGTGCGCGCCGACAGCTCGGGATGCCCGGGGTGCGCCTTCACGACCACGGCGTTGCCGGCCGCGAGCGCCGACGCCGTGTCACCACCCGCCACCGAGAACGCGAACGGAAAGTTCGAGGCCGAGAACACCGCCACCACGCCGAGCGGCACGAGCATGCGCCGCAGGTCGGGCACGGGCGGCGTGGCCGACGGATCGGGATGGTCGATCGTCGCCTCGAGATAAGAGCCCTCGTCGAGCACGCGGTCGAACAGCCGCAGCTGCGCGGTCGTGCGCGCGAGTTCGCCCGTCAGGCGCGCCTCGGGCAGGTGGCTCTCGCGCGCAGCGATCCGCACCAGCTCGGCGGCGTCGGCGTCGATCGCGTCGGCCGCCGCGACCAGCCAGCGCCGGCGCTCGACAGCGGGCACACCCTCGGCCACTCTCGCAGCAGCAACGGCGCGAGCCATGATCATGTCGAGTTCTGCGGCGGATGTCTCACCCACCTGTTCGCGTCCTACATCCATGCTGTCGATCCATCCGTCTTCGTCGGCACCACGCGCTGCCAGTGCACCCAGTCGTCCTCGACGAGCGCGCTCTCGTCGATCTCGATCCCCCAGCCGGGCCGATCGGGCCGCAACTCGAGGTGCCCGTCGACGGGCTCATAGGGGTCGTGGCACCACGACACGGGGTCGGGTTTGTACTCGAGAATCCCGAAGTTCACGGTCGCGGCCGCGAAATGCACATTGGCGGCGGTCGCCAGCGGCCCGAGCGGGTTGTGCGGCGACACGGGCACGTAATGCGCCTCGGCGAGCGCCGCGATCTTCACCATCTGGGTGAGCCCGCCGACCACGCAAATATCGGGCTGGATGATGTCGGCCCCCTGCGCCGTCAGCAACGTCAGGAACTCGTTCGGCGAGTACAGCGATTCCCCGGTGGCCAGCGGCACGGCCAGCTCCTGGCGAATGCGCGCCCACGCCGGAATGTATTCGGGCCGAATCGGCTCCTCGAGGAACAGCGGCTCCGAGGGCGCGAGCGCGGCCCCGAGCTCGACGGCCTGGCGCGGCTCCCACAGGCAGGCGTGCGCGTCGAACGCGAACTCCCAGGCATCCGGATGGCCGCCCCGCACGCTCGCGAAATAGTCGCCCAATTCGCGCGCCGCCAGCCCGAAACGCGTGCGGTGGATGTCGCTGCGATACGGGCTGAGCTTGAACGCCGTGAACCCGTTCCGCTCGTTGAGCGCCGCCGTCTGGTCCTGCAGGTCGGGCAGGTCGGGCGCTGAGTACAGGCCGGCGTAGACGCGCACGCGGTCGCGGACCGAGCCACCGAGCAGGCGGTAGACGGGCAACCCCGCCGCCTTGCCCGCGATGTCCCAGAGCGCGTGGTCGATGGCGGCGATGGTCGCCAGACCCATGGCACCCGGAGGGAAACGCGAGGATTGCAGCAGGTATTGGTTGATGAAGCTCGTGCGCGAAGCATCCATGCCCCTGATCTGGGCGAAGAGGTAATCGAGCATGGGCGGGAACGCCAGGTCGGGGCCGTGGTTGTAGACCTCTGACCAGCCCTCGAGCCCGCCGTCGGTCGTGATCTTGACGAGCACGCGCGGCCGGTTGCCCACGCGCTGCAGGAAGGCTTGCAGCCGGTCGATGCGCAGACTCATGCGCGCACCCCCGCAAGGGCGGGCCAGGCGGCGATCGACCGGGCGACCTCGGCGGACCCCTCGGCGGTGAGGGCCCTGCTCGGCGGCCTGACGCTCGGGAGGCAGAGACCCAGCTGATGCATGGCGTCTTTGACCACCGACACATTGTCGGCCGAGCGGTTGCGCGCGCGCAGCTCCTCGAAGAGGCGGATGTCGCGCCACACGTCGTTGGCCGCCTCGGCGTCTCCGCGGGCCAGGGCGTCGAACATGTCGAGCGACACGCGCGGCGACACGTTGACGAGGCCGGACGTGAAGGCCCGGGCCCCGGCCGACCAGTAGGCGGGCGCGTAGGACTCGGCGAGGCCCGCGATCCACAGCAGGTCGCCGCCCGCGTGGAAGCGGGTGGTGGCGAAGAAGGCCGGGTCGGGCACCGAATACTTCAGCCCGATGACGTTGGGGGCGCGCTCGACGAGGCTCGCGACATCCGCCCCCGTGATGAGCGTCGAGCTCACGTAGGGCAGCACGCCCAGCTCGGGCACCGCGGCCGCGACCGTGGCCACGTAGTCGACCCAGCCGCCGGGCGAGAGGTAGGGCAGCACGGGTTGGTGCACCATGACGGCGTGGGCGCCGGCGTCGCGCGCGAACCGGGCATCCGAGACCGCGGTGTCGAGGTCGAAACCGACGCCCGCGATGATGACCGTCTCGGGTTGCGCGGCCCCGACGACGACCGCGAGCACGTCTCGGCGTTCGCGGGGTGACAGGGCATAGAACTCGCCCGTGTTGCCGTTCGGGGTGAGGGCCGTGACGCCATTCTGCACGAGGCGTCGGGTGAGGGCGGCCGTGAGGTCGAGGTCGACGGCTCCCTCCTCGTCATAGGGCACGACGGGGATGCCGATCACGGTGTTCAGGCGTCGTCGCAGGTCGGCGAGCTCGGGGCTGGTGTTCGTCGGGGTCATGCGTGATTCTCCGTGTTCTCGGGTCGCAGCGCGGCGACCTCGTCGAGCGTCTTGACGGGTTTGATGCGCACCCAGAAGGCATAGATCGAGGCGCTGATCAGGCAGCTCACGGCGGCGAAGATCATCGGGCCCAGGTAGGAGTTGTTGCTGAAGGTGAGGAACAGTCCGATGGCGATGGGGCTGATCAGGTTTCCCACCTGCGAGCCGAAGTTCTGGAAGCCCGCGATCGAGCCCACCGTGTCGGGCGAGTCGGCGACCTCGCCGGGCAGGCTCAGGATGGCCGCGCCCGCGAAGGAGTGAGCGGCGCTCGACACCGTGAGCACGATCATGAGCACCAGGTTGCTATCGATGAACGGGCTGAAGCCGATGCACGCGCTCAGCACGAGGCCCGAGATGATGGGCACCTTGCGCGCCACGTTGGTCGAGAGCCCCGCGGCCAGCATGCGGTCGGAGACGATGCCGCCCAGCACCGTGGCGCCGATGGCGATGAGCGCCGGAATCGCACCCACCAGACCGAAGTCCTCCTCGCTGAAGTTGCGGTCGTTCAGAAGATAGCTCGGGTACCAGGTGAGGAAGAAGGCACCGGCCAGCGAGCGGAAGATGTAGCCGAACGTGAGCGCCCACACCTGGTTGTTCTTCAGCAGGTCGCGCCACGGCTTCTTCTCGCCCGACAGCTCCTTCTCGACCATCTCCCCCTGATCCGAGCGGATGTAATCGAGCTCTGCCTGCGACACGCGCGGGTGGTTCTCGGGGGCGCGATAGACGGCCACCCAGCCGATGATCCACAGCACGCCCACCGCGGCGATGAGCACGAAGGCGAACCGCCAGCCGAAGGTGATCGCGAAGAACGTGACGAGCGGAACAGACACGGCCGTGCCGATCTGCTGCCCCATGTCGAACAGGCTCGAGGCGAAGGCACGCTCCTTGCGCGGGAACCACTTCGAGACGACCTTGACGTTTGCGGGCTGCACGGGCGCCTCGCCGATGCCGAGACCCAGGCGGAACACGATGACGCTCACGACCCCGGTCGAGAAGACGGTGAGCGCGGTCCAGATCGACCACCAACCGACCGCGATCGGATAGATCACGCGCGGGCCGAACTTGTCGAGCAGCCATCCGGACGGAATCTGGAAGAGCGCGTAGGTCCAGAAGAAGGAGGAGAGAAGAAGACCCTGGATGGCGGGGCTGATCTCGAATTCCTCGGACATGAAGGGCAGGGCCACGCTGAGCGCGGCGCGGTCGAGGTAGGCGATGGCGAGGCCGAGGGCCGAGAATCCGACGATCGTCCAGCGCATATTGCTGCGCTGCGGGCGGGGCCGAGACGGCCGGTCGGTGGCCTGAGGCCGTGTGTCATGATGAAGCATCGTTGCTCCTAGCTAGTAACGGTGAGCGCTCCCGTCAGGGAACGTGGTGAAGGGGTGCGGCCCGCTTACTTGCCGGTGACCGGGCCGCATCCTGACGCGTGTGCGTGTGCGTGCGCGTGTGCTTGTGCGCGTGGTGCTGGTGCTGGTGCTGGTGCTGAGGTTCTGGGGCTGGCGCTACGGCTCCTCTCGGCTCTGCCGACGCGAGAAGTCGTCGATATGCGCGGCCACGAGCGCGGCTGCGTCATCGGCCCGGCCCGCTTCGGCGGCCTCGAGGATGCGCGCGTGCTCGTCGGCCTCTTTCTGCCACGAGGCCGTGCGGGCCCACGCCGACACCGAGACCAGTGCGATCTGGTCGCGCAGGTCGTCGAGCGTCTTCGTGAGGATCGGGTTGCCGCAGGCCGCGAACAGCAGGCGGTGAAAGTCGCGGTTGGCCGTGCTGCGGCCCGAGGCATCCGGTGCCGAAGCTGCGCGGTCGAGGGCGGCTCGTGCGGCTGCGACATCCACGCCGTTTCGGATGCTGCGGCGCACCGCCTCGGGCTCGATCAAGAGGCGCATGTCATAGATCGCCTCGACTTCGGCCTCGGTGAGCGAGCGCACGGAGGCGCCGGCATAGGGGCGGATGACGACGAGCCCGGCGCCCTCGAGGGTCTTGAGCGCTTCGCGCACGGGAGTCTTGGACACCCCGAGTTCGACGGCCAGCTCGCTTTCGACGAGCGCGCGGCCCGCGGGGAAATCGCCGTTCAGGATGCCAGAGCGCAAGAGTTCGAGCACGAACGTCGTTCGTGACGGGAGTGCCGCCGTGGGGAGCGCCATCGCTCACCGCCCTTCGTCGGATCGTATATGAGATACGACCGTAGCAGGCGTGACGGCGCAGGTCTAGACCGGGTTAGCGGTTGCGCTCGTGCAGTGGGCTCAGCAAATGCCGACGAGCTGCTTGATCTGAGCCTCGCTCTGCTCTTGCAGATCTGCCAGGGCCTGCGGGTCTACGGACGTGCCGTCCACGGCGTCGTTGGCCAGGGCGATCAGGTCGTCGACCGTGGACTGTAGACCGGCGATGGCGTCGGCTGTCTCGGACCCTTCGACCGCGGTGGCGCCGGCAGCCGCAAGGGCCGTGCGCGCAGTCTCGAGCGTGTTGAGGGCACCCGACGGGTCGACCTGGATCTGCGCGATCGCGTCGGAGACGTTCGTCGATACCTGGTCGATGACTCCCGATCCGATCGCGCACGTGGCGTTGTCGACCTGTTCGGCGACGATGCCCTCGACGGTCGAGCACCCGGTCAGGGCACCGGCCGCCAGCATCCCGCCTGCGAGCGTCGCCGCCAGCCGACCACTGACACGAAAACGAGAAGGGCGCGGGTTCTGAACGAGCGTCATGCCCCCAACCTAAAGCCCCCTCCTCGACAAACACTGTGCCCGTCGCCGAATGCGCACCACCCAAATTGGCCCCGATCGGCGCACGTTACGGCAGCCCGTCCTACTCAGTGAACGCTGCCGCGTACTCAGCAAGGACGCCCAACTACTCAAGTTGCCGGGCGCTCTACTCAAATGAGCCGCACGCCCTTTACCCGCGACGATCACGATGCCTTAATTCCAACATGACAAATATCAGACTTCGAATACTCGCAGTCGTCCTAGCATACGGCCTCACGCTCGCCTCGGCTTCACCCGCCGCCGCACAGGAATCCCTCTGGGGTCCCGCAGAATATTGCAGCTCGTCCTCGGGATGCATTGGCCAGCAGAACGGCAAGAACATCTATGCTCCGACACCGAAGCTGAGCGCACGCGAACGCAATCTCCTCCTACAGTGCAACCTCACCTTGGCCGGCGCACTTGTCGGCGGTGCTTCCCGCAGCTGGCAGGCCATCGGCGCCGCAATCTTTGGCGGTGCAGCAGGACTTTCTGGACCGTGCCGCGATCTGTGGCGCTCGACGGCCAGGTTTCGATAGGAACAGGAGATCTACGATGTCAACGAAACTCGATTTGCCCGCGGTCCTGGCTGGTTCCGTTATCGCCGCCACCAGCCTTACTTACCTTCCAATTGCAGCCATTCCCATAGTCGGTATAGCCGGGGTCGCCGGCGGGATCGCGCTCATCGCGCTCGGGATCAGAGGGTATTCAGCCCGCCGTCACAATTGAAGCGCCCGAGGCCCCTTGTTATGTTCCGTCCAGCCACGCGCGTCGCAACCTCTCGAGTGCCGCCAATCCAGCGCCCCGTTCGCGGCTGTCGATGCTGCGCGCGAGGTCTGCGGCAATGACCGCATCAGGAGCGTATCGACCCTGAGGGGCAAGCGGGAGGCTCCCGAAGAGCACGATATCGCCGTGCCGGTCGGGGATTATGAGGTTTCGTTCAATGAACTCTTTTTGAGAACCGTCGACGTACCCTTCGACGCCCGTGAGAGCGGGCGCGAGCTCACTGTCGATGATGTGGCTCCCCGATGCGGACGTGAGGAGAAGTTGGTTCTTGATGTCTTCTTTGTTGATCGCCGACCAGCGTGTCGGCGTCAGCCGCCCACTCAACTTTCGCGCGAGCTCTTCGACCTCTATGCCCGCCAGACGGGCGCGTAGCCGCGCGGCGGTTCTCGTCGACACACCTGCGGCGGGCTGGCGGGAAAGCAACGCCAACGCACCCCAGCAGGTCTCGTCTGACCATGATCGCCCGCGGGGGCGACGAACCGAGCGGTAACGCTCCACCGAAACGGGCGCCACCAGCCAGACACCGCCGGGCAACTGGTCACCCTCAAGTCGGCCGTCTTCCAAGAGGGAGCGGATGAGCCTCTGAGACACGCCGAGAGATGCCGCCGCCTCTTGAGTCGTCATATCTCGCATGCCCTATCACCTCCGCGCTCGGAACCATTATGGCATCTTCGCGTCCTGGCTACTCCGCGTGCCCGCGCCCGACGATGCGCACCTCTTCGATGTCGAGGCGGTCCTGGATGTCGCGCAACACGATGTCGTCGATGCGGCCCTCGTCGCGCAACTGCACGACGGCCGCGCGTTTGCGGCCGATGAGGGCGAGGCGCAACTGGCTGTAATGGTCGTGGCGGGCGAGCGTCTCGGAGCCCTCGGCCTCGTCGGGTTCGGCACGCAACACGTCGAGGTGGTCGGCGTATTCGGTGCGCAGGCGTTCGATCACGTCATCCGTCGCCCCGCTTTCTCGGCCAAGCTCGGGCAGGGCTTCGAGGGCCTTCTCGTTGGCGTAGACCTCGGCGAGCCGGCGCTCGGTGTCGACGCCGGTGTCTGTCGGCAGGTTCGCCCAGCGCACGATGGCCGGCAGCAGCAGGCCGGGGATGACGAGCAGCACCACGATGACGCCCGTCGTCACGAAGACGATCATGTCGCGGTCGGGGAACGGCGCTCCGGAGGCGACCGTGCGGGGCACGGCGAGCGCGGCGGCCAGCGACACGGCGCCACGGAAACCCGACATGCCGCTGATCACGCGGGCCCCGTGCGTCTGTCGGCGAGCGCGCTGCGAGGGCCGGCGGTCGACGAGCCGGATGAGGTAGGCGCTGCCGAAGAGGAACGCGAAGCGCACGGCCACGAGCAGCACCGACACGACGGCGACGGCCAGGAGACCGGCGCCGAGCTGGGACATGCTCAGCCCGCGCACGGCCGCCTGAACCTCGATGCCGACGAGCACGAACAGGGAGGCGTTGAGCAGGAACGTCGAGAGGCCCCAGAACGACTCGGAGATCTGCCGGCTGTCGGCGCGGCCCACGCGCGGTCCGGCCTGACTCATGATGAGCCCCGCGACGACGACCGCCAGAACACCCGATGCCCCGATCAGGTCGGCGACGAGGAAGGCCGCGAAGGGCGTGAGCACGATCACGATGTTTTCGGTGAGGGCATCCCCGGTGCCTCGGCGCAGCAGGATCACGAGGCCCGCGACGAGCGCTCCGGCGAGCGCACCGCCGCCGTAGGAGAGGGCGAGCGACCCCGCGAGATAGCCGGGCGACAGCGTGATCTCGCCGACCGTCACGGCCACGGCGATCGAATACAGCACGAGCGCCGTGCCGTCGTTGACGAGGCTCTCGGCGCGCAAGAGTGTGACGTTGCGGCGCGGCAACGATTTGGTGAGTGCGGCGACGGCTGTGGCATCCGTGGGCGCGACGGCGGCACCGAGCACCCAGGCCGGCCCCCACGCGAGCCCGAGCTGGTGGGCCACGACGGCGACGGCCGCGGCCGTGACGATCACGAGCAGCGTGGACATGAGCATGATGCCGCGCAGGTTCTTGCGGATCTCGCGCAGCGACGTGGTGATGCTCTCCCAGTAGAGCAGTGCCGGCAGGAAGAGCAGGAGCACAGCCTCGGGCGGCAGTTGCACGCCGCGCAGGGCGGGGATGAAGCCGAGCAGGACTCCGCAGACGAGCAGCAGGATGGGCGGGGCCACACGGGCGCGGCGGGCCACGACGGTGCAGATCAAAATGGTGACGCCCAGGATGACGACCATCTCGAGTGCGAGCACGGTGACACCTTTCCGTGGATGTGGAGCACGACAAAGCCGTGTGGGAAGGCTAACGCGCGTCGCCGCATTCGCCATTCCCCCGCCGCCTCGGCCTTCCCCCAACGACCCCTGGGGGTTGTCCCCCACCGGGACGGGCACCCGCCCCCTGCCGCACGGAACCGGCCGCTCATAGCGTCGAAACATGAGCATTAGAACAGGATCTGCCGCGGTTGAGCGGGGCAGCCAGGTATCCGACAACGTCTTCTCGACGGCCTCGAGCAAGACCGCGAACGAGCGCGACATCCCGGCCCTGCAGAGCGCCCCGGAACCGATTCGAGCCGCCTCGGCTGTCGGCGCAGCGACCCGGGGTCGCGACGGCGCCGTCGACCTCGTGCGCGCCGCGTGCCTCGTCCTCATCGTGGCGCTGCACGCCCTCATGGTGGGCGTCAGCCTCGGCGCCGACGGGCCGATCCTCGAGAACGCCCTCGACGCCCAGGCCTGGTTCACCCCCGCCAGCTGGGTCGTGCAGGTCATGCCGCTCTTCTTCATCCTGGGCGGTTTCTCGTCGCTGCGACACTGGGAACGCCTGCAGGCCACCGGCCAACGCCCCGCCGACTACGTGCGCGAGCGCACCGTGCGGCTGCTGAAGCCCTCCATCGTGCTCGTCGGCGCCGTCGGCCTCGGCCTCGTGGGCCTGCTCGCGGCCGGTGTGCCCGCCGAGATCGTGGGCATCGCGGGGTTCCGGATCAGCCAACCGCTGTGGTTCCTGGCCGTCTACCTCGGCTGCTCGGCGCTCGTCCCGCTGCTGGTGCGCGCGCACCGGCTGGCCCCCGCGGCGACGCTCGCCAGCTTGGGGGCGGGCATCGTGGCGGTCGACGCGCTGCGGGCGGCCACCGACATCCCGGCCTTCGGGCTGCTCAACCTGGCGTTCGTGTGGCTGTTCGCACAGCAACTCGGCTTCTGGCTGGCCGACGGCCACATTGAGCGGATGTCGCGGCTGCAGCGATCGGCCCTCGCGGCGGGTTCGTTCGGCGCACTCGTCGGCCTCACGGCATCCGGCCTCTACTCGGCAAACATGTTCACCAACCTCAACCCGCCCACCGTCTGCCTGGCCCTGCTCGCCGTGGCGCAGCTCGCGCTCTTCTCGCTCGCCCGCCCCGGCCTCGAGCGGCTCGCCGGCCGCTCGGCCTTTCGCTCGCTCATCCGCACCGTCGGACCGAACGCCATGACCATCTACCTCTGGCACATGTCGGTGCTCATCGTGCTGGCGGGCGCCCTGCTCCTCCTCCCCCTGCCGCTGCCCGCGCCCGGCACGGCCGAATGGTGGGCGACGCGTCCCCTGTGGCTGCTCGCCGCCGCGCTCCTCCTCATCCCCGTTGTGCGCGCCCTCGGCCGTTTCGAGCGCGGGGCGGTGCGCAACGCCGGGCGGCAGGCCTCCCCCGCCCATCGCCCGGCGCAGCACTTCTCGACGACCCGGATGATCTCAGCCAACGCGCTCGGCATCGTCGGCGTCGTCTCGCTGCTCGTCGTCGGCATCACGCCCCTCACGGCCCTGATCAGCGTGACCCTCCTGGCCGCTGCCCTTGTGCTCACTCGGCGTCAGGGGTGCGCTTCCTCCAGCATCCGCTCGGCGCGATCGGCGCTGCCCTCGCCGAGCCCGCGGTCGATGGACCGGCGCGAGCCCACGAGCAGCCCGATGCCGACCAGCAGCATCACGCCCTCGGTCACGGTCAGCGCCCAGATAATGCCCGGCAGGCCGAACCACAGGTTGCCGAGCAGCACGACGGGGATGAAGAGCAGCCCCTGCGTGAGCGACATGGTCGTCGCGGCCACTGCTCGACCCGTCGCCTGGAACGTCGAGGTCAGCAACCCGGTGAACCCGTTCGCGACCATGGCCACGAGCTGCGCGGTGAGGACGGTGGCGCCGAGGGCGAGAACCGAGGCATCCGACACGAACGCGCCGAAGAGCTGCTCGCGGAACACGTAGGCCAGGACCGCCGCGACCAGCCCGATCGCCCCCACCGTGACGGCCGAGGTGCGCACGGCCGAGACGAAACGCGCGCGGTCACCCTTGCCGTAGGAATAGGCGAGCAGGGGCAGCACACCCAGGGTCACTCCCATCAGGAGAAACTCGGGCACCTGAGCGATGCGCACGGCAACGCCCATGGCCGCGAGCGCGCCGTCGCCGTAGTTGGCGGCGAGGTTGTTGAGCACGAGCGCCGTCACGATGAGGAACGACGCCTGGAACAGCTCGCTCACCCCCACCGCGAAAACGGGCTTCACCACGGCCGGCGACAGTGTGAACCAGCGCGGCGCCAGGCTCAGGTGCTCGCTGTTGCGGTGCAGCCAGACGGCGAAATAGCCGATCACGACCAGGTTCGCGAGCCCCACGGCCAGCGCCGCCCCCGCAACGCCCCAGTGCAGCACCAGAATGAACAACACGTCGAAGACGACATTGGCGATCGTCGATGCGATGAGCCCCACCATCACCTGACGCGAGGCGCCCTCGGCTCGCACGAGCTGTTCGAGACAGAACGCGGTGGCGAGAACGGGCACGAAGGCCAGCGTGACGGCGACGAATCCGGCCGTGGCGGGGGCGGCTGCGGCGTCCGCCCCGAGCAGCGCGACGAGCGGGTCGAGCAGCAGCAACCCGATGCCGCCCAGCACGGCGCCGACGATCACGGCGCCCCACACCGAGAATGCAGAAACGTGTTTGATCTCGGATGCTTTCGCAGGGTCGTGTTCGGCGGCGCCCAGCAACCTGGAGATGAGCGCTCCGCCGCCCGTTCCGAAGACGCCGCCGACCGCCATGACCAGCGCGAGCAGCGGCGAACCGAGGGTGACGGCCGCGAGCAACGTGGTGTCGTGCAGCGAACCGATGAACCCGGCGTTGATGACGTTGTAGACCGCGCCGACGATCATGGCGGCGGCCATCGGAATGCAGAGGTGGATGAGGGCGCGCACGATGGGCGCCGAGGAGAGGTACCAGCGGTTGGAGCCGACCGTGTCGGCGGACGGGTTGGACGGGTTCTGAATGCTCATGACTGCTCCTTTCTGGGCAGGTCAGAGCGCGCGCCGACGAACGCCGGCACGGCGAGGATGGGTGTGGCGGGCGCGCCGAACACCGCCTTGAGACGGCGGTCGTCTGCGCGGTGCGTGCCCCTGATGGGCATGCCGAAGGTCGAGCTGTCGGTGGCGCTTCTCCGACAGCGAGCGGATGTTCGAGCTACACGGCCAGGGCCGCGTATCGCCGGCTACGGCCGGGTCGGTTGAGGCAGTTTCGCGGTGATCTTGAGCAGGAGCGCGTCGAGTGCGGCGCGTTCGTCGGCGGTCAGCGGTTCGAGGATGGTTTCATCGACCGCGTTGACCGCGTCTTCGAAACCGGCGACGAGTTCGGCGCCGGCCGGGGTGGCATAGACCCGTTTGCGGCGTTCGTCACCGTTCTCGGTGCGCCGCTCGATGAGCTCGCGTCGCTCGAGACCCTGCAGAAGGCTCGAGACGCTGGCCGGGGCCGTGCGACTCACCTGAGCGATGTCGCGCTGGATCGAACCGGGGTTCTGCACCAGATAGCCCAGCACGAAACCCTGCTCGTGGCTGAGCCCGCGCGTGCGGATCCAGTCTTCGGCAGCCTTGCGCTGCGCCAACCCGATCCACCTCACGAGCCCCAACGTGCCGCCGGGTCCGGTCCACTCTTCGCTCATGGTTAGAACCCTAACAGTTAGATCTCTAACATTCAACGACGAACCTCGAATCGGGCGAGAGCGTGCGCATCACCCAGCCCGATCGGGCATCCTTAACCCATGACCGACGCCACGCCCAGCCGGCAAGACGCCATCAGTTCGCTCGAACAGGATGTCGGGCGCCTCGTGCGCACGGCGCGCCGGGTCGTGGCCAAGAACGCCGACGCGTTCGACCCCGGCATGCAGCCGACCACCTACCTGGTGCTGCGAACGATCGTCCGGCGGCAGCCCGTGCGCCCGGCCGATATCGCGACCGAGACCGGCATGGACAAGAGTTTCGTGAGCCGCCAGTTGAAGCCGCTCGCCGAGGCGGGTTTCGTCGTGAGCGTCGCCAACGATTCGGATGGCCGCGTGCGCGCGTTCAGCGCCACCCCCGAGGCCGAGGCCCGGCTCACCGCCATCCGCTCGGCCACGCACGAACGCTTCGGCCGCGCCCTCGACGCCTGGTCGGACGACGACGTCGTGCGCTTCGCCCAGCTGCTCTCGACCTTCAACGACGAGGTCACGATCCTCTGACGCGAGCTGCGACGCAACACAAAGCGACACTGCCTAGTCGAGGCAATTGCGACGGCGCGGCCGCCCACTCAGCACGGACGAGACCCGCGCATCCGCGCGACCTGACAAGACTCAGCTGTGCAACCCGGCCGCCTCGGCATCGGCCACGAGCTCGTCCTGGCCGCCCCGGAACTGCGTGCGATAGAGCTCGGCGTAGGACCCGTTCGCGGCGAGCAACACATCGTGCGACCCCTGCTCGACGATGCGCCCGTTCTCCATCACGAGGATGGTGTCGGCATCGCGGATGGTCGACAGCCGGTGCGCGATCACGAACGACGTGCGGTCGGTGCGCAGGGCCGCCATGGCGTGCTGCACGAGCAGCTCGGTGCGGGTGTCGACCGATGAGGTCGCCTCGTCGAGGATGAGCAGCTTGGGCTGCGCGATGAACGCGCGCGCGATGGTGATGAGCTGTCGCTCACCGGCCGAGATGCTGCCACCGTCGGCGTCGATGATGGTGTCGTAGCCGTCGGGCAGCTGGCGCACGAACCGGTCGACCATGGTGGCTTCGGCGGCCGCCGTCACCTCGTCGTCGGTGGCATCGAGGCGCCCGTAGCGGATGTTCTCGCGAATCGACCCCTCGAACAGCCACGCGTCTTGCAGCACCATGCCCACCTGCGAGCGCAGCTCGGCCCGCGACAGGGCCGTCACGTCGACACCATCCAGCAGGATGCGGCCGCCGGTCAGCTCGTAGAACCGCATGACCAGGTTGACGAGCGTGGTCTTGCCCGCGCCGGTCGGCCCCACGATGGCAACCGTCTCGCCCGGTTTGGCCGAGAACGACAGGTTCTCGATGAGCGGCTTTTCGGGCGTGTAGCTGAACGAGACGCCGTCGAACTCGACGTGCCCGTCGGCGCTCTCGGGCAGGTGCGCCGTGACGGCGTCGGGCTCTTGTTCGTCGGCGTCGAGCAGCTCGAACGTGCGCTCGGCCGAGGCCACGCCGGACTGCAGCTGGTTGGCCATGCCGGCGATCTGGCCGAGCGGCTGCGAGAACTCGCGGGAGTACTGGATGAAGGCCGTCGCGTCACCGAGCGTCATCTGGCCCGAGGCCACGCGCAGGCCGCCGACCACGGCGATGAGCACATAGGACAGGTAGGACACGAACGTCATGGCTGGCATGATCATGCCCGAGACGAACTGAGCGCCGAACGCGGCGTTATAGAGCTTGTCGTTGCGCTCGTCGAACTCCTTCAGCATCTCTTTGTCGCGGCCGAACACCCGCACGAGCTCGAGCCCCGAGAACGATTCTTCGATGTGCCCGTTGAGTGAACCCGTGTTCTTCCACTGCGCCGAGAACAGCTTCTGCGAGCGCGAGCCGATCACACCGGCCACGAGCGCCGAGAGCGGCAGGGCGATGAGCGCGATCAGGGCCAGCTGCCACGACACGATGAACATCATGGCGATGATGCCGATCACCGTCAGGGCCGATTGCACGAGCTGCGAGAACGCCTGCTGCAGCGCGGTCTGGATGTTGTCGACGTCGTTCGTCACGCGCGACATGAGGTCGCCGCGCTGGCGGGTGTCGAAGTAGCTGAGCGGCAGGCGGTTGAGCTTCGTCTCGATGTCCTTGCGCAGCTTGTAGACCACCCGCATGACCAGGCCGTTGAGCACGTAACCCTGCGCCCAGTTCAGAGTCGAGGCGATGACATACATGCCCAGCACGATGATGATGAGGCGGCCCAGAACCATGAAGTCGATGCCCTGACCCGGCACGACACCGGATGCCTCGATCATGTCGGCGTATTGGCCGTTACCGTTTGCGCGGGCCGCCGACGCGACCTGGTCGAGCGTGGCGCCCGCTGGCAACTGCGCGCCGAGCACCCCCTTGAAGATGGTGTCCATGGCCTGGCCGAGGATCTTGGGCGCGATCACGGTGAGCACGACCGACACGACCACCAGGGCCACGACGAGCGTCATCTTCGCTCTCTCAGGCCCGAGCAGGCCCATCAGCCGCTTGGCGGACGGCCAGAACTGCTGAGCCTTCTTGGCCGGGGCACCGCCGAACATGTCTCCGTCGGCCTCGCTCGGCACGAACTCGGGATCGAGCAGCTCGTCCTCGGTGGCCGTGATCTCGGGCGCCTGCTGCGTGTCGGCTGAGCGTGTTGCGGCGGCGGCATCGGATGCGGCGCCGCGACGTTCTTTGCGCGGTGAACGGGCCATCATGCCACCCCTTCCGTGGTCAGCTGCGATTCGACGATCTCGCGGTAGGTGTCGTTGGTCTCGAGCAGTTCGTCGTGCGTGCCGCGGCCCACGATGGCGCCGTTGTCGAGCACGAGGATGTGGTCGGCTTCGCGGATGGTGGCAATGCGCTGCGCCACGATGATGACGGTCGCGTCGCTCGTGTCTTTCGCGAGCGCCGCACGCAGCCGGGCGTCGGTCGCGACATCCAACGCCGAGAAGGAGTCGTCGAAGAGGTAGACGCGCGGGCGGGCCACGAGGGCGCGCGCGATGCACAGTCGCTGCCGCTGGCCGCCCGAGACGTTGGTGCCGCCCTGGGCCACGCGGTCGTCGAGCTGTTTCGGCTTCGCGCGCACGAAGTCGTCGGCCTGGGCGGTGTGCAACGCGGCCCAGATCTCGGTCTCGTCGGCGTCGGGGCGGCCGAAGCGCAGGTTCGAGCCGATGGTGCCCGAGAACAGATAGGGCTTCTGCGGCACGATGCCCACGACGCCGGCCATCTGCTGGCGGGTGAGCGCCGAGACGGGCACGCCGTCGATGGTCACCTGCCCTTGCTGCGGGTCGTAGAGGCGCGGGATGAGCGACAGCAACGTTGTCTTGCCCGACCCCGTCGAGCCGACGATCGCCGTGGTCTTGCCCGGCTCGGCCGTGAACGTGACGTCGTCGAGCACGGGGCGCTCGGCGCCCGGGTAGCCGAACGTGACATGGCTGAACTCGACGCGACCGGCCGTGGGGATGCGTACATCCGCATTCGTGGGCACCTCGAGGCTGGGCGAGGTCTCGAGCACCTCGGTGATGCGCTCGGCGCAGACCACGGCGCGCGGAATCATCATGGCCATGAACACGCCCATCATGACGGCCGTCAGGATCTGCAGCAGGTATTGCAGGAACGCCGTCAGCGAGCCGACCTGCATCTCGCCGGCCTCGACGCGCTGGCCGCCGAACCACAGCACGGCCGCGGTGGCCAGGTGCAGCACCATCATGATGACGGGGAACATGAGCACGAAGATGTTGCCCACTTTGACCGACACGCGCGTGAGCGCCTCGTTGGCGCGGTCGTAGCGCTCGGACTCGAACGGCTCGCGCACGAAGGCCCGCACCACGCGGATGCCCACGATCTGCTCGCGCAGCACGCTGTTGATGCCGTCGATGCGGTCTTGCATGAGGCGGAAGAGGGGCAGCAGCAGGTAGACCAGGAACCCGACGATGATGAAGAGCAGCGGCACGCTCACCCATACGAGCCACGACAGGCCGGCGTCTTCGCGCAGCGCCATGATGATGCCGCCGACGCACATGATGGGCGCCGACACCATGAAGTTGAGCGCCATGAGCACGAGCATCTGCACCTGCTGCACATCGTTGGTGCCGCGCGTGATGAGGGTGGCGCTGCCGAAGCCGCCCACCTCGAGGGCGCCGAGCGAATCGACCTTGCGGTAGACCTCGCGGCGCAGGTCTCGGCCGATGGCCATGGCGGTCTTGGCACCGAAGTAGACGCCGCCGATGGCCGCGGCCACCTGCACGAGGCAGACCGTGAGCATGGTCATGCCCGTGGCCCAGATGAAGTCGGTGTTGCCCGTCGAGACGCCCTCGTCGATGATCTGGGCGTTGAGGCTCGGCAGGTAGAGCGCCGCGATGGTCGAGACGAGCTGCAGCGCGAAAACCGCGACCAACCAGCCCTTATAGGGTTTGGCCGTGCGCCATGTGAGGGCTAGGAGAGCCACCTGTGCTCCTTCGAGGGTGTCGGCCGGGCGCGCAGTCGGGAGGCTGCCAGCCGGGCCGTTTCATTCTCCCCCCGCGGGGCGCGATGCACCATCAAAATGTTCTGAGGGCGCAGTGTGGGGATCCCAGAATGTTACAACAGGCCGCCGACACCGGTGCTCGCGAGGCAGCTCGGCGCCGCTCCCCTACCGGTAATACGCGGCGAGTCGCCGGAAACCCTCGTCGAGCGACACCTCGGGCGTCCACTCCAGATCGCGACGCGTGCGCCGCTGATCGAACCAGTGCGCCGTCGAGAGCTGCTCGGCGAGGAAACGTGTCATGGGCGGTTCGTCGACGCCGGGTTTGACCGACCACAGCGCCTCGACGGCCGAGCCCGCCGCGCGCGCCACCGAAGCGGGTATACGCCAAGCGGGAACCGGGGCGCCCGCGGCCTCGCAGATCGACGCCAGGATGTCGGCGACCGGCCGGGGCTCGCCGTTGGTCACCACGTAGGAGTTGCCGTGCACGGCATCGACACGGCGCAGCGCGGCGGCGATGGCCGAGGCGGCGTTGTCGACGTAGACGCTGTCGATGAGCGCCGCGCCGTTGTCGAGGATGGGCAGGCGACCCGAGCGCGCGCGGTCGACGACCCGCTCGATGAGCTGCGTGTCGCCCGGGCCCCAGACGAGGTGGGGGCGCACGACGACGACGCGCAAGGCATCCGAGTCGCGGGAGAGGGCGAGCAGTTCGGCCTCGGCCTTGGTGCGGGCGTAGTCGCCGTGCGCACGCTCGGGGTCGGCGGGCCGGGCGTCGTCCCCCACGATCGACGAGCCGGAATGCGCGACCGACGGCGACGACACGAAGACGAAACGCTCGACACCGGCGATGCGGGCGGCGTTCAGGAGCATGCCCGTGCCGCCCACGTTGACGCGACGGAAGTCTGCGGGGTCGCCGGCGAGCGAGACCTTGGCCGCCAGGTGCACGATGGCGTCGACACCGTCGACGGCGCGGGCGGTGGCTGCGGCATCCGTCACCGAACCGAGGTGGTCTTCGAAACCGGGCTCACCGGCGAGGCCCGACGGGCGACGCTGGAACGTGCGCACCGTGTGGCCCTGAGCGGCGATCGCGCGCGCCGTGGCCGAGCCGAGCAGACCGGATGCGCCCGTGACGAGAACCTTCACGGCTGACGCATCCGTCCGCCCGCGAGCACGTCGGCGGCCCAACGCGACAGGCCGCTGCGGTCGATCTTCGAGTTGTGGCGGATATCGGTGGGCAGGCGCGGCACCTCGAGCACGGCCGCCACGGGCTGACCCGCAACCGCGCGAACGGACGAGGTGAGCTCACGATCGGCCAAAGCCACGCGCCGCGCGGGCGAGGCCGTCTCGACGATCACGACGATCTGCTGCGTGCCGCGCGGACCGACACCGACGACGGCGGCGCGGGCGACGCGGTCGAGCGATTCGACGCGCTGCTCGGGCGCCACCGGGGTGACGACGCCGTCCGGTGTGGCGATGACGTGGGGCAGGCGACCCTCGACCCACAGGCGGCCGGCGTCGTCGAGGTGTCCGACATCGCCCGTGCGGTGCCAGCGGGTGCTGGTGGATGCCGCGGCGGCAGCGGCCGAGAGGGCCCCGGGTGAGGCATCCCCCTCGCGATGGTCGACGTCACGGCGGTCGGCGAACGCGGAGTCGGTGCCCACGCGGGAGGCGCGATCCGTCATCCAGAGCCGGTCGTAGTTGCTCTTCAGG